>Ga0163144_10000462_pt1 | contig 94445 bp, 88 predicted proteins | sample OliLak19BULKMAT1_FD_123175 | JGI IMG/M metagenome (GOLD analysis project Ga0163144, IMG submission 123175) | Freshwater microbial mat bacterial communities from Lake Vanda, McMurdo Dry Valleys, Antarctica - Oligotrophic Lake LV.19.BULKMAT1 | ecosystem: Environmental > Aquatic > Freshwater >...
GCAAGCGGAGGAAGACAGCAGAATATCTGTCTGCCCCCGCTTGCGGGGGAAGTGGCTGCGCCGCGTTAGCGGCTGCAGACGATGGGGGGCTGGTTCAGCGTTTCAGCGAGCTAAAAATTGCGGCACGACTTTCAGCGTGTAATCGCCGGCGTCGGAGTTGTAGTAGTCGGCGACGCGGATATAGATGGGTCCGGGGCCGGATTTGATGTCCAGCACAAGGTCGCCGCCTGCGGTCGTATTGCGCGCCGATGTGATCTCCGTTTTGTTTGCGTCATAGACATGGACACCGGGGTGAAGCGCGGTTGAGTTGTTGGCAATTGTGATTTTCAAGGTGCGCTCCCCTGCCCCGGATGCATCGACAACGAAGTAGTCGACGTCGGCCTTGTCCATGATTTTAGCCTTGATGGCAGCGCCCTCAAATATGCGCTTTGCGCTGAGGATCGTTTCGTTCGCCTCGAAGCTGTCGTAGGCCTTGGCCGGCGTTGCGCTGATCGCATAGACGCCGGTGGCGCTACCGTAATAGCTCGAGACGCGGAAGCTGTAAATTGTTGAGGGCTGGGCCACGAATTCGTAAACCACATCACCGCCCGCGGTCGTGCGGTCAGCTTGAACCTGCTCCATGATGCCTCCAGCATTTGCCCTTATTGTTCGGGAGCGATTCGCCGGGGTAATTGTACTCCAATTGGCTCGCGACAGAATTGGAGAAGAGGCGACTCGCGCGAAAAACGCGAGGGGGGGCGTTGAAAATTCGCTTGACGGCATGGATCATTGTTCGTTATATGTTCTTTTTAAGCCGCAAGCGCAGTTGATGCTTGGGTTGTTGTGACTTGGCCACAGGCACAAGGGTCGCGAGCTTGGCGGGCTTTGACGTTCAATAAGTGAGGTTTTTTGAGGTGAATTTGAAAGGCATGATGAACGAAGGGCAGGCCGCATATATGCACAAATCGGGCTGTGCATATAAAATTTATATAAGCTTTAGGCGATATGACTTTGTTTTTATTGCTTAAATCACCTTATATGCACGTATGCATGCAAAGCGGTGTTAAACACACACCCTTCGATTTTGCGCCGGGGCGATGGTTACCGCCGGCGGAAGCTGGACGGGTCACCCCTGGGGCGGCGCGGTGGGGCTGAGAGCGGGAGCTGGTCGAAGAGCGAGGGCTCGAGCGGGGCGCCAGCGCGTTCGATGTTGAGCAGGCGCATTTTGGTGTCGAGGCCGCCGGGTGCGGAGAAGCCGCCGGCCTTTCCGCCCGAGGCCAGGATACGGTGACAGGGTACGATGATGGGAAACGGATTGGCGCCCAGGGCCTGGCCAACGGCGCGCGCGGTGCCCGGAGCGTTGAGCTTGGCGGAGATTTCGCCGTAAGTCAGCGTCTGGCCCGGCGGGATGGCACGGGCGGCGGCGTAGACTTTGCGCTGAAAGTCGGGAATGCCGGTGAGGTCGAGTTTGGCGGCCGTCAAATCGCGCTTCTCGCCGTGCAGCAGGGCCTGAATATCGTCGATGGCCTGCTTGATGCCTGGTGACGGGGGTGCCTCGGCCGCTGTGGGGAAGCGTTTGGTGATTTGGGCGCGGGTGGAGGCTTGCGATTCGGAAGGAAGGCCGACGCCCACGATGCCGCTTTCGCCCCAAACGATGGCGCAGGAGCCGATGGCGGTGTCGAAAAGTGCGAAGGCTGGGTCCATTTGCGGCGATATGGACCAGTTTTGGCCAAATGACGCAAGGGTTTGGCTTGACGGCAGGCGCTGTGGCCGTTTCATTCCGGGAAAGCGAGGTTTCCCCCATGACTGACCGCATTTCCCTGCTTGAAAGTTTGATCGCAAAGGCCAAACGGCTTGGCGCCGAAGCCGCCGACGCGGTGGTGTTCGATTCGGTATCGTCGGATGTGTCCTACAGGATGGGCAAACTGGAAGAGGTGGGACGATCAGAGTCGAGCGATCTGGGCTTGCGGGTCTTTATCGGCCGGCAGCAGGCCTCGGTCGCGTCGACCGATTTGTCGGCGCGGGCGCTGGAGCAGCTGGCCGAGCGCGCGGTGGCAATGGCGCGCACGACACCGGAAGATCCCTATTGCGGATTGGCGCCGCGCGAGTTGCTGGCCAAGACGTTCCGCGATCTTGATCTTGAAGATAAAAACGAGCCGTCCTCGGCGCGCCTGGTGGAGCTGGCGAAAGATTGTGAGGCGGCGGCGCGCGAAGTGCCCGGCATCACCAACAGCGAAGGCGCCAGTGCAGGCTGGGGGCGCGGCGCGGTGGCGCTGGCGACCAGCGAAGGCTTTGCCGGCGGCTATGCGACGACGAGCATGTCGGTCTCGGTCAGTGTGCTGGCCGGTGAAGGCACGCATATGGAACGCGACTATGATTTTTCCTCAGCGCGGCACGGGGCCGATCTGGGGGACGCGCAAGCGGTGGGACGCAGTGCTGCAGAACGGACGCTGAAGCGGCTTAACGCGCGGCGGGTGAAATCGCAGGCGGTACCGGTCGTGTTCGATCCGCGGGTGAGCAACAGCATGATCGGGCATCTGGCGGGCTCGATCAATGGTGTTTCAATCGCGCGCGGGACCTCGTTTTTGAAAGAGAAGATGGGGCAGAGGATTTTTCCGGCCGGTATCCGCATCGTCGACGATCCGCACATCGTGCGAGGGGTTCGCTCGAAGCCGTTCGACGGCGAAGGCGTTGCCAACGCGCAAATGAACCTGGTTGACGACGGTGTGCTGAAGACGTGGTTGCTCGACAGTGCGGCGGCGCGGCAACTGGGGTTGACGACGACCGGGCACGCGGCACGCGGAACCGGTGGGCCGCCCTCGCCTTCGACAAGCAATCTTTATCTGGTGCCCGGAAAACTGACACCCCAGGCGATGATGGCCGATATTCGCCAGGGCTTCTATGTCACCGAATTGATCGGCATGGGCGTCAATGGTGTGACCGGCGACTATAGCCGCGGTGCGGCGGGGTTTTGGATCGAAGACGGGGTGCTGACCTACCCTGTGAACGAGATTACGATTGCCGGCAATCTCAACACGATGTTCGCGGAACTGACGGCGGCCAATGATCTGATCTTCCGGTATGGCACCAACGCGCCGACGCTGCGCATCGAAGGGATGACCATTGCGGGCGATTGATGTCACCGATCTGGAGTTGCTGATCGCTGCGGTGCGCGAAGCGGGCGGGATTGCAAGAAGCGGCTATGAAGGGGTGCAGAAGTCCTGGGAGAAATCCAAGGGTAATCCTGTCACCGAAACAGATCTGGCGGTCGACCGGTTCCTGAAGGAGCGGCTGTGCGGGGCGCGGCCAGACTATGGCTGGCTGTCGGAGGAGAGCACCGATACACCGGCACGCCTGAGCAAGGCGCGGCTGTTCGTTGTCGATCCGATCGACGGGACGCTTGCCTTCATCAAGCGCAAACCGGAATTCACGATTTGCGTTGCCGTGGTCGAGGCGGGGACGCCGGTGAGCGCTGTGGTCCTGAACCCGATGACGCAAGAATTATTCACCGCTGTGGCCGGTGGTGGCGCACGGCTGAACGGACAGATGATTGCGGTGAGTGCACGGCCGCAGATCGAAGGCTGCCGGATGCTGGTGGCCCGCGATGTGATTGCTCATCCGGCGTGGCCAAAACCGTGGCCCACAATGGACATCGGCAAACGCTCGTCCATTGCCTACCGGATGACGCTGGTGGCGAACGGCACTTATGACGCGATGATGGCGCTGTCGTCGAAGTGCGAATGGGACACCGCCGCTGCGGCGCTGATCGTGCAGGAGGCAGGCGGCGTGGTCAGCGAGCATACCGGGGCGACATTGGGTTACAATCAGCCCAAGCCTTTGCATCGCAGCGTCATATGCGCCGGACCGGCCCTGCATGCGGCCATTCTGGAGAGAACCGGATCGCTTTCGTTGCCTTAGTTTTTGGGGGCGTAGTTTTTTTTGGGGAGTGGTATGGCAAAGCAGATTTTGCATCTCGTGTTCGGCGGCGAGTTGACTGCGCTTGACAAGGTCGAGTTCAAGGATCTGGAGCAAATCCATTTCCTGGGACTCTATCCGAACTTCGCAAAGGCGCGCGAGGCGTGGAAAGCAGCGGCGCAAGCAACGGTCGACAACGCTCACATGCGGTACTTCGTGGTGCACCTGCACCAGTTGCTGCAACCCGGCATTGTGCCTGACAGCAATCCCGCGCAGCGTCCTCGTGCATTGGCGGGCAAACAAAAGCTGGTTAAGGGGAAAAGAATGGCCGGAAATGCACGAAAACGCAAGTAACCGTGTCTTGCTTGCAGTTGTGGTTAAGCCCTTGTTGGCATGCTAGTTTGCCCTCACTCAATTTATCGAAGGGCTCATGGCACTTAAACTCGTAGCACAGCGAGCAACCGGACCGCTCGTGCGGTTGGCGAACGATTTCGTCCGGCCTTACGGGTCTGTCGTCGCCCTGATCGTGGCGTTGATGGTCGTTGAGGCCGCGCTGACGGGCGGGATGGCGTATTTTCTGGAAGTGGTCGTCAGAACGCTGTTTCCGGTTCCACCGGCGGTGCGAGAGCCGGAGATGCTGTTTGTTATTCCCGGCGTTTTGCTTGCCATCATGTCCCTCAAGGCCATCGTCTCATATTTCAGTAACGTGTCGCTGGCGAAAGTTGGGCAGGGGGTGATCAACGATCTGCAGGTCGCCATGTTTGCCAAGATCACGCATTATGATTTGGGACGGCTGAACGCCATGCACTCGGGACAATTCTCGGCCCGGTTTCTCAACGACGCCTTGCTGGTGCGGGAAAGTGTGACGCGATCAATGCAAGGCCTGGTGCGGGATGTCTTGACCATCATCGGCCTTGGCGTTGTGATGTTTATCCAGGACTGGCTGTTGGCCCTGATCCTGTGCAGCGTTTTGCCGGTCACGGGCCTGTTCACCCTGAACCTTGGACGCAAGACCAACAAGGCCGCGGCGCGCGGCATGGATGCGACCGGCGATCTGGCGACGCATTTGTCTGAGACGCTGGACGGCAAGCGCGTGGTCAAGGCGTACCGCATGGAAGACCACGCGGTGGCGCGCGCCACGCACATCGTGGCGGAGCGGATGAAATTTCTGATGAAGGGCGCGCGGGCGCGGGCGGCGGCGACACCTTCGGCCGAAGTACTGGCCGGTGCCGGCATTGCTGCGGTGATTTCTTACGCCGCCTACCGGGGCATGGATGTCGCCAGCTTTACGTCGTTCTCGGCCGCGATGATGTTGTCGTATCAGTCGATCCGCTCGGTCTCGAACCTCTATACGGCGTTGAGCGAGGGGTCGGCTGCGGCGGCGCGCTCGTATGCCATCCTCGACGCGCCTATCGAAGTTCTGGACAGCAGCGCGATACAGCTTCAGCTCAGTCCGGTTCCCAACAGGGCAAACATTACCTTCAAGAATGTGCGCTTCGAATATCAGAATGCGGTTGCGCAAGCGCTTGACGGCGCGACATTCGATATTCCAGCGGGGAAGACGGTGGCGCTCGTCGGGCCTTCCGGCGCGGGCAAGAGCACAATCCTCAATCTGATTTTGCGCTTCTACGATGTTGCGGGAGGCGTGATCGAGATAGATGGACAGGACGTGCGCAGTGTTTCGCTGGCGACGTTGCGGGATTCCATCGCTTTGGTGACGCAGGAGCCGTTTCTGTTCGACGAAACGATCGCCGACAATATCGGCTGCGGACGGCCTGGGGCAACGCGCGCTGAAATCGAAGAGGCGGCACGGGCGGCTGCCGCGCATGAGTTTGTTCAGTCACTGCCGCAGGGGTACGATACCATCGCCGGTGAAGCCGGTGTGCGCTTGTCCGGCGGGCAACGTCAGCGGATTGCAATCGCGCGCGCCATTTTGAAGGACGCGCCGATCCTGCTGCTCGATGAGGCGACGTCGTCGCTCGACAGCGAGAGTGAGCGCGAGGTTCAGACCGCGCTGACGCGGCTAATGAAAGACCGCACGACGCTGATCATCGCACACAGGCTGTCGACGATTTCGGACGCCGACAAGATCGTCGTACTCGACAGGGGCCGCGTTGCCGAACAGGGAACGCACGGCGAGTTGCTGGCACGTGCGGGCCTGTATGCAAGACTCTATCGTACGCAGTTTGCCGAAACGCGGCCGCAGCAGGCGGCGGTTGGCGAATGACGCCATGCTGAAACAATTGTGGAAGCGATTTGTAAGATCGGAGGCAATCAGAACTGCGGCGTGTTTTATCGCAGCACAGTATATCAGCCTGGTTTGGGCCACCGGACGGTGGGAAGTTCGAAACAGCGAAGCGGCGGAGCAGCGCTGGCGCGACGGTCAATCCTTCATCATCGCGTTTTGGCACGGGCGGATGCTGATCCTGCCGTCGATGTGGCCGACGACGGCCAAGATGCACATGCTGATCTCGATGCATCGGGACGGCGAGATGATTGCACGCGCTATCGGGTACTTTGGTCACGGAACCGTTCGCGGCTCTGCGGCGAAACCGGGCTCTGCCAAAGACAAAGGCGGGGCCGCGGCCTTGCGCGGCATGTTGAAGGCCCTGAAAGCAAACGAGTATGTGGGTATTACGCCAGATGGGCCGAGTGGTCCGCGCATGCGCGCGAGCGATGGCATTGTCACCGTCGCCCGCGTGTCAGGTGTCCCCATACTCCCATGCAGTTTCAGTGCGCGCTCGCGCGTCGTCTTGAGTTCATGGGACCGATTTGTGATCCCGCTGCCCTTTACGCGCGGCATCATTGTCTGGGGCGAACCCATTTTCGTAGCGCGTGACGCGGATGGCCAGGCGCTCAAAGCGGCGCGGCTTGCCGTCGAATCCGGACTTACGGCCGTGACCGATGCGGCTGACACAGCGTTGGGGGTCGAGACGGTCGAGCCCGAGCCCGCGCGGGTCCCCGCGTGATGACTTCGCAGGGGGGCTCAAAGATCCTGTCGGCGTACCGGACAGCGACAAGTTTCGCCGAGCCTTTGGTCGGAAGCCTACTGCGGCGGCGCCTGGCGCGCGGCAAGGAAGACGCGGACCGGCTGCCTGAACGGTTTGGCCGTCCGGGCCGCGTGCGCCCGAAAGGTCCCATCGTCTGGATCCATGCCGCAAGTGTCGGTGAGTCGATTTCGATACTGCCGATTGTCAATGAGCTGGGCCGTCTGTTGCCAAATACGACGGTGTTGTCGACGACGGGTACGGTCACCTCCGGCCGCGTTATGGGAGAGCGGTTGCCGCGCAATGCGTTTCATCAATTTGTTCCCGTCGACACGCCGAGCGCTGTGCGCGCCTTTCTGGACTATTGGCAGCCTAGCTTGGCACTGTGGGTGGAGTCCGAGCTTTGGCCCAATCTGCTGCACGAAACCAAGTTGCGGCAAATCCCCATTGTGCTCTTGAATGCCAGGATGTCCGACCGCTCGTTCCGGCGGTGGCGGCGCGCCAAAGTTATGGCTGCGGAATTGTTGGGAACATTCGATCTTTGTCTGGCACAGGACGACGATGTGGCAGCCAAGCTTGAGGCGCTTGGGGCTCAACACGTCGAGATTCCGGGAAATCTCAAACTCGTCGGTGAACCCCTGCCCTTCGATGCGGACGCACTGGCCGAACTTCAATCGGCTGTGGGCGGCAGGCCGGTATGGTTGCTGGCTTCCAGTCATGACGGCGAAGAGCAACTCGGCGCATTTACGCATCGTGATCTGGCCGCACATATTCCGCATCTCCTGACAGTGATCGTTCCGCGGCACCCGCAACGCGGGCCCCAGATCGCTGCCAGTCTCGAGCCGCTGTTTCGCGTCGCCCGCCGGTCCAAAGGAGAACTTCCGGGCCGCGACACCGAGATTTATATTGCGGACACGCTTGGAGAACTCGGTGTATTTTATCGCCTGAGCCCATTGGCGGTTATGGGCGGCAGCTTCGTTCCACACGGTGGGCAAAATCCGCTTGAACCTGCGCGACTGGGGGTCGCAGTAATGAGTGGCCCGCATATTGGCAATTTTCGTGATATCTATCGCGTCCTTGCCGCCTCGGGTGGTGCGGAAGTTCTTGCATCGAACGATCAATTGACACAGCGTGCAGGACAATTGCTCACCGATGGTTTGGAACTTCAGAAGCGAGGTCTCGCGGCTGCGAAAGCTGCCGGAACGAAAGCGCCGCTTGTGAGGACCTTCGAACTTCTCGCCCCCTATTTGAGGAATTTGCATGCGTCTGCGGGCCCCTGATTTCTGGTATGAAAGTCCAAACGACTCAGTGGCATTCGTCTTGAGGCCGGTTGGGTGGTTGTATGGATTGGGTGGGTATCTGCGCACCTGGTTCGCAGCGCCATTCCGCTGTGCGGTGCCTGTCATCTGTGTGGGAAATCTGACGGCCGGTGGCACCGGCAAAACGCCGCTTGCCATTGCCATCGGCGAGCTCTTGAAGGCGCGGGGATTGCGCGTCGCCTTTCTCTCGCGCGGGTTCGGCGCCTATGTGCCCGGTGCCATGATTGTCGATGCGAGCCTGGATGTTGCCGCCGACGTCGGCGATGAGCCGCTCTTGCTGGCACAACATGCCATGACGGTCGTATCACCCGACAGGCCCGCCGGCGCGCGGTTGGCCATTTCGCGCGGTGCGCAAATCATCGTCATGGATGACGGCTTTCAAAATCCATCGCTGACCAAGGACCTGTCGTTCGTCGTTGTCGATGCCGTGAGGGGGTTTGGCAATGGCTGCCTTATCCCGGCCGGCCCGCTGCGGGAACGCGTCGAGGATGGGATGGCGCGTGCTGATGCCGTCATCGTCATGGGTGAAGGCAGTGCGAAAGTCCCGCAGAGCAAACCACAACTCAGCGCACACCTCATGCCATTGAGCGGCGAAGACACGCGCCTGAAGGGGCAGTCCGTTGTTGCCTTTGCCGGTATCGCAGATCCAAAGAAATTTTTCCTGACCGCTGTCCGTTGCGGCGCGTCGGTGAAGGTCGAGCGTGAGTATCCCGACCACCACGCTTACTCGGACGACGATCTGAGCGAGCTTTTTGAAATCGCAAAACAGTATGATGCCAAGTTGCTTACCACGGAGAAGGATTGGCTTCGACTTGCGCCGCCCGCACGCGCCAAGGTCGATGTGTTAAAAGTTGCGGCACAATTTGATGCCAGTTCGACCGGTCAAATAGAAACGTTTATCGAGCAATGTCTGAAGAAATTTCCACTCCTCGACCCGGCAGGGCGTTAAGATCCTACAAGCGCGCAACGGGAACCGCGATGATGGCGGTGTACCTGCTTGAGTATGTGCCCTTTCTGGGCGCGATGGGACTCTTTCGCCTATTGGGACTTAGGCTAGCCTCCGATTTCGGCGGCTGGCTGGCGCGAAGCATCGGACCCAGGCTTCCGGTGACACGACGGGCGCGCCGCAATATGGCGCGGTCCCTGCCCGGTATGGACGAGGCAGAACGCGAGAGTGCCATTTTGCAGATGTGGGATAATCTGGGCCGCACATTTGCCGAGTACGCCCATCTCGACAGGTTTCGGGCAACGGGGCCGGGAGCGCGCATAGAAATCAGAGGCATGGAACATGCTGAAGCGGCTATCGCCAAGGGCAGAGGCGGCCTGTTTGTTTCCGGCCATTGCGGCAATTGGGAATTGATGGCCGCGTGTATTCGTGACAAAGGCCTCAAGGGGACATTGGTTTATCGCCCACCCAACAATCCCTTTGTTGACAAGTGGATTGCAAAGCAACGCCGCATCGGGCTGCCAACGCTTGCGGCCAAAGGTGGAGATGGGGCGCGCGCCATTGTGCGTACACTCAAGGACGGTGCTTTTCTGGCCATGCTTGTCGATCAGAAAATGAATGATGGGCTGTCGGTGCCATTTTTCGGACGCCCGGCTATGACGGCAACCGGAGCGCCGAGCCTGAGTTTGCGGCATCGGGCGCCGATTGTGCCGGCGTGGTGCGAGCGGCTGTCCGATCAGCATTTCCGGGTGACAGCCTATCCGGAACTTGCGATGCCGAATACCGGGGACAGAGATAAAGATACGTTCGAGCTGGCACTCAAACTCAATCAGTTTCTTGAAGCACGCATTCGGGAGAACCCGCAAAATTGGCTTTGGTTACACAGCCGCTGGCCAAAGGGTTAAGCGTGTGGGACCACAAGGGCCGCGTCCAGGCGCTCCTGAAACCAATTGAGGCGCCAGCAAAGATGGGGACCGGTTGCCCGGCCCGTCTTGCCGATCGCTCCAATCACGTCGCCTTTGGCCACGCGATCTCTCACTTTCACATCGAGCCTGGACATGTGCAAATAGCTGGAGGAAACGCCGCGTCCATGATCGAGGATAACGGTGCCGCCAGTAAAGTAGAGGTCTGGTTCTGCCATCGCTACAATTGAGCCGACAGGCGCGCGGATGGGCGTGCCTTCGCCGGCCGCAATGTCCACACCAAAGTGCGGGCGCTTTGGAACGCCGTTCAGGATCCGTTGGCTTCCATAGACACCGGTCATTGGACCTTTCACAGGCCAGTCAAATTCACCGGCGAACCAGGCTTCGTCCGTGTCGTGTGCCCGCGCGGCGCCGATCAATTTGTTTTCTCGCTCTATGCGGGCGAGCACAGATGCGGGTGGGTCTACGAACTTGTCCGGCAAACCACTGATGCGCTGAATTTTGTAATCCCGCTTGGCGAGTGTAATTTTCTGTTCTTCTGCTGCTTCACCCGCGCGCTGAATTTTCAGCGTTGCAGGATCGGCGCGGTCGTAGCCAAAACCGAAGACGAAGTCTCCATTTGTTGTGAGATTGAGTTGGCGATCATCAATCCAAACGCGGGCGTCTGGTTGCGTGCGGCCGCGCAGGAGCGCGCCTTGAACCAGCTGGCCGCGAAGGTCCGTGATGGCGAGCACGGGCGAAGCGAAAGGAGTGAGCGCTACGACACTTATGCCCGTGGCTAAAACTCGCCGGCGATTGATCACGCATTACCCTTTCAGCGTTTGCGCATAGCGGCTATTGGCGACTTCGGCGCTGGCATAGGCTTCTTGCAGGTCGATGCTCCAGTAGCGCAAATCTTCCAGCGGAATTTGCGCACCAGTAACGGCACAAATCACAAATCCACCGGGCGCGATCACTTTGTATTCTCCGTCCAGGTATTTCAGCACGGCCGGTCCGCGCATGCCGCGCTCCATGATGTTCATCAAACAATACCTTTCGATTTGGCCCGCATCTTACCAGTCTGCGCGCTGCGTTAGAAGAGGTCTCCTTGACCGGATTGCCTGGATTTTACCCGTGGCCTGGGCGAGGTTCCGGCGGCGATTGCGGTGAGCGCACCATCGGCAAAGGATATCTGCAATTCGTCGCCCGCCGAAACGGCATTTCGGTGTCTGATGAGATGCTGACCCGGTCCGGTTACTATGGCAAAGCCGCGCTCCAGCGTGGCCTTGTGGCTGAGCGTTTCAAGCAGTTTCGTACTGACATTCAAGCGCTGTTCAACGTCTTTTGTCCGGCGTTTGATGGCAAGTTGCATACGATGGCCGAGGTCGATTATCCGCTCACGGCGCCGTTGCGTGTTCTGAAGCAGTGGACCCTTTGTCAGTCCGGCGCCAGCGCGTTCCAAACGGGTGCGTTGCCTGTGAACGAGTAGCGTCAGGGCACCCGCCAGATTTGAGGCTGCGTGATCATACCTCTGGCGTGGCCCTTCCAAGAGACGCTCGCGGCGCGGAAGTGCGCGCGCCACATCAGTCAATCTCTGGCGCGCTTGCTTGAGCAATCTGAGCAGCCCACCTTCACTGCGGTGCGTTAAATCTCCCACCTGGCGGCGCAATTCGCTTCGAACCGGAACGGCCATTTCAGCTGCTGCCGTGGGCGTTGGCGCGCGCCGGTCGGAGGCAAAGTCGATCAGCGTGGTGTCGGTTTCATGGCCTACCGCCGAAATCACGGGGATCAGACTGGCGTAGACCGCGCGGACAACGATCTCTTCGTTGAAAGGCCAGAGGTCTTCGATTGAACCTCCGCCACGCGCGACGATGATGACATCGGGCCGTGGGATCGGACCGTTGGCGTCGAGTGCGTTGAGGCCTGCTATGGCAGCACTTACTTCGGCTGAGGATTTTTCGCCTTGCACCGATACCGGCCACACCAGCACGTGACGCGGAAAGCGATCAGAGAGACGATGGAGGATGTCCCTGATGACGGCGCCGGTTGGCGATGTCACTACGCCGATGACCGTGGGCAAATACGGCAGCGGCTTTTTCAGCGCTTCGTCGAACAATCCTTCCGCTGCCAGTTTCTTGCGGCGCTCCTCCAGGAGTTGCATCAAGGCACCCAGCCCGGCCGGCTCGATGTTTTCAATGATGATCTGGTAGGATGACTTGCCTGGGAAGGTTGTCACCCGGCCAGTGGCGATGACCTCCATTCCTTCGCTCAGTTTGCTTCGGACTTTCTGAAAGACGTTCCGGAAACAGACGGCGTCGATTTTCGTGTCGTTTTCTTTCAGCGCAAAATATGCGTGCCCCGAGGCATGCGCGCCCCGAAACCCGGATACTTCCCCACGGATGCGCACGAAGGAAAAGTCGCGCTCGACAGTGCGTTTCAACGCGGCGGAGAGTTCGCTGACGCTAAACTCCGGGATATTTGCTTTTGAAGGCGGTGCTGCTTGTGCATCAACCGCCGAATCCGTTTCACTGGCCATTCGTGCATGTTACAAGTTCGGGTGCCTTTCCGCAGGTGGTCTTTTGGGTGGTGAACAATGAAAATCCTGGTGATTGGGTCCGGTGGACGGGAACACGCCCTGTGCTGGGCAATTGCAGCCTCTCCGTTGACGGCAAAACTCTATTGCGCGCCCGGGAATGGCGGTATCTTGGCCATCGCCGAGTGTGCCGCCATCGATGTTATGGACTTCGCGGGGATCGTTTCATTCGTGCGCCGCAACGACGTGGATTTTGTCGTGATTGGACCGGACAATCCAATTGCAGGCGGGCTGGCCGACAGGCTTGCGCTGGAAGGCATCAAGCATTTCGGACCGACCAAGGCCGCCTCTGAATTGGAGTGGTCCAAGGGCTATGCAAAGGACTTCTGCGAAGCAGAAGGAATCCCGACGGCGCGTTACCAGCGGTTTCAGCATGCGGCATCCGCCAAGGTTTATGCATCCGATCACCCGTTGCCGATTGTGGTGAAGGCTGATGGTCTGGCATTGGGTAAGGGCGTCATTATCGCTGAAACACGTGCAGAAGCCAGTGCTGCCATCGATGCAATGTTTGCGAGTTCGGCCCAAGGGATTGTGATAGAGGAGTTTCTGGAAGGCGAAGAGATCAGCTATTTCGTGCTCTCGGACGGCAAACACATTTTACCGTTCGGGGCGGCGCAGGATCACAAGCGCGTTGGCGATGGCGATGTGGGCGCGAACACAGGCGGCATGGGGGCGTATTCTCCTGTTGCCGTGTTTACACCCGAACTTGAGCAGTTAACGCTTGAGCGCATTATCCGGCCGACTATCCTGGGCATGAAGGCGCGCGGGCGGCCCTATAAAGGCGTGCTGTTTGCCGGGCTGATGTTGACCAAGGATGGGCCGAAACTCATCGAATACAACGCTCGCTTTGGCGATCCCGAGTGCCAAGTGCTCATGATGAGGCTGAAATCGGACATTGTCGCGTTAATGTTGGGGGTCGCCGACGGCGTGCTTCATTCCATGGATGTACGGTTTGACACCTCAGCGGCATTGACGGTTGTCATGGCGGCCACGGGTTATCCCGACTCTCCAAAGAAAGGATCGGTCATTCGCGGCCTTGATGATGCGGCGGACAACGATGTCGTGGTTTTTCATGCCGGTACGGCAATCCGCGACGGCGAGATTGTCGCAAACGGCGGGCGTGTGCTGAATGTGACGGCACGCGGGAAAAATGTTACGCAAGCGCAGGGGCGCGCTTATCAGGCCATCAAGTCGGTCGACTGGGCGGAAGGCTTTTGCCGCAAGGATATTGGCTGGCGCGCGATAAAAAGGGAACAGGGCTAATCATGTCTGAGCAAACACGGCAAGAACAGTTCAGCGGCACCAAAGAGGTGGCGCCTCAGCATGTGCTCGATGGGGTCAAGCTCGAGAAATATCTGAGCGAGCATGTGGCCGGGTTCGCCGGGCCCTTGACGATCCGCCAGTTCAAGGGCGGGCAGTCGAACCCGACCTATCAATTGATCACGCCGAAGGCGAAATACGTACTGCGCCGCAAACCGCCGGGAAGGTTGCTGCCGTCGGCGCATGCGGTCGACCGCGAGTTCCGCATCATCAGCGCGCTGCACCCGACCGGCTTTCCGGTGCCCAAGCCCTATGCGCTGTGCCTGGACGAAAGCATCGCGGGCACGATGTTTTATGTGATGGAGTGCGTCGAGGGGCGCGTGCTGTGGGAGCCGCAATTGCCGGGTCTTGAGCCCAAGCAGCGCTTTGCGATTTACGATGCGATGAACGAGACGCTGGCGAAGCTGCATCAGACGGATTTCGTGAAACTTGGCCTTGAGGATTTCGGTCGGCCTGGGAGTTATTTCTCGCGGCAGATTTCCCGTTGGGGCAAGCAGTATGTCGCGTCGGAAACGGAATCCATTCCGGCGATGAACAAGCTGATGGAATGGTTGCCGCACAACATTCCGCCGGGTGAGCGCAGCGCCATCGTGCACGGCGACTATCGGCTCGACAATATGGTCTTGCATCCGAGCGAGCCCCGCGTGCTTGCTGTGCTGGATTGGGAGATCTCGACGATCGGCGATCCGCTCGCCGATTTCACCTATCACATCATGCAATGGCGCATGCCTGCGGGCGGCACCGGCGGGGGCACGGGAAGTCTGTCGGGCGCCGATTTGAAGGCACTCGGCATTCCAAGCGAAGACGAGTATGTCGCAATGTACTGCAGGCGCGCCGGGCGGGCGGGAATCGAAAATCTCGACTTCTATTTCGCCTATAATTTCTTCCGCATCGCGGGCATTCTGCAAGGCATCATGGGGCGCGTGAGGGACGGCACGGCAGCCAGTTCGCATGCGACATCGACGGCGTCTGCGGTGCGGCCACTGGCGGAACTCGGTTGGAGCTATGCCAAGCGCGCGGGAGCCAAGGATTGAGCTTCGACGCGGGACCAGTTCGCCAAACACATCGCTTTGACGAAGCGGCGCTTGAGCGATATCTGCGTTCGACGATTGACTCGTTTAGGGGCGCCTTTTCGGTGCAGCAGTTTGGCGGCGGTCAATCCAATCCCACGTTTTTGCTCTCGGCGGGCCACACACGGTTTGTCCTGCGAAAGAAGCCGCTTGGGACGCTGCTCAAAAGTGCGCATCAGGTTGATCGCGAATTCCGGATCATGAAGACACTTGCCGGGACTGACGTGCCAGTGCCACGCATGCATGTTTTGTGCGAAGATGAGAGCATCATTGGAACTTCGTTTTATGTGATGGATTATCTTGAAGGGCGGATATTTCGAGATCCGCAATTGCCGGGTGTTTCGCCCTTTGAGCGGGCGGCGATCTATGACAGCATGAACGACACGCTCGCCCGCCTGCACAATGCAGATTTCAACCGTTTGGGCTTGGGGGATTTCGGACGCCCCGGGAATTTCTTTGAGCGGCAGATTGCGCGATTCACCTCGCAATACCGGGCGGCGCAAACCGAAGGCATTCCAGAAATGGAGCAGCTGATCGCTTGGCTGCCGGACAATATTCCCGATGAGGCCAGCATCTCTATCGCGCATGGCGACTTCAGGCTTGAGAACACAATTTTTCATCCAACAGAGCCGCGCTTGATCGCGGTGCTGGACTGGGAGCTTTCAACGATTGGGCATCCGCTGGCGGACCTCGCCTACAATTGCATGGGCTATCACGTGATGAACCCGCGCCAGGGCGGACTGGTCGGCGTTGACCATGCGGCGACCGGGATACCCGCCGAGGCCGACTACGTTTCACGCTACTGTTCGCGCACGTCACGGCGCTCAATCGAGCACTGGCCGTTTTATCTCAGCTTTGCCATTTTCCGGCTGGCGTCCATTGCGCAGGGAGTGTTCAAGCGCGGCCTGGATGGGAACGCCAGTTCGGAAACAGCAGCCACTTACGGCAATACTTGCAGGTTGCTGGCGGACAATTCCTGGCGTTTGGCCCGTACGGCTCTCTGACGCTGCTTTCTGCGAAATATGGTTGCTGAACTGTTGAAAAATGCGCCGCCACCCCGGAATGCGCCACTTTCAGCGCCATCCGCTTCACTTCAAAATTACGGCTTGTACCTTAGATTTGGTGACATGTTTAAGTGTGACGTGGGCGAGGCCGAAACGTGACCTCTGAATTCGATGAATTGTTGCGTGGAAGTGGAGCCACTCCATCACCTGCATCTGCGGCCGTGCAGCTGCTGGAACTTGGCACGCATTTCGCGCTGGCGGAACGCGCCGCCCATTTTGGGTACTGGCGCCAGGAAATCAGCTCGGCACAGCCACATTGGTCCCCCGGCTTTTTTGCCATGCTGGGCCTTGATCCTGATGATGTCAGACCTTCCAGCGAGTACCTGGTTCGCCACATTCATCCTGATGACCGGGTCAAGATGGCGGAAGAAGTGGCGGCCGCCATGGCGACTGGCAGGGCGTTCTACTATCGCACCCGAACCTGGAGGATAGGTCCGGACGAACGCGTGTTCGACACACATGGCGATGTTGAGCGAGCGGCTGACGGTAAAATCTCTGCGCTGCTGGGCGTGGTTCGAGAAGTGACGCGTGAAGTCGCGGCCGAACGTAAACTGAAGGAAAGCGAAGCGGCGCACCGGTTCATGACCGAGGAAGCCACGGACATTATTTCACGGCATGGATGCACTGGCGTGGCGACATTTATCTCACCTGCCATCCATCGGGTTCTGGGCTTTACGCCCGACGAGATTTCCGGCCGCAGACTCTTCGATCTCGTCCACCCCGATGATCTTGCCAGCGTGAAATGCGCGATAGCGGACGCCAAGCGCACGGGTGCGACCGTCACCTATGAGTATCGGGGCAGGCACAGACAGGGGCACTATGTTTGGCTTGAATCGCAAGTGCGGTTCGTGGCCGATCCTGCAACCGGAGAATGGGACAATGCCATTTCGGTGACGCGTGACATTACCAAGCGCAAGGAATTTGAAAGCGATCTGCAGAGCGCGCGTACGCGTGCAGAGGCCGCAAACCATACGAAGTCGCGATTCTTGGCCAATATGAGCCATGAATTGCGGACACCCCTGAATGCGATCATTGGCTTTTCCGACATCATGGTGCGGGAAATGTTCGGACCGATGAACAATCTACGCTATTTGGAGTATGCGAAGCTGGTTCACGACTCCGGCGGCATGCTGCTTGATCTGATCAATGACTTGCTTGACGTGTCGAAGATTGAAGCCGGCAAATTCGAATTGCACTATGAAGATTTTCCTTTGCGCGAGGCCATCGACGGTGGACTTCAGCTATTTGCTGCACGCGCAAATGAAAAAGACCTTCAGCTGAGTTCCAGCGTCAAACCTGAAAGTCTGCAAATCAGGGCAGACCGGCGGGTGTTCAAGCAAATCATGCTCAATCTGGTATCGAATGCGATCAAATTTACGGACGCCGGCGGCCGGATTTTCGTGGGCGTAACCGCCGATGAGCGAAGTATGCAATTTCGTGTTCGTGACACTGGTATTGGTATTTCCAAAGAGTTTTTGGCCCGCATCGGTACGCCGTTTGAACAGGCGTCGAATGATCCGGCGCGAACGCATGGCGGCTCGGGGCTGGGGCTGGCGCTTGTCAAGTCGCTGACGCAACTTCATGGCGGGACGTTCGAAGTACAGAGCCAGCAGGGCCACGGTACCGAAGTGACCGTAACCCTGCCATTGGTTCCACCTCAGGCGGCGACGCGCGCCGCTTGAGTTCTTATTCGGCGGCTTCCATCCGCATTTGGTTCGAGTATTTGCCGAACTCGAGGCGGGCGATGGTGCGGTTGTGCACCTCATCCGGACCGTCGGCCAAGCGCAATGTCCGTTGACCCGCGTAGAGGCGGGCCAGACCTGAGTCAGTCGTGACCCCGGCGCCGCCCCAAGCCTGAATAGCATCGTCGATAACTTTGAGCGCCATACGAGGTGCCGCCACTTTGATCATAGCGATTTCGGTGCGCGCGACTTTGTTGCCGACCTTGTCCATCATGTCGGCCGCCTTCAGCGTCAACAGGCGGCACATTTCGATGTTGGTGCGGGCTTCGGCGACGCGCTGCTCCCAGACCGAGTGTTCGGAAATGCGCTTGCCGAAGGCCTCGCGCGTCATCAGGCGCTTGCACATAAGTTCAAGCGCGCGTTCGGCAGCACCGATGGTGCGCATGCAGTGATGGATGCGGCCCGGCCCGAGACGGCCTTGTGCGATCTCGAAGCCGCGGCCTTCGCCGAGCAACAAATTTTCAACCGGCACTTTCACGTTGTCGAAGATGACTTCCGCGTGACCGTGCGGCGCGTCATCGTAACCGAAGACCGGTAGCATGCGCACGATCTTGACGCCCGGCGCATTGGTCTCGACCAGGATTTGCGATTGCTGGCGATATTTGTCGCCATCGGGATCGGTCTTGCCCATGACGATCATGATTTTGCAGCGCGGATCGCCCATGCCTGACGACCACCACTTGCGGCCATTGATGACATAGTGATCGCCCTTGCGTTCGATGCGGGTGCGAATGTTTGAGGCGTCGGACGAGGCCACTTCGGGTTCGGTCATGATGAAAGCCGAGCGGATCTCACCGGCAAGAAGCGGCTTCAGCCACTTGGCCTTGTGTGCGTCGCTACCGTAGCGCTCGAGTACTTCCATATTGCCCGTGTCGGGTGCGGAACAGTTGAATACTTCTGATGCGAAGCCTATGCGGCCCATCATTTCGCACAGTGGCGCGTATTCAAGATTCGTCAGTCCGGCACCATGTTCGCTTTCGTTCAGGAACAGGTTCCACAACCCCTGGGCTTTGGCTTTCGCCTTCAACTCCTCGACCACAAGAACGACGATCCAGGGATTTCCCTTGGCGCGCGCTTCGGCCATCTGGTCGTTGTAGGTCTTTTCGGCCGGTATAACATTACGATCCATAAATTCGCTGACGCGGCGGATCCATTCCTTCGATCTGGCGGTGTATTCAAAGTTCATCGGTCTTCCTCCTGGTATTGAATAGTTATGGCGCTGACCTTAGCGCGGCGCTGTTGGTGCTACTAGGACCCAGATCAACGACGGGCCCGGAAAAACTCTTTGAGAAGGCTTGAGGCCCTTGCTTCAGCGTCGCCGGGTAACGTGTCCACAATTGGGCGATGGTGGCAGGTCGGTTGCTCGAAGAACCGCGGCCCATTGGCGATGGCCCCGCCTTTTGGGTCGGCTGCCGCGTACACCACCCGGGAAATGCGCGCCATGGCGATTGCTCCGGCACACATAGCGCAAGGTTCCAGCGTGACATACAGGGTCGAACCAGTCAGGCGCTCATTTCCTAGGCGTGCGGCTGCGGCGCGGATGACCAGCATTTCGGCGTGAGCCGTCGGGTCATGGGTTTCCACAATAGTATTGCCAGCCGATGCCAGCATCTCGCCCGCGGTTGGGCCAATCAGGACCGCGCCCACGGGAACCTCGCCGCGCGCGGCTGCGGCCTCGGCTTCGGCGAGGGCCACGCTCATCCAGTGCTCGTCGGCTTGCGTCATCATTTCCGTATGCCTTGCGGGCGGCTCTGGTACAACCCCGTTCATGAGCGACGACGACAAGCAGGATGGTGACCGGATTGCCAAGGTGCTGGCGCGCGCGGGCGTGTGCTCGCGGCGCGACGCCGAGAAGTTGATCGCTGAGGGCCGGGTGATTGTAGATGGCAAAAAGCTGGACACACCGGCCTTCAAGGTCAAGGCGGGCGCCAGAATCTCGGTCGATGGCAAGCCTGTCAAAGCGGCTGAGCGCACGAGGCTGTGGCGCTATCACAAGCCCAAAGGTCTGATGACGACCCACCACGATGAAAAGGATCGCGAGACCGTATTCGAAAAATTGCCCGCTTCGATGCCGCGGGTGATTTCGGTTGGGCGGCTCGATTATAATTCGGAAGGGCTGTTGCTGCTGACTAATGACGGTGAGCTGGCACGGCGGCTTGAGTTGCCGGCCAATGGCTGGCTTCGGCGTTACCGGGTGCGGGTGTTCGGCAAGTTGATGCAAAGCGATCTCGACCGCTTACAGAAGGGCGTCGTGATCGAAGGGGTGAACTACGGACCCGTTGAAGCGACAATGGAGCGCCAGCAGGGCGGCAACGCGTGGGCGACGATTGCTTTGAAGGAAGGCAAGAATCGCGAGGTGCGCAAGTTGATGGAGCATGTCGGGGTCAAGGTGAACCGCTTGATCCGCGTCTCGTTCGGGCCGTTTCATCTGGGGCTGCTCAAAGAGGGCCAGGTCGACGAGGTACTGGCGAAGGTGATGCGCGAGCAGTTGGGGACAATGAAAAGCTGAGCGATGCGCATTGTGGCGGGCAAACATCGCGGACTGACGCTGGCGGCACCGAAAGACAGCCGGGTGCGGCCGACGTCTGACCGGGTGCGTGAGGCGATTTTTAATGTGCTCGCGCATAATGAATTCGGTATTGGGTTCGGTTTGGACGGGGCGCGGGTGCTAGATCTGTTTGCGGGCACGGGGGCGCTAGGACTTGAGGCTTTGTCGCGCGGTGCGCGCTTTGTGCTGTTCGTCGATGATCATGCCGAAAGCCGGGGGTTGATCCGGACGAATGTCGAGGCGGCGCTGGCGACAGGCGCCTCCAAAATCTGGCGGCGCGATGCGACAGCGCTCGGGCCGATGCCGCCCAATGCCGGCGGGCCGTTTGACTTGGTGTTCCTAGACCCACCCTATCGCCGCGATCTGGTGGCGCAAGCGTTGGTCAGCGCGCGTGATGGGGCGTGGCTGGCACCCGCCTGTCTCGTCATCGCGGAGATGGCGACAGACGAGACACTCGCCGTGCCGGAGGGGTTCGACGCGCACGATGAGCGCACCTATGGCGACACGCGGGTGGTCATTCTGAGCGCCAAGAACGCGGTTTGATGAATGGAGCAAAGTCAACGCCGTTCGATTTTCCCGGCACTGGCGTCGTCGCGCGCGGGCGCGTAAGTTGGTTGCAAATTCAGGAGGTTCTCATGGCAGCCAACATTCCCACTACCGCGCTTCAGCTTCGCTCGCTTGTGACGAAGGACGGCGAATTGCAGTTGTCTCTCGCCCGTGTGGCGGTGGAGGAACCGGCCGAGGGCGAGGTGCTGGTACGCGTCGAGGCGTCGCCGATCAATCCGTCAGATCTTGGGCTTTTGATCGGGCCTGCCGACATGAAATCAGCCCGCGTATCCGGCAAGGGCGAGCAGACGACGGTGGCAGCGCCCATCGCCCCGCCGCTCATGCGCCTTATGACCGCGCGGCTGGGACAATCGTTGCCGGTGGGCAATGAGGGCGCGGGCGTGGTGGTCAAGACCAGCGTATCGCCGCAAGCCAAAGCGTTGCTGGGAAAGACTGTGGCCGTGATCGGCGGGGCGATGTACGGGCAATACCGCATCGCCAAAGCCGCCGACATTTTGCTGCTGCGCGAGGGCACGACTCCAGCCGAGGGCGCGTCGTGTTTCGTCAATCCGCTGACAGCGCTCGGTATGGTCGAGACGATGCGGCGCGAGAACCACAAGGCGCTGGTGCATACGGCAGCGGCCTCCAACCTCGGGCAAATGTTGAACAGGATTTGCCTGGCCGACGGCGTGGGCTTGGTCAATATCGTGCGCAGCGCCGAACAGGAAAAGATTCTGCGCGACATCGGCGCCAAGATCGTCGTCAATTCGCAATCGCCCGGCCTCATGGAGAGCTTGACGCGCGCGCTTGCCGAGACGGGCGCGACGCTGGCGTTCGACGCTATCGGCGGCGGCAAGCTCGCCGGTCAAATCCTCACCTGCATGGAGGCGGCGGCGAATTTGAACTCGGCCAGCTATAGCCGCTACGGCTCGACCGTCCATAAGCAGGTCTACATCTATGGCGGCCTCGACACGGGCCCGACGGAATTCGCGCGGTCGTTCGGCATGGCGTGGGGCGTCGGCGGCTGGCTATTGACGCCGTTCCTGATGAAGATCGGCGCGGCGGAAGGGCAACGATTGCGCCAACGTGTGGTCGATGAAATCAAGACGACGTTCGCAAGCCACTACACGCGAACAATCTCGCTTGTCGAAACGCTGCAACCCGAAATGATCAACGCCTACAACAAGCGCGCGACGGGCGAGAAGTTCTTGATCAACCCGAACTTGGGTGTGTGATCCAAATGCTTTCCCTTTCCGCACAGCTTGAGAAACTGGAGCGTCTCCTTCTCGACTACGGAACTCGATCAGTAGCTGAATCTGCCGGTGCCTTGCTTGCGCCGGATTTCCGTGAGTTTGGAAAATCAGGGAGGTCATGGGACCGAGACGACATCATCGCTTCGCTTGCGGCCGAGACTACACAGATTGACTATCAACTCAGGGACTTCACGGCAAAACGCCTCGGCGAAGATTTCGTATTGGCAACATACGCCCTGCATATCCGCGCACCGGACGGTACGACTGCAAAGAGCCTGCGAAGTTCGGTATGGCAGCACGAGGCCGATGGCATATGGCGGATGCTGTTTCATCAGGGTACCGCCGCGCAATGAGTTTATCGCCAACAACCAATTGGACGCCATGAGGTAGACTTGGGACATGAGCAGCAAAAGCGAGAACATATTGCCCCCGTCCAAGCGTCTGCTGCTGCTCGAGCCGCGGGGGTTGTTGGATATTCCGGCTCTGTTTGCAGCGGCGCCGATTTTGTTGACGGCGCGGCGTGGGGTGAAGCATGGCGTGATTGTGTTGCCAGGGTTTGGGGCGGATGACCGGTCGACGGTTTTGATCCGGCGCTATTTGTCGATGCTGGGATATGACGTGCACGGATGGAAGCGCGGGCGCAATGTGCGCAAGCCGGGCGCCGATTTTGCGACGGTTATCGAACAGATCAAGGCGTTGCGGACCAAGCATGATCTGCCGGTCAGTCTGATTGGCTGGAGCCGCGGCGGGATTATGGCGCGCGAGATTTCACGACAGATTCCGGGCGATGTCCGCATGGTGATCACGCTGGGAAGCCCGTTCGCCGATCCGACGGCGAATAATGTCGCGGTTATCTGGAAACTGCTAACGGGGGAAGATGCGCCGCGTTCGCCTTCGCGGTTGCGAGAGTTGGCCATGCCAATTCCGGTTCCGGCGACGGCGATTTATACGCGGGCGGATGGTGTGGTTGCGTGGCGCGCGTGTTTGGAACCGGAGGGGCTGCGGGCTGAGAATATCGAGGTACGTTCGACGCATATTGGACTTGGGTTTCATGCACCGGCCCTGTGGGCGATTGCCGATCGCTTGGCTCAGAAGTGGGATACGTGGAAGAAATTCAAGCCGGGTGCAGTTGTGGCGCCGTTCTTTCCGCGACGGTGAAGTGACGCCGCACGCAAAAACTTCTGTGGTGATTCAGCCTTTCAGCATCCAAGCGTTTCCATCGCAATAACCGTGTTCGCGAAGGAAATGCTGCTTTGATCGCCACGTCGCCGGACTGATCGCCATGGCGCTGGTCTTGCCCCTCCGAGTAAACTCGAACTCCGCGGCTGCGAGGAGGTCGCTCGCAAAAGTTGAAACTCGTCCCGTTGTCGCTGTTGCGAACTCCGGCGCCCAGAAGTCGTCGATGAGGCCGATATGGTCGCGTTTCGAAGCCACCGGCATGTGGACAGAACTTACCGGTTGAGCGATCACAAACCCTGCCGACTCGTGCCCATCATCGATGAAAATGCAACGGTCCGGCAATGTCAGCGAGTAGTGCATCCAGGCGCTGAAACGAGAGGGGGCTTCCGGATGCGGCTTCCACATCTGAGCGTTCGCTTGAAAGAGCATATTTTGCGCCTCCCCACCCATCGCGACGATGGCGGCAATATCCGCCGACGAGGCCGCACGCACGGAAATGGGAGAAACGCCGTTGGAAAGGCGGTGCTTCACAAGATAGCGCGTTACGATGCCATAGCCTGCGGATTCCAGCGTACGGAGCTTTTCGCGTTGAAATGGCGCGCAGGCCGCAATGAAGGTGACCGCGCCCAAAGCCTCGCCTTCGCGCTCGGCCGCGACGATTAGCAAAGCGAGAGCGTCTTCCGGAGCCAACCTGCTTACTGTGGTGTCGTCGAACAGGACAAACGCCAATTGGCCAGCTAGATGATAAATCGGCGGACAAGGAATGACGCCAAGGCGTGCCACCCCTACGACAGCTCCTGCCGCTTCTGCGACCAGCCAATGGAAGGGGCCTTCGTTTTGCACTTCGTTGGTGAACTCTACTGCGATGCGTTGTACGGAGTCCGTTGCGAGGGGCCAGAGGTTGCCGTCGCTCGCCGCGCGCTCGGCGCCATCCTGCAAAAGGAGAGCGCAGATCGCCTCCAGGTCGCCGGGCGTCGCTGGTCTAACACGAGTGGGCATTCTGCGCTCCTCATAAAAAAGGGCGGGCGGGACGCCCGCGGTCCCGGGGTTAGCGTCTTCCGAAGAGTTTCTCAACGTCCGACAACTTCAGCTCCACGTATGTCGGGCGGCCGTGGTTGCATTGTCCGGAGAGCTGGGTTCGTTCCATTTCGCGCAGGAGCGCGTTCATTTCTTCGAGCGTCAGGCTGCGGCCGGCGCGGACGGCCGAGTGGCAGGCCATTGTGGAGCAGATTTCGTCGAGGCGTTCCTTGAGCGAGAGCGTGTCACCGTATTCGGCGATTTCATCGGCAAGGTCGCGCACGAGGCCTTTGATATCGCCGCCTTTGAGAAGTGCGGGGACTTCGCGCACCAGGACTGCATCGGTGCCGAAGGATTCAATGATCAGGCCCAGTTCGGCGAGTTCCTTGGCGCGGGTCGCCAAGCGGTCGACCGAGGGACCGTCGAGATCGACGATTTCGGGAATGAGCAAGGCTTGACGCTCTATGCCTTGGGCTGCGATGGCGCGCTGCATGCGGTCGAGCATCAGGCGTTCGTGGGCCGCGTGCTGGTCGACGATGACCATGCCGTCCCCGGTTTGGGCGACGATGTAGGTATTGTGCAATTGGCCGCGCGCGACGCCCAAGGGGAAGCGCTCCATGTGGCTCGACTGTGCGGGTTCGGTCAGCGGACGTGCGAGCGGCGGTGCATCGACGAATGAGGCTTGGCGCGGTTCCGGCGAGGCGTAAAAGGCAGCTGCTTCAGCGAGATTTCGCTGCGAGGGTCTTGGGTCTGCGAAATTGTAGGTGTGATGTTCGGTTCTGAAGCGTTCCAGCGTGCCGGTCGCCACTGTTGTCGAGGCGCGGGCTGAGCCTGCCATGATCGCTGATTTCAGGGCGCTGACGATCAGGCCGCGCACAAGTGCGGCGTCGCGAAAGCGCACTTCGGTCTTGGCGGGATGGACGTTGACGTCGACTTCGTGCGGCGGAATATCGAGGAAGAGCGCCACCACCGGATGTCGGTCGCGCGCCAATACGTCGGCATAGGCGCCGCGCACTGCGCCCACGAGAAGTTTGTCGCGCACCGGCCTGCCGTTGACGAAGAGGAATTGATGCGTTGCCATGCCGCGCGAGAAGGTCGGCAAACCCGCGTAGCCGGAAATGCGGACACCTTCGCGCGTTGCATCGACTGGCATGGCGTTTTCGGCGAAGTCCGAGCCAAGCACCGTGCTCATGCGCGCGAGGCGGCTGTTGAAAAGATCACCGGGTTCAGCTGCGGCTTTGAGGACCGTGCGCTCTTCGGTCGAAAGGCGGAAGCCGACATCGGCGCGGGCGAGTGCCAGGCGCTTGACGATTTCGATGATGGCGGCGGATTCGGCGCGTTCGGACTTGAGGAATTTCAGGCGTGCCGGTGTGGCGAAAAACAGGTCGCGGACTTCGACGATTGTGCCGTGGCCTCGAGGCCCGTCGAACGATGCGGGGCGGATGGCTGCAGGCTCGCCACCTTCGACGGATATGGCGAAGGCATCGGTTGCGTTCACGCCTCGCGAGGTGATCGTGAGCCTGGCAATGGCGCCGATTGACGGCAGGGCTTCGCCGCGAAAGCCCAAGGTCGCGATCGACGTTAAGTCATCCGCGCCCGCGTCATCGCGCGGCAGCTTGGACGTAGCGTGGCGTTCGATGGCGAGTGCAAGTTCGCTTGTGCTCATGCCGCTACCGTCATCGACGATGCGGATCAGGCTCATGCCGCCGCCCGCGATTGAGATGTCGATGTGGCGGGCGCCGGCATCGATGGCGTTTTCGACGAGTTCCTTGACGGCTGAGGCGGGACGTTCGACCACTTCACCGGCGGCGATGCGGTTGATCGTGCCCTCGGCGAGACGGCGGATATTCAAATGCCGCCGTCCAGATACTGACGGGTCAGGCGCTTGCCCTCTTCCACTGCAGGCTGGCCGAAAGGGTCAACATTCCACAAACGCGCTGAGATGAGAGTCTCAAGGATGAGATGCATCATCAAGGCACCGAGGCCGCGTTCGTCGAGCTGGCTGGTCAAAGAGAGGCGGCGCACCGGGCGGGCATGGGCGCTAAGAGTTTGTGCCGTTGCTCGCATTTGTGCGGCGACGACTTCAGAGATGTCGTGGCCCGCATAGGCTTGGAGACCGTGCTTGTTGGCCCAGGCTGCATTGGCTTTGGCGCCAGTAATTGCAGGTGCATCGACGAAGGTGAAGAATTTGTCGTTGGGGCCATCGAGATAGAGTTGCAGCTGACTGTGTTGATCGACGGGGCCCAGCGCGTCGAGCGGGGTTGTGCCCTGCCCCGCTTTGCCCAAGCTTTCAGCCCAGAGTTGACGCCACCATTTGGTGAGGCGCTGCAGCCGGTCTGCGTAAGCCCACATCACATGTTGGGACAGGCCAATGTCGCGCGCGGCGACGCAAAGAGCAGCGCCGTCTGCGGCCGAAGCCGCTGTCTCGAATGCCTCGCGGCCAGCGTTTCTGATGGCCATGGGATCAAGGCCTGCCAGCATCGCCGGAACCAGACCCACTGTACTGTACGCGGTGTAGCGGCCGCCGAGGTTTGGATCGTGATCGAGGATGGGCGAACCTATGGCAGTCAGAATGGAGCGCAGCGGGTTGTCGCCAGGTTCGACTTCGCCACTGAAATGGTGTTTCAGATATTTTCCGCCACCAGCGTTCTCCAATGCGTCAATCGCCGCCAGCATTTGCAGGATGGGTTCGGGCGTGCTGCCCGATTTCGAGACGACGTGAAAGCGGGCTGCACGCAAATCCAGTTGTGTCAAAAGTTTTGTGAAGGTGGGGCCGTTGAGGTTGTCGAGGAAATGCAGCCTTGGATAGCCGGTGCGTGGCGCGTAGGCCGGCGTTCCCCAGTAGGCCAATTGGGTCAGGGCCTGCGCACCCAGGCTTGAGCCGCCGACACCAAGCACGATGACGTCGCTGGCATCCTTCGACAGGTGATTGACGACGTTGTGCGCGGCGTCAAGATCGTCTGTACGCGAGAGAGAATGGCGCAGAGCGCGGATGTTCTTGTCAGGCGACTGACGCCAATGCGTGAGCGCTCCTGCGGCCTCCGGTTGGCGTTTCCCGAACGCTTCGTGAAGAGGGGCGATGGTGAGAGCGGAGGTAATGTCTTGGATGAAAGGGGGCATGCTGAACTTTTAAGGTGCAATCAACGGGCCCTTATCCGTCACGCCGCATTATTGCAGCGCGCCACCTTCTCGCACAAGCGGGAGCAACTTAAAACCAGTCGAACCAGCCGCCGGAGCTTTCCTTGTCGGCGTTTTTCTTTTCCTGGGCGGTTGGTTCGGCAGGCGTTGCTTCGCCTTTTTCGATCACGGGGGCGGTTTGAACCTGTGTCGCGGGTGTGCCGATGCGCTCAACCTCTTCGGATGCATCCAGCGGGGTGCCGGGGTCTTCCTTGCGGCCGCGCCAGAATAGAACAGTGTCGGCGTATGTTTTGCGCTTGCTCTTGCGGACCACTTCCTGGCGCAAGTCTTGGCGAATGTTGGGGTCTGATGTGCCGGCACCCGAGGCTGCGAGCAACGCCAACTCACCCTGCGTTGCCGGAGCAACTTTGGGCGCACCGCCAAGCACGCGCTGGGCTTGATCGGCGGCATCGGAATCCTGCGGGCGCGGGGCGCCTGGCTGGGGCGACTTGAGGGCAAAGGTCGCCGGGACAACGAGAGGAGCGCGCGCTGTGACGCTGGTTTCATCGGGTGCCTGCTTGGCCGCACCCAGAGATTCCTTCATGCCGGTGCAGCCGGCCAAGGTGAGGGCGAACATTCCGGCCACCATCAAACTGCGCTTTACTTGACTCACGGCTTACTCCTTGTTGGTATTCTTGGCGTTGTGAACGCCCGGCACTCTTGCCTTGTATTCGCTGACCACGAGGTCGAACCCCATAATCAGCACACCCGCCACGACGGCTGTGTCGGCAATGTTGAACACATACCAAGAATAGCCGAAAGCGTGGAGAAGATAAAAGTCGGCTACTGCCCCGTAAACTATGCGATCAATCACATTTCCTACGGCGCCGCCGATAATTAAGCCTATTGCCAGGGAAAGCCGCAAGTCTTTTACGCCATGCAACCACCAGACAAGGAACGAAGTGACGCCGATGGCAAAAAAGGCCAGTACCCAACGGTGAAAATCGGTTGTGGCCTGGAACAGGCCGTAGGAAATGCCGTAATTCCACACCATCACGATGTCGAAAAATGGCAGAACTTCGAGGCGAATGTCGTTTTGCTGGTTACCCAGGGTACGAACCCAGCCGAAGCCGTGCAGGAACAGCACTTTCCACGCCTGGTCCAACGCCAGGACGGTGGCGGCGATGGCAAGGCCAAAGTTGAACGGTTGCGCCAACAAGCGTTTCACTTTTTGTCGTGCTCCGTGACAGCTGCCTCACAGCGCAAACAGATGTGTGGATGAACAGCGCTCTTTCCCACATCGGGCAGGATTTTCCAACAACGGGCGCATTTGGCGCCATTTGCTTTGGCGAAGGAAGCGCTGGCGCCGGTGACGTCATCGAGCTTGAAGGCGCCCTCCCCCACGGCGATGGATGCAGCCGACGTGATGGTGATTTCTGCGAGGTCAAGGGTTTCGAACAATGCCGCGTCCGCGTTGGCAACGTGCAACGTGGGCGCTGCTTCGAGGCTTGAGCCGATAGTTTTTTCGCGGCGGGCAACTTCGAGGGCGCCCGTGACGACGCGGCGTAGCTCGCGGACACGGGTCCATTTTTCGGCGAGCGTCTTGTTGTGCCAGTCGGCGGGGACTTCGGGAAAGGTGCGCAAGTGGACGCTGTCGTTCTCGCCGTTGTGACGCGTGCGCCATACTTCTTCCATCGTAAAGACCATGACGGGCGCGAGCCACGCCGTCAGATGGTTGAACAGATGGTCGAGCACGGTGCGGGCGGCTCTTCGGCGCAACGACGAGGTCGCGTCGCAGTAGAGCGCATCTTTGCGGATGTCGAAATAGATGGCCGATAGGTCGGTGGTACAGAAATTGAAGACCGCGGTGAAGACGCGATTAAAGTCAAAGGCCGCGTAACCGCTGCGAACGGTGACGTCGAGTTCGCTGATGCGATGCAGGATCCAGCGTTCGAGCTCTGGCATGTCCTTGACGGCCACGCGTTCGCTGTCCTTCCACTCTATCAAATTTGCGAGGATGTAGCGCATGGTGTTGCGCAGCTTGCGATAGGATTCGACGTTGGCCTTCAGGATCTCGTTGCCGAGACGCATGTCCTGCGTGAAATCGGACGACGCCGCCCAGATGCGCATGATCTCGATGCCGTTCTGCTCGGCGATTTTTTGCGGTTCGACCGTGTTGCCCAGCGACTTCGACTGTTTGTAGCCCTTTTCGTCGAGCACAAAGCCATGGGTGAGCACGGTCTTGTAGGGCGCGCGGCCGCGGGTACCGCAGGACTCCAGCAGCGAGGATTGAAACCAGCCGCGGTGTTGGTCGGAGCCTTCGAGGTAAAGGTCGGCGGGCCAGCCTTGCGTGGGGTCAGGCTCGATGACGAAGGCGTGGGTTGAGCCCGACTCGAACCAGACGTCGATGATGTCGTCGACGCGGGTGTAGTCGGCGGCGGTGTATTTGTCGCCGAGGAAAATCTGCATGTCCGTCGTGAACCAGACGTCGGTGCCGCCTTTGGCGACGGCATCGGTGACGCGCTTGTTGACTTCGGCATCGCGTAGTATCTCGCCGCCTTCCTTGCGCATGAAGATCGGGATGGGTACGCCCCAGGCGCGCTGGCGCGAGATCACCCAGTCCGGGCGCTTTTCAACCATGGCGCGCAGGCGGTTGCGGCCTTGCTCGGGCACGAAATGCGTATCGTCGATGGCCTTGAGCGCAAGTTCGCGCAGTGTTTTGCTGCCGAGGTTCGCGATGGGTTTGTCCATGGCGATGAACCATTGCGGCGTGTTGCGGAAGATCACCGGCGCCTTCGAGCGCCAGGAATGCGGATAGTCGTGGCGCAGCTTGCCCTTGGCGAGCAAGGCGTTCGCCTTGATCAGTTCGCCGATGACGGCGCCGTTGGCGTCGCCGTCCTTGCCGTCGGCGGTGAGGATTTTCTTGCCTGCGAAGATGGGCACGTGCGGAAAGAACGAGCCGTCTTCCGATACGGTGAACGGGATCGGCGGGCCCTCTTTGGGATGGGCTTGCGGATTTAGCATCCAAATTTCGAAGTCTTCCTCGCCGTGGCCGGGCGCGGTGTGGACGAAGCCGGTGCCGGTGTCGTCGGTTACGTGCTCGCCCGCGAACAGCGGGACGGGGAAGTCGTAGCCCTGGCCCGCAAACGGATGCGCGCAGACGAGGCCCGTTGGATCGACATCGCAGACGCGCTCCCACTCTTCGATTTTGGCCGCGGTCTTGGCGGTTTCGGCGAGCGTGTCGGCGAGCACAAGCAACTCGCCTGTGGCGCCCACACGATAGAGGCCGTAGGCGATTTTTGGCGAATAGCAGATTGCTCGGTTGCCGGGAATGGTCCAGGGCGTTGTCGTCCAGATGACGATGCTGGCCCTTTCCAGTTGGCCAGCAGCGCGCACGGGAAACTTGACGAAGATCGTGGGCGACAGCTTTTCGTGGTATTCGACTTCGGCTTCGGCGAGCGCGGTTTTTTCGACGACGCACCACATCACCGGCTTCGAGCCGCGATAGAGTGCGCCGTTCATGACGAATTTCTGAATTTCGCCCACAATGATCGCTTCGCTGGAGGGCGCCATGGTCACGTAGGGATTGTCCCACTCACCGATCGTGCCCAGACGCTTGAACTCTGCGCGCTGGATGTTCAGCCAGTGATTGGCGAAGTCGCGGCATTCCTGGCGGAACTCGATCAGCGGGACTTGGTCTTTGTCTTGACCGGCTTTGCGATATTTCTCTTCGACCTTCCATTCGATGGGCAGGCCGTGGCAGTCCCAGCCGTGGATGTAGGGCACGTCTTTGCCCAGCATGCCTTGGGAACGCACGACGAAATCCTTGAGGATTTTGTTCATGCCGGTGCCGAGATGGATGTTGCCGTTCGCGTAAGGGGGGCCGTCGTGGAAGATGAATTTCGGGCGGCCTTTGGCGGTGTCGCGCAGGCGTTTGTACAAGCCGATCTTGTCCCAATGAGCGAGCCATTCGGGCTCGGCCTTGGGCAGGCCCGCCTTCATGGGGAAATTGGTGTCGGGGAGGAACAGCGTGTCTTTGTATTCGCGGGCCTGGGCGGGGGCGGAACCGGGGGCGGTCATGGGAATGCTCGTCGATGTGAGGTGAGTGCTGGCGTTAAGGGCGGAGTGGCGATCAAGCCGTCAGGCGATCGCGCCGATAATTCGTGCCAGAGGTATGAATATGTTTGTCATCGCGTGCTTTCCAATGCCGCCCCCCTCGGGACCCGGGCGGGGTGTAGCAGGGGTTGGGGAGAAGGTCAAAGCGGGGGTCGGGTGCCTACACCGCCGCTGCCAGGGTGCGCACGCGGGTTTCGATTTCCACACCGATCTCACGTTGCGCCTTGCGCAGATCGTGGTCCGATTGCAGGTTCAGCCAGAATGCCGGGGTAGTGCGCGAGCCGGTTCTGACTCAGTCCGTGAGTCTTCATGAACTCCTCGAAGAGAATCCCCCGGGCGGGATGAGTGGCAGTTTGTGTTTGATCTTGGTCATTTGATCCTCAGTGTTTGATCCTCAGTGATAGTCGATGGTGGCGCGTTTGCAGAGGAAGATTTCATCGTTCGACGATCTGCGCGGGCGTGAGGGAGTGCGCTCGGGTTTCGATTTCTGCGCAAGTCGTGCCCGGACTGCTGGTTTAGCCGTAAAAGCGCGTACGGAAGCGGGCGATATAGTCCACGATTTTCTCGCGTTTCAGAAGGTCGTCCTTAACCGGGCTTGCGATGGGCGGCACCATGATATTGGCGAGCAGGCCGTAGGCGACGGCGTCGATTTCCGTCGGGTTGGCGCCCATCAGAAACGGCTTGTCGCCAAGATAGTCTGTCAGCGCGCCTGCGTCGCCGATTCCTATGGCGTGGATTTCATCGCTCGAGTGCAGACCGATGCCGTGGCCGCGCAATTGCTTTTTCACGTTGCGGCGCGCAAGCGGTCCTATGATCCGGCGCATCGGTGCCGGGATGCCGCCAAGGACGATGTTGCGAAAGATCCGCCAGTTTGGTTCGACCACCCAACGGTCATAGACCATCGTCCAATAGAGATTTTCCTCAAGCATGCGCTTGAGCGCGCGCGCGGCGCCCCTTTCCGCTGGGGTGAGGCCTGCGTCGGGATCGACGCCGAAACGTTGGCGCAGATAGTCGATGATGAAACTGGAATCGCCGATCTTCTTGCCGTCATGCTCGATCCAGGGTGCCTTTCCCTTGGGTGCGCCGAAGGGTGTCGCGTCGATGACCGTCTGATGATCGATGCCGGCGAGGCGGAGATAGGCGTCGAGTTTCAGGCAGAACGGACTGACCGACGGGAGGCCCCAGGCGCCTGCAAGATGATGGACGATTAAGTTCGAGGCTTTCGAATTCGACATTGGTGGTTCTCTCCGGCCGGGGGCATGACGCCGCCATCGGGGGCCACATTCTCCCGGGTGGCGGGCGAATGGCAAGCACCAGTGGATGGGAGAACGTTTCGGATTTGACTTGTCCAAACCCACCTTTTCGGAGGCGCTCGGGCCGTGGCGCTCGGCCGGGATTTGTTGCCCGCAGCGGCCGTGACGGTGGCTGCTTGCCAAGAGGGCTCGCATGTCTTAGGCAACGCGGGCTTGAGGCCGAAATTGAGCCTTCGCCATTGAAAGGACACTCCCGTGCAAACCGGTACCGTAAAATTCTACAACAGCCAAAAGGGCTTCGGCTTCATTCAACCCGACGACGGCAGCAAGGACGTGTTTGTCCATGCGACGGCGTTGGAGCGCGCGGGCCTGCGCGGCCTCAACGAGGGTCAAAAGGTTTCCTTCGACACGAAGGAAGATCGCGGCAAGATCGCGGTCAATGCCCTCCAGACCTTGTAGCTGAGGCGGGCGGCCCGGTTATTCGGCCGCCTTCACCTTCGCGAAGTCGCTTGCGTCGTGGCGTTCGGGGAGTTGGCTTGCGGGGTCGCCCCAGGCGCGGTTGACCATGCGGCCGCGTTGGACTGCCGGGCGTTTGGCGATGGCGTCGGCCCAGCGGTGGACGTTTTTGTATTCGTGGACGCTTAGAAACTCGCCGGCTTCGTAGAGCACGCCTTTGACCAGCGCGCCGTACCAGGGCCAGATCGCCATGTCGGCGATGGTGTAGTCGGCGCCAGCGATGTATTCGCTTTGCGCGAGTTGGCGGTCGAGGACGTCGAGCTGGCGCTTGACCTCCATGGAGTAGCGGTCGATGGCGTATTCGATCTTGATGGGCGCGTAGGCATAGAAATGTCCGAAACCGCCGCCGAGGAATGGGGCCGAGCCCATCTGCCAGAAGAGCCACGACAGGCACTCGGCGCGCTTGGCCGCATCGGCGGGCAGGAATTCGTTGCCGAATTTTTCGGCGAGATGCATCAAGATGGCCCCGGATTCGAAAATGCGGATGGGCTTGGCGGGATTGGAGCGGTCGAGCAATGCCGGGATTTTCGAGTTGGGATTGACGGCGACGAAACCCGAGCCGAACTGGCTGCCGTCAGAGATGCTGGTCATCCAAGCGTCATATTCGGCGTCCGTGTGGCCCTTGGCCAGCAACTCCTCGAACATCACCGTCACCTTTACGCCGTTTGGGGTGCCCAGAGAGTAGAGCTGAAACGGGTGCTTGCCGACGGGCAGTTCCTTTTCCTGCGTCGCGCCCGCGATGGGGCGGTTGATATTGGAAAAGCGGTTCACCGCCTCTTTGTTCCAGGCCCAGACTTTGGGCGGCGTGTAGGCGGGTGTGTCGGTCACTCTCTGTACTCCAAGCGTCAAGGATGCGTTGACTTAAACCATTTGGCCGGACGGCACGCTAGACATTTTCCGACTGAGGGGATTGAGACATGACAGACTCCAACCTATAGGTTTGGGCATGCCAACCAGGAGATTTTCGGCGATGTTCGAATACAAAGACGGGGCGACGGTTTGTGAAGGGTATGTGGCGAGCGACGGGGCACCGGGGCGCAAGCCTTGTGTACTGATCGCGCATGCTTGGGCCGGGCTCTTTGATCAAGAGCGCGCCAAGGCCGAGGAATTCGCGCGGGCGGGTTATGTTGGGTTTGCGATTGATACCTATGGCAAGGGCGTGCGCGGGAATCCGGCTGGCGACAACAGTGCTCTCATGGGGCCGTATCTGCAGGATCGCGCGAAGTTGAGGCAACGCTTGCTGGCGGCTGTTGACGCTGCGAAAACGCGGCCTGATGTTGATCCCAGCAAGATCGCGATCATCGGTTATTGCTTTGGCGGATTGTGCGCGCTGGATGTGGCGCGATCGGGCACTTCCGATGTGAAAGGCGCGGTGAGCCTGCACGGCATATTTGCGCCGCCCGGTCTGGGAGCGCAGGGCAAAGTCAAAACCAAGGTGTTGGTGCTGCACGGTTGGGACGACCCGATGGCCAAACCCAATGACGTGCTGGGCCTGGCGAAGGAAATGACGGAGGCTGGTGCCGACTGGCAGATCCATGCCTATGGGCACGCAATGCATGCCTTCACGGTTGAGGCGGCGAATGCGCCGGAGAGCGGCGTCAAGTACGACAGGAATGCCGACAAGCGTTCGTCGGCGTCCACGGCGGCGTTTCTGAAAGAGGTGTTTGAGTAAACACTAGCCCTTGCCACCCGGCAGGTCTTTGCCGAAATTTTCGCGCTCGTTGACCCTTGGGAAAGGCTCATCGGGAACCGGCACACCAAGGAAGCGGCAGAGTGGGTCCCAGCCTTCTGAGACCTGGAAGACGAGCAGGCGTTCGGGTGCGATGGTGCGTTTGACGTCCTCGATGTGCGCTTGATGAACGGCGATGCAGTGCTCCCGGTCCAGCAGGTGATCGGCGAAGGTGTTTGTCGCGATCAGCTTTCGCGCCAGCCGGGCGACGTGCACAAGATAGGGTGGCGCGAGCGCCAAATCCATCAGCATGATCTGAAAGATCGTGGAGATGCAACTGTCGTACCAATTGTTCATATCGCGGACTGTGAGAATGACTTTTGCCTTGGGATAGTGCGCCGCCTGCTGGCGATAGAAGGCGCAGCCCGGCCAATCGACACTGGCGCTATAGCCCTTGAACACGACGTCCCAATCGACAGGGACACCATCGGCGGCGGCCATCCAGTGTGCGGCGAAGGGTGGATTGGCGATGACTTCGGCCATGTGATAGCAGGGGCCGAAGCCCAAGCGCTCAAGGGCTGCCTTCATTGAAAGGGTTCCGGTACGGCCGAAACCGGCACCAACTATCTCGAGGGTCATTTCGTCAGAGCTCCGCAGCCATGAATGGTTTGGCGCTTTTATGCCAGGATGAATTCCAATGCCAGAGCTCGCTCAGGGCGCGGCACGGTGGCTAAATGGAAAGTGAAGCGTCAGAGCGAAAGGGTAATGGGTATGAGAGGTCTTGTTTTTGCAGCAGTTGTCGTGATGTCCGCCAGTGGCGCTGCTGCAGGTGCTGGTGAAATTGAGGACGGCTTGGCGGCGGCGCGCGCGAAGATTGCAGCGGCGGCTACCACATCGCGGGCAAATGCCAATACGCCCGAAACCAAGGCGATCGTCGAGGCTGATTTGGCGTTTGCGGCGGACGCTGCCAAGCGCGGGGCGGCACTGGCCTTTGCCTCGCGTATGCATCCACAAGGCAAGTTGATGCCGGCGCGTCAACCGATCGCGGTTGGGCCGGAAGCTGTTGGTGCTGTGTTCAAGGGAGACACGTCGCTTTGGGAATGGTCACCGGTCGAAGCGGTCGCGCAGGGTGATTTGGGCGTGACCTGGGGCATTGCCTCGATCTCTGGCAAAGGCGAAGACGGCAAGGCTTTTGCAGTGACGACGCGTTACACCACGGTGTGGCGCAGGGATGTGGCGGGAGTGTGGAAGATCTGGATCGACGTCGGCACGCCGGGACCGTTGCCCTAGCAGGCCTATTTCGCCGGAGGTGCCGCGAGTGGCGGGCCGGTGAATTCGGCTTCGATGATGATCTCGACGTTGTCGCTAACGCCCATGGTTGTGCCGGGAGCCGGGATGCCTTCCTTGACGCCGAAGGCGGCGCGCTGCAACGAACCGCGAGCGGAGAAGCCTATGCGGGCGTTCGGGTCGAAGGGGTGGCCGGCGTAGCCGCCATTGAAGCTGGCATCCAGAGTCACGGGAAGCGTTACGCCACGAAATGTGAAGTCGCCCTTGATCTTTGCGGTGTTGGCGCTGGTCAATTCGACTTTGGTGGAACGGAAATTCATTTGCGGGAAGCCGGTTGCGTTGAGCCACTTCGCGCCGAGGAGTTCGTCGACGAAACCGGCTGGTGGATTTTCAAGGCCGAGCGAGCGGGGATCAATGGTTGCGGTGATGCTTGATGCGGACGGGTTTGAAGGGTCAAATATCAACTGCGCGTCGAATGAGGTAAAGCGGCCGGTGTAGTTCGAAAACCCGATGTGGTTGACGCGAAAGATCAGGCTCGCGTGCGTCTTGTCGAGCGCATAGGCACCGGCTGGCGCTTCCGTCTTTGAGGGTGCAATGGACGCTGGGACCGGAGCGGCGAGCGCGACGGGTTGCGGCGGCGCTTCGGCCTTGGATTTTGTATCCTCGGCGGGCGAACAGGCGGCCAGTGCGAGGACGGCGCAGGCGTGTATCAATCGTCGCATGTCATTGCTCCACATTTTCCGAAGGTTTGCGCATTTGCCGTAGAAACTGCAAGGCCGATTTGTCCGCTTCTCGGGCTGTGCGAGGTTCACTATGGTCCGGCGCATGAGCGCCATTGTTTCGATTCAAAACCTGACCAAGACGTACAAGTCCGGACTTCAGGCCCTAAAACCCATTTTCCTCGACATCAAACGGGGCGAGATTTTTGCTTTGCTGGGGCCGAATGGCGCGGGCAAGACCACCTTGATCAATATCGTGTGCGGGATTGTGACGCCGTCGAGCGGCACGGTGATTGCGGACGGGCACGACATTCTGCGCGACTATCGCGAGGCGCGAATGAAGATCGGGCTGGTGCCGCAGGAGTTGACGACCGACCGTTGGGAAACCGTGTTGGGCACGACGAGCTTCAGCCGCGGTCTGTATGCGCGGGCGCCCAACAAGGACTATGTCGAGAGCGTGTTGCGGGATCTGTCGTTGTGGGACAAGCGCCATGATCAGCTGCAGACGCTGTCGGGAGGCATGAAGCGGCGCGTGATGATTGCCAAGGCGCTGAGCCACGAGCCGCGCATTTTGTTCCTGGACGAGCCGACGGCGGGCGTGGATGTGGAACTGCGGCGCGACATGTGGGCGCTGGTGCGGCGGCTGCGCGATAATGGTGTCACCATTATTCTGACGACGCACTATATCGACGAGGCCGAGGAAATGGCCGACCGTATCGGGGTGATCAACAAGGGTGAGTTGATCCTGGTCGAGGACAAGGCGTCGCTGATGAAGAAGCTGGGCCGCAAGCAGCTGACGTTGCACTTGCAGGAACCGCTGGCGTCGCTGCCGGCTGAACTTGACGAATGGCATTTGGCGTTGAAAGACGATGGCCATTTGCTGGAGTATGTTTTCGATGCCAATGCCGAGCGCAAGGGCATCGCGTCGCTGCTCAAACGCCTGGGTGAACTTGGGATCGGATTCAAGGACCTCAACACCCACCAGAGTTCGCTTGAGGATATTTTCGTCAGCCTGGTCAGTGAGAAAGGAAACAGCAGATGAGCGCGCCCGCATTCAACACGCACGGCGTTTGGGCGATCTATCGCTTTGAGCTGGGCCGCTCGTTGCGCACGATCTGGCAGAGCCTGGCGACCCCCGTGATCACGACATCACTTTACTTCGTGGTCTTCGGCGCGGCGATCGGTTCGCGCATGGGCGAGGTTGGCGGCGTGAGCTATGGCGAATTCATCGTGCCGGGCTTGATCATGCTGACCTTGTTTACCGAGAGTATATTCAACTCGGCCTTTGGCATTTATTTTCCGAAGTTCACCGGTACGATTTATGAAGTGCTGTCGGCGCCGATATCTCATTTCGAGATTGTGCTGGCCTATGTGGGGGCGGCGGCGACGAAATCGGTGGTGCTGGGGCTGGTGATATTGGCGACGGCGTCTTTGTTTGTACCGCTGCATATCGAGCATCCGCTGGCGATGATTGCGTTTCTGGTGCTGGTTGCCGCCACATTCAGCCTGTTTGGATTTATCATCGGCATCGTCTCTAATAATTTCGAGCAGATGCAGGTGGTGCCGATGCTGGTGGTGACGCCGCTGACATTTCTGGGCGGGGCGTTCTACTCGATCGACATGTTGCCGCCCGGCTGGCGCGAGGCGGCGCTGTTCAATCCGGTGGTGTATTTGATCTCCGGGTTTCGCTGGAGCTTTTTTGGATCGGCGGATGTGGGAGTGGAAGTGAGCCTGGCCGCGACGCTGGCGTTCTTTTTTCTGTGCCTGGGTGTTGTGGGGTGGATCTTCAAGACGGGGTACAGGTTGAAGAATTGAGTCCCCCATCGTCTGCAGCAGCAAGTGCTGCGCAGCCACTTCCCCCGCAAGCGGGGGCAGACTGAAGTTTTGGTGTCATCCCCCGCAAGCGGCAGGGCTATCGCATATGGCCGAACAGTTCGCGGAGGAAGGTGTCGTTCCAGCCTGCAGTTTTGATTTTCTGGCGCAAGGACATTTTTGCGGGGTGGGCGCGCACGACGTTCAGTGCGATCTTTCGCAGGACGGAGAAGTTCTCGGGTGCATAGCCGTTCCTGACCCGGCTGGCGTCCTCGTTGAAGACGACGTCGAGTACCCAGTGCAGCTGGTTCTCAATGGCCCAGTGACTGCGAGCGATCCGAAGCAGCTTAGCGGCGGGCATGCAGGTAGAGAGGAGATAGTAGCGCTTGACAGTGTTTCCTGCTGGCTGGCCGTGCAGGCTCCGGCGCGAGGTGATCCGCGCCACTGCCGCAATGCCCGGGAACTTTCCGCTGACGGCCAGCGTCGTGTTTCGAATGACCGTGGCTCTGCGCCATTCGCGCCGGCCGTGGGTCGATGGCTCGAGCTTTGTGCTTGTGCTGCGTTTCCCGCGACGCGCGAAGCAGCGTTCGGCTTCGGCGAACAACCCCTTCTGGTTCTTTTTGAGTGCCAACACATAGTTGCCGTCCTTCGCAAGCACGCCGGCCGCGAAGCGACGGGTGCAATGCAGCGCATCGGTTGTGACGATGCTGCCCTTCAGGCACAGCGTGGCGAGCACCTCGATGGCGGCTTCCGCCTCGTTGCGGCCGGGTGCCTTGCGCGAGGCCAGGGCCATACGCGCCTCGTTCGCAAAAACATTGACCAGATGCAGCGGCGTGGCGCTCTTTCCGCGCGCATAGGCGCCTCGCAAAGCCTTCCCATCGACCGAAATGACGCCGGTCAGATTTACGCCATTGGCTTTGGCAAAGGCCGCAACGAACTTGCGGAAGGCATGCTCGAACTGCGCCGGATCGAGCGCACCGAACACGCGTCCGAAGGTGTCGTGGCTCGGGATGCCGTGCTCCAGAGGCAAGAGGGTGCGCAAAAAGCTTTCCTTTGCCTCCCCGAACCGGGCCATGTCGCAGGGACCTTGCGCGCCGCACAGCACCGCCGCCAAGGCGATGAACAATATCTCGACAAGCGGGTGCTGGGCGTTCGCCGCCCGGGGATCGCGCAACTGGCGAAAAGCCTGTTTGAACTTGACCATACGACTCACCTTTCAACACGTGAGTCGCCTTCAGAATCCCGTTTCTGCGCAGAGGCAATAGCCCCAAAAAAGCCATATACGATTCCCCTGCCGCAAGCGGGGGCAAGTGGCTGCGCCGCGTTAGCGGCTGCAGGGGATGGGGGGAAGTGTCCCCAGAACTTCCCTCGCCTTTTCGCTGTCTTTTGCGATCTGCGCCTTTAGCGCTTCTAGGCCTGTGAATTTCATTTCAGGGCGCAGGTAGGTGATGAAGGAGACGACAATCTGCTGGCCGTAGATGTCTTCGTTGAAATCGAAGATGTGGACTTCCAGCAGCACATCTTTTTTGTCGAAGGTGGGGCGCCTTCCGAAATTGGCGACGCCGCCATACGCTTTGCCTCCCGCTTCGACGCGCACGGCATAGACGCCCAGGGCCGGTTCCAGATAACCTTCGAGGGACACGTTGGCGGTTGGGAAGCCTATGGTGCGGCCGCGCTTGTCGCCGCCCTCCACCCTGCCCTCCACCGTCCAGTTGTGGCCGAGAAGTGCGGCGGCGGCGTCCGGTTTGCCTTCACGCAGGGCTTCGCGAATGCGGGTTGAGGAGATTTTTGTTTCGGGGCCAGCGCCGACGAGGTCGAAGGTGGTGACGGCAAAGCCGTCGGCCGCGCCGCGGGCTTTGAGTTTCTCAAGGTTGCCGGTGCGGCCTTTGCCAAACTGGAAGTCTTCACCGACAATGATGTGGCGCGCGCCAACCCCCTGAACCAGCACCTTGTCAACGAAGTCGCCGGCACTGAGGGATGCGAGGGCCACGTCGAAATGGAGGGCATAGAGAATATCGACGCCCGCCTGTTCCAGCAGTTTTGCCTTGGCGCGAAAGGGCGTCAGGCGAAAGCGCGGGCCATCGGGCTTGAAGAACTCCTGCGGGTGCGGCTCGAAGACGAGCACCGCCAGCCGATCACCGAGCTTTTTTGCGCGCGCGAGCAAGGCCTGGTGGCCACGATGGACGCCGTCGAAATTGCCGATAGCGACCGTTGCACCGCGCGCGGCAGGACCCAGGTTTTCGTAGTGCCGGAAAATTTGCATCGGGGACGCGATTATTTGTTTCGCGAGGGCACCATGATCAACGCCTCACCCTCTATCACGACCGTGTCGCCAACCTTGCAGATGGTGGACAGAACGGCGCGGCGCTTCTCGGCGATGATTTCGGTGACGGTGCAAATGGCCGTCACGGTGTCTCCGATTTTGACGGGCGCTTTGAAGCGCAGGGTCTGGCTCATATAGATGGCGCCAGGTCCCGGCAATTTTGTGCCAATGACCGTTGAAATGAAAGAAGCCGACAGCATGCCGTGCGCAATGCGGGTTTTGAACGGCGTCTTCTCGGCGAAGGTCTGGTCGAGATGAACCGGGTTCGTGTCGCCCGAGACGCCTGCAAACAGAACGATGTCGGCATCGGTGACGGTTTTACCGTAGGTGGCGGATTGGCCGATTGTCAGGTCTTCAATAAACAGGCCGGTCATGAAGTGTCGCCTTCAAGGGGTGGGGTGGATGTTTGGCGGCAATGTAGGGGTTTGCGGCGTATGAATGCAACCCGCCCGTCACCAGACCAAGCGGCGCATGGCGGCTTTGGCTGTTAGGTTCTGGGCGTGCAGCGTTGACACAATCCTGGCCGGGTCGGGTGTACCATCCTGGTTTGAAAGCTGCGCTTCGTGAATGCCGCCGGTGATGAGCAACGCATCGATGGTGGCGCGTGTGGCGCCAAGGATGTCGGTCTTGAGGCCATCACCGATAGCGAGCCATTTTGTGCGGGGGATCTCGCGACCCGTGGTGAGTATGAGGTGTTGGGCGACGAAATCGTAGACCGGCAGATGCGGCTTGCCGAGATAGATGACTTCACCGCCCTGGTACTCGTAGTCTTGGGCCAGCGCGCCGGCGCAATAGATGAACTGATTGCCGCGTTGCACCTGGAGGTCCGGATTGGCGCAGAAGAACGGCAGGCGAAGGGCCAGCGCCTCGCGCCAATAGGCGGTGTAATCTTCAGGGCCTTCTTTGGTATCGTCGAAGGGGCCTGTACAGACGATGGCTTGTGCTTCGTTCAAACCGACGCGGCTGACTTCCAGGCCGTCGAACAGCGTGAGGTCGCGATCAGGACCGACGTGATGGATTTTGAAATTTGTCCCTGCGGATTTTTCTGCAAGCAGGTTGCGGGTAAGATCTCCCGAGGTGACGAGGGTGTCGTAGGCGTCCGCGCCGACACCAAAACCCTGCAACTGCTCGCGGATGGGTGGGCTTGGGCGGGGTGCGTTGGAAAGCAAGAGCACCACGCCGCCGTGCTGCCTTCGAAAGTGGCTCAGGCAGTCGACAACACCTTCATAGGCCGAACGCCCGTTATGAATAACGCCCCAAATGTCGCAAATCAGGACGTCATAGTGAGGCGCGAGCGCGCGGAGACCGTTGATGATGGGGAACTGGGGCATGGTGGCGCGAAGTGGCAGATCGCTGCTGCGGCGTCAACGAAATTACGCCGCGCGGCCGCCCGATACCGGCCGTGGACGCGAGGCCGGGCCTGGTTGGGGGACAGGTGCATTCGTGGGCAGACCATGGTCCATGATGACGTCACGAATGGGTTTGGCCTCGCCGAATAAAAAGCCCTGACCATAGTCGACGTGGAAATCAAGCACGCCTAGGACTTCACGCTCGTACTCGATGCGCTCGGCGATCAGGTTCAAGCCATAGCGCATGAGAAGCTGTTTGAGATCGGCCGGATGGATGCGGGCGGTGGCTGCATCGGGCTCGCCGAGCATGAGATGAGCCGGAACTTTGACGTAACGCACGCGCTTGGCGCGGGCCGCACCAAAATCGAAGTCCAGGGATTTCACCTTGTCGATCGAGAGCATGAAGCCCAGATCGGCAAGGTGCCCGATATTGGCATTTTCAACTGAGGTCAGGGTTTCAAACACCTCTTGGGAGATCTCAAACATCAACTGGCCTGCGAGTTCGCGATTCTTCTCCAGATAGGAGATGAACTGAGCGAAGAAGCCCCGGTCTTGCAGAGTCTCACGCGAGAGGTTGCAGAAGACGCCAATCTCCTTGTTGCGCTGGCTCCAGGTTTGCAACACCTGCACGCAGCGGAACAGCAGCATGTTGTCAATGACCGCCATCAGGCCCGCCGGCTCTGCGATCTTGATGTATTGCGAGGGCATGATGATCTTGCCGTCTTCGGTGCGCAGGCGTGACAGGGCTTCGTAAAATCTGACGCGGCGTTGCGGCAGGCTGACAATGGGCTGCATGTAAAGTTCGACGCGATTGTCCTCCAGCGCGCGGCGGATCGTATCGAGCATCGTGTCGCGCGGGGTGCCGGTGGGCGCTGGCGCGCGTTCCTGTGTGGTGGTGCGCTGCGGAACATCGTCAAAGGCCGGCTCTTCGCTTTGCGCCCTGTCGGCTATGCCGGATGCCAATCTGCGCACGAGAGATTCCAGGACCTTGACCTCTGTCACCACGCGGTCGTTGCGCGAGGCAATGCTATCGTCGACGTGTTGCTTGAGTTCCAGCAGCGCGCGCCTTGTAAGGTCAGAATCGACGCGCATGATTTCGTGACTTTTGCTCAAGTGCGTGAGGGCGGCTTCGGTGCGCGCGTTCTCGGCGATTTGCGCGAACAGCGTGTCGCAATAGGCGGCGGTAATGGTGACGAGTCCGATGATCAGCAATGCGCCCACAGCACTGGTGCCGCCAAGGCGATATAACACCGCCGCGACCACAATCCCTCCGATGAGCGCCACCCCGGGCACTACCATCTGATCGAGACGGGGCATTTTTCCATCCATAAGGCTAGTGATTCTGCCTATTGTCAGTGTCCGGCCTGAAGGGTTTATAAGATGTTAACCAGTGGAGAGCGGTTCCAATGACCAATGCGCATTCGTTTTCTTTCAAGTCGATTGATGGCGGCGACCTGCCGATGGCGGGATATCAGGGGAAGGCCGTGTTGCTTGTGAATACGGCCAGTGCCTGCGGGTTCACGCCGCAATACAAAGGGCTTGAGGCGCTGTGGCAGGCGTATAAGGACCAGGGGCTGGTGGTGCTGGGCGTGCCGTCGAATGATTTCGGCGCGCAGGAGCCTGGAAGTGAGACCGAGATCAAGTCGTTCTGCGAGGCGCGGTTTGGGGTGGATTTTCCGCTGACGGCAAAGGTGCATGTGACAGGCGCCGAGGCGCATCTGCTCTATCAGTGGATCGCAGGCGAACTCGGCGAAGGCGGTGTGCCGCGCTGGAACTTTCACAAATATCTGATCGGGAAGCGCGGCGAGATTGCGGGGACGTTTGGGTCGAAGGTGGCGCCGGAGAGCGCGGAGTTGAAGGCGGCGATTGAAGCGGCGTTGGTGGGTTAGTGCGCGAAGCCTCTCTGGTGTCTTCCCCTGCCGCAAGCGGGGGCAAGTGGCTGCGCAGCTTTAGCTGCTGCAGGGGACGTGGCGCGGTGTCCACTTCCCCCCATCCCCTGCAGCAGCAAGTGCTGCGCAGGGTCTTCCCCCGCAAGCGGGGGAAGACATTAAAAATCTTTCAACTTTACTTGCGCGTGTGCGAGACGAAGCCGCCCTGGATGTAGCCGGTTTCGTTATCTTTGAAGAGTTCATCGTCTTCAGCCATGGCCATGTCGCCCAGAGTGGGTGAGTGGCCGTCGTAGTACAGGCCCACGAAGCATTGGCCGCTGCAGTCGAAGCTGCGTTGCTCGCCTGGTTCCAACCAAAAATCATGCGCCGAGCCCCAGTCTTCCCCGAAACTGGGGCCACATTTGTCGTCGCAAACAAATGCCTGGGTTCTGACTTGCTCCAGGTTGATCAGGGTCACAGCTGCTGCGGGCCAGGCGATGAGCGCGCTTGAAAACGCCAATGTGATCGTCAGAGTTTTACGCATTGTGATCTCTCTGGACTCAAGTGGACACTGCGCCATCACGCACCGCTTTTCGCGCCAAGTCCAACGAATTTTGGGGCCAGCATCCAGTTCCCGGGTTGGCGGCGCTCGAAGCTGGCAGTCACAAGGGCTGGCGCGGAATTGGATGCTGAACCCGGTTCTTTTCAGCCAAACAGGTATTGCGTCCCCAAGTCTTCGAAGAGTGGTGAACGCGAACCGGAATTTAAGTCAAATCCGGTGCCGAGGCGATAAGCTCGGCGAACGTCTTCAGGTCGATATTGCCGCCCGAGACGATGGCGACGACCGGACCTTGGCCGGCTTTGCCCGTCAACGCGGCGGCAAGCGGCAGGGCGCCCGCTCCTTCGGAGATGACGCGCGCTTTTTCCGCCATGATGCGCATCGCCCTCTTGGTCTCGTCCAGGCTGACCACGAAAGTGCCGTCGATCAGCGGTTTCATCCGTTGCCACATTCGCGGGAACAGGCTTTGGCCACCGGCGCCGTCGACGAACGAAGACTGCCATTCCTTGAAGACTTGCGGCGATCCCATCTTGAACGACAGCGCTGCGGGCGCGGCCGTCTCGGGTTCGACCCCGAAGACTTTGATCTCGGGCTTGAGCGCCTTGATGGCGCTCGCGACGCCAACGACAAGCCCTCCGCCGCCGATGCCGGCAATCACCGCGGCCGTGTCTGGCGCGTCTTCGAGAATCTCCAGACCCATTGTCGCGTGACCAGCGATGAAATTGTGATCGTCGAACGGATGCACGAACGTCCCCTCGACGCCGGGATAGGAACGCTCGTCCAGCGCCTTCCACGCGACCTCATAAGGCACCAGGACGAGTTTCGCGCCGAGCGCCTTCATGCGCTCGAGTTTCGATGCCGGTGCCGTTTCGATCGCAACGACGGTACAAGGCACGCCCGCCTGCCTCGCGGCGTATGCGACGCCCTGCCCGGCGTTTCCTGCGCTGATCGTCCAAACGCCGCGCTGGCGCTCGGTGTCAGGCAACATCGCCACGGCATTGGCGGCGCCGCGCAACTTGTAGGCATTGATCGGCTGCAGGTTCTCGAGCTTGAGCCGGATGTCGGGATAGTCCGGCCCCAGCTGCAGGCGGATGAGCGGCGTGTGCATGATCGCCCCCGCGATGCGCCGGCGCGCCTCCTGTATCTCGGCCAGCGTTATGGGGCGGACCGCTTCAATCGTCGTGGACATTTCTGACATTCCTTCCATCTGGATGCGGGGGTTGACAGCGACCTTAGAGTTCTTTATATGTTCCCGTTAGTTCTTGACATTGTGAAAAAACTGGCGCGGCCTTGGGGGGAGTGGGGTCCGCCTCGTGAGCCCGCGCGAAAAATTATTACGGGTGAGTGCCCGGAATTGCGTCCTGGAGGGCCACTGGAATTGATGCGGAATAGGTGTCTAGTGATTTTTGTCCTGATGGCGGTGAAATTCGTGAGCGCAGACAAGCGCTTGAGGGCCGAACAGGACAACGAGGACAGTGTTTTGAGACAGTGTCTCGTGTCCTGTTCGTCCTGAATTGAGTGGCTGAGTTGTGCAGGTTTTGGCGGAGAATAGGACAAGGCCGCCGCCAGAGTTGCCTCCGGCGGCGGGTTTTTCGGAAAGTGTGCGCTTACGAGGTCAGCGGGATGATCTGGATCTCGACGCGGCGGTTGCGGGCGCGGCCGGAGTTGTTGGCGTTGGAGGCGACGGGACGGGTCTCGCCCATGCCGATTACGTACATGCGTTGTGGCATCACACCGTTTTGCGACAGGACATGCGCCACCGAGTTGGCGCGGCGTTGCGAAAGATCGCGATTGTAATTGTCGGCGCCGCTGGAGTCGGTGTGACCGGAGATTTCGATTGTCGAGCGGTCATATTCATTCAGGACTTCGCCGACAGCGGCGAGTGTCTGATAGAAGTTTGAATTGACCTGATCGCCGTCGACCGGAAAGGTAATGTCGCTGGCCATTTCGAGGACGATGTTGTTGCCCTGGCGGCGAATGCTGACGCCGGCGCCACGCAGGCGGTGACGCAGCGCGGCTTCTTCCTTGTCCATGTAGTGGCCAACGCCTGCTCCCACGAGGGCGCCGACGCCTGCACCGATCAAGGCATTGCGCGACGCCTGCTTGCCGCTGGAGGTGTTGGTGAGGGCGCCTATGGCGGCACCGCCGAGGGCGCCGAAAATAGCGCCGCGGGTGGCGTGACTGGTCTTTTGTTCGCCGGAGTAGGGGTCTTGGGTCTGGCAGGCGCTGAGAAACAGCGCGGCGCCGATGGCTATTGCAGTGAACTTGTACATATGTGGTTTCCTTTGTTGAAGGCCGGAGGCGTCATAAGCCGAAGCGCTTGTAGGGCGCAAGTCGAGGCTGACATTTTCGCGAGGGATGCTGGGCCAAGTGTGGAAAAGTGCAATTTGCTTGACGAACGTCACACCGGCCATTCATCTGCATGCTACAGGCATTTCAACTTTTCAGCGCGGGACAGCCAACCATGCAACTCTTCGATTTGAGCGGGAAAGTCGCCGTCATCACCGGCTCTACCAAGGGCATCGGCGAAGCCATTGCCCACCGCTTTGCGGAGCATGGCGCCAAGGTCGTGGTCTCCAGCCGCAAGCAGGACGCCTGTGAGAAAGTTACCGCCGACATCAACAGCAAGTGGGGCAAAGGCAAAGATGTCGCGCTCTCGGTGCCCTGCAACATCAACCAACGCGACCAGCTGGAGCAGTTGATCGCCAAGACACGTGCAAAATGGGGCAAGGTCGATGTGCTGGTTTGCAACGCTGCGATCAACCCGGTATTTGGTTCGATGGCGCTTGTTTCCGACGAGGCCTTCGACAAGATCATGGGGGCGAATGTTCGGGCAAACCATCAGTTGTGCAATCTTGTTTTGCCCGAGATGGTTGAGCGCAAAGACGGCAGCATCATCATTGTGTCGTCGATCGGTGGCTTGCGCGGATCCCCGGTTTTGGGGGCTTACTGCATTTCGAAGGCGGCAGACTTTCAGCTGGCGCGCAACATCGCGGTTGAGTATGGCGGTCACAACATTCGGGCAAATTGCATTGCGCCGGGCTTAATCAAGACCGATTTCGCGAAGGCGCTATGGGACAACCCTGCGATCCTTGAACGCTCGACTTCAACGTCGCCGTTGAAGCGGATCGGTGAGCCGGATGAGATTGCAGGTGCGGCGGTGTTTCTGGCCTCGAGGGCTGCGGCATTCATGACAGGTCAAACTGTCGTGGTTGACGGGGGTGTTACGATCTAGCGGATTGATGGTACTGCTGTTCGCTCACGCAGCGCTCGTAGCAAACTGCGCTCCATGACTGGGGGACGAATGAATTCGACGAGAAGTGGTGTCGGGACAGCAGCGGACGCTCAGCGGGCGGAGCAGACGCTTGCCGGCAGCAAGATGCTGGCGCCCCTTGACCGGGCGGCGATCACCAAACTGGAGAGCCTTTGCACTTGGAAGATCGTGCATGAGGGCGAACCAATCGTTACGCGTGATTCGGATTCGCGCGATGTGTTCTTTGTTGTCAAAGGCCGGTGCCGGATTGTGAATTATTCACCCTCCGGACGTGAGGTTGCTTACGCGATCGCGGGTGCGGGTGAGTATTTCGGCGAGATGGCGGCGATCGATGGGTTGCCGCGATCCGCCACGGTGGTAGCACTTGAGGATTGCGTACTTGCATCGATCACGCCGCAGTCTTTCAAGGACCTGATCGAACAACATCCCAAGGTCAGCTTCGTCGTGATGGAAAAGCTTGTGCGTATCGTGCGCACCAGTGACGACCGGATCATGGACCTGGCAACGCTGTCGGCCTATCAACGCGTTTACTCCGAGCTCTTGAAGCTGATCAAGCCGGACCCGGTGCGCACGGATTCGTGGCTGATATACCCCCTGCCCACCCAAGCGCAGATTGCAGCGCAAGCCTCAACCACGCGCGAGACGGTGGCGCGCGTGTTGTCACATCTGTCGAGCGACGGGGTGGCCGAGCGCAAGTCGAAGACGCTCTACGTACGCCAGGTCGACCGGTTGCGGCAGCTGTGCGAAAAGGCCACGCAGCAGACGGCAAAAGCCGACGAGCACTAGGCCAAGCGGCACTTGGTCATTTGGTGCTTTCGAAGAACCCGGCAATGATTTGATTGAACCGTTCAGGGCGTTCGAAATAAGCGGAGTGGCCTGCATCTTCGATGTGTTCAACCCTTGCGCCCGGCGTCACGCGGGCAAGTGCATCGGCAGCGAAAGGTGGGATGACGATGTCCTCATCCCCTGAGATGAAGAGGACCTGGCACTTGATCTGCTTGAGGTCTTCGGGCGGGCGAGTTCTGGCCGCCATCAGCTTGCCCCCGAGCGAACCCTTGTCGAGGTTGGCGTTTTGATCGTCGATATGGCGGTAGAGCAGATGCTGCGCTTGCTGCTCGCGCGCCATGCGTTCGCCGGCAGCCGGGTGAACTCCGCGCGCGAATAGTCCTGGCATTTTCGAGAACTCGTTTTGCAGCCACGGACCAAGGCGGGCGCGTTCGGGTTCTTCGATTTGTTGGGGATTGATGGTGCCGGTTGTTCCCGCGAGGACGAGGGCTTTCAATTCGCGGGGCTGGGTGAGCGCATATTCGATTGCAGTCCAGCCGCCCATCGACTGCGCCACGATACGCACGTCGTCGAGTTCGAGATGGGCGATGAGGGAAGCGAGGTCGGCGGCGAAGTCGTTCGGATCGGGTCCGCCCGCTATGGGCGAGGACGGCGCGAAACCGCGATGGGCGAATGTTACGCACGAGAAATGCGGCGCGAAGTGCGCGACCTGCTGAAACCACGAGAGGTGATTACCGCCGAGACCGTGGGCGAAGACGATGGCGGGTCCAGTGCCCGTGACTTCGTAGTGGATGGTGCAGCCGGGACGGTCCAGCGTGCCGAGGCGGCGTAACAATTGCATGATGCGTTTTCCGTTCCCGCTCTCCGATGAGCCGGAAGCCGTTTTAGCAGTCGCTCGCTGCGGATCAACCCCAGGCGGTTAGAACAGCGCGTGCTGTGGTGCGGTGAAACTGGGCGAGCTCGGCCGTCGAAAGTGTTGCACCTTCTATGAAAAGCACGATGATGATCTTGGCGCCGTTCTTGTGGGTGGCGAGACCTGCGTCGTTGAAGGCGGCGGTCGTGCCGTTGACGGTGCGGCTTTGGCCACCGCGGTGGGCAAAGGTCCAGCCCGGCAACATGCCGCCGTTGAGACGATCTTCGCCAGTTTTGGTACGGCGCATGAGATCGAGCACGATGGTCACGTGGCGCAGCTCGAGCAAATGGCCGCCCATCAATTTGAAGAGCAGCGATGCTATGCCCCGCGGACTGGCGGTGTCGCGGGCATCGCGCAGAAACAGTTCGAGCGCCTTTTTCTGCTTTGCTTCATCCAGGGATTGAATCGCCGTTTCGAAAGCAAAAGGATTTGCGTAGGCAGGGTCAGGCGTGAGACCGAAGACTTGCGGTTGAAGTTCGCGTTCGTAGCGATCAATGCGCACGCCTTCCAAGCCGATGGCGTTGATGACGGACTGTACCCTGGCTGGACCGCCGCTGAGCTTCAACAACGCATCGGTTGCCGTGTTGTCGCTGTTGAGGAGAACGTGATCAATCAATTGACTTGCAGTAAATTGCGTTGGCTTTGCGCGAAGTTTTTCTGCTAGCGGCGAGCGGCCGGGCGAGATGTCGGCTGCGGTGAGAACTACCTTTCTGTCCATGCGGGCTTCCCCGTCCTGAACCATTTGCAAGTAAGCAACAGCGATTGGTAATTTGTAGACACTTTGCATAGGGAATAGTTCGCCGCCGCGTATGAAGGCCGTGCGGCCTTTGGACAGATCGACTGCGGCGAATCCAATTTTGGTGAGGCCCGCTTCGCTGGCGAGAGCCGATATTTTTGTTTCGAGCGCAATGTCGGGGGTACCCAGATTGGCGACGTCCTGTGCGTTCGCGCTTATGGTGCCGGCGGCGCCCGACGATTGGGGTGCAATTGTCAATGCGGCTGACGCTGCGAGAAATTCGCGCCTGCAGAGTTTCATGGTCACGGTCGGTAGCTCCTCAGATCCGCTTATTAGCGCATTTGGCGGTGGGTGCTGCGTGACGGAATAACGCGCAGGCGAGATTTGCTATCGCGGCAACGCTTTTTCCGGCGGGGTATACTCACGTTTTTGGGCTTCGGCGACGGCCTGATAGGTCAACGCGCCGCGGTGGATGTTGAGGCCCGCCAAAAGGTGGGCGTTATCCTTGCAGGCCTTGACATAGTCCTTGTCGGCAAGTGCCAGTGTGAAGGGCAGTGTTGCGTTGTTGAGAGCGAAGGTCGAAGTGCGAGCCACCGCGCCGGGCATATTGGCGACGCAATAGTGCACGACGTCGCCGACGCGGTAAGTTGGATGGGCGTGGGTCGTGGCGTGCGATGTTTCGGAACAGCCGCCCTGATCGATGGCGACGTCGACGATAACCGAACCTTTCTTCATGCGTTTGACCATCGACTCGGTGATCAGTTTTGGCGCAGCGGCACCAGGCAAGAGAACAGCACCAATAACAAGATCGGCGTTGAGGATTTGCTCCTCGATGGCGTCGATAGTCGAATAGATTGTATTGAGCATGGCGCCGAATTGCTGATCGAGTTCGGCCAGGCGCGGCAGGCTTCTGTCGATGACGGTGACGTGCGCCTCGAGGCCCATCGCCATGCGCGCGGCGTTGGCGCCAACCACACCGCCGCCGATGATGACGACTTTCGCCGCTGGAACTCCGGGGACACCGCCAAGCAGCATGCCACGGCCACCCTGCTCCATCTCCAGGCAATGCGCACCGGCCTGGATCGACATGCGGCCCGCGACTTCGGACATGGGGGCCAGCAAGGGCAAACCGCCGCGGGCGTCGGTGACGGTTTCGTAGGCGATGGCGACGCAGTCGGACTGCAGCAGGCCTTCTGTCTGTTCCGGATCGGGCGCGAGGTGAAGATAGGTGAACAGCAACTGCCCTGAACGCAGCATCTTGATTTCGGCTGGTTGCGGTTCCTTGACCTTCACGATCATCTCAGCCTTTGCAAATACATCAGCGGCCGTGGAAACAATTTCAGCGCCGGCAGCGCGATACATTTCATCGGTAAGGCCGATGGCCAGACCAGACGACGCTTGCACGAGGACTTTATGGCCATGGGCGATCAGTTCGCGCACGCTGGATGGCGTGAGGCCGACGCGATATTCGTGAACCTTGACTTCTTTCGGGACGCCGACGAGCATCTTGAAGTTCCCCTTTGGATAGTTTCGTTTCAGGTCAGTTGGCGCAGCACGCGATCAATGCCTGCGACCAACCGTTCGATGTGGCTCTGTTCTGCTATGAGAGCAGGCCCTAAAGCAATCGTGTCGCCGCCCACACGCAGCACTATGTTTTCGTCGAAGAAGGCCCGCCGGATCGCTTCGTGGCCGCGCTTGCCTGGGGCGCCTGGCGCGGGTTCGATATCAATGGCGGCGGCGGCGCCGGAATTTCTGATGTCGGCGACAAAAGGCGCGCCTTTCAGCCCATGAACCGCCTCTTCAAGCCATTTCTCGATCTGCTTGCCGCGCTCGAACAGGCCTTCGTCACGATAGATATCGAGCGTCGCCAGAGCGGCGGCGGCGGCAACGGGGTGGCCTGAATAGGTGTAGCCGTGGAAGAGTTCGACCTGCCAGTCGTTTTTCTGTTGAAATGTGTCGTAGATCGATTTCGAGGCGATGACGCCACCCATCGGGATGACGCCGTTGGTGACGCCCTTGGCGAAGGTGATCATGTCGGGGGTGACGTTGTAGCGTTCAGCGGCGGTGGCGGTGCCCATGCGGCCGAACATGGTGATGACTTCGTCGAAGATCAGCAACAAGCCGTGTTTGTCGCAAAGCTGACGCAAGCGTTGCAGGTAGCCCTTGGGTGGCGGGAGCACGCCGGTGGAGCCTGCCATCGGCTCGACAATGACGGCGGCGATGGTGTCGCCGTGGAGGGCGACCATTTCTTCCAGCGCGTCGGCGAAGTGGTCGCCGTGGTCCGGGTCGCCTTTCGAGAAGGCCTGTTTGGTGCGATCATAGGTCGTGGGCAGATGATCGACGTTGCCGAGCATGGGGCCGAAGGCGCGACGGTTGCTGGCGATGCCGCCGACCGACATGCCGCCGAAATTGGTGCCGTGATAACCGCGGACGCGCCCGATCAGCCTCGTGCGGTGGCTCTCGCCTTTGGCGCGCCAATAGGCGAGCGCGATCTTGAGAGCGGTGTCGGCGGCCTCGGAGCCGGAGTTGCAGAAGAAGACGTGGTCGAGGCCTTTGGGGGCCAGCGCTGCCAAGCGGCCAGCGAGTTCGATGACTTTGGGATGGGCGAACTGAAACGTAGGGGCGAAGTCGAGCACGTCCGCCTGTTTGGCGATGGCGGCCGAGATGGATTTGTGGCCGTGCCCGGCGAGCGAGCACCAGAGGCCGGCAAGGCCGTCGAGCAGTTCGCGCCCTTGCGGGTCGTAGTAGAACATTCCCTTCCCGCGAGCGATGATGCGCGGTTCGGACTTGAACTGGCGGTTGGCGGTGAAGGGGAGCCAGACGGCGCTTAGATCGTTGGGGGAAAATGTGGTCATGAGTGCCTGCGAAGTTTCGTGGGCTTATAGCACGCCTGCCCGGTTCGAGAAGTCCGCCAGTGACGCGTCTAGCGTTGACTTGCGCGGGCTATACGCACATGAATGATGGCGATGGTCGTGAGGATGTAGAGCACGATGGCATTGCAGATGTTCTAGAAAAAATGGGTTCCGACTTGCAACACGTCGCACAGCGGTTCCATCGCCCAGTTCCCACCATCATCGAAAGTTTGAAGTTGCGTCTTCACAGATGCAAAGGATGCATGGGTTTCGCCTAGCCAAACAGCCAGGTTTCGCGTGGTAGGATGGCTGGCATTCGATCTGTTATGCGCGAGATGAACGTGTTAGCTGACGTTGTCACATGTACAAAGGTCTGCAGCGTTTCGCTCCCATTGTGCCACTCCTCACTGATGACAGCAATTGCAATGAGTGCTGGTATTGGGTGTTGTCAACGGCGGAGCCAAACTGTGCAGGCAGGCGGCGTAAAAGTGTACCAGTCGGGTAAAGAGAAAAGAGCATTGCAGCCCTGACTTATTGGTGTGTTGCCACATGGCTCGTGAATGACTCTGAGCGTAGCGATGCGTGGCTCACCAACCGTCTGGCGTCGAATTGAATTTCTGTTTCGGTGGCTCCTTATTGTGGGTGATTTTGCATTTGGGTTTATGTGCTGAGCCTGCTGGCGCAGGCGTTCAGAGCTGAAGACGGACGTCCATTCATTGAATGGCAGGTTGGAGGTGACAAGCGTGGCGCCGCGTTCATAACGCTGGCTGGAAGCACCGCGCCGACCGCCGTGAACGGCACGTAGCCCAGTTCGTCGACGATCAGCAGTTTGACGGCGCCCAGATGTTTTTGCAGCACTCGCATGCGGCGCTCGTCGAGCGCTTCCATGAGTTCATGCACAAGTGCGGCGGCCGTTTTGAAGGCGACGGCGTAGTTTTTCTGCCAGGCGGCCAGCCCCAAGGCTAGAGCCACATGGGTTTTGCCAGTGCCGGATGGCCCGAGTGAGGTGCCCCCCAGCCCCAATCGCATTCACCTAGGGGACTGAAGAACGATCCCCAGGCACCCGGATGCGAGTGAAAGACAAACAACCGTTGGCTGCAAGATGGGGACTGTTGCACCCACGCCGCAATTCGGGCGAGCGGCTTGGAAAAATTCACTTCGTTGGATGCAATTTGAGACAGCCGTGCAGGATTGCCACAAATGCCATTGGACCCCTCGCCACCTGCAGGTTGTGCTTTTCATTGATCCCGTACGGCCCTAGGATTGCCGGGCCTTGCGCTTGATAGGGGAAACGGGTTTCGTCCGCGTCGCATATGACGATTGAAACAAAAGACGCGCCTGCTGAAACTCCGTCAAAGGGGTTTTCGCTTAGGTCACGGTTGCTGGGTATTCCCACCGAAGGAACGCCTGAGCCGTCATCGCCGGATGCCGCCGAGGCACCTGGAGCGGACACGCAGGCCGAAAACACATCGGAGCACGACGTCGCTGCAGCGGTTGCGGCGGGTGATGTTGCGACTGTGCCCCGCCCTGCTGCGGCCGACGATGAAAGCGACGAGGGTGAAGAGCCGCCACGAGTGGGTATGGCCCTGGCGCCGAAACGATCACTGTTGTCGATGGCGTTCGGGCTTGGCGAGAAGAAAGCGAAGATCGAGAAAGCTAAAGTTGATGAGCCTGAGATTGTCGAGCCCCCTGCCCCGCATGAGGCGGACGGCGAACCTGTAGCGGTTGAAGTAGAAGATGAGCCGTCGCCGGATGCCGCTCTCGCGCAGGAGCCGGTCGCGCCTGAACCCGTTGGCGAGCCCAAGCGCGGGCGGCTGTTCTCGATGCTGCGCAGCAAAGCGCCGGTGGCTGATCCGGTTGAGGAAACCGAGGAGCAGGTCAGGGCGCCCGCGGCTGAGACTCCAGATCATCCAGATCACGCGCCGTCGCCGATAGAGGTTGAAGAGGTTGCCCATGTGCCGCCGCCGTTCGTGCGGTTTGGCGCTGTGACCAAAACCTATGACGGAATCAATCTGGTCGTCAAAGGTCTTGATCTGGACATTTCAAAAGGTGAGTTCCTGACCCTGCTGGGTCCATCGGGATCAGGCAAAACGACGACGCTGATGATGCTGGCCGGGTTTGAGCAACCGACTTCGGGCGATATTTTTCTGAACGGCGTGTCGCTGACGGAAATGCCTCCGCACAAGCGCGGTCTTGGGTTCGTGTTTCAGAACTATGCCTTGTTTCCACACATGACGGTGCAGGAGAACGTGTCGTTCCCGCTTGAGGTTCGCCACATTCGGGGCAGCGAAATCAAAGCGCGCGTTGCGAAGGCGCTGAGCATGGTGGAGCTGTCTGGCTTCGACAAGCGCAAGCCGCACCAGCTGTCGGGCGGGCAGCAGCAGCGGGTCGCGATGGCGCGGGCGCTGGTGTTTGATCCCGAACTTGTGCTGATGGACGAGCCGCTGGGGGCGCTGGACAAGCACCTGCGCGAGCAAATGCAGTATGAGCTGAAACGGATCCATCGCGAGCTTGGCGTCACGGTAGTCTATGTCACGCATGACCAGGGCGAAGCGCTGACCTTGTCTGACCGCATCGCTGTTTTTCACGAAGGTATTATTCAGCAGCTGGATACGCCTTCACGGATCTATGACCAGCCTGCGAATGCTTTTGTTGCCGGCTTTATTGGCGAGAATAACGCGCTGCCGGGCAAGGTCGTTGCGATCCAAGGGGCAGAGTGCGTGTTCGAATTGATCGGCGGCTCGCGGGTGCGGGCCTTGAACGGCAATTGCGAAACGCTAGGCCAACAAGGCGTCATTTGTGTACGGCCTGAGCATTTGTCGATTTCCGCCGAGACGGCGCCAGGGGGCAATCACGTTGCGGCATTGATCGAGGATTTCATTTTCCACGGCGATCATGTGCGGGTGAAATTGTCGGCACCTGGCATGAGTGAGATCTTCGTGAAGACGCCGGCGCGCGGCGGGAGACTGCCCGCGAAAGGCGTCGCCGTTACGCTAGTTTGGGACCCGAATTCTGCGCGTGCTTTCGTTTCTTAGAGTACCGGATGCAACTTACAATCTGAATTGAGGATCTGTCATGGGCCGTACGACCGCTATCATCATCGCTGCCGCCGCTGCCGTTGTCATTCTGGCAGGCGTGCTGTTGTTCATGCTTGGACGAGGCACTGAAAAAGACGTCAACCAGATGGACGACGAGCTAAGCGAAATGAAGTTGCCGGCGTCAGATGGCACAGGCCCTGCGCCTAGCGTTGCGGCGGCGGCACCGGCTACGGGCAATTCACTCGTCGTGGTGTCATGGGGTGGCGCCTACACCAAAAGCCAGATCGAAGCCTATCACAAGCCGTTTGAAGCGAAGACGGGCGTGAAGATCAATTCCGTCGATTACAATGGCGGCATCGCCGAGATCAAGGTTCAAGTCGAAGCCAAGAACGTAACCTGGGACGTAGTCGATATGGAGCTGGCCGACGCGCAGCTTGCCTGCGACGAAGGGTTGCTTGAAAAAATCGACGCCGGCACGCTTCCCGCCGCGCCGGATGGGACGCCTGCGCTGCAAGACTTCGTGCCGAACGGTATTACACCGTGTGCGGTTACAACCATTCTGTTCAGCCATATCGTTGCCTTTGACACGACGAAGTTCGAAACGAAGAAGCCATCGAAACTGGCGGATTTTTTCAACGTCAAGGACTTTCCGGGCAAACGCGGCATGCGCAAGAAGAGCCCTAAAATCAACCTTGAGCTTGCGCTGCGCGCCGATGGAGTTGCGGGCGATAAAGTCTATGAAACCCTGAGCACAAAGGCCGGCGTCGACAGGGCCTTCAAGAAGCTCGACACCATCAAGGACAGTGTCGTTTGGTGGGAAGCTGGCGCTCAGCCGCCGCAACTCCTGGCGGACGGCGAAGTGACGATGACAACCGGCTACAACGGCCGCATTTTCGATGCACAAATCGTAGAGGGTAAGCCGTTCGAAATCATCTGGGATGGACAATTGCAGGAACTTGACGTCCTGGGCATCGTCAAGGGTTCGAGCAAACTCGAAGCGGCGTTGCAGTTCATCGCCTTCGCCACCGATACGCAACGGCTTGCCGATCAGGCGAAGTGGATTGCCTATGGGCCGGCGCGCAAATCTTCGTTGCCGCTGGTGGGCAAACACTTTGCCAAAGACATCGACATGAAACCGTATATGCCGAACGCGCCACAGAATTCCACCAATGCCATTCAGATCGACTTCTTGTGGTGGGCCGACCACCAGGAAGAACTGAACCAGCGCTGGGCGGCGTGGCTGGCAAAATAACGGCAGCCACTTGGGGGGACGAGGATCGTGAGCGCGCATCAGGGCGCAAAGCTGGCGGAGCAGTTCAGGCTATCGGGTAAGCGCGCGCGCCGCGGCACGTTTCTGCTTGTGTTGCCGCTGCTCGCGTTTTTGATGGCGACGTTTATTTTTCCGATCGGCGCAATGCTCAGTCGCAGCATTGAAGATCCGACAGTCGCAACCTTGCTTCCGCGTACCGCCGCGGCACTGCGATCGTGGAATGGAAAAGGGCGTCCGCCGTTTAGCGCCTATTCGGCGCTGGCCGATGATCTGAAGCGCGCAAACCTGGAGGGCACCATCGGCAAGGTTGCCACGCGCATGAATTTCGAGCGTGCGGGGATGCGGTCATTGCTGATCAAAACGGCGCGCGTGGCGCACACTTTTGAACTTCCTTACGCGCAGGCCTTCAATGCGGTCGATCTTCAATGGAGCGAGCCGGAATTGTGGGGGGCGCTCAGGCATGCCAGTGCTTCGACGACGGCCGGGTACTACGCCTCGGCACTCGATTATTCGCGAACGGCTGATGGCAAGTGGCATCAACGGGCGGAGGAAGACCAGATCTACGTCACGCTGTTTATTCGCACGCTTTGGGTTGCCGGGGTTGTGACGGGTTTGTGTTTTCTGCTGGGTTATCCGCTGGCATATTTCATTGCCCATTTGGATGAACGCAGCCGGAACCTTGTTTTGATTCTGGTTCTGCTTCCGTTTTGGACTTCGTTGCTGGTGCGCACGACGGCGTGGATTGCGTTGCTGCAGACCAATGGGGTGGTCAACGATACTTTGGCGGCGTTAGGTGGCGAGCGGCTGGACCTCATCCACAACATGACGGGCACGCTGATTGCGATGACGCATATTTTGCTGCCGTTCATGGTGCTGCCCGCCTACAGCGTGATGTTGTCGGTGCCTCCGGCTTTGACGCGCGCGGCCATTTCTTTGGGTGCCAGTCCGTGGACGGCATTCTGGCGGGTGTATTTTCCAATGACCTTGCCGGGGGCCGCTGCTGGGGGCTTGCTCGTCTTCATTCTGGCGCTTGGATATTACATCACACCGGCTTTGGTGGGCGGGCGCACGGGTCAGCTGATTTCCAACATGATCGAGTTCCATATGAAGACCTCGCTCAACTGGGGACTGGCCGCGGCGCTTGGTGGGATTCTTCTGGGCGGCGTGTTGGTGCTGTACATTGTCTATGCGCGCGTCGTCGGCTTGAACCGGCTGAGGCTGGGCTAGATGGCTTCGTCGAAGAAGAAGTTCGATATGCAGCGGGTGGAAGCGGGGTTTAATCGCTTTTACGCCATTGGCGTGCTGATGTTTTTGCTAGCGCCGTTGTTCGTAATTGTGCCGTTGTCGTTCAACGCCGAACCCTATTTTTCGTTCACCGACAAGATGCTGACGTTGAGCCCAGACGGGTTTTCGTTGCGCTGGTATCGCGACATCATTGACAACCCGCAATGGCTGGAAGCGATGGGCAATAGTCTGATTATTGCTACTGCTTCAACGGCCCTTGCGACGGTGCTGGGCACGCTGGCCGCGATCGGTCTGGCGCGCAGCAACATGCCGTATCGCAATTTCTTCATGGCGCTTTTGATTTCGCCGCTGGTCGTGCCGATCGTGATTGCTGCGGCGGGCATGTATTTCTTTTATTCCAGCGTCGGCCTGGCACAGACAACGCTTGGTATCATTTTCGCGCACACGGCGTTGGGCGTACCGTTTGTGGTGATCACGATGACGGCGACGCTGTCGGGGTTTGATCGCAATCTGATCAAAGCGGCGTTGAGCCTTGGTGCCAATCCGATGACGGCCTTCTACCGGGTGACATTGCCGCTGGTGGCGCCCGGCATGATTTCGGGTGCGTTGTTTGCATTCGCGGCATCCTTCGATGAAGTGGTGACGGTGCTGTTCCTGGGTGGTCCCGAGCAACGCACGATCCCGCGTCAGATGTGGTCGGGCATCCGCGAGCAGATCAGCCCAACGATCCTGGCGGTGGCGACGATCCTGATTATTTTTTCGTCGCTGCTTTTGCTGGCGGTCGAGATGTTGCGGCGGCGCAACGCGGCCCATTCGCCTCAGCGTTAGAAGAAAAAATTAGTTGCGCCGCAAAGGCGCGAAGGACGCGAAGAATAACAGTTGGCACTGAGCCTTCGCGTTCTTCGCGCCTTCGCGGTGAATTTTACTTTCTACTGGAGATTGCGTTTGGCCTGGTCGTATTCGCGTTTGAGTCTCGTTACCACTTCGGCGACAGGTTCTATGTCATGGATCTGGCCGACGCCCTGGCCTGCGCCCCAGATGTCTTTCCAGGCTTTCTTTTCCATGTTGCCGCCGGAGCCGAAATTCATTTTTGATTTGTCGGCTGCAGGCAAATTCGCAGCGTCGAGGCCGGCGGCGGTTACCGATGGGCCCAGATAATTTCCGTGCACACCCGTGAACAGATTCGAATAGACGATGTCGTTAGCAATGGTATCGACCAACATCTGTTTGTAGCGTGGATCAGCGTTGGCTTCAGTAGTAGCGATGAAGCGGGTGCCGAGATAGGCAAGGTCGGCGCCCATGGCTTGGGCTGCGAGTACCGACCCACCGCTGGCGATAGCGCCCGACAGCAGAATCGTCTTGTCGAACCAGGAGCGCACTTCGGGGACGAGCGCGAACGGCGACAGGGTGCCGGCATGCCCGCCTGCTCCGGCGCAGACCAGGATCAAACCGTCGACGCCCTCCTCAGCCGCCTTTTTGGCGTGGCGGATGTTGATGACGTCGTGGAAGACCACGCCACCGTAGTCGTGGGTGGCTTTCACGACTTCGGCCGGGGCGCGCAGGCTTGTGATGATGATGGGAACCTTATGCTTCACGCACACGCCCATATCGTGCATGACCCGGTCGTTCGAGGCGTGAACGATCTGGTTGACAGCGAAGGGGGCTGCTTTCTTTCCGGTCTTCTGCTCAAAGTCGTCGAGTTCGGTTTTGATGCGGGCGATCCATTTGTCGAGCATATCGGCGGGCCGCGCGTTCAAGGCGGGAAATGATCCGACAATGCCCGCCTTGCATTGCGCGATGACGAGCTCAGGGCCCGAGACGATAAACAACGGCGCGCCGATGACCGGAAGCGTCAATCGGCTTTGCAGGACAGGTGGTAGAGACATCGGTGTTGATCCGTTGTGTTGAATGGCTTGGTGTTTCAACGCTTAGCGGGCGGCAATGAGGGCGTCTAGTGCGCGCTTCGATAAATCACACCTGCAAGGAAGCGTGGTCGAGTTTTGGTAACACGAGGCGGGCGAAGTGCTCGCATTCGCCGTTGTGAGGGTAGCCGGAGAGGATGAAGGCTTCGATGCCCAGCGCGCGGTAGGCGTTCAGTTTGTTCAGCACTTGGTTTGGGTCGCCGACGATGGCGGCGCCGCAGCCGGAGCGGGCGCGGCCGATGCCGGTCCAGAGGTTATCTTCGGTAAAACCTTCGTCGTCGGCGGCTTCGCGGATTTCGGCCTGGCGGCGTACGCCCACCGAGGCATGATCGAGTGAGCGTTTGCGGATCGCCTCGCCAGCGCCGTCGTCGAGGCGCGAGAGCAGGCGGCGGGCGTAGGCGCGCGCCTCGGCTTCCGTCTCGCGGACGATGACGTGGACGCGGTAGCCGAATTTGAGTTTGCGGCCGCGCTTGGCGGCACGCGCGGTCATGTCGGCAATGATCGACTGTACTTCGGCCATTCGGTCGGGCCACATGAGATAGACATCGGCGGCTTGGGCGGCAGCGTCGCGCGCGTCTTCGGAGAGGCCACCGAAATAGAAGGGCGGGGCCTTGCCATTCAGCGTGCGGGCGCCCGGCGGGTCGAGATCGAAGCGATAATGTTCTCCTTGATGCTTGATACGTTCGCCATTCAGTGCCGCGCGCAGGAGCAGCATCACTTCCACGGTGCGGCCATATCGCGGGGCTGACGCCAATGTTTCCCCCGGCATTTCGCTGGAGATGATGTTGATGGTCAAGCGGCCGCCGAGCATTTGGTCGAGCGTGGCCAGTTGGCGCGCAAGCTGGGGCGGCCACATTTCACCGCAACGCACGGCGACGAGCAGGCGCATACGCTTGAGCTGTGGCGCGATACCGCCTGCAAACGCGATTGTGTCAATCCCCAGCGCGTAACCCGAGGGCAGCAAGATGTTGTCGAAGCCACAGGTCTCCGCGTTCACTGCGATATCGCGGCAGTGTTCGAAACTTGCTTTGAGCTTTGGGTCTGAAACACCAAGGAACTCATAGTCGTCGTCACACAACGCCGAGAACCATGAGACTTCGCACGGCGGTAGAGTCATGGCATTGGCGCTCCTTGAGAGGCGGCAACGATGCCATACCAGTCGGCGCGGCTCAGATTCACGCGCAACGCCTGTGCGGCGGCGGCTATACGAGCGGGGTTCCGCGTACCAACAATCGGGATTGGAGCGGCGGGGTGGCGCATGATGAATGCGAGTGCGACTGCAGTTCGGCTGATGCCATCGCGGTCTGCGAGTTCGTCGAGCTTTGCCGCCACTCGGCTCACACGCTGGTCGTCGGCACTTCCCTCAGCCAGCCTGCCGCCACCCAAGGGCGACCAGGCGAGTGGCGTCAGGTCATGCGCGATGGCATGGTCGAGTGTGCCGTCGAAGACCGGCGCGATCGCGAGGGCAGAGAATTCGGGTTGCGTGGTCGTCAGCGGAAACGGCAGGAATTTCTGGAGCAACGCCGTCTGTTGCGCCCCATAGTTGGAAACCCCCGCCTCCCGAATCTTTCCCTGACTCCGCAGGCTGGTCAATGCCGCTGCGAGTTCGGCGGGGTGTGTCAGCACATCGGGGCGATGGACCTGAAACAGGTCGATGACGTCCGTGTGCAAACGCTTGAGCGAGTCTTCGCACGACTGCACCACGGCGTTCGCGCTGGAGTCATATGGTACGCCCGGAATGATCCCGAATTTGGTGGCAAGCACCATGTTTTGGCGGATGCCGGGCGTTGCTACGAACACTTTGCCCAAGAGCGCCTCGGATTCCCCGAAAGACGACCCGCCCCAATCGAGGCCGTAAACTGCGGCGACGTCGACAAGCGTAATGCCGGAATCGATGGCCGCTTCGATCCGCGTGGATGCCGCAGAGACATCATCGCCCGTAAATCGCCACAGGCCATAGGCGATTGGGCCCACCGTAAGTTTGCTCTGACCTAGGCGCCTGCCCATTTCCGACATTTTTGTGTTCGTCTCTTCGTGGCTGTTGGTCCGGCATTTGACCCATCGGGCGGGGTCTGTACAAGAGGAGAGCGTAAACTCATGAGAGGCTGTCTTGTCTGCACAGAAAATTCGCTATGGGCTGATCGGCACCGGCATGATGGGGTATGAGCATATTCAGAACCTGAAATTGATGCCGGGCGCGGAGATTTACGCTATCACCGATCCAGCGCCGCAGTCGATTACGCTCGCTCAGGCTTTCTTGGGCGAAAAACTAAAAGACACAGTCATCGTTTATCCCGATGCCAAAGCCTTGCTTGAGGATGGCGACATTGACGCGGTGGTCATTTCCTCTCCGAATTTCACTCATGCTGCCATCCTGGAAGACGTCATTAGAAGCGGCAAGCATGTGTTGTGCGAGAAGCCGCTGGCGACAACGCTTGAAGATGTGCAGGCCGTGCGCGCGGCGGCGCGGGCGCATCGCGGCGTGTTTTGGGTGGGCATGGAGTATCGCTATATGCCGCCGGTCGCGCAGTTCATTGGTGACGTTGCTGCGGGCAAGATTGGGCGGTTACAGATGCTGGCCATTCGGGAACATCGTTTTCCGTTCCTGACCAAGGTCGGGGACTGGAATCGCTTTTCGCAGAATACCGGCGGGACAATGGTGGAGAAATGCTGCCACTTCTTCGACCTGATGCGTCTGATTGTGAAAGCCAAACCGGTGCGCGTTTACTGTTCGGGGGCGATGGACGTTAATCACCTCGATGAACGCTATGACGGGCGCGTGCCGGATATCATCGACAACTCCTATACGATTGTTGAGTTCGACAACGGTGTTCGCGCGATGCTGGATCTTTGCATGTTCGCGGAAGGGTCGAAAAACCAGGAGGAAATTGCCGCAGTCGGCGACACCGGAAAGCTGGAGGTTTTCATTCCCGATGGCGACATCGTGTTCAGCCCGCGCCGGCCCCGGCAGCCGCAAACGACGCATGTGGCCGTCGACGTCACCGCTTTGCATGCGGGCTCGCATCACGGCGCCACATACTATCAGCATCAAGCATTCATGCGCGCCGTGCGAGATGGCGGGCCGGTTGACGTCAGCGCGGAGGATGGGTTCTGGGCCGTCGTGATGGGCATGGCCGCAGAAATTTCTGCGCGGGAGAAGCGTGCGGTGGCGATGAGCGAGTTGGGCGTTTAGCAGTGCTTTCGCGTGACGAAATCAAAACGCTTGAAGAGCTGAACTTCAATGCCTGGCCAGCCTTGCGGACGGCACAGTATGACGGCTGGATTTTACGTTGTACGGGTGGGCAATCTCGGCGGGTGAATTCGGTCAACCCATTTTGGCCTGGGCTGCTTGAGCCCGCCGGGAAAGTTGAGGCCGCGGAAGCGATATACGCCCGATGGGGACGTAAGGCCGTGTTCCGGTTAACGCCGCTGGCGGATGAGGGCCTTGATGATGCGTTGGCGGCTCGCGGTTATGTGGTGGAGGCGCCGACGTTGGTGCAGGTGGCGGACGCGGCACCGTATCCGGCATCGCCGAAGATTCTTTTGCAGGAGCGCCCGGATGAAATGTGGTTAGCGGCAGCGCGGGCGCTGCGCGGCTTGTCCGGTGACGTTGCAGCGCATTTTGATTTGCAGCATCGCGCCGTGGGTGTCGAAGCGCGGTGGGCACTGTTCGTTGAAGCCGGTCAGGCAATCGCTGCCGGAGTGGCGGCGGTCGAGCGGCAGTGGGCAGGGTTGCACGGCATCTATGTCGCCCAAAACGCAAGGCGCCGTGGTGTCGCGCGCATCGTAAGCGAGTCCTTGATCGGCGCGGCGCATGGCTTAGGCGCAAGGCACGTTTGGCTACAAGTGGAACAGGGAAATACCGCAGCGCGCCCGCTCTATGCGGCGTTAGGATTTGGGACCGCCTACGCCTATCACTATCGTGTGTGGCCAGATTGATGGTCAACGGTTTGATTTTGTTGATCAAAGTTCCGCTATCGTCAGAATCGACACATTGACTTTGCGCACGGGCTAGCCAAGCTAGCGGGCGGAAAAATGGCGCGTGCGGTCTGGCCATTTTCAAGAAGGGATTCGGCGTCCGTTATGGTTCGATTTATTGTGCGCCGCCTTTTGGGTGCCATTCCAACTCTATTGCTGATCATCATCATGGCGTTTTTCCTGATGAGGGCCGCGCCGGGTGGACCGTTTGATCAGGAGCGCAAGCTTCCGCCTGAAATCGAAAGGAATATTCTGGCCGCCTACGACTTGGACAAGCCTTTGTTGCGGCAGTTCCTTGACGTCGACACTTTCGTCTGCGGTGCGTTTTTTTCCGGGTCGCATGATGCTGCCGCGGCCAGCGCGCAAGGACTGACGTTTGACGGCGAAAAATATCTCAACAAGGACAAGAGGCACATCAGGTGTCTGGGCGGCTATCTTGGCAAGCTTTTGTCCGGCGACCTGGGACCATCTTACAAGTACAAAGATTTCACTGTTGCCGAGTTGATCGCTGACGGCGCGCCTGTGAGTGCCATATTGGGAATTTCCGCGATCCTGTTGGCGTCATTTGTCGGCATGACTCTGGGAACGGTTGCCGCGCTGCGGCAAAACAAAGCGACAGACTTTTCCGTTATGACGGTCGCCATGATCGGAATCACGGTGCCAAGCTTTGTCATGGCACCGATCTTGACCCTGATCCTGGGCGTGAACCTGGGCTGGCTGCCGGTTGGCGGCTGGAATGAGGGTGCGATTCAGAACATGATCCTGCCGGTGATCGGCCTGTCGCTGACGCAGATTGCAGTCATATCGCGGCTGACGCGCGGCAGCATGATTGAAGTTTTGCGGTCCAACTACGTTCGCACCGCCCGGGCGAAGGGATTGCCGGAACGGCTGGTGATCACCCGCCACGCCTTGCGCGCGGCATTGCTGCCGCTGGTGAGCTATCTGGGGCCGGCAACGGCCGGAATTGTTACCGGGTCGCTGGTGATTGAACAGATTTTCAATCTGCCAGGGATCGGGAAGTACTTCATCAACGGGGCGCTGCAGCGGGACTATACGCTGGTGATGGGGGTGGTCATTCTCTATGCGTCGCTGGTGATTGCACTCAATCTGGTCGCCGACGTGCTCTATGGACTGCTCGATCCCAAAGTGAGGTACGAGTGATGGTTGCCGCGTCTGCGCATACGGAAATTCAGGGACGCAGCCTTTGGCAAGATGCACGCAGGCGCCTGTTTGCCAACAAAGCGGCCGTTGCGTCGATGATCGTGCTGGCTGCGGTTGCTTTCGTTTCAATTGTGATGCCGAATTTCTGGCCGCATCCCTTTGACGAGGCCTATTTTGACCGTATTTCGTGCCCTCCTCCGGACTATCTAGGGCTGGTGTGGTTGTTTGGCAGCCAGAACACCGAGGTCTGCCAGGCGGCCCTGGGTCAGGGCCACTTGTTTGGGACGGATGCCAACGGTCGCGATCTGTTCATCCGGGTGATGATGGGTGGGCGGGTGTCGCTGGCGATCGGGTTTGTGGCGACGTTTGTCGCTTTGGTGATCGGTGTGCTGTATGGCGCGACGGCCGGCTTTATCGGCGGCCGGGTCGACAATCTGATGATGCGCTTCGTCGATATTCTTTATGCCCTGCCCTTCATATTCTTCGTCATTATTCTGGTGGTGGTGTTCGGCAATAATTTTCTGCTGATGTTTGTGGCGATCGGTGCGGTCGAATGGCTGACGATGGCGCGGATCGTGCGCGGGCAAACGTTGTCGCTCAAGGGCAAGGAATTTATTGAGGCTGCAGAAGCGGCCGGGGTGTCCACACGCGACATAATCCGGCGCCACATCTTGCCAAACGTCATTGGTCCGGTGATCGTGTATGTGACACTGACCGTGCCCGCGGTCATTTTGGTTGAAAGCTTTTTGAGCTTTTTAGGATTGGGCGTGCAGGAGCCCTTCACCTCATGGGGCGTGCTGATCGCAGACGGCAAGGACCAAATGGAGTCTTATCCGTGGATGCTGATTTTTCCAGCGGTCTTCATGGCGATTACGTTGTTTTGTTTCAACTTCATCGGTGACGGGCTGCGCGACGCGCTCGATCCGAAAGACCGCTGAGGGAAACCCAGACGATGGCCGCCGTACTCAGCGTCAAAGACTTATCGGTCCGGTTTTCGACACCGGAAGGGGCCGTGTCGGCCGTCAGTGGTGTCAGCTTTGATGTCGAACAGGGTGAGTGCGTCGGCATTGTTGGCGAGTCCGGATCGGGCAAAAGCCAGACCTTCATGGCCGTCATGGGCCTGCTGGCATCGAACGGGCGCGCTACGGGCAGCGCCAAGTTTCGCGGGGAAGAACTTGTCGGCATGAAAATCGACAAGCTCAACAAGATTCGCGGCTCGAAGATGACGATGATCTTCCAGGATCCGATGACGTCGTTGACACCGCATCTGAAGATCAGCCGCCAGCTCACCGAAGTGCTGGTGCTGCACAAGGGTATGAGCGAACGCGATGCGCGTGTGAAGGCTTTGGAGATTCTGGACCGGGTGAAAATTCCGGACGCCAAGCAAAGGATCGATCAATATCCGCATGAATTTTCCGGCGGTATGCGTCAACGCGTCATGATTGCTATGGCGCTGATTTGTGAGCCGGAACTGCTGATCGCCGATGAACCCTCGACAGCGCTTGACGTGACCGTGCAGGCACAAATTCTGGAGCTGATGCAAGAGTTGAGTGCGCAGGGAAACATGTCGATCATAATGATTACGCATGATCTGGGCGTTGTTGCGGGACTTTGCAATCGCGTGATGGTGATGTACGCGGGCGAGTTCTGCGAGACCGGGCCGGTTGGCGACATATTCCATGATCCTCAACACCCTTACGCGCGCGGGCTGGTGAGTTCCATACCGCGGCTTGATCGCGTGGATGAAGTGCGGTTGCAGGCTATTCCGGGGCAACCGCCCAATCTGCAACGCTTGCCGAAGGGCTGCACTTTTCAGGAACGCTGCGAATTCGTCTTTGACCGGTGCATCGCGGAACGGCCCAAGCTGATCGGGTTTGCGCCTGAGCGCGCGAAATCGTGCCACCTTAAAGGCTTTGACAAGGTGGGAGCCGTCATCAGATGAGCGGTGGCGCGCCCATTTTGTCGGTCAAGAACCTTCGGGTTCATTTTCCAGTCACCCGCGGCGGATTGTTCGGCGCGACCAGGCCGTTGAAAGCGGTCGACGGTGTTTCGTTCGACATGTACGCGGGCGAGACGCTTGGCATCGTGGGCGAGTCGGGGTCGGGCAAGTCTACGATCGGGCGCGCTGTTTTGCAGCTGATCAAGTCTACGTCGGGCCGGGTGGTTTGGTTGGGGACAGACCTTGCCGGCAAGACGCGGACGCAGATGAAACCGTACCGGCGGCAAATGCAGATTGTATTTCAAGATCCGTTGGCCAGCCTTAATCCGCGCATGACGGCCGGCGATATCATTGCCGAGCCTTTGGATACGTTCGAGCCCGGCCTGCCGGCGGATGCGCGCAAGCGCCGGGTTCAGGAGATTATGGAGAAAGTCGGTCTGCTGCCGCAAATGATCAATCGCTATCCGCATGAGTTTTCGGGCGGGCAGAACCAGCGCATCGGCATTGCGCGGGCGATGATCCTGAAGCCGAAACTGATCGTAGCCGACGAACCCGTGTCGTCTCTGGATGTTTCGATCAGGGCACAGATCATCAATCTGCTGGCCGATTTGCAGAAAGACTCCGGCGTCGCCTTGATGTTCATCAGCCACGATCTGGCGATCGTGCGCCACGTCAGCCATAGGGTGCTGGTGCTTTACCTGGGCAAGATCATGGAGCTTGCCGAGGCGCAGGCGTTGCTGTCGCGCTCGCGCCATCCTTATACGCAGGCGCTGGTGTCGGCGGCACCTGTTCCAGATCCGTCGATCGAAGCGGGGAAAAAGCGGATCGTGCTGCAAGGCGACTTGCCGTCACCACTCAACCCGCCTTCTGGTTGTGTGTTTCGCACGCGCTGTCCGATTGCCAAACCGAAATGTGCAAAGGAAATTCCGGCACTCGAGTCGCGCGGCGGCGACGCCAGCCACGTGGTGGCCTGCCACTTTCCGTCGTGACCAGCATTATTTTACCCGGCGCACCTTGATGATTCCGGTGCGGCCTTCGACGCGCAGCGAGAAGCTGCCCATGATGGCTTTCTCGATGGTGATTTTCATATCGGGATCTGACGAGCGGCGGAACAGTTCCGATGAGTCGCCATCGATTTGCTTCCAGACTTGACCGTTGTCGAGAATGAACAGCGACTTGCCGTGTGCGTTCTTGGCATACTCAATTACTGTTGCCGATATTTCGGTGATCTCTGGCGGGCCATCTTCCTTGACCGCGATGGCGGCGTTGCTTCCGAATTCCTCGGGCTTGGTCACGGGCTTTGCTTCAGGCGAGAAGCCAAACCACGATAGCAGCCCGCCTTCGGACTCCTGGGCGGCAGGCTGTTGGGCGGCAGTGAGGACAGATTTCGCCGAGACGGCGGCCGAGTCAAAGCACTGGAGCCGCGCGGCGGCATCGGAAATCTCGGTACATTTCGCGACGCTGACCAAGGCGTCGCCGGCGGGACCGGCCTGTGCCGGAAAGCCTATGAGCGCAGTTACGGTAACAAGCCAAAAGATTCTCATGTGATACTCGCAATATCGTGACCCAAAGGCCTGCGGGAGGATGATTCCCCCGCTCCCCGCCCCACCCAAGAAGGCTATAATAGGCTACATTAGTTCACCGACACGCCCCAAGGGGAATTTTGGACTTCAGGGAAATCCCCGGAAATTCTGGGTTTGGGGTATTCAGCACGCATTCATTCAGGACCAGCCAGGCTTTGCCTTCAGACTTGGCGGCCGTCAGGGAGACAGTAGGAACATGATCATTTCGACCACCAGAAGCTGGCTGGTTTTGGCTTGCGCGATTGCCGTGGCGGCAATCTCTATGGCAGCGTCGGCACAGGCTGAGAAGCATCTCCGCCGCGGCAACGCGGGCGAGCCCAAGAGCCTGGACGCGCACCGCGCGACGGGCACCTGGGAGAACAACATCATCGGAGACATGTTCTTGGGGCTCTATACGGAGTCTGTCGATGCAACGCCAATCCTGGGTGCGGCCGACGATGTGAAGACGTCTCCCGATGGGCTGCGCTGGACCTTTCATATACGCCCGCACACCTGGTCGGACGGAAAGCCGGTGACGTCGAATGATTTTGTGTTTGCCATCCGCCGCATTTTGGATCCGGCAACGGCGGCCGAATATCGCGAGATTCTTTATCCGATCAAAAACGCGGTGCGAGTGAGTTCAGGCGAGCCGGGATTTACGGTCGATAAGGTCGGCGTGAGCGCGCCTGACCCGCAGACGCTGATCATCGATCTTGAAAACCCCGCACCCTATTTGCCGCAACTTCTGACGCATTACACGACGTTTGCATTGCCGCAGCACGTGATCGAGAAGCTCGGCAGCGAATGGGTGAAGCCCGGCAATATGGTTTCGAATGGCGCATACATGCTGAAAGAGTGGCGCCCGCACGATCACATCACGCTGGTCAGGAATCCGAAATTCTATGATGCGGCGAACGTGAAGATCGACAAGGTTTCGTATTTCCCTATCGAAGACGATCTGGCGGCGCTGAAGCGATATCGCGCGGGGGAAATCGATTTCAACGAACGCTGGCCGCTGACGGAGCATAAATGGCTGAGCCAGAATATTCCCAATGAGGCGCGTAAGTACACTTATCTGGCCATCGGCTATTGGGCATTCAACATGACCAAGAAGCCGTTCAATGACATCCGAGTGCGGAAAGCCATTGCGCAAGCCATCGATTTCAAAGTGATCGAACGCGACGTTTTTTTCGGCGTGTATGGTGTCATGGCAAGGTCGATGTTGCCTCCGGGGTTGGCCGGGGTGGATCATTCGGCCGGAATGTTCTACGAGAAATTGCCCATCGACGCCCGTCGCGCGGCGGCCAAATTGCTACTTGCTGAGGCGGGGTATGGTCCGGGCAATCCGCTGAAATTCACGTTCAACTTCATCAATATCCCCGATGCGAAGCGTTCTGCGATCGCCATTCAAGCGATGATGAAGATGATTGGTGTGCAGATGGAATTGGTGCCCGGCGAACCCAAGGTGCATTATGATAATCTGAAGACCAAGAATTTCCAGGCTGGCAACGCGGGCTGGGTGTTTGACTATTCGGATGCCAAGAATATTCTGTATCTGTTTGAAAGTACGACCGACCAGCAAAACTACCCAGGGTACAAGAACCCCGCTTATGACGATTTGATGCGGCGCGCCGACAAAGAGGCCAATGCAGAGGCGCGTGGCAAATTGATGGGGCAAGCTCACGCCCTGCTGCTCAATGACGTTGCCGTGGCGCCGACGTTTTATTTGTTCGAGCGCAACCTGGTGAAGCCCTATGTCCTGAATTTCATTGAGAACCCCCGTGTCATTTACCGCACGCGCTGGTTAGACCTCGGCAACAAGTCCGGTGCCGCTGGTGAAGCAACCGGGCCTGACGGCGGTGCGCAAACCAGCGAAGGCGGATTCTGGTCGTGGCTGGAGTCATGGTTCAGCAGCGACGCTTGGTCGAAGTGGTGGAATTCATAGCCTATGCCCATCACATGGTTCAGGGCGGCGCTGGTTTTGGCGCTGCTCGCTTCGGCGCACAGCGCTTATGCCGAAAAAGTTCTCAGGCGCGGCAATGGCGCCGAGCCGCATAGCATCGATCCCCATCGGGCGCTGACGACCTCTGAAAATAGCGTCATCGGTGATATGTTCATGGGGCTCTACACCGACGACGCAGCGGGCACACCTGTGCTGGGTGCCGCGGACGCGGTCGAAACGTCGAAGGATGGATTGACCTGGACGTTCAGGATCAGGCCGCACACATGGTCGGATGGATCGGCGGTCACGGCGGACGATTTCGTCTTTGCCTTCCTTCGTCTGCTGGCGCAGGAAACGGCGGCCGAGTATGCGTCCATCCTCTATCCGGTGAAGAATGCGCTGCAGGTCAACAAGGGCAAGCTTGAGACCAGCAAACTGGGTGTGAGTGCCCCCGACCCCGCGACGTTTGTCATTCAGCTGGAGCATCCGGCGCCCTATCTGCCGCAATTGCTGACTCATTACACTGCGTTTCCGGTGCCCAAAACAATCGTCGAAAAATTCGGCAATGCGTGGACACGTCCGACCAATATCGTTGTCAACGGCCCCTATAAATTGAAGGCCTGGCGTCCGCATGATCACATCGAGCTGGTCAAGAATCCGCTGTTTTATGACGCAGCAAACGTGAAGATCGACCGGGTCATTTTCTATCCGATCGACGACGATAGCGCGGCGCTGAAGCGGTTTCGGGCCGGTGAACTCGAAACCCAGGCGCGTTGGCCTATTTCCGAGTTCAAGTGGCTTTCGGCAAATGCGCCGGGCCAGGCACGGCGTACGACTGCCCTGCGGCTGACGTTTGTTTCCTTCAATCTGCTGAAAAAGCCCTTCGATGATCTGCGGGTGCGCAAAGCGGTATCTCTGGCGATTGACGGCAAGACCCTGGCGCGCGACGTCTATCAGGGCGTTTACGGTGAGGCGGCGAATAGTTTTGTTCCGGCCGGCACCGCCAATGTCGATCACAGCCCGCAGGTTGAGTGGGCAGACTGGCCGATGGAAAAGCGCCTGGCCCTGTCACGGCGCCTGCTGGCGGATGCGGGATACGGCCCCGGGCGGACGCTGAAATTCACCTACCGCTTTATCGGCAACACCGACATCAAACGCGGGGCCGTGGCACTGCAGGCGATGTGGCGCAAGGCCGGCATCGACGTCGAGGTTCAGGCCAGCGAGGAAAAAGTCCACTGGAACTTGCTGGAGGTTCGCGATTTCGAAGTCGCCTACAATGCCTGGCTGTTCGACTATAACGACGCCAAGAATCTGTTTTTGATGTTTCAGGCCGCCGCCGCGCAATTGAACAATTCAGCTTATGAGAGTGCCAAGTTCGAGAGTTTGCTGCATCAAGCCGACTCTGAGCCCGACGTGCAAGTGCGGGCGAAATTGCTGGGTCAGGCCAATGCCGTGTTGCTTGCGGATTTGCCGTCGGTGCCTTTGATGTTTCCTTTTCAACGGCATCTGGTGAAAAATCATGTGCTCAACTGGTCTGAAAATGCGCGCGACGTGAACCGGACGCGCTGGTTGGATTTGGACAAGAAGGCCGTCACTGTTTCTTCCGAAGCGGCGCCGGGTGGATTTTGGTCTTGGCTGGGTTCGTGGTTTAGTGCTGATGCCTGGTCGAAGTGGTGGAATTCGTAGGAGAGAGACGATGAAAAAAATCGGATTAGGTTTGATTGCGGCGGTGCTGGCGTGTGCGATGCTGGCGGGACCGGTGTCGGCAGCGAAGTATCTCAATCGCGGCAATGGCGCGGAGCCCAAGGGGCTTGATCCGCATCAGGCGTCAGGCGACCCGGAGAACCAGATTCTGGGCGATATGTATGTGGGGCTCTATACGGAGGATGGGAAGGGCGATCCCATTTTGGGATCTGCCGAAAAAGTGACGACGTCGGCGGATGGCCTGACGTGGACGTTCAAGCTGCGCGATCACAAATGGTCGGACGGCAAGCCGGTGACGTCGGCGGATTTTGTGTTTGCCTACCGGCGCATTCTGGATCCGATCATCGCGTCGGAATATGCCAACATCCTGTTTCCGATCAAGAACGCCGAGAAGGTGAGCAAGGGCGTGCTGACGCCGGATAAACTTGGTGTCAGCGCTCCGGATGCGAAAACATTCGTGATCACCCTTGAACACCCTGCACCTTACCTGCCGGAAATGATGACGCATTACACGACCTTTCCGATCCCGAAGCACGTGGTTGAGAAGGCGGGCAAGGACTGGACCAAGGCCGGTGTGATGGTGTCCAACGGACCCTACAAGCTGGTGTCTCGGCGGCCTTACGATCATATAAAGCTGGTCAAGAATCCATTCTTCTTCGATGCGGCGAAGGTGAAAATCGAGGAGGTTACGTTTTACCCTACGACCGACGAGGCGGCGGCCTTGAAGCGGTATCGCGCGGGCGAACTCGACACCGTCGACCGCTGGCCGCTGACCGAAAACAAATGGCTGCTTGCCAACATGCCCAAGGAGGCGCGCAAGTTTCCGGGGCTGCGGGTGCAGTACACCGTGTTCAATATGCGTAGCGGCCCGCTGGCTGACCGGCGCGTGCGGGTGGCGCTTGGCGAGGCCATCGACCGCATCACTGTACAACGCGATGTTTATTTTGGCGCTTATGGCGCGGAAGCGAACTCGGTCATTCCTCCAGGTACCGCGAATGTCGACCACGGCGCGAAGGTTCCATGGTTTGGAAAAACGATGGAGCAACGCCGCGCGGAAGCCAAGCAGTTGCTGGCGGCTGCCGGCTATGGTCCGGGCAATCCGCTCAAGGTAACTTACAATTTCCTCAACCGGCCCGACACGCGCCGTTATGCGATTGCGCTGCAGGCGATGTGGAAGATGGTGGGTGTACAAGTGGAATTGCAGGCCAAGGATTTCGCTATCCACTACGATCTGTTGAAGACGGGCAATTTCCAGATTGCTGAGGCTGGGTGGATTTTCGATTACAATGACGCGCAGAGCGTGCTGTTCTTGTTCCAGAGCTCGAATGTGGGTCTGAACTATCCGGGATACAAAAGTCCGGCGTTCGACAAATTGATGGCGCACGCCGAGAATGAAAAAGACGCGGTGATCCGCGGCAAGTACCTGGGCCAGGCGGCAGGACATTTGCTCTATGACGTCGCGGTGGCGCCCAGCTGCTTCCAGTTTGTCAGGCCGCTGGTGAAACCGCACGTGGTGGACTGGGTGAATAATCCGCGCGGTGTCAATCGCACCCGCTGGATGGATGTGAATAGGAAGTGAGAAAGTCCCCCATCCCCTGTAGCAGCAAAAGCTGCGCAGGGACTTCCCCCGCAAGCGGGGGCAGAGACCAGATTGTGCATCTGCCCCCGCTTGCGGGGGAAGTGGCTGCGCGCCGCTAGGCGCTGCAGACGATGGGGGACTTTACTTCGGTGCCGGCGTTACGCTTTCGACGAAGCAGGAGCCGCCATAACGGAAGTTCAGAACATCATCGCCGTCGAAACATTCCTGGTTACTGAGGACCCGCAGGCTGTAATAGTTTCCGATTTGACGAAAATCCCTGCAGGCGTGGCGAAGCTTGACGATGAAATTGCCCTGTCCGCGCGATGTCGCCTTCAGCGTTCTGTCATCGATCAGCGTCAAATTTCCCAGATCGCGCACTCTCAGGCAGGTTTGTGCCGATGCATCTGCTATGGGATTGGTTGCGCTTAAGGCCAACGTGGCGACCGCCGCTAGAATGCCAGCGAGTATAATGAGTGATCGCATGGAAGACCCTCCTGTGCTGCAGCTGTTGTGCGGCCAGCATACGCCTTGATCACACGGCTGCAATAAAAAGTTGCGATTCGTGCATTCATCCGGTACGCCCGGGTCAAACAATTGTTGGCTGAATAGCATGATCCGAGCACCGAAACTGAGAGAACCTGCCCAAGATTTGTTGTCACGCCTGACAACTACCCCAGATGTTTTTGTGCAAAAGCTCGATCTGGTGCGCAGCGCCGCCCTGCTTGTTGGGGTGCGCGAGGATGAGTATCGTGCCGCGAGTTTTCTGGATGACAGGATGCTTTCTGACGCCATGCCCCGGCAATGGGTAGGGCTGAAGACATTGGTCGACCAGACCGAACAGCTTGAGCCGGGGCATCCGGTGCACTTTATTTTTCACACTGGCCATGTCGGTTCAACGCTGGTGAGCCGCCTGTTGGACGCCATAGACGGCGTATTCCCGCTGCGCGAGCCATTTGTGCTGCGCCAAATTGCCGATGCACATGACGTAGTGGAAAGCCCGGAGTCTTTTCTGAGTCCCCAGGCCCTGGACAAAATTCTTGATGTCTCTTTGCGGTTGTGGTCGCGAGGATTTGCAGGAACCCGCACGGTGATCGTCAAGGCCACCAGTAGCGCCGTCCGTTTGGCGCCGGCGATCCTGCAGAAATCCGCGCAGTCTCGGGCACTGTGCCTGAATGTCGGAATTGAGACCTATATAGCGGCGCTACTGGCCAATCCGGGGACGCTGGGCGATCTGAGAGGACACGCTCAAGAGCGCATCCGGCGCTTGGCTGGGCTTGGCGTGAATTTGCAGACGCCGCTTTATTTGATGTCGCCCGGGCAGCTCGCGGCGATGGGCTGGTTGGTGGAAAGTTGGGGCCAGCATCTGGCGTTGGCGGCCGCACCGCAACGCGTGATCGCGGCCGACTTTGACTTGCTGCTGAAGAATTTTCGAGACGTGTTGCGCCAGGTGTTACGACATTTTGCATTGCCACACGACGACCAGACCATTGCACTACTCGAAAGTAGCCATGCCCTCACACGTTATTCGAAGGCGCCGCAGCACGATTACTCACCTCAGGTACGGGCGCAAAAGTTGGCGGAATCGCGCGCGCGGAACAGCGAAGAGATCCGCAAAGGCCTGAGAATGATCGAGCGCATTGCAGCGCGGCATCCAGTGGCCAGCGCTGTGTTTGGACGAAGCCCCCGGGTCTTCTGAACTCGCTGCCAACTGGAATTTCTATAAACGATTTGTTCACCATATTGAACGAATCCTTGCCTTTAGCGGTGAGGAGTTTCGTTCGTTGCGTTCGCTCGACCTTCTAACCGCAGCGCTTGGCCGTTGCATTTTAGAGGGACATGTTTCGTGCAGAACCACATTTTGTGCCGCAGTTTTCGCAGCAGATTGTTAGCAGGGGCAGCCTTTGCCGTTGCGGGCATCTCACCCGGGTTTGCGCAAGACGCTGCTCCGGCAGCAGAAGAGCCCACTGTCGAAAAAGTTACGGTGACAGGTTCGCGCTTGAGAAAGCGGGACTATACAACGACGAGTCCGGTGACGACACTCAGTTCGCAGACGTTTGAGTTGACGCAAACAAATTCGGTTGAGCGCCTGTTAAACGATCTGCCGCAACTGGTGCCCGGCAATACGCACACGTCGAACAATGCGGGCGGTGAGGCCTTTGCAACAATCGACTTGCGCGGACTTGGTCCCAATCGCACACTGGTGCTGATCAACGGCAACCGCCTGCCTGCGTCTTCCACCACGGGCACTGCCGACATCAACACTATTCCCGCCGGTCTGATCGACCGGGTCGAAGTCGTGACCGGTGGTGCATCGGCCGTGTACGGATCGGACGCTATGTCGGGCGTCGTGAATTTCGTTCTCAAGAAGAACTATGAGGGCATGGAATTTACCGCCTCTGCCAGCCAGGCCGAACACGGGTTCGGCGAGGAGCGGGATGTTCAGGCCTTGATCGGCGGAAATTTTGCCGGCGGAAATGGCAACATCACCATGTTCGGCGAGTATTTCTCGCGCGAAGGCGTGTTGCAGAGTGAGCAGGAATTCTCGCGCGTTGCGGGTGGCTATTGCTACACCGCAGCAGGACAGTGGATCGTTTGCGATTCTGCGGCGGAGGCCGCGTCAGGGAATATCACGTATGTGGGCCTTGGTGGTTCGGGAACACCGCCATGGGGGGTGGTGCTTGACTCGGCTGGCAATCCTTTTGACCCCGTCGTGCTCAATGCAAATCCGCAATTTGCAAATGGAAACTTCGATTGCGATACAGGAACCGTTGGCACACCGTATGCAGGCGGCAACCTCTCTTTCAATGACGCTGGCTTTTTGACGCCGCAGTTTGCGGGCGGACCCTGTGGCGTGCCTGATCGCGCGGCCGGCTCTTCACGCTACAACTATGCGCCCGACAACTACATCGTCATTCCGGCAGAGCGCTATAATGTTTCGGTTTTCGGCCACTACGATCTGGAAAAAGACCTGAAACTGAATTTCGGCGCGATCTATTCCGATAGCAGAAGCACGGTGCAGCTGGCTGCAACGCCTGCAACGAATTTGACGATTACGTATGGTCCCACCATGCAGGCTTTCATAGCTGGTGTCGCGCCCGATTTAAGCGTCGCCTTGGCAAGCCGTCCGGACCCCCTCGCCGACTTTTTGATGAATTGGCGTTCCTCGCAAGTCGGGCTTCGTGTTTCCGACGACGAGAATTCTTCGCTAAGCCTGTTTACCAGCCTGGAGGGCAGCCTTGCCGCCAACTGGAATTATGAGGTGTCGGGATCTTTTGCAGATGTCGACTTTGTCTCGCGCGCCGCCAACAGCATCAACAAGACCGCGCTCAGCCAGGGCCTTGCCGGTTGCACGACCCGCACGCCTGGTCCGGATACGGTGCTTGGCACCGCAGATGATATTGACGTGCCTTTGGGACTTAGTGCCTTGCCCGGATGCGTGACGTTGGACATTTTCGGCCCCGGGAACCTGACGCCGGAAATGGCGAACTTTTTGAGAGTGAATACATGGTCCCGGACTTCTGTTGAAGAAACTATCGCTTCGGCCTTTATTTCCGGCGACCTTGCCGATGTGTTCGGCGCCGGACCGATTGCCTTGGTTGTCGGCGCCGAGTACCGCGAGACGGAGGCTGCCTTCGAAGTCGACAATGAACAACGGACCGGAAACATTTTCGGCTTCAATGCCACGCAAGACCAGCGTGGCACCATTGATGTGTACGAAGCCTACTCTGAAGCTTCCATTCCTTTGGTCAAGGACCAGCCTTACATCTACTATCTGGCCGCAGAAGCTGGCTATCGAATTTCGGAGTATTCGACCGCAGGCGTAGTCAACACCTATAAATACGGTGGCGAGTACTCGCCATTCGAATGGTTGAAATTCCGCGGCATCTATAACAGAGCCACCCGCGTGCCGAGCGTGTTCGAAGCCTTTCAAAATGGCGATCAGGGTTTCCCGTCCTATGACGATGTATGTAAAGACGTGCTGCCGGCGGATGGAATTCCAGACGAGCCTGGCGTGAGCATCACCGAATGCAACACAGTAGGCGGCGGTGTGGGCGCGCTTAACTATCCTGGATTCACGCAAACCAACGCCCAGGTTGAAGCCTTTGCATTCGGCAATTCGAGCCTGTCACCGGAGACTGCCGAGACTACAACACTGGGTATCGTTGTGCAGACCGGCAACGATTGGTTTGGGTACGGAAACCTGCGCGCTTCGGTTGACCGGTATGAAATCGAAATCACCGATGTCATTGCCGATTTCGGCGCACAGTTTTTTATCAATGATTGTTACGTCAATGACGTCACAACATCGTGCGACCGAATTTTCCGCGATAGTGAAGGGCAGATCGACTTTGTGAACACAAGCCGGGGCAATCAAGGCTCGCTCGCAACTGAAGGCTATGACATTCAAGTCGATTACCGTCTCGACTTGGACGACATTGGCCTTGCCGGCGCACTGACGGTGAATGAATTGTACTCGATCATCGATAGTTACACCATCAACGGCGGCGAGTTCGCGGGCACGACAAGTGCGGGGATTGGCACCGCGATCTTTGACTGGAAGTCTGTGTTGTCGGTGCAGTACGCAATCGACGATTGGATTTTGTACACGCGCTGGTCATACGTTCCAGAGTTGATTGAAACCGGTTGGGACACTGCGTCTGGGCACACATATGCGCCGGCTGCAAGCTACGTCGATGTGGCTGCCCGCTATGCACCAGTAGACTGGCTGGCCATTACCCTCACCGTGTCCAATGTTGCCGATGATGATGCGCCACAGACCTTGAATGGCCTGTTCTCGCAGGGCAACACCGATCCGCAGGTGTACGACGTGCTAGGGCGCACTTGGGCGCTGTCGGTCAAGACAAAGTTGTGAAATTCCGGCGGCGGCGGGTTTGAATCCGCCGCCATTGGGCGTGGACTTGGCTTTCTGAGGCCAATTGCCTGCTGCATTGTGTGCGGTGTTGAGGCTATAAGAGCGAACCACTTGTACCGGTTTCGTTTCCTGGATTCCCTGTGACGCACACTGTAAAACGCAAGTTGACGACGATCTTTTGCGCGGATGTTGTCGGCTATAGCAAAATGATGGGCAGCGACGAGCACGGCACGCTTGTGCGGCTGAAGCATTGCCGCGAACTGATGGAAGCCTTCATCACCCGCCATCGTGGGCGCGTCGTCAGTTGGTCCGGCGATGCGGTCCTGGCCGATTTCGGCAGCGTGGTGGAATCCGTGCAATGCGCGGTTGAGATTCAGCGCGAGCTCAAAGCGCAGAACGAGGCTTTGCACCAAGCGCAACAGATGGCGTTCCGCATCGGCGTCAATCTGGGCGATGTGATGATCGACGATCACGACATCTTTGGCGAAGGCGTGAATATCGCTTCGCGGCTGCAGTCCATTGCGCCGCCTGGGGGAATCCTGATCTCCGGTTCAGTATACGATCAGGTGAAGAACAAGCTGGCGCTGGGTTACAATTTTATGGGCAACCAGCAGGTCAAGAATATCAGCGATCAGGTGCCGGCCTTTGTCGTCATGCACGATGCGGCGCCGTCGATGCCCATTGCGGGCGGGATGAAGCGTGTTTCGGCGATGGCCCCTGCCCCGGTTTCGTTGCGATTTGCAGCGGGCGCGCTTGATGGTGCCTTTGCCTGCGCGCTGACATTTGCGGCTGCGATCGCTTTGCAAGGCGTCGTGGGACCGGTGTTTGCAATCAATGCGCCGTTCACGTTGCTGGCGAAAGAACGCTTGATTTCCAGCGACTTGCCATCGACCGATATTGAAGACGGCGGCAAGATCATTCGCACCACAACGCGCTCGGTGATTGAGCGCGACTATTTCGGCATGGTTCGCCAGACATTTGCACGCGTCGAGGTAGAGTTGGGCGCTGCCGGCAGCGCGCGTTCGCGTCCGGCGGTGAGCGAGAGCCACGAAGTCTTGTTAGGTGCCAACCGGCGCACTGAGCTGACGCGATTGCCGTTGTGGATGGCGTCGATCATTGCCTATTTTGTTATGCTGGTTTTGGCTGAAGGCTGGCTTTTGCGCGGTGCTTCGCCGGGCAAACTTTTGATGGGCATCCGGGTTTCGCCGGTGAAGGGCGAGGCAATGGATTTGAATCGCGCGGCCTTGCGTAACCTTTCGAAAGTCCTGTCGTTGGCGACGGCTTTGATCGGTGTGTTGATGGCGTTTTGGTCGAAGCGGCGGCAGATGCTGCACGATCAACTGGCCGGGTCGTATGTGCACGACGCGAAATAAAAAGGGCGCGGGAGAAACTCCCGCGCCCCGGCATACTTACACTCTCTAGCGCGTCTTTTGCGGTTGCATCTGAAGCTTCGGTGCCTGGCTTTGCGTGGAGTTCTCTTTCAAGAGCTTCGCCGCGGCCACCGCCGGTTCTGTCCCCAGAATCTGACTGAGCAGCGACATCGTGCGGGCCACTTCAGCCGAGGTTTCAAACATTTCGCCAATCTCCTCGAATGGCGATTTGCGCTTGGGGAACTGTTCGAGGTTGATCGCAGAGTCCGCAGGAATTCCCGCCAGCGCCTTGGTTGCTTCGAGCGCGGCGCGGAAGCCGCCGAACTCGTCAACCAGGCCCCGCGCCTTTGCATCGGCGCCGGTCCAGACCCGGCCCTTTGCATTCTCGCGCACTTTCTCGACGGCGAGCTTGCGGCCGGCTGCGACCTTGGCAGTGAAGTCAGCGTAGATCTGGTCAATACCACGCCGGAATTTTTCTAGCTGTTCCGGTGTAAACGGTGCATTGTCAGACTGCATCAGGGCATTGGTACCGATGCCAATCGTTTTGACATCCATGCCCAGCATGGCCCAAGACCCCACAGTGATGATCTTGCCCGACAATACGCCGATGGAGCCCGTGATCGTGGTTTCGTGAGCGTAAATCTTGTCGGCCGAGAGTGACACGTAGTAGCCCCCCGAAGCGGCAACATCGCCCATGCTGACAACGACTTTCTTACCGGCCTTTTGGGCCTTCTTCACCGCATCAAGGATCTGATCGGAGGCAATGGCCGATCCGCCGGGCGAATTAACCCGGAACAGGATTGCCTTGACGCTGTCGTCTTCGGTCGCCTTGCGGAATGCGCCGGCAATCGTGTCGCCACCCATCGAACTGCCGCCGCCGAAGCCGCCGCCTTCCGACTTGCCATCATTGATCTGGCCATCGCCATGAATGAAAGCAATCGTTGGACTTCCCGCATTTTCCCATGGGCTGCCAACGAGTTGGAAATACTCGCTGAGTGTTTTCAGTTCGGCTTTGTCTCCGGCCTTGGCTAACGCTGCGTCTTTGGCTTCGTCATCATAGCCTTGTTTGTCGATCAGCTTTTTGTCGATCGCTTCCTGGGTCAGATAAGGAGCCGCGTTGATGAGCGCCACGACTTCTTCGCGTGTTTTCTTGCGGTCGGCGGCAATGTTTGCGGTTGCCGTATCGAAGACGGACTGGAGCAGGCGCTCAGTCGCTTCGCGATGCGCGGCGGTGTAGTCCTTCTCAGTGAAGACATTTGCCGCGTTCTTGAATTCGTAGCGCTGTTCGAATTGCGGCGTTGCGTTGATCTTTTCCAGCAGGCTGCGGAAAAATGTCGTGGTGGCGGCCACACCGGCGGTGTTCATCTCGCTGACCGGTTGCATCCAGATCTCGTCGGCCACCGATGCCAGCAGATAGTCGCCCATGCCGTTGGTGTAAAACCCTTGTGCGTGAGCGATGACGAATTTGCCTTTGGCCTTGAAGGACTTCAGCGCGGCGCGCAGTTCCTGGGCTTCGCTGGAGCCAATGCCGCTGCCGCCGACGCGCATGAAAATACCTTTCACGTGATCGTCATTTTCAGCAGCCGCTAATGCTGTCACCGCATCAATCACCGAACCGACCGTGTTGGGTTCGGAGAAGATCATATTCTGCTTTTTGTCGGGCAGGCCGTTGCGCATATCGAAGGTCAGCACGACTTCAGCGGGCACCTTCGGTTGGGTGAAAATGCCTACGACGCTTGAAATCAGCACCGCAAGAACGAGGAAAAGTACGATCGAGGCGAATAGGTTGAAAATCCCCTTCAACCGCGCCAGGAACCAAGACCACATGAAACGCCCCTTTTTTTGTGTATTGTTGGCTTACAGCATCATATCGGTGCCCGTTTAACACCGCATGCAACGAACAAGGAGTTGTAAGGACATCGGGTGGCGCCCGCAACCTGGCAGCCGCATCACAATGTCCTGATAATGCAGCGCCGGGTTAGCGATTTCCCCCTGCGAATGTATCGCATTGCCCGACCTCGCCTGTTTGGAGGCCTTTTTTGAACCATGCCACGCGATCGGCGGAGGAACCGTGGGTGAAACTTTCGGGGACGACATAGCCTTGCGCGCTTTTTTGGAGGCGGTCGTCGCCAACGGCAGCGGCGGCGGTCATCGCCTCTTCGATGTCACCTGCATCGAGCAGTTTTTTATCAGTGTGGCTGGCCCAAACACCTGCGAGACAGTCGGCTTGAAGTTCCACCTTCACAGAAAGCGCATTGCCTTGCGTTTCGTTGGAGCGGGCGCGCTGTTGATTGACCTGAGTGGAAATGCCGAGCACGGTTTGGATGTGGTGGCCGACCTCATGGGCGATCACATAGGCCATGGCAAAGTCGCCGCCGGCGCCGAGCTTGGTCCGCATATCATCAAAAAATGTGAGGTCCAGAAACAGTTTGCGGTCGGCCGGGCAATAGAACGGACCGGCGGCGCTCTGCGCAAAGCCGCAGTGGGTGTCGACAGCGCCGTTGAATAAGACAAGCACCGGCTTTTCGTAGGTTTTTCCGTTTGTGGCGAATATCTTTGTCCAGGTGTCTTCGGTTTCCGCGAGAACCACTTTCACCAATTTACTGCGTTCGGCCTCTTGCGCGGTTTCCTGGTAGGGCACTGAAGACGAAGAGCCTGCAGGTGATTGGACGGATCCAGTATCGATGATCTGAGAGGGGTCGATGCCCAGAAAATATGAGACAACAACGATGACGATTAACCCTAGTCCGCCACCTGTACTCGCACGTCCGATGGGGAAGCGTCCGCCACCACCGGCAGATTGGCCACGCCGGTCTTCAATATTTCCGCTCTGTCTGCGACCATCCGTCTTCATAAGCCATCTCTCCAATAGGTGAAAACTTAAGCAATTCCGCCGTTTCTCAAAGCGTGTACAACATTTCGGCGAGCACAGAGAAGGTCAACTTCCGGATTTAACACCTCTTGTTTGTGGCCGAGCAATCTGGCGGAATAGGGCAAATAACGCGGCACCGCTTCACTGGGGGAAGTAAGGGATGCTTTTTCGCTCGATTTCATTGATCTCAAGTGTAGTGACAACGGTGTTGCTCGCTTTTTGTTTCATCACGTTTCCGGCGTCGCGGGTCGAGAACGCCAACGCCTATTTTCAGGAAACGTCAATCCGCTCTTCGGGGCTGGTTGGCACGCGGACGTTGGCATTGACTTTTGACGATGGGCCATCGGCGTTTACCGGACAATTGCTCGACATTCTGGCACAGAACAATGTGAAGGCGACATTTTTCATTGTCGGTTCGCGGGTCAAGCATCGCAGAGAAACGATGGAGCGGATGGCACGTGAAGGCCACGTCATTGCCAATCACTCGTTCAGTCATGCGCAGCTGGGGCGCCGGTATGCGGCTAGTCCTGAACTTTTGCTTGAACAAATTGCAGGCACGAACAATGCGATTGCGCCGTATGTGAAGCCGGGCCAGGGGCTCTATTTCCGTGCGCCGTATGGCGTTTGGCGCCATGCGCACGCACGCATTCTGAACGACGATCCCATCCTGCGGAATTACGTCGGACCGATCTACTGGGATATTGGCGGGCAGATTGTAACGGATGACGAAGGCAATACGCGTTCAGCCGCTGACTGGGATTGCTGGTCGCGCGATTGGGACGCCGACAGATGTGCGCGCGGCTATCAACGCGAAATTGCGCGCAAACAAGGCGGCATTGTCCTGATGCACGATATCCGCGAACGCTCGATATGGATGGTGCAGGCCTTGCTGCCGGCGCTGGTGGCGGAAGGATACAAGTTCGTGACGCTTGATGAAGTCCGGGCGCTTGACCAATTCAAGACTCCAAGTGCGGAAGACGTTCCGGTAGCGGACGCCGGTACCGCACCAACGATGGGCTGGTTGTCGCGGTAGGGTTCTTAAATCGAGAACAGGCCACCCATGAAAATCCGCCGCATCGACCTCTTTTCCGGACCGGCAATGGTTGCCACGCTCGCGCTGAGCTTTCCGAATGCGGCGCAGGCTTGCGCGTGTTGTTCGGAGATTGGCCAGCGCATCGAGCAAACCGACTCTATTGAACGCGGTGAGTTAGAGCAGGTTCGGTTTGCGCCGGGGGCCCGGCTTTTTGCCGATGCAGGTTTTCCCGACAGTGTCGAAGGCATTGGCGATCCGTCGGATCAAGACTACCGGCTGGCCGTGAACGGGTCGCCTAAAAAACTGGTGTTCGATTTTACCGATGCGAACGGAAAAACCGGGCGCATCGTCTTCCTGTTACCCAAACGCTTCACGCGGTTTGAAGTCGATCCGCGCGAGGCGGTGACGGCTGCGGCCGGGCATGGGCCGGTGTTGTATAAGGAATGGCGTTATCAGGGGCTGGCAAGACTCAGCGGTGTACTGGCCGAGCGCGGTGTGTGGGCGCATGCGCGATTGATCCTGCACGGGCGAGGCAATAGCTGCACGTCGGCTATCGATTTCGACACCTGGACGCTGGCCGTGACGGGCAAGGCGATCCGGTTCAAATTCCTCGGCGCCACAGTGCGGTGAAGGCCCTCATCCTTTTCCCAAAGGGAGAAGCGCCAAGAAAAGCGGAAGCCCTTCGCCCGCTTGCGGGAGAAGGTGGCACGACGCACTTGCGGCGTGACGGATGAGGGGGGCTACTTCGAATTCAGTTTGATGGCGACGTGAGACTGAGTGCCGGCCTGGCTGACCACGAAGAGCAAAAGCGAGTCGCGCTTGAGCGACTTGGCCTGTTCGATGGCCAGGTTGACATCGTCAAGCGTCGAGACGCTGCTGGTGCCGGCGCCAACGATGCGGTCGCCGGGACGCAAGCTGCTTTGGCCCGCATGGCTTTCTTCATCGATCCCCATGATCAGCACGCCCGAGACGTCTTTGGCGAAGGCATAATCACTGCGCGTCACGTCGGTGATGGTTTGCAAAGCCAAGCCCATCGACGTCTGCCTGAATTGGGGATCAGCGGCAGGCGATTGCGCCATGCTGTCGCGCTGGACCAGCGTCACCGAGATCTTCAGTTCCGCGTTGGTGCGCCAGATCGTAAACACTGCCGTCTGGTTTGCACCCAAGTTCGCGATCTTGCGTGAGGCCTCGCGATTGTCCTTCACCGCCTGCCCATTGATCTTCAAAATGACATCGCCGCGTTTGACCCCTGCCTTTTCGGCCGGACTGCCCTCGATGACGGTGGTGACGAGGGCGCCGTTCGAATTTGGCAAGCCCAAAGCCTTGGCATCTTCGTCGCTGAGGGCGGCAATTTGCACTCCCAGATAACCACGGCTGACGGTGCGGCCGGCAATGAGATCAGCGACGACGCGCTGGATCGTCGAGGACGGAATGGCAAAGCCGATGCTGGTGCCCTGGCGCCCGATCGTGTTCATGCCGATGACGCGGCCGTTGGTGTCGAAGGTCGGTCCACCGGAGTTGCCGGGATTGATGGGCGCGTCGAGCTGGAGATACTCGGTGAACTGGCCGCTGGCGAGTTCATCGCGGCCACGGGCCGACAGAATGCCCGCCGTCGCTGTGCCGCCCAGGCCAAACGGATTGCCGACGGCCAGGACGAAATCACCGACGCGCACACGCCTGTCGTTCTCAAATTTTACACTGGCTAGCGCCTTGGTGCTTTCGACCTTGAGCAACGCAATGTCGGTCTCTTCGTCGCGGCCAAGCAGGCGGGCCTTGAGCTTTGTGCCATCGGCAAAGCGGACATCGGCTTCGGTGGCGGTGCCCATGACGTGATTGTTGGTGACGATGTGGCCTGCGGAATCGATGACAAAGCCAGAGCCCAGACCGGCCTTCGTGGTCAGGCTGACGACGGCAGGTGACACACGCTGGACGATGTCGGCCCAACTGGTCATGGAGACGTCGCCCGCAAGAGCGGCTGCGTTGGCGAGTGCGATGACAGCTATGGTGCCAAAGGCGAGAGAAAGGCGCTTCGTGGTGACACTATAAGCGCGTGAAAACCCAGCAGACATAGACTACTCCCCAATGACGACCCAGCGGCGACCCTTGAACTTGAGTGTATAGCGGGACATCGACACAGGGTAGATGTCTTTGCACTAGAGAATGCACAACCTATGGGAGAAGCCTGACCGGCGTTTTCGCTGTTTCGACTTTTCAGTACGCGTCCCGGAAACGGACAGATGCTTGTTTGCAACGGGACTGCGAGAATCCGCTCGCGATCACATCCCCCCGATATGCGAGCAGCCGAAGTTCAAGAGCCAAGTGTCCATGATGGCGGCGAGCGTTGCATCCGGGGACAGTTTGCTTGTCTTGACAGACCCACAGGCGACAGACACAGCGCGCCGAAAGCCCCTGCGCTTGCGGTCTCCAGATGGCGCGTTGAACCCGGCGTGGATTCAGTTAAGGTGAACTTTGGACCGGTGGGTAGAGGTATATCTTATGAGCGGGCTACAATTCAGGATTGGAGCGTCGATACTCCTATGTTTGGCAATTACAGCAGGTGCTTTCTCTTCGTATGCTGCCGCTCAGACACCTTCTGCCCTCAAATGTGGCAACGCAGACATTGTCGGGTTCATTCCAGCACACATCGAAACTAACCCATCACCAAGGTATCCCAAGAACGCACTGATCGACGGGAATGAGGGGTGGGTTGTGCTTGAGTACATGGTTTCGGCCAACGGATCTGTGCGCGATCCCGTGGTTATGGACGCAATGGGACCGCTCGAATTGGTTGAGGGGTCGATCAGAGTTATTCCGACCTGGAAATTCAGGCCCGCGTCACGCAACGGCGTTGCTGTTGATGAGCATCGCAAACAGACGGAGTTTATTTATCGCTATGAAAGCGGGACCATGTCCCCCACCAATCAGCATGACTTCATGGTTGTATATGTACACGCGGCGTCAGACCGAACCCAAGCTTCCACACATGACGAGTTTTCGCGTCTTTTCAAGCGGGGCAATGATCAACTCAACGACGGGAAATACGCGGAAGCTATTCAGAGCCTTGAGGATTTGCTTCGCGCGCGTTTGAATTTGTATGAACGTGCGCGCGCTTCCCTCGCTCTTGCGATGGCGTATTCCGAAACGGGAGATTTCGCGCGCGCTTATCACTATATCGGTCACGCAACGATACGAAATGCCGAGAACCTTGAAAACCGCCGCCGGGGCGAAGCCTTCACTCTCAAAATGAAACTTGCAATCCAAGCCGGTGCGTTTGCGGAAGCGGCCTGTGCGTTTGAAAAACTCAGTTCGATTGATCCGGCGGCCATCGGGCCCGAAAGCCGTGCCGCCAAAATGATGGCAGCAATCAATGCGTTGATTGCAAACCCCACCCCTTTGGAAATCCCGGTGAAACTCGCAGCCATTCCGCATTTGGGCCAGCCGGCGGGTTGGCAACACCGACTATTGCGATCGAATTTCTCATTCGCCCAAGTGCAGGGGGAGGTAAAGTCATTCCGACTTGCCTGCACTGCCACAGTGCTGGAAGCGGCGGTTGATCAGGAGCAACTGTGGAGTGTCCCCCCGGGCGCCGGCACGTGTGTGTTGCAGGTCTATGGTGCGCCGGGAGCTACGTTCCGGCTGGTTGAGGAATGGTGAGCACTGGAGCCGTTCAAAGATTTGCGTGTGACGTCTGGCGCGTGGCGGCACACTTTTTATGGAGAGTGCTGCCGCTGTTACTTGCATGCGCTGCGCCGCTAGTTTCGTATGCGGGCCCAAACGTTATCGATAAAAGTGCGCTGACCCCGTTTCCTTGTCCCGATGTCGAACTCTCCACGTATCTGGTGTCAGATGACATCAACGTGTTCTGTGGTTACTTGAATCTCACCGAACGCGAAGGTGGCAATGGCCGTGCCATCAAGTTAGCGATAGTGGTGCTTACACCCGTGAACAAAGCCCTCGCGGCCAAGCCGCCGACGGTGTTGATTCATGGCGGGCCTGGATACGGTATCGTCGACGCTTGGTGGTATATGGCCAGGCAAAGCTTCGCTCAGGCTGCGCCTGTTGTCTTGTTCGATCATCGGGGGGTTGGCTTCTCCACGCCTAAACTGTGCGAAAACCAGTTTGGGGACTCTCCAGAGCTGGACCAACTTTCGCCAGTCGCCTCTCGACAACACGCGCTTGATGAACTGGCCATATGCCTGGACGAGCTACAGGACCAAGGTGCCGACTTGGCGTCGTACGGCACCGATGCAACCGTGCGTGACATGGAATCCATCAGGACTGCGCTCAAAATAGACAGCTGGAATCTCTATGGGATTTCTTATGGCACGACGGTGGCTCTGGCTTATCTGAAGGCTCATCCTCAACACGTACGCGCGGCGATAGCCGACTCACTGTATCCGCCGGAAATGCCGGGGTTCACGTCCGCAACTCCGGATTTCCTGCGTGCACTGAACAAACTGAATGACATATGCGCGTCTCAGCCGCGATGTGCAAAACGGTTTGGTAACCTGGTCATGACCTTTGAGCGTGCGCTTTCTTCTCTGGAAATCAAACCGCTGGCAATACACGTTCGAGAGGACTTTGAAGGCGCATTGACCACCAGACACATCTCCACTGCATCATTCATGGCTATGATCCAAACCGGTCTTTTGGACAGCGAAGCGTGGCATTTAATTCCTTTGCTGATCGATGACGTGGCGTCCAGGCGGGGCAGCGGGTTGCTGTCCCAGATGTTTCAACTTTCTACCCAGACATTTAATGGCACCGACGTTGGCGTCTATTTGGCGACCGAATGCCGGGAACGGGCGCCTTTTGATGACCGGCGCGCGTTGACTGGGCAAAGTATTGAGTGGCCGCTTGCAAGCCGGGCGATGGATGTCGAGACTTGGTTTGCACTTTGTGAAAACTGGCCCTCCAAACGGACCCAGAATTGGGAGACGCCTCGAGACGTTTCAACTCCAGTGCTGGTCGTGGGCGGCATGCTGGATCCGGTGACACCGCCTCTCCAGGCTTCCGAGACCGCAAAACGGTTGGGGCCGCGGGCGCAGCTTTTGCTGGTGCCCAACAGTGCGCACAATCCAACCAGCGCAGACGCCTGCATGGAGCAGATCATCGTCGCGTTTCTGACGGCGCCGGACCGGCAGGTGAGTACACTTTGTGCGCAGCTCCGGCCAGCCCCGGTTCTTGCCACACGGCTGATCGAATTGCGCCTCCTCTCATCTATCAGGGCGCTGTTTGCCGGAGAAGACGCGCCTTTGTTGAGGATGATCGCGATCGGTATCATCCTGGGATGGGTGTCTGTGTTACTGTGGCCCCTCGGGGCTATCTTGCGCTCGCGAAGCGCTACTACGCGCGACCCGTTCTTTATGCGCTCTTCGTTTTTGTTTTCGTTGGCTGGGGTGCTCTTCGTGGGATGGGGCGCTTCGGCCGGCGTGTTCGGGAGTGAACCCGCCGCCGGCTATGCCTTGGTAGTCGGAGTTCCGGCTAACGCCTGGCCCGGCTTTTCGCTTATTCTTGTCGTCGTGTCTTTAGCCATCACAGGCACGTGGGCCGTTGCCGGGGAAATGCGGCGCGGGCCCGTCGGAGCGCTTTGGCTGTTTCACCGGATGTGGGTGATCCTGTCAATGTTCACAAGTTTCTACTTTCTATGGCGGGCAGGCTTGTTTCCGGAATCACTTGACCATGTTGTTGATGATGCGCAGACGCTTTTCCAGAATGCTCGATCACTGATGGAAAGTCTCTTGGCTTAGCCTTGGACATAGCGCCGGGTCTTGGTTTATGCACAGAGTATGACGCTCGCCTTCGCACTTCCCCGTTGCTCGCTGAGCGGGCTCTCGGTTTTCGAACTGACGCCGCAGCACGCGCCGCTGCTGCAGCGGTTCTTTGATGACAATCCCGCTTATTTTTTGGCGGTACTTGGGCAGGCCGCTCAGCCGAACGAAGCCCTTGAAGAAATCGTCGAGGCCTTGCCGCCCGGCTGGAGTTTCAGCAGGCAAATTCGTATGGCCTGGCAAGAGGCGAGCGGCTGTCTTGTGGCGATGGCCAACATCACGTCAGACCTTCTGGCGCCCGGCGTCTGGCATATCGGGTTGTTCATCGTGGCGACCGAGCGCCACGGCAGCGGTACTGCCCAGACGCTTTACCGCGACATCGAGGCGTGGGCTGTTGCGAACGGTGCCTCGTGGTTGCGGCTTGGCGTGGTGGCCGGCAATGCGCGTGCCGAACGCTTTTGGGAGGCTGCTGGATTCCACGAGATGCGCCGCCGCGCGGGAGTAGAAATGGGAAAGCTGACGAACACGGTACGCGTAATGGCGAAGCCTCTGAGCGGCGGTACGATCGACGCGTATCTGCAGCTGGTGGAGCGCGACCGGCCGGACATCGCGTAAGACTTGCATGATGTCCCCTTCTCTTTCCCTACTCCGCCAGCTTTCTCGCAATGGCGAGGCCGAGGCGTTCGGGGAGTGGTGGGTCTACGTTGGCCAGGAGAATGACGGTCCAGTGGCCGTTCGATTCGAGGATGGCGTTGGTACCGGGGCTACCGCCGGCGACGCCCAGGGGCGCCGGGTTGCGGCCTGTAGTGGCTGTGCCGCCGAGGACCCAGGCTGTTTGTTCGGGGTTCAGCAGGCGGCCGTCGCGCAGGGCGTTGTCGAAGGCGAGCAGGTCTTTCGCCGTTGCGTAGACGCCGCCCGCGCCGCTGCCGGTGGCGCCGTGAAGGGCTCGCGTGTTTTCGTAAGGGGTGCCCGGGCCACGGACGCGGCCGTATGAGACGGCGGTGTTGGCGGGCAGGCTGGCTGAATTGAAATAACCGCTGCGGGTCATGGCGGCGGGGGCGAAGACGTGGCGCTGGACGTAATCTTCGAACCGTGTCCCTGAGACGCGCTCAATGATCTCGCCCTGCACGACGTAGCAGCCGTTGCAATATTCGTTGCGCGTGCCGGGGGCGAAGCGTTGTTGCAGTTTGGAGACGAACTCGTAGTAGGCGTGATTGGAGTTGAAGCGCGTCTTCTCCGCCTTCTCGAATTCGGGGCCGAAGAAGTCGGCGATGCCGCCACGCATGGTGATGAGGTGCTCGATGGTGGCGGCGCGGGCCGCAGGGTTGGGATAATCGGGCAAGAGTTCGCCGATTGTTGACGTCAGTTTCAGGCGCCCGTCCTGAATGAGTTTGGCGATCGCCGTTTGGGTGAATTTTTTGCCGATGGAAGCGATGTTGAAAGCGGTGTCTTCGGTGTTGGCGATCTGACGCACGCGATTTGCGGGGCCATAGACGCGGACAACGAAAGGTGCGCCTTCGCGGGCGATGAGGACGACGCCTGCGAAGTCGTCGCGGGCGACGAAGGGGAAGAGCCATGCGTCGAGCGCGCGGCTCATTCCGGCTTGCGGCATCGCGGCGGTGATGGGCGGCGGCGGGATTGCGGGGGCGTTGGCGTCTGCGTCGTCGCCGCCGCCCACGCGCAGTTCGATGCCCTGAATGAGATTTGCGAGCGTTGTGTCAAAGCTGAATGTAAGAACGGCCATCTTTTCGGCTTTGCCGCGCACGTCAGCACGCAAGGTGCCCGCGTCGTGCGCCATTTTGACGACGGTCAGGGCGCCGAAATCAGCGTGCATTGTTGCAACGAATTCGGCGCGCTGCTCAGGCGTGCGGCGGGCGAGCATGGCACGCGCGAAGTTGGCTTGCGCAGCGCGCTCGTAGGCGGCGGTGTCGCCGGTGGAAAGCGCGGCGATGATCGCCGAGGCGCGGACTTCGCGCTGGGAGGGGCTGGCTGTGGCTGTGTGTGCGATTGCGGGGACCGTGAGCGCGATGACGAGCAGAAGGCAGACAATGCGGCTGGCTTGCATGGGGCAGTCTCTCCAGGAGCTGCAGTACTAGCGGACAAAGTTTTCGCAAGTTTCCCGGAATGGGCGAAAGTTTGTCGAGAGTGACACAATTGCTGTTTAAGTGGTTCGAGAGCGGAAGCTGACTGGATTGGAATGGAGAGAAGGCCTGCTACCGGCAAGTGCGCATCTGCTGCGACGGTAGGCCAATAGAAATCGAAGCGGCGAGTACTTGGCCAGAACTGTCCGATCACGCATGTGGACCTGACGTTTATTGCGGGTTCGCTGATCCACGCTGTGAGCGCCGTTGCTGGTGTTTGGTGCAGTGGAGACACAGCGCGCATGGCTAAAGCGAGTTTTTCCAGCTCTAACGATGTTTGAGCGCGCGCCGCCTTGAATGATGCGATTTCCATGCGCCTATACTTTTGCCGAATAGTCTTGGGGGGAGCGATGATGCTAGGAGGAGTGTGGGGCAAATGGACCAAATGGGTCCCTGTCTTCATTACTATTCCTATACTGCTCTTCTTCGTGGCCCGAAGCCTGTCGGAGCGACGTTGCACGGGCACGCCAGCGGACGGCTACAGCAACGACCTAATGATTGCAGAGTGTACGTTACTGATCCAGTTGGGCGGATCGAGAAAGACAACACTTGCTATCGCCTACAATGATCGAGGCGTGGCTTATCATGGGCGCGGAGACTATGTGCAGGCACTGGCAGATTACGATACATCGTTGAAGTTGGATTCCAACGCCGTCGTGACGATTGTGAACCGCGCCTTTATCCTTCACGATATGGGCAAATACGATCTTGCAATCGCGGCATTTGATGACGTGCTGAAGCGAGAGCCCAGAAAGGCGGAAGCGTACCGCGGCCGGGGTCTGGCACTTGGGGCAAAAGGTACTCATGACAAAGCAATTGCTGATTTCAATCTGGCGATCAAGTTAGACTCAAACTACGCGGTCGCACTTTACAATCGAGGCGAAAGGTATGAAAGCAAAGGAAATCTTGATCGCGCCTTCGCCGACTATGATCAAGCGATAAAGCTAAAGTGGGGCTATGCCGACGCGTACAACAATCGAGGCGCGATCTACGATACGCGTGGAAAATACGACCTCGCGATCAACGACTACGACCAGGCGATCCGGCATTCCCCAAAACTATGCCGTTGCCTACAACAACCGCGCTTGGGCGTATAACAACAAGGGTGAGTATGCGCGCGCAATCGCAGACTATACGAAAGCAATGGCTCTCAGGGGCGACGATCCAATATTCTTCAACAATCGCGGCGAAACCTATGTGAATTTGGACGACCACATGCACGCGATCACGGATTTTGAGAAGGCTATTACTTTGGATCCGGATTTTGTCCGCGCGATACGCAATCGCGGCTATGCCTATCAAGATTCAGACAAGGCCGATTTGACACTTGCAGATTTCAATCGGGTCATCAAGCTGAAGCCGGATGACGCCGCAGCATACAACGGTCGAGGCAATGCGTTTGATACAAAGGGCGACTATGACCGAGCAATTGTTGATTTCGATCAAGCGATAAAGCTTGACCCGAATTACGGCGCTGCTTTTTATGATCGGGCCGTGGCCTATGCCGACAAAGGTA
>Ga0163144_10000463_pt1 | contig 94404 bp, 103 predicted proteins | sample OliLak19BULKMAT1_FD_123175 | JGI IMG/M metagenome (GOLD analysis project Ga0163144, IMG submission 123175) | Freshwater microbial mat bacterial communities from Lake Vanda, McMurdo Dry Valleys, Antarctica - Oligotrophic Lake LV.19.BULKMAT1 | ecosystem: Environmental > Aquatic > Freshwater >...
CTCTGACAATATCGCGGATCCCGGGACCGGTTCTCAATCTTCTTGGGCGTTGAATTAAATCTCTATGCACCGTGTTCACCCTCTGGCTCAAACATGGATACCATAGAGAGACTACCTTTTAAAAATCTCACTTCCTACTATGCCCCTATACGAATACATCACTTCCGAAACTGGCTGTCCTCATTGCGAGAATGGCTTTGAAATCCAACAAAAGCTGGCCGATTCGGCTCTGGAGAAGTGCCCCCAGTGCCAAGGACCGGTCAAAAAGGCTTTTTCTACAGTCGCCTTTTCCAAAACCAGCTCCAAAATGCTGAGTCGAAACAACCTGGAAAAGAATGGCTTCCTTCGCTACGAAAAATCGAAGGACGGCACGTACGTAAAAACGGCCGGCAAGCAGGGTCCGAATATCATTAAAAAACAGCGGGCTTAGAAATTCTTCCACATCCGGGAAGCTTGCGGCAGCGGACTGCGTCCGGTGTATTTAGCATTCGCCTTTTGGTTGTAAGCGACATTTACCTGCCCACTCACCTCAAAATAAATCAGCTGCCCTATTGGCATTCCTGCGTATACGCGCACCGGAATCTGGCAGGAGATTTCTAACGTCCAGTGATTACAGAAACCCACATCGCCCTTACCGGCGGTGGCATGGATATCAATTCCCAAACGCCCGGCGCTGGATTTTCCCTCGAGAAACGGCACGTGTGCGTGCGTTTCGGTGTACTCCTCCGTCACTCCCAAGTACAAAGTGCCCGGTCGTAATACAAAACCTTCCTCTGGAATATCGAAATGCTCGAGCCGGTGCTCTTTGCGAGAGTCCAGCGAGCCGTCGGAATAAGTCGCCAAGTGTTTCCCCAAGTGCACGTCGTAACTATTGGTGCCCAGACATTCCTTGCGGAAGGGCTCCACCACGATCCGGCCGTTAGTAATTTCTTCCATAATGCGGGAATCAGACAAAATCATAGGGGCGCAGTATGGAGCAAGAAGCCCCAGTCGGCAATCACCCGAGGGCAGTCACCTGAGGGTAATCACCTGAGAGCAAAGGCCTAGACAGTGATGGCGAGAGGTTTCGGTTTGAGGTTATAACCATGGCTATGAAGCTGGACGCAGACATCCGCAAAAAAGCCGAGTACTGGGCGAACTCGCCCACGTTTGATAACGCAACACGTCGAGAGGTCGCCACACTGCTAGAGCGCGGACAAGAAGACGAATTGGTCGAGCGCTTTTATCGCGACTTAGAATTCGGCACCGCCGGATTGCGAGGAATTGTGGGTCCTGGTTCGTCGCGGATGAATTCTTACAACGTCCGTAAAGCTGCGTTTGCATTGGTGCAGTACCTGAAGGAAATCGGTGCGGATGCGACGAGTATCGCGCTGACCTACGATTCGCGAAAACACTCCGAAGCTTTTGCCAAATCTGCAGCAGAAGTTTTCGCCGCATGTGGAATGAAAGTTTGGCTGACGGAAAAACTACAACCGGTGCCGTTACTGTCTTATTTAATTCGTCAGAAGCAGTGCTGCGGCGGCATGGCAATTACAGCGAGCCACAACCCTCCGGACTATAACGGCTGCAAGATTTACTGGAATACCGGCGGACAGATTATTCCTCCGCACGACCAAGGCGTGCTTCGCCACTACAACGCAGTCGAAGATTACGGCGATATCCCCGTTGGAAACTTTGATGCCTCTTTGCGCGAAGGCAAAATTGAATTAGTCGGCAAACAATTGGAGGACGCGTATTTAGAAGCACTACAAAGTTTGCGCCTTTCTAAAAAAGACCATCCCGATTTCAAAGTGGTCTTTACGCCGCTTCACGGAACAACTGGCGAAATTATTCCACGCGCGCTTAAGTCATTTGGTTTTTCTCAAACTGCGGTAGTCGAGTCGCAACGACGGCCAGACGGGAATTTCCCGACGGTAAAATTCCCTAATCCCGAAGAGAAAGAAGCCTTGGCGCTCGCCGTGGAGCAAGCTCTGAGAGAAAAAGCCCACGCCGTATTGGCAACTGACCCAGATGGAGATCGAATTGGCATTGCTGTCGTCGAAGGCGGCGCGATTCGGTACTTGGGCGGCAACGATATCGTCTGCCTGATGACCGAGTACCTGCTTTCTCGTTCTAAGGAAAATGGCACGCTGCCGGCAAAGCCACTGGTAGTGAAATCCATCACAACCACTCCACTGCTTAATCGCATTAGCGAAGGCTATGGCGCCCATGTCGATGAAACGCTCACCGGATTCAAATGGATCTGCCAAGTGATCGAGGACTACGCTACGGGCGTAAGAAAGCCGGAGCGGGAGTATGTTTGCGGCGGCGAAGAGAGTTTTGGATTTTTAGCTGGCCACTTCGTGCGCGATAAAGACGGCGTTGGCTCCTGCTGCGTGGCTGCGGAAATGTTGGCGCATTTTCACGACTCCGGGAAAACCATTGGCGAAGTGTTGGAAGGCATTTATCGTCGACATGGCGTGCACCTAGATGAGATTTATACCTTAACCTTGCCCGGCAAGGAGGGTGCTGAACGCATTATCGGTATGACCGCAAAATTCCGTCACCACCCGCCCAAGCAGATTGCGGGGATCGACGTGGTGCGCATTCGTGATTTTGAAACCTCACAGGAGTTTTCTTGGACGGGGTCGGAGCTTTCGGTTTCGGGCAAACTGCTTTGGCCAAAATCCAATGTGTTGCAGTTCTATTTAGATGACGGCACTCGCATCAGCGTACGGCCTTCCGGCACCGAGCCAAAGATTAAATTCTATTTTTCTGTGCGCGAGCACATCGATGCAACTGCTACCGACTCGGAAATGCGGTCGGCAAAGTTAGCCGCAACAAAAAAAATCGAGTTAATTAAGAATACCGTTACGAAGATGTGATTAAGGTCCACTTTTATCGGGGCGGATACTTTTCCACGCAGTATCTCCACTGAGCATCTGATTCATCCAATTGGTGAGGATGACGCCGTCGGACTTAATTGAATCAGGATCCTTTTTGTAGAGGACATGCTCTGTCCCGTTCATGTAGAAGACGTTGTAATCTGACGAGCCAGCAAATTCATTGTCCGCCAGATTAATTATCGCGCTGCGCACAACAGTCGTCAGTTTTGAAGCCTTGAGCAATCCAGCAAAGCCCATCATCACCAGGTCGTTGTACGTGCTTAAGTAAGCGTAGCGGGCTTTGGGAAACTCAGTGCGATTGTACTCAACAACTTGGCTAGTGAGTGGATTGGTTGAACTGTATTTGTGACCAGGCTTGCCAAAGACGGGGTGATTTAATTCAGCTCCCCACGTTGTATAAACTGACTCTAGCTTTTTGCCGTCGACATAAGGGCTTTTGAAAAGCACGCCGCCGTCGTTCACGACGTACAACTCGCTCTTCGGATACTGCGCGGCCACCTGGTGCACGTTCCAACTCACGCCGATTCCGCCGGCGCTTGTCCCGTAAAATACCACTCGATCCGCAGTGGGAACGCGTGATTTTACTTCCGCTAAAATTAATTCCAGATTTTTATAACCGACGTGGCGAATAACGTAAGGCATTCCTGGAATGCCGTAATCTTGCTCTTTATCGCCGATAAACACATCGCCCGTGCAGTAGGGAACGCGTACGAGATTGTAGCCCTTAACAAAAGGCGCGTTGGGATTAATTGCCTCGCCCATTCCTTGATTGAGCACATTGTCGACGGAGTCGTACGGACCTTTGTATTTACCGTAAGCGGTTAGCTTCTTTGCTGCACCGGTCGAGCACGTTGTTTTGCTCCAACACGCGCCACCGCCGTCTAAATAAATCAGGAGGTCTTTTGCATCTTTGCGATAAGTGATGGCAAATCCGGTATCAGTGCCGTCTGCGCACTGAGCACCTTTGACATCGAAGAAACAAACTTCGTCATCTGGGCAATCATTAGCAAAAAGTTGAAGTGAAGAAAAAGCGACGAGAACAAGCCAGTAGCGTGCATTCATTCAAATCCCCCCCCGACGTATTGTCTCCGAGTTTCTATAGCCGAGGCAACTCACTAGACCAGTTATTACGCACGTAGTGTAAAATTTCCTCAATGAACAACAGCAAGATTCCTGCGGGGATACTTTTCGTCGTTATCCTGGCCATCGGCATCGGTCTGCGGTTTTGGGACCTGTCCAATTTCAGTATTTGGACGGACGAGCAAGACACATTGATGCAGAGCCGACATTTTTCTGAGATTTGGGGTCACCGCGGCAATGGCGCCTTCTACTTCATGCTGCAAAATATCTGGCAGCTGTTTTTTGGCGACGGAGCGTATGCCATTCGCAGTTTGAGCGGGGTGTTTGGAGTCCTATCCATCGTACTCGCCGCCAAAATCGTTCTTCAGATAACGCAGGATCGCAAAGCCGCTCTTGCCGCCGCTTTTTTCTGCGCCGTCCTCCCACTGCTGGTGTGGCACTCGCGTGACGCACGTATGTACACTCTATGGGGAACAGCATGCCTCACTGCTATGAGCGCCCTATTCCGTTTCAGACAAATCGGCCTGACCAAAGAAGTTTTGATTGTCTACACGCTAGCAAATGGATTTGCTCTGCTTAGCCATAACTACCACTTGTTTATTCTGGCAGGATTCGCAGCTGCTGCATCTCTTCATCCCGATCGCAAACAAGCGCTGTGGCTACACGTTCCAATTCTATCCGCTGGATTGATTGTGGCAGTTCGACTCCTAGCAATTTCCAATTTCGATTGGCGCTATTTTCAGAATCATCTCTTTGCCAGTTATGATTTTCGGATTCTGCCATCACTGATTGAAATCACTCGTTACCAAAACCCAGCACTTTCGCAATTCGGCAATCCGGTCGCCGGCCTCTGTGTCTTTGTCGTTCTACTTGGGGCCACAGCTCTAGTTTATAAAGACCGCTACGGGAGGGAATTTGCGCTGGCCATGTGGGTACCGTTTTTATTGATCCACTCAATTCCTATCCGCGATTATGCCCGTTTGTTTTATCCGTTCGGGCTCTACATCGGAATGCTGCTCGGCATGGGATTAGTGAATTGGCCGGCGCGCAGTACCACGCAGAAAAAAGTTTTCGTTGTCGGGCAGCTCGCAGCGTTAGTCGGTATTTGTGTCTTTCTTTCACACCCGCTGTACCATGTGCTGACCGTAGACATGGAACCGTGGAAAATATTCTGTCGTAGAGCCGCTGCACTTCAGGGGGATCGCTGGATTATCTCTGAAACACTTCATCCAGAATCTCCTATCTCTCAGTGCAATCTCGCTCGTTACGAAGTGATGGTTTATTCGCCCAAGCACGTGAACTCGGACTCGACTAAATTCGTCGCTTTCTTGAACGCCCTGAACAAAAAAGACTTTGCCTTTGTCCACTCGCCGCCATGGGTTAACGAAAGTGAATCTCTGATGCGCTACTTCGATAAGAAAAAATACGAAAAGGTCGAAGTGTCCTACGGGCAGTATCTCAACGCGGTGTTTTTTAACCGCCTGCGTTAACATGAACGATTGATTGAAAGCTCTGCTGGATTTCAATTAGAGTTTAGTCAGGGTTAATTTGGGGGATTGGCAAATGGGCTTAACTGCCTGGGGGACCGCTTTTTTTAAGCGGATCAGTTTTTGTGCCGTGGTGTTAGTCCTTTGCTTTGCCGCCACGGGCTGCTCTTCTCATTCGGCTCAAAAACTTCTGCTCATCGGTGGCGGCCACATTCCCGACGAGGCGATCGAGAATTTTCAGCAATGGGCGTCTGGCCCCGACGCTAATATTCTCGTTGTCTCCTGGGCAACCGAGGATCCTGCTGGCTCTTACGGGTTTTACCGAGACCGATTCGAACCGGGCTATGACGGCAAGGTCATACACGCCGTTTACAAAGACGAACTTCACTACCGTAAATCCGAGTTTGCCGACCAAGTTCGCAATGCCACGGGAATCTTCTTCACAGGCGGCGATCAGAACCACGTTCTAGACGCGCTGGAGCTCCACCCTGACTTACGAGAGCTGCTTTCCGCAGCCTACCAGCAGGGCACACCGATGGGCGGCACTAGCGCCGGCACAGCTATTATGTCGGCGATTTCGCTTACAGGGAAAGCTCCACCGCTTGCCCGGCAAGATGACGTCGATTTGCGAACAGGATTGGGATTGCTACGAGATCTCATTCTCGATCAGCATTTTTTGAAACGCCAAAGATTCGGCCGCCTACTAGCCGCACTCAAAAAATCTAAATTCCAATTGGGGTTGGGCATCGATGAAAATGCCGCTCTTGCCGTCGAAGACAGTCAGTACGCGAAGGTTGTGGGGCAAAACAAAGTCATCGCCATTCGCTCGACAGAAACTAACCAGTATTCCATCACCGAATTACAGCCAGGCGACGTTTACGACATCAGTCGGAAGGAATTGGTGAGCGCACCTTAAAGTGCGCCCACCACACTCATTTCTTTTACTCGATATTTAAGTAGATGGTCATCGTGTGTAACCACACGTTGCCTTCTTTCAAGTTCACCATCAGATTCGCCGCCTTGCCTTTGAGCGCAGCTGGAATCGCGTAGCTAAACACTTGAGGGTTTATTTTGCGGCCAGGTGTCCAGATGCCGTAATCCGTAGCAGTTGAACCCACTACCTTGATTCCAGGATCGCTGGTAGCTCCCGCCTCGATGCGAATGGAACCCGCCGAATTAGTGGTCTTGTTGTACTTCATCACCACTTGGAAGGTCAGCGTACCCCCAGCTTTTGCACGGAGAGTGGAATCCGCAACAGGTTGCCCTTTATCATCGTAAAGTGACATGCCGGCCGTGCGATCCACAGCCACTAATTTCGGCAACACTTGGCCAATCGTCGCGCCGTCGATGACTTCGCTGACGAATTGGACGTTGGTGTTATCTCCGACATAGGTCTTGGCCGTAACGTTAGCAGTGACTTCCGCAGTCTGACCCGCCGCCATAGCTGGCACCTTCAAGCCTTCTTTAGGCATTTCGACATCCATGAATCCAGGAGCCACTCTAAGATTGAGTCCCGCTTCAGGGAGATCGTTGCTGGTGCGATTGGTAAAAGTGAATTTTGCTTTTACTTTTTCGTTCAGCTTTGGCTTGCGCTCCAAATCGATCGACTTGAGTTCGCGAGGAAACCCAACCTGACCAGTTGCTGCGAGCTTGCCGTAAGAACCGCCGCCATCGGTGCGAACCAAGGTAGCGTCAGCTTTTAGCGTCGAGCCAGCGACATTGCCTGTTACATTCAACGTGTGAGCGTTCTTCAACGTCACACGAGAACCGGCAGGAAGTGCCAACCATTTTCCAGCAGTCGAATTAGAAAGTCCGCTCATCGAAGACACATCAAGTTTCAATGCATCCGCGCGGGTAGATTGCTTGCCGTAGTTATCGACGATAACTGTCATACCCGTTTTTTCACTAGGCGTGATGAGTCCATCACCCGAGGTATCGGCCAATTGCGCCGAACGCACTACTAAGAGAGCTCCTTGGTCCAAGTATTGATCTAGGTAATCCTGACCCAGTTTGAATTGCTCGGTCTGTGCAGCCGCAATTCGTCCGGCATAGCCATCGAGAATTCCGCGGTGCTTTACACCGAGTTCCTGACCAGACTTGAGAGCTGAACTATCCTTCTGCGATTTTAGCGCCGCTTGGTAAGTTGAATCTGCCGCAGCGTTATAGGCTTTCACATAACGAACTTGGTAGATGCCAGGGTACCTCGAAGCAAACGCGGATTTAAATGCAGCGTCATACTTCGCTTCACACTTAGGCCCGAACTCCGGCAGCACCAAGTTTTTGCAACTTGGACTGTAGTAGTCGTTCGTCACAGAAGGCGCCGAAACCGAAACCTTGGTGATGGAAGGAGAAGCTAAAACTGGCTTCGTGATTCCCGTTACCGAAGGCGGTGCGACCGAGCCCACTTTTAGTTCGGAAGCAGAAATGAAAGATCCAGCTCCGGGCGTTTCTGTCGACGTATCGACAGCTGCATCTAGAGTGACGTCAGCGGCTGGCGGAGCGCTTAAGAGTTTTGCGAACGACTGATTAAAGCCTTTGGCAAATTCTTCTTTGGTCGCTTTGTCCACTGCAACTGCGCCGCCTTCGTCCATTCCAGTGCTGTACGAGCTTGCAAAGGTTGCAAGCAGAGCATCGTTCTGCCGTCCATCTGCATAGCCTTCTGCTTTGTCGCGAGCTGGAATATCACCGGCTAATTTCTTATTAGCTTGTGCAATTCCATCTCCGTTGCCCGAAGCATCACCGTCCTTGCCGGCGCGATCATCCACTTGCTGACCGGCATGCTTTTCTGCTTCTGCCTGTGCAGCCGCTAACACTTTGTTGAGGGCAGCGTCGTAGTTGGCTTGAATGCGGTTGTACTCTTTCAAAGCCGCAGTCATTTCTGCGTACTCGCGCTCATACAGGGCTTTTGCTGTCGTATAGGATGGAGTTACAGAATTTACATAAGCTTTGGCTTGAGCAACATCGGCACGAGCATCTTTGAGATCGTCCGTCGCTTCTTGCACATTGCGAGTTGCATTGATTTCTTTTCGCTCGTAGTCGGCGATGGTCGCATCGAGCGTGCGGATTTTTGCACGTTGATCGGCATCGTCGTTTACGTAGTTAAGGCGTTCATTGTCTAAAGACCGTAAGGCATTGTCAGAATTCGTAACCTGATTGCGGTAATTAGATAACTGACGCTCTTCGTCTTCCTTATCGCGTTTAGCTTGCTTTAGCTCGTTGCTGTCAGGCTGCGTGCAGCCGCGCGATACGCAGTCGCCGTGATCTTTTTTGCAGGCTTCTTCTGCGTTTTTGTCAGCGGTGGCCTTGTCCCTATCCGTAGCGCTATGGCCGCCGCGATGTTCTTCGTGGCCTTTGTCGACCCAAGTACAAGTCCACTCTCCGTTGCCGGGACGGCGCTCTAATTCAGAGATGCGGCGTTCGAGACGATCAATTTTGCGCTCGGATTCTTGTACGTCCCGACGATAACCTTGGTTTGTCCGTTGCTCGGCTGTGATTCTAGAATCGACGCCAGAAATCTTGATGGCGATACGGTCGATTTCAGAAACCGCATTGCCTCGCTGCCTTTCGCTATTGAGAAGATCGGTTTGAATCCCGCTAAGTATGGACTTAGCACTGGTCAATGACCGGTCCGCGCTGGTCTCTTTAGACCGTGCAGAAGTGAGTTCACTATTTGCTTGGTCGTAAATTCCTTTTTGAGTGGCGAAATCACTTCCCGCGCGATCGGAATCCGCTTTCTCGTTGATGTAATCCTGGTACGCAGCATTGACATCTAACTCTGGCGGGATGGCACCCACCGCAGTTACAATTCCCGTAAAGAATACCGTTAAGATTGAAAGCCGTAGATCAGACAAAAACCGATTAGACAAAAACGAATTATTCAAAAGTGATCCCCCCCTAGTACCCGGCTGCATTCTTGCCAGGGTTTAGAGGAAAATCAATCGGGATCTCTGGGACAAATGGGGCTGCGCAACTTATGTCGATTTCCACAGAGGCGAACCTAACCAAATCCTTTCGCTGGCTCTTTACTAGACCCCTTCGGACCTGGAGCCTGTTCCTAACTCTGCTCTTTATCTGCACATTTCAGCCTGGCGGGCCAAATAGCTCGTCGCGCTTATTCGCGATGAACAACCTAATAGAGGAAGGCTCGCCCCGCATCGATCGGTACCATGCGTTAACGATTGATTGGTCCAAGACCCCCGACGGACACTATTTTTCCAACAAGGCGCCCGGCCCTATTCTTCTGGGCCTTCCCTTTTACTATTTGTTGGACAAGATATTTACCCGCGGCTTGGAAACACGTGATGAACGCGACTTCCGCCGCTTGCATCTGATTGAATTCATCGATCGCGTAATCTCCTATTTCCTGCAGACACTCCCACTGTTTTTGCTCACGGGCATGTGGCTCCAAACCCTGCGAAAAGAAGGCGTGCGATTCACACCACTCAATTGGATGGTCATCGCGCTCTTGCTAGGCAACACACTCACCATCATGACAAGCACCTACTACGGCCATGCGATGACTGCCGTATTCCTACTAGCTATGGGCTTGGGACTTTGGCGTGGCTCCGTTTTTGGCGCGTATTTATTCTGGGGATTGGCCGTGCTGTCAGAATACTCGGCAGCCCTCATTGTATTGCCGCTCACTATTGCAATGTGGCCGCAATTAAAAAAGACTCCGGTGAAAAATCTAATGTGGATTGCTGCTGCGGGAATTTTCCCTGGCGCGCTCTGGGTGTACTACCACCTGACTTGCTTCGGCGGACTTTTTGCCTTGCCGAATAAATTTCAGAACCCCGCATTCGTCGACGCAGCGAAGTTTTCGCTATGGGGAATTTTTGGCATGCCGAGTCCCTTCGCAGCACTTCAACTTCTCTTTGGCTGGTCGCGCGGCCTGCTCTTCACCCAACCGTGGATACTGGTCCTATTTGCAACGCCATTTTTCTCGGGGCGTATTCCTAATCTGTCGCCGTGGAGTTCGCGCGAACAGCAACTCAAGTTCGTGACCATCACGGGCTTTCTGCTGTTCCTTGTGGTGAATGCGGCTTTCGGCAATTGGGAGGCAGGCGCGGTCGCAGGTCCTCGCTACCTTTCGCCGATGTTTGGTCTGATGGCTCTATTGATTAGCCTCGGATGGAAGACCAATACTGCTCTTCAGAATAAGTTCTTTACCTTCACCATCACGCTCTCTGCGGTGTTTCAAATCACCTGGCTGTCTCTGTGTTCGTTCCCCAATATGAAGCCATTATGGTTGCAAGTGCTGTTGCTGATGAACGATAAAAACTACGGTCTAGAGACTTTCATTGCACTGGTGGCCGTTTCCACCTTCCTATGGGTTTTATCGTCGGTAAAACGCAAGCGGTTCATGTATAGCCAGGCTCAGAGCTTTGCGCGTGTTTCCGAATCGCCTGGCACAAATTGAAGGTAGCGCTCTAAAAACGGCCGAGCGAGATCTTTCTTTCCTAGTTGCAGATAACAATCGCCAAGGTCTTTAATCGTCGCCAAATTGCTCGGTTCTTTTTCCAAAACTTGTTCGTATTCTAGAATCGCAGCCACCCACTTTCGATCTAGGTAATAAACATTGCCTAGGTTTCGACGAGCCGTCGTATTTCCGGGACTTCGTTTAAGGACTGCTTCGAGATGTTCTTTTGCTTTATCAAGCTGTCGTTGCTCGCCATACATGCTGGCTAAGTTCACTCTTAACGTATCGTCGCCCGGAAATGCCTCGACATAAGGCAGCAGCACTTTGATTGCTGCTTCGTGATTTCCCAAAGCTTCGTAATGGCTAGCGAGATTGCCCCGCGCTAAGCGGCTATGTGGATAGGCGACTAGGTTGGCACTCCACAACGTGCCCGAGTTTCCCCACAGACGTATTTGGCCAGCGGATAAAACAGCAAAGCAGGCGCACACTCCAAACGCGAGCGCTCCTGTCGTCCATTTTCTACGACTCTCGCCGACAAAAAAGACAAAAACCGCGGCCACTCCAAACATCGCCAGATACAGGAAACGGTCTGCGATAATAGAATGGATTTGAAATGAAAACGGGTGCAACCCAAGCGACGGACTTGCCAAAACAAATAGGCAAGCCAAGGCGCCTTGATACAAGCGCTTACCTTTTAGTAAGAGCATCAACCCGATAAAGAGTGCCCAACCGGCTAGAGCAAATTTCCACAACGCAGGCGAAGCTAAAACACCTTCGGAACCCCAATTGGCGTAGTGGGGAACTAAACCAAACGGCAAAACCAATTTCCACGCATACAGCAGCATCGTGTAACCGGTGAGCGCGATACGGTCGCCCACACTCTGCGCCATCCGCGAACTCTGCTCGGCCCGCATTCCCAAAGTGATTATGGCAATCGGACCCGCAAGTAGAAGCGTTGTTCGCGCGTAATACCAGTACCGACGCAACGGTAGCGAAAGCCCCCACGCGAGCACCACCATGGCAAACGGCACCGGAATCGACGTCGGCTTTGAAAGCAGAGACAACACAAACAGCCCTTGCGATGCCCACTCGGTGGTGCGTTTGTCATTTTTATCAAAGGGGAAAATCAATACAGAGGACCACGCAAAAAACGCACTCCATAGATCGCGTTGTCCCAACGTCCATCCCACCGCTTCGACTTGAAGCGGATGCAAACCGTAGATTGCACTGCCAACGAAACAAGCAAACGCCGAAGCACCAAATTTTTTAAAAAGCAGAAACACGACGAGACAATTTGCCGTATGCAGCAGCACATTCACCGAGTGAATGACGACGGGAAACGGCAATGCGAACAGCTGAGCTAGGCCATGCTCCACTGCGAGTGCGGTGTAACTCCAAGGAATATAAAAAAGCTCGTTTGGGATTTTTGAAAACCATAGCCCCAACAGTGGACCGACTCCTTGCCAGCGCGTGGTCGCGCTATCTCGTAAGATAAGAAAGTCGTCGTAGCCGGAATAGGAGAAATTCCAAGCGACTCCAAACACCGCCAAAACCACCAACGCCAAAAACAAAATCCAGCCGGAATAGGGCGAGAACAAAATACCAGAACTGCGTAATTTCATTGGAAAACTATAACGGTTCCGAGCACAATTGAATTGCCGCGGAGAGCTACGCAAGTTGAACCCGCGTCGTCAAATATGGTAAGAGCCCCCTTCTCCTTCGAAAGGATTCCTAAAATGAGCGAAAAAGAAGTCACTAAAAACGGTAATAGCCATCCCGCGTCCAAAGGCAAAACAAAGGCGCACGCTACGGCAGAGGTAGAAGCGACGTCGATGGAAGAATTAGTTTCTGATGTCGCATCAAACGCGGAAGAACTCTTAGTCGAGTTAAAAACCAAAGTGGAAAAGACTGTTCGGGAGTATCCTGTTGAGAGCGTCGCCGTTTGTATCGGAATCGGATGTTTGCTGGGTGCGATCTGGGCGTCCAGACGGTAATTAATTTTTATGATCGAAAACGAGAACAAGCTATCGACAGAAAAGCCTGCGACGGGCGCCAAGCTTTCCAACATCTCTCTGGAGCTTTTGGAAGATATTCGCAATTTCGTTTCTAAGGAAATTGATCTGCTTTGGCTGGAAGTACGTGAGAAACTTTCGCAAAGCTCTTCGCTGTTTGTTCTCTTGCTCGCGTTAACGACGCTAGCGATTGTAGCGGGACTCCTCTTGGTATTGGCCCTCGTGTTCTACATTGCGAAAGCGTGGCAGCTTGAGTTGTACCAAAGCTTTGCGCTTACGGGCGGCACAGCGTTTTTACTCTGTGTAATCGCAGGATGCGTTGCATGGTTCGGTTTTAGAAACTTATTCACCAAGCCCCTGGAAGCCCCGGGACTGATGAAGGAGCACTGGCAATGGATCCTACAAAAGAAGAACTAGATCAGCAGATTCGCGAAATCGCTTTGTCGATTCACGACAAAGCAGGCCAACTCGAAGAAGAGTTGGGCGAGCGCTATGACTCGGTAAAGCAAACTCTGGACAAGACTTTGGACACCGTCACCACGGCCGTTAAGATGATTGCTCCGCAGGTGTTGATCCGTTCACACCCTCTACTGGCCGCAGGGTCGGCGCTACTCGCCGGTTTCTTTGTTGCCCATCGAATGACGCGCAAGCAGGAACCTATGCGAGTGGTGATGGTGAACCCTCAAGGAACTCCTACAGGTCCTGTGCAAATCATGGCAGCGCATAAACCCGAAAGACCCGAAATTCGGGTTTTGAAGAACCTGGCGATGACAGCGATTGCTCGTTTTGCTGGTAAAGAAGCGCGCAAGAAATTGCCGCATCTATCGTCGCAAATTCAGTTAGTGGAAGATTCGCTGGTGGGATTTGTGCAGGCGCGCGATCCGCATTCGGACCGCACGCCCACTGCATAATAATTCGGACTCTCGCTAAACGTGCTTACCGATTGCCTTCTCGATCGGCTTGCGCACGATAAAGAAGATCAATCCAGTGGCGACGCCGAACGCGAACAACATCGTGAAGTACGCATCTTTCGACATCACTGAATAGAACGTTCCGAGATATCCCGTCAGGTAATTGCCGAAGAACGAGGATAGGAACCACATTCCCATCATCATGCTTACGATTGGCTTCGGAGCCACTTTGGTCACTAGCGACAACCCTATCGGCGACAGATAGAGCTCGCCCATCGTAAACACAAACACTGTTCCGACTAACCAGAGGACCGAAGCGCGTTCCGTTCCTGGAACTGCTTGCGCAGCCAAGATCATCAAGATGTAAGCGGCGCCGCAGAGAATGCAGCCAATGCCCATCTTCACTACGCTCGATGGCTCTTTGCCACGTTTCGCCTGCCACAACCACAGCATGTTCAGCACAGGTGCGAACACGAAGATCATGAACGGGTTAAACGCTTGGAACCAGCTCGAAGGAATCTGCATTCCTAAGAACATCCAGTCGGTTTTCTCGTCGGCCCAGAGTTGCAAGGTGTTGCCCTGCTGCTCGTAAATGGCCCAGAACATAATATTGAGCAAACACAAGAAACACAGTGCCCAAACGCTTAACCACTCTTTGTGAGTGAGCTTGCGCTTTTCGGCTTTTCCTTGCTCCTTCTCGGTCAGCGTATCGTGCGGGATGAGCGGGCTACCTAACCAGTAAATCAGAACGCCCAAGAGCATTCCCACACCCGCTGCGCCGAATCCGTAATGCCAACCGACTTTCTGTCCCAACGTTCCGCAAATCAGCGGCGAGAAGAACGCACCTAAGTTGATTCCCATATAGAAAATCGTAAAGGCACTGTCTCGTCGAGGATCTCCCTGTTTGTAGAGATTACCGACCTGGGTAGAAATGTTTGGCTTAAAGCAACCGTTGCCCAAGATAATGAAGAACAAAGCTACGAGGAAAAGCTGTTCGCTAGCCATTAGGAAATGACCAAACGCCATCAACAGACCACCCAAGTAAACCGTGCGGTATTGCCCTAAGAACCGATCCGCCAAAATTCCGCCGAAGAACGGCGTGAAATAGACGAATCCCGTGTAAAGCCCGTAAAGCTGGGAGCTAATCTGCTGGACGTTCATCGGTCCAAAGACGCTAACCAGATAGGACTCAAGGGCCGTGTAGCCAAAAATATTGGCTGCTTTGGCCGGATCCAAAAGAAGATAGGTGCTCATATAAAGAATGAGCAATGAACGCATTCCGTAATAGGAAAAGCGTTCCCACATCTCGGTAAAAAATAAAACGTAGAGCCCCGCGGGATGTCCGAAGAACTCCCGGTTTGCCAATTTGGCATTCACTGCGCGTTTAATAAATTCCCCCCTGGAAATCGCCTTATTCGGGCGGTTAAATCGTTGTACCTGTTGCTAGACGCACAATACGACGAAGATGAGGCTCGAATGAAGCGCTTTCTGCCGGTTTTTGCCTGGATCCTGCTATTTTCAGGCTTTTGTCGACCAGCGGATGCCATTACCTACGATAAAGTGGCCCATGGGGGAGTAAGCTTTGCCCTCACCACCGTGTCCTACGGTTTCTACAAGACCGTCCTTCCCAAAGATGCCCAATGGAAAAATGTATTGCGAGCCGCGCTGACATCGATGGCACTGGGAATCGGCAAAGAACTCACAGATCGCGGATTCGATGGCCACGATATTTTGGCCAATGGAGTAGGCACCGCGACTGCCGCTACAGTGATTCTGGTTTTTGATTTTTAAATTCCAAAAGCCGCGTCTGCCATGGTGGCCTTCGACTTGCATCCGTCCGAAGTCGGAGGTTCATTATGAACAACAAACTAGTAAGTAATTTCTCGCATAAAATCCTAGCGATCGGTTTTGCTTTAGGAACAGCTGTGGGCACTGCAGCTGAAATTTCGGATTCGGTCGAGACGCCACGTCCGCGCTTGGGCGTTCAAGTGGGAGCAGCGTTTAGCAACGTTTCGGGCCCGAATGATCTCAACACCAGCAATCGTACAGGCTTCGCAGCTGGAGCGCGTGTCGCAGTTCCGTTATCGCCCTATTTATCGCTGCAACCCGAAGCAACTTTTGTTCAACGGGGAGCAACATTTGCACAAGCTGGTGGATACAGCATCACTGCAAAATACAACACCCTGCAGGTGCCAGTACTCTTGAAGGCAACTCTGCCGGTGCAACCTGTGTCGCCGTATCTGACGGCAGGTCCAGTGGCATTCTTCAACTTATCGAGTTCTGTCGACGCCAATACTCCAGGTGGAACAGCAGCAAGCGCTGGGTTTAATCCGAAAACTGTGGAATTTGGCGCATCGATTGGAGCGGGGATCGACATTGGCCCGGTGTTTGTAGCTGCGAACTATCTCATCGGGTTGACAGAACTGGATGAAGATTCGGCGCAGTATCACTCGCGTGGCGTCCAGCTATTGGGCGGTGTGCAGTTTTAACTGGTGAGCACTAAATCGATGGGGCGAGGGGCCTGATGCCTTGCGCGTTATTCACCACCTGGTGCAATTCGCAACGGAACTCAGCCATCCTCGCCCCCTTTTTACCTCAAACCTAACTGGTACGCCGCTTGCAGTTTGAGTTTCACAACCATCGTTCTTGAAACGATAAATCTTGGAGGAAAAAATGGCACAAGCACAAACACAATCGGGAATGAAAAACAGCGCCGCTTCAAAGCTGAACAAAGTTCAGGACACCTTTGAGCAAAAAGGCAGCGAAATGAAAGACGAAGTCGCAGGCAGCGAATTTATCGGACAGGCCAAAGAAGCAGTCTCTGAATTCGTCGAAAGCGGCAGCGATGCAGTTCGCGGCTGGATCAGTGATGCAGGCGAAGTAATTTCGGATGCTGAAGGCACCGTACGCGACAGCATCAAAAAATATCCAGTACAAGCTGTGTTGATCGGCTTAGGCATCGGATGCGCAGCTGGTCTTCTCTGGAACCTGTCTCGCAGAGATTAATTGAATTACGAGACGCCGCAAGACTAGCGCTGACAAAATCCAGCGCTCCTTTTTCGGCATATTCGTAGAATAACAACGCGCCTTGGTCGGGAAACCGATGAAGGCGCGTTGGATTTTTTGGAGATCTCCAAGATGTTTCAGACCCGCGGGGTACTGCTCGATGTCGACGGCACGTTAATCGGCAGCAACTTGGCCCACGCCCTCTCCTTCCAAGCAGCTTTGGAAATGGCGGGATTCATGCACCCGGTGGACCACATCCTGCCTTTGATCGGGATGGGCGCAGACAACCTTCTTGCAGAACTTAATTCTAAGCTGACCCCTCAACAGATTACGAGAATCGGCAAGATGAAGCAGGAGCTCTACGTATTAGAGCATCTGCCGTCGTTAAAACCCTTCCCTGGCGCCTCTGAACTGATTCAACAGCTAGCACGCAATGGAGTGCCTATCGCGATTGCCAGCTCCGCTTCGGAGACGGAATTGGTACCTACACTGCAAACCATCGGCATCGGGTTTCTTTGGCCTAAAGCGGTAAAATCGAGCGAAATCGACGACACCAAGCCCAGTCCCGATATTTTAGAAGCGGCGGCAAGCAAACTAAATTTGCCACCTACAGAGCTCGTCCTCATTGGGGACTCGCCCTATGACATTGCCGCGGCCTCCCGCATTGGTATGCATTCAATTGGCTTCTTATGCGGTGGTTGGAGCACGCAAGCGCTGGAAGGCGCCGACGAATATTATGAAGGTCCTTGGGATCTATTAGAAAAATGGGAAACCAGCTTACTCAGCAGATTCTCAATACCTTCGGCTGAACCGCTCTTCCCCAACGCCAATCTTTTGTTCTAAATCGCTTCCCGCCACTCCCGGGTGGAATATCCATTTTGAGTGAAGTCTTCCCAGCGACGGCCTACTTCTGGCCAATTCGCGACATTCCACATTCCTGCGAGATACTCCGGGCGTTTATTCTGGTGCTTGAGATAGTAAGCGTGTTCCCAGAGATCCATCACAAACAGCGGTGTGAGTCCGCGCGTAAGGGGGCTCTCGTGATCTTTCGTCGTCAAAATAGAGAGCGAGCCGCTGTTTTGCGCACATAGCCACACCCAACCATTTGAGAAATGCTTTTTGCCTTCTTCTTCGAATTTTTCACGGAAACTGCGGAAGTTACCAAAGTCGCGAGAGATCCTTTGCGCGAGTTCTCCCGCCGGTTCTTTAGCAACTCCAGGTGCCAGCACTGACCAAAACAAAGTGTGATTAGCGTGTCCGCCAGCATTGTTCTCCACATCGGTGCGAATGTCTGACGGCAATGTCTCCAAGCGGCTCAAAAGGTCGTCCACCGGCAATTGCAATTTTGGGTGGGGGTCTAAGATTTTGGTAAGTTTATCGACGTAAGTTTGATGGTGACCGCGGTGGTGCACACGCATCGTTTGTTCATCAATCACAGGCTCCAAGGCGTCGTAGGCATACGGCAGAGCTGGTAAGGTGTATTTCATAATTTCGTCCTCCATTAATATGAGGAGCAAGCACCATGCCAAGCGTGCGCAAAAAAAAAGAGACCCACTCCCGGTCGGAGTAGGTCTCTTTTTTCTAATCTACCTCAAGCATTCGACGACAAAATGCTACAGTCCGCTCGATTGTTGCAATCCTTCTGTCTCGTCTGACTTGCCCGTTCGCTCTGCTTTTTTCGCAGAAATCGAATTGAACGAGTTTTTAGCATGCAGTGGCGGTACGCCACTCTCCTGAGCCGACGGGTTTAGGCGATTTCTACCTTGGCGACTGATGGAGCTCTCTTGCTTGTCACTGTATTGGTCGTGGAGCTTTTCTCCGTCGGATCCGGCCACACGGACTAACTTATTATAGAGACCCAGAATCAAAAATGCCGGGGCCCATTGTCCGATAAAACTGCTCGTCTCCTTTTTTCCAATCACTTGCAATGTTGCCGATGCAGCCATCGACCCAATGGCAAGCCAGAGGAAAGTATCGGATGGAAGCTTGGCAGTTTGATTTTCAATCGCTTTCGCGAGAGGGCCTTCCTGATGCGATTCATTTTCGGTAATATTGTGAGCAGCGTTCTCAATGTATGTTTTGGGGTTCATCGTTCTTCTCCTTAGTTGTCCCTAGAAGAAGCAAGCGGTGTGCCACGAGAACTGTCCCGCTTATCGTCGAACAATAAAGTTCGTTTAAAGACGATTACTTGTGGGGAGTGATCGCCTATGCTAACGAGAATGCCGATGGCAGAACCGAAAACGTCCACTATTCTGCTAGTGGATGACAATCCCGATTTGTTGAAAGCCTACCGTTGGATTTTGGAATCCTACGGCTACTCCGTTTTGACTGCTAGCGGAGGCGAGGAAGCATTATCCCTGCTCGCGAAGGGTACTTGCCCCGATGCTATCTTCATTGATTTTAGTATGCCGCAAATGGATGGCGCGGAATTAGTCGTTCGCATTCGCGAGCAAAATCCAGAATTGTCTCCTAAGAAAATCGTTATCCTAACGTCGTTTTCTCCTCACGCGCCTCAGCTGGAGTACGCAAAATTAGCCGGCGTCGAGATCGCCGAGAAGCCCAACGACATCGATGCACTTCACCCGATGGTGCAGCGGTTTGTTCAACTCTCCGCTTAAAATCCACATTCGCTGTGTCCCTTTGCAACAAGCAGAGGGGCTCTGAGATCGGCACGTTGGTTGCATACTTCCTTCCGCATAGAAAGAAAGCAGGAACCCGAGATGCTCGTGCAACCGATCACCAATTTGATGACCTCCGCGTTCGGAAACGTCTGGAATAAATATTTTCAAAATAATCCTGATGTTTGGGACCGTATGTACCAGAGGGATTACTCCAGAAAGCTGGATTCCGATGGACAGCAGGCCCGCAATTTCGTGCTGGCGGGAATTATTCATTCCAGTGGGATTGCGTGTCCTCGCGTTCTCGACATTGGATGTGGAAACGGCTCCCTTCTTCGCCTAATGGGCAGACAGCCTATCGAGTACTTCGGACTCGATCTATCGACGACAGCCATAGAAGAGGCGCGCAAAAAGTGGGAGAATAAATATCCCAATGCTCAGTTTGAAGTGGCGGACTTCCGCGCTCTCTCAGCAAGGGATCCACGGCTCGAGCAAAAATTCGATTTTGTGGTGTTTAATGAAGTGCTCTACTACTTCCCCTTGGAAGACATCGAGGCGGTTTTGGACCATGCGCGGTCGCATCTAGGACCTAAGGGCGAGATCTTGATCTCGATGTCCGAGAATCCTAAGGCACAAATTATTTGGCGCCGGTGCCTGTCAAAACTGACAGTCTTGTTTGAACACTATGTCCAAAGTGGCATGTTCACGGCTTGGAAAGTTAAAGCTTTTAGATAATACCCAGTCGTTGCGAGGTCCGAAGGACCGAAGCAAGCTCTGAATCGTGCGTAGATTGCTTCGCTACACTCGCAACGACTGACAAATTACTTAATCAATTCCGGATTGCGGTAGAGGATCATCGCGGCGATTGCGCCGCTGAGATAGTTCTCCGTGCTACTGACTTTATCAATCGCCCAAGCGTCCGATGTGCCATGAGTCTTTATTAGCTTCGCGACCCGATTCTCACCTTCGTTGTAGGCTTTGATCGCCAGCCGCCAATCTTTAAATTGGGCATAGAGATCTTTTAGGTATCGCGCCGCTGCAACCGTTTGCTTTTCGGGAATCAAGCGTTCGTCCGTTTTACCATCAACAACTAGCTCGTAGCGACGAGCCGTGTTGGGGATAAATTGCCAGATGCCCGTGGCCTTCATCGATGACACGAGATCGTTGTTAAGGCCAGATTCAAAAAGCGCTAATCCGATTAACTCCTCAGGGACTTCGTGCTTAGAGAATACCTTGCGGATCATCTCTTGGTACTTCGGCAGCCGAGCAAACGCATCGGTGCTGAATTTGCGGCCCGATTCGGTAGCGATGAGGTCATTGAGTCTTGAAAGCACCTTCTCGTTCATGTCTATTGGCACGGCGCTTTTCTCAGAAGTTAACTTCGCGTAGCGCGTCGCTTCTGCCATCGTCAGCTTTTTTTGTTGGACTGCGCTGTGCGCTACAAAAGCACTACCGCAGATAAGCATCCCTGCCAGGACAACTACTGGGAGAGGTACCGCTTTTTTCATTCTTTCTCTGTTTTCTAGAATCATTTCGATTCTCCTTTTTAGTTCTTCACCGCCCATCGCCCGAGCCATACTGGTGGTACCGACCAGAAAGCCAGGGTGATTTGCGGCCGTTTCCGCTGCGAATAATAAACAGCGACCATATGCCTGTGGCGATACACGGGGGTGGCCAACCACGTGAGCATCACAAGCAAACTCTTGAAGTCGGTGAATGGCTCCTGCCAACCGACCCATAAATGGGTTCCAAAAAAATAGGCGCTGTAAACCGAGGAGAAAGAATGCGGCGAGAGGATCCGCATTCCGTAAATGCTCCGCCTCATGGCGAATGCTCATGCGGGCGTACAGCGGCTTTTCAAAATAGCTGCTCGGTAAAACAATCGAGCGACGAAAAATCCCCCAAGCTGCAGAGGGCACTCCGATATCGTCGGAAACCAGCAACTGCACTTTGCCGAGGCGTTTAAAGACCATCCCTCCACCCAACCAACGACTGAGTGCAAACCATTGAGTGGCTACAGATAGCAACGTCCCCAGAATCAGAACGACCAGGATCACGCCTGCGGCTTGAAGGTGCGGCCTTGAAAACGAAATCTTCGTCCTAACTGAGGGATATATCGACGGCTGTACCGCGGCGGTAAATTTCTCGTTTCTAAGATCCTTACTGCTGGAACTGGAAAACACCTGAACCGACGGGCGCATGAGTTGGTCTGGCGGCAACAGGTGCACTAATAGCGGAGTCGCAACGCTTAATAATAAAAGCACGTAACTCGCCTTGAGCACACTGCGCGCAGGCAAAAGCATTTTTCTTTTCTCCCATGCGAACGCGGCTACTTGAATAAAGCAGGCCCCGACCGTAAGTGCGGCAGCGCACTCAAGGTACAGACGCACCAGAGCGAAACTAAATTCACTCATGATTCCCCCGATAACGTTTAACGATCTTTTTCGCGCAACAATTCCCGCACCTGATCTAAATCTGCGGGGGTCAAACCCTGCGCCTGAAGAAGGCGCGAAACTAAAGCTTTGGGTTCGCCATTAAAAACTTTTTCTAAAAGATGTCCCAGACTCGCCGCTTCGTAATCTTGCTTTTGCAGAACTGGAAAATAGATGTGCCCACGGCCGGCCTTACGACTGCTGACGATTTTCTTGGTTTCTAAAATGCGAAGAATCGTCGATACCGACGTGTAAGCGAGGTCTCGGCCTGGTGGAAGATTTTGCAGCACTTCATTTACGCTGCCCTCTTTCATACTCCAGAGCAGAGTCATTAACTCGAGCTCTGTCTCAGTGAGTAATTTCGGTGAACTTTTGATTGAACGAGCCATCTGTAAATCTCCCAACTTGTTTTGAGTATAACTAAGACTTTAGTTGTTACAACTAAAATATTAGTTGTAGATTCGGGCCGGAGAAATTATTTCTTCATGCATGCGCATTTCATTTGAAGCAGAAGGTTTTGCCGCAATGGACGTACCGCTTGGTGCACCACTGGCGGATATTCTTGATGGTCCACACTCTCCCGTATTTTTCGGATGCAAGAGTGGCAATTGCGGCACGTGTTTAGTCGATGTAAATGCAGACCAACCAGCGTTACTCAGCGTTCCATCGGTAGATGAACGTGAGTTCTTGGAAACGCATGCGGCGGATCGACCCACCGCGCGCTTAGCTTGTCAGCTCAAAGCGGTGTGTAACTTAAAATTGAAGTACTTGAACTAGCTCGCAGCAGAACTCAGTCGAGATTTGCCGAGCTTTGTGCCAGAATCCGGGGATGAAACGTATTCACGGAATCATCGGCGGCGTGGCCCTGCTCGGAGTAGCGGCAGGCATCTTCCTCTATTCCCGTTCGCAGTCGAACGGCCCCTCGTCGAGTACAGGGTCGAACGCGGCGTTTAATCCAGAGTCTGAAACTTCCGACGATTCCGACACCGAGACGATTGAAGACACCAATCGTGTGGTGGCAAAAGTTGGTAATTTTGAATCCCGCTTTTATCGCAACATTACCGACCTTGGCGGCGCGCATCCCGAGGTCGTCAATTACTATGAAGTCGTCGATCTTACGACGAAGAAGCCAGTGAAAGCATCAGATGTGTTTGGTGAGCCTGCGATGATTGCGGCTTTTGCCAAAGCAATCGAAGACGAAGCCTATTCCTCCGATGCCGATTCTAAGAAATCTTTTGAATCGTTGCGGGCATCTAAAAATTTAAATGAACTCAATCGCGGACTCAGCTCACTCGAAGTCTCTACCGCCTTTTCGCTTGGCGACCATTGTGATGGTGAGAGTTTTGTATTTGAACCCGACACTGAGAACTTCGCTATCGTCGGATACGACCCAGCGACGAGCCAAGTCGCCGTACACATCGGCATTAGCGCAACCTCGCATGCCTGCGACTCTGCCTTCCCTAGACTTAAGCTTCAGATGGCCGCCCCGCCCACACTGAAGGCGGCTTTGCAGAAAGCTACCGACGGCTCAGATGGATTTTTGCCTAAACCGGAGTCGCTCAAGGCTTGCGATAGCTGCGAGCCTGTCGACTTTACAAAGGTCGGTTTAATCGGGGGATAAACCCCAAAAGGCATGCTAGAAGCCTAGTGCATGTCCCGACTGCGCTTCGAAATCCACAACCAACCGCCTGATTCTGAGGCCCGCGCTGGGACTTTTCATACCCTTCACGGACCGGTTCAAACACCCGTTTTTATGCCCGTGGGAACACACGCCACCGTGCGTACGCAGAGCCCCACTTCGCTCAGAGCCTGCGGCTCAACTGTGCTGCTTTCGAATACCTATCATCTGTTTTTGCGCCCCGGAGTCGAGGTGTTTCGTAGAATGGGTGGGATTCATCGGTTCATGAGTTGGGACCGGCCGGTGTTGACGGATTCTGGTGGGTTTCAGATTTTCTCGCTGCCGCATTCGCGCAAAATGAATGAGCAAGGCGCGCATTTCCAAAGCTATGTCGACGGAAAAATGCATATGTTCTCGCCTGAAGTAAGCATTGAAATGCAAGTCGCCATTGGCAGCGACATTATGATGGTGCTCGACCAATGCGTTCCATCGACGGTGGAACACGCCGAAGCAGAAAAGGCGATGGAGCTTACACATCGTTGGGCCATTCGCAGTTTGGCTGCACGACAAGATTCGCCGCAGGCATTGTTTGGAATTGTTCAAGGAGCTTGCTTCCCAGATTTACGTAAGCGCAGTGCCGAACTTCTAAGTGAATTGCCGTTTGATGGTTTTGCGATTGGCGGACTCGCAGTCGGCGAGACCAAATCGCAACGTGAAGACACTACGGAGTTTGCCGCGGAACTTCTGCCCAAACACCTCCCGCGTTACCTGATGGGAGTGGGCACTCCTTTGGATATTTTAGAAGCCGTGCACCGAGGCGTGGATATGTTTGATTGCATTATCCCATCGCAACTTGCGCACCGGGGAGCTGCCTTTACTTCCGAAGGCAGGTTGCAATTGCGTCGCGTGCTTTACAAGTTCTCCGACGAGCCCCTCGACGATAAATGCGATTGCCCGACTTGCACTGGGTACTCTCGGGCCTATCTGCACCATCTCTACAAAACTGGCGAGACCCTGGGAGTAAAACTGCTCACCCGCCACAACATGACTTTTTACCACCGGCTGATGGCAGAAATCCGAACCCATATCTTAGCGGGCGATTTTGCGTCGTATTATCAGACCAAGCGGTTGGAACTTGCGCTCACCGACAATTCGCATGAGACTGTTGCGCAATGAAAGCAGTACTAGTTGGAATCCACTTACCCGATGTAACGGAAGCTGAGTTTTCTTCCTCGATGGAAGAATTGCACCGCCTTGTTCAAACACTTGGTTTTGAAGTGGTTGGGCAAATGGTGCAAAAGCGCAAATCGGTATCGCCCGCTACCGCGATTGGCGAAGGCAAATTAAAGGAGCTCGCCGCTTGGACCGGAGGCTCCGGCATTGTGCCGTCGTCTGCCCACCGTCACAAGAGCAAGGCAGCAGTCAAAGCAGAGGCAGAAAAAGAAGCTGCGCAGGAAGCACAAGCCGTTGAAGCGGATGAGGATCCAGAAGACGAGGCCCAAGATTTTGCCACTCCCACTGAGCTCGCCGACAAAGTTATTTTTGACCAAGAGCTAACTCCCAATCAGCTTGCCCACTTGCAGCAAGCCACCGGCGCCGAGATTCTCGACCGCACCGGTGTGATTGTTGAGATTTTCCATCGGCATGCCAAAACGCAGGAAGCCCGCCTGCAAGTCGAAATAGCTCGATTGAAATACCTAGCGCCGCGTATGCGGGCGACCGGTCCGGCAGATCGCCAGGGCGGCGGAGTCGGCAGCAAAGGCGTGGGAGAAACCGCCCACGAATTAGATCGCAGACGTATTCGTGATCGGATCGCCGAATTACAAAGAGAATTAGAGACGATTCATGACGGCCAAGTAAGTCGTCGCGCGCGCCGACGCGATCAATGCCGAGTAGCACTCGTGGGATATACCAACGCTGGCAAATCCTCACTGATGCGTGCACTGACCGGCGATGAAGTCTTAGTAGCGAACAAACTCTTTGCGACTTTGGACACGACGGTTCGTGCCATGCAGCCCGAGGGTTTCCCGCGCATTTTAGTTTCCGACACCGTCGGATTTATTCAAAAGTTGCCCCACGATCTCGTAGCGTCCTTTCGTTCTACGTTGGATGAAGCAGCCGATGCGTCGCTGCTCCTCTACGTAGTCGATGCTTCGGATCCGAATTTCCGCAATCACTTAGAAGTGACTAAGCAGGTTTTGTCCGAAATCGATGGCTCGGATATCCCTTCGCTGATTTTGCTCAACAAAGTGGATTGTCTGGATACAGTGCAAACCAAGTTACTGCACAAAGAATTCCCCGACGCTATTCAGCTCTCTACGCGCGTAAAAGAAGATGTGGAACGCGTGAAGCAGTTGCTGCGCGACTTCGTGAATAAGAGCTTAGCCGAGGCAGAGTTCCTGGTGCCGTACGCCGATAAATCGGGATTGCTTGGCGAAATCCGCCAGCTCGCTTCGGTAGTCAAAGAAGTGCACGAACAAGAAGGCGTACGCCTCACTATTCGCTCTTTCCCGGAAGCACTTGCTAAATTAAAGAAACACGCCGAAAAGTCCTAGCGCATGTCTCTTCCAGAGAAATTTGAATTCCAACCAATCGGGTATCTCCGCACGGCTTTCGTTGAGAAATTCGGAGTGCCTAGGCAGTCCATGATGCTGAGTGAAGCACGCGGCATTCTCAAACTAGCCGGCGACCCTAGACTCACAAGCGCCACTCACCGCCTTCACGAATTTAGCCACCTTTGGATTGTATTTGTTTTTCACAAGAGCATCGGCCAGCAATGGCGGCCTTATATCGATCCACCGACCTTGCAACAGCTCCCTGAAGTAGGCACCCTAGCTTCGCGCTCGCCGCATCGGCCCAATCCTATCGGGTTATCGACGGTAAAAATCGAAAAAGTTGATTACGACGCGCCCGGGGGAGTGGAGATAGAAGTGAGTGGCGTTGATATTTTAGATGGCACTCCCGTCCTAGATATCAAACCTTATCTGCCTTATGCAGATCGCGTGGAGGATGCCACGGCTGGTTGGACGGAAAAAGAAATCCCCCGCTATCCCGTGCAGTTTGAAGCTAATCCCCCGGCAAAGCTCAAGCCATTGATTGAGCAGATGCTTGCACTCGATCCGCGCCCGGTTTCTCAACGGCGTTTACACCCGATGCAAGAACTATCGAGCGAAGGCAAACGGTTTGCTTTCCGACTGCAGGATATCGATGTGCATTGGGAAATTCGAGGCGGCGCGCCTCACGTCGTAGAAATCCGCAGCTTATAATTCAAACAACCAGGTTCGCTGGCTTTGCTTGCGTTCAAAATCCAGCGGCGTTGTATCGCGCGTCACTTCACTGATTTTGATGTTTCTACCGAGAGAAAGCACGGATTCTTCCAATTTGAAATCTCGGCTCGAAGTGGAGAAATAAACTCGCCCGCCTTCTCGCATTTTATCGAAGACCAACTTTAGCAATCGCACGTGATCCTTCTGAACATCGAAACCTTCGCCCGTAGCGCGGTTTGTCGATCGCGAGGGGGGATCGACATGACAAAGGTCATAGCGAACCGGTGTTTCGACTAAGAACTCGATGACATCCAATCGAATCAATCGGTTTTCGCCAGATGGAACACTATTGAGTCTGAGATTCTTCTCAGCCCATTCGAGATAAGCGCGTCCCATATCCACAGATGTCGTCGATTTAGCACCACCCGCCGCGGCATAAACAGTGGCAGCCGCGGTGTAGCAATAAAGGTTAAGGAAATCCTTTCCCTTAGCCTCCTTCTGAATGCGTGCGCGGATCTTGCGATGCTCTAGCGCTAATCCAACGTCTAAATAGTCAGCGAGATTTACTAAGAAGCGGTGGCCGCCTTCGACAATTTCGATAAACTCGCCGGTCGAGGCAATCGCTCCGCCCGACTTCTGGGGTTTGCGCTTTTTGAAATAGATTTTATCAAGCTGCACTTCGAGAACTTCGCTCGCTGTCTGTACCATGAGCTCCATGTACGCGCGGTGTTCGATTTCGGAATGCTCGACGTTTCGCGGAACTTCGGCAAAGTGCAAGCGGTCATCATAGATATCGAGCAGAAACGGCAGCTCAGGAATATCCCAATCGTAAATCCGCCAGCAAGTAACGCCTTCGCGCTTTGCCCACTTAGAATAGTGGCGCTGGTTTTTCTTCAGGCGATTGGCAAGTGTTTCCGCCTTCTGCTTCCACTTAGGATTCTGCTGTAAATCGTCGTACCGAACACGCGTATCCGCGTCGATGGGTTGCGAAGGGGCAACGTCGGTTGTTAGCGGGAATTGGTGTAACTGGCATTCAATCGAGCCATTGAGCAGCTCAACGTGCCCGCCACTTTTCAGGCCGAGGAAGCGAACGGCTTCCAGATTTCCCGACAAGAGATAAGCTGTCCAGCCGCCAAATCGATCGCGTAGGCGATCGCCCATCCGCTCGAATAAGTGCGCGATGTTTCCAACTGCCAAGCGCTCGTCGTACGGGGGATTCACCACAACGATGCCAGGCTGCGCGAGCTTTGGTTCCCAACTTAAGAAGTCACCCACTTCAAGTTGGATAACGTCGGCAACCCCTGCTCGCTCTGCATTTTCGCGTGCGATGGAAATCACTTTTGAATCGATGTCCATGCCGCGCAAGGAAACTGCTACTTCGGTGCGGACGGATTTCTTTGCTTCTTCGATTAGCCGATCATAGAGCGCGCGATCGTAATCCGCCCACAACTGGAAACCGTAGCGCCGTTTTAGCAATCCTGGCGCGATGTTTTTGGCCATCATGGCAGCTTCGATAAGGAACGTTCCCGAACCGCACATCGGATCCACCAGCGGGATGGAGTCCTTCCACTCGGCTAATTTCAAAATTCCCGCCGCCAAAGTTTCATTAAGCGGAGCATCTCCGGCCTTCCTTCGATAGCCACGGCGATGCAGGGATTCTCCAGAAGCGTCTGCGTAAATTTGTGCGTGACCGCGGAACATCGTGACCGCAATCCGCAATTGCGGATTATCTAAATCCACCGACGGGCGCTCGCCGGTCTTGTCCCGAAATGCGTCGACAATCGCGTCTTTGGTTAACTGCGCGATAAAAAGCGAATGAGTGGTGAAGGCTGAATGGATGTGGGCATCCACAGCAAGGGTGCCCGTGGGTTTTATCCACTGGGTCCAATCGATTTCCTGCACGCCTTTATAAAAAGCCTGTTCATCGGGGGCTGGAAACGAAGCCAGTGGGCGCAAGACTCGGATGGCAGTTCGGCACCAGATATTGGCGCGGTAGAGAAACTCCAAATTCCCCTGGCAGAGCACCACGCGGCTCTTTGCCTCTACGGCGCTAGCACCCATCTGCGATAGTTCCACGGCCAAGGCCTGTTCTAGGCCTTGGAGCGTGCGCACTTGGATGGGGAAACGGTCATTTGGTTGCATGGCGCGCTATTAAGCATGAAACACGAAAAAAAACCAAGCTCTGCGTGGATGACGCGCAGTCGAAACCGTTGAACGCCCCAGAAAATGGGACACCATTTCCTGGGAAACTGTTCAAAGCGATTAAAGATACGACGAGTGAATTTAGAAGCGATTCCAATTCCGTGATCTCTGGGTTTTCCAGCCTAGCTATAACAGCTCGTTTTTAACGACGATTTCGCCCACAAGAGTTCGCTAGCTGCGTCGCGGCAATCCATGTTAAAGCCTACTTTTAAGGGGCCTCGATGTTCGTTCGTTTTTTGCTCGTACCCATTCTCCTGATTTCGGCTGGCCTCCAAGCGAATCCAGAACCGGCGATCGTGCCCGAGGGCGCGATTGCAGGATTTGTCGGCCCTTCTGAAATTATCGGGAACTGTCCGAAAATAGTGGAGCTCATGGCGTTGCTCAAGAGAGCAGCTGAGAGTCCGCTTCCGATTTTAGTCACAGGCGAAACGGGAACTGGCAAAGAACTTGTCGCCCGCTTCATTCACCAAAATAGCGATCGCCGAAATAAAATTTTTCGCGCCCAAAGTATGGCGACAATTCCAGAGGCCTTGGCAGAGAGCATCTTGTTTGGACACGAGAAGGGCTCGTTTTCTGGCGCGGTGGCAAAGACGAACGGCCTTTTCGCACAAGCAGAAGGCGGAACGCTCTTCCTCGATGAACTAGGCGAAGCACCGTTGGCGTTACAGGCGAAATTATTGCGAGTGATGAACGGAGACGGTTACTACCGTGTCAGTGGCACTGAATTACTTCGTCCCAACGTGCGCATCGTCGCGGCAACAAACCGTCGCCTCGTAGAAGAAATGCGCCGCAAAACTTTCCGGGAAGATCTTTTCTATCGACTAGGCGCCATGGCATTTCATCTTCCTGCTTTGAGAGAACGCAAAGAAGATATCCCTCTCATCGCGGCTGGCTTGATTAGACGCCACTCAGCAGGCCGCAACATGACCATTAGTCCCGCTGCAATGGACCTTTTAACTGCGCAACCCTGGCCTGGAAATATTCGACAGCTTGAAGGCGTGCTTGAGAGCGCGATTGTGTTTACCGACGGAGACGAGATACGACCCGAATCTCTCCGGCTCGATAACATGGATCTACTAGTTGGCAAAGATGAACAGCTCTTGGACAGTGCGCGAGATTGGGTGCGAGACCAAAACCCCGCAGCTATGCGCGAAGCAGTAGAAGCTGTTGAACGGCAGTACATCGTTTGGGCGTTAGAGCAAAATAATTGGGACCAAGCTTCCGCAGCCGTCGTCTTAGAAATGCCGGTAACAAAGCTGAAAACAAAAATTCGCCAATATCAAATCACTCAGCCTTAAACCTTGGCCGGCTATCTTTATTTAATCCGAAAAAGTAAGTTAGAGCCGTGGCCACACGTAAGATAATCCACATCGACATGGATGCCTTTTATGCATCCGTAGAGCAGAGAGATAATCCGGCATTGCGCGGAAAGCCCCTTGTTGTCGGCGGTAGTGCCGATGGGCGCGGAGTAGTGGCGTCCTGTTCTTACGAAGCACGTAAATTCGGCATTCGTTCCGCGATGAGTTCTCGACGCGCTCTGGGCCTTTGTCCCGCGGTGCAATTTGTTAGGCCGCGCATGGATAAATACAAAGAGGTGAGTCGACAGATCCGCGGCTTCTTCCATGCCGTCACGCCGTTGGTTGAGCCCTTGTCGTTGGACGAGGCGTACTTAGATGTAACTGAAAACGCTTTGAACGAACCTTCTGCGACTCGCATCGCTCAGAAACTACGCCTGCAGATTGAAACGGAGCTAGGGCTCACCGCTTCGGCTGGAGTGGCAAATTGTAAATTTCTGGCCAAGGTCGCAAGCGATATTCGTAAGCCCAACGGACTAACCATTATCCCACCAGCGAAGGCGCTCGATTTTATTGCTGTCCTGCCGATAGAGAAATTCTGGGGAGTCGGCCCAGCCACGGCTAAGAAAATGCACGAGCGAGGAATCAAGACGGGCCTAGATCTGCGATCCCAATCTCTTGCCGACCTGCAAAAATGGTTTGGAAAGTTTGGCGGTTTTCTCCACCGCCTTTCACTAGGCGACGATACGCGCGAAGTTTGTCCTGATAGAGAACGCAAAAGCAGTGGCTCTGAAACCACGTTTTCAACAGACTCCGTCGACATGGCAGAGATGGAAAAAACCATCCTCGAACTTGCCGAAGATGTAGCCCAATCGCTGGAGAAATCGGATCGCGGTGGCAAATGTGTTGTCTTAAAAGTAAAGTATGCCGACTTCGCTATCATCACCCGTTCCCGCACCGTCGCCGCACCGATTCGCGATGCGACGGAAATCGCTGCCATCGCCCTATCCCTACTGAAGGCCTCTACCGAAGCTGGCCGCGTGCCCATTCGACTATTGGGGGTAAGCGCCCGCCTAGAATCCACTTCCGTGACTGAACTCGAATCCCCGCAGTTAGATCTCGAGATCTGAAGCTCTCCATCCAAAACTAGCCCGGCACCGTAATTGCTCTATATCTGCGCATGGGCAGAATAGTGGCTAAAAACCGTCTGAATACGTTTACGAGTCGACCCACTGTCGCACTCATGATTGTCCTCTCTGTGTGCCTGCACACTCTAAGTGTACACGCCGATAAGACCTTCCGCCGCCAAGAACAAGTGAGCGGATTATTCTACGACATTCAATACACGGTAAAAGATGACGGCTCTATCGACGTAAAACCGCTTTCAACGTTTCACAATGGTCGTTGGCACAACGTGCCCGCCGGCAATTTGGAAGTGGATCCTAAGACCTCGAATAACAAAACGTCCGTCCAAATCGATGGCAAAACTTACTCTGTGGCTTTCGAGCTTAAAGACGGTCGAGTTTCTGGAACCGTTTATGCCCGATTAGAAAACGGCAAATGGAATTATGCCCCAAGGTCTGCGACCGCAGAAAAGCCAGTGCAGCCCTCGGCACAGCCCCCGACATCTATACCGGCCGGAGCGACTGCTCCCCGCTCGGCACGGACCGCGGTTAAGGGCCCAGTCGTCGCTGAATTTAAACTGTACGAAAATGCCTTGCAGCCTTTTGGATTCTCCGCGCATGAGACCGAACCCTTTTTGGAAGATGGCCACTACGCCTACCCAAACATCAATATCAACGCGAGTACTCGCATTACCGATTCGAAGAACTCCCTTGGCATCGGCGTGGACATCAATATTAACGGCACCACCTTCACAAGCGCTGGCGTTCGAGTACTTGGTCGGTACACTGGCGCAGATGTTACTGCGCATGTAAACGCCGACTACCATCGAGATTTTTATGGCTCTGCAAATGGCGTGGCAGCTGGCCCGCTGATCAACAATGGCGTGAGCGTCAGTGCGAATATTGCGACTAAAACAGAGTTCGGGCCTATCCTAGGTGGATTAGCTCTGAGAAAAGCCAAGAAGGAAGCACGCAAGCAAGTCGCCGAGCGCACGCCTAAAAAGACCCACATGATGGAGCAGATGGTTGAAACGAGCACGGAGAAAGTAGCTGCTAAATCCAACGAAAGTCTTCACGAAACTGTTCGCAAGCTAAGCGACATCAAGCCAGAGACTAAGGACATTCCTTTTACTCCTGAACTCTCAAGCAAAGCTTCTATTGCGGGTTCGCGAGGACACTTATCTGTCGCTTTGCGCGGGAACGGCTCCGAGGGAGAAACTGCACCACCAGCATTCGAAACGGCGCCACAGATGGCTACCTCGTTTGTAATGCATGAAGATGCAATCAATAGGAGCGTGACACCACTGCTCGCCGGCAAAAAGATCAAACTCGGTGAAGCATTTAAACTCGTCTGCTCTAACGAACTTTTGAAGCGACTTTCGTTCTGCAAAGAAATGGATCCTGCGGCTGCTAACAAGATTGTGACCTTTGATGCCGAGCGCCCTTTCCATGTTTCGTTCCTCAATGGCGAAATGAAGATTGAGTTAAATGCCGTGCACGAAATGGATGGCATGGCGGTAAAGGCAACTCCTTACACGATTGAAGCCACGTACGCGATCTCTTCCGACGGTATGCAGCGCAAAGCACTGACTGTTCGCGAGCGCGGCGGCAGCAGCGGAAACAAAGAAACCGAATCGCCATCGGCAAAGCCTGCGCATGCGATTGCAGGATTATTCAACCGCGCAGTTCGATTTATCGCTGACCCAGTTGAAAAGGCAGCTCTGAACGACGCTTACTCAAAAGCTTTTAAAGAAGAAGTGGATTTCCCTGCATTCGAAGTTCCAGTGAGGTTTCACGCTGAGAACCCCAAGTCGAATCCGAAGCCTGTAGTCGCGAAACGAGGCACCTTTGTTCCGCTTGAGACAAAATCCCAAGGCGGCTGGTTTGCTGCTTCCCAAGCATTTTGCACCGAAGACATGGGCGCAATTGGAATTCATTTTCAGAATCGAAAGACCGAACAAGGCTATGAGTTAGTGGTTACGTCGGTAAAAGCCGGTTCCCCTGCGGCATTGCTCGACTTTAAAGTCGGAGATCGTATCGCGAGCTACAAAGCAATGGGTGAAGGAGAGCCAACCGCCGTTGATAGCGACTACACCCATTTTACTAAGCGCGTGTCTGAATTAGCTTCGAATGAAGCGACGGATTCCCGCCGGATGATTTTGGTTGGTACAGATACCAGGGGAACCGCTTTCAATAAGACCGTTGCCCTGTGTCCAAAAAATCCAAAAGCCATCTCCCCTAGTCTCTAAGTTTTCATCAGCATTCTGGTTACTTAAGCTGAGAGGATTGTTCAGGACTGCGCGCTATAGTATGAACTGCGCGTGCAATTTCTCGTCGTATATTTCACTGTCCTATTAAGCGCCGCCGGTTTGGCGACGCCCTTAATTACAGAGCCATCGGATTGGCTTTCCACGGGCCCTCATTCGTTGGAAGAAGTGTTCTCATTGCTTTCGTTAACTGAAAGCGGAGAAAAAACCGCCGAGCAGTTGCGCCCTCTCGTTAAGGACAAGCGAATAACTCTCCTCAGCACCCGCAGCAAAGAAGCCGATGCCCTTGGCCTCACAGCCGCAGATGCTGGGCTCTACCACCATACGAAGATCTTTCTCGACGAGAAAGCCCCACTCATTGCGTTACTCGCAACTCTCGCGCACGAGGGTGACCATGCGGTGGAGTATGTGTTGGAAACGAATGGGCCAGAAAAAGAAAAATCCCTTGAGAAAATAACGGCGGAATCGGTACTCATTGTCATGAACGCTGAGAAACGCGGGTACCGCGCGCAAGATCTCTTTTTATCCCAGCTCATTGAAAAATTCCCCAGGGCAGCAAACGCAGTGGAATCGGCCGTGCGCCATCGTTATCTCTTCGCCTACCCCATCAAAGACGACGAATTGCGAGAGATTTTTACCAAGGCGATGGGAATTTCGACTGGGCAGGTAGAGAATTTTTTTGCCAAGTAGGATTGCGCCAATTGCAGTTTCACCGGGCATCGATTGTGAAGGCGCCTTGTCGCCTCAAACCGAGCCGTGCTAACTACCCCCATGCGCTTCCTGCTCCTTCTACTGTTGCTCTTCGTTGTCGTGCCCTTACGCGCAGTTGCCTCGCTCACCGCTGCCTGTACTAGCGGCGTAACCTCTGCGATTTACGCTCGAGCTTTTTCAGAATGGGCCAATCAGCCCGTACCCGCACTTAGCTTGCCATCAGTAAGATTTGACCTGCCTATTCTCGTGATTGGCGCTGGTCCAGCTGGCCTGCCGGTAATGAAAGAACTAAGTGATGCCGGACTGCCTTGGGAGGCCGCGGAACGACAAGCCGAAGTCGGTGGAGTTTGGAATCCAGACAATCCGCTCTCGCCTGCATATTTATCGCTGCGAACCAACTCGTCGAAATCGACGACGCATTTGGGAGATCCCGTTCCTGCCGACTGGCCCGAGTACATGACGAAAGACCACGCGGGCCTTTATCTACGGCAGTACGCTGACCGTCACGGGCTCCGACCGCAGATTCATTTCCGGACTGAAATTACGACGATTCGGGAAAATCCCGACGGCTCTTGGCGTGTCACCATGGGCGCGCCAGGTTCTCCAGGAGTAGAACGCGACTTTAGAGCGGTGGTGTTAGCTACCGGTTTTCACGACAAAAACAGCCGCTATTTTCCCCAGGAACTTTGGGACCAAGCAACTCGCTCAGGCATTCACTGCATTCATGGTTCCGACTACCGCAACAACGATCCGTACAGAGACCTTCGGACTCTCGTGATGGGATCTGGAAACACAGGTGCAGAGATTGCGACCGAAGTAAGTCGTGTGGCTAAGGAGACGATACTCTCGGTTCGCACCAGCCCTTGGTTGGTGCCCGAGTATGTCTTTGGAATTCCCGCCGACAAATTTGCCAAGGCCTCGCCACCACGCTGGCTGGTGCCGCATTGGTTGGAGATGAAGATCTTTCATCTCATCCAACGCTATTACGTTGGTCATCCAGAGAGCCTGGGTTTTCCCAAACTTGATCACGACTTATTGGAACGCCTACCGGTTGCGGATCGCGGAATCGCGCGAGCACTTCGCAGTGGCAAGATAACCATCAGCCCAACGGTTGAACGTTTTGAGTCGGGCAAAGCGTATTTTACCGACGGTACGGCAAAGCCTATCGACAGCGTGGTCTTTGCGACCGGATACCGCACCCGCTATCCGTTTATGCCGGAACGCTGGCAGGAACCAAATGACGGGCTGTCATTCTGGATGTTTGCGCCAGATGCTCCAAACTTGGTTTACATGCAGGAAGTGGGAGTGCCTCAGGGCGTGTGGCCGGTGTTTGCCGCACAAGCAAAGTTCGCAGCGGCCTATTTTGTAGCGCAGGCAAAATCGACGCCGAATTGTCGTCGGTACCTCTCGTTACGTTCTATGCCTAACCCTGATTTTAAAGGCGAGATTTTCCTAAAAGACAAACCGCGATTTGTGGATCCGAAGATCTACGGCGAATCGCATCTACCGGCTATCACCGACTGGATTGGCCGGTAAAAGCCACCAATTCGGTCGCTAAGCTTTGGCCATTTGCGGTAATCGATAGCTCGCCGTCCGTGAAGAGCAACTGCCAAGCGTTATCGCGCGCGAGTGTCTGTTCCAAATCCGAAATAAACGATGGTGCGAGTGCGAAGAGTTCTATCGCCTCAGCGCGATGGACTTTCTCACTCCCGATTTCATCTAACAAAATCTTGGGATCGCGGTACGTGTAAACGCGCACCTGCTTTGCGGCCTTGGAAGCTTTGTGCAATCGCTTGGCCGCAGGGTTACCAACGTCAATCCACATCAAAAGCACGCCAGTAAGATCGCGTACCCAAATTGCCGGCTCGTCGGGTGAATCAATTCCCCCCGTAAACGCGATACCCTCCGTCAGATTGAGGCAATAGGCGATTAGGCGAGCTAGGAGGTAGGGCGACGATTCAGAAGGGTGGCGGGCAACCCGCAGCTCAATCTTCTCGTATTTGCCACGATCGATGTCAGACAAGTCGATCACAAAACGCAGCATGGTGGAGGTCAAAGCCATGGGCTGTATTACCACAGCAAACGCATCTGCACGAAAGGATAGGGAATTCTCAGGCAAGGCCAAGTACTGGATTTGAGTTCTAAAAACCGCTAAGTTGCCAGGCCTCGTGAGAACGCTTCGACTTTTTATTGCTACGACGATCCTGCTTATCGTCGCAGTTTCAGGGCTGCTCTTCCCTGCGCGCAATGCATATGCGTTGGAACACATGCCCACTCGTCACATCGAAGAGCAATTCACCTTGCCCGGAGATCCGCGCACTTTCTCTCGCCACGTCTTTATTCCGGTTGAAGACGAACGCTTTGCCTCGCCCGAAAGTCGGGAACTGCTGGCGATACTCGCTGGTGAGATTGGCGACGATGCGCGTGAGAAAGGCTATTTAGAAGGCCCATCTGGGGTCGCCTATCGACGAGAGTTAGAATACCTAGCAAAGGGCTACTGGCCTCTGGCGTACATCACCGAGGTGGGTAGCTGGCACGTACTAATGCATCTTGCGTATGCGATTCGTTGGGAAGATGTTCCCCTTCCTTGGGAACAACGATTTCTCGGGGACGATGACGGGATTCTTCCAGAGAAAATCAAATCTTCCTTTAAACCCGGAATCGGCAGTCATTCGTTTCCTAAGTTTCAGCACTACACAGAATTGAATTCACCTCACAATCGAGAGATCTTGCTTCTGCTTTCACTACTGCGCTGGGAACTCGTCGGAGAGCGGGTGGAATTTAAGTTCTTGGTTGGCAGGGAGCCTTCCCTCATATTTTTGCGTGAATTGCTCCACGCCACATCTGAATACGGACTTCATAAATACAGCGGTCGCAAGCCCGACGAAAATGCGACCAAAGAATTGGAGAAGGCAATCGGGACGTTTCCACACACTCCGTATATTCGTGGCATAGCGAGAACGCTGCACTCTCCGCACTCCCAGGTGATGGAGGACTTCTTTTATCAATTTCTCACGGACCCGTCTCTCCAACCTTTCGTCGCGACTTCGGGTGTCTATGGTCACATAAGCGACGAGCCGCTCGGATCATTGCAGGAATCCCCGCGTTTTCGTTACCTGGAACGACGCCTAAATCTTCCGCCGTCACTTTATAGTTTTATCGAGGGATATGGGGTGGGACGGGTGGGTATTCGGACCGACATTCCTGCCGTCACTACCGCCTATTTTGAAGATCACGTGCTGACCAGCCTGGATAGGTGCGCCAGTCTGCAATGCCGTCTGGCGACCTATTTGGACCGCGATAAATGGGTACCTGGTTCGCTTACCTGTGCACTTCATCTTTCACTGATAGAGCGCAAATTGCGGGAATTTCATCAAGCTCGCGGCGGCCCATAGCTGCGCTTTCTTTGTCCTTCCCTTATCGATGACAGCCCCCTAGTCTCACGCGCGTGTCGTACCTTTCCGAATTCGCGGCCGATGAAGCCCCCTACCGATCGCCCCAAACCGCCTTGCTGGATTGGCTTCGCAGCGCCCATGCGCGCACGATGGAACCCTCGGCCCAAGTCGCTTTTCATCGGGTTTTTGATCGAGTGATGAAGGGCCTTGGCGAGATTCAGTATCGCTCCCACTACTCGCCGGATGCCACACACACCAACTGGGATAAAACCGAGCTATTTCAAGAGTCCACTACTAGCATCGAAAAACGCTTAGCTGTTTTTGACCGCTACACTTCAGAAGCCTTTGGCAGATGGTACAAAAACACTAGTGAATTACCGCCGGAGATTTTGCATGTCACTTGCACCGGCTACATCGCGCCCAATGCCGCCGAGAAAAGAGTTTCCCAGTTAGAGGCTTCTACCCGCGTTACGCCGCTGTATCACTCTGGCTGTTTTGCAGCGATTCCTGCGGTGAGAGAAGCAGGCTTCCGGCAACACGCCGTCGATATCTGTCACACGGAAATGTGCTCGGTACATTTTCGGCCGGGTAGCTGCGAGCTCGATCAAATGGTGATTCAGGGACTTTTTGCGGACGGCTTTATTCGCTACCGCAGCAGCGCAGAACAACCGCAGCGCGAAAGCTTTCGAGTACTTCAATCCGAGCAACACATATTGCCCGGAACTTCTCACATGATGACGTGGCAACCCGGTTCCGACGGTTTTGAGATGCGCCTGTCGCGCGAAGTGCCAGAGTGGATCGGTAAATCTGTCAGTGGTTTTGTCGACCGGTTTAACTGTGAGCGAGGCAAAACCTATTTCGCGATCCACCCCGGTGGACCGCGTATCGTCGATACAGTTTGCGAGCGGTTAAAACTAGAGGAGTGGCAGTTTTCTTCGAGCAAGAAAGTTCTGCGAGAGTACGGCAATATGTCGTCGGCAACTTTGCCTTTCATTTGGCGAGAAATGTTGCCATCGCTGCCAACAGGCGCGCAGGTCGTATCACTGGCATTTGGTCCCGGACTCACTCTGAGCGGCATGCTGATGCAAAAAGAAGGTGGCGCGTGACTTGGGTTTTTGCCCTGCAAGCGGTGCTGATGCTCGTCGACGAATTTGTCTGCCATTATCGTCGAGAAGTTCCGCGGTGGGAACGCGTCGGACACCCGGTCGACACTTTTACAGTTTTCTTGCCACTTGCGGTGGCTGTTTTCTTTTCGCCAACTTCTACGACTGAAATTCTCTTTATCGCATTGTCGGTGTTTTCCTGTGTCTGCATCACGAAAGACGAATGGATACACACGCGCCACTGCGCGGGGTTTGAACATTGGCTCCATGCGGTGCTCTTTGTGCTGCACCCTGTGCTGTTCTTTGTGGCCTATCAGATTTGGCAGGACACAGCTGGCAATCCGATTGGGGCTGTTCTCTTAAAGGGTCAGACGGCGGCAGTTTTCATTTTCTTTCTCTATCAAGTTTGGTTCTGGAATTTGCGAGGTACGTATGGCCGAAGTGAATAACGAAATTTATTCCACATTAGGAAATCGTTGGTACACGGCGCAGGACGACCCAGTAGCGCTGCTCAGAGCTGAGAGCCGAGCGCGCAATCCTTGGATCTTAAAACACATTCAGAGCTTGGGCCGAGCCCCAGAAGCTGTGCAAGTACTCGACGTTGGTTGCGGGGCGGGTTTCTGCACAGGTCCGCTAGCAAAACAGGGCTACGCGGTAACGGGACTAGATTTCTCTGCATCAGCGCTTGAAGTCGCGCGCGCCAACGACTCTACAGGAAAAATCCAGTACGTAGAAGGCGACGCTCTCAAACTGCCTTTCGCGAATCGCAGCTTTGACGTCGTAATTTCGATGGATGTCTTGGAGCACGTAGCGCCGGTCTCTAAAGCGGTGGAGGAAGCGAGCCGAGTTTTGAAACCCGGTGGACTGTTTCTCTATTACACATTTAACCGCAACTTTTTCGCGTGGCTGATTCTTATCAAGGGAGTGGAGTGGGTCGTGAGAAACACCCCTGCCCACCTTCACGTCTACAAATACCTAGTGAAGCCTAAGGAACTGGCCGGATATCTGCGAGATTCGGGCATGCAGGTCGGAGAACATATGGGCCTCAGGCCCAAGCTGGGAAAGCCATTTTTCAGAATGCTGACGAGTGGCGTGGTCCCTCCTGACTTGGAATTTAAACTGACGAAAAGCCTCTGGCTTGGCTATTTGGGCCGGGCGGAAAAACCGGTCTGACCAGCTCTTGCATGAGCGGGCCGGCGCCAGTAGGTTCACGTCGATGTCTACAATCGCGGACGAAATTCAGCGCTGCACCGACCTGCTAAAACGCTTGGCCGAAGATCCCAAGCTCGTTACGGGTATCGACTACGAAAAGGTGCTGGAACTCACGCAAGCAGCAGGTCGCTTCTCTCGTCCTCATAAGGACGCAATTCGCGTGCAACACGCCGCTTTCTACGCGGCTCGCCGCAAAAGCCTGCAGCAAGCAGATAAGCGAACCCGAGCCACCACTGGCATTCGCGAAGCCAGAGTCTCGCCGGTGTTTCAGGCCCCTGCGCAAGTAGCGCTGCCTCCGTCGAAGGAGACTGGTCCAGAGCGAGTGCTTTCGTCGCCGCGCAATTGCTATGTGTGCAAAGCAGAATTCACCAAACTGCATTTCTTCTACGACTTGATGTGCGCTGAATGCGCGCAATTTAATTACCGTAAACGTTTTCAGTCCGCGCCTTTGCACGGGCAAGTTGCAGTTATCACTGGCTCGCGTCTGAAGATCGGTTACCACGTTACATTAATGATGCTGCGAGCTGGGGCAAAAGTAATTGCGACCACGCGGTTCCCAGTTGATTCAGCGCTGCGCTTTGCTCGCGAAGCAGATTTCCATGAGTGGAGCGACCGATTGGAAATCTACGGATTGGATCTGCGGCACATTCCTAGCGTCGAGATTTTCACTCGTTATTTGAATAAGACTTTGGGACGACTAGACCTATTGATCAACAACGCCGCTCAAACGGTGCGGCGCCCACCGGGATTTTATGCGCATTTGATGGAGAACGAGACCAAGCCACTCTCGCATTTCTCATCGGAAGTGCAGGCACTCCTGGCACCTGCCGAAGCCTGCAAAGCGGAATTAACGGCGCTGGCTCAATCCACTTCCGAAGGTTCTGATTCGGCTCCGCTAGTCGCTTGGCAATCCAATGCCCCTGGAATTGGACTGCGCGCCTCGGCGCAGCTCTCGCAGATTCCTTATAATTACGACGGTGCCGTGAATTCGGACGCGGTTTTTCCTCAAGGCAAACTCGATTGCGATCTGCAGCAAGTCGATTTGCGAGAGACAAATAGCTGGCGATTAAAGCTCGCTGACGTACCCGCGCCAGAAATGCTCGAAGTGCAGTTAGTTAATTCTGTGGCGCCTTTTGTTTTGTGCAGCAAGCTCGTGCCGCTCATGACTCAGGATTTCACTGGGCAGAAACACATTGTGAACGTGAGTGCTATGGAAGGTAAATTCCACCGCTTCAAAAAAGCCGACCGCCATCCCCATACCAATATGGCAAAGGCAGCACTCAATATGCTGACGCATACTTCCGCTAGCGACTTGGCCGAAAAAGGCATCTACATGAATGCAGTCGATACAGGATGGGTTACCGACGAGGATCCGATTACTCTTTCGACGCGGAAGCAAGAAGTCCACGATTTCCAACCACCGTTAGATATCGTCGATGGCGCAGCGCGAGTTTGTGATCCGTTCTTTGACGGAATTCTCACTGGCAAGCACTGGTGCGGGAAGTTCCTAAAAGACTACAAACCTATCGATTGGTAGGTTAGCATCTGCGCATGTTGAAACTTACATTGTCTTTTCTAACCGCTCTTTCTTCCGTCGGTAACGCTAGTTGTATTGAGCTGGCAAAAGGAAATCTCGAAATCAAAGTGGAACGATGTGATGCAATTGATACTGCGAGCCTTTTCGCATCGTCTCGCGTGCAAGATGCCAAGTTAACTCCCGAGGCAATAGATAAATTAACGAAAACCTACGAAGGTCTTCTCGTCATTGGAACCGTCACGCAATCCAACGCGCTTTCTGTAGGAAGCAAAACGAAAAAGCAGGCGCTGAAGGGCGAGACCAAAGAATTTTACTTACCAGCCAAGTTCAAAAAAACCTGCATTACGATCATGGGAACAACGCTAAAGGGTGAAGTGGTTCAAAACTGCTGCGACGGGCATATGGAATCGCCGTGTCTAGCGTCGACATCTTACACTTTCAATCCTCGGTAGACCTGGCATGGCAAAAGTAGAAAAAGAAATCGCGGAGTTCTCGGCGAAAGCCGTTTTAATCGGCCTCTTATTGGGGGTGTTGTTTGGGGCAGCTAACGCATACTTAGGTCTAAGAGTCGGGATGACGGTATCAGCCTCTATCCCCGCCGCTGTAATGGCCGTCGCTATCTTCAAATTGTTCCGGGTTCAGGGAACAATACTGGAAGCAAACCTCTCCCAAACAGTCGGCTCCGCATCAACTTCGCTTGCGACGGGTACTATCTTTACTATCCCCGCACTTTTTCTCTGGGGCGTCACTCCGCCCTATGTGCAAGTGGTAGCACTCTGCTTCTTAGGTGGTGTTTTGGGAGTTGCAGCAATGGTTCCCTTGCGTCGATTGCTTATCGTCGATGCGCACGATGAATTGCCTTATCCCGAAGGCAAAGCCTGCGCACAAGTTTTGAAGGCAACGGCTAGCACCTCTAAAAGTAGCCGTTGGATCTTCCGCGGCATGGCCGTTGGTGCTGGACTTAAATTAGCGGTTGGACTTTTTTTCTTAGTGCCTAGTGTGCTGAGTTTCTCCGTACCGTTCCTCCCCAAAGCTGAATTGGGAATTGAATTGGGAGCAGCACTTTTGGGTGTTGGTTTTATTCTGGGCTATCAGCAATCCGCCATTGTTGTAGCAGGCTCGATTTTATCGTCGTTAGTGTTGATTCCGTTGCTGGCACTTTTAGGCCAATCGATGACTCAACCCTTCCCTCCCGAAACTACGCTTTTGCTATCGAGCATGTCCGCTGATCAGATTTGGGCGAAATACATTCGTTATATCGGTGCAGGGGCAGTGGCTACGGCCGGCATTCTCACTGTTTTGCGAAACCTGCCTAGCATGTACGGAGCGTTTGTCGCCGTGGCTCGCGGAGTTTCAGCGAAAAAAGGACCAGCGGCGTCGCGTGTGCCTGAGAGAACAGATCGTGATGTGCCTGGAGCAGTCGTGATTGGCGCCATCTTCCTTGTAATTGGAACTTGCGCGTTGGTGCCGGGAATTTTTGGCTCCGGCATGCCCTTCCTGCAGCGACTAGTTTGCTCACTGGGCGTGGCGTTCTTTGGTGTTTTATTCGTCGCAGTTGCGGCCCGCATCGTAGGTATCGTCGGAGTTTCTTCGCAGCCTACTTCTGGCATTACGCTGGTGACGCTATTGGGAACCGCGTCGGTGTTTGTCGCTTTGGGTTGGAATGACATGGGTGCCCGAGCAGCGGTACTAACTGTCGGCACGATCGTTGCCATTGCAGCTTCCAAAGCTGGGGACATCGCGCAGGATTTAAAAACGGGGTATCTCGTGGGCGCAACACCCGCTCGGCAGCAGTTCGGGCAATTACTGGGTGCCTCAGTTGCTTGTTGGGCGGTTGCAGGAACGGTTCTCTTACTCGGAGAAGTTTACTCGTTTGGCTCCAAAGAAATCCCAGCACCACAAGCGATGCTAATGAAAACCATCATCGAGGGCGTGCTCTCTGGAAATATTCCGTGGAATCTCGTCCTCACCGGCGTCGGTATCACTCTCAATGGAATATTGTGTGGGGTTTCGGGCTTGGCCTTTGCGATTGGTGTTTACCTTCCGCTTTCCTCGATGGCGCCTATCTTTGTGGGCGGTTGCGTGCGACGTCTGGTGGATTCTCGTCAAAAAAACGACGAGGATCAGGAAGATGATCCAGGCGTGCTAGCTGCATCCGGACTGGTTGCCGGTGAAGGCCTTGCAGGTGTGCTCGTAGCTGGACTTGTCGCAGCGCGCGTAGCACCTAAATCGATGGATCCTCTGCTGCAAGGACCAATTGGAATGCTAGGAGCCTTGGTGCTGCTGTTAGCAACTTGTTACTTTCTTTATCGCGGCGGATGCGACAAACCAAAAAATAAGCGCTTATAATCGCCCCATTGGGGGATTACATGGGATTTAGATTTGGGTTCTTAGCGTTTGTATTTTCGAGCTTGGTTTCGTTGCAGTCAGCTGCAGCTGACTACACTCAGACTTGTAAAACTTTTACAGCGCCGCTGGCAGGCGGCTACTGCATTCATCGTCCAGCGCACTCGCGCAATCCGGACGTGCTATATCACTTCCACGGCAAAGGCGGCAGTGAGCAAACTTGGGCGGAAGAAAATTTCTACACCGGCCAGATTCGCGCTTTTTGGAAAAGCCGGCGCATGCAGCCACCGACGATCGTCTCGGTATCGTTTGGCAAAGTGTGGGTCTTAGCAAAAAAGAACAAGAGCCCGGTCAGCGGACTCTTTGAAACATTCGTAGATAAGATTCTGCCAGCTATTGAAAAAGACCTCGCGATGAAAACTCGCGGTAGACGTCTGCTCGTTGGTGAATCGATGGGTGGATTTAATTCGACGCAGATGTTCTTTCACACACGCCTATTTAGCAAAATAGCGATTCTCTGTGCGCCGGTATCGGACCTGTCACCGTTTTCGTCCCCGAAACAAGTCGAGGAATTTATCCACGGTTCCAAAGCCTGGACGTATCACGAGACTGTCGATCCGGAATCGATGCAGACGGCCGTTGGCGAAATGGTTCAGTTAGGACAGGGTTTCTATCCGACAGAGGCCGATTGGAAGGCTGCTGATCCAATGGTGCTCGCAACGACTATTCGTCGCAGAATGCCGGATGTTTATTTAGCCGCTGGAATGCACGATAAGTACGCGCTTTATGAAGGCAATGAGAAGTTCGATAAACTACTTCGGGCAAAAGGCGTTTACGTCGAATGGCGCCCGCAGTGGGGCGGACATTGTGCGATGGATATTCCGTCGCTTGCTCGCTTCTTAGCGATGTAGAGCTAGGCAGGAAGAGTAAATCGGAAGGTAGTGCCGGCGCCTGGCTTGGACTCCAGCGAAATATTTCCGCCGTGTGCTTCGATAATCCGCTTACAAACGGCTAATCCAATTCCGGTGCCTGGATATTTTCGGCGATCGCTATGCAATCTCTGGAAGATTACAAAGATGCGATCAAAGTACTTAGATTCAATACCCATTCCATTGTCTTTCACCGTAAAATTCCAAGTCGCGCCTTTTTTCTCAGCGTTTACGTCGATAACCGGAGACTTATCCCCGCGGTACTTAATTGCATTAGAAATCAGGTTTTTAAAAACGTGGGTCACCAACGCACCATCGGCTTGAAGCGACGGCAGGTTGCCAATAGTAATCTTCGCTCCTGTCTCGTCGATAACCGGCTTCAATAGGGCAACTGCATCTTGAGCAACTTGATTAAAATCCACCGGATTGCCAGTGAGAGATACTTGCCCTACACGACCGTACTGCAGTAGACCCTCAATCAGAGCCTTCATCCGTTGTGAGCTCTCGACGGCAATGGACATGTACTCTTGCATTTCAGGCGTAATGTTTTTGGCGTATCTTTTTTCGAGCAATTGGTGGCAGGTGATAATGCCTCTCAAAGGCTCCTGCAAATCATGCGAAGCAACGTAGGCAAATTGTTGGAGGTCGGTATTGGAACGCGTCAGCTGATCGCGCTGCTCCATTAATTCTTTTCGAGACTGCTCCAACTCCTCGGTGCGCTCTTTTACTTTGCGTTCTAACTCCTCAGAGAACTTTCTGCGCGCATCGTCGGCTTTGCGCTTTTCAGTCACATCACGGGTAACTTTTGCAAAACCTTGCAGCACGCCATCTTTATCGTGCAGAGCGGTGATGACTACGTTTGCCCAAAAAGTACTGCCATCACGCCGGACCCGCAGGCCTTCTTCTTCGTAAACGCCTTCGCGCTTGGCCACTTCTAATTCATACTGTGGGTGATTCTTTTCTAATGCTTCTTTGGTGTAAAAAATCGAGAAGTGTTTACCAATAACTTCCGAGCCCTTGTAGCCCTTCACTCTCTCCGCACCCTCGTTCCAGGTGAGAATATTGCCGCGCGAATTGAGCATAAAAATCGCGTACTCTTTTACCGCTTCTACAATTTGCCGAAAAAGCTCGTCGGATTGCGGACCCTCGGATTCAGCACCGGCCAGCGGAGTGGCTGGGGCTTTTTTAGTAAAGGCGGCTAAACGTTTGGGTAGAGCGCGAGGAAATACTTCCTGAATCAGTGTTTCGGCGAGCTTTTCGTAGTCCAGGATGTCAGAGGGCTTGGCATAAAAGCCGGCCGCATTGAGAGCCTGGCCGCGCAGTACGTCTTCTGGATTCTTACTCGATGAAATTATAATTACCGGGATATCCGCGACCCGCGCGTCTTGGCGAATCTCAGCCAAAACTTCAAATCCATCCTTTTTAGGGAGATTGATATCGAGCAAAACAACGTCTGGGACTGGGGTCGTCGAGTGAGTGCCCTTTTGAGTCAGATAACGCGTCGCCTCCTCACCATCCGTAACAACTTCAATATTAAAGGGAATCTGACTGTTCTTTAGCAGCGTAGTGAGCAAACGTGCATCTGCCGGGTTGTCTTCAACCAATAGGATATGAACGGCTGATTGTGGGCCGCCGGACGACATAAATCTTATTGAGCCTCGAGGATTACGTTTTTAAAGTAACGAAATCTTTTCTACACTTTTGCAGGGATCGGACGCAAGGGTGTGACGGAGCGCTTTTCCTGAGTTCAAAACTGAGTTAATAGGACACATAATGGACAAAAACAACTGGGACCTCAAATCAGCACTCGCCACTTATAACGTCGACAGGTGGGGTAGCGGCTATTTCACCATCAACGAGCTAGGCAACGTCGCCATTTGCCCTCAGCAAGACAATAAGACGACTATCGACCTTTTCGAGCTCGTCCAACAGCTTCGCACCCGCGGCGTCGAGCCACCTTTTCTGGTCCGCTTCAGCGACATCCTGCGGCATCGAATGCAAGAGATTCACAGCGCTTTTCACGGCGCTATTCGCGACCACGGTTATAAAGCCAGTTACTTTTGCGCTTACCCCATCAAGGTGAACCATCAGCGCCACCTCGTCGAAGAAGTGGTGAAATTTGGTCAGCCCCTGGGCTTCGGATTAGAGGCTGGTTCTAAACCTGAGCTCCTTGCCGTTTTGGCACTCGCGGGTCCTGATACGCCGATTATTTGTAATGGCTTCAAAGACGAAGAATTTTTGAAGATGGTCGTGCTGGGGCAAAAGCTCGGACGCAAACTGATTCCCGTCGTCGAGCAATTCCAAGAATTAAAAGTTCTGGTGAAGATGGCCGAGCAATTGGGCGTTCGCCCCATCCTTGGCGTGCGCACGAAATTAGCGGCGCGTGGATCGGGACGTTGGCAAGCATCCGCGGGTACGGGTTCTAAATTTGGTCTGACGACTTCCGAACTGATTGAAGCGGTTGATTACCTCAAAGAACGGGGACTGCAGGACAGCCTGGTTATGCTGCATTTCCATTTGGGCAGCCAGATCACCAATATCCAAAACGTGAAACGCGCGTTGGATGAAGCCTCGCACGTTTACACCGAATTGCACCGCATGGGCGCCAAAATGGGCTACATGAACGTCGGCGGCGGTTTGGGTATCGACTACGACGGCTCGCAATCAAACTTTGAATCGTCGATTAACTACACTTTGCAAGAGTACGCGAACGACGTGGTTTACCGCGTGATGCGCAATTGCGATCAAGCTGGCGTTCCTCACCCAATTCTAGTTTCGGAATCCGGTCGGGCGCTCATGGCGTACAACAGCGTTTTGGTATTCGAGGCGATTGGCGAAGTTCAAGGCAGCTCGGTGGAAATGCCGAAGTCTATTCCTAAAGATGCTCCGCGCCCGCTCTACGATCTGATGGACGCGATTAACAACCTCAATGCCAAGACCGTCGTTGAGGCTTACCACGACGCCAGCCGCGCGATGGAAGAGACTCTAAGCGCGTTTAGCTTGGGCCATGTGACTTTGGAAATGCGGGCGTTTGCTGAGAATCTTTCGAAAGCGTTTCAATCGCGCTTGTACGAAATCTTACAGACTCTGGAATTCATCCCTGAAGATCTCCATCACTTATCGAAGCAAACTTCCGACACAGTGTTTTGTAACTTCTCGGTGTTTCAATCGTTGCCGGATAGTTGGGCGATTAAGCAATTATTCCCCATCATGCCGATTCACCGTCTGACGGAAGTGCCTACGCGTCGTTCGATTCTGGCCGATTTGACCTGCGATTCTGACGGTAAAATTGATAATTTCCCGTCGGCTGTTGGCGTTAAAGAAGCCCTCGAAACGCATAAGCTCATTCCAGGCGAGCCTTATTACTTAGGCGCATTCCTGTTGGGCGCTTACCAAGAGACCTTGGGTGATTTGCACAACCTGTTTGGCGATACACACGCTGTACATGTCAGTCTCGACGAGAACGGCAAGCCTAGCGTGGATGAAGTGATTGACGGCGATTCGGTACGCGAAGTGCTGTCGTATCTGCAGTACGCGCCAGAAGAATTAGTAAGCCGTATGCGCCGCGATGCTGACCGCGCTATGCGTGTCGGAAGTTTGAGTCCGCAAGAAGCTCGCGAACTGCTCGAGTTCTATGAAGCGGGCATGCAGGGCTACACCTATTTCGAATAATTAAAAGGCGCGGTACCTGTCTTGGGCAGGTGTACCGCGCCTTTTTTTATCTAGTTCGTAGCAACCTTTAAAAACTGGAGAGTCTTTTCAGCGACTTCGCGAAAGACGGGAGCCGCATGGTAAGAGCCATGCACGCCTTTGCCGTCAGTTGGATTCTCCACTCCCACATAGACGACTACCCGGGGATTTTCTACCGGACCAAAGCCCACAAAACTCGCCATGTTCGAATCGCCGCCAAGCGAGTCGTGCTCAACGTGCGTGCGGCTGTAACCCGTCGCAGTTTTGCCGGCGAGGCGATAGAGCTTGCTTTGAGATTTCATGGCAGTGCCGGTGATCATGACTTTCTCTAGGACCGACTTCATTTTCTCCGAAGTCTCTTGCGACAAGACTCTTCGAATGACTTCCGCCTTTGCCGGCTTGGATTGTGGCTTTACGAGATTGCCTCCGTTTGCAATAGCACCCATTGCCTGCACAACTTCCACAGGACTCAAAAACATGCCGCCGTAGCCAGTTGCAACCGTGGCGACGAATAACGACTCGTCTTCTTTTGACGACGGTACTGCCGCGATTTCCCCCACTCGCGCTTCGGGGAATCCCTCTGCAGTTCCACCCGGACCAAAGCCAAACTTGGTAAACATCTCCATCAATCCGGCGCTACCTAACTTCTGCCCGACTTTGACGCCGCAGATATTGCTCGACTGAATTACTGTTTCTGCGGTGGAGAGTTTGTCGAACGACTTCCAATCCTGAAAAAGTTTGCCGCCGTAGGTGTATTTCCCTTTTTCGCAATTATGAATTTCGTCCACTGACGTCACGCCTCGGTCAATTGCAGCTGCAGCGACAAATGCTTTGGTAATCGATGCAGGGCCTACTCGCAGAGACAGTGCCCAGTGGGGAGTGCGTTCAGTTTGAGTTTCTACGCGATCTTCATTTGCGACCGCGAGGATTTGACCCGAATTGGGATCTGCCACGACGACAAATCCAAGGCTGGCCTTGTGCCGCTTCAATGCCGCATCCAGTGCGTCCTGAGCGATTTTCTGAATCGCGGGATTCACCGTGATTTCTCCTGCCGAAACTAACGAAGCTTTGGCCGCGAAGACTTGCTCGGCATAAACGGCCAAGGCAAAAGTACAAACTGCCGCCAAGGTACCCATCAGCAGTCCGGCCACACGGCACGGACGACTGTCTTTGTGTTGAATCAACATTTCTATTCTCCTTCTAAGGAATGATTTTGCGTAATTAGGGTCCTCGAACCCCGCTGCCATGCTTGCGGTACCAACCAGCATGGAGCGGCTTTCGATCGCTGTCTCTGCCACCCTCACTAGACAGCTTCCATAATCGTATGAAGAAACCTTACGGCCGATAAGCGCCTCATCACACGAGAATTCTTGAAGTTCACTAAGCTTGCGTTTCCAAAAATAGATAAACAAATTGGCGACGAAGAACGGGATTAATACGTCGATAAAAATCGCCCAGCTATTGTCGCGTTGGCGATGATGCTGCAGTTCATGCTTCACCGCTAATTTGTAATCGTCGCTGTTCGCTAAGATCGATTCGGGTAAGGCGACCCAGGCGCGGCCGCCTAGAAGCGTGGAAAACGGTACGGCCGTCTCAGCAAGGGCGATAATTGTGACTCTGCCTTGCCTGCGAATAACGATGCCGCTCTTGAGCAAGCGGCAAAGGCGAAGAACTGCACGCAGGCGAAACAAGATAGATAGAGTCACTGCGGAAAGAAGCGCCATCGCAAGCAGTGAGAGTAAATCGACGGGGGCCGCAGCGCTTTGCGGAGTTTCTGCCTGCACTGTGATTGGCGACGGGAGCGAAAGCAGGTGCTGTGCTTTCTCCAAACTCCCTTCTGGTAGCGGCGGTAAGATCGCTAACGAGATCTGCTCGGAAGTTTGCGCCGGTAAAACTTTCACGGCGATTGGCGCTACGAGAGAAATGAGCAACAGCGCCTGCCCCACTCGCAACCAGGTTCGAAAGCTCATTCTGGGAAACAGTTGTGAGGCCAATGCATGCAGCCCCGAGAAGAGCACGTACGCCGCTGCTACCGACAGGTTGGTAACGAGATAGGCAGCAATCATGAGCGGAGTCTTTCTTCCAAGGTCTTTTGGATTGCTTTGAGCTCTTCGCGCGAAAGGTCTGCGTCATCGATCAACTTCATCACCATGGACGAAGGGCTGCCTTCAAAAAGCTTCTCTGCCACGTGATTCAGTGTGCGCCTCTCGTAATCCTCTTTACCGATGACCGGAGAGAAGACGTGGGTCTTCTCTTGGTTCTCGCTGGTGAGAAATCCCTTCTCCTCGAGAATTTTCATCATCGTAGCAACGGAGGTATAGGCAAGGCGCCGCTCTTTGGGCAGTTGGTCGACGACGCTGCGAATCGTGCATTGATCGCTCTTCCAAATCACGTTCATCATTTCTAATTCAACTTCGGTAAGCAGCCGTTCGGATCGTTTTTTCTTCGTCATAGGATTAGTCTACTAATTCTTTCGTAGATGTCTACTAAATATTTAGTAGACCAATCGATGTTATAAATCTCCCATGTTTAAATATTGCTACTTGGCGCTAGCAGTCGTGGCTCTGCTCGTGTGTTGGTACTACAACATTCTCTTTATGATGACTGGGCACGGGCTAATTGATTTTATTGCTGCACCAGTAGCAAGCCCCGCTACTCAGTCGCTAGCCTTTGATCTCCTCATTGCGACAATCGCGGGCAGCATTTGGATGGTGGTCGAGGGAAAGCGTGTTGGAATGAAACACGCGTGGATTTATATCGTCGTGAGTTTTGTCGTAGCCTTTGGATTCGCCTTCCCGCTGTTTTTATTTCACAGAGAATGCGCCATGACCAAGACTTCGACGCCGTTGTAGTGAGTTTTCTCAAGCGGGCGAAAGCCGAGCGGCGCGTATAATCCACCGCTAAGATCTTCTGTCTGCAGATACAAAGTCTCCACCTTAAACTGCTTGGCTAAACCAATGGCCCCAGTCACCAGCACCGTCGCCAATCTGCGACCGCGTGCCGCAGGCACAACATAGACTCCGCCCAGCCAGTGTTCTCGATCCGGAAAAATATCCATCTCGCGGATTTTTAATTGCGCAACTCCTAGCAACTCATCGCCTTCGAGGGCTAAGATATGCACAGGGATTTTATCTCGATTGAGCATTCCAGAAATGCGATCGTGAATCTTTTGCTCGGTCTGATCCCTCATGAACTGACCCCATTGGCTGTAATACCAATTGGAGATCAGAGGAATAAATTCAGGCCTATCGGCCAGAAACTTGATTTCCATAGCTTCGCAATATAGCCCCGACGTTGTCGTATTTTAAGCACCTTTTACCGACGAGCAATGGAATGAAACTTAATGGCGTTAAAGCGAGAGTCGCAGGCCTGCGCGACGGTAGATTGCTCTCAACCTCTAGCTCGGTCCGCCAGCAAGTTAAACTCTTTTCAAGGCTCGGGTTTTAGTGCTTCTCTCCGGGAATGGGCCGATTTCTTTTCATCATTTTTTTATTTCTCGCCGGGACTGCTCAAGCTTTCACCCACGCAGATGCTGTCAGACGACGAGAAGTAAGCGTTCTCTTCGTTCGCGGCTTTGAGCCAGCGCCCGGTCGCTTAGCCCCCGACGAAGATAGAGGAGATTGGGAGGCCGTCGCTGCCGTCTTCGAACGCGCTGGATTTCACTCTCGCCTATCGCGCAGCACCACCGGTGGTTCCATTGAAGAAAGTTCTGCCATCATCGCTGCGGAAATTGCCGACTCGCCCCTACCCGTGATTGCAGTGGGGCATAGTTTGGGTGGACCAAAGATCCTCGATGCGCTTTTGCGATCGCGAAGAGCGGCCGAAAACACAGCGGGCCTGCTTCTTGTACAGTGTCCCAATCACGGAGCTCATGCCTGCAAGCTAGCCCTAAATCTTCTCGAGCCAGATCGACCTTTGATGACATTGCACGACGCGGCCTTAGATACCCTTCGGGATGCGCAGCAGTCCGTAATGAAGCTCTGGGATCCGTTTAGTCTGCGTCGCCTTAATCCGCTATGGACCACGGCCGAAGACGTCTGGTACGTCGCCGGTAAAACTGCGGCAAAAGCTTATCGCTCCGGGCGCGGCGCAAACACCCGCTTTTGGTTGGAGTTCTTATGGGGCGGAAACAGCCAAGTTCTCGACGAGCTGCTGCCCGAGGCACGAGCGAATTACCTGGATACCCACTCGGCCCGCATCCGGCAGTTTGCAACAATGTTCCCCATCGTCAGCGTTGTCGGTCACGGTTCGATGTCGGACAGCAAATTGAAACGGCTGTTGGAACACGCCGGCTTAGAGAGCGATGGCGTGATTGAACTGGAATCGCAGAATTTTGGCTTGGGCACCTCACTGCATTTTGATACGGGGCATACGGCAATGGTGTACCGCCCGCATCATCACTTAGACGAATGGGCGAGTTGCATTCGTGCGATTGTAGAAGCAGGGAACTAATCCCGCCACACGCTCTTACTTGGTTCCCACTTCATCAATTCAGTTTCGAGTTTAAGGGCGATGTTATCCGCTTCGGAACGCACTAGGTAAGCTGGCTTTTCGGGCGAGCCATTTCGTTTGATGGCCTTACCCTTGATCGTCATGACGATAGGGGCAAAGACGATATCTTCAACCTTTCCCGAGATCGCACGGCCCAACCACTTCCACTGCACCTTGGAGCCTTTTTTAAATTTTGCTTTGCTCTACGGTAGACTGCTTTCTATGAAAAACGTTTTCTCAGGCGTCCTATTATCTGCGCTGCGACATGAAAACAAAGATATTTGCCGTAACCAGCACCTGCCCTAATCCTAAAGAGCCTTAGACCAGAACGCTAGCGCGCCTCCGTTTTGAGGGACCACCATCACTGAGCCAACTTCGGCTCGTCGTTTGTGAAGCCACGGAATCAAAAGCCCTGTTCCTACCCCTACTGCACCGCCGACAATGACATCGGAATAAAAATGCACGCCGCCCGCGATGCGACCCGCGGCTACTAACAATCCACCTCCCCCGAAGACAAACCACGGCCAAACCCTCGCATCTGTTCTGGCTTCAACCGTGACTGCTGCTGCAGTTAATGCGGCCGTCATCATCGAGACGTGGCCGGAGAAGAACGAGCGATAGCCCGTCGCCTTGCTCATCGAGTTCGGATCGCCTTCATAGGATCTTGGAATAGGCCGCTGGACGATAGTTTTGACGATGCTAGTGAAGGCGCCGGTAACGGCGAGCACTTGAGTAAAGACCACGGTATCCTCGATAAAGGCCTGGTTCCACCCGTCGACGATAAACCAATCAGCAATGATGGGCACAGTCATCGCGGCACCCACTCCAATATCAGTTAGCAGCAGCGCCGTATCGTTATGGTTCCCTACAACGCCGCGATCGAACGAATTGATTTCTGAGATCAAACACGGGCAGCGGCGGTTGATAATTTGTTTCTCAAAAGCGTATAGCAAAGTGGTGGTGAGTACCGAAGCACCCGTGATCGTAAGATCAGTCGGAAGATGGGTCGAATATATCGAAGGAGCTTCTTGTGCCGGAGCGCTGGAGGTGAAAACCAGCAGTAGTGAGACGAGTAGAGCTTTTATCACGGGAACTTTCTGTTAGCGGCAACAGTCCAGTTTCGCAGCTAGCGGCATTGCTAGCACTCAGCTCCAACATCGTCTAGCTCGTCTGGACTCAGCCGGTGCCAGCTGCTATCTCCAAGGCATGACGATCGTCACTCTCTGAGGAATCCATTCGATAGTACTCGCCGTGATCTAATCCAAAAACTTTGGCGCCGATTTTAAGATGGCCTGCTTCACGCCTTCTACGGCGGGTAAATAGTGTGACTGTTTTCTGAATGCCAGGTAAATCGGCCAGCTAAGCGCAGAACCGCGCACTTCGCGAACGGCCATCCCCTTGCGAATGAACGACGGGAAAACAACTGCACGACCGATACCCTCTGTTACTCCCCGAATAATCCCTTCCTCGTCATACAAAAAGCTGCGCCGAGGCTTGGTTGGATTTACTCTCTGTTTCTTCAAATATTCGGTCGTGGTCGGATCTTCGGGCCGAGTATCGAGATAAACATCCTTTGGGGTGTCGTGAACGGTACTCTCTATACAAATAAGTCTTTGCTCGCCTAGTTTTTCACAGACGATATCCCGACTAGAAAGATCAAAAATCGAAATGAGGAGATCAATTTCATAACGCAGCAGCAAGCTGGCTTGCTTTTCATTCGGCTTAATATTCTGAGAGGCCTGGTACTCGAGGGTTACTTGCGGGTTCGCGCGAATAAATGCGCCAATGGAATGTGTAATCACCGTATGCAGAATCGACGTATACCCAGCGATTTTGACATGGCCCTCTGGCACTTGGGATTTACTCTTGGTTAGATCGCTTAAGAGCTCGTTCTCTAGTAGTGCCTTGGTCTCGGCATAACGAAGTAGCCGCTGCCCGGCGGCCGTAAGCTCCAATCCCCGTGGATTTCGCAGAAACACCACCGCCCCCAACTCTATCTCCAAATTCTGAATACGCCGGGAAAGCGCAGGTTGGCTAAGGTGTAATTCTGCAGCGGCGGCAGTGAAGTTACGCAGGCGAGAAACTACCTCAAACGCCTGCAGGCTATCGGAATCTATAGGCATGAGCCATAACTATCACGCATTGGTACATATGATCAATGCATTGGATTTATGCATACCAGCGCGTTAATTTGAAATTGAGGTTATGCGTATGAACACACTTCCCTTTGTAATCATTCCGCTGGGAGCGGCACTTTATCATTTGTCGTCGAAATCGCTAGGCGGCGCGATGGGCAATCCCTGGGCGGCCTTGGCACTCGCCTACTTCTTAGCGTGTTCCATGTGCCTAGCACTCGCCTTGGGACTTCCTGGTTTTGGCGTGATCCGCGGAGCAGATATCCGAGCCGCACTCCCCTTGGCACTTTTGTTGGGCCTTGCTTGCGTCGGTATCGAGGGCGGATATCTGCTGGCTTACCGATTGGGCTGGAACGTGAATCAGCTCTTTTCGCTCACGTCCTTCATGAGCACAGTCGCGATTTTTTCCGTCGGTTTTCTCTATTTCAGAGAAGGCATGACGCCGATTTCTGCGATTGGGATTACGTTTGTGCTTGTGGGAGTTGTGCTCGTTAATTGGAAATAGAGTATTGACGGAAAGCGCTCTCGACCGGCATCACGGCACCCCACGCCCTGCCCAGGGTCTACCTTGTACCGTATTGCTATACGGTATCAATGCTGGCATAATGATTCCAATGAAGACAGACAAAAAAGTTACTGTGATGCTTCCAAAAGATTTGCTCCTCCGGGCTCTCAAAGCGAGTGGGCAGGGCATAACTCCGACGTTGCGAAAAGGTCTTGAGCTCGTGGCTGCCAAAGAAAGTTACGAGAAGTTGCGCACGCTCAAAGGTAAGTTCGATTTGGGGATAAAGCTCGACGAGCTCCGCAAGGACCGCGACAGATGATTGCCGTAGATACTAGCGTGTTAATAGATTACTCGAGGGGGACGTCTACGCGCGGAGCGAGTATTTTTGAGAAATGCCTACTTGAGGGCACTATTGTTCTCCCCGAGCCTGTTCTGTTCGAAGTTGTCAGCGGGCCTACAATCACTTCCGAAGTTGAGAGTGCATTCTTGGCGTTGCCGCGTCTCATCGCCCTCGCCGGCTATTGGGAGCGCGCGGGGATTTTACGCAGGAAACTATTAAAAAAAAGAGTCAGGGCGCGAGCCATGGACTGCCTAGTTGCCCAGATCTGCATAGATCACCGCGTGCCGCTTATTACTAGCGATAAGGACTTCAAAAAGTTCGAAGCGTTCGACCTGAAATTGGTTTGATAAGGTACCGGTGGAATGGCGTTTTACTTCTTGGGTTTCAAATTCGAAAGAGCGCCGAACGGGTTATGCGACAACGTGGGTTTTGCAATCGTTCCATCCGATTCAGGGCCATGAAGCAGAGAATCTGCCACTTTGTTTCGCTCATGCTCGTTGTCGTGACAGTAAATACAGAGCAACTCCCAATTGCTACCGTCTGGCGGATTGTTGTCGTGATTGTGGTCTTTGTGATGAACCGTCAGTTCTTTAAGTCTCTTTCCACTAAATTCGCGAGCGCACCGGCCGCAGATGTGTGGATACATTGCTAAAGCTCGACCGCGATAGGTCTTTTCCTGCACCTGCTGGTGCTTTCGAACCTCGGCGATAAACTGTTCCGTGCTTTTTCCGGAAGATTTCATTCTCTAAAGCTAGCAAAGAGCCCAGCCAAGGGCAAAGTGGACAGACTCGCAACGAGGATGAATCGCTCGTATAATAGGACGGGGGAAAAATGAAGCTGCGCGTAGAATCGTGTTTAATAATCCTGTTTTGCTCGTCGATATATGGGGCGGAATATCGAGTCGAGGCTAACAATACTTCCGTGTTCACCGAGCCATCGACCAACTCTACCAACTTAGGCCAACTCCACAAAGGCAAACACCTGCACTCTTCGCGCGAAGAGGGCCAGTTTTTTAGAGTTCGCTCACGCAGCGGGCGCGATCTTTGGGTGGAAAAAGCAAAAGTTTCACTCGTCACCGACGCAGATGCCTACGACGTAAATACGGACGTGCAATCTGAAGTTTCAGTCTTCGAGCCAGTTTTCAGACGTCTCCGCTTAGATTTCGGTGCTGCTGGAGGAAGCGTGGCAGGCGCAGGCTTTGCCGAGATGGCGGTGGGCCTAGAATATTTTATGATGGAGCGACTAAGCTGGAGAAATGCGGTGTTCTATCGACTCAATAAGGGTAGTGCCGACATCATGGGATTTGATAGCTCGGTGCGGGGCAACGGAAATCTGCCGCTTGGCGGTCTGCGCCTTCGAGGGATCATTGGCGCAGGCTTTCGTTTTGCGACGAGAGGCCAAGAGGCCCCGTTTGTAGAACTCGGCGGCCTCTCCAGATTTAGAGATTTTGAAATAGGTTTTATGCTGAAGTACTTAGTACCCGTCAGCAGAGCGAATCCAAACGTCGCCATCTACTCTCTCGTATTTTCCGGCGCTACCGGCTTCTTCTAATTCTTTTCGCCCGTTTGATTTGCCGAGTGGATCACCTGCGCGCGGCACACCAGTTCCGCTGGGGCTAAGTTTGCCCAGGCCACGACAGATGCCTGCAGGAAGAAGCACGACAAAATGGAAAAGCTTCGCTTCATTACCGACCACGGCTATAGCACATTCCCGAATCCAGTGTTTTAATCCCGCCATGCTCAACAGCTGCCCAAAATGCCATTCGGAAAACACCTATAACGACTCCACACTGTGGAATTGCCTCGATTGTTCCCACGAGTGGCTGGCGGGCGCGGAGGCTCCACAGCAAGAGGCGACGGCGGTGGATGCCCAGGTTCGTGATGCCTATGGCAACGCGCTCATCGATGGTGATGCAGTAACCGTCATAAAAGACCTCAAAGTGAAGGGCTCTTCCTCTGTGGTGAAAGTAGGCACCAAAGTGAAATCCATTCGAATTGTGAACGGAAACGACGGACACAATATCGCCTGCCGAATCGATGGAATCGGTGCAATGAACTTGAAATCGGAGTTTGTGAAGAAAGTATAATCAGCAAAACCCGCCAAACAATCACAAGCTTGGCAATGTGCGTTATTTAACCATTGCTATCCCCAGACCCGGGCGTATGGTGCTGCCCTAATGCAAAAGGTGATTCTTCTCGTCGAAGATAACGACGCCGACGCTACACTCGTCGAAATGGCGCTCCGAGAATTTGGGTCGAATAATCATCTTGAAATCGTTCGCGACGGCGAACAGGCAGTTAATTACCTTTGTCGACGAGGTGAGCACTCCAATGCTCCAGTCCCCAACCTCGTAATTCTCGATTGGAATTTACCGCGCATGAACGGAATGGAAGTCCTTCGAGAGGTAAGAAAAAATCCAAATCTTCGTAACGTACCTTTTGTCGTTTTTTCTGGCGGCAGATTTGGACGAACTCCTGAGCAATTGGACGACAATCTAGCGTTCCAGGTCAACAAGCCCGCTACCGCTGACTCTTTTTTTTCCGCCGTCCAGCTAATGGATGAATACGTGTCGAAAACAGATATGATACGCCCGCTGGATTCGGATTTAGCTCCGCTCCGCCGCCTAATAACAATTTGATGTTGCTATTCGAGCGCTAATTGCACGCAGCTGCTTAGAGGAAGCATGACAAAAACTCCAAAGAGCAGATTTAAATCCGATAACCTTTCTAAAAAACCTACTGAAGAGCTGACTGTCGTCGGTATTGGTGCTTCCGCAGGCGGGCTTGAGGCATTGCGCGCGCTATTTCGCGCACTACCATCGAACAGCGGGATGATATTCGTGGTAGTCCAACATCTAGACCCGAATAAGAAAAGCGCACTTTCAGAGATTCTGGGCAACGATACGGAAATGCCTGTCACTGAGGTAACTCAAGGTGTGCACATCCTCGCCAATAACGTGTACGTGATCCCCCCCTCCGCTGATTTGTCGTTAGTCGATGGTCATCTCCATCTAGCCCCTCGAACTATGGATGGTGGACGACACATGTCGGTAGACACCTTTTTCGAAACCCTAGGCCGGACTCGAAAAAGCAAAGCAATTGGAATTATTCTCTCTGGATCAGGAAGTGATGGCGCGTCAGGTCTGCAAGTTATCAAAGATGAGGGCGGAATAACCTTTGCACAAAGTGATCGCAGCTCAAAATTCTCTGCAATGCCGCTGGCTGCAGCGGCCACAGGCTGTGTAGATTTTGTATCCGATCCAAAAGGCATCGCCGAACACCTGATTCGCCTAAGCAAACATCCGTTTTTGACCGCCAACCTTTCCGGAACTGCAAAATTGAAAGCGGTGGATGGGTTTGACGAGATTATCGAACTTCTCGTCCAAGAGTTTGGTATTGAATTTAATCACTACAAGCAATCTACTCTTCGTCGACGAGTCTTACGACGGATGGTATTCCACAAAATAGAACAACCAAAAGAGTATGCAGCTTTGATCCGCACAGATGTCGCGGAGATGAAAATGCTTTATGATGATTTGCTGATCAATGTTACTGAATTTTTTCGTGACTCAGAGGTATTTGATTTTATCCGGGATGAGATTATTCCGGGAATGCTCAAAAACCGGGCGCCGCAAGACCCCATTCGTATGTGGGTTCCCGGATGCTCGACGGGCGAAGAGGTTTATTCCCTTCTCATTTTGCTTGTAGAAGCGCTCGACAACGCGGCAATGACTAACACCGTCCAGGTTTTTGCCACCGATATCAGCGAACGCGCACTGAACAAGGCGCGAGTCGGACTGTATCAAGAAACCCAACTCCGAAACGTGTCACCCACACGAGTTTCGAACTTTTTCTACAAAACAGACACAGGGTATAAAATCTGCAAACGCATTCGCGACCTCTGTGTTTATTCCATTCACAACGTTACTGCCGATCCGCCGTTTTCAAAACTGGACTTGATCAGTTGTCGAAATTTGCTGATCTACTTGGGATCCGAACTGCAAAAGAAAGTTTTCCCTATCTTCCACTATGCACTTCGGCCCGAGGCGGCTCTTGTACTCGGGACCGCCGAGTCCGTTGGCCAATTTTCAAATCTTTTTTCCGCAAGAGACAGCAAACGCAAAATCTTCATCAAGCGACAAACACCTGGGAGCATTTTTGCTCCGGTGAAAAATCCTAAGTCTCTCAAGTTCAGAAACCCTATTGAAGTGAGCGTCGAAAAATCTTTCGACCTATTAAAAGAAGCCCAGCGCCAGATGCTAAACATCTACGCCCCCAGCGGAGTAGTGACCAATGGCGATTTCGATATCATGCACACTGTGGGAGACACAGGCATCTACCTTTCTCTGGCCCCAGGCACCGCAAGTCTGAACCTTTTGAAAATGGTACGAGATGAACTGGCGATTGAGCTACGTGCCATCCTCCTTAGGACCAGCAAATCATCGCGCCCTACCAGTTCAGATATCCTTCCATTCAAGTCCGACGGAAGAAACCACAATGTGCGGATGGAAGCGCTTCCGATTCGAACACCGGCCAGCGCCGAACAGTTTTTTCTTGTGGTATTCGACGACGTTCCAATCCTCCCGGTAAAAAATGTGGCGGCCAGGGGCGCTAAGAATAAAAAAGCCACCCCCCCCGACAAAGAGAGAAATCAACTCATTCAAAATGCAATTGGCAGCTGCTCAAGTGTCCCTCACAGTTGCTCGACAGACGCTTAAGGCGACTGTGGAAAACCAGGAGTCGGTGATCGAAGAGCTGCGCTCTGCCAATGAGGAGATTGTTTCGGGCAACGAAGAATTGCAAAGCTCCAACGAGGAGCTCGAAACCGCAAAAGAGGAACTGCAATCAACCAATGAAGAATTGCATACGGTAAATGCGGAGCTGCAACACGGAAACGCAGAATTAACGCAGCTAAACAACGATCTTACAAATATCCTTACCAACAGCCCGCTCTGTCTTGTCATCGTTGGGAAAAAATCCGAAATTCGTCGATTTACTCCAGCTGCTGGAAAACTATTTCGACTGGATTCGTCAGACGTTGAACGACCTATAACCGACGTCATCATGGGTCTGGAAGTTTTGGACCTTGAGGACCTCCTCCGCAGCGTTACCGAAACTTTGTCGCCGGTAGAGCGCGAGGTGCAAGACCATCACGGCAAGTGGTATTCCCTGCAAATTCGGCCTTACATGACACTCGATAATCGGATTGATGGAGCGGTAATAGTCTTAGTCGATATCGATGCAATCCGGCGCTCACGCGAAGCTGCCAATGCCATTGTGGCAACGGTGCGCGAGCCCCTTATCGTTTTAAACAAACATTTGCGCGTCGTTAACGCCAGTCGTTCCTTCTTTGAGACCTTTAAGACAGAGCCTGCTGATATCGTCGACAAACACTTTCTTGAGTTGGAAAAATCGGAATGGGATATCTCCTCGTTGCGAACTCTTTTATCGACGGTGCTAGAAGGCGCCCAAGATTTTACCGATTTTGAAGTTACCAAGAAATTTGCCCGCCTTGGGATGAGGACGATGCTTCTGAACGCCCGCAAGATCAATGGGGTCAGCGGCGAGCCCGATTTAATTCTATTGGCTATCGAAGACATCACCGACCGACGCGCACGGGAATCAGAAATCATCAGAACCTCCGCTGACCTGAAGCGCACCAACACGCAGCTTGAACAATTTGCATACATCGCGTCGCACGATCTGCAGGAGCCGTTGCGGACAATGTCTCTATACATCGACTTAATAAGCAGACGCTTCAAAGGTACAGATCCGAAGACAGACGAGCTTTTTGATATCGCACTCTCTGGCGTGGGCCGGATGAAACAGCTCGTAGCAGACCTTCTTGAGTTTGCGCAGGCAACGAGAGCGGAAGTAAAATTCGAGCCGGTCGATTGCCAAGGCTTGCTCTCACGCATCGAGAAAACGCTTAAAACCGTCATCGCCAACGCCGACGCCAAGATCCACTACGATTCTCTTCCCACGGTTCTTTCGAGTGACCTACTTCTAGGACAAATTTTTCAAAATTTGATTAGCAACGGTTTGAAGTTCCGAAACCCTAATGCCTCTCCCCAAATTACGATTGAAGCTAAAGAAAGAGCCTCTGACTGGTTGTTCAGCGTCGGCGATAATGGAATCGGTATTGAAAAGCAGTATACCGAGCGCATTTTTCAGATCTTTCAGCGCCTGCACACCGCCAAGGATTATCCGGGAACCGGAATCGGCCTCTCGATGTGCCAAAACATCGTCGAGCGATACGGTGGAACGATTTGGGTAGAGTCTGATATAGGGAAAGGGTCGAAATTCTTTTTTACTCTTCCGAAACCTGCTCCAAATGCCTGAACTACCTGAAGTAGAAAATATTAGACGGGCCTTAGAACCGCACCTGACTGGTAGAAAAGTTGTGCACGCAGCTATCCGCGGCACGGGTCTCCGAGTTCCCTTCCCCGCAAAATTTGCGGAGCGCCTTGAGGGCGCCACCATCCGGCAACTTTCCCGAAGAGCAAAATACATTATTGCCGACCTCTCGACCGAAGAGGCACTGCTGGTGCATCTAGGGATGACGGGCCGGTGGAGAATGGATCGCGATGGCAAATCGTTCGAGCCAGGCGCGTTCTATTACCAATTTCCGATGCAGCCGAAACACGATCATGTGACCCTGCAGCTCGAGGATGGAACTGTATTGGCATACAACGACACGCGGAGATTTGGCGTCATCGACCTGCATCCGTTGGCCGAAGTCCACCAATCGACGTATTTAAAGAACCTAGGATTGGAGCCGACGACTGAAGGGCTCGATATCGAAAAGGTCCGCGAGCTGTTTAGCTCCCGGAAGACGAGCATCAAGGCCACTTTGCTCGATCAAAAAGTAATTGCTGGAATTGGCAATATCTACGCATCCGAAATTCTCTATCGCTCAAAGATTCACCCGCTGCATTCCACACGCCTTCTCTCTAGCAAACGCGCCAAGGAACAACTGGGTTTATTACTGCGATCTACGGTGGAGATTCTAGAGAATGCAGTTTACCCATTGGGGGAGCCAGCGACATTAAGAGATGAGTTCAGAGTCTATGAGAAAGAGGGCACTTCTTGCTCGCGTCGCGGCTGCGGCGGCAAGATTCGTCGACAAGCTCAAAATGGACGTTCGAGTTACTTCTGTCCCCGTTGTCAGAAAAGATAAACTACCAATTATATTTAGGATCACTGGCGCGAATAACTGCGACGCGACAATCTCGGACGTTTTCTGTTAACCCGCGGAACTTATGGTAGTAGGTATCCGTCGTATACGTTCCTAATCCCATCATCTCCGGTATAAATCTCATACGCGCCCGATGCCAGATAGCGGCAGTGAGCCAAACATTCAGATAGGCGCCGTACAACTCGTTGAGCTGATATTGGCTGGGAGCAGCTCGCGACGTGTGAAAACTATCGATCTGGCGATCCACTCCGTTCACGAGCCAATTAAACTCTACAAAGAAAAATTCATCCAGTTCCCAAAGTAGATGATCCTTCTCCTCCGCCGACAGCTTCTTAAAACGAGCTTTAATATCAAGTGATTCCAGAACTTCAGGCACCCACTTGTCGACAGCTTTGACGTGCGCAGTGGAAGTGCGAGGGGCAGCAATGCGATACGGGAAAATGAGCCAACGACGCCAAAGATGATTGGGGAGTTCTTTCTCCTCGGTAGGGATCGCGTGATAGCGAAGGCCGATGAAACCCTTGTCGTTCGGAGTTTGAAGTTCGTCGATCCAAGCCGCGCGGTGAGGAGCGGCTTCCGCCATTACGGCCTCGTACCACTCTTGGAAAATAGGATGCACAAATGCGATTGGCCGAGATTCATCCTCATCGGCAGTATGTGCAAGACATGTAAAGCTAAGGCCAATGAGCCCCAAAACAACCCAACGCAATTCCCCACCCCTGTCTTAAAGACATATTGGGTGAACTCCGCTTTGCCAAGCGGTTCGTACCCCAAAAAAAGAGGTGTCGCTCAGTGAGCCACACCTCCACAGATCCAAAGATTCAACTCTTAGAATCCAAACGAGATAAGAATATCGTCGCCAATTAGCGTGTGATGCGGCGCACAAAGTCATTGCTGTCGACGAGAAAATTAGCCTTTGGTTTTGATATTTTCTTTGGCTAGGAGCGTCCGAATTAGGTCGCGTTTATCGCCTTGGATTTCGATTACGCCTTCTTTGCCTTCCATGGAGAAGGTGCCGCCAGAGCCGCAGGAATTTTTTAGGCGCTTTGTCAGATCTTTCAGAAAAACGTTCAATTTCGGCAGACCATCAATCACCGTAACAGTCTTACCGCCACGGCCTTGCTTCTCGATGCTTAAGATCGCAGTGAAGTTCCGAGACTTCACCGACGACTCTTTGGGACACGTGCAGGAGACCACCAGCTCTTTGCATTTGGGGCACTTCTGATTAAGCGCCGGGTCCGTCGAATAAACTAGTTTGCTATCACTCACGATTGGAGGAGCTTCGGCCAAAACGCTATCGACTGCCAAGTGAAACCTTCTCACTAGCGAAATCCTCGCCGAAGAAATTATTTTGCGCCATGACCGCACGGGCACTAAGACTCTGCAATTGGTCGATAAGGTCGATCTGGCTGTGTATCCGTTTACTTTGCAATCGTGGGGATATCGACTCCCTTCGCGTACAGATCCTTTGCTTGCTTTAGCTTTCCGCCTCTTTCAAATTCAGCCAAAACAGACAACCCACCCGGAGTTTTCTTTAGCTGGCGACTCGCAGAAAAAGCCCGAAGGCATGCGCTTTTGTATTGCTCCAATTCCCGTGTCCCATTCCATGTTGAATCGCAACGACGTGCTGCGCATCCTAAATGTTCGCGGACAGGTTACAATTCAGTGCCTTTTAAAAATCAACGGAGAAAACTTATGAGATCAATTACACTTGCATTAATAGGTCTGTTTTTGTCTGCGGACGGCTTTGCGGCAGATACACAAGTGACCTTTGGCAAAATTAGTTCTGGAGCATCGGGCTTAGGCGTCACGTCTATCAAAAGTAACGGTACTGATGACGGCAATGGCCGATATGAAGGCTTTGCGATTGTAAACAAATCCGATGGAATCAGGTTAGACTCGGTTAAGTTATCCGCGCAAGCGCGCCCAGAAGTCGGGGTTAATTTCTCGACTACAACAGCCATTTCCGGCGGCGTAGCAAATGCCAATGTTGCCGTTGGCGGCTGGAAACGCCCCAACGTGCTTCCGACAGTGGGTGCGTCCGATACCTATCAGTGTGCGGTCTCGTGGGCCGACGATATTGGCACATTGCCCACCCCGACAGGTGTTTACACGTTTTTCGATGCACGCTACTGCATGACGAACACCGCTTCATGTACGCCCACCACAACATTTAGTAGGTATTATGGTGCAGGCGGACCAGAGTGGGTTTACGACGGCCAACGTCTTTGCTACAACTCCGACAATTATACCCATGACCCGGATCCTTACACCAGCGGCGACGAAGTTATTCTAGACGGTGAAAGTAGCGTCACATGTACTAACATTTGCTCGTAAGCAGTACAGACCCGCGTTTCTTTTGAAAAAGAGAAGCGCGGGTCATTAAAATCTTTCAGTTTCCTGCCGTTTTTCCTGCGATGAACAAAACTTCCCGACCAATTTAGCCGGCCTTGTTGATGAAAACGGCGCGCGAAAATAAAAACTCTACAATTAGAAACCCGATTCATCCCTTGCTTTGGTCTGCCAGTGCCTTACTGGTATATTTTTAGTCTGTGAATCGTGCTTCTGCCTTGGTGGGGCTTTCCACTCTCCTGTTGTCGGCGCGACTCCTTCTTTTTGTGCGCGCTTACAGCGTGAATTTGCTCTTTTCCGATCAGTGGGGGTTTTTGACCCCCGTGTTATTAAATCTGGGCGCCTGGCACTCGTATCGTTATCAGCACGGCTCGCACCGAATGGGCCTACCTTTTTTACTCACTTCCTACCTGATGAAAATTTCGGACTGGGATGTGCGCTGGGAAAGTTATTTCGCAGTTGGCACACTAGTTTTGGCGGCGGTTGTCGCTCTTGCCTTAAAACGCATTCTGGTTGGGCCAATTAAGTTTTACGACGTCGTCATTCCGATCGTGTTTTTGTCACCCATTCACTACGAACACACTGTACAAACTGCTGCCACTGCCGCATGTATTTTTCCGATTCTGCTAAATTTAGTTTTCACGGTGTGTCTAGTGAGCCAGAACCCAATCATCCAATATGGGTGTGGGGGCCTTGTCGCGTTTAACCTTATCTTTACTGGCTACGGGATTGTCGCCGCCGTCTGCGCAGCGGCATTTTTCGCTTTAGCGCTAATTCGTGCGCTGATGACTCGTCGGTGGTGTGAGGTAGCTGCGGCTGCCTCTGTATTGGGTTCGCTCATCTGGGGCTTTGAAAACTATTTCTCAGACTACAATTGGACGCTGGGAGGGGATTCTTTACTACCCGCTGGTGAAAGCTGGTTTTACCTAGAGTACATCTCGGCCCTTTATGCCGCTCTTTTTCAAATTCGCGACGCGCATTTTTACTTCATGGGCGGTCTGTCGCTTTTTCTGTCGCTACTACTTTGTATCATTTTTTTTCGCCGGGTAATTCTAGGCAATCATAGGCTCGATCGGGCAATTTGCTTTTTGAGCCTTTCGTCACTGTTGTATAGCTTTTTAACGACTCTCGCCCGCGCCAGCGAGGGAATCGTCAATGCGCAGAGTTCCCGATATCTCATGCTGCTTCTGCCTCTTTTGCTGGCCTGGCACTTGTACTTTTCTTATTGGTTTCCCAAATTGAAACCTCTTACTGGCAAGTTTGCCGGCGGTAGTTGGGTCTTTTGGATTACGTGTAACTGCTTTTTACTTTCGCCTGGCTACCGCGGCGGAATGGAAAATATCCATGCAGGCAAACTCCAGTGGTTAAGGTCATACCGGGAGCACGACACCGTGGAGCAGATTAATCGCAGGGCAAACTATTCATTGCATGGGGCGAATGACGACGTGCTCGATTATATGCGGGCCAATCGCCTTAACTTTGTCAAACAAGTGTCACCTAACACACTGAAAGAATTAAATTAATGCAGCAGCGTGCGCACCGACGGAAAATTGGACGAAACGAAATGAAAGGAATTTATGCTGGCAGTTCGAAATGAATGAAGTGAAAGCGAGTTACGACCAGATCGCGGACGAATAGGTGCGCCGTATTATCAACGAATATAAAGCCCCCCCCTAAGCCGACACAGGCACAGCTCAGAGGGGCTTCAACTTAGTCGGCCTTCTCAGCTCTTTTTTCCTTACGGTCGTAGCAAACCAAAGCTGCTCCACCCGTCGCGCCGCTAGTGGTCGTGTAGCAAACGCGGTTTTCCTCTGTGTCGACGATCTTGGTGAACGCGGTACTACTGCTATTGCCGATGGTGAGGGATTCCTTTTCAAGGGTCGGCTCTTTAGCAAAAGCCCCAACGGAAAGTGCGTTCGCGGCAATCACTAACAAAACAAAAACAGCTTTCATGTAATCTCCTTCTAGCCCGTATATGGCGCCTGAGCCGTTTTGGCAAAGGCGTACGCGCGCTTCGTCCAACCGTTCTTCTCATAGAACTTGATCCCGCGTTCATTTCCCAACACAGCACAAAGGCGAAGGTGCTTAATCTCGTTATCCGCTGCAATGGTTTCGGCAATCTTGAGCAGCTCCGCGCCGAAGCCTTTCGAACGGGCCTTCTCTGTCGAAACTAAATCGTCGATATAAAGGTGGCGACCGCGCACATAGTCGGTAATAAAACGGTAGCCCATGACCGCTTGGATCTTGCCCTCGTCCTCAATCGCAATGATCTCGTATCCATTCTCAGAATGGGCTTCAAAATAGATCGAAATAAATTCCTCAAGCGAGACATGTGAGCGCAGCTCCTTCATTACGGGATAACAGCGCTCTAAGTCGGCACGCGTTTGAATTTCAAGGACTCTCAAACTAATCTCCTTTTGCTTTTGGTATGTCCGAACTCTAGTGAATCGTTTTGTTCATTCGCTCTAGAATTCCAGTCAACCCTAATTTTTCGAGAGTCGCTGTGTTGCGGGTTGGGATGGATGCCAAATCGCCAAAGGTCTCAGCGGCTTCGGAAACGCTCACTTCCCGCAGCAAGTGCAACATCGGGAAAGGCGAGCGGTTGGTGTAGTTTTCAGTCGATTCTGGATCTACTTCTGCGAAACGAAATTCCGGATGAAAGCCGACGATCTGAATAACTCCAGTCAGCTCCAATTTTTGCAATTCGTCTTCTGCCTCGCCCACGAAATCATTGAAGTCCAAAAAATCCGGATACATCCCGGGCACAATCAAAAGCGTAGTCTCGATCTCCGTACGCGGGGATTGAACCAGTAGCTGTAACTCGTCGATTAAAGCAGCGAGAACATCAGCAGAATCATTGGAAGGACATACGGTGTATCGAATCGTGCCGGCGCGATTAGGCTTATCGGCAAAAGGGCAAAGCCCTAAACCAATCACCATCGTCGCGACCCAGCGGCGAATTTCTTCGATTACCTGAGAATCCTTCACCAGCGCAGCATACCCGAATCGGCCTAGACGGTCTCGGAACTTATTGTTTATTGCCTGCCTGAAAGACGCCCGCTAGGTTTTCGTTTCCAACCGAAAGCCCTCAGATCAATTTTACCGTCGAGAGCCACGTCGACTCCCTCTTCAATCAAGAGATTCCGTTGCCGTGCAAAGCCTCGCGTGCCAAACGGAATGGAAATCATCCCCTTCCCGCCGATCACTCGAAACCAAGGGAGCTTGTGAGTGCGTGTGCACGAATGCAAAATCCAACTCACACCGCGAGCTCCATGCGGATTGCCCGCCAGCTTGGCGATCTGGCCGTAGGTCGAAACTTTCCCGGCAGGAATTTTCTTGATTAATCGCACTACAGATTCAGTGAATGGAGTCATCGAGTTCTTGTACCAAGTAGGTTGCCCGTATGTCCAACAGGGTGCTACGACGGGTCAAAGGGGGCAACATGTTCAAAAGTTTATTGTTCTTAGCTTTGTTCACATTTTCTTTCAGTTACGCCGAAGAGCCGGCGCTCAAAGACGAGGCGCATTTTGAGTGCAAGGCAGCCGCGGGCCAATACTGGCCCGGCGGCAAATCGGGAGCAGGACGTGCGGGCCATCTTTTTATCGAAACGGAACCGTTTAAGTACGACTACAAAGTCACAAACGCCCCGACAGTCAAGATCACGCTGGCAGATTTTAAGAACCGCTTTAACGTTACGGCGTGCAACCTTTGGTACTGAAAGAAGAAGCCGTTGTTGAAAAGGGAACCGCCGAAGTGAAATACGTTTTCGTACTACCGCACAAGGATTCCACAGCGACATCGGTTCACTCGGTGGTGCATGTGAATATACGCTGCAAGGAACTGTAGACGGCGCGCCGAGCGTAAAAAGGATGGTGAGCTTTTTTTTCGCGCTGGCCGAAGATTTCCGATCAACAGCTACTCTACTCTCAGATAATCCGCCGGCCGAATCAGCGGCAGGATACCTACGGTTTCGAACACTGGATCGAAGTGGAATGAGAAATTACCTAAACTTCCCAGCGCCACTTCAGCGACGATCACGCCTTTAAACTGTCCGAGATACCGACTCTGATAATTTGGAGCATTTAGAAAGATCCGCTCGAAAGCCACGTTGCGGCGGTTAGGCAATTGAGCGCTGGCATCTAAGAGATCCGGAATGTACGAGCCATCCAACACGATGCGATCGAGTTTTTCTTGAGTGCTGCCCGAAGAGTCGCGGGTGAAATACGAACCTCTCGTCCAAAAATCTCGCAAGCGATTTGAAAGCGAGTTGGCTGCACTGCCGTCATTCGCACCAGGTCCTAAACCCATCACAATAGCGCGAGCACTGGTAATCTGCAGATTGCGCTTAGGAGCGGTTCCCAAATAGGTGATCGGGCCTTGGATGAATACCGACTTGGTTGCGTAGATGCGACAACCCTTGTCGTCTGTTCTCAAACGCAGATTGTTCAAAAACAGAACTCCATCGATGATCAGATCCCCTGCACACACCATCTCCGCACCAGGAGTGTTTTCCACATACTGATTTCCAGGTGCGAGGCGAATGCCTGCTACGTCCGTACCCGATGGATAGGAGATGTGCTTCCATTGAGGATGGCTCACTGGCATTGCTCCGCCAACTTCCAGTATCCGCGCAACTGTCGGCGCTCCGATATACACAATGCCCTTCTCTTCCACTGCCGGAGGTAAAGTCTGCGCGTCTGGTGCTGCAAGCTTGCTTCGTAGGTATTGAGCAATCGTCGTGTTCACAGCTCCATAACTGAGAGCGGCTTGTGGAACGATCAACTTGCCCCAGACTTTGGCAGTCGCCCAATTCTCCGCGTGGTCGCCGTAAATATTTCCGCTGAGAGGTGGAAGGCCTGGAGTATTCGCTCCGAAGTAATAGGGAGAGCCCAATCCAAGGTCGGTCACAATATTAGACTCCACACGACCGTGGCACATGATGCAGCCCATGCCGCGAATGACTAAAGCTGGTTTGAAGACAGAAATGAAACCGCCGTCATTACCATTGCCGCCATTGGGATTGCCAATGCTGCCACCATCGGTGCCACCACCCGTTTCGCCAGTACCACCGGTGCCGCCGCCAGGAAGACTTCCAGAATGATTTAAGGTCTCAGAGTTGGGCAATTCTTCTTTGGAGCTGACTTCATTGCAGGAGGACAAAATCAAAGCGCTGAAAAAGAGAACCGCGAAATGTAAGCTATTCAAGTGACGTACAGCAGCCATGACAGCCTCCTTGGATTCCTTGGCGAGAAAATCATCTTCCTCACCTATTAGGATAGGAGCCATAAATGGCGAAAAAGCCCGGGAATTATGAAAATTACTGCACGGTAACTTAAGTCGTTGAGACGATTGGGGTCCTAAATTGTGGACCCATTTATGCGTTTCTGCTATCCCCAGCTGGCATGAATCAAGACCTGATATTTAACGGTACTGGCATTAACTACTCCTGGCACTTCCCGCGCCTATTCGATTTATCACCGAGTGAGCTGAGTGCTCATCGCTCTACGGTGTTTATTAGCGGTGGAAGTACAGCGTTGCTCGTCTATTGGGCTATTCATAAGAGCCTCGTCACTTGGAGCGAGAAAGATTTCTGTTATTGGAGCCGTTACTCCAAAAAGGCTTATGGCACGGGCCTAATTTCTGGAGCGAGACGTGTATTGAAAATGCGGCGGGGTTCTGAGGAAGCTATTTTCACAGCAGACCAATACAGAGCTCATTGGGAAATGGCAGTGAAACCAGAATTCTTTCAAATGAAGATGAAAGACCTTCCGAAGAATGTTCGCATTCCTCTCATCAACCGAACGTCGGGAGAGGTGGAAGTGGTGACACCGGATTCCCGTTTTGCGGAGACTCCGGCCTATCTCGTTTCGTTTGCTGCAACCGCGATTCCTAAGATCTATCCAGAAATCAAATTAGGGAATGAGGTCTACGGCGATCTCACTTTTTCGCCGAAGTTCATTCCCTGGCTAAAAAGCTTTGAAAAAGAATCTGCGGATTTTGTGAATTACAATCTCCTAAAACATCAGAGTCTCCCGAACGGGAAATACATCAAGATCTGCGACGACCCCAATCCTAAGAAGATGATGCAGACCGATAACTTGAAGTTTATTTTTGGACGGACTATTCCGTCGTTTGCGGAGAATGTGCGACGGTCCAAGTTGCCCGCAGCACTCCGAGCGAGTGGTATTACGCCGTCAAAGTCATAATCAGAGGCATACCGTCGGTGATAACGATCGTGTGCTCGTACTGCGCGGTGAAAATTCCGCGACCGGTGAGTAACGTCCAACCGTCATCGCTCTCCATGACTTGGTGAGCGCCCGATGAAATGAAGGGCTCAATCGTAATCACTTGGTTCTTCTTTAGAACGCGCTTGTCTTTTTTATCGTAAAAACCAGCGATGAATCCTGGCTCTTCGTGCAATGCGCGGCCGACGCCGTGACTACCAAGATTCTCAATCACAGTGAATCCGTTTTTATGCGCTTCCGTCTCAATCGCGAGCCCGATGCGATTCAGCTTTGCGCCAGCGCGTGCTTCTAGGAGTGCTGCTTCAAGGGCACTTTTAGCGACGGCGCAGATGCGCAGATGCAGCTTCGATTCAGGTGGGATGATCGCAGACCCGCCGGTATCGGCGAAATAGCCGCCCAATTCGGCGGAGACATCAATGTTAACCAAGTCGCCTGCCTTGAGTATTTTAGGTCCGGGAACGCCGTGCGCTGCTTCTTCATTAACGCTAATGCATGTATGACCCGGAAAATTATAGGTAAGCTTTGGCGCTGACTTCGCACCGTGGGCAGCGAGGTACTCACCGCCAATCGCATCGAGCTCGAGGGTTGTAATGCCCGGCTCCATCTTGGATTGCATGTGCGCGAGACACCGAGCCACAATCCGGCCAATTTTGCGAAGTCCTTCTAAGTCTTTTTCTGAATCGATCGACATATCTAGAGTTTAACTTACTCTCACGGTGTTGATAAAGTCCTCCCATGCCAAGCTTCCCAAACCTAGTTCTGCGCCCTTTCAAGGAAGGTGATTTAGCGTTTCTTTGCGAAATCCAACGCGAGCCCGAAGGTTACAAAATGGCGGCCGTTAAGCCGCGAGAGGCAGAGGCATTTCTCCGCCATTGGCGAGAGAAGATTTTGCCGAACGCCAGTGGAATGGTTCGCATTGTCGAAGTAGACGGCGAAGTGGCGGGAGACATTCTTAGCTTTGAGCAAGAGGGTCGTCGAGTGATTGGCTACTGGATTGGCAAAAAATATTGGGGCCGCGGGATAATGACAGCCACACTAAAGCAGTTTGTTACTGACCACGAGAGACACCGCCCTGTCTCCGCATTTGTAGCGATAACAAATCGAGGATCTTATCGAGTGCTAGAAAAGTGCGGATTCAAACAAGTGGGCGAAGCCAGCCTGGCATCGGATCACGTTGAAGAATTCCGAATGGACCTAATGTCGTAACTGCCAACTTCCGCAATCGAAAATGATATTGCCCCACCGAAGACACCTTAAACAAGACCATCGAGCGTAATCGACATTTTCAAAACTAGTTTTCTCATTTCGATCTCCTCAGCGCTTCGCGCTCTTCACTAGTCAGAATGCGGGGTCGCGCTCTGGGCCTTCCATCATCATGAAAAAACGGCGATGGCAGGTGTTGCTTCTTCCATAGACCTTTCACAATAAAACCCGTTGCTCTGATTAGATATGAAAGTGGAACCGCATGGTGTGTTCCTACTGGAAGTGGCGCTATGCCAAACTTGCCCCGCATTCTGGCGGCAATCGGTCCCAAAGCTTCATCGCGCTTGGTTCCACTGGCCGCATAGTCCATGATCGAGTGGATAACGCCAGCAAGAGGCATCTTCGGCCGAGCCAGCGAATTGGCAATAGGAGTTTGGCAGCAGTCGGTGTACCAGCGGTACATGCCTTTATCGGTGAGCCGCACACAAGTCAGGTTTTCATGGCCTAGAGTGATTTCCAATTGAGAAGGCCAGACCGGAAAAATATCCGTACCCCCGTTGGCGTCGAGAATATCTGACGCCCTACCCAGAAAATGGGCGTACGCCTGACAGTCGTCGCAATAGCAAACGGAACGCAATTTGGTTGTTGGGGAAAGTCCATGCACGGCCCCTCGGAGGCCGCCGCATTTACATCGAAGAGAAAGCATTGAAGGCATGCTGTATTAAACGGCGACCTGCCATGAAAGGCAAAGAGGCAGTGAACATGTCTCAAGACATGTTGTGATTGAGCTTCATCATTTCTGGATAATGGAAGACATCAGACTTTGTAGGCGGCCGAATCGACGCCGCGGTCATCGCCTTCGCGATTTGCTCGACGGTAATCGATTTGAATTTCGCAGGCGTCATAAACGATAATACGGGCAGGATTTTCTCGAGCACCCACGGTGTGTGCTTCGAGCCGATAATCATCGACGGGCGAAAAATACTGACGACGGCAGGACCATATTTCTTCACAGCCTCTTCGGACTCGCCTTTCACGCGGGAGTAGCGCGGCATTCCTGCGGCGCCGGAACCAGAAGTGCTTGCAGCGGGATTCGATCCGACTGCAGACATAAATGCCAAGTGTTTCACCCCCGATGCCTTCAGCCCTCGCGCAAACGCCGCATTTAATTCCACGTCGATAGCGCGGTGCTCGTCGATAGTGAGCTTCGCTGTATCTGCACCGACTCCCAGCACACTCAATCCGGCAACGTTACCGCCAAGAGAACGAACAGCTTCCCTCGTCGCTTTTTCCAGCGAGTCTGGATTCATCGAGGGAACTAGAATCTCCCGCAACTCGACCCCCGCACTGCGAGCCTCGGCGACTTGTTCGGGTTGCGAGCGACGCACCAGCGACACGATGGGTTTAAAGGATTTATTCTGGATAAGTTCCGAGATGAGGGCTTTGCCTACGGATCCAGATGCACCGAGAACTAAAGCTGCTTGAGAATTCGACATGGGAAAACCTTACCCCTTACGATAATTATCGGTCATCGTGTACCGAGAGGCACAGAAGCCAAACGCCGCCGCCGCGACTAAAGCAAACGCCGCGAAGAAGAACATTTGAAAACTAACCACCTGCAGCCCTGCTCCCGTGATCAATTGAGTGACTGAATCGTTGCGCACGGTCCAATTTGACAGGAGTACCCACAAATTCCCGACGGTAACACTCAACGTCCAGAAGGCCATGATGGCACCTTTCATCGTGAGTGGCGCCTGACTGTAAGCAAACTCCAGCCCCGTAGCTGACACCAGCACTTCACCGAGAGTGAGAAAGATGTACGGAAGGATTTGCCAGGTGATCGATACGGCCATTCCGCTTTCAAGCGCCAACTGGATGGAACCAGCAATGATCCATGAGAATCCAGCAATCGCGATGCCAAAAGTCATGCGCCGTAAAGCCGTTGCTTCATATCCAAAGCGTTTCAAAGCCGGATAAAGAACCGCGTTGTTGAAAGGAATCAAAAGCATGACAAGCATTGGATTGAGGGCCTGCATTTGAGAGGGCTGAAACCAGCTAGGCTTCGTCATCGCCGCCGCTTGCAAAACCCATGTCGACGCTTTTTGATCAAAGAGAGACCAAAAGGGAGTTACTAAAAAGAATAGCACTAGAATGCGCAGTACATTTCGGGCTCCGTCTACGGCTTCTCGCGAATGCTTGGTCAGAGCGCGATCCAACTGCATGTTAGCACCGGCACCCACAAAGCCGATTGCCACTACTAGCGCGAGACACCACCACAACGTTACACCGAGCCAAGGGGTCGTGTGAGACCACATGCGAACTAAATCCGCAAATCCAAGCGCGATAAAGAGACCTGCCAACACTCCGCCAAAGATCGCGACAGTAAGCCCCGACCGACCGGCGCCATTGCTTCCACGTTCTGACAACGCGGATTTGACCACTGACAAGAAGGAGTCTGGATGCGGAGGTGTCGGCGGCAGATTCACATAGTTGCGGCGCCCGGACCAAAAGATCAGAGTCGCGATGAACATCAATACGCCAGGGATACCGAATGCCACAGAGGGCCCATAATTTTTCAGGAAGATCGGCATCAGCAGACTAGCGAAAAAAGATCCAAAGTTGATGATCCAATAAAATGCGTCAAAGGCGACTTTCCCAACGGCTTTGTTCGTCTGATCGAGCTGATCTCCGACATAAGCAGAGACCAAAGGCTTGATGCCTCCCGAGCCTAAAGCGATCAAAAACAACCCTGTAAAAAATCCGGTGCGATTGTTTTCACACAGCGCCAGGCAAGCATGGCCCAAGCAATAGACTAAACTCAGATACAAAATAGTCCGGTATTTCCCTAAGAATCGATCGGACAGCCACCCGCCCAATAACGGGAAGAAATAAACGCCTAGAACGAAAGTGTGAAAAACCTCTTTCGCAGCGCCCTGCCGGTCAGCGTCCGAAAGGTATTGCGAGGCAGTGAAGAGCAGTGTCGAGGAGACGAGAAACTGCGTCAGGATGTTCCGCATCCCATAGAACGAAAAACGCTCACAGCCCTCATTGCCGATAATGAAATAGATTTGCCGAGGTAAACGGGGATTTGCCATCTCGGGGATATAACACACAGCTGGAGCAAAATTAAGTCGCCGGAAAGCAGCTACTCTAATTCATCCTTTTCAATATAAACGGTTTGGATGTCTGCAATCTCGTTTGTCGCACTTGAGCTTATTTTGACTTTGTTCGAAGACGCCTTCTCGATGGGTTGATCAGACTTCTCGTCGATAAACTCCATCGTCAAGATGCCTTTCTTTGCTTTGTCGTCGGGATTGCCGCCGTTGAAAGTGACTTGGGCGATATGATCGAAATTAGGCCGCCCGACAATAGAATGAATCATGAAGTATTGGGTGGGTGAGCCGACCAAATAATACAGGGGCGTGCCCAGCGTGCTGGCAGCATCCAGCTTTTTGAACTCCAGCACCTGCGGAATGCCCGTCTTTACATTTTTTAAGATTTCGGTTCCGCCTCTTTCAAAGTGGCCACGATAGATTGAACCCTCTAAGGCGAACGGCTTATCTTTCAAAGTGGGCAGCACAAAGCTCGTTGGTACAAACGTGTAGTACTTTTCTTTCGGGTGCTTTTTGCGATCCGCTAAGTACTCTTTCTGGATATTCGCCGGCAGATCGACTTTCAAAATCACTTGGTAATCATGAGGCCTGTGAAACATCGGGAGGTGCGAGAGATAAACCTCGTCGTGTCCAAAAAGAAGCATCCCGTGAACTGATGCCGGGTCGCTCGCGGCAGTCGCAGTTTGAAACGAAATTAGAAGACCCAAGAGACTAAAGAATCTAAGCATGTAACCCCCATCTCCTCGATAGCGAAATACCTAGAGTTTGGCGAGTTCAAATGCTTTTAGCCCTGTGGGTGTCATCTGGCCGGCTGCGTTTTAAAGAATTTCGGTTTTGGCTGATGTTTCATGGGTAATATTCTTTTGTGCGAACCATTTCACTTTTATTGCATAGCTTTCTCATTGCCGGTTGCGTCACGCCTCTGCCACCGGACTTAAAGGGAAAAATTACTGCGTTGCCCAAGTCCCCGCATCAAGGCGAAACATTACTCATTCAATTTCAACTGCAATCATCGCAAATGCCTCTAACACAGAGCAAGGGCGTGGCGTTGGTAGTGGGCGATGAAAATCTTAAAAAGGATGGTGATGCCAAGATCGTGAACCGTCCGCGTGTCTTTACCTGCCCGGAAGGCTTTTGTGCGCTATTCGGTGTCGGCCTTGATTATCCCGTCGGAAATTTATCCGTTGCTTTGAAATTGCCCGATGGTGGCACTCTAGATTCAACGACAGTTTTGGTACGCGCGAGTGAAAAGCCAGTGGAACGACTCAGAGTCGATCCGTCGCGCGTGAAGATCTCTGCAGAAGATCAACGCCGGGTGGATGAAGAACGAGAGATCGTGCATGGGGTGCTCAATACCGCGCGCGCTGAAGACCTGGAGTCTTTCGCATTTAAGTTGCCGATTCGAAGCAAAGAAACGAGCGCCTTTGGCAAGAAACGCATTTTTAACGGCGAGCCGCGCGGATATCACTCGGGAGTAGATTTGCGTGCAGGCGTGGGCAGCAAAATTCACTCAGCGAATTCTGGCATCGTGCGATTGGCGCGCCACCTATTCATGGCGGGAAATCATGTTCTCGTGGATCACGGCGGCGGAATCTTCTCAAGCTATTCTCACTTAAGCGAAATCTGGGTGAAAGAAGGCCAGCGCATCGCCGCCGGAGAATTAGTGGGGAAAGCGGGAAACACCGGACGAGTTACCGCACCTCACCTCCACTGGACCGTTCGCGTAGAAGGCGAAGCCGTCGATCCCATTCAGTTCATGGAAATATCAAAGCGACTTTCCAGTCAGTTTAATCAACGAGAGTAGCGTCTGACTTCGCGGATCTGTAGGAGGCTTGCATAAAACCATCCTCCCCCGTACTGGCTAGGTCTTTGGATTTGGATCGCGATGCTTGGATAGTAACCGCGTAGTTACCCAAATTAGCAAAGCGACTAGCATTCAGAGTTACCTGCGTGGCGCCTACAGTGCTGGTGGAGTCGCTGATAAAAACTGAACTATTACCGTTTTGGTAATCAATATAAATCGTAACCGTTTCATTCGCGGCCACCGCCGGTGAAAACTCGATGGAAGTTCCCGCGCTGCGACTTATCGTAGCCGGCGGGCTGGTAAGGCTGACGGATGAAGGAGTGGCAATCGCGTTTACAAATGAATCGCCGTCATTGTTCGTAAAGGTAAAAGTACCGGTACTCACCAACCTGACCTCTCGCCGCTGTAATGCGTTCCCAAAATATTGAAGCCATCGCGATCGATTGAAATCGAGTCATGACCTGCTAGGAGGAAGTATCCAGCACAATAGTCAGTGCATAGGAACAAAGTGTTCCAAAATTTGGATCGCTCCGGTTTTTAAGGGTGGCATTAGAGATTATTTCCTTCGCCTAATTTCTCTACCACGCGGTCACGGAAACTCAGGCAGGCGCCAAGATTTACCAGATGCGCGTAAACCCCCGATATTTTCCTATCAAAAGAAATCATCTCGCGCGGCGGCAAGCGCATTTTTAATTGGTAAATTACTGAAGGCGCGACTTTGGATATCCGCCTGGGCAAATCGCTCTCGGCGTAAGAGAACGGTTTTTCTGGAGGAGCAAGAAGTGCTTCACCTGCCAGACGGGCTAGCGCAATAAAAGCGTCGCGCGCTACCGCATCATCTGATTCCTCTATTAGGCCCATCTTGCTTCCGCCCAGCAAAATCTGGTCGTCCGAATCTGCAAGCACTCCTCGCATGAGAGTCAAATATGCATCCTTAAAATTTTCGCTAAACGATCGCACGGCCCCAAAATCAAGCAGCACCCATTTGTCGTCTTCGCCCGTGGCATCGATCTGAATTAGATAGTTGCCAAAATGCGGATCGGTTTGGACCAAATTCCAATCCAAAAACTCACTTAAAAATAGCTCGACTAAGTTTTGTGCTAAGCGGTTGCGCCGTACTTGCGACAACGATTTGACCTCCGGGCTATCCACGCGAACGCCCTGCATGAGAGTAGTGGCTAATACCCCCTCCCCGCAGAATTCGTCGATAGGTTCTGGGCAGAGAAACCTTGGATCGCCCTGCAGTTTCTCTCTATAGCGCTTAAGCAAACTAAGCTCCTGGCCATAATCTACTTCCTGCTTTAAAACATCGCGTGCCTCACTGAAAACTTCCGACAATCGAGACTTCGGAAATTCAGCCGGAACGAGCTTGGCGCTAGAGAGCATAAACTTAATCAATCGCAAATCGGCATCGATGGCCTTTTCGATTCCCGGATAGCGCACTTTGACGACGATTTGTCGGCCACTTGAAATAATCCTCGTCGAATGCACTTGCCCTAGCGAAGCAGCTCCCAGCGGCAAAGGATCCAACTGAAGGTCGCGTGCGCGCTCAGGACCTAGGCGCTCGGTAAGCAAACGTTCGATATTTTGCGTCGATAAGGGCTCGAGTTGCGACTGGAGCGATTTCAAAATGGCGTTCACTTCAGGGGGCAAAAACGACTCTCCGTAAGTGGAGAGCACCTGCCCAACTTTGGCAAAAGCACCCTTCAGTTCCCGAGCTTCCTTTGTGAAGTGTCGCACTTGCTCTTCTAAGAGCTTTTTACCCGCTTCTAGCTGCTGCGCCTTGTTCCGAAAAAGGCCACCTAGCCCGTATTGCGCCGCCTTTGATCCCGCAGACACAGAGATTTTTGCCAGGCTAAGAGAACGAGAGAACAATCCGGTTTTTGAAGATTTTGCCATCTACTGACTCTAGCACTGAGTCGCTAAATCGTGTCGCTAAGGCATCAGTGTCATAAAAGAAAGGAGCGCTTGTTTGCGCGGAGCGGACTTAGGGGACATGAATGGCCTAAAGCCCGAATCGGATTTAGATAAGGGCTGTGCACTGCCAAGGAGATACTGAGAGAGCAAAGTCTTTAGCGCCGCCTCAGCGTTCTGCTGCGTGACACCAACCCATTCCAGCCGTCCTTCAGCGTATAGAGAAGTAAAGCCATTGACGACCGCCCAGCAATTGAGAGCGTGATGAAAAGGATCGCCGGAACCAATCAACCCTGCCTCCTGGCATTTCTTCATGACCTGAGTGAGCAGAGCAAATGTCCTTGCGGCCGTTTCCATTAACTCGGGGTATTTTTCCGAGGGGCAAACATTGGAGGCCACCATCAATTTAAAGTGCTGCGGATGCAGCATGCCCATCTTGAAATAGGCGTTCCCGCAACCAAAGAACATTTTTTGAACATCGCCTTTGGATTGCTTGATGGCCTGCTCCATGTACTTGCGCTTTAGGTCAAACCCCTCCTGACTGATCGCAGCAAGGAGAGCCTCCTTATCTTTAAAATGCCGATAGGGGGCAGCGAGGCTCACACCGGCGCCTCTCGCCAACTCTCGCAGCGAAATCGATTCGACTGGTTTCGACTCCAAATGCTTGACCGCCGAAGCAATCAGCGTCGAGCGCAGGTCGCCGTGATGGTAGGCCGCTGGACGGCTATCCTTCTTACCGTTTTTGTTTCGACTGCCCATACCAATACCTCAACACAATTTCTTCACAATTACTATGTTGACGCCGTTAACATTTTAAAGTTAACATTGTTAACATCAAATAGCCATAGGGACATATACGATGCGTCAATACCTCTCGCAAATCATTCGTCACCGCAAACTGGTAGTTTTCCTTACGTTGCTCACGACCCTAGGCCTACTCGCACAGCTTCGCTCGCTAACGGTCATCATCGATCCCGATAACACTTTGCCGCAAACGCATCCCTATATTGCGACCGGAAATGTCATCGAAAAAGTGTTTGGCAATAAGTTTACTGTAGTAGTGGGCATCACTCCCAAAACGGGCGACGTTTTTCAGCAAAGCGTTTTGGAAAAAGTCAGAAACATTACCAATCGCATCGCTAGCTCTCCGCTGGCAGTGAAGGGAAACATTTCTAGCCTTTCCTCCCGAAAATCAAAAAACATTTTAGGTGATGAGGAAGGAATGATTGTTCGGCCCCTGATGGAGAAAATTCCAGCGACAGAGACAGAGATGGCTGAACTTAAAAAGGGAGTCGATTCCAATCCTGTTTACCGCGATTTATTGGTTTCTAAAGACTATCGCACTACACAGATTGTCGCTGAATTCAAAAAAGCCGAGGGTGGGTTTGCAGAAATTGCGCGAGTAGTGCGAGAGGCCGTGGCGCCAGATAAAGATGATTCCGTCGACATTGAAGTTTCAGGCCTTACCATTTTTCTTTCGCTTTTAGAAAAATACTCAGCTCGTATGGCTTTCTTGTTCCCAATTGCAGTCCTCATCATTGGCCTGATTCACTATGAAGCATTTCGAACCGTTCAAGCACTGGTGCTTCCATTGGTGACGGCGCTATTGGCCGTGATTTGGGCAATGGGATTTCTCGGCTTAATGGGCGCCCCGTTCGACGTATTTAATGCGTCCACGCCCATTTTGATTTTGGCTATTGCCGCCGGCCATGCAGTGCAAATTCTCAAGCGCTATTATGAGGAATTTGCAGAGCTCCAGGCCAAGCATCCCAAAATGGCGCCCCAGGAACTCAACCACCTTGCTGTACTGAACTCGCTTTCCAAAGTGGGGCCAGTGATGTTCGTGGCGTGCGGCGTGGCCGCGCTGGGATTTTTCTCTCTAACCATTTTTGAAATCAAATCGATTCGCACATTTGGGATTTTTACGGGCGCGGGTGTTCTCAGCGCGTTAATTTTAGAACTTACATTCATCCCCGCCGTGCGCATCATGCTGCGTCCTCCCGGCGAGAAGGAATTATCTCGTGAAAGAGAAAATAGCATTTGGGATCGAATCACGGCGCGTTTCTTTCACTTAGCGATGGAAGAACGCAAGAAAGTGTATGCCGTGGTTGGAATGGTCATTCTGGTTCTCTCAATCGGTGGGTACTGGCTCAAAATCGACAATTCTCAAAAAGGCTACTTCTACGGGAAAATCCAGGAACGCCAAGACGACGACAGCCTGAATGCAAAGATGGCGGGAACGAATCCGTTTTATATTCTGATTGATGGCAAGGAAGAAGATGCCATTAAGCGCCCAGAGGTGCTCAGGGCGATGGAAGCCCTGCAAAGGTTCCTAGAGAAGGACTCCAGTGTTGGTAAAACGTTGTCACTCGTCGATTTTATTAAAAAAATGAACCAATCGATGAACGCTGACAAAGCGGAGTTCTATGCCTTGCCAGGGAGTCAAGATCTCGTAGCGCAATATCTCTTGCTTTATTCCAACTCCGGCGAGCCCGGCGACTTCGACACTCTCGTCGACTATGGCTATCAAAAAGCCGTGGTCACTGCGTTTGTTAAGGAAGATCGTTCTTCCGTAATGGAGAAGCTAGCGGGCGATGCAATGGAGTTTGCAAAGCGTAACTTCCCTCCGGGGATTGAAGTGAGAGTGGGAGGCGGTAGCCTTGGAGGAGTTGCATTGAACGAAATTATGATTCGCGAAAAAGTTCTCAATATTCTTCAAATCATGGCAGCGGTCCTCGTCGTCAGCTCGTTGGTATTCCGATCTTTAACGGCGGGAATCTTGATCTTGGTGCCCCTGCTCGCGGCCGTGTTGGTTAATTTTGGCGTAATGGGACTTCTGGGAATTCCCCTGCAGATTGCTACCGCATTGGTCTCCGCTATGGCTGTTGGTATCGGAGCTGATTACGGAATTTATATGAGCTACCGAATGCGGGAGGAGCTACAAAACAACTCCGATGAAAGAGCAGCAATGGAAAAAGCTTTTAAGTCGGCAGGAAAAGCGACTTTGTTCGTATCCACCGCGGTCGCCGGGGGCTTTGGAGTGTTAATGCTGTCTTGGGGGTTTATGATCCATATTTGGATGGGCTTTTTGATCGCCCTGGCGATGTTAGTAAGCTCCGTCACAGCACTCACTCTTTTTCCAGCACTTATTTTCTCAATCAGACCTAACTTTATTTTCGCTAACAAAAAGGAGTCCTCATCCATGAAAACATCTGCTGCGAGCGCGTTCCTACTTGCCCTCATAATGGGAGGTAGCTCCCTAGTTGCGGCGACCGCCCCTACCGCTGAGGAAATTGCGAAAAAGAGTTTTCTAGCGTCTAAAACTACAGACTCGACATCTGACTCTACCTTCACGCTCACCAATGCGTCAGGACAAGAGCGAGTGAGGCAAACCACAGGGAAGACAAAACTGACGGCGGGAACTACGGACAATATGCGCCTAGTGACGTTTCAATCCCCTTCCGATGTGAAGGGTACGAAGACGCTTTTAGTGGAGCACAATGGAAAAGACGACGATATCTGGATTTACCTTCCCGCTCTCAAGAAAGTCCGAAGACTGGTCTCTAGCAATAAAAAGGACTCTTTCGTCGGAACTGATTTTTCCTACGGTGATGTCATCGGCCATCGTCCCGAAGACTGGAACCATAAGCTGATTAAGGAAGAGAAAGTCGACGGAAAAGACTGCTACGTCATCGAGTCCGCTCCTAAGACTCCCGCTATAGGGGAGAATTCTGGGTACTCAAAGCGCGTCAGCTGGGTCGACAAAGCGAGTTTCGTGTCCATCAAAGGCGAGTCCTACGACCTCAGTGGTACCTTGTTGCGTAAATTCAGTGCCCGTGATGTTCAACAAGTCGACGTCAAAAGCAACAAGTGGCAGCCGATGGTTCTTCAATCCGAGAACGTCCAAACCAATCACAAAACAGTCATTGAGTTCAAAAACTACAAAGCAAACGTGGGAGTAGGCGATGAGTTCTTCACTGCGCGCTATTTGGAAAAACAGTAGCCTGGCAATCATCCTATTGGGCTTTTGTTCGGGGGCAGTGCTTGCCGACGAAAGCACCATGGAAGCTGAAAGCGCTTCTTGGCGCGAAAAGATCGGACTAAGTGGCTCTTTCCGATTGGGGGAGTACTATCGCGATCGCTCTTTTTCCACAGAAAAGGGCTTTCTCAATGGTTCGGTCTGGGGAAGTTTTAAGCCGCAAGAAATAGTTGGCTTCAAACCCTCGGTCGATTTGCGGGCCCAAGCGCAAAATCTTACCCGCAGCAGTTCCATCGACGTTAACCTACGGGAAGCGTTTGTGGAAAAATCAGTCGGCGCCTTTGATTTTCGAGTGGGCCGACAGATAGCCGTTTGGGGTCGGGCCGACAAAGTAAACCCAACAGACAACTTAACTAGTCGAGATTTTTCCTTGCTAGTGACTGACGACGAGGATCAGCGCAGCGGTCCTTTTGCCACGCAAGTCGTCTACAACTTGGATTCGTGGCGGCTCATTGGGATTTGGCAGGCAGAATGGCGCTCGCCCGTTTTTCCCCTCGGGGCCACTCCTCCCGGCGTGGCCTTCTCCTTTGGGGTCCCGCAAAACTCGCATGAGCAATTCGCTTTGAAATTGGACAACTCGGGTGGCGCTATCGATTGGTCTGTCTCGTTTTTCCACGGAGTAGATCGAACTCCCGACCTGAGAGTTCTGTCGTCGGGTGCAGCTGGCACTGATATCGAACTTAACTTTCAAAAAATCGACGTACTTGGCGCCGACTTCGCCACCAATCTCGGTTCTTTCGGGGTACGGGGAGAAGCTTCTTACACGAAAACACAAGACAATGGCGGGACGGATCCCCTCACCAAAAACTCAAATCTGTTTGTCGTTCTGGGTACGGATCGGAGCTTTTACGAAACGCTCAATATCAATGCCCAGTATCTCTACCGCCACACCTTTGAATACTTCGAAGGAAGTTTTTCCGATCCCAATGTCAGCACGCTGGCGCTGCAAGTAAACATCAACGCGGGCCAACTCTCTCAAAACATGCATGGGGCTAGCCTGCGTATTAGTCACAAGGCGCTGAATGAAACGCTCGAATCAGAGCTCACCGGAGTGGGCTGGTTTACGACGCAGGATTACTTACTACGCCCCAAGGTCTCCTATGCATTTTCCGACAACTTCCGCGGAACATTGGGAATTGAAATATTCCAAGGAAATAAATCTACTTACTTCGGCCGACTACGCAGCCTCAGTAGCGGTTTTGCAGAGGTCAGACTGCTGTTTTAATTTGCTTCAAACTGGCGAAAGAAAAATAAAAAGACTCAGCGCCAACACCGAGATGGCGGGCAACGATTTCACAATCGGATCGCCCACTCTGATGTGCATTAGAATCGCTCCGACCATAAGAAAACTCACCACTGCGGCGGCCGGAGTGGCCAAGCTCGGAATCCACAGCCCCACTAGCAAAAGCAGTGCGGCGACTACTTTCGAACTTCCCACCAAATAAAACAGAGCGGAAGGAAGTCCATATGCTCTAAACTCCTCCTTCATCGACGTGGCATTGCCTCCTCGAAACGCCGAAGCCTTATTGAATCGAAGAAGCCAGACATTAATAAGTCCAAGTCCAACAATTATTTGTGCAAATGATTTAAAGAGAATCATGGTGGCCCCTGTTCTGAGTTTGTAACTACCCTATGACCCTACCTGCTACGGTTATTACGTTCAACATATTGTGACACTAATTTTTAATGCCGATTTAAGTACATGACATTATAAGTAATATTCCCGTAAATTTAAGTTCGGTATGTTCTTAACTTAATTGGTTTATGTGCGAGTATAGAACGATGAAAGAATCAAAACAGATACCGGCCGAAGTACTGGCAATGGCGGAACGAGTAGGAGAGTTTATTGAGTACTGGGGGTTCAAACATGTAGAGGGAAAAATCTGGGGAATTATTTTTCTATCCAGTGAACCTCGCGACATGACTTACCTCGCCGAGCAACTAGGTCTTTCGAAAGCTCTGGTCTCCATGGCCGTTGCCAGGTTACTCGAATACAACGTCATCAAGCCCGTTCATCCAGACCGCCAACGCTATCAAGCTTACGAAGCCAACCCCAACGTGGTGGAAGTGATCTTTAATGTACTGCGATCCAGAGAAAGGGTGATGCTTTCTCGGATTCAATCGACGGCAAAAGAATTGTCCGTTTTGAGCGATAGCAGACTTACCGAAACGGGCTACTCGGTTAAACGCGTCGCTTTCATATCGAAGATGGTGAAAGTCGCCATCATCGCCTTGGACTCAACGGTGGCACTTAAGGCATGGGACTTGAGACTGTTGAAAAAGATTGCGGGAGAGAGAAACGAATCAAAATAAAGTTCAACTCTATTTCGACCACCATGGTTGCCATGGTCGGCAAAAAGGGAGCGGTATGATTCTTCAGGACTCGGGTCCGTAAATGCGGTGGTATGAAGAGCGCCGTTGATGCTAAATTTAGACTTCATTGTTTTTGGTTCCGGGAGCAACTCTTGTCCATTCGCATTATTCTTTGCCTGGTTACCGTGCTTTTTTCCCACATCTCCCAAGCAGAGATTTTACGTAATCGGAGACATAGCGGCAGAATCCCGGCCCAACGCCAAGTTGCGCAAAACATCATTACTCCTCTATACAACTTCTTCTATTTGGGCGGAGCGGCGTCCAAGGAGATTTGCCGCAACGCCGCCATCAGCCGAGGGGCGACCCACTTCTACTTTGGACAGGCCCGCTTCCAAAATGGGGTAAACTTCCAAGACGCCTGTTTCGCCGCAGCCTTAAGAGGATCACCTCCCCCGGTAAGTCTGACGTCGATGCCTCAGTCTCCCCCAGAAACCCGTCAACGCCAGGCGCCCCCAAAGAGCGAAGCGGTTCATGTCTGGACCCGGGAGCCGAACTCCACTCCCGTCACCGAGAATGTGGCGGCCGTTCAAAGCGCGAGCGATGCGTTGATTAAAAAAATGGGGCAAGCGGGCGAAGAGCCCATAGATCCAAAAGGCCCATGGTCGTATCAGTGCCTTCGCATCAATACGAATGAGGACCCATTTTTTAAGCCTTTCTTTTCCATGAGCTTTGGCATGATCAATCGCACGGACCTTTTTAAGAAAACCAGCGAGGATAACTCCATTCAATTTGGGGATTTTAAATACACCCGAAAAACCAACGAGAGTGGTTTCACCAATTTCGCGGAGTTTGCCGGATCAAAGCACGTCATTCCCGTGTCAGAGCTGCACAAAAAGGCCGCACCCGAAAATGACCCACGCATCGAAGTGACCGTTGATACGGAGGCCCACACCGAGTTGAAGTTCTTTCACTCACCCAGCGGTGAACCCTTTGGAATTGGTCGCTTTAAGAACAATATTTTCTACCGCCGATTGGGCAGCAAAGAGAAGTTTCCTACAACCGCAAGTGAAGATTATTGCATTTACCGCAAGCAGGCGACCGCCACCCAGGACCTTTTGTCCGCGATCAAGGCAGTCCTTTAAAATTCATCTCAGGGGCGGTGCTGGCCGACACTTTGGAGCTTCGGCACATTCTGCCTATTTGGCGGCGGCGCTTTTTTCCGACCCCAATTAGAAACTCTCTGCCCAGTCCCAATCAATTCTGGGTCCTGCGGCCGATCAACTTGTGGAAGCATATGGGAAGTGTGGCGGGTCTGTTTATGATTTTTGCCAGCGGAATATTGTCGTGCTCGGCGGAGTCTTATTTCTATTTGCGCCCTTGTTCCAAAAGAGCGCGAACGCAGTCTAGGTTCTTGAGAACAGCTTCTACCGTCATCTCTTGAAATTTGTTCTCCCCCATCTCTATTGCCCGCGTTTTAGTGACTCCCAAATCCCTTCGCCACTGGTCCGTGTTGAAGTGATCCCAAGCATTTTGGTTCATCAAGAATTGGTGCGGTTTAACCCGAAGTTCACTTAGTTCCACTGCAACCCAAGTTCCGTCTTCCCCGGTTTGAAAAGGAAGCAAAGGCACCAGCCCCAAAGGCAGCAAGTACACTCCGCCAATGCTAAGCACTTGTTTGCCGTCGGAGTTGCGGACATTACGGAGCGCCACCATCGAGGAGTCACCTACTCGCTTCATTGCTCCCACTATTGCGCCGCCCACCGAAATCAAGATCGTATTCTTCCAAAGTTCGGTTACTCGCGGTTTGATGACACCTAACGTGCCAAAGTGTCCGTAGGACATTTGAGAGCAGTTACCGGCATAGTAGCTCTCGTGCAGCAATAATTGGATTTGATCCGTGACGAGAGCTGGATAGGCGGCTCTCGGGCTGTTCCCGTTCCACCCCATTCTAGCCAGCCGGCGTTTAAAACTAAGAGGCTGGTAAAGTTCGGGAACGTAGGCCGCAGCGGTTATTAGAAAGTCGGCTTCCTCGGACAAAGGTGTCGTTCTGGACGATTCAACTTTAGCCTGCAGGCGTTGCGAGATTTGTTCCCCAAAGCGATCCCGGTCTGCTTCGGGCAATCGATCGATAAACCACCACACCACTGCCCAATCATCTGAGGCGTCTAAGATCCTAAGCGCCCAATCGACGGCCCGAGGGGATTCTATCCAGAGGTGAGACCACCCCAGCAAAAGACTTGTGTCGCGTACTGAAAGTTGGCCGTTTGGTCGAAAGACTGCACTTAGAAATTTTTCGACCTTGAAGTTCTCAATCTCCAGCAAGAACCCCAAATTTGCCAGAAGCTGGCTCCCAACGTCATGAGCATCGGCGAGTTTCTCATAATGTGCCCTGGTAAGACGCTTCTCGAAATCCCACGCATTTAATTCCAAAGTATGGGCGGCGGACTGAAGAACCCGAGGAAAGCCGTTCTCTAATCCTGCAATCGTTTCATGTTCTATTTTTAGATCGGTAAATCCCTGAGCGGACATATTGCGACGAAATCCATCCCACGCAGCCCCGGTAGCCGATGGCGGTTTTTCAACTTCCTCCCAGCGTATTTTGTAGTGAGAGGCACCTTTAGGTGTAACTCCGGCCCAGCAAGCACTGCTAGCCGCGAGCAAGCCCGCGAAAAAAAACAATGATAATTTTTTCAAACCCAAATCCCCAATCAACCCATTTAGCAGAGGAGCAAACGGTAGCACTGAGGAATTGGAGGGGCAAAACGGTGCGCGTTAAGAGGCCTATTGCTTGGCAAGGCGCCCGCCCAACGCGATTCTTCAAAGCGTAATCGTAGCCAATTTCATTCTTTTTGATTCGCTAATTAAAGCTTTGTCGTAGGTCCATAGCTTACAGCGAGAAAGCAAGCTTGATGCGATTAAGTTTACGTCCGTCCAGCCTAAACCTTTTCCATAAAGAGCGGACTTCTCAATGAGCCCAAGGACTTCTTCATCGGAAGCAACAACTGCTTTTGGAAGAAAGAAAAGCAACTCTAAGACTTCGCTTCGATTCTTGTAGTTTCCCAGCGAGAGTTCTCCCAGAACGAGGGGGTGAGTAAAAATTTCCTCTCCTTCCAATGCCTTCCGAAGTTCCGCAGATCCCTTTTTAAGGTGCTCAACCCAGACAGATGAATCAACCAAGATCATTATTTAACCGGGCTTTTTCTTCTGGGGGGTAGTCGAAGGCCTGGCTCCGTCCCTCCTAATTCGGCTAGCCTTCTTTTGGCATGCTTTTCAATTAAGGCCCTCAAGCCCTCATGGATGAGAGCTGTCTTTTCCTGTATTTGGGTGAGCTTTCGAGCTTTCTCCACCAAATCGTCTTTGAGTATGACCGTAGTTTTCATACATATAAATATACCTGTTTCATATGTATGAGGCAAACAGTGCGGAATGACCTCAAAGACAGCAGCGGTGCCTTGATTCAAAACTAAAAGTCGTTCTCGATAACCTCTGGCACTTTTGCGGCACAAGGGATCTTGATAGTCTTCTCTGCCATGTCAGCGCAGGCTTTCAGCAAAGTGGTCCCTCTACCGTCTACTATCCAGTTTCGGTGGCAAGGGCCTGGTCCTGGGTTATAGTCTTGAGTCCCTGTGATTATCCAGTCGTTGCACTCCCGTTCCGTCCTCGCGCTAACACTAGGCGGATAGGACATGGGAACGGTAAAGTCGATGTCAGCCGGCGGCGGGCAATCCGCGCAAGTAGGAGTGGGATCTGTACTTTGCAGTTTGTCTGCTTTTGCGCAGGAGCAAGTCACGCCAACCGCTCTCCACAAACCATCCTGGCCTTGTTCACATTTTCCCGTTTTAGGATTGGTGATTTTTGCCGGGCCTTTCCTGTACGTACAAGCTTGGCAGCTCGCTGGATCTTTATCGCAGTCAACTTTTTCCTCGGATTCATTGTCTTCGCAAACGGATGATTGATAACTAGATTCCATTGGGAAGCAAACGGCCATCGCGGCGATAGCCGAATTAGCCCAACCAAGAGTCAGAAAAAAACTCAATAAACGTAAACGCATGTGAACTTCTCCGGTATTGAAATATTTCCCGCTTAAGCCTGATGGAGGTGAAACGCACCGAGTTTAGGTCTTGGGAAACCTTTGATTGGTCAGGAAATCGTCGAAAATGGTCGGTTCTAGCTTAATTATACTTTTTTGTAGCGCGTCATGTCAAACACCAGACGCCATTGATTTCAACTACTTAGGATAGAGCCTTAAATTTCATAATTGGGTTCTTCTTGCTTTATCGATTCGCAAAAACAATATAAGCGTTCAAAGCGAGGAGGAAGAATGCTGGCAACATCTCTAAAATGGAGTCCCTTGCCCTTACACGCGCGGCCACCCCCAGCCCCATCAACACCCCTAGACCGAAAGCGGCTAGGGTGGCCAATGGTGGAAAGTAAGCGCCGGCAATTATGGCTAAGCTTCCAGTTAATTGAAGCCATCCAACTAGGCCACGGTACCGGCTTAAGCCATAGCGCTCAAACTCAGTGACCATATCCTGTGAAACCAAAAGGGAAATCCCGTAGTAGAAAAAACAGGCAGAGGAAATAAACTTGGCTGAGAGCAGTATCATTTGGATCCTGTCAGTCGAGGTTACTAAAATAAAGGAATACGATGATCACTTTAAAAACGGTTGCACAAATAGTTGTTGGACTCGGACTTCTGAATGTCTGGCTCCTTCGTTTTAATCAGTCTACGGCATTTCGAGGGGGAGACGCCCGGTCGATGAAAGAGGAATTTGCCATCTATGGACTCCCCTCGATTGTACTTTATTTGGTGGGAGGCCTTAAAATAGTTGCAGCGGTCTTACTTCTTATTGGTGTGTGGATTCCGGCTGTTGCCATTCCGGCCGCCGCCGTGGTGAGCGTTCTCATGGTCGGTGCTATTCTTATGCACCTAAAAGTGCGCGATCCCCTGACGAAGTCTTTACCAGCTATTTCGGTTTTAGCGCTGAGCCTATTTATTTTCCTGGCGCCCATGTGAGTCACGAGGTGGGGCGATCGCCTAGAATTGTCATTGCCGGGGCGCGTGGGGATCGCTCATCCGGAAGTGTTGCGCCGGAAAAAATCCGCTATCTGCTCTTTTGTGACCAGACTTTGCGCCGCATCCATTACTAATTTCTCAAACTCGTCCTCGTTGGCGATCACTTGGAGGCCGTTTACCTGAAGAAATACGGCGGCGGTAATGGCTGCGATACGCTTGTTCCCGTCGTAAAACGCATGGTTCTTAACTAAGTGGATAAGCGGCAGCCATCTCATACAGATCTTTGTGAAGGTATTGGTCGCCGTATCCCGATTCCGGCTGCGCAAGTGCGGAAAGAAGAAGGCCTTCGTCTCTGACTCCGGGAGTTCCACCGAACTGATTGATCTGAAGTTTATGTAACGCTTCGACCTGCTCCGTGGTGAGAAATTTCGGTTCGGGAATCATTTCGCCAAATTCTTCATCATCTTTCCGTATCGCTTATTGATGTCTTTGGCGGCCTTGGTCACTTCTTCGTCGCCGGCTCGGGGGGCCTTTCCTTGGAGAAAGCGGATATTCAAGCCATCCTCTTTCGGAGTGATTTCGATCTGGGTATTCCGATCGAGTTGATAGAGTTCTGCGATGGGCTTATCAATGATAATTCCTAAGCTTCCACCGATTGCAGTTAAGTTTTTCTTCATACCAGTACCTCTCCTAATATATTACCAAAATATTACCATTACTACAATGACCATAATATACCGAACTGTGGGCTGGCTAACTTGCTGATGTTACTTTCGACTCTGAATTACTTAATAATTCAGTGTAGATCCGTATTTTCGGGAGGCACACCCGCAAACGTCCCGCAGATTTAACCTTCTTATTTGGCCCCCAGTCCGTCACATCATTCTTACAGTTGCAATGTACTGTAAATTACTGTACATTTGCGGTGTGGATAAGCGCTATGAGGTTCAACTTTCTGCCTTCGTACAAAAGCGCTTTCGTAAATTGCCCGACTACATCCAGAAAGCTCTCCGAACTTGGTCAACTTTGATAGAGGAACATGGAGTTTCGACCATGCGGAGAATTCCTGGCTACCACGACGAGCCGCTGCGTGGTGACCGAAAGGGACAAAGGTCTTCGCGTTTAAACCGCGGCTATCGGGTGATTTATGAAGAACTCGAATCGGGCGAAATTGTGGTGATATCAGTCTTGGAGGTAAATAAGCATGAGTACTAAAGTGAAAGCTGCTGTCTTTTTTGAAAAGGAAATGGGCGCTATGACCTTTGGCGCTTTCCTAACAGGTGCTAGAACCGCCATGGATCTTTCCCAAGCACAGCTGGCTCGTAAACTGAATGTGTCACGGTCCATGATCTGTGATGTAGAGAAGGGGCGTGTCTTGGTAAGTCCTGCACTGGCGGTGAAAATAGCTCGACTGGCTGGGTTTCCAGAGAAGTTTGCGGTTAAGTATTGTCTGCAAGATCAGTTGCGAAAGGCCAAGATTAAAATGAACGTGAACGTCGACGCTGCGTGAGTCCGCCCATCTTCCCTTACATGACCATCTCAAGTGCGGCAGAACAATCGAGCAGACCTGGAACTCTTTGTCTCTGAATGCCCTTTAGTTCTATCCGAAGGCAACAATATCCTTGCTGTGATTCTTCAAAAACGTTTTCCATGACTGGCCACGAGGTCGGTTCCGTTTGCTCATATATTTTTCAACGGAACTCTGTGCAATTTTGATCCCGAGTTTCAGAAGCTCGCCGTGGATACGCGGCGCTCCCCAAAGGGGATTGGATTCCGACATCTGTCCTATCAACCGAACACCGTGCGGATGAACAGCAGGCCGACCTGCCCTCTGGCTATATTTCCATCCCCAATACAGCTTGAACGCCATTCGATGCCACCGAATGATCATTTCCGGCTGGACCACAAATAACGACTGTTTCCAATTAAGAGTCAGCTTCGAAAGCCAAACCAAGATGGGCCGATCCCATCGACGAATGACGAGATTACGTTGCCGTCTTTTCAACATGCAGACCTGATAACGAAGGAGTGCGTTTTCTGAGATCAGTTCCCGACGTGATCTGAAAACCGCTCGCGCGGTCTGAATAAGGAATCGTAAATAGAGCATGGGGCAAATTAGGAAGCGAAAAAGACCGCGTCAATCGACTCAGAATTACTTAGTAATTCAAAATAGATCGGTATTTTCGGGAGGCACACCCGCAAGATCACTTCGTCATTTTTTATTTTAAATTAATTCAACTAGTTGAAAGAAAAATGGCGGGGCGGACGGGAATCCGCAAAGCCATTTGTTTAAAGACCTGAATCTACACTAAAAAGTAAAAATAACAATCGCTTACTCGAAGGTCGATACTGCAAGTCACTGAACCAAATAGCGTGAATTTAGCGTTTGCTGTCCCCGGAAAGTCCCCGGCTTTTTTGCAGTTGCGGGGCGACGAGGACTCGAACCCACAACCATACCAACTTGTTTTTACCTTTTACGCACGACTGGCGTCCCAGTGATGCGTCCGGCGCGACTAGCATTGCCCCACCTCCGCAATCTCACGTTCGCCGAACCAGGCCATCGCCGCCAATCGGGCGGCTAGCGACTCGGACGGCTGGTATCCCCAGGCAAACTCTTTTGCGACATATTCGGTAACGAAATTTGAACGTTGGTCCGGCGTCAGTTCGTTCTGAAAAGCATCGAAGGCGGCTTTTTTCCGAGCCTCTTCTCGTTGATTCTCTCCCTCTCGGTCGGCGTCAGCCGGAATCGGTTTCGAATCGTTTGTCGTAACGAGATTGAGCCCTTTCTTTCGGCATAATTGGAGAACGTCGTCCATCGCGGTTGCAAGATATCGAAACGGGCTGTGGCACGTTTCCCCGCTGAGAGTTCCGTACTTGTCGACGTAAGTAAGCGCGATCCGAATTTCCTCTCCGCCGTAGGTCTCCAAAAGGCGTATGAGCCCTTCTCTCTCAGTTCGCTGCTTCTCCGGCGCACGAATTTTTGTGATGCGTGCGAAGAGCTCTTCCGCGTCTTCTTGAGAGAGATTTTTATACTTCTTAATACTTATAATCTGTTCCTCATTTTGAGGTGTTCCGTCCCACCTAACCGACGACACTTTCCGGGGTAAAATTCCCACCTAAATGACGACGGTCTGGGAGTCCTTTTTCCCACCAAAGTGACGACGCTTTTGGGGAGGGAATTCCCACCAAAA
>Ga0163144_10000464_pt1 | contig 94379 bp, 80 predicted proteins | sample OliLak19BULKMAT1_FD_123175 | JGI IMG/M metagenome (GOLD analysis project Ga0163144, IMG submission 123175) | Freshwater microbial mat bacterial communities from Lake Vanda, McMurdo Dry Valleys, Antarctica - Oligotrophic Lake LV.19.BULKMAT1 | ecosystem: Environmental > Aquatic > Freshwater >...
CTTCGTCGCCGGGCGGCGTCGCTCCTCCTCGACGTATCGCAGAGGATACGCGGTCGTCGTCGCTTCTTGCCCGACAACGAATGAGGACGAATCCTGCTAGCGATTCAGCCGTTACAGCCCACTCGCCAGCGCACTTCAGTCCGATTTGGCCGCCCACTCGAACTTGTCGCCGCGCTTCAGCACGTGCAGCTTCAGGTCGCTCGCGGAGTGAAGCTCGCCGTCGGCGCGTGCAACCCGTTTCGCAGCGCGTGCGTCGACGACGAGTACCGTGCTCTCGCCGATCACTTCGAACGAGCGTCCGCTCACCACCACCGCCGTCTTCTCGTCGATGCCGACGCCGATCGCTTCCGGATGATCGAGTACGCACGCGAGCATTCGGGTGAAACGCTGACGCTGCACGAAGTGCTGATCGAGGATCACCTCGGGCCACAAGCCGAGCCCGTCGGTCGTTTGCGTTGCGCCGGCTTTGACGCTTTTCAGATCGGCTTTGTCGCCGCCCATGATCATCAACTTCGACATAGCCGCTGCACCGGCGCTCGTGCCGCCGACGACAGCGCCCTCGTGGAAGCGCTTGACGATCGCGTCCACGAGCTTGGCCGTCTCGAGCGCTTCGAGCAAACGCTTTTGATCTCCGCCGGGCATCCAAATGAACGCGGCCTTCTCGATCGCCAGAAGCGCCGCGACCGGATCGCTCACGTCGAGAACGCTCACATTCGTCGCGCCGTGTTCCATCCAAAAAGTGCGCGACTCTTCCCCTGACTTCGGATCGCTCGAAGCTTGAGCCACGATCAGCATCGCTGCGGATTTGCCGCCCGCCTGCATCAATGCGCGCTCGATGATCTCCGGAGTCGTTCCCCCACCGCCAACCGCGATCAGCACTCCCTTCGGACGTGCCGCGTCGGGAGGAGCGGATTTCAAAGCGAGGGTGCAGGCGACGAGCAAAGAACACGCGGCGAAAACGAAGGGAATTTTCATGGGCGCCAGGTTCGACGCTCGCGCCGTCCACGTCAACTGGGGATTCCGCGCATCGCGAGAGCGCTCGGCTAGACTTTGCGCTCCGAAGTCGTGATCTCTGTTCGATCACGATCCCTGTGAAACCGCACTGGAGGTCACTCGATGAGTACGAGGTCACGCCCGGGCTGGATGCGCGCACTGCTTGCCGCATGCACCTTGGGGATAGCCGCGCTGTTCGTTCAAGCGCAGTCGGCAAGTGCCGACTTGACCAAGAATTTCGACACGATCGTCGAACGCTTGGACAAGGCTCGTAAGGAACATTCCAAGTCCATGGAGAACGCGACGGACGAAGCCGAGCAAGAGAAGCTTCAAGAGCAACGTCCGGGTGAAGCATTCATACCGGAGTTCCAAGCGGTTGCGCGCGAGGCCAAAGGCACCGAAGTCGCGGCCAAAGCATGGATGCGCGTCGCGGAGATCGCGGCTGATTTCGGCCGCAAACCGGATGCGATCGAAGCGCTCGACACCCTGATGGAGGCGCACATCGCCTCCCCCGCACTCGAAAGTTTGCCGGGACTCGTTTCGCGCCGACTCGGCAGTTTTCTCGGCAAAGAGAAGACCGAGAAGACGCTGCGGACACTGATCGAAAAGAGTCCGCACAAGACCATTCAAGCAGCCTCCATGTTCACGGTGGCTTCGTCGATCGTGAAGGACAAGAAGGCCACCCCGGAACGCACGGCCGAAGCGCGCGCGCTGATGGCGAAGCTGCAGAAGGAGTACGTCGGCGTCGTCGACTCTCGCAAGCAGGACTTCGCCGCACAGGCTGAAGCCGTGCTCTTCGAAATGGACTTCTTGCAGATCGGCAAAGTCGCGCCCGACTTCGAAGTCACCGACGAAAACGGCGTGAAGTTCAAGCTTTCCGACTACCGCGGCAAAGTTGTGGTCGTCGATTTCTGGGGCAACTGGTGAGGCCCTTGCGTTGCGATGCTGCCGCACGAAAGGTCGCTCGTGAAGCGACTCCAATCGCAGCCCTTCGCCCTTCTCGGGATCAACAGTGACGGTGACGCCGAAAAGGTGAAGCAGATCCTGAAGGATCAAGAGATCACGTGGCGCCAAGCCATCGACGGAAGCACCAGTGGTCCGCTCGCCAAGCGCTGGAACATCAAAAGTTGGCCCACGATCTTCGTGATCGATGGCAAAGGTGTCATCCGCTACAAGAATGTGCGCGAAGAAAAGATGGACGAGGCCATCGACGCGCTTCTCGCCGAGATGAAGAGCGCGAAGAAGTGATCTGGGCGCTCGAGTAGCCTGCTGGGCTTTCGCATGAGCGGCCGTGCATCCGACCAGGTTGCGCGGCCGCGCCGTTTTCGGGTCAGAGCTCGACCTTGTGCCGATTCGCGCCCTCAGTGAGATCGAGCACCGAATCGACGCGCTCGCCGCTCACCAATCGAATTTGCACGCGCGCGCTCATCGACGGCAATCCGTCGACGCTGAACTTTCCGGATTCGAATTTGCCGGAGCGCGCAACATTTCCGCGCGCGAAACCACCCAGCAATCCGGCGCTGGTCGCACCCGACAACTCGTATTCGCCGCTGCCGGCCGGTTGCTTGTCGGCGCCGACGATTTCGACTTCCAAACTGCAACCGAGCCGCATTTCGACGGCGATCGCGTCGTCCTTCGCGGCACTGCCGTCGCGCGTGAGCCAGCCGAACTCGACGAGTTGGTCCAGCAACAAAGGACCGCTGAAATGCAGCACGTAACGCCCTTCTGTCGGCGGCAAGGTCACCGAGAATGCGCCATCGACATCGCTGCGAGTGCGCGCCAGTTCACCACCGATCACATTGCTCGTGACCTTCGAAGCAACGACGCTGACGTCGGGAGCCGGCGCTCCGTCGGCGAGCGCGACTCGCCCTCGGACGATGCCGCCTTTTTGAGCACCGTCGATGAAGTCGGGCCCCGCGTTCGATTGGAACAGCGTCAGCACCACGACTGCAGGCAACACGAACAGCAGCGCGACGAGCAAAAGTGTTTTCTGCTTGCTCACCACGGTGCCGTCTCGGCTCTCAGCTCTTCGCTTTGCCGGCGGCAATGCGTTGTTCGGCGAGGCGACCCGCAGCTTCGTGCGTGGTGATGTTCTCGCTCCGCGCGATCTCGAACACCTTCTTCAAGTTCGTGTAGACGTTCTCGAGCTTCGCGAGCGCCTTCGCTTCGGAATAGCCGCCCGGCAACATCTCGATCGAGACGTTGATGATGCCGCCCGCGTTGATGACGTAGTCCGGCGCGTACAGGATGCGACGCGCTTTCAGATCGCGACCGTGGCGCGGCTCGAGCAGTTGATTGTTCGCCGCGCCCGCGATCGCGCGGCAACGCAGCATCGGAATCGTCTCGTCGTTCAAGCCTGCGCCGCGAGCGCACGGCGCATAGACGTCACACGGCACCGAAGCGTGGCCGACGTCGGAAACAGCCTCGAAACCGTGCTTTTTCACGAGCTCGTCGACGCGCGCTTCGTTGATGTCGCAGATGATGACGGTCGCGCCCTTCTCCTTGAGCAACTCGGCCAAACGTCCGCCGACGGCGCCGACGCCTTGGATCAGAATGCGCTTGCCCTTGAACTCGGCTTTGCCGTCGAGTTCCTCGAGCACGGCGCGGATACCGTACAAGCAACCGAGTGCCGTGTAGGGACTCGGATTGCCCGAGCTGCCGCTCTCGCGCGAAAGACCCGTGACGTACTTCGTTTCCTTGCGCACGACTTCGAGGTCGGCGATGCCGATGTTCATGTCCTCGGCCGTGATGTACTTGCCCTCGAGGCTGTTCACGAACTTGCCCATCGAGCGGAACATCGCCTCCGATTTGCGTTTCGGATCGCCGATGATGACCGACTTGCCGCCGCCGAGCCCCGTCTCCGCAACCGCCGATTTGTACGTCATCCCTTTCGACAGACGCAGCACGTCGAATAGCGCTTCGTCCTCGGACGCGTACGGCAACATGCGCAATCCACCGAGCGCCGGCCCGAGCGTCGTGTCGTGCACCGCGATCAACGCGTGCAATCCGGACTTCTGATCACGGCAGCGGACGACCTTCTCGTAACCGTCGACCTCGATCTCGGTGATTTCCATCGTCGTCTCGCTCTTGTGCTGGCTTTTGTGGGTGATCTCGAGTGCGGCCGACACGTCTCGTTGGAGGCGTCCCGCCGATGAAAAAGCCGGAACAGGATAGGGGTCGCCCGCACGCATGTCGAGCGGTCGGAAGGCGTGAAAACGCCGTATTCGTCGCGTCGCGAACCCGATCGCGCTCTCCCAAAGCCGTATCCTGGAGAGCCCGCTCTGCATCATGATCGTACCCCCGAAGCCTACGGCCGTCGCGCGCCGCAATCCGCTCGCAGGGATCGTGTTCGTGACGATCTGGGCCACCGGATCGGATCCGGCTCTGGCCCGCATCGTGCGAGTCACGGCCCTGAAGGCGACAGGCACGGCGGGCGAGTGGGACCTGTTCGAGCGCCTGACGAATCCCTTCGCGGACCAGGACGACGAGGCGGGACGCACTGCGATCGCTGCGCACATCGAGCGCGACTTCGGCATCGCGCGCGCGCAGTTCGGCAACGCAGCGAGCGCCGACGACGCGTGGGAGAAATTGATCGCGTTCATCGACGGCGCCGGCGTCGTGGCGCCCGATGCCGACGTCTTCGAGAGTTGGTTCGAGCACTTCGCTCGTCGTCGCGGCGGAACACCGCCGTGCATCGCGCCGTGTGACGTCGCTGCGTTGTTCTTGCCGGGAAGATTGGCTTCGAAGCGCGCGGAACTCGTGTCGCTCTTGACGCGCGCCGACGTGCTTGCGCACGGACCGTTGGAGTTGCACGCGGCTCTCGTCGAACTCGCACAGCGCATTCACGCGTTGGCCGAGGACGTTCTGCGCATCGCGGTGCTCGGATACAAACGCGCTTGGGACGGACTCGTCGACGTCGACCCGCGCGCGGCGATGCGCATTCAACTCGCGTTCGCGTTGCTCGACCGCCCCTCGATGTGGACGCGCGCACCAGACGGGCCTGCGGCGCAGTTGGTCGACGGCCGCATCGTCACGTTCGGCCGTGATGCAAGCCCGCTCGAGGACTTGATCGAAGACGTCGAGCCGCGCTGCGCGACCGAGCGCGATCGCTTCGAAGCGCTCGAGGGTCGTCCAGCCGACTCGAACGAAGCCAAGCCTTTCCACGACGACGACATGGCGACGCTCGACGCCATTTTCGAGCGCCTTTTGCCGGCGAATTTCGCCAAGTCGGGCGCTGCCCTCGCACAACCGACGTACCGACCGTCGCAGCATCAGGTCGCGCGCGAAGTCGCGAAGTCGCTCGGCGCTGACGAACTGTTGCTCGTGCACGCGCCGACGGGCACGGGCAAGACGCTCGCGTATCTCGTGCCCGCGATGTTGTGGGCGAAGCGTCACGGCGTGCGCGTCGGCGTCGCCACGTACACGCGCGCACTGCAAGAACAGGCGATGGATCGCGAAGTGCCGCGCGCGTTGTCGATGCTCGCAGCTGCAGGCATCTCTACGCCGACTTTCGTGACGGTATTGAAGGGACGCGACAACTACGTTTGCTGGCGCGCACTGAAGCACTCGACGCCTGAAGAAGATTCGGCGGAGGCATGGTTCGCGTGGACGTACGTGGCCGTGTTCGCGATGACGGACGCCGACGCGGATCTCGATCGACTGCCGACGCGCTCGCCGATCGCGCTCGAATCGACGGAAGCCTTCCAACGCGCGCTGCAGGCTGCGGTGCGTTCTGTTCGTGGGCTGACGGCGTGCTGCACTCGCGCTGAAGACAAGCGCACTTGCGCAGCAGAAGTAGCGCGAAAACGAGCCGAAAAGAGCCACGTCGTGATCGTGAATCAAGCGTTCGCGCTCGCCCGACAAGAGTTCTTTCGCCACATCGTGTTCGATGAATGTGAACACTTGCACGAGCAAGCGCACAGCGCGTGGAGTCGCACGATCGGCTTCCGCGACGTGCGCAACGTGTTGGCGTTGATGCGTCAGCCCGGACGCGTGCATTCGCGTGCGTTGCTCGATCGGTTGAAGCGGTCGCTCTTGGAAGGCACGCCGTCGGGCGACGCACTCGATCTGACCATCGAAATGTGGACGGCACTCCGCTCGAGCGTCGACGTGCTCCACAAGGAAGTCGAAGCGTTCGAGACGTGGCGCAGCGCGACATTGAAGGAACGCGTCGATCGCGAAGAGCACTCGATGTTGCGGGAATTCGTGCTCGAACACGGATCCGACGAGCTGGTTCAAGCGCGCGTCGACGTCGTGAAACGCGGCAACGCGCTCGATGCGCTGCTCGCGGCGCTCGTCGAGTACGTCGATCAATTGCACTTGCGCAATTCGGGCGCGCTGCGGCGCGCGTTCGATCGATCTCGTTTCGAATTGAACGAGATCGTCGGCGTCATCGACGCGTGGATCCCGATCGAAGAGGGCAAAACGCGCTTTCGGCCGAGCACCTTCTACGACGTCGAGCGCGATCACCGCGGCGACGTGATCTTGGCTGCACGCGTGCTGCTCCCGAACGAGTTCTTGGGTCGCAACTACTACCCTGAGCTGAAGACGGGCGTGTTCATCTCGGCGACGACGTGGCTGCAAGACGGATTCTCGGCCGCGCGCGCGTACTTGGGTCTCGACCGCGCCGAACATCCGGCCGAGGACGAAGAACGCGCGCCGTCGAAAGTGCGCACGTTCCGTGCTCCCGACGTGTTCGATTACAGCCGCGTCCTCGTCGCGATCCCGCGTGATGCGCCCGTCGTCGGGGCCGACAAGGGCAAGTTCCTCGAGTACGTGCGTCGGTTCGTGACGTATCTCGGCGAACGCACGAACGGCCGAATGCTCGTGCTGTTCACGAACTCGAGCGACGTCAAGAAGGTCGGCGAAGAGACGAGCGGCTTCTTCCGTGCGCGGCGCATTCCGCTGTGGTTCCAGAACATGGAGGGCAGTGCGAAGGAAGAGCTGTCCGACCTGTTCCGCTCGACGATCGATTCGATCCTCTTCGGCGTCGACACGTTCTGGTATGGCGCGGATTTCCCAGGCGAAACCCTCGAATACCTCGTGATCGTGCGTCTGCCGTACGGCGTCCCCGATCGCTATCACCACGCTCAATGCGCGACGATCGGGTTGAACGAACAGCGTCGACAGATCTACGTGCCGCGCGCGCTCGCGAAGTTTCGCCAGGGTTTCGGACGCTTGATGCGGCGCGAGAGCGACCGTGGCTGCGTGTTCGTGCTGGACGGGCGCATCGGCGATCCGCGTCATCGCTTTTTTCTGCGTGAGTTGCCGATCGAGCGTTCGTTCGACGTCGGCACTTCGTCCGAGCCCGAGACGAAGGGCGCGCGGCTCGTACGCGGCGACACCGATCATTGTGTGCACGAAGCGCTGGCGCACATGCACTTGCTAGCCGACGTGAAGCGACGCGGGCTCGACTCGAGCTTTCACTCCGAGGGCAGGCCGTTGCGCGGACACGAAGACGAGTCGATGGAGCACGGATCGTCGCGCGCTCGCTCTGATTCCGACGCGGCAAGTGAAGCTCCGCCGGCTCAACCGAAGCCCACGCGCCGCCGCGAACCGCCAACTGGGCCGATCGACATCTCACGAGAGGACTTGCCGTTTTGAACGAAACGCCGCGTTGGATCGAAGTGCGCGTGCTGGCGCCGATCGGTTGGTGTGAATTCGTCGCCGAGCACCTGGCGATCGGGCCCTGCACATCGGTCGTGTTCGGTCGTCCGTCGCTCGCGACGGATGCTGCGCCGGACGGATTCGATTTCGTGCGTACGTTCATACCGTCGCACGCGGATTCGCCGGGCGTGCGCGAGGAGATCGAAGCGGTGATGCGCTCGCTACCTGAACTCACAGGCGTCGACGAGTTGCATTCGCTCACGCTCGAGTTCCGACCCTTGCCGCCCGAGGACTACGCGACGTCGTGGAAAAAGAGTTGGAAGCCTTTCCGTGTCGGCCGTTTGTGCGTTCTCGCGCCGTGGAGCGAATCGAAGCCGCGCGCGAGCGACATCGTGATGCACCTCGAACCCGGCGGCGCGTTCGGCTCGGGTCGCCATGCGACGACTCGGACGTGCATGAAAGTCTTGCTCGAGCGTATCCGCGGCGGTGAGCGCGTGCTCGACGCCGGCTCGGGCTCGGGCATTCTCGGCGTGACCGCTGCTTTGTGCGGAGCCGGATCCGTGCTCGGCTTCGACGTCGATCCGAATGCGGAGCCGTATGCGAACGAACTCGCCGTGAACAACGGTGTGGCGAATGTCTGCCGATTCAAGTCAGCCGGTTTCGAGGCGATTGTCGGTACGCGAGGCGGATGGGACGTCGTGCTCGCCAACATCTATTCGGACATCATTCAAGCGCATGCGACGACGTTGCGTGACGCACTCTCACCGAACGGCTGGTTCGCGTTCAGCGGTTGTCCGAATCATCACGCCGATGCGACGCGCGCTGCGATTCGAAGTGCCGGCCTCTCTATCGATGAAGAACGCGTCCGAGGTCGCTGGCACACGTTCGTGGGGCGTCTCTCGAGCAATGAGTAGAAGCACGAGCGCGGCACTGTGCTTCTTCTCTCATTCGCCGCCCGAACTCAGCTCGAGCACGAGCAAGGACTCGAACAGAGATGCGTTGTGCGGCGACTGCGCGCCCATGAGTGCGCTCGTCATCCCTGAGTGAGCGTGTCAGTGCCACACTGACTTCGGAATGGACGCGGCACACGTTGCATCGTCCATTCCGTGTGTGCGCTCCATCGAGTCGGACGCACGGCCGATGCGCCCCATCACTGCCTACTTCGGCGAAGCGTTCGCGCGTCGGCGAATAGCCACTGCGGTTTCGAGCAGACTCTTGCGCATCCCGGCATCGACGGCAGCACCGGCGGCGAGCGATTCGAGCGCGAGAGCGTGGCGTTCCACTCCGTACTCGCGCACGCTTCTCAGCGACGATTCGCGCGTGTGTGAGTCGCTGCGCGCTTCGAACAGTTGGAGCAGCGTATCGGCGACCCTGGGTTGCAACGCGGTCGGAACCCCTTGCGCCAAACCCCACAGCGCGCGACCGCTGTTGTTCACGTCCCCATCGGACAGCGCGGCGATCAGGCGATCGATCACGGCCTCCGACTTGTCGCGCAACGTCGACAACCCGAAGTAGATCGCGTCGTGTGCATTCCCGAGGTCTGCGCCATTCGACATGTCGAGCAGACGCTTCTCGATCGCCGGCGAAACGTGCGTTCCCCACAGCCCTGAGAACGATTGCCGTACGTCGCGACGGTCGTCGCTCGAGATCAGCTTCAGCACTGCGTCGCCGGCAGGACCGATGAGCTCGCCGTCGCTGAACGTCGCGATCACGTGCACCCACTGCGGCCGCTGAGCTGCATGCACGTCCGAGGACGCCGACAGAATCCGCTCCAGATCGCCTGGTTCGCGACCGACTGCGTCGAGGGCGTACATCGCCGCCAGCTGCATCGATCCGTCCTTTGCCGTCAGGTGCGGCAGCACGAGTTCTCGAAACGAGTTCTTCTCGAATGTGGCACTGCGGAGTTGATTGAGCGCGATCAGACCGGCGTGAGCTGGCACGGGATCCGCGCTCTGCAGCGCTGTACGTACCGCCGCGATCGCCGCGTCGCGCTTCGCTACGTCTCGAATTTGAAGACCGTCGTCGATCCACGGCTTCGCGAGTTCGAACGCAGCTTGGTTGGATGCGGGTGCGGCACGCCGCTCGGGAAGCTCGGGCTTGGGCGTCACCGGTTTCGTCGGCGTAGCCTCGACGGAAACGAACGTTTCGGCCTGACGTGAATTCGAACTCTGACACGCGACGGTCGATGCACACAGCAAAAGCAGGCAGAGCTTCTTCATCGTTGGCCTCCGAATGCCGAAAGAATGGCTCGCAACCGATGCGACACCATGAGCGCAAGTCTAACCAACCTCGAATCGACCGGCGATCCGCGTGCGCAGATCATGCAGTCCGGAGCGGAGGACGAACGCGCACGCTCGTTCGGTACTCTGCCCCGATTGAAGATCCTGTTCCTCTCGCAGCGCGTCCCCTATCCGCCGAATCGCGGGGACAAGATCACGACATGGAGACTCGTCGAGCGCATGAAGCGCAATCACGACGTGCACATCGTGGCGTTCGCCCACGACGAAGCAGACGTCGAGTCAGCGAACAAGTTGCGTGAGATGGGATTTCCGACGACTGTCATTCCCTACCGTGACAGATGGGCGAAGCTAACGTCGCTTCCGCTGCTCGCGACGAGCACTGCTTTGACGCTAGGTGTCTATGGATCGAAGGCGCTGCAAGCCGTCGTCGACCGCGAGATCGTCGACTGCGACATGGCGTATGCGTACTCCTCGTCGATGGGTGCGTTCCTGGAGAAGCACGCATCCACGCCGCGCGTCATGCATTTCGGCGAACTCGACAGCGACAAGTGGCGCCAATACGGTGAACGCACGCGTTTTCCGATGAGCTGGGTCTATCGCCGCGAGCAGCGCACGCTTCTCGCATTCGAGCAACGTATCGCGCGATCCTTCACGGACAACGTCTTGTGCACACCGCTCGAACAGGCTGTTTTCGAGCGCGAAATCACCGGCGCGCGCTCGACCGTCCTGCGCAACGGTGTCGACCTCGACTACTTCTCGCCGCGCCCGGCCGCTCGCGAAGCAGCTCATATCGTCTTCACCGGCGTGATGAACTACTTCCCGAACAGCGACGGATGCGTTTGGTTCGTCAACGAGATCCTGCCGCTCGTTCGACGCGAACATCCCACTGCTCGCTTCACGATCATCGGTTCACAGCCGACCCCCGAAGTGACGCAACTGACGAAGATCGACGGCGTGGCCGTCACAGGATTCGTGACGGACACGCGTGATTTCATCGCGCGTGGCGCCGTGTCCGTCGCTCCGCTGCGCATCGCGCGCGGAATCCAAAACAAAGTGCTCGAAGCCATGGCCATGGGATTGCCGGTTGTCGGGACAACTTGCGCGACCCAAGGCGTCGACGGAATGGCTGGTCGCGATTACATCGTGAGCGACGACGCGACGGGATTCGCGCGAGCGGTGAGTTCGCTCCTCGCCGATCCGGACGTTTCCGCGGCACTGGGTTCTCGCGCGCGCTCGTTCGTCGAAGCCAACTACGATTGGGATGTGGTGTTCGAGCCGCTCGACCAGATCATCGAACGCTGTAGATCGTTGCGCGCTCGGTGAGCGGGATTCTCGGGGCGGAGAACTACCCCATTGCCCTATGAATTCATTTCCGTCTTGGGGCGTCCGCGCTTCAGACATGCTCGACGCGCAGTCGAGAAATGCGGGTCGCATTCCAGAACCCGGAACCGAACGCAGCCCACCCTCGATGAGTCACGCACAGATTGCCCGCCAAGCCATCGTCGACCGCAATGTGGAGGTGCGCGCTTACGAGCTGCTGTTCCGACGCGGAACCGAGAATGCGGCCGGCACCTTCGACGGCGACACTGCGACCGCCACGGTTGCGATGAACACTCTGCTCGAGCTCGGACTCTACACCGTTGCAGGCGAGCATCCTGTGTTCGTCAATCTGACGCGCGCGTTCTTCGTCGACGATTTGTACACAGCGCTCCCGCACGAACGCGTCGTGCTCGAAGTCCTCGAGGACATCGAGCCCGACTACGAGTTCATAGCGGCCTTGTCGCGCGCCAAATGCCGCGGCTATCGCATCGCGCTCGACGACTACGTGCACAGTGAGCACAAGCGCCCCCTGGTCGATTTGGCCGACGTCATCAAGGTCGACGCGGCATTGATGGACGATGACGAGCTCCGGCGACACGTCTCGATTCTTCGTCGGCCTGGGCTGCAGCTCCTGGCTGAGAAGATCGAAACACGCGAGCGATTCAAAGTTGCTTGGGACGCGGGCTACGACCTGTTCCAGGGTTGGTTCTATGCCCAGCCCGATGTCATGAAGCGCAAGAAGCTGGCGGCCAATCGCGCTTCGCTCATGCAGATCTTGGCTTCACTCGAGGATCCGACAGCGGACTTCGAGAAGATCGGCGCGTTAATCCAGCGTGATTTGGCACTCAGTCACAAGCTGCTGCGCTATGTGAACTCGGCGGCACTCTCGCTGGCTCAGCGTGTCGACTCGGTGCGCCATGCCTGTACGTTGCTGGGAATCGATCGCGTGCGGTCGATAGCACGGCTCCTGTTGCTCTCGGAAGTGACCGACAAGCCGCGCGAACTCATGTTGAATGCGCTCAGTCGCGCCCGCCTGTGCCAACTCTTGGCCGGTCGCGGATCCGCCAAGGACGATCAGAAGTACTTCACCGTCGGCTTATTTTCACTACTCGACGTGTACTTGGACACGACGATGGAAACGCTCTTGAAGGAGATGCCGCTCTCGGACGAGATCAAAGCGGCTCTGCTGGAGCACCGCGGGCATGCTGGTTCCGCTCTGGATGTTGCGGTCGCCTGTGAACGCGCCGATTGGAACGGCATCGAGAATTCGAGTCTGTCTCCAGCGGAACTGCAAAAGCTGTACGTCAGTGCGCTCAACTGGACGCTGCAGGTCGAGCAGTCTCTGGTTGGGATGAAGCGCTGATCACGACGGACTCACGAGTGGGTCGGTGATTCACCAATTCGACTTGCTGAGCGACGAAGGTCGAGCGGCCGCATGACGGTCCTCCGTGACCGAGCAACCGCATACGAAGCGATGAAGCGCGTGCCCGGCGGCGTTTTCAGCGCTTCGTCGCCCGACACGCGTCACTGCAATACTTGACTTCGGCCCAGACGCGAACCCACTTCTTGCGCCAACGGAAGGGCCGACCGCACACCGCGCAGACCTTGGTCGGCAGGTCCTTCTTCTTGACTCCGCGCACGCTTCGAAGTGTTTGGTCCGGGGATCGGCCGATGCTCGTTCACGAATTCGGCGTCCAGGGATGAGCCATAGACGTATCGATTGGGGTTCCGCCTACCTACGCTTCGAGTCGGCCGTCGGATGCGAGGATTCGCCCATGACCAGTCTCATCTCAGTGCACGAGCCGGTGTCCGCAGCCGTGCTCGATCTTCCCATCGCGGGCGTGCGCTTGAGCGGGCGAACTCTGCGCGAGGAGCTCCAAGGTTCGGTGTGCCTGCTCGTCTTTCTCCGTCATTTCGGTTGAACGTTTTGCCGCGAACTCGTTCGCGACCTGCGCCGTGCGCGCGGGCGGATCGATGGAATGCCTCGCTCCTTGTTCATCACGATGGGAACAGTAGAGCAGTGCGAGCACTTCTTCGCTCGCTTCGACGACGAAGCCAGAGCGATAGCGGATCCCACTGCGGCCTTGTACGGTGCGTTCGGACTGGAGCGCGCGACACTGAGTCGTTTGCTCGCACCGAATGTGGTCGCTGCGGGGTTGCTCGCGACACTCAAGGGCAATTTCGTCGGCATTCCGGTGGGTGACATCATGCGCATGCCGGGGACTTTCCTCGTCAAAGACGACATCATTCGGTGGAAGTTCATCGGAGAGCACGCTGGCGATCATCCCGACCTCGACGTTGTTGCTCAGCGGGCGAGTGAAATGAGAACAGCATGAAGAAGCGTAGATGGATCTACTTCGTCCTTTCAGCAGTTCTCGTGCTCGTCGTCATCTCGTCCATGCTCAGCTCGTGCGCCACTCGCAACGTCGATCCAACGGGTCGTCGTTTTCCCACTGTGAAGGCTCGATCTCTGAGCGGTGAGTCCCGCGAACTTCCGGGCGATCTAGCCGGCGAACCAGCAATATTGATCATCGGCTACGTCCAAGGCGCGCAGTTCGACATCGATCGGTGGATCATGGGTTTGATGCAGGTGAAGTCCACGGTGCGCATTCTCGAAGTGCCCACCATCGATGGGATCGTGCCCACGCTGATCTCGTCGTGGATCGATTCGGGTATGAAGAGCGGGATCCCTTCCGAAGATTGGCCTGCTGTCGTGACCGTCTATGGAAACGAGGCGTCGCACATCGTCGCTGCAACCGGCAACGAGCAGCCGCGAAATGCGCGCGTCCTCTTGATCGACGCAGAGGGTCGGGTCGTTTGGTTCCACGATCGAGGGTTCTCACCCGCACAGTTGATGGCATTGGATGCGTTGGCGCGCGAGCTCTCGAATTCTTGAAGAGCTTCTTGGTGTAACTCTTGGCGCCGTCGAACTCGCGCATCGGCGCACGCCGTCCCTGGCCTTCGCGCTGTGCAGGCCCGAGTTATGATCGTGTCGTGCCTATGAAACGGACGTCCAGGATCGTGGCTGCCAAGCGACCCACACTCGGCCTTTCCACTGAGGAAAGAGCCGCTTTCCGCGCCGCCAAGCTAACGGCACGCGACGTCGAGGCGTCCGGCGGAGAGGATTTGCATCGACGACTGTGCAGCACCGTTTCACGTGCCCGCTGCGACGAACTCGCGGCGCTGGCCGACTTCCAGCGCTTGGGTTCAGTGGGCCTGGAGACAGCTCGAAATTTCATCGCGTTGGGATTTGCTTGCGTGGCTGATTTGAAGGGCCAGGATCCGCGGGAGCTCCATGCGCGGATGTGCGAACTCACCAAGTCACACCATGACCCCTGTGTCGAGGACGCTTTCCGTTGCGCGATCGCGCAGGTTGAGGATCCAAGTCTCCCGGTCGAACTGCGCGACTGGTGGCACTGGACGAAAGTGCGTGGTCAGCCGATGAGCGCCCGGCCTTGAAGAACTCCCACCTTCTCAGCGCACCAATCCGACGCCGATTCTCAATCCGTCCGTGTATTCGTCGTAGGTGATCAGGCTCTCGCCGTAGCCACTGAACCACTGCAACTGCAAATACATGTCGAAATTGCCGTCGCCGATCGCACGCAGTGGATAGGTCAAATCGAATTGCATGCTGCCATGCTCGCCTGCGGAGCCCAACCGACCCAGCGCCCCTGCTTGAAATCCGTCGGCCCAGCCCGCCGAAATGCGTAGATCGCAGTAGCCGCGAAACTCCTCGATGTCCGTGTTGTTCTCTTGGCCGCTGAAATAGGTATAGAATTTAGGCGCCACTTGCGTCGAGAAGCCCTTGGCATCACCGAAGTGCAGCACCGGACGTATGTACGCCATGTTGATCGAGCGCGAGTCGAGGCCATCCTGCCCGTTCGATTCGTGCTGGACGCCGACCTGCAAACCGACCTGTTCGATGAACGGCAGCTTCAACCAATCCACTTGATCGTTCGACCAAGCCAATTCCGGTTTGTAGTTCGTGTCGGTGAACGGTTTGGATCGACCTTCGATGTCCCACAAGCCAGATTGCGTGTAGCCCAGGAACAGCCCCGCCAGCAAAGGGACCTGTGAGGCCCACGGTCCCTCGGGATTGAAAATCTGGTACTGGAAACTGAATTGGAATTTGACGCCGGGTCTGTCCGTTCCGGCGATGAAGTACATCGGCTCGTAAGGATGAAAGCGTTGCAGAGCCGCTTCAGCGAAACGAAATCCGCCCGGAGCCGGCGCAACGGCTCGAGGATCTCGAGGCGCATTGGAATCCTCATCGTGCTTGGGCGACTTGACTTCGTCCTTGGGATCGACGGCCGCAATGTCGATGACCGTCGGCGCACCCGCCATGCGAACCAGCTGCAGGACGACCCGACCCGATAGCTCGCCCGGCAGATTGAGCTCGTATTCGACGAACACGGTTTCGCCTGCAGCCAGGGAACTCGCGCGCGTCCAATCGCCTTTGCGCGACAACGCGGCCGGCGAGCGACTCAGCGGCGTGACGAGTTCGGCGTCGATCTGCACGGGCGGTGTGAATGCGATGCTCTCCGCGCTGCCGTTGCGGAAGAACGCGCCCACGTCGACACGCGAGCCAGCCTCGACGACGACGGTCGGCGGGGAGAGCGAGATGACGGGGCCGACCTGAGCTTCTTGCGGAGCGATGAACACTGAGATCAAAAGTGCAGCCAGCATGCTGCGTGAGCATATGCGGTGCCGACCGACGTTGGTCCTCGAACTGTGTTTCCGTTTGCTCTGCGCGCGATTCTCCGTCCCGAACGCGACGTTACACTCGAGGCCGGATGTTGAAGCGCCTCGGTCTGTGCGTCGTGCTGATCGCGCTCGTCGTCGTGGGCTTTTGGCCTGCGTTTCGTGCAGAGTTCGTCGCTTGGGACGACGATCGGAACTTCCTTCAAAACATCCACTACCGCGGCTTGGCGTTCGAGAACCTGCGTTGGATGTTCACGACCTTCCACATGGGGCCGTACCAACCGTTCGCGTGGTTGACGCTAGGCTTCGATCACACGCTCTTCGGAATGGATCCGCGCGGCTATCACGCGATGAACGTGGCGTGGCACGCAGCGACCGTCGTCCTGTTCTTCTTCTTGGCGCGCGTGCTGCTCGAGAGTGCGCGCCCGTCATGGGGCGAGCGAATGCGCGATGGGCTCGCGTTCGTGGCAGCCCTCGCGTTCGGGTTACATCCCCTGCGCGTCGAGTCGGTTGCGTGGGTCACCGAACGACGCGATGTCGTGTCGGGCGCATTCTGCGTCGCGACGGCTCTCGCTTGGATCGTTTACGCGCGTAGTTCGGATCGCCGAGGGCGCAAGTACGCGACAGCTCTGACACTGTTCGCGTGTGCGCTCCTCTCGAAGGCCAGCGTCGTCACGCTGCCGATCGTTTTCTTCGTGCTCGATGTGTGGCCGTTGAAACGATGGGCCGGTGATCACAAGCGCCTGGTACTCGAGAAGTTGCCCTTCCTCGCGCTGTCGGGGATCTTCTCGATCATCGCGATCGTAGGTCAGAGTTCCACCGGCACTGCGCTGCGAGCGCTCGCCGATCACGGCCTCGGCCGCCGTGTGGCCCAAGCGTCCTACGCTGCTGTGTTCCAGACAGGAAAGACGCTGTTTCCTGCTGATTTGAGCCCGATTTACGACATGCCGAGCCCGTTCGTCGCGACGGAAGCGCGCTTCTTGATCGCGATCACGATCGTCGTCGCCGCAAGCACTCTCGCATTCTTCCTGCGCCGCTCATGGCCCGCCGCGAGCTGGAGTTGGTTCGCCTTCCTCGTGCTGCTCGCGCCCGTCAGCGGCCTCGTATCGACCGGACCACAGCTCGTCGCCGATCGCTACAGCTATCTCGCGTGCATGCCCTTCGCTCTTCTCTTCGCTGGCTCGATCGGGTTGGCGATCGAGACGAAAAGTGCACGCATCCCGGGCATCGCGATCGCGATCGTTGCATGCTCGATGCTCGTGTTCGCATCGCGTAGTCAAACGCAACACTGGCGCTCGTCGATGACGCTGTGGGAGCGTGCGTATGCCGTCGATCCGCAGAGCGCCGTCGCGTGCGATCACTTGGGAAACGTTCGCGTCGAGCAGAGCCAAGCGCCGGGAGTGGACGTACCGACGCGACTGCGCTTGCTCGACGAAGCGATCGCGTTGTACGTTCGAGCACAAGAATTGGCGCCGCACCCCAATCACTTTTTCAACATCGGCGGTGCCTTGATCGAGTACTCGGCGCTCGTCCCCGAGCGACGCACTCAGGAGCTCGAGCTCGCCGCACAGACCATGAAACAAGGTCTGGACTTCGCCGCGGAAACGACCGGCGTCGAACCCAAGTGGCGCGTCATGTTCGCGTCGGCACTCGTCGAGCTGAAGCGTCACGACGAAGCGCGCTTCGAGCTCGATCGAGTCTTGCGCGACGATCCCGATCACATAGCGGCGCTGCAGTGGTCCGCGCGTGTCGCGTTCGAAACGCAGCGCGTCGAAGAAGGTCTGGCCATGCTGCGTCGCACGACCGAGCTCGACCCTGAGAATCCGCGCGTGTGGTCGATTTTGGCCGCGATGTGCGCTGAATTGGGCCGCGCGGGAGAGGCCGAATCCGTTCGCCGGCGGGCTCAGGACTTGCGGTCTCGCTGAGCCGAAGGAGTGCGCTACTTGCCAGCTGGGACCGGAGGAGCGCTCGCCCATTCGACCCAGACGTCGTCGAACCCCTGCGGAGTGAGCTCGAAGATCTCCTTCAGTAGTTTGCGTTGCAGGCCGGGCATATCGGCGCCGCTCTGCAGCCCTTGCGCATCCAGCTGCCCCTTCAGTCCGCCCAGAAACTTCGCCAGATCACTCGGCCGCTTCTCGATCAAATAGCGCGTCATCGACCAGCTCGTGTACAGCGCGCGCGGCTCGAGTTCGCCCACTTCGCGGATCCGCATCAGCTCGGACATCTTCTCGTGGTCGCCGCCCGCGATCATCTTGCGCACCTCAGCGGACCAATCTGCGGGATGCCTGCGGTCGTTGAAGGTCCCCTCTTCGCCTTCGTTCGTCGTGGATCTCGGCTCGATTTCCTTTTCCATCGCGAGCGCTAGCCCCTCGTCGATCCACGTCGGCGGTTCGTACGAGAAATGCTTGTAGGCGCTGAAAAACAAGTGGCTCAGGTTGTGAACGATGTGCGGGAACAGCCAACGGTCCTTCTTGAACTCGTCCTCGCACGGGATCGACACGAGCATCTTGTGCACGTTCGGAAAGTGCCAGCGTAACGCGCCGCTCACCGACGCTCCTGCGAACTCCTTCGTGAACAGGTTGTGCCCTGCTCGGGCGCTGTGCAGGACGACCTCGAACTTGTCCTTTTCACCGAGGAATCGCCCGTCTCCCATGTACGGACCTTTCGCCGTCCGTGACTCGGGAAAATCAGCGTCTTTCACATCGAGCAGCGTTTGGAAGCGGACGTAGAACGCTTCGCTCTTCATGGCGATCAGGTGTAAGCGCAGCCACGGGTCGAGCGTGCGAGGCTTCATGGGCACACTCGGCAACACGGCGCGCAACTGATCGAGCTCGGCGCGCACGCGTCCTTGATCGGCCAGTTCGACGTCGATCGCCGGAAGTGAAGACGCGAAGCGCATGTGCGCCGTTTCAAGTGTGACCCATTGAGACGCCGGTACCTTCCCGGGCAACTCCACACTCGTCCATGGCCCGATGGGCATGGGTCCGTGTGTGACGACTCCGGCCCGCTTCATCGTCTCGCCGTCGTTCTTGCACCACGGGCACACGTCGGACTTCGGCTTCTGTGCAGCCGAACTCGGCGCGCTCGACACGATTGCAGCGATCAAGAAGAGTCCTGCGATCTGCATGCGTCGAGCGTACTACCGGACCGCGCGGACCGCGACAGCGCCCCGAACGAGAGTGCGATTCCGTGGTATTTGGGCTGCACTTCTCCGATGCTCTGCGACGACATGGACGCCGAGCAAACGCTCAACAACACGCGCATCGAAGAGCGCCACTGGTGGTTCGCTGCACGGCGCAAGATCGTTCGCGATGTCTTGCGCGATCTCGTTCCCGCGTCGAAAGACGCCTTGATCATCGACATCGGCTGCGGAACGGGAGGCAATTCGGGTGCACTCTCGGACGAGTACCGCTGCGTCGGCATCGACTCGTCCAAGGAAGCCGTCGACTTCGCGACGACTCGCCATCCGCACGCGCATTTCATACGCGGCGAGGTTCCGCGAGATCTGGGCCCGCTCGTTCGCGAGGCGCGGGCGTTCTTCCTCATGGACGTGCTCGAGCACGTCGCCGACGACTTTCAGTTGTTCTCGCGCATCGCGGCAGAGGCTTCGCCTGGTGCAATTTTCGTGATCACCACGCCCGCACACGAATCGCTTTGGAGCGCACACGATGTGGCGAGCAAGCACTACCGACGCTACTCGGAAGATCGGCTGAAGCGTTTGTGGAGCGGCCTCCCGATCACGCAATTGCTCTTCTCTCCGTACAACGCGCGCCTCTTGCCAGTGGTGCGTGTCGCGCGTTCGCTGAACAACGCGCTCGGCCGCACGAGTGGTGACGCGGGCACGGACATGCGCGTCCCGAGTGCCCCCCTCAATTCCGTGTTGCGAGCTGTTTTCGCGGGAGAATCCACGTTCTTGCGACGATCGCTGCGCGACGGCGGTGGTCCGGCTTTCCCCGACGGTGTCAGTTACTTCGCAGTACTACGTCGCGAACGGGGCGAACTCGCGCCCCGTACGAAGCCGCGCGACGTCGCCTCCGACCTCCACGATCCGAATCGCAGCGCGTGAGCTGCGCGCCGCGGCGTCACTCGGCAAGGCCCGGGCCGAAGCACAGAGCGACGAAGAGCACGACGAGGACGAGCAACAAGAGCATCCACCAGCGCTTCAATTGTCGCTGCGCTTACTTCAACGTACTCGTGAAGTGGTATGTACCCGCCGGCACTTCGATCGATGCGATACCGCCTTCGACGCTCCACACTTGCAACCCGCCCACCGCGTCGACTTGGCTCTCGCCTTCCTTGATTTTCGCGCGATCGACTGCGGGCAGTGCGAGCGTCGCGGTCGTGTTGGGAGGAATGGTGCAGTCGTAGACGAGGACATCGCCCTCGCGTTTCCACGAGACGGAGAGTCGCCCTGCGATCGATTCGTGCGCGCACTTCGCCCACGTCAAACCCTCGATTTTCGGGCTTAATTTCACGTGTTCGAAGGCTCGCGGCCCTTCTGCCGAGTTGCGCGTCGGGCCGTCGAGGATCGGCTCCAAAATCACCGGTCCGTAAGCCAAGTGACGGTCTTCGAGCTCAATGCCGCCGATCGTGCGCACCATCCATTCACCGATCGAACCGAACGCAACGCTGTCGAGCGAGTTCTCGCTCGCTTCGTGGAAACCGCGGCCTTCGACGTATCCATCCCAACGCTCCCACACCGTCGTTGCGCCGCGATCGATCGCGTAGCCCCAAGAGGGCAGCTCACGCCGCGTCGCGAGCTTCAGCGCCAAGTCGTGGCGACCGTGACGCGACAACGCCAAGAGCAAGCGGTGCGAAGTTGCGGCGCCGGTCGTCAATACACCGCCGGATTCCTGAACTTTGCGCACGAGGCTCTCGACCGCTCGCGCTTCGGCGTCGCGGTCCTCGGCGAAGAGATCGAAATCCAGCGCAAGCGCATAGGCTGCTTGCGCATCACCGCGCAAACGTCCTGTCGGTTCGACGAATTCTTTCACGAAGGCGGCGCGAGCTTCGAGAGCGAGCTTCGACAGCCGCTCCGCGTCCTTCGTCTTCGCGCACGCGAACGCAGATTTCGCAGCGATTTCGCAGGTGCGCGCGAAAGTCGCCGTCGCGAACAGGTCCTTCCGCACGGAGTCGGATTCCTGCGCTCGTGACGCATGCATCAGCGTCGAGGCATCGTTCCAATCGCCCAGGTCTTCGCCGCGCGCTTCCTTCCACACCAGCGAGGGGTTCTTCGATCGAACCCAGTCGATCCACTTCATCGTCGCGGGCAAGCTCGCGTCCAATACGCGGCGATCGTGATAATGCAGGTACATTTCCCAAGGCAGCGTCACGGCTCCGTCGGCGAACCCAGGAGTGGCTCGTGCGCGCTCCAACTTCGCGAACGGATTCGGCGCGAAGTCGCTGAAGCGACCGTCCTCGGATTGCGCACCGCGCACGTCGACCAGCCACTGTGCATACGTGGATGACAAGTCCGCTTGGAACATCGCCGTGTGCGCGAAATTTGCGGCGCCGCCGAGCCACCCCAAACGATCGTCCCGTACCAGTCCATTCGTAGGAATGCCGACCATGTTGTTGCGGCGTGTCCATTCGATGTTGCGCCACAACTGAGTGAGGATTGGATCCGAGCACTCGAAGGCCCCTACTTGCCGCACGTCGCTCGTGATGGGAATCGCAGTGATCAAACCCAGCGTGGCCGGCGGGATGTTCCCCGAGATTTCGACGTAGCGGAACCCGTGGATCGTGAAGGACGGGATCAGCTCACCCTTCAAACCGGCCCGCAAAGTCATGCGATCCACTGGCCTGGCACGCCGCGCGTTGCCGGCGAAAACGCGGCCGTTCGCGTCGAGCGCTTCACCGTACTTCAGTTGAATGGTTCCCTGATCCTTCTGGTCGGCGTTCACGCACGCGACCCCAGACATCACCTGGCCGAAGTCGTATACGAACGTGCGCGTCGCAAGCTCCTTCAATGAAACAGCCGGGACAGGATTGCCTTGGCGTATCGGATCGGCGACACGAGCGAACAGCGACGGACCTTCCTTGACCGCGGTCACGTTCTTCCAGCCTTGGTCGACGAAATTGTTCGTGTCCCAGCCACGTTGATCGCTGACCCAGTCGATGTTCTCGCCGTCGATCAGGTCAGAGCTGCGAATCGGCCCGGCTTGAGACCACTTCCACGACGCATCCGAATTCATGAATGTGGTCGGACCCGTGCTCGGCTCGATGCGCAACTGAGCGATGAAGCGCGGAGTGGCGCCATATCGACCGCGTTCCGGCGGCGCATCGTCGGCGATCGGATCGCCCAGCCTTCCTGCATACCATCCGTCGGCCAACAAGACGGCCATCAGATTGTCGCCTTGAACGAGGAATGGAGTGACGTCGTACATGGCATAAGGCACGCGTTTCGAATAATCGGTCCAGCCGGGGGCGAAGCTCTCGTTCACGATGCGCTGACCGTTGATTCTGATCTCGAAAAGCCCTTGGGCAGAGGTGACGAGATGAGCACGTTTGGGCGTATTCGAGACCACGAAGGGCTTGCGCAGCATCGTCACGGGTTTGATCTCGGCAACCACGGCACGGCCCGGAAGGAGAACCTTGTCGTTCAGGCCCTGGACGGACCAACCGCCGTCCTCCATCGAGTTGCTCGCTGAAGCCTCTCCGACCGTGGCGACGTTGTTCATTCCGTCGCGTACTTCCATTTCGCCGATCGCGAAAGCGAAGCCTTTGTCGCCGTCCGCCTGCATTTTCTCGATCACGATGCGCACGTATCGAATTGAGAAACGCGTGCACGGAATCACGACCGGATCGACGCCGGGATTCGGCGTGTCGTTGACCATTGCATCACCGACGCGCATGAATTTGGCGTCGAAGGATGGAGTTCCGTCGACGTACGCGCGAAAGCGCAAAGGAAACAGGACGCCGGGTTTGGTCGGATCGCCGTCGGGGCGTGCGGGGTGGATGACGATATTGTCGAAGATCAGGTTCGAACCGAGGTCGATCTGAATGTATTCGAAGTCATCTGCTTTGGCGGCGTTCTTGCTGCGATAACCCAGAAAGCCCCCCTGGGGGTGAGCTGTGTTCTTCTCGCTGAAAATCCATGACGCTTGCCAATCAGCGGCACGCATCGGTCCCATCGTGAACGAAGCGGGTGCGCTCCACGGCGAAGGCTGGCCCGCCAAATCCCATGTGCGCACGATCCAGTGGTACGTTTGCCACGGAACCAGTTCTCGCCCTCCGTAAATGACTTGATTCGTGTCGCGCACACCGAGTTTCGTGCTCCACGTGTCACCCGTTTCTTTGTCGAGCAGGTCGCGGCTCTCGCTCACCAAGATCTGATAAGCGGACTGCTGAGCGCCGCGGCGAGGATCGTCGAGCTCCCACGAGAAACGCGGCGCAGCGACATCGATGCCGATGGGATTCGCCCTGAGCTCGACGCGCAAGTTCTTCGGCGGTCGAGCTCCTTCGCTCTGGGCTGCGACCGAGACGGTGACCAAAACGATCGAGAGGAGAGCGCTGAGGAACGAGCGGATCGACATCGGCAAGAAACTCGGGTGGGGATGGATGGAAATCGACGGACGAGCGCACCAGTATAGGCGCCGCTTTCGCGAAAGACTGCGCGCCTCCCCGTGAACTCCACTCAAGCGACCTGGGTCGAGGTATCGCGCTCGCCCGACCGGCGCGTGTGTCGCAACCACGGGCTCGTGCTGCAAGCGATGGAGATTCCGCACGGGATTCTCGAGGTCGATCGCTCGTACGTGGTCGTGGCTCGATCGGATCTGGCCGACAAAGCGCGCGAAGAATTGTTGCGCTACGAGCGCGAGAACCTCGGTTGGCCGCCGCGCGAAATCGCTTCGCGCCCGATCAGCCAAGGCATCCACGCGGCGATCGTCTTCGGCGGAGTGATGGTGTTCGCGTACGTGTTGCAGCACCAAGAGCGTTATGGGCTCGATTGGAGTGCGCTCGGGCGAGCCGACGCTGGCTTGATTCGCGGCGGCGAATGGTGGCGCACGATCACGGCACTCTCGCTTCACGTCGATCTGCCACACCTCGCTGGCAATATCGTTTTCGGAGCCGTATTCAGCGTGATTCTGGCGCAGAGCATCGGCGTCGGTCTCGCGTGGTGGGGCTTTCTCGTCACCGGTGCGCTGGGCAATCTGATCAACGCGTGGTTCCAGGCACCGACGCATTTGTCGATGGGCGCCTCGACGGCCGTGTTCGGTGCACTCGGCGTGCAAGTGGCGTTCGAATGGATGCGGCGGCATGAACTGTCTTATCGCGGTTGGCGTCGTTGGGCGCCGCTCGTCATGGGCGTGGCATTGCTCGGCTGGCTGGGAACGGGGGGAGCCTCGATCGAAGATCCGCAAACGTTCACAGGCACGTTGCAGAAGGTCGACGTGATGGCGCACGTGTTCGGATTCGCCGTCGGAGCGCTGATCGGTTTCGCATTGGGACGTCGTCGCGATGCCTTGCGCCTGAAGACGAGCACGCAGGCGATCGTCACCGTTTCGGCACTGTTCGCACTCGTCGCTGCGTGGGCGGTCGCGATCGTATCTGGCCGCTGAGCCACGCTTTCAGCCTGTTTTTCGAGACTGCGACAACGGATGTCGCGTCGATGAAGGCATGATCGACGTCCTCCATGCGATCCGATGGCGCACCGAATACGCGAGTGAATCCCCTCGCGCGACTCGTCGACTTACGACCCGGCGAGGGCGTCACAGCTGCGCTGGCGATGCTCTATTTCTTCTGTTTGCTGGCGGGCTACTTCGTTCTGCGCCCGGTGCGAGAGTCGCTCGGTCTCCTGGGAGGTGCGGACCGGTTACCGTTGCTCTTCACGGGGAGCTTGGTCGCGATGGTCGTGGTGACTCCGATCTTTGCCTGGATGGTGACGCGTTTCCGACGGCGCATTTTCATCCCCAGCGTGTATGCGATCTCGATCGCGTGCTTGGCGCTCTTTTGGATCGCGTTCCGATTCGCGAACCCGGAGCGCGAGACGGCCCTCGCTTACGTGTTCTACGTTTTCGTCAGCGTCTTCAATCTGTTCATCGTGTCCGTGTTCTGGGGTTTCATGGCCGACATCTGGAGGCTCGACCAGGCAAAACGCCTGTTCGGCTTCATTGGTGCAGCTGGAACGCTCGGTGCGATCGTGGGCGGTCAGATGACTCGTTCCTTCGTGACCGCGGTCGGCACCGTGAACATGCTCCTCGTCTCGATCGCCTTCATGACAGCAGCCCTGCTGTGCGTGGTCGCATTGATGCGCGTTCATGCGATCGATTCCAAGTCCGAGGCGGTCGAACGTTTCGACGGAGACGTGTGGCGGGGAATGAGGCTCGTCGCGAGTACGCCCTATCTGCGTGCTGTCGCCGCGTACGTTTTCCTGCACGGATTGATCGGCACTTACCTCTACATGCAACAGGGCCAGATCGTCGAGGCGTCGATCGCATCACGCGACGAGCGCACGGCTTTGTTCGCGCTCATCGACACGGTCGCGAATGCGTTGACGCTGTTCGTTCAGTTGTTCCTGACGAGTCGTTTGATCCGGTGGTTCGGCGTGACGTTCGCGCTGGTCTCTCAACCGGCGATCGCGTTCCTCGGTTGGATCGTTCTCGCGCTGGCAATGTTCCAAAGCGCGCGACTGGCGGCGTCCGGCTTTTCGCCGGGAGGACTCGTGCCCGAACTCGCCGTTCTCGTCGGGTTCCAAGTGCTCTTGCGTGCCAGCAATTACGCGACGGTTCGTCCGGCGCGCGAAGCGTTGTTCACCGTCGTCGAGCGCGAAGTGAAGTACAAATCGAAGAGCTTCATCGACACATTCGTCTATCGCTTCGGCGACGGAGTCGGCGCGTGGACTTACTTGGGGATGCTCGGAATCGGCGCCGCCTTGCCGGTGATTTCCGTCGCGGTCGTCCCACTTGCGGGTGCGTGGATCGGCGTCGGAGCGGTGCTCGGTCGCAGACAACGCGCCCTCTCGAACGAGAGCTGAATCAGGGCGGCGGCCCTCAACGAGACAGCGTGGGAAACCACGCGATCGCGTCGAAGTCGACTAGGACTTCGTGATCCCAAGGCGTTTCCGACGCCGCGCCGCACACGTCATCCGCACTGCGCAAAGAGCGATGCTCGGCGAACCATGCCGTCACGTTCGCGTCCGCGGGCTTCACGCGCAGATCGAGGATCCAGGCTGCATCGCCGCTCGCGTGTGCGAACGCGCGCTCGAGCGGGCCGGCGTCGGCGAGCGAGATCTTCAACGCGCGTGGAATGCGTTTCGTCGTCGCGTTCGGATCGAGCGCGAGGAATTCCGCTGATCCGCACGCGGTCGCTACGGCGACGAAGGGCTCTCCACCGAGGCCCTTGAATTGCGCGGCGAACGAATCGGCGTCGCTCGCACGCGCGAGATCGCGCAGACCGACGAAGGCGAACAATCGTCCTGTTTCAGGCCTGTTTTTGAGCGCGACGAGCGCGTTCTCGGCCATGATCCGGCCGCGGGGATCGTGCTCGCCGTTGTCGCGTTCGAAACGCATCACTTCCTCGTACTGCGACAATCCGATCAGCAGACGAGAGTGACCCGCGAACTCGGCGGCCGAAGACTTGGTCGTGTACTGCGCTTCTGCGTCGCGAAAGAGTCCGAGGGTTTCTTCGAGTGCCAAGCGCAAGACGACGCGCTGATTGTCATCGAGTTGGAAGTAGGCCGCTTCCCCATTGCGTCCATCCACCGACAGCGGGCGAAGCGCGTGCTCGGCGCGTGGCAACGCATCGGGATCCACTTTGGAGATGTAACTCAGTACCTCCGTACACGCCGCGCGCGGATCGCCGGTCGCGATGCCGACGAGCTTCGGTTTGGCTTCCCGCTTCGAAAGATCGGTGAGCCACGTACGCGCAGCGGAGACGTTCCAACCGAAGGCATGGCAATCCGCCAGCAATTTGTCGGCGTCACCGACTCCGGTTCGCACCCAACGCTCGAGTTCTTCGCCTTCGCGGTATCCGCAGTCGAGCGCAAGCACGTCGTTCGCTGTCGCGCATGCGGCGATCGTGCCTTCGAAGCGCGCGAGTTCCGCGGTGCCGGCGAAGGCTCGGCCCACCATCACGACCCGCGCACTCGCTTCGCCAACCGGCCTCGCGACGATTTCCTGCGGTGAAACAGCGTGTTTCTTCGCTTCAGCGAACCAGTCGACGACCGGCTTCGGAGTGTCTTCGAATACGGTGATCGCAAGCAGCGCGAGTGCGAAGTGAACGACCTTCATGGCGATCCTTCTCAACGCGGCAACGACCCGCGCAGGTGCAAGATTTCGAAACGCAACTGAGCGCCCTTCGCGATCAACATCTCGGCCGTTGGCGCGTCGTTCTCGATCACGAGTTGAAGCCAGTTGGACTTCGGAGGAGCGTGGCTCTCCAACACGTCGAGCAACGGCCGCACCAGTTCGACGCTCTGCACGCGGAACGGGAACGCACCCGGGAAAGCCGGATCGAAGCGTGCGAACGCGATCGGCTCTTCGCGCGGGTCGACCAGCTGTGCGAGCACATGGCCCTCGAACGATCGCAGGCGCGCGACCATGCCGTCGGGCAACTGGAAAGCTCTCTCGACAGCCGGGTCGTGACGCGCCTCGACGTCGCTCGCGCAAGCGAGATGAGTGCGCTTCGGCAAAGCCTGTTTTCGGCTCCATTCGAAGCGCATCACCATCGTCGAGTACTCCGCGCGCATACCGACCGATTCGTACAGGTGGATCGCTGACGCGTTGTCCGATCGCACGTTGAGCTCCCACTCGCTCGCACCGCGCTCGCGTAAGTTCGCTGCGATCCTGTCCATCACGGAGCGACCTACGCCGCGGCCGCGCTGGCTCTGCGCAACGACGACGTGACGAATGTAGCCACGCTCGCCGTAGGGCTCGACGAACGCGTACGCGACCTTCGCGCCGTTCTCTTCGAGGAAGAACGTGTGCGGCATCATCTCAGTGCACCAGCGCGCCGGATCCGGGATCGGATCGTCGTGCCCCAGCTCGACGAAGAAGCGCGCGAATTCGGCGTGATCCTCCGGTCGTGCGGTGCACATCGTGAGCTCTGACTTCATCGCGCCAGAGAAGATAGCGACGAACGGGGGTTCCGACTCCCACTCGATCCAGTACGATTCCGCGCCCGACCGATCCGAAGTCCCCCCCCCGCAGAGAATCGCATGGCTTCTACGCCCGAAATGGCTGCTCCGTCCGACGAACGAACGATCCTCGGCCATCCGCGAGGACTGTTCGTTCTGTTCTTCGCCGAGCTGTGGGAGCGCTTCTGCTACTACGGCATGCGGGCACTGCTCGTCTTCCATCTCATCGGCATCTTCCAGAAGTCGAGTGCCGATGCAGCAGTCGTCTACGGTGCTTACACCGCGCTCGTTTACGCACTGGGTGTGTTCGGTGGCTACGTAGCAGACCGACTGCTCGGCTATAGGCGGTCGATCATGCTCGGTGGCACGATCATGGCGGTTGGATGTTTCACGCTGCTCTCGCACGACGAGACGACGTTCATGATCGGGCTCGCGACGATCATCGTCGGCAACGGCCTCTTCAAGCCGAACATCTCGACGCTCGTCGGGAAGCTGTACAAACAGGGTGATCCGCGGCGTGACAGTGGCTTCACGATCTTCTACATGGGGATCAACTTGGGCGCGTTCTTGGCCCCGATTTTCTGCGCGCGCATTTCGCGTTGGATGAGCGAACTGATCGATCCTGTGACTGCGCTTACAGTGCCGGATTACCGGTACGGATTCATGCTGGCTGGCATCGGGATGGTTCTCGGAATCGTGGTGTTCGGATTCGGAGGCAACACCCTGAAGGGGAAGGGTGAAGCGCCGCCCGAGCGCAAAGGTATAAGTACGCTGCTTGCAGTGTTTCTGGGCTGCGTGGCGACCGTACCGCTGATGTACGCGCTGTTGCGTCGCAAAAACGAAGTCGGCATCGCACTCGGAATCCTCGGAGCCGGCATCGCGCTGTACCTGTTTTTCTTCGCCCTCAAGAGTGACAAGGTCACGAAAGAGCGGATCTTCGCGCTGCTCATCCTCCTGTTGTGCAACGTCGCCTTTTGGGCCAGCTTCGAACAGGCCGGTAACTCGCTGAACATCTTCGCGGCCAACCACATTCAGCATCTCCACATCGCAGCGTTCGACTGGACGATGCTGCCCGAGGACTTCCAGTCGGTGAATGCGATCTTGATCGTTTTGCTCGGGCCGGTTTTCGCGTTGATGTGGGTGAAGCTCGACAAGGTGGGAGCGAATCCCTCGATCCCTGCGAAGTTCGGGCTGGCGCTCATCCAGGTTGGACTCGGATTCGGATTGCTCTTGCTCGGCATGCAGACCGCCGACCAAGCGGGAACGATCCCGTGGTCATGGCTCGCCGGGCTGTACTTGATCCACACCACTGGTGAGCTGTGCCTGTCGCCCGTCGGTTTGTCGATGGTCACGAAGCTCGCGCCCGAAAAGATGACGGGCATGGTCATGGGCGCTTGGTTCGTCTCGATCGCATGCGCCAATTACGGAGCCGGCTTGTTCTCGAAGATCGCAGGCAGCGTCGAGATCGCCGATGACGCGAAGGGTCCGACGGCTCTCGCGGGGTACGTCGAAGCTTTCACTCCGATCCTCTACATGGCTGTCGCTGTGGGCGTGGCACTGTTCATCGCGTCGCGCGCTGTCAACAAGTTGATGCACGGAGTGAAGTGATGAACACGACGACCTACTCGGAACACGTCGCCACGCGACAGCGCACCACCGAGAGTGCTCTCGCGGTGGCGGGTTTCGATGCGGTCGTCATTCAGAGCGGTTCGCCGTTCACTTACTTCGTCGACGACATGGACGCGCCGTTCCATCCGACGCCGCACTTCGCGCATTGGACTCCGCTCGAAGGGCCGCTGCATCTGTTGCACGTTCGAGCTGGCCAGAAGCCGCGTCTCGTGCGCGTCGCGCCCGAGGATTATTGGTACGAGCAAGCGGCGCTCGGCACTCCGTTCTGGTTGTCGGAGTTCGACGTCGTCAACGTCACCAGCGCCGAAAACGCCTGGAAAGAGCTGACAATCGGCGCTCGCACGGCATACGTCGGTGACCTGCCCGCGCAAGCGACGCGCGCCGGTATCGCGACCGAGGCGCAGAATCCGGACGCGCTCGTGAAGCGTCTCGACTGGGAGCGCAGCCGGAAATCGGCGTACGAAGTGTCGTGCATCGAGGAAGCGCAGAAGCTCGGCGCTCGCGGTCATCTCGCTGCGCGCGGGACATTTCTCGAAGGCGGCAGTGAGCTCGACATCCACCACGCTTTCGTCACCGCGGTCGGCTGCACCGACGACGACCTGCCCTACCCGACGATCGTCGCGCTCGACGAGAAGGGCGCGATCCTCCACTACCACAAGAAGCGCACGACGAAGAATGGCCGCGTGTTGCTCGCCGACTGCGGTGCGCAAGTCCACCGGTATGCGTCGGACATCACACGCACGTGGACGACGAAGAAGGCGGATCCGGATTTCTCAGGCCTCGTGACGGCGCTCGACCAGATCCAACGCGACTTGTGCGCGCTGGTGAAGCCGGGATTGGCCTATCTCACTTTGCATCACACGGCTCACGTGAAGATCGCCGACCTGTTGCATGCAACCGGTTTGATCCGTGCGCGCGGCGAAGACGCCGTGAAGCTCGGGCTGACTCATCCGTTTTTTCCGCACGGACTCGGACACTTCCTCGGGCTGCAAGTCCACGACGTGTCCGGTCGTCAAACGGCGCCTGAGGGTGGATCGACTCCGCCGCCGAAGCATTATCCATTCTTGCGCACGACGCGCACGATCGAAGAAGGCCAAGTGTTCACTGTCGAACCAGGCATCTACTTCGTCGAGATGCTGCTGCGTCCGCATCGTGCCGGCCCGCTCGCGGATATGTTCGCGTGGTCGAAGATCGACGCGCTCGCTGGCCACGGCGGCATCCGCATCGAAGACAACGTGCTCGTCACGCGCGACGGCCATCGCAATCTGACGCGTTCCGCGCTGCACGCCTGATCGACTGCGACAGCTGCTTCGCGTGCAGACGCAGCCCTGTTTCGGGGCCCGCGGTGTCGATCCGGAGCCTTGGCACTGCACCCGGTGCAGACACCCACCTGCTATAAATCCGAGTTCGCGAAGCGCTCGATGACCGCATCAGCGCCGTAGAAGTTTAAAGCAAGCAGACAGGAGACCCCATGAAGTTCCGTACCGTTTTCATCGCATCTGCGCTCATCCTCGGTGGCGCACTGGCGACTCATGCGCTCACGATTCGAGCGCAAGGCGACATGGAGAAGGTCATGAAATTGGTCGAGCCAGGCGAAGCTCACCAACTGTTCGCCGACAAAGTCGGCAAGTGGAACTTGAAGGTCAAACTGACTTCGCCGGGCGCGCCCGAAGGAGAATCCGACGCGACCAGCGAGATGAAGTGGGTCTTGGACGGGCGCTTCGTCGAGGAGAACTTCAACGGCAGCATCGCCGGTCAGGGCGTCACGGGTCTCGGCTACACGGGCTACGACAACATGAAGCAAAAGTACGTCGGCACGTGGATGGACAACACGACCACCGGGATCGTCAGCTTGGAAGGCGCTTACGACGCTGCGACGAAAACGTTCACGTACACGGGCGAGATGCAGGATCCGGTGCAAGGCAAGTACGTGAAAATGCGCTCGACCGAAAAGTTGGTCGACAAGGACCACATGGTGATGTCGACGTACTCACCGGGTCCCGACGGCAAGGAAATGCGGATGATGGAGGTCAGTTACACGCGCGCGAAGTGAAGCGCTGATTCTTCGACTTCCGCCTGCGGTCGAGTGCGCTCCGGTCACAGACCAGAAGTGCACGACGAGCGGGAGGAATCGTTTTCCAACTCCGCGCTCAAGGTGAGACACGCGGTGCGCCGATCCGAACTCGATCCATGCGCTCGAAGCGCGTGGTCGAGGAGGCAAATTGAACGAGTGGATGAGGCATTGCGCCGGCCTGGGGATCGCCGGCGCTTCTGTGTTCGCGTTCGGATGCGCGAACCGTTCTGAGAACGTCGTCACGAGCAAGATCGAGACGTCGCGCATCGTCGAGAATTCGAAGATCGATTTCTCGGCTCAACCGTCGCATGCGGAGCGCTTTGGACTCGTCGCGAGTACGCGTCCGACGCATGATCCGCACGCGCCCGACGCCGACGACTCGAAGTCGCAATTCACATGGAACACGCCGGGCGGTTGGAGCGAATTGCCGTCGTCGTCGATGCGCGTCGCCAACTTTCGCCCTGCGGGTGACGAGCGCGCAGAGTGCTATCTGACGATGCTCGCCGGCGAAGCGGGTGGACTGACCGCGAACATCAACCGCTGGCGCTCGCAGTTGTCGCTGGGTGGTGTGTCAGCCGCAGATGTCGAGCAACTGCCGCGCGTCGATTTCTTCGGCCGCAAAGCCGTGGTCGTCGAAGCTACCGGCACGTGGACGGGCATGAGCGGCGGCGATTCGAAATCGGCTTGGGCGCTGCTCGCGCTCGCGCTCGTCGAACCGGGTGGATCCGTTTTCTTGAAGATGACCGGCCCGAAGAACACGGTCGCTTCACAACGTGAAGCATTTCTCGCGCTGGCTGCTTCGTTTGGTGCGCCCGGACAGCCCGCAGCCAAAGTGGACGATACTGCAGGCGGATTCGCGTTCGAATTGCCGAACGCTTGGCGCCGCGGTCCCCCAAAGAACTCGCGCGCCCTTTCGTTCTGGGCGGGCGAAGGCGAAGTCGTCGAATGCTACGTCACAGTCCTCGGCGGAACGGCCGGCGGAGAACTCGCGAACGTGAATCGTTGGCGTACGCAACTCGGGATCGCGTCAGTCGACGAAGCTGCGATCGGTGTGCTCGATCCGTTCACCATGCTTGGTCGGCCAGCCCACGTCGTCGAGCTCGTCGGCGAAACGTCGGCCATCTTCGGAGTGACGTGCATGGGCGAGGACAAATCCGTGTTCGTCAAGATGACGGGCCCCGTCGAGCTCGTGCGCAAGCAACGCTCGGCGATGCTCGCGTTCGCCTCGTCGTTGAAAGAGACCCCTACGCGATGAAGCGCTTTGCTCGATGCCTGCTGGCGGTGTTCTCGTCGCTCGGGACGAGCTGCATCCTGCTCGTTCTGTTGGGCCTCCTGACTTGGCTCGGCACACTCGAACAAACGCGGACGGGCTTGTTCGAAGTGCAGCGCAAGTACTTCGAATCGTTCTTCCTAGTGCATCGCTTCGGATCGATCCCGATCCCGCTGCCGGGCGCGAACCTCGTGATGTGCTTGCTCGCAGTCAATCTGTTCGTCGGCGGGCTCGTGCGCATTCGCAAGAGCTGGGCGACGTTCGGCATCATCGTCGCGCACGTCGGCATCGCGATGTTGCTCGCCTCTGCGCTCGTCAAGTACGAGTGGTCGGAGGATGGCCACGTCACGCTGTACGAGGGACAGCGAGCCGATCACTTCGAGAGCTATTTCCGCTGGGAAATCGCGCTCATTCGCAAGGAAGACGACGGCAAGACCCGCGAATGGCTCGTGCCGCACGAGCGGATCGAGGACGCGCAACGGTCGCGAGTGCGCGTCTCGATGACGGACGTTCCGTTCGAACTCGAGATCGAAAGTCTCGCGCGCAACTGCCGCCCCGAATGGGCGAAGGATGCCGGCGCGCACGGACCGATCGTCGTCGACGGAGTGCGTCTCGTCTCGCGTGCGGTCGATGCACGGGCGGAAGCGAACATAGCGGGCGCGTGCGTTTCCGTCGTCGACGAACGCGACGGCATTCGACGCCGCGCGCTCCTCTGGGGCGCCGAGGCGAAACCGTTCACGTTCTTCGCGGCCGGCAAGCCGTGGGCACTGTCGCTGCGCAAGGAGCGCTACGAAATGCCGTTCGCGCTGCAATTGGCTCGCTTCACGAAGGAGGACCATCCCGGCATCGACATGCCGAAGTCCTTCCAGAGCGACGTCAAAGTCGCGAGCGCGGGCGTCGAGCGCGACGTCAAGATCTCGATGAACGAACCACTGCGCGACGGCGGTTTGGTGCTCTACCAAGCCTCGTGGGGACCGTCGAACGCGCGGCCCGGCGACCGCCTGTTCTCGACTTTCGCCGTCGTACGCAATCCTGCCGATCAGTGGCCGCTCGCGGCATGCCTCGTCATCGCCGCGGGACTCTTGTTCCACTTCGTGCGCAAGCTCGTGCGTTACGTCCAGCTGGAGGCGCGCGCAGCATGAGCACGTTCATCCGACAATTCTGCGCCCTGATCGCGCTCGTTCTGGTCAGTGCGGGACTCAACGCGCGACCGCAAGCCTCGGAACACCGCACGCAACCGTGGTCGGAGCGCACGCTCGAAGCGTTCGGTGAGATTCCCATCCAAGACGGCGGTCGCATCAAACCGCTGTCCACGTACGCGAGCTTCGCGCTCCTGCGTTTGAACGGGAAACGCAGTGCCGAATCCTCCACGGGCGAAGTGCTGGATCCTGTCGCGTGGCTGCTGGACGTCACCTTTTTTCCCGAGGATGCGGCACTTTCCAAGTCGTTCTTGGTTTCGGACTCGGATGCGATCATCGCGATCGGCTTGTCGACCGATGGCAAGAAGAAGCGCGACCGCTGGACCTACGCGGAGCTGCTGCCAGGCATGCCGCGCCTGTTTTCACTCGCGCACGATTACGACGCGATCGAGGCCAAAGCGCGCACGTCGATTCAGCAGCAAGTTGTCGATCTGGCGAGCAACGTGTTCTCGTTCATGCGACTGGCGCGCAGCTTCGACTGGTCGCGCGGAGGCGATCCGAGTGACGGCCACGCGCTCACCGTCATCGCGCCGGCGAACACGACGAATGTCGATCAACCATGGTTCGCTCCGGCGAACTTGGTCGCGGGCATCGGGCCAAATCGTTCCCTGGAGCCGGCCGACGCTGCCGTCGTCGCCGAGTTCGAGACTCTCATACGGTTGCGCGCCGATGCGGGTGCGTTCGAATCGACTCTGATTTCCTTGCGCGATCGGTTGGTCGCCCGCGCGATGGCACGAGGCGAATACGAGCACGTCGAGCTGGAACGCGCCTACTACGCGTTCGATCCGATCCGCTGGAGCTTGGCGAGCTTCATAGCGGCATTCCTCGTCGTATCGATCATGTGGTTGCGTCCGAGGAGCAAGCTCGCGTGGAAGAGTACGCTCGCGCTCACGAGCGTCGGCGCTTTGTTGCTCGTGACGGCGATCGTCTTGCGCTGCATCATCCGCGAGCGGCCACCGGTTTCGACGTTATACGAAACCGTTCTCTTCGTCACGGCATCCTGCGTGCTCGTCGCCGTGTTCATCGAGTGCGTGCAGCGCTCGCGTTTCGCGATCCAGACGGCGGCCGTGCTCGGCACGGTCGGATTGTTCGTCGCGAACGGTTACGAGACGCTCGACAAACAAGACACGATGCCGAGCCTCGTCGCAGTGCTCGATACGAATTTCTGGCTCGCGACGCACGTCACCGCGATCACGATCGGCTATTCCGCGGGCATGCTCGCCGCGGCTCTCGCGAGCTTCTACTTGCTCGGCAAGCTCATCGGCTGGAAGCGAGACGAGCCCGAAACGCGCCGCAAACTGGCGCGAACCGTCTACGGCGTCGTGTGTTTCGCACTCATCTTCTCGACGGTCGGCACGATCCTCGGCGGCGTCTGGGCCAACGACAGTTGGGGCCGTTTCTGGGGCTGGGACCCGAAAGAGAACGGCGCTTTACTCATCGTCATCAGCCAGATCGTGATGTTGCACGCGCGACGCGGTGGATATCTGCGCGACGACGGCTTGTGCATGGCGGCGGCGTTCGGCGGCACCATCGTCGCGTTCTCGTGGTGGGGCGTGAACTTGCTCGGCGTCGGTTTGCACAGTTACGGATTCACGAGCGGGATCCACAGCGCGTTGTGGACGTACTACGGCATCCAATGGGGCGTCGTCGGACTCGGCGGTGTCGCTTGGTTGCGCGAGCGTGCGACACGGAAGAACGTTCCCGTCGAAACTCCTGTGCTCGAACACCGACGCGCGAAGAAAATGCGCGCTGCCGCCTGATCGAACGCTGCGCTCAAGGCTGCTCCTCCGAACGGTCGAACACGACATGTACAGGAGGAGGGGCGCATCGGCGCGCGCCTCCGTGAGAGAAACTCGGAGGTATTCAGAGTGATTCGCAGCAACTTCGTGGCCACGGTCGCGATCGTCCTTCCCACCGTGCTCGGACTCGGCGCATGCGCCAGCACGACCAAGCAAGCTCAAAGCGTTCAAGACGTCGACGCTCTGCTCACGCGTATCGAACGCGTGCAAGTCGATGCCACCGTCGCGAAGGACCGCGCTCACGGCGCACTTGCGCAGTTGACGACACTCGTTTCGCCCAACTTCGCCGGTGACGCGACGAAGTCGTTCGCAGCATTGAAGGAAGCGATCGAGACGTCGGACCAGCAGACGGTCGATTTCCGTCGTTCGATCGGCCCGATGAGTGAGTCGGCCGGATCGGTCTTCTCGCGCTGGACATCGGATCTCGAGGGCTTCGGCAACACGCGCATGCGTCAGCGCAGCCAAGGGCGACTGGACGAAACGCGTGCGCGGTACCAGTCGGTGTTGATCTCCGCGCAAGGCGTCCTCGTGTCGCTCGAAGCGTTCAATGCGGACATCAACGATCAAGCACTCTTCCTCGCGAGTGATTTGAACGCCGCGGCAGTGCAGGCGATCCATCCGGAAGTGCGCGAGCTTCACGAGCGCGCGAAGGAACTCGACGGCCGCGTCGAGGTGTGCTCGAACGCAGCACGTGCGTACGTCGAATCGGCCGCGCTCTACGGACAAGTCGAAGCGGTCACCACGGACACGCAAGCGACGCCGAACAACACTGCTCCGAGCGGCAACTCGACGTTCGATGCGACGTCGAGCGAGCGTCCGACGAAGACGAAGTTCGTCAAGCAACGCACGTCGACGCTGAAGCCTCGTCCGAGCGCCAATTCGACGCCGGAAACGAATCCGAGTCCTGTCGAAGGCACGCCCGAAGCGCCTGTCATCGAGGAAACGCCAGAGAACACGCCGAATCCGCAGTGATCGTCACGGCTCGCGTGACGGCGTGATCTGCACACGCTGTCGCGCGGGCTTCTAGGAACGACGCTCGCGATGAGCGAGCGACGCCTTGAGGCGCACTCCTGCGTCCGAGGCTTTGGTGTTGGAGGAATGGATTGAGTTGGACGCTGCTCGTCGCGCTGGTGCTCGCGCTGGCCATCGCCTTCCTCGCGTCGCTGGCGCGTCGCGTCGAACTGGCGAGGATGCAGCGTCGTGTGAGCGAGCGTGAGCGCGCCGTTCGCGTCGGCAGCGCCAAGGCGCAGCTACAGCATCCCGTCATCGACTTGACGCGCTGCCTAGGGTGCGGGGCGTGCGTTCGCGCGTGCCCGGAGCAAGGCGTGCTCGAGCTCGTCCACGGACAAGCGATGGTCGTCAACGGCGCGCGGTGCACCGGTGTTTCCGCGTGCGAAACAGTGTGCCCCGTCGACGCGATCACGGTGACGCTGACCGACACAGCCGAACGACGCGACATTCCGGCGCTCTCGGAGGAACTCGAGGCCATCGGCACTCCAGGGCTGTTCCTCGCCGGCGAAGTCACGGCGCACGCGCTCATCAAGACCGCGATCGACCAGGGCACGGCAGTCGCAGACACAGTCGCGCGCCGCATCGCGAGCGAAGCGGACTGCGGTGACGATGCGCTCGACTTGTGCGTCGTCGGAGCGGGTCCCGCTGGATTGGCGTGCTCGCTCGAAGCGAAGAAACACGGGCTTTCGTTCGTGACGCTCGATCAAGAAGCCGGTCCAGGCGGCACGGTCGCGAAGTATCCGCGCCGCAAGTTGGTGTTGACGCAACCAGTCGATCTGCCGCTCTACGGCAAGCTCGATCGCGCGTCGTACACGAAGGAGGAGCTGGTCGACCTGTGGCACAAGATCGCGCATGACGAATCTCTGCCGATTCAAGGCGGCCAAGTCTTCCAGTCGGTCGAGCGCGACTCCGGCGGCACGTTCGTCGTGAAAACGGCGTCGCACTCGTATCGAGCGCGCAACGTTTGTCTCGCGCTCGGTCGACGCGGAACGCCGCGCAAGCTCGACGTGCCGGGTGAACACCTGCCCAAGGTTTCGTACAGATTGCTCGACGCGCGCTCGTACCAGCAGCGTCGCATTCTCGTCGTCGGCGGCGGTGACACGGCGATCGAGGCTGCGGTGGCACTCGCCGAACAGCCGGGCAATCAAGTCACGATCAGTTACCGCAAGGAAGCGTTCTTCCGTGTGCGCCAACGTGCCGAAGAACTGTTGAACGAGTGCGCGGCGAGCGGCCGCATTCGCGTGCTGCTTTCCAGCAACGTCCTCGCGATTCGACCCGATGTCGTCGACGTCGAACTGAACGACGGTCCCTCGCGTGGTGTGTTCCAACTGCCGAACGACGAAGTCTTCGTGATGGCCGGCGGTGTGCCGCCATTCGAAGTGCTCGAGCGCTCGGGTGTGTCGTTCGATCCTGCACTGCGCCCGCCCGTGTCTCAGGTCGGCGAACAGGGCTCGGGTCTGTTGCGCGCACTCGGCCTCGGATTGCTGCTCTCCCTCGGCGCGCTCTGCTTCGCGGCGTGGAACGCGGACTATTACTCGCTGCCGATCGAGCAACGTCCGGTTCACGACGATTACTCGTCTCTTCGCCCAAGTTCCGGACTCGGACTGTGGTTCGGTGTCGGCGCGACGGCGCTGATCGTCCTGAACCTGCTCTACCTGCTGCGCCGAGCGAATGTCCGCGGATTCAAGTTCGCCACATTGAAGAGTTGGATGACGAGCCACGTCGCGACCGGAATCCTGGCGCTCTTGCTCGCGACACTGCACGGCGGCATGGCACCGCGTGACACGGTCGGCGGACATTCCTTGTGGGCACTGCTCATCCTGCTCGTCTCCGGCGCGATCGGTCGCTACTTCTACGCGTACGTTCCGCGTGCTGCGAACGGTCGTGAATTGGAGCTCGAAGAGGTCAAGCTGCGCATGTCGCGGCTCGCAGACAGTTGGGACGAGAGCCAGAAGGCGTTCGTCGACCGTGCACGCAGCGAAATCCACGCGCTGATCGAAGCGCGTCAATGGAAGAGCTCGCTCCTCGGCCGTGCGCTGGCCTTGATCGGCGGACAGAGCGACCTGCGCCGCTTGCTCGCTTCGCTGAGCATCGAAGGCCGTCGTCAGCACGTGCCCGAGGAGCGCTTGCGTGAAACCTTGACGCTCGCTCGTCACGCGCACCGCACCGCGTTGATGGCCGCGCACTACGAAGATTTGCGCGCGCTTCTCAACAGTTGGCGCTATGTCCACCGTTGGGTTGCCGCAGCGATGCTCGTACTGCTCGCCGCGCACATCTATTACGCGCTGCTCTACGGAACGCCGAACTTCGGCGGAGGCTCGCCGTGAGTTGGACGAGTCCGAAACTCTGGATCACGGTGTGTTCGCTCGCGGCCGTGAGCGTTTTCGCAGTGGTGGACACGCGTCGTACGTCGCCGGGTCCGATTGCGGCCGTTCACGCTCAGCTCGCGGACGTCGACGGCGGCAGCAGTTGCGCTGCATGTCACGGCGGTTGGTTTTCGAACATGACGAGCGCGTGTTTGGAGTGCCACGCGGCCGTCAAAGATCAGATCGAGACGGATCGCGGCGTGCACGGCATCCCCGAGGCGGCGGCGGCACAGAAATGCGGCGAATGTCACGGCGATCACCACGGCGCGAACTTCGCGCTCGTCAACGATCGCGCGTTCAAGCTCATCGGCGCCGAGAGCACCGCGAAGTTCGATCACGCGACGATCGGCTTCGAGATGAATGGTCGCCACCTCGAAGTCGGCTGCGTCGACTGCCACGAACACGCGGACGACGAGGTGCTCACGGAAGGCACGAAGCGCTATCAGGGACTCGCGCAAGATTGCGCGTCGTGTCACGAAGATCCGCACGAGGGCCGCATGCAAGTCGCCTGCGCTTCTTGTCACGGTCAAACGAAGTGGGACGAGCTGTTCAGCCTGGGTCACGAGGATTTCCTGCCGTTGGTCGGGGGTCACGGCGACGTGACATGTCGCCAGTGCCACGCCGAGACGGATCCGCACTCGCTCGAATCGATGGGCAACCGCGGGCCGCGTCCGATTGCGCGCGACTGCGTCGCCTGCCACCTCTCACCGCACGAATCGAAGTTCGCGAGCGGAGTCGCCGACTTGGCGAAGGCCTCGTTCGGCGCGAGCTGCGTCGTGTGTCACGAAACCGCGCACACGTTGTTCCGCGAGCCGAGCTTGAAGATCACTCCCGAGCAACACGCGCTGTGCGGGTATACGCTCGATGCGCCTCACGACGTTCAGTCGTGCGCCGACTGTCACGACCCCGAGCAGTCCGATTTCCGCGCGCGCTATCCCGGTCGCGCGAAGGATTCGTGCAGTGCGTGCCACGCCGATCCGCACGGTGGACAGTTCGCCACCGGTCCTTTCTCGAATCAGGAGTGCACGGTGTGCCACGACCGCATGCATTGGACGCCCAATGCGTTCACGATCGAACAGCATGCGCTCACCTCGTTGACGCTCGACGGTGCGCACTCGAAGACCGAGTGCAACGCTTGCCACACGAAGCCGACCGAGGACGCGCCGCGATCGTTCCATGGGACGGATGCGACGTGCGCTGCGTGCCACATGGATGCACACGGAGGCTTCTTCGAAGGAGCTCTCGCCGACGTCACGATTCCCGAGCACGGCGAGTGCGCCGCGTGTCACACGACGACGAAGTTCAGCGAACTCCCGCAGTCGGGCTTCGATCACGAGCGTTTCACCGACTTCGCGATCCTCGGTGCGCACGCGCAAAGCGAATGCGCGATCTGCCACCCGTTCACCAAGTCGCCCGACGAATCTGGGCGCACATTCGGCCGCGTCGAAGAGCATTTCGGCTCGTTCGCAGGCTGCGTGACGTGTCACGACGATCCTCACCAAGGCTTGTTCGATACGGCCAAACTCCCGACGGAAGTCGAGGGTCGCACCGATTGCGCGCGCTGTCACGACGAGTCGAGTTTCCGCGCGTTCCCGAACGGCTTCGACCACGGACGCTGGACCGGCTTCCAACTCGTCGGAGCGCACGCTCTCGAATGCTCGGCGTGCCATGAGCCTCTGCGCGTTCCCGATGCGATCGGGCGCACGTGGCAAGCGGCGCTCGGTGAACAGTGCTCGGATTGCCACATCGATCCGCACGCCGGTCAGTTCGATGCTCGCGGCGCGAATCGTTGCGCACAGTGCCACACCGACGCGACGGCTTCGTTCTTGGCGTTCAACCACGATCGCGACTCGCGCTTCCCCTTGCGCCAGCAACACGCCGATCTGGATTGCGCCGCGTGTCACAAGACTTGGACCTCGCCCGAGGGCGACGAGGTCGTGCGTTACCGTCCGCTCGGAATCGAATGCGTCGACTGCCACGGCGTGCACGAGGACGTGCTGATGCACCGCAAGCGAAGGAGAAACTGATGTTTGCGCTGGAGAAATGGTTCGTTCCGATCGTGCTCGCTGCGCCGGCTGCCGCACAGATCGAAGAGATGATGAACGTCTCGATGCGCGTGGTTTCGTCGGAGCCACGCATCGTGAACGTCGACCACGGCTCGATCGACGGACTCGCCGCGAACGATCGTATCGTGTTCCGCACGCGCGACGGTGCGCGCCTGGAAGGCACAATTGCGAGCGTCGGAGATCGCACCGCGAAGGTAGAGCTCGACGATCCGACGATCGTGCTCGCCCCAGGAACACGCGGTGACTCCCGTGTGCCGAAAGCCCGCGTCGCGGCGCCGCGCCCGACGCTGATCACGCCGGGCGCTCCCACCACGCCGGTCGAACCCGCGACTCCCGAACATCCTCCGTGGGAGCGCAAGGACGAAGACTGGACGAGCGATCAACCGCTCTTGTCGCGCATGCGTCCGTTCCGTCCGAACGAGCGCCAGCCGCTCATGACCGGACGCATCTACTCGATCATCGACTACATCAAGGACTCGGAGGGCGACCGCACCGAGACGTTCGCACGACTCGGCACCGACTTGACGTACGAGAATTTCCTGCGGCAAGGCGGCACGTTGCACTTCGACGGCGAAGTCAACAACCGACGCACCGACGTACCCGACGACGACGAGAGCGGCACGAACTTCAGGCTCGATCGCTTCAGCTACGCGTTCGGCGGCAATCGCTTCGCGCCCGATCGGTATGAATTAGGGCGCTTTTTGCAGCATGAAATGCCCGAGTTCGGCGTGCTCGACGGACTCGAATGGGGTCGGCGCATGTCGAACGGTGACACGTTCGGCGCGAGTGTCGGCTTCATGCCCGAGCCGGACGAAGATCAATCGACGGGTGACGATTTGCAGTTCGCGGCCAACTATCGCTTCGTCGTCGACGAGAGCGAGTTGCTGTCGGTTCAAGCCGGTTATCAGAAGTCGTATCACGATCTCGCAGCCGACCGCGATCTGTTCATCGCGAAGGTGTTGTACTTCCCGCCTGCGGATTGGAATTTCAGCGCGACGGCGTGGATCGATTGGTACACGGCCGGCGACACGACGAAGGACAGTGGCCCAGAAGTCACACAGGCGTACGTGACGACCGGTCGACGCTTCGAGAGCGGCAGCAGCCTGCGTGCGACCTACACGCATCGCGCTTTCCCCGAAGTCGAGCGCAACGAGTTCTTGCCCGTGACCGCAGCGCAGTTGGCCGACGATCGCTCGGATCGCGCGACGTTGAGCGGACGGCAGATGCTCGGACGCACGTTCGCTCTGACCGGTCTGATCGGTGCGTGGAACGACGAGGACGACACTGGTGGCGATGCGGAGGGCGGATTCCAACTCGACGATTTCGTGTTCGACGATGCACGTATCGACGCGGCGGCGTTCGGCGTGCAGGGCCGCTACAACACGACGCTCGGCTGGCGAGCTGCGATCGGCACGCAGTCGAGTCAGGGATTTTGGCGCGTCGGCTACGAGTTCACGCTCAACGACATCGACGGCTTCACGACCGACAACGACGACATCCCGCAGCATCGCATCAGCACGTCGTTCGACACGTTCAGTGATTCGGGATGGAGCCTCTCCGCTCATGCTGACGCGCTGTTGTTCGATTCCGAGAACGCGATACTCGTGGGCCTGTTCCTGACAAGGAGCTTCTGATGGGATTCCAACGTCATTTGCGCACGATCTCGATCGTCGCCGCGCTCACGTTCCTCGCCGTCGCATGCGTCGTGCAGGGTCGCGACAGCGCAGCGCAGAAATTGTGGTGGTCGGGTTTCGGCCCGGTTTTGCCGCACGACACGTTCCCGGGTGACTGCGGTTTGTGTCACATCGGCGACGATTGGCAGCGCGTGTCGAGCGAGTTCGAGTACGACCACGAAGGCGAGACCGGTTACAAGCTCGAGGGCGCTCACGAGCGCGCGACCTGCCTGCGCTGCCACAACGATCGCGGCCCGGTCGAGATCTTCGAAGCGCGCGGTTGTGCCGGCTGCCACGAGGACATCCACGTCGGACAACTCGGTGCCGACTGTCTCTCGTGTCACACGCAACAGACTTGGCAACCCTACGGCCAGTACGCGAAGCACAACGAAACGCGCTTCCCGCTGATCGGCGTGCACGCGTCGACGTCGTGCCATCGCTGTCACCCCGGCGCCGAAATCGGGCGTTTCGTTCCCACCGATACCGAATGCGTGACGTGCCACACGAGCGACCTGGCACGCGCGAACAATCCTCCGCACATCGCTTTGGGATTCGTGGACCGGTGCGATCGGTGCCACCTGCCTCGCACGTGGAACCAGGCCGAAATCGACAACTGAGCGCCATTGAGAGCAGCGCTGTTTTCCTCAAGAACGCTCAGATGCTTGTTCGATGAATGTTCGGGGACGAGGGCGTTCGAATTCCAGGCGCACTCGATGAAGGGGCAGAGACGAAGTACGGCGGTTTTTTCCGCCTGAGCGATTGGAGCTGCACATCTGCGTGCGGCACAGCGCTCAAAGGAAGGCATGGGATGCTTCACAGCAGACCCGTAGTTTTGATGTTGGTTGCCGCGGCATTGTGCGCGGGCTGTAGCGGCGAGACCGGAACGCTTCAATCGGCGGCGGTCGAGTCCTGCATGCAGTGCCACAACGGCACGCTCGAGAACGATTACTCGGGGCCGGGCATCGAGAATCCGCACCCGTTCGAAGGAGCAGCTAACATCCGTTGCACGACGTGTCACGGCGGAAATCCCAACGGTACGGACATGGTGACGAGCCACGTTCCGCCTCCGCCTGAGATCGGCGACGACGCGTTCCAAACGACGAATGCCAAGGCCTACTTCAATCGCCTCACGCTCGCGGGCATGGACAAGTTTCCCGACTACGAGGTCGGTGGGCAGAACTACACCGCGATCGACTACCTGCAGTTCGTCAACCCCGGCGACTTGCGCGTGACGAAGAACGCGCGCGGCTGCGGCGAGTGTCACGTCAATCACAGCGAAGCGGTGAACGACAGTCTGCTCGCGACCGAAGCCGGTGTGTGGTCGGGCGCTGCATTCGCGATCGGAGCAGACAGTCTGCTACCCGCGAATCAGAACTTGCACGGCGGAACGGCCTCGTACATGGGCTTCCGCGCGACCGACGATCCGGCGTTCAACATCGCGACAGCCGTCGTCGGAGCGATCGGAGAGATCATCGAAGCGCCGGTCTACAGCGTGTTCGGCCAAACCGGCGGCAACAACATCTTCAATAACAACAACTACCTCGCCGCGGGGTTGGACGACGATCGCGATGCGCAGAATCGCGTGATCAGCGGTTCACCGCTCGCGAATCTGTTCGTCGAGCAAGTGTCGTTCACGTGCGGTGACTGTCACCTCGGTAGTGCGGGCGCGAACAATCGCGCCGGCGACTTCCGCTCGTCCGGATGCTCGGCATGTCACATGCCGTATTCGTTGACGGGCAAAGCCGGCAGCAGCGATCCGAACATCAACAAGACCGAGCCGATCGATCCCGACGACATCGACGAGCCCGAGCGACCGCACTTGAAGTCGCACCGCATCGCGAACGTCGCGAAGACCGGCACGGACGGTTTGCCCGTGCCCGGCATGAGCGACCACACGTGCGCCGGCTGTCACCAAGGCTCGAACCGTACGGTGCTTCAGTATTGGGGCATCCGCCTCGACCAGAATGCCGACGTCCGCAACAATCGTCAGTACCCTGCGAATCCTGTTTCGAATCAGGGCACGTTCGGCGACACGCGCTTGTTCGATCCGGTCGCGGACAATCACACGTTCAACGGCCGCAACGGCAATCAGTATTTGCTGACCGAAGACTACGACGGCGACGGACGTGACGACACGCCGCCCGATGTGCACTACGACGCGGGCATGGGTTGCATCGATTGCCACGGCAGCAACGACGTGCACGGCGGCAACGTCGACGATCCGAATCGTCCGCTGCTCTCGCGCATGGAACAGGTCGTGGCCATTCAGTGCAACGACTGCCACGGCGGAATCGATGCGTATGCAACGGTGCAAACGGGCACGACGTACGAAGGCGTGGCTGCGGACATCGGCGTGGATTCGAAGGGCAATCCGATGCGCCACGTCACGCGCGACTCGAGCGGCAACTACTGGATGAAGAGCCGTCTCGACGGGCAGGTCCACTTCATCCCGCAAACGCGCGACACGATCGTGAACAGCGGCAAGCTCAATCCGCTCGACAATCAGCCTGTTTACAGCCAAAAAGCCAGCTACGCGATGGGCCGCATCGACACCGACGCGTCGAACGGAACGGGGCCGAAGCAGGCGTCGAGCGCCAGCGCCAGCTTCTCGCACACGGATCGCATGGACTGCATTTCGTGCCACGCTTCGTGGACGAACACGTGCATGGGTTGCCACTTGTCGGGCGAGTACAACACCGGCAACAACTTCAGCAACGTGACCGGCGAGCGCATCGTCTTCAAGCAGCGCACGGCCGACTTCACCTATCAATCGCCGCTGTTCTTCCAGCTCGGCGTGAACACGCGCGGCCGCATCACGCAGTTCAGCGCGAACACGAAGGTGTTCTTCCAGTGGGAGGACAAGAACAACCAGCTCTCGCGTCGCTTCGGATTTTCGGATCGCTTGGCCGCGGGCACGGGGCCCGGCACGTCGGGATTCCCGTCGTTGTCGCACAACGCGATCATGGCGCACTCGATCCGCGGACGCGTCAACACGACGAAGGAAGGACCGCGCTACTGCGTGGCGTGTCACATGACGTCGACGGCCATCGCGACTTACGGCACGCAGTACGATGCGTTCCGCACGGCACTCGCGAACGGCAATTTCGGAGCACTCGACTTCCAACTGTTGAAGCAGCACTTCGGACGCAACACGAGCAACCAACTGAACTCACCGTTCTTCGCACACATGGCGGCTGGACTCGGCACCGGGTTGTTCTTGTTCGACGAGTTCGGAGCACCCGTCAATCCGCTCGACACGCACACGGATCGCAAGGGCACCGACAACGTGCCGCCATCGACCGTGTTCGATCCGCTGCGCGTTTACTACGACCTCGACCGCATCGTGCAGCCTTCCGGCATCGCGAACGGCTCGAACAACCACGTGTTTCTCGATCCGCTCGTCGGACCGAGTCTGCGCGACGGTGCGACGGATCCGACGATGGCCGGACCGCTCGGCGCTTCGATCATCGAGATGCTCGCGGATCCTGTGAACGGGCTCGTGCTCGATGCGTGGCTCGATGCGAACGGGGCGGCTCAAGGCAATGCGAACGGATTCCTCGGCACTCCGTGATCACCAACCGTGCGCGACGCCGAACCCGACGTGCCAACGCACGGGTTCGAGCGGCGCGTAAACGGTGCGCGTGAAAGTGCCGCCGGTCGTGACGCGCACGTCGGCGAAGGAGAGGGTGAAGCGCAAGTTCAGCCCGCTCCAATCCCAATCGCGATCCGGCGCCGGAAAGGCGACGTCGAACGTGCTCGTCGTACCCGCGGGGACGCTGAGCACAGCATTCGGCGCGAGAAGCCCGCGCTCGAACGAGACCAGGTCGGCGGAGACGAGTGAAAAGCCGTCTTCGACGATCTGTGCTTCGACCGAGCCCAGATTCTCGAAGCGCACTCGGAGCTCGACCCGCCGCGGACGATTTTCTTTCGCGTTCGGCTTCGCGATGCCGAGCACGCTGACGAGCGCGCGTACTTGGCTGCCGGGCACCGCGTGTGCGGCGACTTCGACTTCGAGCGGAGCGGGTTGATAGCGCGCGTCGTACCAACGCGACGTCGAGCAGGCGCTGGCGAGCAACGCAGTGCAGGCGATGAAACGTATCGAGTTCATGATCGTGGCTTCACCACGATAACCGCTAGGCTGCGGAGGCATGGCCCTCCCTTCCACGATTCATCGCTTCCAAATCCAACTCGCGGACACCGGTCGCAGCGTGTACGAGGACCTCGACTTGCGCGTCGCGCGCCATCCGTCCGAAACGGTGCCGTTCTTGCTCACACGCTTGTTCGCTTACTGCATCGCTTTCGAGCCGGGCATCGCTTTCGCGAGCGGGCTGTCGGAACCGGATGACCCCGCGTTGTGGGTCAAGGATCTGACGGGTCAGACCAAGGTGTGGATCGAAGTCGGATTGCCGGCCCCCGAGCGCTTGCACAAGGCGTCGAAGAGCATCGGAAACGTGCTTGTTTTCCCGCACAAACGCATCGATCTGTGGCTGCGGCAGTGTGAAGAAACGCACATCCACCGCGCCGCCGACATTCGAGTCGTGTTGCTCGAGCAGTCGTTCCTGGCCGAGCTCGAAGCGCGGCTGGACCGCAACGTGAAGATGGACGTGTCCATCAACGACGGCCACATGTACGTCACCTGGAACGGCGTGGTTTCGAGCACCACGATCGAAGAGCGCATGCTCGCGCAATGAGCGCCGATTCAGGGCGAGTCCCCTCTTCGACGAACGTCGACGATTCCCTAGTCTGCGTCGATGATCTCGAGCCTCGTCCTCTGCATCGCTGCACTCCTCCCGACCTCCGACGTCGTCGTCGCGCCGACGAAGCTTACGCTCCAAGAACTGGTCACGTCGGCACAGACCGATCCGGCGGCAGTCGTGCCGCTCATCATCGAGGGCAGTCATCAGCTCGTGTCGATGCCGGTCAGCTCGGCCAAGTCACTCGGCGACACGCTCGAGCCGTTCTGCGATCGCGCGTTCTTCTCGCCCGAGCGCTTGCCTGGCATGGAGCGTCTCGGACTCGTGCTGCACAAGATCGAGAAGGGCGAGAACCCGACGACGATCGCGCGCAAGTACAAGATCGGCGTCGGGATGCTCGCGTACTTGAATGCGGACTACGACGAAAAGAAATTGCGCATCGGTCAGACGCTGAAAGTGCTGAATTTGTCGAGCGAAACGCTTGCGATCACTGTCGCACGTTCGCATTTCAGATTGACGGCATGGCGCACACTTCCGGGCGGCGGACACGCGCTCGTCAAGTTCTGCACGGTCGGCGTCGGCGCACCAGAAACTCCGACGCCGCTCGGCGTGACGAAGATCACGAAGCGCGTCCTGAAACCGACGTGGACGGAGCCGAACACGAACATCACGTACGCTCCGGAGGATCCGGCGAACGTGCTCGGCGGCTACTGGATCGCGCTCGATTCGGTCGGCATCAATCGCACCGGCATCGGCTTCCACGGCTACACAGGCGCGCCCGTCGAAGACTGGATTTCGAAGAGCGCGTCGCACGGCTGCGTGCGCATGCTGCAAAAAGACGTCGACCGCATTTTCCACATCGCGGTCGAGGGCACGAGCGTCACGCTGGCGGAGTAGCGCTCACTTCGGCGTCGCGACGAGCTTGCGCAGCTCGGGGTTTCCGCCGATGCCCGAGAACGAATTGTCGCGCTGAGCGATGACGCGCCGATTCGAGTCGGCTGCGATCGCGAGTTTCATGTGCTCGATCGCGGCAACAGCGTCCATCTTGAGCGCGTGTATCGTCGCTGCGTCGTACTCGAGGGCCGCCGTCGCGATCTTGGCTTTTGCGCGCGGTGAGTTTTGTGCCTTCGTCCAAGCGGCCAGCGCTTCGTCGAGCTTGCCTTCGTCGCGCAGAGCGATCGCTAGGCCCGAGTACGCTGTTTCCTGGGCGAAACTCGCACCCGCGTCCGGCTTCTCGATCTTGACGAGACCTGCAAGTGCGCGCTCGTAGAGTTCGCGACGCTCAGCAGCCGGCATCTTCGTGCGCACGCCGATTTCTGCCGCTGCGAGTGCGCAGGCCCAATCGTCCGTCGTCGCTTTCGACATCCCGGCGAGGAACGCAGCGCTGTCGTTTTCGGCTCGCATCAGGGCTGTATGCATGTGCTCCAAGACCGGAGCAGGCATGTCGTCGAAGGTCCCGAGTCGGATGACCGCATAACGCGCGCTCTTGATCATCTGCTCGAAATCGGCGCGCGAAATCGGTGATACGCCGTCCTTCGCCAACGTGCCGATGGCGATGTCGAACGCCGTGTCGGCAAACGTCGGGAACGCGTGCCACGACAAGTTGACGTACGGCGCTTCGAGATCACGTGTGGCTTCCGTGCACGCGGTCGTGCCGACGTCGAACTGGCCCAAACCGGCCAGTTTTCCGGTCATGAGCGACTTGCGCCACTCCCCGCTCGGCTTCACTTCGCCGTAGGCCGAAACGACCATGATCGTCCCGTCACCGCGCAACTTGCCCTGCGCGATCGCGCGGTCGGCGTAGCGGCGACGCAGCGACGTGATGACGACGTCGTCGCTCTCGAAATCAGGCAATTCCAAGCGGACGGCTGCGCCGGTCGTCGCCTGTTGCAAGACGACGGGCTGCATCGGTTTCGCGACGGGGGCTTGGAGAGCGAGGGCGAGGAAGGCGGAAATCATTTCGGTGAGAGCTCCATGGAGACGATCCAGACACGTACGAGAGAAGCGTACCGCTTCGTTGGCGCCGATCCGTTACCTTCTTCCCTTCGTCGGTAGGTCAGGTCGAGCCGCAGCGATTCCGTCACGATGTTCAGCCTTTTCTTCGTGTTTTTCAGCCTGTTCGCGCTAGCGCCCGACATGTTCCGCGCGTTGGAACTCGATGCAGCGATCGCGTCGGCGAAAACCGAGAAGAAGAACGTCCTCGTCGTGTTCCAACGTGCCGGCACGGGTGACACGAAAAAGCTCGACACGACGACGTGGGTCGATCGGCCCGTGCGCGAGTGGATCGGTCTGAAGGTCGTTGCCGTCAAGCTCGACGTCGTGAAGCACGACGAGTTGGCGACGAAGATGCGCGTCCACGTCACGCCGACGCTGATCTTCTTGAACGAGTCCGGGAGTGAGATCGATCGCATCACGGGGTACGTCGACGGGCGCACGTTTCTAGCCGAGACGAAATCCATCTTCGGCGGCGCGGATCCCGTGGAGCGCGCGCGCAAACGGCTGGAGCTGGCGCCGAACGATCCTCACCGGCGTATCGATCTCGCGCTCTTGCTCGGTGATCGCGGTGATTTCGCGGCGTCGCTCGCAGAACTGATGTGGTGCTGGGATCACGGCACCGAGATCGATCCGTCGTTCGCGGAAACGCGCGGTTCGTTCCTACTCGGCGAACTGTTGCGTCTGTCGCGCATTCATCCGCCGGCAGGCGACGCGTTGGCGGGCCGCGCGAAAGGGATTTACCAGCGTGTCGTCGGGTGCGTCGTCACTGAGTCCGAACTGGCCGATTTCCTGCTGTTGAACCGCGAGTTGCAGCAACAGGAGCGCACGTTGGCCGCTTTCGACGCGCTCTCGTCCGGGACCGAAGCGTGCGTCGCGTTGCGCGACCGCTTGGCCCCGCTCGCCGTCGATCCTCTGATCGATTCGCGGCGATACAAAGAAGCGCTGGCGCTGATCGGGGATCCGCGCGCGTATTTCAATCGGCTCGGGGCGGAGTTTCGCGCTTCATCCGAGCGCATCGAAAAGGAGCGCCCAGGCGATTCACTCACGGTCATCGACGCGAACAAGCGCGCCGTGCGCAGCGCATCCGTCCGCATCTACGAAGCGCTGCTCGGCGCAACACAGTTCGACGATGCCGAATCGTTCGCGCAGCTGGTCGTCGCGTTCGACGGTCGTGGCGCGACTCACTGTGCGTTGATCGTCGCTGCTTTGAAGTTGGAAGCGCACGGACAGGCGCGGGCCTTGGTCGGGCGTGCGCTCGCGGATACGAAACTGACGCCGACCGAAAAAGAAGACGTGCGCAAGCTCGCGCGTGCGATCATCCAGCCGAAGTGACGCGATGGACAAGCTCGTGATCGTGATGGTCGGTGGTGCGCTCGGATCCGGAGCGCGTTGGCTCGTCGGCGTCGCCTTGGCGGGACACTCGAGCGCGAAGTGGCCGCTCGGAACGTTGGCAGTGAACGTCGTCGGCTCTTACGCGATGGGATTGGTGACGCAGCTTGCGACACAGAACGGCGCTTTTTCGGCCGAGAAACGCCTGTTCATCGCGACTGGACTGCTCGGCGGATTCACGACGTATTCGAGTTTCAATCAGGAGACGCTCGACCTCGTGAACGCCGGTGCGTGGACTTCGGCATTGGTTTACGCGGCGACGGCTGCGGTCGTGTGCCTGGCCGCCGGATTCGCGGGAATGGCGACCGCACGCGCCCTCGCGGCGACCTGATACGATCGAAAGATGCAGCGCGTCCTCGAACTCATCCGCACTGCGGGTGCCGAGCCCTGTCACGAGACGCGCTTGTTGCGGACGTGGCTCGCCGGCAAACCGCTCGTGGAAGCGACGAAGGCACGCGATCTGCAGTTGAAGAAGTCCTTGATCGAAGCGCTGCCCGCGATCGAGGCCGAGTTACGCGCGATCGTGCGCGTCGAAACCGAGCACGCCGGCGCCGATGGTTCGCTGCGGTTCGTTCTCGCTCTCGCCGACGACAAGACGGTCGAGAGCGTGCTCCTGCCGCGAGACGGCTTGTGCATTTCGTCGCAAGTCGGCTGCGCGGTCGGTTGCGTGTTCTGCATGACCGGTCGATCGGGTCTGTTGCGACAGATGACGAGTCGCGAGCTGGTGGCGCAAGTCGTCTTGGCGCGCACGCGCCGAGTGGTTCGTCGCGTCGTGTTCATGGGAATGGGAGAACCTTCGCACAATCTCACGAACGTGCTCGAAGCGATCACCGTCCTCGGCACCGTCGGCGATTTGGGGCACAAAAACCTGGTGTTTTCGACGGTGGGCGACCCGCGCGTGTTCGAGCGCTTGCTCGCCAATCCGGTGAAGCCTGCGCTCGCGATCTCGCTGCACACGACGAACGCTGAACTGCGCGCACAGCTCGTGCCGCGCGGTCCGCGCTTCGAGCCAGCCGACTTGATCGCGCAAGCCGAGGCATACGCGCGCGCGACCCGACATCCGATTCAATATCAATGGACGTTGATCGAAGGCGTGAACGACGGCGACGACGAGCTCGCTCGCTTGACCGAGCTGATGCAGGGTCGCTACGGCTACATCAACTTCATCCCCTACAACGACATCGAGGGCGTCGATTTCAAGCGTCCGTCGATCGATCGCGCCCGCAAGATGTCTCAGCATCTCCATCAGTACGGCGTGCTCTGCAAATTGCGCCGCAGCGCCGGCCAGGATGTCGATGGAGCGTGCGGGCAGTTGCGTGCGCGGACTCTGACTCGCTCTTGATCAAGCTGTCGGTTTCGGCTTGCGGGCGCGTTTCTTCGCGACGACTCGGGCGCCGCCATCGGTGGGATTCGCTGCGACCCTCGGCTTCTTCGTCGGCGCCTCACCCCTGACTTCCTCTTTCGACCCCGCCGCGCGCCAACCCTTCGGCGGTTTTTCGCCACGCAGTTCGTAGAGGAATCGTGAAGGCATCGAATCGATGCGCGTGCCGTATTTCGAGCGCGTTTTCGTGCATGAAATCGTCAGATGGCGTTGTGCACGAGTGATCCCGACGTACATCAGACGGCGCTCTTCCTCGACCGTATCTTCGTCGATGCTGCGGATGTGCGGCAGCAGACCTTCCTCGACGCCGACGAGGAACACGCGCTGGAATTCCAGGCCCTTCGCAGCGTGCAGCGTCATCAACATGACCGCATCGCGCTTCGACTCCTTCTCGTCCTTCGTGTCCTCTTCACTCGTCAGTGTGAGAGCTTCGAGAAAACTCTCGAGCGACGGCTTCTTCGACCGGCGCACGTGGTTCTCGGCCATGTCGAGGATTTCCGACACTGACCGCCAACGATCTTCGCGCGTCTTGTCGTCGGGGTAACAGCGATCGACTTCTTGTCGGTACGCGACGGCTTCGAGCAGTTCGTGCAACCACGGCACCAAGTTGTGCGTCGGACGGCGCTCGCCCAGTGACCGCAGCTTGTCGCGGAACGAGCGCACCGCGTAGACGGCTGCGTCACCGAGTTCCGGAATCGTCGTGCCGTCGTCGAACGCCGCGCACACCGACACGCCGTGCTGCGTCGCCCACTCGACCGCTTTTTCGATCGTGGTCTTGCCGACGCCGCGCGGCGGACAATTGATCACGCGCAAGAGCGAAACTTCGTCGAGCGGATTCTGCGCGATCCGTACGTACGCCAACACGTCGCGCACTTCCTTGCGATCGAAGAACGACATTCCGCCGACGAGGGTGTACGGAACAGCGCGCGCACGGAACTGCTGCTCGAAGACACGCGGCTGCGTTGCAGTGCGGAACAACACAGCGAAATCCGCGTAGCGAGCGCGTTTTTTCAGCACGAAATCGGCCACTTCGCGCGCGACGTGATCGGCTTCGGCCGTCTCGTCTTCCATGCGCAGCAGCGCCACCGGCTCGCCGGACCCGAGCGCGCTCTTCAGCGTCTTGCCGTGTCGTTTCGGGTTGTGCTCGATGACTTTGTTGGCCGCGTCGAGGATCTCGCGCGTCGAGCGATAGTTCGTCTCGAGACGGATCACCTTCGCGCCGTGGAAGTCCTTGTCGAACGACAGGATCTTCGCGACATCGGCGCCGCGCCAGCCGTAGATCGATTGATCGTCGTCACCGACGACGCACAGATTGCGATGCTTGCCCGCGATGGCCTTGATGATGTCGTACTGCGGGCCGTTCGTGTCCTGATACTCGTCGACCATCACGTAGCGAAAGCGCCGCTCGAGCGCTGTACGCACCGACTCGTGCTCACGGAAGAGCTTCACCGAGCGCGTCAACAAGTCGTCGAAATCGACCGAGCGCGCGCGCGACAGATGCTCTTCGTATTTCTGCCACGCGCGACCGATCAACTCGTCGCGGTCGTCCGCAGCCTTCGCGAGGAAGTCGGCGCTGGTGAGACCCTTGTTCTTCAAGAGCGAGATCTTCGACTGCAACGCGCCCGGTTGAATCGAAGCTTCAGCGATGCGCAATTCGCGCAAAGCGCCCTTCATCGCGCTGACCTGATCGGACTGATCGCAGATCGAAAACTGCGGTGAAAGGCCTGCCTTTTCAGCATTTGCGCGCAACAGTTTCACGCAGAAACTGTGGAACGTCCCCACCGTCAGCTCGCTCGCGCGATCCTTGCCCACGATCCCGCCGACGCGCTCGCGCATCTCGCCCGCGGCTTTGTTCGTGAACGTCATCGCCAGAATCGAATCCGTGGGCGCACCTTTGTGCAGCAACCAGCCGATGCGAACCGTGATGACCTTCGTCTTGCCCGATCCCGCGCCAGCCAGGACGAGCACGGGACCTTCGGTGGTCGTGACCGCGAGACGTTGCTCCGCGTTGAGCGATTCGACGAACTTCTGCATGCGTGGGCGGCGAACGTTATGCGAGCGTCGATCGCTCATCCACGCCGGCTTCGCATCGTCGTCGTAACGCCGTCCAACGAGCGGACTTCAGCGCGCTCAGATCAACTGCGTCGTGACCGCGAGTACATCCTGCGGCCGCCTGTCCGTGACGTCGACAGTCGTGAAGAGCGCTTGCTCGCCGACCAACGTCGCCATGATCGCACGCACCTCGAGCTCGGTGTTGCGCGTCCGAATGCACTGGGCCGCGCGATGCAGGTCGCGGATCTGACGCTCGACGACGTCGGCTTCGGACTGACCCGGATACTTCACGCGATAGTAGGCACAACCCGCGTGCTGGATCAGCCACACCGCGCGCAAGTCGTGGTGCTCTTCGAACAAGTGGAATGCGCGGTAGAGGACGCGCGCTTCCTCGAACGAACTGCTCCACGGATCGAACGCGGCTGGCCCACCGGGCACTGCATACAAATCGGCGCGATCGGAAATTTCGTGGTCGACGTACTCGAAGATCGGCGCGTGCCAACGTCCGTCCGAACAACACACGACGAGTGTTTCGGGGCGTTCCGCAGACCAAATCGAGCGTGACCGATACGGGGACGGACTCGTGTTCGTCATGCTCGAAGATCCTACGATCTAGGGGCATGACAACGACCCTGCTTCCCACCGTCGAGATCGAACCGCGCCTGAAGGCTTGCGCCACCGTGATATTCCTGCACGGACTCGGCGCAGACGGCCACGATTTCGAGCCGATAGTCCCCCACCTGAAGTTGCCCGACGAACTCGCGGTGCGCTTCGTTTTCCCGCATGCGCCGCGCCGACCGGTCACCTTGAATCAGGGCTACGTCATGCCCGCGTGGTTCGACATCGGGTCCGATGATCTGATGCGCGGTGAATCGAGCGACATCGCAGGTTTGAAGTGCGCCGAGGAACAAGTTCGAGCGTTGATCGATCGCGAAGTAGCGCGCGGAATCGAGACGCAGAACATCGTCGTCGGAGGTTTCAGCCAAGGTGGAGCGCTCGCATCGTGGGTCGCGTTGCGTCATCCGAAACCGCTGGCCGGATTGATCGCGCTCTCGACATTCCTCGCCAAGAACGCCCCGGTCGAGGCCGAAGCGTCACCTGCCAATCGCTCGATCGCCGCGTTCGGCGCACACGGCACACGCGACGGCGTCGTTGGGATCGCCTACGGTCGGACGCTCATGGAGCGACTGCGCAAAATTGGTTGTGACGTCGAATGGCACGAGTACCCGATGGCGCACGAAGTGTGCATGGAAGAGATCGCGCACTGGGGCGCTTGGTTGCGCGCGCGGTTCGAGTAAGCCTTCTACTTTTCTGGAGTGCGTGTGCGCTCACGACAACACGAACAATGCCGCATCGCGATGCGCGCCGAACTCCCTGATTCCTTCTTAGCGGTCCATCACCACTTGGATGACATCCTCGGTGGAGCAGTTGCCAAGTCGAACCCAAACGACTTTGGGCAGATGGCCAAGCACGAAGCTGCGCTGATGAAAGTCCGCATCCTTCGACACGATCGTCTAGCCGTTGGATTTGGCGTACTCCCAAATGTCCAAGTCGTCGGCCGCAGACAGGCCCACATTCCGAACGTGCGCCGAACCAGGGACGTGAGACTCGAGATGTGCGACCAACCGATGCGACATGTTTTGGTCGAACAACAACTTCACGCGTTCTCGCCCATCAAGCGTCGTTCGCGATCGGCAGCGAAGGCAAGACAGGCGCGAATATCCTCACGCTCTAGATCTGGGAAATCGGCAAGGATCTCGTCATCTGTCATGCCCGAAGCCAAGTACTAGAAGACGCCGTAGACCGTGATGCGCAGGCCCCGAATGCACGGTTTGCCGCCGCGTTTGCCTGCTTCGATGGTGATGATTTTCGAGTAATCCAGGCTGCGATGGTAGCGCTTTTCGAGTGGGACCGGGTGCAGGTGTCGCTCGCCGTGCCGGCCACGACGAATCGATGCGCGATGAACGCGGTCGCGGCGCCAACACGGCCGCGCTGCTGCGGCAGAAGTTCTGTCGGCGCGCGGTTCGAGTGGATCAGGTGCGGCGACCGGGCCGACGTTGTGGCACGGCATTCCACGGATCTTCGGGCCACGAGTGTTTCGGATAGCGGCGCTTCAATTCGTTGCGCACTTCGAAGTAGGCGTTGTTCCAGAAGCTCTTCAAGTCGTCGGTGACTTGTTGCGGTCGATAATTCGGCGCGAGCAGGTGCATCACGACGCGCACTCGACCGCGCGCGATCAACGGTGTTTCAGCCAGACCGAAAAGTTCTTGGATGCGTGCCGCGAGCACCGGCGGTCGGCCTGATTCGTACTGCAATGCGATCCACGAGCCGCTCGGAACTTGCAATCGTTCGGGAGCTTCGCGATCGAACGCGGACTGTTGCGCGTACGTCCATTTCGAGCGCACGAAATCAGGCAAGTTCTTTTTCTTCAAGTCGGCGAACGAGCGCGAACCACGGCAGAATTCGACCAGGTGTTCGGTCAAGAACGCTGCGTCGACAGCGGGCAACTCTAGTTCAGGCAACCAAGTGCGAAGGCAATTCGCGCGCGTCGCGAACTGCTGATTCGCTGATTCGTTCAATGCGAGAGCGCGCTCCAAATCTGTCGCCGCCGCTCGCGCCAGGACTTCCGCCGTCGACTCTTCGTCGGGAGTCGCGCCTTGAACGTCGTCGAGCACAAGGTCGCCGTACAAGGTGCGTTTCGCCGCGAAAACGCGCTCTTTTTCAGCGTCGAAGACGGCCTGAACTTCCGTGCGGACGAGTTTTGGATCCAACCATTCGCGTTCGACGGCCGACGCTTGGCGCACGAGCGCTTCGGCACGTTCACCGCGCGAACCAGCGTCCATGTCGACGCACACGAAGAGCTCGTGATCGAGCACGCCCGACTCGTCCCCGAGCTTGACGCCGCGCCCGCCCGTCATCACGCCGCGCTTCTCACCGGCACCGCGACGCGACGCCAGTCGATCGGCGTACGCGGCAAAGAGCGCTCGCATCAGAGCCTCGGAGGCGGAGGACTTGCGTTCGGATTCGCGGCCGAGCGTGCGCTCCAACTCGCGGTGCAACGCGTCTGCGGCGCGCGTGACGAAGCGCGCTGCGCCTGTGTTGATAGATCCGAATTCCGTCGACGTCGAACCGTCGCGTTCGAACTTCTCGAGCGCGATCACGCGATCGACGACGTCGGAATCGGTCACGCGCGCCGTCTTGGTGCGCGAGCGCTGGAACGGATCGCGCTCTTGCAACATGGCAGCGACTAGACACGCACTCGAGGCGACGCCGCGTGCGTGACCCTCGACGAGCAGGCGCGCGAGCCGCGGTTGCAACGGCAAGCGCGCCATCGACCTTCCGACTTCGGTGATACCGCGCGCGTCCAGCGCACCGAGCTTCTTCAGCGCGTCGATCGCGGCGTTCAACGCGGCGGCGGAAGGCGCTTCGAACCACGGAAAACCTGCTAGATCGCGTTCACCGAAGCACGCGAGCTGCAGCACGCTGCCGGCCAGGTCGACGCGGCGGATCTCGGGTTCCATCGCGTCTTCGAGCGAGTGCTGCACGCGCTCGGTCCACAAGCGTTCGCATGTTCCGGGCGCTGTGCGACCCGCTCGACCCGTGCGTTGATCGGCGCTCGAGCGCGAAATGCGCTCGAGTTCGAGCCGATCGAGTCCGACGCCGGGATCGAAGCGCATCACGCGAGCGAGCCCGGAATCCACGACCGCGGTGACGCCGTCGATCGTCACCGAAGTTTCGGCGACGTTCGTGGCGAGCACGACCTTGCGCCGCGTCGCTCGCCGCAAGACTTGATCTTGTTCTTCTGCCGGTAGATCGCCGTACAGATCGAACAACGCGACGTCGCGCCTGCGACACAACGCGTCGAGCTCTTCGTGCGCGCGGCGGATCTCACCGACGCCAGGTAGGAAAGCGAGTACGTCGCCGTTCGTCGATTCCAAGGCGCGACCGACGGCTCCCACGACGATCGCGTGCAACGGTCGATCGTCGTCGCGCGCTGCGTACGAAACTTCGACTGGAAACAAGCGGCCTTCGCTCTCGACGATCGGCGCATCGCCCAACCATTTCGCTAGTGCCGGTGCAGCGACCGTCGCCGACATCGCCAGGATCTTCAGATCCGGTCGCGCGTCCTTCTGCACACGTCGCGCCATCGCCAACGCCAAGTCGGTGTCGAGACTGCGCTCGTGGAATTCGTCGAACACGAGTACGCCGACGTGCGACAAGAACGGATCGTCTTGCAGCATGCGCACGACGACTCCCTCGGTGACGACCAGGATGCGCGTCGCTCGCGAACTCTTGCGATCGAAACGCACGTGGAAGCCGATTTCTGCGCCCAATTCGACCTTGCGCTCGTCGGCCATGCGTCGGGCTGCTGCTCTTGCGGCGATGCGACGCGGCTCGAGCATCAACACGATTCCGGCGCCGGCGAGCCCAGAGTCGAGCAACGCAGTAGGCACGCGCGTTGTTTTCCCGGCTCCCGTCGGCGCGCGCAGAACTGCGCATGGATGACGCTTCAACGCTGCGACCAATTCCGGCAGCACCGCGTCGATCGGCAGAGTTGCGAGAGGCTTCGTCACAGTAGATCGAATGCGCGCGACACGTTCGATCGAGCGTTCAGTATCGTATCGCGCCCATGCACGCACTCGTGCTCCCCTTCGACGACAAGACACCTCGCATCGGTGCGGATGTGTTCCTCGCGCCGACTTGCACGATCCTCGGCGACGTCGTGATCGGCGATCGCGCGTCCATCTGGTACGGCGCGGTCGTGCGCGGGGACGTGAACTCGATCCGCATCGGCGCCGACACGAACGTTCAAGACGCCGTCGTCGTACACGGCACGCTCGGCGAATGGCCGGTGATCGTCGGCGATCGGGTTTCCATTGGACATTCGGCCGTTTTGCACGGCTGTGTGATCGAAGACGACGTGCTCGTCGGCATCGGTGCTCGCATTCTGGACGGAGCACGGATCGGTGCAGGCTCGTTGATCGCCGCGGGCACTTTGGTACGCGAAGGCACGATCGTTCCTCCACGGTCGCTGGTCGTCGGCATGCCCGCAGTCGTGAAGCGCGAACTCAACGAGCGCGAGGTCGACTTGATTCTGCGGACACCTGGCCGTTACCGCGAACTCGCGCGCAAGCACGCGGCGACGATCGCGAAGGCGGCGGCGAAGCCATGAGCAAGAAGATGCAGCCGAAGATCGACCCGCAGATCATGGCCGCAGAACTCGAGCGCGCCGATCGTCGACGCGTCTTCGTCGCGTTCGGCTGGATCACCCTGCTCGCCTTGGTCATGCGCGCGATCCACTTGGTGCAAGCGCGCGATGTACCTCTGTTCGACATCCTGATCGTCGACGGTCGGCAGTACGACGCGTGGGCGCGGCGCATCGCGGCCGGCGATTGGATGGGCAGCGAGACTTTCTACCAAGCGCCGCTCTATCCCTATTTTTTGGCCGTTTTGAAGACTGTTTTCGGCGACGGGCTCTGGCCGATCCGCATCGTGCAGGCGCTGCTCGGCGCGACCTCGTGCGGCTTGCTCTTCTTGGCCGCGCGCAATTTCGTCTCACACAAGGTCGGAGTCGTCGCTGGCGTCATCCTCGCGATCTACCCACCGGCGGTGTTCTTCGACGGGCTGGTGCAGAAGGCCGCGATCGGTGGATTCATCGTCGTCCTGCTCTTGTGGCTGATCTCACGCGTTCAGAGGACACCGACCGCCCTGCGCTTTCTGTCACTCGGCGCCGCGCTCGGTGCGCTTCTCCTGACGCGAGAGGAAACGATCCTTCTCTTTCCTGCGTTGCTCTTGTGGGTCCTGTGGCGCTTTCGCGAGCACGCGTGGAAACTGCGCGGTGCTTGGGTCGCGTCGCTCGCGGCTGGCGCGGCGCTACTCCTGCTACCGATCGGTTGGCGCAATCACCACGTCGGCGGCGAATTCCTGATCACGACATCGCAGGCCGGTTCGAATTTTTGGATCGGCAATCGCCCTGGGGCAGAAGGAATCTACGCGCCCCTGCGACCCGGTCGCAGCGACACTTCGCTCGAGCGTGGCGATGCGTTCGAACTCGCCGAGATCGAGATGGGACGCAAGCTCACACCGCGCGAGGTGTCGAAGTTCTGGTTCGATCGAGCGTTCGCCTGGATCGGCGACGAACCTGTCGCGTGGTTGAAGTTGCTCGGGCTCAAGGCGGCTCTGCTGGTCAATTGGTTCGAGGTACCCGACGCCGAAGATCAGTATTTCTACGAGAAACACGAGCCTTTTCAGGGCTTCGTGTCGCGCTTCATTCATCTCGGGATCATCTTGCCCCTCTGCGCAGCCGGGCTCGTGTTGGGTTGGCCGAGGCGTCGCGACTTGGGCGTGCTCGCCCTGTTGCTCGCAGTTCTGTGCACCGGCGTCGTGATGTTTTACGTCATGGGTCGCTATCGCTATCCGATCGTCCCGATCGTGATCGTCTTCGCGGCGCTCGCCCTCGTTCAAGGATTCGCGCTCGCTCGCGTCGGCGCTTGGAAGACGTTGATTCCAGCCGTCGCGGCGTTGTTCGTCGCGGCAGTGTGCTCGAACTGGACGATTCACGCCCGCGACTCGCAGATCAGCATGTCGCACGTCAACGCCGGAGCGGCGCTCGCATCCATGGATCGCCTGGACGAGGCGAAGGTGCAGTACGAGGAGTCGCTGAAGCTCGATCCGAATGCACCGGAAGCCTGGGCCAATCTCGGCGCGTTGCACGGACGGCTGGGCCAGATGGACAGAACGATCGAGTGCTTCGAGAACGCGCTGAAATTGCGTCCCGATGATCCGCGCTTCCACATGAGCTTGGGTACCGCCTACTACATGAATCGCGACGCGACGAGAGCGGTCGCAGAACTCGCGCGCTCGATCGAGCTGTATCCACAGGATCCCGAGGCTTGGAACAACCTGCGCTACATCTTCGTGGCTGCGAAGGAGTGGGCGCGCGCGGTGGACATCGCTCGCGGAGGAGCCGCTGCGAATCCGGAGGACGTCGGCCTCGGCATCTCGCTCGCATGGTTGCTCGCGGTCGTGCCGGACGAGAAAGTCGCCGCTCCACTAGAAGCGCTGGCGATCGCGCAGCGTTGGGCGAAAAGAACGGCCGGCACGAACTCCGCCGTCATCGACGCGCTTGCAGCGGCGCTCGCACGCACCGGCCGATACGACGAGGCGCGCGTCGAAGCGCTCGAAGCTCTGGCGATCGCCGAGCGCTCGGGCCAGCGCGATTCAGTGGCCGGGATTCGTGCGCGAATCGAGTTGTACACGCAAAAAAAGCCCTATATCGAAAGCTCCAAGTGAACGCACCCGACCCTCATGCACCGAATGCGACGATCGTCGCTCGCCGCGATCTGAACGATCGCGTGGCGATCCTGCACGTGCGCCCCGACGGAGGCGAAGTCGCCCCGTTCGTGCCCGGTCAGTTCATCCAACTCGGTCTGCCGGCCGACGAAGTCGCGCCTCCGCCGGACGCGCCGACGCGCACGAAACTCGTCAAGCGTTCGTACTCCATCGCCAGCGCCCCGCGTGAGCACGAAGCGTACGAGATCCTGATCGCGTTCGTCGACAGCGGCAAATTGACGCCGAAGTTGCGCGGCTACGGTATCGGCGATCGCGTGTGGCACGACCCGGTGCCGAAGGGTCACTTCACGATGGAACGTGTCGCGCGTGGACAAGATCTCGTGTTCGTCGCGACGGGCACCGGCGTCGCGCCGTTCGTTTCGATGCTGCGACAACACGGTTCGGATACGTTGCGTTTCGCACACCTCGTCGTCGTGCACGGAGCGCGCGAACAGAGCGATCTCGCCTATCACGACGAACTCGTCGGTGCGGCGAAGCGCGATCGACGCGTGCGCTACGTGCCGATCCTCTCGCGTGAATCACGCTCGTCCGACTGGAGTGGACTGCGTGGGCACGTGCAGACAGCCCTCGAGCCGGCCTGCTTTCAATCACGTGCCGGCTTCGCGCTGGACAAGCTCTCTGCGCAGATTTTCCTGTGCGGCAATCCAGCGATGATCGACGACGTGCGCCTACGACTCGCGGCGCGCGGCTTCATCACCAATACGCCGAAAACACCGGGAAACGTGCACTTCGAGCGCTACTGGTAGCCGCTCACGGTTTGACGCCGAGCGACATGTGCTCGTGCACGACGCGCCACTCGCCGTCGTGTCTTTGGTAGCCCAGCGTGAGGTGCCCGAGCACGTCCAGCTTGTTTCCGTCGGGCATCACGGCTTGGAGGCGCGCGATCGACGCGGTGATCGCCGTGTCGTCGCCGATCCAAGTCGACACCGCGCGCGACTCGGACAGCGAGCCGCTCGCGAATCCGTTGATTCCAGGACCCCAAATTCCCGCGTACGCCTTCCAGCCCTCGATCACGGTCTTCTCTTGCGACATGCCGTCGAAGGACAAGAACTTCTCCGACGTGTCCACCGCGCGTGACAGTTTGTCGAGCGTGAACGCCGTGCCGGCTTCCTTCGTCCACGCCGTGAGAAACGCGTGCTTGGCCGACTCGATCCCGGCAGAATCGTCGAGTACGTCATGCACCCGCGTCGTTTGACAGCTGTAGAACGTGAGTGCGAGGAGCGAGAGCGAAAGTGCGCGTGCGTGCGACATGAAATCTCCGGATGAGGGGCTTGGAACGGTACGGATGATAGCGAGCGCCTCAGCCGCTCTTTGGTCCACGCCGCTTCTTCACCGCTTCGCGCAACAAGAACTCGATGTGCGCGTTCAGGGAACGCAGGTCCTGACCGGCCCAAGCGCGCAAGTCCTCGAACAGCTCCGGTTGGAGCCGTAAGAGAAACGCTTTGCGCTCCTTGGATTCGGCCGAATCCTGCGTTTCCTCAGGCTTTCCCATCTCGTTTCAGTTGTAGAGCGTGCCCGTGTTCACGATCGGAACCGGGCTCTGGTGCCCGCACAAAACCACGAGCAAGTTGCCGGTGAGCGACGCTTTGCGCTCGTCGTCCAGATGCAGAACTTTCTTCGTGGACAGCTCAGCGATCGCATGTTCGACGATGCCGACTGCGCCTTCCACGATGAGTCGCCGAGCCGCGATGATTGCCCCAGCTTGTTGACGTTGCAGCATGGCCGCGGCGATTTCGGGCGCGTAAGCGAGATGGCTCAACCGCGCCTCGAGGATTTCGATCCCGGCGATCTCGAGGCGCTGTTGCAGTTCGTGCTGTAGTTCCTCAGCCACGAGTTCTGCGCTGCTGCGCAAGTTCGAACTGACCAAGTTGGTGTGATCGTCGTCGTACGGGTGTTTGCTGGCGACCGCGCGTACCGCCGACTCGGCTTGCACCTCGACGAACTTCTCGAACTCGACGACGTCGAACAGCGCTTGCGCGCTGTCGCGCACTTGCCACACCGTGATCGCACCGATTTCGATCGGGTTGCCGAGCAAGTCGTTCACCTTGAGCGTCTTGCCGTTCAGGTTGTGCACGCGCAGCGAGATCTTCTTCTTCGACGTGAACGGGTTCGTGTACCAGAACCCGGACGTTCGGACCGTGCCGCGGTAGCGACCGAACAAGACGAGCACGCGCCCCATGTTCGGCTCGACGATGAAGAAGCCGCCGATGAGGAGGCTGAACGCGATCAAGCACGCGACGGCGCCGAACGCGTACACCGGCTCGTGCAGTCGACCGGCTTGGACGAAGCCCGCGACTGCAGCCACGAGCAATGCGAGACAGAGCACGAGCACCGGATAGCCGGAGATCGGCGCGAAGACGTTTTCCTTGGACACGTTGCGGGATTGCATGGGTTCCTCTGGGCCGCCTGGGCCCGGCCAGCTTCATATCGGTTTGATATCACTTCGATACTACCTCGTTTCCCGATGAAAATTCTGACCTGAATGGCGTAGATGACGCTAACCCTAGTAAGACAAGGACTTGCAGCCGCCCTTCTACTCGCACTCCGAGCCGCTCATCCCTAGAATGCTCGTGTGAGCTCCCCCGCCCCCACACCGATTCGCGACACCAATCTGCCGCGCGACGCGGCTGGTTTCAGACTGCGGCGCGAACTCGGACGAGGCGGTATGGGCGTCGTGTACGAGGCCGAGGAGATCGCATCCGGCCGTCGCGTCGCGCTCAAGATCCTGCTCGCCGATCTCACTGTTTCGGCGGTCGCTTACGAACGCTTCCAACGCGAAGCGCGACTCGCTGCGGCGATCAGTCACGAGCACTGCGTGTTCGTCTACGGCGCACATCAGGTCGAAGGCGCACCCGCGATCGCGATGGAGATCGTCGACGGCGAAACGCTCGAAGACAAAGTCGCGCGCAAGGAACCGATCCCGATCGAGACGGCCGTGCGTTGGATGATCGATTTGATCGACGGGCTCGAAGCTGCGCACAAAGCCGGAGTCCTCCACCGCGACGTCAAACCGTCGAACTGTTTCGTGACGAACGAGGGTCGCGTGAAGATCGGAGACTTCGGTCTCTCGCGCACGCTCGAGCTCGACGTGCAACTCACACAGACCGGCCAGTTCCTCGGCTCGCCGCTCTATGCGAGCCCCGAACAGGTGCGCGGAAGAGCGCTCGACGGACGCAGCGATCTCTATTCGTGCGGCGCGACGATGTACGCGATCCTCACCGGTCGCGCACCGCACTCGGGATCGAACGTCGGCGAAGTGCTCGCGCGGATCTTGACCGAGTCGCCCGATGCGCCGAGCTCGATTCGCCCGGAGATTCCGCGTGCGATCGATCGTGTCGTACTCCGCGCAATGGAGCGTGAACCCGCCAAGCGGTTCCGCGACTTGGCCGAATTCCGTGAGGCCCTCGCGCCATTCTCGAAGTCGGGCGCGGGAATCGCCGCGCGCTGGCGCCGCATCGTGGCCTACATGGTCGATGCGACCCTGATTTCCGTGGTGAGCACAGGCCTGTTCGCGCTCCAGCGCGTGTTCGATCTCGATGTGCTCCGCGTGTCGGACGGTAGCGTCGACTCGGAGTCATTGCCGAGCGAACTCGCGATGCACGCGCTGAGCTTCACGGTGTTCTGGATCGGCGAGGGCCTCTTCGGCACGACGATCGGGAAGTGGATCTTCGGCCTGCGCGTCATCTCCGTGTCATCGAGGGAGAAAAGCCCCTCGGCAGCGGCTCTGCGTGGCCTCGTGTTCAACCTACCCACGGTGCTGATCCGGCTCAGCGCAGCCTTCTTCATCGCGCCGCCTGCGCTAGCGGCTGTGGTGGCCTCGTTGGGCTCGCTGGTTTCGCTGGCGCTGTTGTTCGTGACGGCACGTCGGTCCAACGGTTGGCGCGGTGTTCACGAATTGTGGAGCGGAACAATCGTGACGCCAACCTCATCGCCGTTCCGTCGGACGCAGCTGTCCTCGCCTCCACCGGAGTTCGACCTGGCGCCCGGTCACGAGTCGCAGGAGAAGATCGGCGACTACGCGATCCAGGGTCTGGTCGGAAGCACGCCCATCGGTCGCCTCATCAAAGCGCAAGACTCCACACTCGAACGCAGCGTGTGGATACACGTACCGACGCAGCTCGCCGGACTGGCGGACGAATCTCGTCGTTCTCTTTCACGGCCGGCGCGACTGCGCTGGCTGGGCACCATCGAAACGCCCGAAGGCAGAGGTGACGTGTTCGAATCGCCCGGTGGAACGAGCTTGCCGATTTTCGCAGCTCGACGTCCTCCTCTGGAGTGGTGGAGAGCGCATCAACTCTTGACGGCGCTCGTGAGTGAATTGCGAGTCGACGGCGATCGACCCGGTGGTGTGGCGCTCGAACAGGTTTGGATCGATCGCAATTGGAATCTGCGTGTGCTCGATCGGCCGATCGGCACCGGGCCGTTCGTTCAACATGCAGATGTGACGCTCGTGCACGAAGCGTCGCGCGTCTTGCTCCAAGGTGTCGGACCCAGAGCACTCGAGCTGCCGCGCGATCTACCGGGCCGGGCCGAGGGAATCGTGAAGCGCTTGGTGGGTGAGGCCGAGGCCTACTCGAGCGTCGCAGCGCTTGCTCAGGACCTCAAGGAACTCGACGACATTCCAGCACGCTTGCTGCGACACGCTCGTACTTCTCAGCTGGCCATCAGCGCTTTCGGACCACTGGCATTCGTGTGCTTTTCAGTCGCCACACTGCACCTCCTCGCACCGATCTTCAGTCTCACGTCCAGCATGGGCATCTTGCAACGCGACAAAGAAGCAAGGGAAGAGAAGAGCATCATCGGAATACTCTCGCCCGAAGAGCGCGAGGCCCATGAGATCCTGCTGTTGCACGGGCTCGACGATCCGGTGGGAAGGACCACCGTGAAACAATTCAAACCACCTGAGCTCGAGATGATCGAGGAGATCCGCGCGAGACACGTGCAGATCGACGAAGGACAGATCACGTCGGCCGAGGTCTTGGTGGAGACGATGCAGACGGACGATCCCGCGCGAGCCGCTCTCGACATGTTCCGTAGTCCCTACAAGTTGGCTCTCTCGCTGTCCGTGATTCTCGCGGGGGCTTGGGGCTTCGGCGCCACGTTTTTCTCGTTCGTCCTGCGCGGAGGTCTCACGCTCTCCATCTTCGGTGTTCGCGTGCGTGGAAAGCGCGGCCAGTACGCGGCGCGCTGGTTGTGTTGCGTGCGAGCCGTACTCACTTGGACTCCGCTGTTCGGCGCTCTCTACGCGGCGAGACGACTAGCAAGCCAAGGCCATGAGATCCCGGCTGCGATCGTTGCCGTCGTTGCCGCATCGATTTGGATCGCGCTCGTCGTGCGCGCCATGATGAATCCCGAGCAATCGATCGTCGATCGACTGCTCGGGACTCGTCTCGTTTCGCGCTGATCGCCCGGTTAGAGCGTCGTCTGGAACACCGCCGCGATCCACTCGTTGAACACGGTGTAGTTCGTTTCGCGCGACACGTCGGCGAACACGAGCCGCTGGACCTGAGCGAGAATCATCCCGAGGCCTTCGATCGAAGCTGCGCGCCGGATGTTCGATCCCGTTTCCGTTCTGGCCAATTCCGACAACGCCATCAACGCGGCGGACGATCCGTTCGCGGCCATCGCTGACGCGGCCAGCCCCTGAAGAGTCGGCTGATTCAGCTTCATCAGCATCTCGAGCATGACCGGAACGTCTGGCGATTCACCGAGGATGCCGAGTGCATCCGCGATGCCCACGCAAACGACAGGCTGTGCTTCGACCTTCAAGCGTTCACGCAGAACTTGGAGCGAGGCCTCGCCACCGAGCAGGGCCAGTGCACTCGCCGCGTACATGCGCTGACGCGCGTCCGCTGCATCTGCGAGAGCTGCCCGCAGGTTCGAGCACGCACTTTCGTCGCGAGCCATGCCCGACGCGAGCCAGTACGCACCCATGCTTTCTTGGTTGCGCTCACGCGACGTCGCCTCGCGAATCGTGTGTCCGATGCTGCCGGTCACGTCCAGGTCCGCGACTTCGCGCGCTGCGATTCCGAGCCCGAGCGCAGCCCAGCGACGCATGCCGCCGTCGCCTTTTTCGATCACCTTGCTCAAGTACGCGAGAGCCTTCGGACCGCTCTGTTTCCCGATCGATAACAACATGAAGACGCGCGTGAGCGGTTCCGATTCGAGTTCGTACGCCGTCATCAGAGCCGGCAGTGCGAGCGAGTTCTTGAAGTCGCCGAGCGCGAGTGCCGCCGACCGTCGCAGGTCGAGACGCGCTTCCGACAAGAAACTCTGCATCTCCGACAACATCGCATCGTCATGTGAAGCGCGCAGCGATTCGACCGCGCGGCAACGCACGCTCGGTGACTCGCTGTCGTCCTTCACCATGCGCAGTGCGTAGCTCTCCAACTCCTCGCACGGCGCCATGACTTGGTAGACGAGCGCCGCGACGCCGATCGAATCGCGATCCGCACGCGTGCGATCTTGGATGAGCTTCGCGATCTCGACGTCGAGTCGATCGTCGAAGTCGCGCTTGCGACCGAGGCCCAGCGCGACGATCGCGAGCGGGCGTGCGACAGACGAGATGCGTGACTTGGAATCGGGATCCAGCGCTCCGTGCTTGGCGATCGAGAGCAACGGCACGACCGCGTCGGCTGTGCCGGTCGCACCCAACGCCAGAATCGCTTTGTGACGCACGTCGACGTTCGGGTCGTCGAGCAACTTCACGAGCTTCTCTACGGCCGACCCGCTGCCGACGCGTCCGGGCGCAATCGCCGCCGTCGCCCGAATATTGGCATCACCGTCGGTGAGCGCGGCCTCGAACAGCGGGATCGCAGTCCGACGTGCTTGCGCGATCGCAGTCCGCAATGCGTTGTCGGCGTCATCCCCCGTCATCGGCGCATTCGCGAGCGACAGCCGGTTGGGCCGCATGAACTCGCTCTTGTTGTATTCGCACCACAACCACCACGTGTCGTCGTTCGTCGTGACGAGCGTCATCGGTCGTGGCATCGCAGGACTCGCGCCGCTGCCACCGGGATTGTTCGGTGCGGCCCCACCATCGGCGCTGCGTCCGCCGCCGCCGCCGGTCGATACCCCGCCACCTCCACCACCCGGCGTCGAACCACCCGAGCCGCCGCCCCCCCGACGGTGTGGTGTCACCCCGGCCGCGGTAACTGCCGCCGGAGGGACTCGAAGTGCCGCCGCCTGCAGATGGACCGCCGCTCGAAGTCCAACCGCCGCCGCCGCCTGTGTCGACAACCGGGCGCAGTCGCCGTGCTCACCCGCGCCGCTGCCGATGCCGATCGCAAACCATCAACCGCGGACGTGCGTCATCCAACCGTGCACGTCGGGTGCTTGCCCGCGCGCGAGCTCGAAGAATCGCTCCTGGATCCGCTTGGTGATCGGGCCGCGCGTGCCTTTGCCGACCGGCAGTCCGTCGATGCTCGTGATCGGCGTCAGTTCGGCGACGGTGCCGGTGAAGAACGCTTCGTCGGCGATGTAGAGCATCTCGCGCGGCAAGCGTTGTTCGACGACTTCGATTCCGAGTTCATGCGCAAGTTGGATCGCGCACGCGCGCGTCACGCCGGCGAGGATCGACGAGCCGATCGGCGGCGTCCACACTTTGCCGCGGCTGACGAGGAACAGGTTCTGTCCACTGCCTTCGCTCAAGTATCCGTCGACGTCGAGCACGATGCCTTCGGCGTAGCCGTGGCGCTTCGCTTCCATGATGACGAGCGCGGAGTTGACGTAGTTGCCCGCGACCTTCGCCATCGCCGGCAACGTGTCGGGCGCCATGCGTCGCCACGACGAAACACCGACGGATACGCCCTTTTCCAACAGTTCGCGCTCGTTCGGCTTGATCCACGGAAACGTCGCGACGACGACTTCGACCGGGTTCTCTTCGGGCCAGACGCCGAGCGCGCCATACCCGCGGAACACGAGCGGTCGGATGTAGCACGCATCGTGCTTGTTCGCGTCGACCGTCTCGAGGATCGCCGACCGAATCTGTTCGTGTGTGAACGGAATCGGCAAGTGCACGATCTTGCACGAATCGAAAAGCCGCGAGACGTGGTCGTCGAGTCCGAGGATCGCCGGCCCCTTCGGAGTGGCGTAGGCGCGCACGCCCTCGAACACGCTGGACGCGTAGTGGAGCGCGTGCGCGAGAACATGGATCTGCGCTTCGGCCCACGGAACGAGTCGCCCGTTGAACCAAATGAATTCGGCCGGGGTGAGCTTCATGGCTCCGAGAGTGTACGGGGCGGCAGGGATCCCTTCGCGTCGACGCGCCCGAAGGAGCGCAGGTGGGAAGCGGGCGACCTCATCGTCGATCGACCGCTCGATCCGGTCTTGGTCGAGATGAAATGGGGCGAGTCGGCGCAGCTCGACTGCGCGAAGTCACTGTCCGCAGTCGGAGAATTGTTGGCGCAGGGTCCGCAGAAATTGCGCTCATTGCGCAAGGTCGTGGTGTACGCGGGAAACGAGGCCCGCACTGTGAACGAGATCGAGTTCGTTCCGTGGAAGCGCGCTGCGATCATCCAAAACGGGCCACAAAAGCGCTGATTTCGCTCGAATGGATGGCGCCTGCGGAAGCGCCTGTGATTCGAATCCGACCCACAGAGTCGGCATTGCCGCCACGCTCGACGCACACCGCCGCTACGATGTCGGGCGCATATGACGAACATCAGCAGCGCCCCGCACGGTATCAATCTCGTTATCGAAACCAAGACCGGTCGCGTCGTGATCGGTCGATTCGACAACACGAACGGTTTCCAAGTGTTCATGCACGACGTCGACGTGTACGACCCGCCCGCCGGCAGCGATCCCGAACCCTACATCCGCGAGACCGCGACGTACGGGGTCGACGTGAAGCAGAAAGACTTCGCGTTCGATGCGTCGCAAGTCGCGCGTTGGAGGAAGCTGGGCGAGATTCAGAAGTTGGCGTGAGTCATGTCCTCCAATGGACCTCGAGCATGGTCTCGAAATGAGCGTCGAATCCGGCCGCCGAGTGCGCTCACCATCCATCGAGGCTATCGTTCCGACGGTTCGCATGTGAGCAAGAAGCAACTCAACATCCTTGGCGACAGGCTTCGGCGTGACTCTCGCGCTGAGGCAGATTTGCGCTCGTTGGATGACTATCGTTTGACCTTCGTCGGCGCCCTGGCTTCGGTTCGTGAAGCGCTTCAGGCGGCAGGAATCGCCATCTCGGATCGTCTGAAGAGCAAGAAATCGATCGTCGAGAAGCTGAGGCGCGGAACGACGCAATTGACCCAGATCCAAGATGTGGCCGGCTGCCCTTGTCGAGGTATCGAGTAGTTTCCAGCAGAAGGAGCGCGTCCACGCTCTGCGGCGACTATTCACTCGAGCCAAGGTCATCGATCGTCGCGAAAATCCCTCGAATGGTTATCGTGCGGTGCACGTCGTCGTGACTGTGCTCGAGAGCGCCGTGGAGCTCCAGGTGCGAACCGCGCTCCAGCATCGATGGGCTGAGTGGTCCGAAAAATTCGCGGACGAGTTCGGCCAGGATCTCAAGTACGGCGGTGGACCTGAGGTGTGGCGCAACGAACTCTTGGCGAGTTCTGATGGGATCGCAAAGTACGAAGCCTGTGAGATGCTCTACGCAGATATCGCGGCTGACTTGAAGGCTTTTCGATCGATGGGGCCAGCAGAATTCGACGACCTGAAGCAACAGTTGGTCGCTCGCGATGAGAAGATGATTTCTACGCGTGACTCGGTCGATCAACGCTTGCAGCGATTGGTGTCTCGATTAGAACTGTATCGGAGGGACAAGCAGTGATTTTTCTGATCGAGTACAGCCGTAGCTTGGGTCGAATCGTCACGTTTCGGGACTTCGATCCGTCACGGCGTGACGCTGCTCACCGTGCCCGTTTGGACCTCGAGCTGGATCTGAATCGCAAGGACGTGGATCACGAAGTCGTCCTGCTCGAGGCGCCAACGAAGGCGGACTTGCAACGAACGCACCGCCGGTATTTCGAGGATCTCGAATCTCTGCTCACCTCGGATATTTCGAAGCCCCGGCCCAGCGGCACTGAATAGGGATCCGTAGCTCCAGGTCCGCGCCTACTTCTCCGCCCAAGGCTTGTCCTTGTTCTCCGCGAACCACGCCTTGAACGCAGCGACATCACCGTGCTTCTGCACTGCGAGCGCATTCAAAGTCGCGATCGTGTTGGCGCGACCTGCATCGGCCAGTTTCGGCTTCTCATCCACGACGACAGACTTGTCGACGTCGACGCGCTTTTGAAACGTCTCGAACGACGCCAACAACGTGCCCGCAATCCGTTTGCGCTTCGCCTGCGTCTCCAGCTCGAACTGCGTGAACGCCGTACTCAGCGCAGTGAAGAGTCGCGGATTCGGATCGTCGAGCAGCTTCACAGCCGTCTCGAGCGCGTCCGCTGTGCCTGTGCTGATCTTCACGAGCCCCGCGGCGAGCGGCGTCAAGCGTGCCATGTCCTTGCCGATCTTCAGATCACTCAGCATCTCCGTGATCGGCTTCAGCGCTTCGGTTCCCATCTGCGACATACGCTCGGCCGCTGCCACCGGCAGATTGCGCGGCTTGGCCTTGTCCTTCGGCACGTCGGAATTCTTCACCGCGCCGACGATCGACTTCAGGACGCGACCGCGATCACGAACGGCGCTGTCTTTGAACATCGTGACCATGCCGTCGAGCATCGCGCACGCCTCGGTGTCCTTGTCGGCGTCCTTGACGAGCTTCTCGAACGAATCGACGCGACGGCGCACATCGGCGCGATCGTCAGGTGTCTCGTTTCCTTGCGAACCGGCGCCTGGATATTGGACGAACGCGGCGAGAGCGAACAACAACGCGAGAACGTGAAGCATGCGATGGACTCCAAGAGGGACCGCGCCATCCTAGCGCCGGGCGAAAAACGCACGAAACCTCGAATCCGCCGGCCCGAAACCGGAGGATTCGAAGCTGCCCATGACACAACCCCGTTTCGCGAGCGCACTCTCGACGCACACTGATTCCGACATCGCCTTCCGCGACATCGTGCGCGAGTTGCGTGAAGCACTCGGCAGCGCGAAACCTGACTTGGTCGCGTGCTTCGTCTCGCATCACCACGGTGCCGCGATCGAAACGCTGGGCCCGCTGATCGCCGAAGCCCTCGATGCGCGCACGTTGATCGGTTGCACGGGTGAGGGCGTGGTCGGCAGCGCGCGCGAAGTCGAACGCGGAGCGGGTTTGACCGTGTGGGCCGGCGTCCTCCCCGACACGGCGGTCAAGCCGTTCGCCGTGCAAGCCGAAGCGATCTCCGACGACACGTTGCGCTTCACGTCGATGCCCGAAGTCGTCGATCGCACGCGCGCCAGCATGTTGATGCTCGCCGATCCGTTCAGCTTTCCGGCTCACGCCTATCTCGAAGCGTTGAACAGCGAACTCCCCGGCGTTCCTGCGATCGGGGGCATGGCGAGCGGCGGACAAGGCCCCGGACAGAACCTGCTCTTCACGCACGACGGCATCGTCGACGGAGGCGCTATCGGAGTCGTCGTCGAAGGTGAAATCGAAGTGCGGGCCGTCGTCAGCCAAGGCTGCCGTCCCGTCGGCAAACCGTTCGTCATCACGGCCTGCAAAGACAATATCGTGCTGAAATTGTCGGGAAAACCGGCACTTCAGGCCCTGATGGAAACCGTGCAGAGCCTCCCGGACGCCGATCAGAAACTGATCCAACGCGGCCCGTTCCTCGGCCTCGCGCTCGACGCACGAAAGAGCACCTTCGAGCGCGGCGATTTCCTTGCGCGCGGCATCGTCGGTTTCGAACAGGACTCCAAAGCGGTCGCCGTCGCCGACGACAGCATTCGCAGTGGGATGAGCGTCCAATTCCTCGTGCGCGATGCCGCCAGCGCCGGCGAAGATCTGACCCACCTGGTGCGCGACAACGCTTCGCACGGCGACGCTTCTGCCGCGACGGGCGCGCTGCTCTTCTGCTGCAACGGCCGCGGCGCACGCATGTTCAAGCGTCCCGATCACGACATCGGCTGCGTCAGGGCCGGACTCGATCGCGAAGTTCCTGCTGCGGGATTCTTCGCCATGGGCGAGATCGGTCCGGTCGGTCGCCGCAATTTCCTGCACGGTTTCACGGCCAGCGTCGCTCTGTTCCAGAAACGCCGCTGAGCGATCGACAGTCGCGCGCTCGGAGATGGAGCGCGTTCACCGCGATTCATTAGAATCTTCGAGAACGATCGTCGTAGTCGGGCGCAGTCGTCTTCGGAGATTCGGTCCCCCCATGAAAACTTTCTTGCGCGTCGCGCTCGTCCTCGGCGGTGTTTTTCTGTTCTCGGTATTCGGCGTCGTGGCGTGCGTCACGGCCACGAGCTTCCTCGGCGTCTCCGATTCGAGCGAAAAAGTGGAGCGCACGGAATCGCGCGAACTGCAGCTCTCGGCGGCGAGTCGCGTCAAGGTGAGCACGCCCTACGGCAACGTACGCGTGCGGACGACGGATGCGGGCGGCGGCTCGATGCACGCTCACGTCGTTGCGCGTGGCAAGTCGATCGAAGACGCGCAGTTGCGCCTCGATCGCACGCGCATCGTGATCGAGGAATCCAGCGAGGGCGTCGTCATCTCGGTCGACTTCAAGCGTGAATCGAGATGGGTGAACACCGAGCCCGATCCGAGCGTCGACTTCGAAGTGCTCGTCCCTGTGGGCGTGAAGCTCGATCTGGCCTCGAGTTCAGGCGAGGTCGCGGCCGAGGGCGGTCCTTTCGCCGAATCCCGTCTGAAATCGAACTACGGCGACGTGAGCATCGTCGGCGTCAAAGGCGACGTGACCGTCGAATCGAGCTCGGGCGATGTCGCGATCACGCATCACTCGGGCGGCCGTGCCACGGCGAAAACCTCCTATGGTGACGTGCGCGTCTCCGACGTGGACGCTGCTTCGCTGCACGCGAAAACGAGTTCTGGATCGGTGAAGGCCGAGCGTATCCGTGCACCCACGATCGAACTCGAGAGTTCGTACGGCGACATCGACGTCGACAGCGCGACGGGCCAAATCGCCGTGCAAACCTCGAGCGGATCCATCGACGTCCTTCGCTCCGGCCCACAAGTGGCGGCGAAGAGTTCGTACGGTGCGGTCAAGGTCGAAGGTGTGCTCGAAGTCTGCAGTGCGCACAGCAGTTCGGGTGAGGTCCACGTGATCGCGCGCGAGGGCAGCACGATCTCTTCCGAATGGCGCATCACCTCGGCCTACGGACGCATCTCACTCGAAGCGCCGCAGGATGCGAAGTTCGATCTCGACGCGAAGACTGCGTACGGCGAGGTCGAAGTCGAGTACGCGATCGAACTGCCGCCCGGCGCGAAGACGAACAAGGGCTCGGCCTTGCGCGGCAAAGTGAACGGTGGAGGCGCGCTCGTCTCGATGAAGAGCAGCAGCGGAAGTGTGAGCGTGACGCGGCTTCAGCGCTGATTCCGCTCGTCGATCGTCGAATCGGACGGCGCGAGCATCGTCGGCGTATGGGGATCTGGATTCGGCGCACATCCACTCGTGCGCCGAACCTCATTGAATGCGACCGTGTTCAGCGCTGACGTCCAGACACTGCGCCAGGGCGGCGGTACAGTGCTCGCCGCATGGAATACGCTGCTCTCGCTTTGGGACTCGTCGCATTGCTCGTCGCTTTGTCCGCGCGTTCGAAGGCGGGCGGTCTGGCCAAGTCGATCGAGGACGCGACGACCGATGCACGCCGACGCGTCGAGAACGCGAACCTCGAGCGCGAGCGCGAGCTCGAAGTGCTGCGCAAGACGCTCGTGAAGATGGCGCGCGGCGAAAAGGTGAGCGAGGACATGATCCTCGAGGGCCGCACTTGGCGCGACATCGGTACGAGCGAGGCCGTCGCGCTCGTCGCAACCGGCAACGTGCGAATCGTCGATGTCCGCACGCGACAAGAGATGAGTGCCGGCATCATTCCCGGAGCGCTGCTGATTCCCGTCGACGAACTCGAAGCGCGAGCAAAAGAGATCGCCCGAGACGGCCGTGCGACGATCGTCTACTGCGCTTCAGGCGGGCGCTCCGCCGCTGCGTGCGAGTACTTGAGCCGCGAAGGCTGGGACGGTCTCGCCAACCTCGAAGGCGGATTTTCGACGTGGAATGGGCCGAAAACGACGCCGAAGTGACCGGACGGATCTCGTTGCTTCGCTCCTCGCTCGCAGAACACTCGACGCGGTCACGCACATCGAAGTCAGATTGAAGCGACCTGGACTCTCACCCCACTGCGTACCTTTCGATGGACGCGAGCAGGTTCCGAATCGACACTGGATGTCCTCGGCGCGAGCTGTCGTGCCACTGGCTCTTCACTGTTCAGATCTGCGTCGAGTCGCATGAGTTCCGTGTCGCAAGCATCGGCCTGTTGTCGTTCACCCTGGCGTTGGATCGGCGTCGGCAGCCTGGTCGTCGTCGTCGCTTTGATCGCTTGGTTGCGGCCTGACGCGATCGATCCAGTCGTGGAACGTCGTGACGGCGTCGCTCACGCACAGGCGGGTCGCACAGCGGAAGCCATCGGATGCTTCGAGCGCGCGCTCGTCGCCAGCGACGACGCGACGACTCGACTCATGCTCGCGGATGCGTTGAAGTCCGTCGGACGATTCGACGCGGCGTCGCGTGAGTACAAGAAGGCACTCACGCTCGAGCCGAAGAATGCGATCGCGTGGTTCAACTTCGGCAACTTGCTGCACACGCATTTCCACGACGCTCGCGGTGCTCTCGAGGCCTATCGCAAGGCATCGGAGGCGGATCCGACCATGGGTGTAGCGCAATTCAGCCTGGGTCTGATGTTGATCGAAACGCACGACTTCGAAACGGCCGTGCTCACGCTGCAATCCGCTCTTCAAATCGGAAACCCGACCGCTGCGTGGCGCGCGGACGCGCAAACCGCGCTGGACTTGGCGCGCATCCGCAACTTGGAAGCGCAGGGCAAGCTCAAACCGCCGCGGCAGTGAAAGTCGACTCAGGCAGCGGAATGGATGGGACTGCCACGCGGGACGAAGGGCGAAAGGGCTTGCGAGAATCCGCTCGCACGGTCCATCATGTTCCTCGAGACGCGAGCTCGAACACCCACGCAGTCTCGAGGAGCAGAATTGATGCGTTCACGATTTCTCTCAGCCGCGCTGGCCCTCCTGGCGTTGGCCGTTCCCGGATTTGCAGGCGCCGTCGGCAAGACGCTGAGCAAGGTCGAGCTGGAGGGCTTCACTCAGACCAAAGCCACGTCGTACGACGACATGCTGGGTCGCACTGTCCTGATCGAATTCTTCGCCTACTGGTGAGTCCCTTGCAAAACGTCGGTCCCGCACCTGAACGAGCTCCAAGAGCAGTTCGGTGACAAGGGGCTGACCATCATCGGCGTGACCGATGAAGGCAAGAAGGACACCGAAGGCTTCGTCTCTTCGACCGGCATGAAGTACGCCTACGCCTATGACAAGGGCGGCAAACTCTTTTCATTCATGGGCGCGAGCGGTTACCCGAGTGCTGCGCTGGTCGATCCGACCGGCAAAGTAGTTTGGGAAGGCCATCCGAGCTCGCTCGACAAGAACATCCTCGAGAAGTACCTGGCGGGCTCGCTTCCCAAACCGATGTGGGACTGGCCTGCTTCGGCAGCAGCAGCCAAGTCAGCTCTTCAAAAGGGCAAGATGGCCGACGCCATCGCTGCCGCGGCCAAGGTCCCCGAGACCGACGGTGGTCCGGCGATCAAGAGTGCGCTCGAGGCCATGGTGACCGGCCGAGTCAGCAACATGAAGGCCGACTTCACTGCCGGGAATTTCCTGAGCGCGAAGGACGCAGCAACGGACTTGCAGAAAGCGCTCGACGGATTGCCTGAGAAATCCGAGGCCGACAAGATACTCGTCGACATCAAGGCCGATGCGAAGTCGGAGGATGTCATGAAGGCTCAGAAGAAGATCCGCGACATGCTCGGACAGCGTCTGGGCAAGTCGAAGGAGATGGAAAAGGCCTTGGCGGATCTTCAGAAGATCCAAAAGGAACTCGACGGAACCTATGCGGCCAAGGAAGCCGGCGAAGCCTTGACTACTTTGCGCAAACGCAAGAACCAGAAGTAATTCGGAGTTCGAATGCAATCGGGGGAGAACGCTCATGGCGCTCTCCCCCGATTCATTTGACCGCAGCGACATCTGGCCGGCTGTTCCCTATGCACCCGACGTCAGCGATACGCCCTCTCTCGAGTTGCACGTCGAGCTCGAGCAGCACGCCGCTTCGTCGCGCTACCCGCACTGGTGATGACCCAGGTCGCCGGACGCGGTCGTATCGGCTATTTGACGGGTTCGGCATCGAACCCTGGGAAGGCGAGGCCTAAGTCCCGGTCGGGAACACGACGCTCGTGCGCAAGATCGCGCTGCCAGCACGCAACAGCACGTCGCCGAGCGTGATGCCTCCTTTGCGTCGCAGCCAGCAATCTAGGGCGCCCACACGGTCCACCACGCGTTCGTCAAATTGAACGTGGAGGCCGTGCAGAAGTTGAGCGCGTCGCGATACCAGGCTTGATAGCTGCGCAATCCAGCGGCGCTGATCGTTCCTGCGACCGACACCGATGGATCGCCACTCTGTGGGAACTGCGACGCACCACTCACGTTGATGTGCACGCCGATGCGCTGAATCGTGCCGCCGGCGCACAAGAGTCCGTCGCCGAAGCTCGAGCCGGCAGCGTTCGCGATCGAACTCATGCCTTGGAAGTAGAGCGCGCCGCCGTTCGGCATTCCCGATCCGGACAGGACCAAAGTGTCGTTCGAGATCGACGCGGTGCCGGCCGCGACAAGCTTCCCTGCCGTCCCATTCGAATTGAGACAGCCGGCGCGATCGCCAACGCTCGACGCATTCCCGCACGGACACGCCGTTCCGCTGTCGTCGCCGAAACAGAACGCGATGCCGCTCGCGCCGGGGAAAAATGCTGCATTCGCCGGATCGGAACCGATGTCGACCTCGTCACGATCGCGCCAACCGTCGAGATCGCGATCGGTCCCGAGGCGGGTCTCCGTACCACTCGGCACGACGGTGAACGTCATCTCGGAACCGACGGCTGCGCCGCTCGTGAGCTGCGTCGTCGTGAACGTTTCGACCGCTCGATCGCTCTGCCAGGTCGACGACCCGACGTATTTCGCGCCGCGTACGAGACCACTGCGCACACCGTTCGCGATCAATCCGACCTTGTTCGCATCGGCGAGCGCGACGATCGAATTGAGCAGCGTCGTCTCGCTCGGCGTCGGCGTCGCGCGCAATGTGAATTGACGTCCGACCGCAGCATGCGTGTCGTGCGCCGGCGGACCCGGAGGCTCCAGATTCGACACCGTCGTCGATCCCGCGGGTAACTCCGAACCCGAGAAAGACAGCATGAACGCTGTCAAGTTCGCGATCATCGCGTCACCGGTCGGCGAAAAACGCTGGTCGGACAGAAAGCGCTCGAGCGTGTCGAACGCGCCGTCGTGCAAGTAACCGAAGCCGCGCGTGCTCAGTGTTTGGCTGAGGAAGAAGCCTGTCTTTTCGTGCATGTTGCGCAGCTGGGACGGCTTCAGAGTCACGATGTTCGTCGGATCGCTGGCGACGAGCATCGTGTGGTGCTCGCCGGCAGGACCGACTGCGATCGGTTGGAAAACACCGCTGATGTTGCGGTGATCGGTACCCACTCCCGTCGGTAGCGTGTGACACGTCACGCAGCGCGTCGAACCATTGAAGAGCAGGAGCGAGCGGTGATTCGACAAGCCCGTCTGCGCGTTTCCGTTGGGAAGTGGCTGACCGGCTGGAGCAAAACGTCCCGTCGTCAAGTGCGCCGGCAAAGGCAGACTCGTCGGCAGCGTGTTGTCGAGATTGCGATAGGGATTCGGCGGGTAATAGATCGTTGCGAGAAACGCGCGCAGCTCCGCCATCTCCGGGACGGTGAGCTGCGCATCGTCGCCCTGCAGATTCTGATACGCCGGATTGAACTCCTCGATGCTCTTGCGATCACCGCGCCAGTGAAACGGTTCGAGCCCGATGATGTCTTGCAGCGTCTGCGTCGTCATCGGGCCCTTCATCGGATGGAAGTCCTCGAAGAAAGGCGAGAGCTGCGTCAGGTTCGCTGCGAGATTGTTGCCGACGACGGAGCTCATCGCCCCGCTCGGATCGCCGAGATCCCACGCCAATCCATCCATGCGCGTGTCGACGTGACACGAAGCACACGACGCTTGACCGAGACCCGACGTCGCATGCGTGTCGTACATGTGCCTACGGCCAGACTTGATAGCAGTCGGGCTCGCGTCGTGGAACGCGAGCGTGTCGACGATCGTCTGCGTCGCGAGCGAGATCGCGCTCACGCTCGCCGCGAACTTGGACAGCACGAAAACTCGGCCTGATGCATCGTGGATCACGAGGCCGGTAGGTCCTGCGGGGACATTGATCGTCTCGTACAAACCGGTACGCGCTCCGCTCTGGTCGACGACGACGACGTTGTCCGAACCCATGCCGGCGATCCACGCGCGCGTGCCGTTCGATTCCCAAGCGACGGCGCGCGGATCACCGATGGAGCGGTCGCGTTCGTTCTGCGTCACGGTCGGCGTCGCGTACGTGATGTGCGGATTGAGGTCGAAGACGCCCACTGTGGTCGGGCCGCTCGGATCGACGCGCGCGAACTCGACCTTGACGAATTTGCCCTGCACGTTCGGCTCGAAACGGATTTCGTTCGTCGATTCGAGACCCACGACGGTCACTTCTCCGCTGATCGGATTCACGGCGAGCGCCATGCACAGATTCATCAACCGCTTCGCATACGTGACACTGGTCGGATTCGACGCGTTCAAGATCGCGACGTCGTTGTCGGCCAGATCCCAACCGACGATGCGGCTCGAGTCGGCTGCATTCGCACCGCTCACCTTGCTCGTCCAATTGCGCGCGTTGTCGTCGAGCCACAGACCGCTAGCACTCTTCTTGACGATCAATCCGACCTTCGGCGGCGTCGGCAAACCGCCGGCGATCGGCGGAACGAACGTCGTGCCCACGTTCGGCGGCGGATTCTGTCCCGAGTACGGCCCGTTGAAGTCGTTCACGGCGTTGCGCGGAAAGGCGTTGTTCGAGATGTTCCCGCCGCCGAGGATCGTGGTCGCATTGCCCGACTCGAAGATCGCGACATAGACCTTCGTTCCGTCGAGGCTCACGGCGAGCGAGCGCGGTTCTTCACCGACGATCGGCACGTTGATCGGCGCGCTCTGCGTGTTCGCGGGGTCGAACACTTGGATTTTGTTCACCTGGCTGCACGACACGAATGCACGCTGCGGTGTACCGGCGAACACGACGTCAGCCGGTTCGTCGTCGGTCTTGATGGTCGCGACCACGACGCGCGTCGAGAGCTTGACGATGCTCACCGAATCGCTGATGTGGTTGACGACCCACACTTCGTCGTTGGTACGCGCTCGCACGCTGACAGGATCGATGCCGACAGCAACGTCGAAGAGGCGCACGAGACGCGGTCCGGTCGTGTCGAACACTTCGAGTCGCGCGTCGGCCGTGTTGACCGCGACCAGCTTCGTTCCGTCCGGCGTCAGGTCGAGCGGATGAACGTGCGGGTTCTCCCAATTGACGAACGACGACTGTGCGGTCGCGTGCGCCACGAACGCGAGAACTGCGACGGCGAGAGTGAGGAGCCGGGAGAGCATGACGAGGCCCTCGAAAGGCCCCCTCGAAGGGTAACCCAACTCCCCCGCTCGCGGGTTACTTCAGCTTGCTCAAAGCAGCCTGAATCGGGGTCCAATCACGCTCGTCGCCTGTTTTTTCCTGCACGCCGACGAATGCCACCTTGCCCGTCTTGTCGACGACGACGGTCGCGCGATGGCTGATGAACTTCGCCGGATGCACGAGTCCGAACTTCGCCGTCACCTCGAGCATGGGATCAGCGAGGAGTTCGTGCGTGATCTTCTTGGCGCTCTTCCACGCCTTGTGCGACCACGTCGAATCGCGGCTGATCCCGACGACGACGTCCGCGCCTTTCAGCATCGGATCGCTGCTGACTTTGCAGTTCTCCTTCTCGCAGGTCGGGCTCCAGTCGAGCGGGTACCACAAGAGCACGACCGTCTTGCCCTTGTGAGCGGACAGCTTCCAGTCCTTCTCGTCCTGCGTTTTGAGCGTGAAATCCGGGGCTTGTGTTCCGACGTCGATGGGCATGTGCGTCCTCGCGATGGCTGGGGTTCTGAGTGAGCGCAGAGTTTATCTCGCGTGCCGCACGCTTGACAACGTGTCGACGGTTCGTGATGAAGCACGCGAGCGAGCGGATGACGACATCAGAATTCGAACGCGACGTCGCCCTCGCCGTCGAGATCGCCGAAGTGGCGGGAGAACGCGCGCTCATGCTGCGCGAGACGAAGCGCTGGACCGAACCTGGAATGCTGGCCGACATCGGCGATCAAGCAGCCGACGGATTGATCCAAGGCTTCATGCGCGGGCGACTGCCCGAAGACGGCATTTTGAGCGAGGAAACTGCTGATTCCGCGCGGCGCCAGGGAATCGATCGCGTGTGGATCGTCGATCCGCTCGACGGCACGCGCGAGTACAGCCAGCTGCGCGAGGATTGGGCGGTGCACGTCGCGTTGACGATCCGCGGCAAGTGTGCGGTCGGCGTGTTGGTGTTGCCAGCGCGTGGAAAGACGATCTGGGGCGTGTGTCACGACGGAGCGCGCTCGTTCGGATTGCGCGGCGCAGGAACTCTTGCGACGGGAGATTCACCGACGCCGACGCGACCGCGCATCGTGATGAGTCGCTCGCACACGCCGAGTTGGATGCCGCGCTTCGCCGAGATCCTCGACGCGGAAATGGTGCGCTCGGGCAGCGTCGGCAACAAAGTCGGGATGCTCTTGCTCGGTGAGGCCGATCTCTACGCGCATCGCAAAGGCTTGAACGAGTGGGACACGTGCGCGCCGGAATGCGTGGCGCGCGCGATGGGCTGGAGCGTGTCGAACTTGCGCGGCGCCGAGTTGAAGTACAACCAACCCGATCCGCGACTCGACGAATTCATGGTGTGCAAACCGGCGATGCGCGAGCGTGTTTTAGCGGCGTTGCGCGAATCGGGCGCAGTCAAAGACTGACGAGCGTCGAGCTCAGTTCCGCCGAAATACACGCGCGAGGCGCTACTTCGACGGCAACGACGCGACCTTCGCGCCCTTCACGTAGATGCCGTCGGTGCGCACGTCGACAGCGACGTCACCGCTCAAATTCACGCGTGTGTCGGTGCCGAAAAGCAACCCGTTCGGCTCGACCGTCATCAGTACTTCGTTCAAGGTCAGCGTGGTTTTCGATTCGGTGGACTGGACACCTGTCGTCGTGACGTTGCGGTAGCCGACCTTCACGTCGGGCGCGATCGTGATCTTGCCGCGCCACCGACCGGTATCGCACTCGAGCGAGCTCTCCTTGCCGTCGTCGATCACCATCCTGGTGACGAACGATCGCGACGCCGGCTCGCGGACGTCCGCGGAGCATCCCAGCACGAGTACGAGCAGCATGAGCGCCATGAACGTCTTCATAGCGCGCGATGATAGCGCTCAGATGCTGATCTTGAGCGGCTTGATCGCGAGCGCGCCGAACAGCATCGAACTCACGAGGAATACGAGCACCACGCCTCCCGGCCCGCTCGGAAGCCAGCCCAAATCGGCGTCGCGGTATTCGAAAGCGATGCGACGAAAGGGCGAATTCGATGGGAAGGAGTCTTCGGCCGGCCACAGCAGGTTGTCGAAGAATCCGCTCGCCCGTTCGGGCTGCATCGAGCGCGGAACGACGTCACCGGCGTCGACGCGTTTCGTGACGCGCGCGCTGTCGATCGCAAGCTCGACGTCGTACGAACCGGCTCGTGTCGCGATGAACTCTTGGAATGCGACACCTTCGCCCGGGATGCGCACGAGCGGTGAGACAGCCTTCAATCCGTCGGGATAGGTGATCGAAAGTCGGGAGACACTCGCTGCAGAGTTCCGCTCGAGCGTGATCCGAAATGTGGCGCCTTGCCCCGCGAGCATGTGCGCTTCGGTCGCGTGCAGCTTCAATGGATCGAATGCGTAACGCACCACGCATTGCGCGATCACGAACGAGAACGGGATCGAGAGCGGCACGAACGGCAGCAGGTTGAGCATCAAATACCGCGCGTTCGCCCACAGCGTCTTGCCGATCGCGCGCAGGAACAGCCGCGGATCGTCCGAGTACAGGCGAATCTCGATCAAGTGCGCCTTGATCTTGTCCTTCACGCGCGCGATGGCCTTCTGATTCGATACGTATTTGAACGCGAACAACGCGAGTACGCCGAAAACCCCTGCGACGATGACGAGCGCCGGCCCACGCCCCCATTTTTCCAGCGGCCAAAGCAGCACGTCGAAGACGGCGGTGACCACGTGGTTGATGGAGTTCATGCGGGTTCAGGGATGTTCGCACGCGTCATCGATACGGTACACGGTACCTTTCTTACCGATTCGCCAGACGCGTTCCAAATGCCGCCAGACATCGGCGAAACGGGAACAAAAGGACCGTGTACCGTATCGATCAGGAGATGTAGCCGAGGCCCTTCAGCTTCTCGGTGATCTGCGCATCACTCTGCGCGCCTTCGAACTGCGCGAGTTCTTTTTCGAGCACGTGCACGATGAATTCCTCGTGGCTCGCGTAGCCCGCGACCGCGGCGATCTTCTTGATGCGCTCCAACAGGTCTTTGTCGATCTTGATCTTGTTTCCGCCGCCGAACATGGGATTTCCTATTCGAGAACCGGATGGCCGCGCATGCCGGGCTCCGCTTTGATGCCGTAGGTTTTGAGGATTTCGACCGTGAGGTCTTCGAGCGCGTGACGACCGCTCCGCACTTTGCGATTCGCGAGCAACACACCGGGCACTACGTCGGGCGACATCAAGTGACTGCCGTTGAACGTCCCGCCCAAATTGTCCTCGATCACCGAGTGCGTGATGCGGCCGAGCGAACTCTCGTCCGAATTGCCGTAGTTCACATCGTACCCGACGAGCAAGTCGGGAGCTTCGTCGACGCGCGCGCCGGTGTAGACCTTCGACGCCCGATCACAGCGCACGATCACGCGTCGATCGCCGTCGCGTACGGCTTCGAGCTCGCGCGCGAGTTTGTCGAGCAGCGCGTCGGCCTCAGGGCCCGATTTGACGATTCCGGCCTCGTTTTCAGGCGTTTTCGGATCGTCGAGTTCGCGTCCGACGCGATTCAGGTAGAGCCCGTTGAAGCCGACGCCATACGCGACCGTCTTCGACCAGTCGACCTCTCCGCCCATGATTTCGACGTGTCGATGCTGCGCGTCCTCGCGCGCTAGCTCCTTCGACTTGCCCGCCTTCAAGACGAGGTAGCCGTTGTCGAAGAGCCACGTGTTCAACGAGAACTTGCGCCGGTACGACGCAAAGCCGTGATCGCTCATGACGACGATCGTCGTGTCCGTCGGCAACTTCGCGCGCAGATCGCCGATCACGGGATCCATCTGCAAGTACAAGTCGGTGATCACGTCGCGCCACTCACTGCCGGTGCGGCCGCTCCACGCGCTCGAATCCTTGGACGCAAATACTGCGTCGTGCGCCGGATGCTCGCCATCCGAGTGGCGCCACATCATGTGCCCGCACAGGTCGACTCCGGAAAAGTAGAAAAACAGGAAACCGCCCTGTTTTTCGGCCGAGTAGCGCTCGATCGCGTAATCCATCATGCGCACGCCCTCGCCGTGGACGAGGTCCGACTGCTGCATGAATTCTTCGTCGGTGATGATGCGCTCCTTCAGCGCGTTCACGTCCTCGGGCATCCCCTGCGTGTAGTAGACGCCGATGGCCTCGGCTACTTCGGCGCTGGCCTTCTTCGGCGACGAGACCGGCTCGATCGGATCGATCGGATCGATGTTGATCGCCGACGCGTACAGTTCGAACGGCGCGAGCGAGCGCAGATGGAAACGCACGGTCCCCGCGACGCTGCCCATTCCAAAACCGAGGAAGTGGAACGACACGCGCACGAAATCGCTCCACTGACCCGGTGCGAGCACGATGGCGCGCCCGGCGATCTCGACCGTCGCTGCATTCGCCGTGCGATCGACGAAGATCTTCATCGGCAGCGTCTCTTTCGTGCCGTCCTCTTTGAAGGGATTCACCGGCCCCGCAAGCGCCGTGTCGATGCGGCCTTCGTACTCCTGCACCCCGATGATCTTGCTCTCCATCGCGATCGAATCGCTCGGGGGCTCCGTCGTCCAGAGCGTGCACTGGCCGTACGCCGAGTCGATCGCGGGCGTCATCATTCCCGAGAACGAAAGTCCCTGCGCCGGCTCGACCGGGAAGTTCGCGGGCATGCGCCAGATGAATGCCGGAACGCCGTGATCGGCGAGCACTTGCCAAAACGCCTTCCCGCTGCGGTTCGGTTCGGATCCGCCGCCGATCGGAAATTGCCAGCCGGCGACGAAAGGCAGCGTCGACCCTTCGGTGACTTTCGCCGTCGAGATGAGCGGCGCACGCGTCGTCGGATCGCGGTGCAGGAAATCGAAGATGCCGTGCCCGCCGGGATCGAGACCGGTGATGAACGTCGACCACGCGACCGGCGATTGCGGCGGCGTCGTCGTCCCCAGTTCGTTCAATCCGCCTTCGTCGACGAGGCGGCGCAAGTTCGCAGTGCGTTCTGGAAACTTGGCGATGACGTCGCGCAACACGTCCGGATCCATCCCATCGATACCGAGGACGACGAAACGCGAAAACGTCGTCTTCCCTGCTGTTTTCTCGCTGTTCGCCACGGCGCGTTTTTTCGCGGGTACAGCGGGAATCAAGAACACGGCCAAGAGCGCGAGCGCGGGATAAACCGTCCAACGCGGGATCTTCATGCGTGCACTTTCGAATGGGGGGACTTGGCGCGTATCTCAGCGGCGTCACGGAAGAGCGAGCGACCTTGCATGTAGCGCGGCACGTCGATGCCGAACGATTCGAGCACGGTCGGCGCGATGTCCATCAATGCCGGATCGTCGCTCGCGATCTTGCGATCGCAGAAGAACACACCTGGGACGAGTCGCGGATCGACGCAGTGATCGCCGGACCAACTCTTCACGTTGTCGGTGAACACTTCCTTCGTCACCGCACCCGTCGCGCACTCCCACGAGTGACGGAACCCCTTCTCGTATCCGATCAACAGCTCCGGCGCCGCATCTGCGTACGGACCGTCGTGGATGTCGTGCGTCAGGAACGCTTCGCGGATGACACGCTGGCCCGTTTTCGGGTCGACGAGCATTTCGAGCTTGTTTTTCAGCTCTAAACACAGATCTCGTAGATCCCCTGCGCCGACGATGCCGTGCTTCTCGCGCCCTTTGCGGTTCACGAAGAGCCCCGTCAATCCGAGCGTGAACGCCTTTGTCTTCGACCAATCGACGTGCGCGAACCAATCGCCCGACGTGTCGTGACCGGGCTGCAATACGAGATAGCCGTTCTCGTGGAGCCATGTGTTCAGGTTCACGCCGCGTCGGAAGTCGGTGAAGCCGTGATCGCTGATCACCATGAGCATCGTGTTCGGATCGCTTTCGATCTTCGCGCGAACCTCGCCGACGAGTTCGTCCATCTTCGCGTACGTGTCGGGAATCACGCTCGTCCAACGCTCGAACTCTTTGCCGACGTTCGCGGGATGCGTCTTGTCGAGCGTGCGGTAGAACATGTGACTGACGCGATCGCTCGTGTCGAAGACGACGGTCACGAAGCCGTTGCGCGTCTTGTCCATCGCGTCCCACAGCTGTTTCTTGCGCTCTTCGAAGTAGATCCAGGCCTGTTTCAAGAACGCTTCTTCGTCGATCACGCGTTCGTTCAGCGCCCACGTGTCTTCCGCGAGGCCGAGCGTCGCGAACGGACCGAGCGTCTTCGCCAAGTAGATCGAGTACACGAACGGATGACTGATCGGCATGGCCGGATCGTTCGGATCGATGTTGACCGGCGTCGCGTACAGGTCGAGCTCGTCCCCGTCCCACGCTTGGACATAGAAGCGCACGATGCCTTGCAGCCCGTCGAACTTCGCGACGAGCCACGGCGTGTACTCCTTAACGCCGACTTCGACCGTCTCGCTTCCCAGCGTGAAACGAGCCCTTTTTCGCGCGCTGTCGAGCTCGACGCGGAACGCGGACTTCAATGGATGACCGTCCTTGCCGCGCGGTCCCGTCAAGTTCGATTCGACGACGCCTTTGCGCACGACGATCTGGAATTGCTGTCCGCCGATGTGCGCGTCTTTCGGTCGAGCGCGCGTCGAGTAGAACGAGAACGAACCCTGCGTCCCCTGCAAGTCCGGCACGCACATACCCGACAACAACGTTCCGTTCTCGAACGGCTGCGGCGGAAAAGTGATCGGCACGCGGATGATCGACGACCACACGCGCGAGCTGCCCAAGAGCTTCCAGAACGGCTGGCTCTTCTGCAGCGACCGAAACGAAGCTCGCGTGCCGAACGGGATCTTGGCCAGCCCCAAATTCAACGTACGCGGCACCGCGCGGATGTCGGACGAGCTCAGCATCGGCGCGTACGAGCACGGATCGCGCGTCAAGAAGTCGTAGATGTTGTGGCGCGACGCGTCGACGCCGGTCGCGAACGTCGACCACGCGACGGGCGAGATCGACGGGCATGCGGTGCGCAGCGGATGGAAGCAGCCGTCGCTCGCGAGCTTCGACAAGTTGGGCAAGCGACCTTCGCTCATGAACTTCTGCGCGAGTCCGGGATCGAAACCGTCGAGGCCGATCACGATCACCCGCTTGGCTCGCGACGGTCCGCGCTTGACCGGCGTCAGTGCGCGGCCCAGTGCCTTGATCGGCCACGCGATCACGAGCCCCAGCGCGAGGAAGAACGTCCCGATCAGGACGAGCCCAGCCCCGACGACCGAAATGCCCGCCCCCGGCCCGATGTAGGCCATGGCCGGTGTTGCGCCGGCGCAGGCCACGAGTGCCACGGCGAGAAGTCGTCGGAAGATCGTCATGGGGACCGCAAGGCGGGAAGTTCAGTAGCCCGCGTGCGGTGACGGCGCTATCGACAATTCCCCTGTGGGCAAAAGCGTCGTGGATTCTATCGTCCGGACCCCTTTCGGCCCTGAGCGGCCCGACCCGAGCGAGCCGCAGTTGCCTCGAAATTCGCCTTTTTCGCAAGGTTTGGGGGCGGCCGGTGCTGTCCAAAGTAGCGCACGCGCCGAGCCGGTCGCGTCCTCGAACACCTGCGTGACCCATCTCGGAATGCTGGAGTTCCGCGCTCTGTTCGAGGCGGAACGCGATCGCCTCATGCGCTTCCTTTGCCACCTGACGGGCAACGCCAGCGACGCCGAGGACCTCGTGCAGGAGACGTTCATCGCCGTGTGGCGGAAACGCGATCAGTTCGAGGGACGCGGCAGCGCGGCGGGTTACCTGCGACGCACCGCTTTCCATCTCTTCTTGAACGCACGACAGAAACAAGACCGCCGCGACGCGCTCGCGCCGAAATCCAACGAGGAGCCGGCGTGCACGCCCGTCGTCGACATGGACGATCGCGAGGCCCGTGATGTGCTCGTCGCGCGCGTTCGGTCGGCCGTGGATGCCCTACCTGACGGCGTGCGAGAAGCCTTCGTCTTGTTCCGTTTCGAAGGCCATTCGTGCGCCGAGATCGCTGAGATCACGGGCTCGCCGAAGAAGACCGTCGAATCGCGCCTGTCGCGCGCCGTCCAGATCCTGAGCGAACGCCTGAAGCGCCACGCGCCGGAGTTTTCGGCCGAATGAAGCCGCTGGAAGACGATTCGATGTTCGACGAACTGCGCCGCTTCGCGCGCGGCGCGATGTCGTCCGCCGAGACGGAGCAGATCCGAGAGCGGATGCGTCTCGACCCGGAATTCGCGCGTGCCGCGAACGAATTCGTCGATGTGTGGAATGCGACGGCGAGTGGGCTCGGTCTGGTCGCCGCGAGCCGCACGAGCTTCGAGGAGATCGTCGAGCGTGCCGGACTCGAAGGAACGCGCCGCCGTGGGCTGCGTCGACGAGTCGCAGCTGCCGCCTTCGTCGCCGTCGGACTCTCGGCTGCCGCATGGTTCGCGTGGAAGCCCGCAGTGCCTCGCGTCGTGGAACTGCACACGATTCCGTGGAGCCCGAATCCACCGATTGTGCCAGAAAACAAGGCCCTTCCGACGCTTTTGGCCGATTGGTCGCCGGTCCAGGACGGCCACATTCGTTGGCTCGAATCGATGGACGAGGCCCGTGCGATCAGCGCCGCAGTCTCGCGTCCGATCTTCGTGTACGGCTACATCGACAGTTGCCCGATCTGCAAAGGCTTCGAAGCGAACGAGTTCCAGGATCCGGAGGTCCTCGCGCTTCTCGATCACGTGATTCCGGTGCGCATCGACCTCTTGAAGCTCGATGAGGAGGAAGCGGAGGCGATCTACAAGCGACGCTATCCGTTGCTCGAGATGCAGAACGAACGCGGCGAGATCATGCACACGTTCCCCGGGACGTTCGCCGCTGTCGACATGCAGGCAGAGCTGGCAAGCGCTGCCACAGGTTTGGCAGTGCCGAACTGGCGGCTCGTTCACGACCTCGTGATGACGTACTCGAAAGCACGCGCAGCCGAGGAGAACGGACGGCTGGTCGAGGCCGCGAGCGCGTTCGGCACGCTCACCGAGAATCGCGAACTGCCCCAGTTCGCCGAAATCGGTACGGCCGGGCTGTCGCGCTTGGGATCGGCGGCTGCGCAGTTGATCGTCGAAGCACGGTCTCGATCTCCAAAGGACGACGCGAATGCACTCGCGCAGTTCGAGGCCGAATCGAAACGTTTCGCTGGCACTCCGTTCGAGTCCGACTTGTCCGCCGTACTCAAAGCGTGGCGCGCACGCGGACGCTTCCCCGAACTGACCGTGCAGAAGTAAGCTCTTTTTCGAGCACTTTTCGCCAGGTCCGCCGACGGGCCCGCTGTCTTTCTTCGCGTCCATGGTTCGACTCAAAGGAGGCTCTCCATGAAGACGTTGATCGTGTGCTCGTTCCTCGTCGCGCTTGCGGCGCCCGTTTTCGCGCGTGAATCCTTCAAGGGTTTCCGTTGCGACAACGAGTGCCCGCTGGCTCAAACCGCCAATTCGCATCGCGCGAACGGCACCGAAGCTCTCGCTGCGTCCAACGCAGTGTGCGCCGACGTCGCCGGTCGCATCGGTGCGAACTTGGCGAAGATCTGAGGCTCGCAGCACACTCCCGGGGTCGGCGTCGCGCGTAGCGAGGTGGCGCCGACCCCACTTTCCATCCATTCGGAGTGAAGATCATGCGTTCGATGAAGTCGTGCGTGTCGCGTCGCTGGTTCATGGTTCCCGCGTTGTCGTTCATCGCGTCCTTCGCGTCGGCTCAAAGCGTCGACAAGGCGATGAGCGCGCTGAAGAGCGGCGAGTGGCAGAGCGCCATCGAGATCGCCGGCGCGGTCAAAGCCGATTCGCCCGAGTTCGCGCGCGCTCAGTACATCTGCGGCGAAGCACATCTCGTGCTCGGAGACGCGCAACGATCGGAAGAGAACTTCCGCGCGGTGTTGGCGAAGAATGCGAACGCGACGCCGGCACTGATCGGCCTCGGACGGGCGTTGAGGCTCGGAGACAAGCTCACGGAGTCGGAAGAAACGCTGCAAAAAGCGCTGAAACTCGACGCCAAGGACGCGTTCGCCTTGCTCGCGCTCGGACAGACGCACCTGGCGATGAAGAAGACGAAGGAGGCCAAGGCCGAGCTCGGCGGGGCGTACACACTCGATCCGAAGAACCCCGAGATCGTGCGCGGGTGGTGCGAGTCGTTGTTCGCCGAGAACGACAACGCGAAGGCGCTCGAAGTCGCCCAGGCTTTGAGCAAGTCGGCGCCCAAGCATCCGCTCGGGCCGTTCCTCGAAGCGCTCGCGCTCGAGCGCGACGGCAAGGACAAGAAGGCGATCGAAGCGTACGAGGAAGCGCTGAAGCGTGACGCGAACTTCCTCGACGCACACAAGAACCTCGCGATCCTGTGCCACACGCGCAATCCGACTTACCAAGACGCCGAGCGCACGGCGAAATCGCTCGCGCACTACGAGCGCTACTTCGCGCTAGGCGGCAAGGACGACGAACTGAAGCAGACGTATCTGCAGTTCAAAGGCTTCTACGAGGAATACTTCAAACCGAAGAAGTGAGCCCACGTGACGCCAAGTATGCGACGATTCGATCGACCGACTGATCGATCGTCTCGTCGCCCGTGCGCACGACGACTTCCGGCGCGAGCGGCGCCTCGTATGGATCATCGACGCCCGTCATGTTCGGCACGAGTCGCGCGCGCGCTTTCGCGTAGAGCCCTTTGATGTCGCGCTTCTCGACGACAGCGAGCGACGCGTCGACGTGGATTTCGACGAAGGGAGCGCTCGCCAGAGCGCGTGCTTCGTCGCGGATCGCGCGATACGGCGAGATCGCGGCGGTGATCGCGACGACGCCGTGCTTCGCGAGTAAGTTCGCGACGAAAGCGATGCGGCGCACGTTCGTGTCGCGGTCTTCCTTCGAAAACCCTAGGCCTTTCGAGAGGTTTTCGCGCACTTCGTCGCCGTCGAGGATCTCGACCGCGAGCCCGCGTCGACGCAGCTCGGTGCCGACGCGCTCGGCGAGCGTGCTCTTGCCGGCGCCCGACAAGCCCGTGAACCACAAGACGAATCCGCGGCCGTTCATCAGCGGATCTTGCCCTCGAGGAACGGAACTTCGAAGCACTTCTCGTGCATGATCGGACCGTGGCCGAAGTAGCCGCCTTCGCCGAACAATTCGCCATGGTCGGCCGTGACGATGACGTGCGTGTTCTTCGGCAGCATGTCGAACAGTTCGACGAACACGCCGTCCAAGTAGCGCACCGTTTCGACTTGGCGCTCCTTAAGCTGATCGAGTTTCGCTTGGTCGAAGAACAGCGGCGCGTCCTTCGTCGCGATCAGATTGCCTTGCGTGTCGATCTGGCTGTCGAGTGACTTGAACACGCCGTTCACGCCGCTAATGCGCGGCCACATCGAGCTGTCTTCGTCGGGCTTCGCGTACGGATAGTGCGTCTCGCCGACGTTCAGCAGGTAGAACGACGGCCGTGCTGCGTCGAACTTCAACGTCGGCAACATCGAGCGCATGTCGTTGTGCTTGTCCATCAACTGGAACGAATCGAAGTCGCGGTTGACGCCTGTCTTCGGATTCAACACCGGCAAGCTGACGCGCGCGTGCGTCGAATAGCCGAGCGTGTTGCGCAAAAACCCCGGCAACCACAGGCCTGGAACCATCTTCGCGAACTCGACGTCCTTCGCTCCGAGGCGCTTGTTGTAGTTGTAGAAGTCTTCCTTGTAGTACTCCGACGCGTACACGTTCGGCGGCGAATGATGCGGCAACAAGCCAGTCAACAAGTTGTAGTGCGACGGCCCGGTCCAGCTCGCATAGCTCCAACGTTTCTCGACTGCGCCGAGCTTCATGATCGTCTTCGGTGCCGCTTGCATGAACGTGTCGAAGCGACACGAATCGAGCGTGATGACGATGAAGTTGTTCTCGGCCTTCGGCTCGGGCCGCGGGACGAACCCTAGCGGGCGTTGGATCGGTCGAGGCGTGCTCGCCGGCGCGTTTTGCTTCTTCAGGAAATCGAAGAGACCCATCGGAGAGCTCGTTTCAGCATCACGTTCATCGAGTTCGGCTCCGCTGGAGCGTGACTCGAAAAGATACTCGCTCGTGTAGCGTGGAGTACACTTCCACCCAGAGGTCTTCGAAGAATTCATGCGCAAAATCCACTCGGCTCCGCTCGTCCTCCTGTTCGTCGCAGCTCTCTCGTCGCTGGCCTTCGTGGGCTGTGGCGAGAGCGATCCCAAGGCTCTGACCGATGCGGCGACCGAGGCGATTCAGGTGCGCGACTTCAAAGGCGGGCTCGCGAATTTCGACGCGGCGCTCGCCCACATGGATGCCGCGAATCCTCAGTACATGCGCGCGTCGCTCGGTCGCTGTGTCGCGCTGGCGCATGTCGATCCGGCGAAGGGCAAAGAGGAGTTCCTGAAACTTGCCGAAGCGCTGAAAGCGAAGCTTACGCCGGCCGATGTGCACTTTGTCGTCAGCGCGTTTGTCGGAGCGCGTGAGCTCGAGCACGCGACCGACATCATGGAGCGCATGAAAGCCATGTTCCCGCTGTCGAAGGAGATGCAGGACATCGGCAACAGTGTGGCGGATGCAGCGATCAAGGCTGGCGATACGAAGGTTCAAGAGAAGCTTCGTGGACTCGGCTACGTCGGCTCGGCCAAGTAACGGCGGCCCGAGCCCCAGCGAGACGTCCGATTGCAGGCCATCCCGATCACGCGAGCTTCGTGATTTGGCCTCGGATCTGACGTTTCCGTTCCGGCGCCCGAGCACACTCCGCCGCAATGTCGGCACACTTGGCCGCCACGCCCACCTTCACCTGAACTGACTTTTCCATTCCGACATCGAGCCGCACTTGGCCGCCGGGCCAGCCGCACTTGGCCGCCGGGCCAGCACACTTGGCCGCCGGGCCAGCACACTTGGCCGCCGGGCCAGCACACTTGGCCGCCGGGCCAGCACACTTGGCCGCC
>Ga0163144_10000466_pt1 | contig 94264 bp, 92 predicted proteins | sample OliLak19BULKMAT1_FD_123175 | JGI IMG/M metagenome (GOLD analysis project Ga0163144, IMG submission 123175) | Freshwater microbial mat bacterial communities from Lake Vanda, McMurdo Dry Valleys, Antarctica - Oligotrophic Lake LV.19.BULKMAT1 | ecosystem: Environmental > Aquatic > Freshwater >...
CGCCGTAGCCACGAGCCGGTTCTGTGCGCGAGAAACCTCCGAGTTTCCCGGACCCCGCGTTTTCCACGGGCAGATAGATCATCGTTCGTTTCGTCGCGCTGCCCAATGACGCGGCGTACCCGTAGCTTGGGCCTTCTCGACGTCGCCGAGCTTTGAGACTTGCTCACGCGTTCCGGTTTCCCGTCACGCTAAGCGATGATCACCGCACCTCATGCCGGTCCAACACATTCCAAAGTTTCGGAGCTCTTCGAAATCTCCCGTGTGCGGACGGAGCGAATATATCTGCGCTTGAACCCGGTCGGATAGATTTTCGCTGTTGGCCAAGTTGGAGCGCGGGGCTCCGCCCCGCATCTTTGTGCTTGTGCTTGAAATAGCGAGCTAATGCGGGCCGGAGGCCCGCGCTCCAACCTACAAGCATTTGTGCTTGGGTGTTGGACAACGTGCTGCTCTATCCCCCTATTCATCGTTCCGGACGCGCGCTCGCGCGCGATCCGGAACCCAGGGGCAAACACAACGTCGGTTGCCCCTGGGTTCCGGGCTCATCGCTACGCGATGCCCCGGAATGACGAACTTCTGGTTCTGGTCAAAACGGACATCCGAACTCTCAGAAGTGACGATTGGTGCAATAGAGCCGACCATCGGTGAAGCCACAGTCCGACACGCTCAAGATGCCAGCCACTGTCACCACGTAGACGACCGAGATCAGCGCTAACCCAATGGCGGCCGACTTCCGCCATGCCTGAGAGACATTCGGAATTGCCCAGATAACGCTGAACAATACCGCGACCGCGACGCCCGCGAAGATAGACCAGCTAAGTGGCACCCAGTGCAGGTAGTACCAAAAAACCACTGGGGCGAAGCCCGCCAAGAACCCGGCGACCGGGACGAGTGGTTTAGCCATGCGCATTAATCTGAATGTAGCGGCGAAACTGGCGGATGTCCGCTGCCGGCGAAAAGCTGCCCCCAGCCCCCGGCGAAACAGCAGCCACCGCGCACTTGGAAACCTTCGCCCCAAAGCGGCGTTGGTTGGGTCAACACCCAGCTAGGAAACACCCATGCGCACGCTTGATATTACCGCTGTCGTTTTGATTGCCGTCATGATGCTTGGCCCGCTTTCGTTGGCGCCGGCTTACGGACCGTACGTCGAACCGGGAACGGCGGCTGAAGTGAATGAGGCGACGACGCCGCTTGAGGAAGGCTCAAGCGACGTTGAGACCGAGCAGCCGGTGGATGACGCTGTTCCGGGCTAAGTCTTCTTGGCTTTGCGGCGATAGCCTTTGGGCGGCTTTTCCAGCGGCGCGGGCCACAGTGTGATGCGCTTGATGAGGCCGGTCATTTTGAGCCGGCCTTCGGGGCGGGTTTTGCCGCGTACCGATGCGTTCGACGTGTGCACCGTTTCCGGATCGCCCGACAAAAGCGGGTGCCACCAGAACAAGTCCTTGCCTTCACTCACCAGCCGATAGCCGCACGTGCGCGGCAGCCAATCGAGTTTTGGCACGTTCTTCGGCGTCAGCTTCACGCAATCGGGAACGTATTGCTTGCGGTTCTCGTAGTCGCTGCAGCCGCAGGCGTTCGTGTCGAAGAGTTTGCACGACACGTCGGTGAGATGGAGCACGCCGCTGTCGGCGTCTTCCAGGCTGATGACGCAACATTTGCTGCAGCGGTCGCACAAGGCTTCCCACTCGCGCTCGCTCATTTCGGTGAGCGTTTTGCGACGCCAATAGCCGTCTTCAAGCGGCGCGTTGTCGGCCTCTGCGTTACGCTTACGGCGTGAGTTTTGGTAGTCGAGGAGCGTGGTTTTAGTCATGTGCTCCCTCGCTTGACGCCCGGCGCAACTTCCCCCTTCCCCTCGCTTTGCTCGGGACTTCCCCCGCTTGCGGGGGAAGATAAGAACGCGTGTTCAGTCATCGCGCCAACGCTCCAACCACTTCAACGTGCGGGCTCCAGCGGAATTGATCGACGGGCGTGGTGCGCGTCAGCGAAAAGCCGTGCTCGACCAGCACTTTTACATCACGCGCAAAGCTCGCCGGATCGCACGAGACATAAGCCAGCTTGCGGATCGGCGAGCGGGCGATCTGTTCGGCTTGCAGGCGCGCGCCGGAGCGCGGCGGGTCGATGATGGCGGCGTCGAACTTTTTCATCTCTAAACTCGAAAGCGGTGTGCGCAGAAGATCGCGACGTAACGTTTCCACCCGCTTAAGCGCACCAGCCGCGCTATCGGCCCCGGCTTTGAGGGCGATCAGCATGGCTTCGTCCGATTCCGCTGCGAGCACCTCAGCAAATTGCGCGGCGCGCAGCGAGAACGTGCCAATGCCGGAGAAGAGATCAATGACGCGGTCGGCGCCGGCAATGGCTTCGAGCGCTAAGCGTGCAAGCGTCTCCTCGCCGAGTGCTGTCGGTTGCAGGAACGCGCCAGGCGTGGGGACGACGGTCGCGAGCCCCATGCGCAGGCGCGGCTTCACGCGCTCGATGACGACCTCGCCATCCATCGCCAAGCGCGAAAGCCCAAGCTCGTGCACCATCGCGCTTAGCTTTTCGAGCGCCGCGCGGTGCAACGCTTGCGGGCGGCCCGCGCCTTTGACGGCGACATCGACGCCGCTATCGGCCAGCAAACAATGCAGCGTGATCTCGCCGCGCTGCGGCAGCACTTGATCGGCCAGCGGCGCAAGCTTCAACGCCATCGCCTCAAGCGCTGGCGCGAGCACCGGACATTGCGAGATCGGCGTGAGCTTTGCGCCGCCGCGTTCAATAAACCCGATGCGCACTTGCCCGCCAACGCGCCCAACATGAAACGCCGCACGGCGGCGGCCTTCGCCCCAAGCCGGGATCGTCTCATCCACGACAGCGCCGCCAAGGCCGGAGCGTTCGAGTGCGTGCACAACCTGCTCGCGCTTCCACGCGAGATACGGCCCATCCTGCCAATGTTGCAGCTGACAGCCGCCGCAGCGTCCGAAATGGCGGCACACCGGCGGTTGCCGCTCGGGACTTGCGGTTAACACCTCAACCAGTTCGGCCCGGCCGCCGGTGACGCGCGCGCGGATTTGTTCGCCGGGCAGCGCGAACGGCGCATAGAGCAGCCCGTCTTCGCTCTTGGCGGTTGAATCGCCGCGTGCGCCCATCGCCTCAATGGCGAGAATCCGCTCTTCCGGCGCTGAAACAGGGCCGGTTTTGCCGCCTCTAGCGCTTGCTGAGCGGCCTCTGGAGAGGCGGTTTAGTCGCTTCATGCGCCGTTCAGCTTGGTTCTGGCTTACTCCGCCTCAACAGACAGGAGTACGTTTATGCGAGGTCAAGCTTTGTTCGCCGCTTCCGCCGTCGCCCTCATGGCGATTGCGTCCCCGGCGTCAGCCCAACGCTACCCGACGTATCACGACGAGCACGTCGCGCGGCAAGAGCAATGCTCACAATCGCGCCAAAACCGCTCGATCGGCGGCGCGGTGATCGGCGGCATCGCCGGTGCGCTGCTTGGCCGTGAGGTCGCGGACCGCGGCGTCCGTGGCGAAGGTGCGGCCCTCGGCGCAGTCGTTGGCGCAGTCGCCGGCGCAGGCGTTGGCCGCTCGACCGCGAACTGTGAGAGCGTCCAGGGTTCGTACGATCCCTATTATGGCGAAGCCCAGCGCGACGATTATTACGGCCGCAACGACGATCGCTACGACAGCCAGTATCGCCAAGCCGGTTACGGCCGCGACCAGGATTGCCGCATGGGCGAAGTGATCAGCACCGATCGCCGTGGCCGTGAGTACCGCGAAGAAGCGCTGCTCTGCCGCGGTAGCGACGGCCGCTGGTACCCAGCCGACTAAAATTTCTCTCTACGTACGCAGTGACTTACCGCCCCGGTGGAAACACCGGGGCGTTTTCTTTGTGTTCTCCCCGCAAAGCGGGGAGGTGCTGAGCGCAAGCGAAGCGGAGGGGCGCGTCTTCGCCGATGTTCTCACGCGCCCCTCCGGCTCGCGATGCTCGCCACCTCCCCGCAAGGCGGGGAGGATAAGTTAGCGGCGCATGTGGAGCAGAAGTTCAAGATTGCCGTCGCCGCCTTTGATCGGTGAGTCTGCGACGGCGACTTGTCGAAAGCCTTCATAGCCTTCCAGCATCGCAATCGTGTTGGCGGCCGCTTCGCGCGCGGTGGCTTCATCAAGCACGCCGGTGCGGCCTGCGGCTTTTGGGCCAGCTTCGAATTGCGGCTTAATCAGCGCGACGAGATCGGCGCTCGCCGCAGCGAGTTTGAGCGGCGCTAGCAACACTTTCGCAGCGCCGATGAAGCTTGCATCGCAGACGATGAGCGATGGCGGCTCGGCGATTTCCGTGCGCGTCAGCGCCCGTGCATCTTTGCGTTCAAGATTGGTCACACGCGGATCGTCGCGCAATGATGCGTGCAGCTGCGCAGTGCCGACATCGACCGCATAAACGTGCGCCGCGCTGCGCGAGAGCAGGACCTGTGTAAAGCCACCGGTTGACGCGCCGACATCGAGACACACGCGGCCTGCCGCTTCCACGCCGAACACATCCAGCGCGTGCGCGAGTTTTACGCCGGCGCGTGAGACCCATGGGTGGGCTGGCGCCATCTCCAGTAACGCGCCTTCTTCAACAAGATCGGCCGCCTTCTCCACGCGCGCGCCGTCAGCGCTAACGCCGCCCGCTTCGATCGCGGCGCGGGCTTTGGCGCGGCTTTCGGCGAGGCCACGGCTCACCAAGAGCAAATCAGCGCGGATGCGGGTCATAGGCCGAGCCTCTCGCCCAGGCCTTACGCCAAGGCAACCCCTTGCTTGCGTCAAGCGCGCGGGCGAGGCTGGCGCCAACAAATACGGGGGAAAACATGTCCGGACAGATTTCACGCCGCACGCTGCTCGCAACCGCCGCCGCCATGAGCGCCACGGTCAGCGCTTGCGCTTCGGCGCCAGCGGCGGACTCGTCCGCCTCATCCGATGCGTTGGGCGATCTCGACGCGCTCGGCATCGCTGCGCGCGTGCGCAACCGCGAGATCACCGCGAGCGAGGCGCTGGAAGCGGCGATCGCGCGCAGCGAGCGTGTGAATGCGCAGCTGAACTTCGTCGCAGAGCCGATGTACGATTATGGCCGCGCGCGTGCGGGCCAGAACTTGAGCGGGCCATTTGCCGGCGTGCCGACGCTGATCAAAGATTTGATGGCCGTCGCTGGTCATCCGACGCGCTATGGCAGCCGCGCCTTCGCGCGCTTCGTGCCGCAAGAAGAGACGCCGTATTATCGCGCACTGCTCGCAGCGGGTCTGGTGCCGTTCGGCAAATCGACGACGCCGGAGTTTGGCCTCACCGCGACGACCGAAACGCTGCTCGGCGGCGACACGCGCAATCCTTGGAATCCGGCGCGCTCCAGCGGTGGATCTTCTGGCGGCGCGGCTGTCGCGGTTGCAGCGCGCGTCGTGCCGATTGCGCACGCGAGCGATGGCGGCGGTTCGATCCGCATTCCGGCATCGTGCAATGGTTTGCTCGGCTTGAAGCCCTCGCGCGGCCGCAGCGTTGTGGCGGGCTCGCCCGATCCGGGCATCCAGATTTCGGTCAATGGCTGCGTCAGCCACAGCGTGCGCGATACGGCGGCTTGGCTGGCCGCGACTGAGCAGACTGGCGCGAGTGCTGCGTTGCGCCCTGTCGGCGTCGTCACCAGCGCCAACCGCGCGCGGCGGCGGATCGTCGTCGATATTCCGAACGCCAGAGGCAACGAACCGGATGCCGACGTGCGCGCGGCTGTGGAAGCGGCCGCAGAGCTGTGCCGCTCGCTGGGGCACCAAGTGATTGAGCGCCGCGCGCCTATAAACGGAGAGCAATTCAGCGACGACTTCATCCTGCTTTGGGCCAATGGCGCGCTTGAGGTGGTGACGCTTGTCCGCAGCATGGTCCCGGCTGGGACGCCGCTGGAAGCGCTGCTGGAGCCGCTCACACTGGAACTCGCCGCCCACGCGCAAGCGCAGGGACCGGCGGCGCTGGAGGCCGCCGTCACGCGTCTGCGCGGCGTCGACGCTCTGTACGCGGACATATTCAGCGATGCCGATATTTACCTGACGCCGGTGCTCGCCAAAGCGCCGGTCCCGCTGGGCCAGATCAATGGCGCACGCGGCATGGCGGTGTTTGATACGCTTACGGATTATGCCGGTTACACGCCGCTGCAGAACGTCGCTGGCGCACCTGCCATGAGTGTCCCGCTGGGCACATCCATCGACGGACTGCCGATCGGCATCCACTTCTCGGCCCCGGTCGGCGAGGAGCGCCGGCTGCTTGAATTGGCTTACGAATTGGAACAAGCACAGCCATGGGCCTCGCGGAGGCCGCCCCTGAACGCAGGCTGAAAACGTGCTCCATACTGCCGCCCCGTTTCGGCGCTACCCGGCGCAGATGATGATCAGAACCGTCCTTTGCGCCGCCGCCCTGGCCGTGATGGCAGCCAGCCCGGCTTTCGCTCAACGCCCGCCTCAGCAGCCGCAAGGTGAGGCGCAGCAAGAGGGACCAGTCCGCACCGAGGAATGGTACCGCACGCAATTGGTTGAGCTGTCCGAAATCCTCGGCGGTTCGCACTATTTGCGCGTGCTCTGCGACGGTCGCGACGACCAACGCTGGCGCGATTACATGCGCGGCGTGATCGAGCGCGAGCCGAACTATAACGCGCAGCTGGTCGAAGGCTTCAACCGCGGCTATCGCAACGAAGAAACGCGCTTCCAAACCTGCGACGCTACCACGCGTCAGATGGAAGCTGAGTTGCGCGCACGCGGCTTGCGCGTCTCGCAAGGCCTCTCCGCGCGCAACGCGAACTAAGATGCAGGACGATCCAGAGAAAAAAGGCCGCGCGCTGCAGCTGATCCTCGATGCGTGGGATCAGGCGCTGACGGATGGCGCCGCGCCTGAAGTTGTAGCGTCGGTGGCGATTTATGCGGCGTTGACGGACATGGTTGATCGCTATGGCGCCGAGGCGGTAGCGGATTTTTGCGCGACGCTTCCGGAGCGTGCGCGCAAGGGTGAGTTTACGCTGAAGGCGGAGTGATTGGAGCGCGGCGCTCCGCGACGCATGCGCGGCGGAGCCGCGCGCTCCCTCCGTCAACGTGTGTTCCAAATCGTTTCGAGCCAAAACTTCTCCGGCATGCCCCGCTCCTCAAAGCCAGCACGCGCGAGAAACAAATGCCGCGCGATTTCGGCTTGGCGTTCGATATTGTAGTGCTTCAGCCGCACGCCTTTGCGCGACTTATAAATGTACGCGCCCTTGCCAAGCGCGCCGAGCTTGGCGCCAGCCAACAGCACACCCCGCTTAGCCTGCCACACATGCATGAGCTCATGCACGAACCAGCCCTGCTCATCGAGCGACGCGTTGGCGAAGTCTCGCGCGGCGCGCCATTTCGAGAACACGATCGTACGGCCGAGCGGCACCATAGCGCCAAAGCCGAGCGGACGCGTCTGAAACACACGCACGCGCGGCCAGTCGATTTCATCGCCAAAGACGGTGCGGCCAAGTGCGATCTCGCCATCGGTGAGCAGGCGCTTTTCGCCGGGGTGCATGAGGTCGGTGCGTGTCTGCATCGGGTTAGAGTATAGCTTCACCCCGCCCGCGCGACAGCGTGCAAAAAACCGGCTAACTGCATCGTCATGCCCGCGCCGTTTGAAATCCTGCTCGACCCGATCGAGAGCCTTGCCGTCGACGCCATCGTGGTCGCGGTCGAGGGCGATGCGTCGATCAAGATCGGTGAAGCGTTGATTGCGCCGGGCGGCGCCACGTCGGCGCGGTTTATCACCCAGGTCGCCGCCCCCGCTTGGGGCGCGGGCGATGAGGGCGAGCGGGTCAAAGGCTTGGCGCGTTGCTACAGCGCCGCGATCAAGATGGCCGCGTCGCGGAAGTTTGAGACGCTGGCTTTGCCGTGTCTCGGGTTCAGCACAGGCTGGCCGCGCGGGTTCGCCTGCGCGATTGCGGTTGCCGCGTGCGAAGAAGCGCTTGCAGAGGCGCCAAGCATCAAGCGGCTGATCATCTGCTGCGCGACCATGGAGGACGCAGAGCTTTATCGCGTCGCCTTGAGCGACAACGGCTAAAGCGCTTGGAGCCGCCAGCCGAGTGTGGCGCCGGCATGGAATGGCACGATCTCGGTGTCGGCAGCACTGATGCGTGCGGGCACGGACTGGGAAACGCGTTCAAGCGTAATGCGGTCTTCGTTGAGCGGAAGCCCATAAAAGCGCGGCCCGTTCTCTGATGCGAACGCCTCAAAGCGATCCATCGCGCCTTCTTCGTCGAACACCTTGGCGTAGCTTTCGAGTGCATGCGGCGCGCAAAAGACACCCGCGCAACCGCAGGCCGCTTCCTTGGCGTGGACAGCGTGTGGCGCCGAGTCAGTGCCGAGAAAAAACTTGGCCGAGCCTGAGGTTGCGGCTTTGCGCAGCGCCAAACGGTGGTGCTCGCGCTTGGCGACGGGCAAGCAATAAAAATGCGGGCGGATGCCGCCTTCGAACATGGCGTTGCGATTGAAGTCGAGATGGTGCGGCGTGATCGTAGCAGCGAGCGTCGCGGGCCCATTAGCAACAAAATTCGCCGCCTCTTCCGTCGTGATGTGTTCGAGCACGATCTTGAGCGCCGGAAAGTCGCTGACCAGCTTCGACAAGATACGATCGATGAACACGGCTTCGCGATCGAAGATATCGACGTGTTTGTCCGTCACCTCGCCGTGCAGCAGCAAAGGCATGCCGATGCGCTGCATCGTCTCCAGTGCGCCGCGAATATTCTTGATGTCGGTGACGCCGTGGCTGGAATTGGTCGTCGCGTGCGCGGGATAGAGCTTGCATGCGGTGAAAACGCCAGCGGCGAAGCCGCGCTCGATCTCGCCAGGATCGATGCCGTCGGTCAGATAGCAGGTCATCAGCGGCGTGAACGAAAGCCCGGGCTTAAGCGCAGCCAGGATGCGCGATCTATAGGCTTCGGCCGCCGCGACGCTTGTGACCGGCGGCGCGAGGTTCGGCATGACGATGGCGCGTGCAAATTGGCGTGCGGTGAAATTGACCACGCTCGCCAGCATGGCGCCGTCTCTCAAATGGACGTGCCAGTCGTCGGGCCGGCGCATCACGAACGTGTTCATCTGAGGCCTCCAGCATGGAGCAAATCGAGCGCGGCTGCTTCCACCGCATCGATGCTGACATCGTCCATTGCACGTCCATCGTCCAGCGCGCCGGACGCCGCAAGCTCTTCTAGGGCGCGTCCCCTCAACGTCCGAGCGCGTGGACCGTACGGTGCGCGTACGCGCTCGTCGGTTGGGCCGAATAGCGACAGCGTCGGTGCGCCTTTGGCCGCAGCGATGTGGGTGAGCACGTTGTCGTTGCCGATGACCAACGTCGCACGCTCCGCCAGCGCCGCCGCCGCCAGCAGGTCGAGCGCTCCGGCATTGCGCGCTCCGACGCCGTCAGCATCCAGGCTTGAAACGATGTCGCGCGAGGTTTCAGCGTCATGCTCGCCCGCACCCAGCACAAGCACTACCGCGCCTTGCATCGGCCCCAGCGCCAACCGCCGCGCCACCGCTGCAAAGCGCTCGGCCGGCCAGCGCTTGCCCGCATTCGAACCGCCCGGCGCCAGCACCAGCACTTGCGGCGCCGAACCCGTCACGAGAGCCGCCTCGTCGCGTGCTTGCTCATCGAGCCAGAGCACCGGCGCCAGCGCGCGCTCAGCGCCAAGTGCTGCACTCCAATCTTCGGTGCGATGGCGCAGCATCGGTGCGGGCTCCAGCCGCACCTTGCGCGCGCCAGGCGCGAGCTTGCCGGTCAGATCGCCGCGCGCGTCGATCACCGTGTCGAAGCGTTTTCCAGCGATCAGCGCCGCGAGCGACCAGCCCGGCGTCCCACGCTCAGGCATCGCCACACGACGCGCGGGCGCGGCGCGAAACAGCGGCCCCGCTGCGGACGCCGCCAGCACAGTCAGCTCATCGGCTTCGCCCAGCACATGCGCTAGGGCGCCTGTGGCGAGCACGGTCTCGCCGAGGTCGGCGGGTGCGATGAAGAGGATTTGGGCCATCTGTAACGGGGGTTAGGCGGCGCCCCGGTAAATGCCAAGTCAACACACTGCGCAAAGGGTTGCGGCATGTCGCGGCGCGGCCCAGATGGGGGCGATGACCGCTCCCGCCCGCCTCCATCGCGCACTGATCCGCGTCGCTGGCCCCGATGCGCGGGGGTTTTTGAACAATCTGCTGACGCAGAGCCTCGACAACCTCGACGCCGCAGGCGTGCTCTACGGCGCGCTACTGACGCCGCAGGGCAAAGTGCTGGCGGACATGGCGATCTGGGCCGAAGCCGATGCCGTGGTGCTGGAACTCGATCCGTCTGCGGCGGAAGCGATTCAGCGGCGGCTTGCGATGTATAAATTGCGCGCCAACGTCAAATTAGAAGCGGACGCGCGGAGCGTGCTTTGGTCCACACAGCCTTTCGAAGGCGCGCTCGCCGATCCGCGTCTCGCGGCATTGGGATGGCGCAAGCTATCCGACGTAAGCGATGAAAGCGGCGATGCCGCATACGAAGCGCACCGTTTGGCGCTCGGTGTCCCCGATCTCGCGCGCGATGCAAAGCCTGATGAAGTCTTTGGCCTTGAAGCTCTGCTTGAGGAGTTGAACGGCGTGGATTTCAAGAAGGGTTGCTTCATCGGCCAGGAGAACGTCTCGCGCATGAAGCGGCGCGCAACGACGCGGAAGAAGTTCTGCCCGATCTCATTTGAAGGCGAAGCGCTGCCTTATGGCGCGCCGGTGACAGCGGGCGACGCAGAACTCGGAGAGGTCCGCACCGGTACTGCCGGACGCGCGATAGCGCTGCTACGGCTCGACCGGGCGCTGGCTGCTCCGGATGCGCTTGCCGTAGCGGGACGCTCAGTGCGCTTGGACGCACCAGAATGGCTTGCGCTGCCACCCATCGATGCGTGAAACTGTGGGCTTCGTGATCGTAAGGGGAACGACGATGCGGGGATTGATTTTTGGCGCTGCGGCTCTGGCGCTGCTTGGCGTAGCGGGATGTGCGTCATCTGGCGAGGAAGTCATGAGCGTCGAGCAAGCGGCGCGCTCCGAGTGCGAGGGCCGCCAGCCGCCGCCTGCGGACATGCGTGCGTGCATTGAGACGGCCGAGGACACCATTCGCGAAGCGCGTGAATTGGCCCGCCTACGCCCACCGCCGCCAGCGCCCCGCCCGCCGGGCTAACCCCGCCCGTTGACCGGCTAAGATCACAGGTCTAATCGCCCAGGTTCTTGGCCCTGACACGGCTTTTCGGGGACCCACCGCGTGACCGTCGTTATCTCCGCCACCGGACTTTGGACGCCTTCAGACTCGATCACCAACGCCGAGTTGGTGGCGAGCTACAATGCGTACGTCGATCGCTTCAACGCAGAGAACGCGGCAGCAATAGCGGGCGGCGAGAAGACCGCGCTTTTGCACTCCAGCGTCGAGTTCATCGAGAAAGCCTCCGGCATCAAGCACCGTTATGTGCTGGACAAAGCTGGCTCACTCGATGTGAACCGCATGGTCCCGCGTCTGCCTGAGCGGCCGAACAACGAGCTTTCGCTGATGGCGGAAGCTGCGCTCAACGCGGCGCGTCCGGCTTTGGAGAGTGCAGGACGCGATCCGCGCGATGTGGGTGCCGTGATCTGTTCGTGCTCATCGTTGCAGCGGCCCTACCCGGCGCTAGCAATCGAAGTGCAGAACGCGCTGGGCGCGAGCGGCTTTGGCTATGACATGAATGTCGCCTGCTCGTCGGCTACGTTCGCGATCCAGAATGCGCACGACATCGTCAAGGCCGGTCGCGCAAAATCAGTTCTGGTGGTGAACCCAGAACTCACGACCGGTCATCTCAACTTCAAAGACCGCGATACGCACTTCATCTTCGGCGATGCGGCGGTTGCGATCCTGGTCGAAAGTGCGGAGATCGCACCGGCGGGTGCATGGTCGATCCTTGGCACCAAGCTAAAGACCGTTTTCTCGAACAATATCCGCAATAATTTTGGCTTCCTCAATCGCGGCGACGAAGCGCATCGCGACGATCCTGACAAGCTGATCACGCAGCAGGGACGCAAGGTGTTCAAGGAAGTCGTGCCGCTCGTCTCCGAGATGATCTTGGAGCAGATGGCGGAGATGAATCTCAAAGCCAGCGACATGCGTCGCCTGTGGCTGCATCAAGCCAATTCAAACATGAACCGGCTGATCGCTGAACGCGTGCTCGGCCATGAAGCCAGCCAAGACGAAGCGCCGACGGTGCTCGATGTCTATGGCAACACCGCCGGCGCAGGCTCGATCATCGCCTTCCACAATCACCGCGATGATTTGAAGGCCGGCGATAAGGGACTGATCTGTTCGTTTGGGGCTGGCTACAGCGCAGGCAGTATTTTCGTGCAGAAGGCGGCGTGAGGCGTGCGGCCAATTACGGGCCGCCTGTGAAATCAGCACTCGTCAGCGCCAACCCAGGCGCCAGCGTCGCAAATTGCACCGCCGCGCCTGCACCATTGCCGTCCGCATCGTAGTAAAGAGCGCCTGTCGCGGAATCGTAGATGATGCGATCGTTGGCATCCGCTGCGGTGGCGCCAATGTGGAACGCGTCGGCGGCGAGCGCTCCAGGCGCGATGCCGCTAAAGATTGAGACGCTGAGTTCGATCGTGTCATCGGCAATCGAGAACGCCGTGATCACATCGATATTGCCGCCGCCGAGAATGGTCGAAAACACGAACGTGTCAGCGCCTGACCCGCCGATCAACGCATCCGCTCCCAAGCCGCCATCGAGACGATCAATGCCGTTGCCGCCGTCGAGCGTATCCGCGCCGTCACCACCGTTCAGCGTGTCGTCGCCATCGCCGCCGTAGAGATCATCCGATCCGCCATCGCCCGCCAAAGTATCGTTGTTCTGTCGGCCATAGAGTTCGTCGTCACCCTCACCGCCGCTGAGCATATCGTTGTTGTTGCCGCCATCGAGGAGATCGTTGTCAGCGCCGCCATTCGCTACGTCATCGCCATCGCCGCCGTAGAGCGCATCATTGCCGGCGTCGCCGTCCAAAGTGTCGATGCCACTGCGGCCGTAGAGCGTGTCAGCATCAGCGCCGCCGCTTAAGGTGTCGCTTTCGTTGCCGCCATCGAGGACATCTAGGCCCTCGCCGCCGCTCAGATTATCGTTGCCGCCGCCGCCATTGAGCGCGTCATCGCCGCCCAAGCCTTGCAGCGTATCAGCGCCATTCAAGCCGGAGAGTACGTTGGCGCCGCTACCACCGATCAGACTGTTGGCAAGCGCGTTGCCCGTACCGGTGAGAGCGCTACCGCTCGTTATCGTGAGATTCTCGATGTTTGCGCCCAAGGCGTACGACACGCTGGCGTTCACGGTGTCCGTTCCAGCGCTCGCGCTCTCGCCGACAACATCGCCCGCGTCATCGACGACATAAACGTCGTCGCCCGCGCCGCCGAACAGCGCGTCAGCGCCTGCACCGCCATCCAAGATATCCGCGCCAGCACGGCCGTAGAGCGTATCGACGCCCGCATCGCCGGTGAGCGTGTCGTTGTTGGCGCCGCCATCCAGCAGATCGGCGTTATCACCGCCGGATAGCGCGTCATCACCGTCGCCGCCGTAGATCGTGTCGTTTGCGCCGAAGCCTGAGACGGTGTCAGCGCCGGCGCGGCCGTAAAGCACATTGGCTGCGGCATTGCCTGCAATGACATTAGCCGACGCGTTGCCTGAGCCGGTGATTGCAGCCGCCCCCGTGAGCGTTAGATTCTCTAACGTGTCGCCGAGGCTGTAGCTGATCGAAGACTGCACACTGTCCGTGCCCTGGCTCGCTTCTTCGCTGACGGAGTCTCCGACGTTGTCGACCACGAAGACATCGTCGCCCGTACCGCCGATCATCGCGTCGGCGCCAATGCCGCCATCGAGCAAGTCATTGTCGGCGCCGCCGAAAATCACATCCGCGCCTGCGCCGCCAAAGATTTGATCGTTACCAGCGTCGCCGCTGAGCAAGTCGCCGATGTCCTCAGCGCCGGTTTGCGGATCGAGCCGCCAGATCGTGCCGCCGATGCCGATCGCGTAGAGCGCACCGCTCGCACCGCTGACAAAGTCCACGATGCTTGATGGCAGCGCACCGGTGAACTCGTTGTTGCGCTGCACATTGTCGAGCGCGACGCCGTTTGAGACGGAGAGCGTGAAGATTCTGCCGCTGACGAAATCCGCGTAAATGTACTGACCGACGAAACCGGCGTTGGCGCCGACATACACCTCGCCGCCGGTGATCGACTGGCCGACCGTGCGGCCGTAAGCCGTGATCGGCGCGATCAGCGACGGATCGCCCGGCTGTGGCGCGGGCGGCGGCGCTGGATTGTAGGGGCCAGTGCCTTCCATGATGCGCCAACCGAAATTGGCGCCGCCGTCGCCGCTTGCGAGGTAGTTCACTTCTTCTTGCTGCTGCTGACCAACATCGGCGATGTAGAAATCGCCGTTGCGCGGATCGAAGGCTGAACGCCACGCATTGCGCAAACCGTACGCCCAGATCTCGTCTGCGCCAGAGATGCCAACGAATGGATTGTCAGCAGGGATCCCGTAATTGCGCGTCGCGTCGCCGGGGAAGCTATCGGTATCGACATCGATGCGCAGCATCTTGCCGAGCAGGCTGTCGAGATTCTGGGCGTTGTTGTTAGGGTCGCCGCCGCCGCCACCGTCTCCCGTGGAGATGTAGAGGTAGCCATCCGTTGGCGAGAAGCCGATCCAGCCGCCATTGTGATTGCTGGCGTCGCGGTGGGGAATGTCGATGACGATTGTAAAGCTCGTGTTCGCGACCGTTGGGTCGGCGGAGCGCGTGTATTCGCGCACCTGCAGATCGCCTTGCGTATCGGTGACGAAGACGAAGAAGCGTCCGTTGGTTTCGCATTCCGGGTGAAACGCAATCCCGAGCGCGCCGCGTTCGCCGTCGCTCAAGAACTCAGTGTTCGGGATGTCGAGAAATGTCGTGCGCGCGCCGGTGGTTTCGTCGATGCGCCAGACGACGCCGCTGGCTTTTTCGACAACGTAAAGAAAGCCAGGATCGCCGGGCGTGGAGGTTGCGCCGACAGGCTGAGAAAGACCGGTCGTGAGCGCGGTGGAAGTTATGCCGCCCGGAGCGCCTACGCTGTAGCCGTAGATCGTATCGGCGCCCGCGCCGCCGCTGATCGTGTCGCCACTGCCAAAGCCGCTCAGCGTATCCGCCTCGTCGCCACCATTGAGCGTGTCGGCGAATGCGTCGCCTGCGAATGTCGGCATGATTGGCCCTCCGGCTCTTTAACGCAGAGCGCACGTGTTCAGTTCACACGCAAACAAGCGCCGCGCGCAACCGTCAGGTCACACGCGGCGCATTACGCTTTGTTGAGCGAACGCTGGCGCCCGCGCGCCTTGCCCACGCTGTGTTCCTGCACTGCTTCGTGCAGAAGTCGGTTTAGGGCGACCGCTTTTGGCTGTGAGCGGACGGAGCCCAATCGGCGGAGTTGACTCGAAACTGCCGCTGGTATGAATTTGTCTAGGCGGTCATGATTGGCCCAAAACAGCCGCTAGAGCCGAATGGCATTTGTCGGAGCTATCGCCTTCTCGACGATCTCAGCAGCCGTCGGCTCATAGCCCTTCGGCCAATAGTGATAGGGGTGATAGATGAGGTCCGAAGGGGCTGGGTGCGAAACATTTCGACTGAAGAGGTCCAGATAGTATCTGGCAACAGCATCGCCAGCGCCTTCACCGATTAACTGCACCACTTCAACCAATTCTGCCGGTTCAATATCAGAAACGTGCGGTGCTTGGCCTAAAGCTGCACGTTCGGCAAAATCCTCCATGCTCTCCGCGCCGCCAAAGTCTGCGAAATATTCGGGTTCGTAGGAGAGACCAGCAGTGCGGCGCTCAAGCTCCGACAATAGCTCCGAGCAATCGTCGCCGCGCTCGGCACATTCAATCAACCGCGATCCGAGAGCCTTGAACTGCTCCACCTTGTCGCGAGCGGGGCGGCTAACCCGAAGGGCATTGCGTAGTGTCATATCCAATTCTCGCAAATCGCCTGTATGTCCGCAATCGGCGAGATCACGTCATTGCTGCGTGCGCTAAGCCGCTGACCGCAATCGAGAGAGTAGGCCAGTCGCAGAATTTCGCGCTATGATTCACGCTGGCCCAATTCAGACATTGGCTTTCCACCGGAGCAGATGCCTAAAGTGAGCCACCAGCCGGGCCGGAGGAAAGAATGCGCGACCGTTGCTATGCCGCGTTCATGTTCGACGAATTGGAAGAGTATCAGGAAGCCATTTCAGCGCTGGATACACTGTTGGCCGAAACGCCGTACGATTACGTCTCGCTCAATAATCGTGGCGTGATGCATTGGGAAATTGGTCAAGTACAACAAGCCGAGAGCGACCTGAAAGCTGCTTGCGAACTGGCGATGGCCGATGCGCTTCCGCATGAAAACCTGGGGCGATTTTGGAAGCAGCGCGGCGAGCGCGATCTCGCCATTGCGAGTTATCAGCGCGCATTGAGTATTGCGCCCAACAGTTCAACTGCTGGCGCTGGACTCGCTGGGCTAGATTCAGCGGACTGAGCCGAGAGCCTTAGGCCGCTTTCGGCGAATTTCCGCCTGATGCCCGTCACAGCCCGAATGGCAGCTTCGGGGCCAGCAGCGGACGCTTCGCATCTCTGCGAAGCGTCCGCGCTTCAGCTTACCAGCCGCACTCTTCGCCTTCGTTCTGCTCTTGCATGTAGGTCATCAGCGGTTGGAAGTAGCGGACCATGGCGCCGCCATCCATTTGACGGGTGCCGGTGAAGGCTTCGAGCGCGTCCGGCCACGGACGCGAGGCGCCCATTTCCATCATCTGATTGAAGCGCTCGCCAACTTCGCGATTGCCATAGACGGTGCAGCGATGCAGCGCGCCTTCCCAGCCGGCTTGCTGGCAAGCCGCTTCGTAGAACTGGAATTGCAGCACATACGAGAGGAAGTAGCGCAGATACGGGACGTTGTTGGCGATGTGATACTTCGCGCCCGGATCGAACATGGTTTCGTCGCGCGCATTCGGCGGCGTGATGCCCTGATAGCGCTCACGCAACTCCCACCAGGCGGCATTGTAGCGATCGGGCGTGATGCGGCCGTCGAACACTTGCCAGCGCCACTGGTCCATCGTCAGCGCAAACGGCAGGAACGAAATCTTGCCCAGCGCCTGCTCCATCAGGAGCGACATGTCAGCAGATGCTGGCGGCACCTGATTGCGACGCAGCAGGCCAATCTCGACCAGATATTCCGGCGTGATGTTCAGCGCGATGAAGTCGCCGATGGCTTCGTGGAAGCCGTCATGGGCGCCGTTCTGAAACAAGTACGGCTGATCCATGTAGGCGCGTTGATAGTAATTATGACCGAGTTCGTGGTGGATGGTTTGGAAGTGCTCGGCGTTGATCTGGATGCACTGCTTCACGCGGATGTCTTCGCGTGAGTCCAGATCCCAAGCGGAGGCATGACACACGACGTCGCGATCGCGCGGACGCGTCAGCATCGAGCGCTCCCAGAACGTCTCCGGCAACGGCGCCAGGCCGAGGGACGTATAGAATGCTTCAGCGGTTCGCGTCATGCGCACCGCGTCGTAATTTGCGCGGGTCAGCAATTGGGTCGTGTCGTACGTCGCCCGCGCGCCGCGCGGACGCGCAATCGGCATCAAGGTCGACCAATCCTGCGCCCACATATTGCCAAGCAAATCGGCGCGGATCGGACCGGTGCGCGACTGCACGGCTTCACCATAGCTCGCGTGCAGGCGGGCGCGGACGTAGCAATGGAGCTGCTCATAGAATGGCTGCAGCTGGCCCCAGAGGCGCTCGACCTCGGCTTCCATATCGGCCGCCGGCATGTCGTAGTTCGACAGCCACATCTGGCCGACATTGTCGAAGCCCAGATCGCGGGCGCCTTGGTTGGCGATTTCGACCATGCGCGTGTAGTCGTCGCGCATCGGGGCAGACGTTGCGTGCCACTCCGTCCACATCTCTTCCAGGCGCGCCGGATTGCGCTCTGTGCCCATCAGGGTTTCGAGTTCGTCGAGTGCGACTTCCCGACCCTGATAGTCGATGCGGCCGGTGGAGTAGGTCGATGCAAGACGCGTCGTGATCTCTGAAAGCTGCGATGCCGCACCTTCGGTCTGCGGCGCTGGCAGCGTGAGACTTAAGCGCAGCAGATCGATCTTGCGACGGATGTCCGCTGGCAGTTCGGTATCGGCAAAGCGCCCAGCGCCGCTGGCGAGACGCACGCGCGCTTCAGTCGCTTCCGCGTCGGAGCGCTGGAGCAGCCATTCAGTGTCGAAATTGATGTAGGTGTTGTATATCCAAGCAACGCGCGCTTCGTACTGCGAGCGCTCGGCCAACTCGGTTTCGGCCGCCTCAACATACGTTTGCGCCGCTTCCGGCGTTGTTGCGCCTTGCGCGCTTTGACCACCAGGCGTCGTCGCAGTCGCACAAGCGGCGAGCGCCGCTATGGCGATCCACGAGGCCGCCATCTTCAACATCGGTTTCGCGAGCATGTCCTCTCCTACCAGCGCTTGCCGCGCCTTTTGTCCTACTGACTTTCAGCAGCCAGCCATTCGATGCCGTCCGCCGACATCATAAACACTGCCGCCTCGCGCCGATGCGCGCCGACGGCGGCGAAAAACTTTTGCGCGACTTCATTCTCGACGCCGGTCGTGATCGCGAGTTCACGAGCACCGATCTCTCGCGCGCGCCGCGCCACAGCCGACATCATTTTGCGCGCCAGCCCGGTGCGGCGCTGTTCGGGCGCAACATAGAGTTCGCACAGCACAACGCTTGGGCAGGCGCGGCGCATGTCGTAGCTCTTGGTGATCACCGCATGCGCGAGCAGCGGCGTGTTCGAGCGCTCTTGCGCCACCCATGCTTCAAAGAGTGCATTGGCGCCGAACGCGTGCGCCTTGATCCGGTCGACCTCGAGCCCAGAGACGCCGCCTTCCTCCGCAGCCGCAGCCGCAGCCATCTTGGCGATGGCCTCAGCGTCGCGGGGAACCGCGCGGCGGATCAGGAAGCTCGTGTTCATGCTTGCCGCACACTAAGGCCAAGCCTGGGCCGCTAGGCAAGCAAAAGCCGATGCCCAGGGGGCCTAGTCCCACGGACTCATGGGTCCGTCGTCGCCCCAGCCGCCGTCGCGGCGCGCCATGAAGGCGCCCAGGATCGTCAAACCGACGACTATCCCGACGGCCACGAGAAACCAGAAGAACATCTCGCACTCCAAACGAGGCGCACGAATGAGCGCGCGTCAGTTATGAGGCCCCCTCAGCAATTGAAGGACGCGGCACGTTAGCACGATCTGTCGGCAGCTTCGAGGGCAAGCCTATCAATACGCGCAGCGCGGGAACCCGGCGCCCCAATTCAAAGAACAGCCAGCAGCCGAGCAACGTCGTTCCGATAAGCGCCGGAACCTCAATCATGAGCGGCAGATTGAGGTCGTCGAGGTAAAAGCCCGCGACCACGATGATCGTCTGGTGGATGAGATAGAACGGAAAGATCGCGACTGTGAGCAGGCGCCGCATCGGGCCGTCAGCGTGGCGCAGATATCTGTGCGCAAAGCCGATGGCGGCGACGATGGCGCACCACGCATCGAGTTGGCGCACCGCACGCATCACGTTGCGCAGCCAATCCGGCGGCGTGACGCCGTCTGGGTGAGCGTTGGAATACAGGATCAACACGGCCCAACTCGCCAGCGCAATCGCGAGCGCCGTCCAGCGCCAATTCATGCAGCGCTGAAAGAATACGTCATTCTTGGCGATGGCGAAGCCAAACAGGAACATGCCGAAATAGTGGGCGTGGAGATACCAGTCTTCGCGGAAGTCATGACTTTCACCGAAGATTGGAAACAGCGTGATGCGGAGCGCCGCCATGATCAGCCAAGGCGTCAGGATCAGGAAAGGCCCAGCGATCAAAACGCTCACCGCTTTCGGGATGCGACGCAGCAGCGGCAACAGAGGCACGAGCGCAAGCGAGTAGATGATCAGGTAGGCTACAAACCACACATGATTGTAGGTGGGCGTAGCTAAGCACCCATCTGTGTCGCACCAATTGCCCGAACCGGTGGCGTAACGAACGTAGAAGTTATCCACTGCGCCCGCGTACTGCGCAGCTTGCGCAGGCCCCAACGCCTGGATCGCCTCGACGATCTCGTAATAGCTCTGCGGCGGCACGATCACGAACATCGCCAATAGTAGCGGCGGCCAGAGCCGACCCATGCGCGCGCTGGTAAACTTCCAAGCGCTCATCTTGTCGGCCATGAAGCGGGTCGCGATGCCGGACACGAAGAAGAGCAATGTCAGCCGCCAGGGATTGGTCAGCATCATCAGCGGCTCAATCGCCTCGCTGGCGCGGCTCGATTTCACGTGCCAATCCCAGGTCACGTAAAACATGCCGACATGGTAGAAAATGAGCAGGCCGAACGCGATGATGCGTAGCCAATCCATGTCATAGCGGCGGTCGGTCATTGAAATCGTGTCTCCTTCGGCGACCGGTTCTTTCGCGCGCGCTCAGTCACCGCTAGTTTGGCGACGCGTCCGGCGGCCTGCCGGGACGAGCGGGGAGCTTGAAGTGACCAGCGGCGACCAAACAGGGACGAGCGGCTGGCCCCGGGCCGACTTGCCGCCTTGGGGTTTCATCGCCCTCGTCGCCCTTGTGGTCGTCGCAGTGAACGCGACCAGCGATATTCTGGAGCTCAGCCGCGCGGGCTACGACACGCCCTGGTGGGAGCCGGTGGTTTGGGAGGTGACCAGCGCCGTCGTGATCGTGGCGATGGCGCCGCTGATCGGCATGGCCGTGGAGCGTTGGACGCTGCGTCAGGACAATCTGATCCGGCCGGTGCTGATCCACCTCGGGCTGACCATCCCATTCGCGTTGGTGCACGTCGCGGCCATCTTCCTCATGCGCAACGCCGTCTATGCCCTGGCGCGTGCCGACTATGGCTATTTCGACGACGGCATTGGCATCGTGCTGCTCTATGAGTGGCGCAAGGACGTGCTGACCTACGCCGTGATCGCGGCCACCTACTGGGTGTTCTTCTACATCGCCGAACGCCGCCGCGCAGCGGCGCCCGTCGCTAGCGACCAACGCATCGAAGTCCGCGACGGCGGTGCGGCGGTTTTCCTAGCGCCCGCCGACATCACGCACGTTGAGGCTGCGGGCAATTATGTCGAGTTCCACACGGTCGGGCGGACGCATCTCGTGCGTGGGACGCTGGCGTCATGGGAGGCGCAACTCACAGCACGCGGCTTTGCACGCGTGCATCGCTCTCGGCTGGTGAACCGAGCGCGCATTAGCGCAATTAGGCCGACCCCCTCGGGCGACGTCGAGATCACGCTCGACACTGGCGGCGTGCTTGCCGGGTCGCGGCGCTATCGAGAAGCGCTGGAGAGCGCCTAACCTTCCATCTCCTCGCGGATGGTTTTCCGCGCCATCCAGAACAGCGCCGCTGCGATCAAGCCGGCGAACGCGGAAACCAAGAGCGCGTAGCGCACGCCCTCCGCTTCACCGAGACCAAGTCCGAAAGCAAAACCATCCGACATCGCGCCAACCGCCAACGGCCCAAGCCCCAAACCAATCAGATTGATGATGAAAAGCAAAATCGCTGACGATGTCGCGCGCATGTGGGTGGGCACGATCGTCTGCGCCGTCGCATAGACAGGGCCATACCAGAGCGCACCAAGTATCGAGCCAAACAAGAGGCACCCGAGTGCAAACACTGCCGACGGCGACAATATCGCCACCGCGTACAGCGGGATCACCGCAACCGATGCGATCGCCGGCACGCTGACATAGGCTCTGAAATCTCGCGCGCCGTACTTGTCAGCGATCACGCCGCCCGCATATGCGCCGATGGCGCCGCCAATGCCCGCCATCAGGCCAAGTGCGAGCCCAAGAAAACCGCCGGATTGTAGCCCGAACTGAGCAGCAAGCGACGCGATTTCTTCGGAATGGTTTCGGTAGAAAAAGGACGCTGCGAACGGCGCTTGGCCGTAACCAATGAAGGCTTTGATCGCAGCCGCGAACGAGACCAGCCAAAACGTGCGCTTGGTCTTCAACGTCTTCATCGCCGTGCGGAACGGCGCTGCATCGCGTGCAGCGTCTGCCCGCGCGCGCAAGTCAGCCGAGACAGCGCGGATGCGTGGCTCGACCAAGGTGAGCGCTGCGACCACAGCGAGGATCACGCCCGGTATGCCGCACACGATAAACGCCATGCGCCAGCCGTAAGCGTCAGCGATCACACCGCCCAACCCTAAGCCGACCAACGACCCAAGTGGCGTCCCCATCGAATAAAACGCCAGCGCCGAGGCGCGCTTTTCCTTTGGCACGTAATCGGTGATCAGCGAATGCGCCGGCGGCGTGCAACCCGCTTCGCCGATGCCGACGCCAATGCGTGCGAGCAAGAGATGGGTAAAGTTTTGCGCCAGGCCACAGAGCGCGGTGAACAACGACCAGACCGCAAGCGCCGCAGCGATGATGAACGGCCGGTGTCCGCGCTCCGCTGCGCGCGCGATCGGCAGGCCGAGCACGGTGTAGAACAGCGCAAACGCCAAGCCGCTCATCGCGCCGACTTGCCAATCCAGCAGTCCAAGTTCGCGCTTGATCGGCTCGGCCAGAATGTTGACGACCTGCCGATCGACGAAGTTCATCACATAGATGAGAAGCAAAAGCCCCATCGCGTAGCCGCGATAGCCCGCGCTCACGGCGCGGACCTGCGGCGCCTCGGCGGCGTCGGTCAAAGGCGTCCCTCCCGTCGTTCTTGCTCTTGGGCGCGAGCTTAGGGACGTTTTGACGAAGCGCTAGGGGCTAGCTTTTAGATGCGCCTTGGCCGCGAACCGGCTTATGTCCGCGATCAGACGCGCCTACATTGGAACCGTTATGCCGCAAGCCCGCACCAAAATCGGCTCACGCCCGGAGGCGCCGCGCGCCTGGCAACGTATGTTGTCTGGCCGTCGCCTCGATTTGCTCGACCCCTCGCCACTCGACGTCGAGATCGAGGATATCGCGCACGGGCTTGCACGCGTTGCGCGCTGGAACGGCCAAACGACGGGTGCGCACGCGTTCTCAGTCGCTCAGCACTCGCTCGTCGTAGAAGAAGTCTGCCGTAAACTCGCGCCCGATTGGGATAAGCCGCGCCGCTTGATGGCGCTGCTCCACGACGCGCCGGAATATGTGATCGGCGACATGATCAGCCCGTTCAAGGCAGCGCTCGGTCTCGACTACAAAGCCTTCGAAGCAAAGTTGGAAGCCGCCATCCATGTGCGCTTCGGATTACCGGTACATCCGCCGCAAGTCGTGAAAGCGGTGATCAAACGCGCCGACATTATCTGCGCGTCATTTGAAGCGGTACAACTCGCAGGCTTTACCGACGCCGAAGCCAAGCGCTTTTTCGGCGCGCCGCCGCGCGGCATGAAGTTGACGCTTAAGCCGCTGCCGACAGCACAGGTGCAAGAAGCTTTTTTGAAGCGCTTCCGCGCGCTAATCGAACCGGCTTAAAGGTCGCCCATGCCGGCTAACGTCCCTCCTCACGCCACGCGCATGGTCATCGGCCTCTCGGCCGTGATCGTCGCGGTGACGGAAGAGGCGCCGTTTGTGCTGGTGACGCGCGAGGCGGATGTGACCGGCTTGCCGTTCGGCCCGTTCGATCCTGCGGGCGACCGCACGCTTGAGCTGTCGCTACGCGGTTGGGTGCAGGAGCAAACCGGCTTCGACATTGGCTATGTCGAGCAACTCTACACGTTTGGCGATCGCGGCCGCGAGATGGCGGTCAAAGACGCCACGCCCGAGCGGCTGATCTCGATCTCGTATCTGGCGCTTACGCCGACCCGCGCTGAACTCACGCGCCCAGAGGCGCGTTGGCGGTCGTGGTATGATTTCTTCCCGTGGGAAGATTGGCGCGACGGACGCCCGCGCATCATCGACACGACGATCGCGCCGAAACTGAAAAGCTGGGCGCAAGCGGCCGACAAAGACGTCGCCGTTCAACGCCGCGCGCGCATCCGCTTAGCCTTCGCGCTCGAGGGCGCAGTGTGGAACGAAGAACGCGCGCTCGACCGCTATGAGCTGCTCTACGAAGCGGGACTTGCGCCAGAAGCGGCGCGCGATCGCGCGCGGTTCGATGGCAAAGCCACACCAGCGATCAAAGCCATTGATGGCCTCGGCGAGCCGCTCGCCTCCGATCACCGGCGCATCCTGGCCACCGCGATCAGCCGCTTACGCGCCAAAATCAAATATCGCCCGGTCATCTTCGAACTCGCGCCCGATCTGTTCACGTTGCTGCATTTGCAGAGACTGGTGGAGTCGATCGCGGGCCTGGAGCTGCACAAGCAAAATTTTCGCCGCCTACTCGATCGCACCGGCCTCGTCGAAGGCTCTGGTGAAGTGGATACAAGCGCAGGCGGGCGCCCTGCTGAGCTTTTCCGCTGTAGGAAAGATTTGCTGAGCGAACGCCCCGTCGGCGGCGTCCACGTCCCGCCGCCGCGCGGGGAATGAGCCGTTCGCTTTTACAGTGACATGCCGTTAGGCTGGCGACGGACACAAGCGTGCGACGTGGGGGCGGTCAGTGGCGGATCAGAATAAGCGTGAGGAGCTGAGCGGTGCGGTCGAGGACGCGTTCGGATTTAATTTTCGCTCGTTGAAGACGCTCGCGCATCTGCTCTTCGCGCCCAATCGCGTGTTCAAATCTTACGCTGCGCGCGAGCGCGACTATACGCCTGCGATCCGCTTGTGGTTTGGCTTGATCGGCGTGCAGGTGCTGGTGTCGGCGTTGTGGGGTGGATGGGCTGGGCTCATGCGCCGACAACTCGAGAATGGCGACCCGGCCGTAGGCGAGATGTACGCGCAAATCTCAGGCGGACGCTTGGACGCGTTTCTCGCGCATTACGGCGACGCTATGGGAGTTGGCCAGCCGCTGCTTGTTGCAGGCTTTACATCGCTCAGCGTTTTTTTGCTTGGCTGGTTTGGGCGCGGGCTCTCATGGTCTGCGCGTTTGAACATTGCAATGGGCGTGCTCGCGGCGGGGTCATTCGTTGGGCTCTTGCTGATGCCGACGCTGATCTTTCCTCAGTTCGCGCAGATCGGGTGGGCTGCACCGCTGGTGGTTGTGCTCGCTTATTTCCTTACCTTCTTGCGAGGCGCACCAGGCGTGCTGGCTGACACGGCTGGCGGCGCTTGGATCAAAGCGTTCGTTTATGCGCTGGTGCTGATGGCCTTAGTGTTGCTCGCAGGCATCGTGCTGTCGATTGTAGCGACTGTGTACGCACTCTTCCGCCTTGGCCCAGCGTAGCTAGTCCTTGGCCTCATCCGGCAGATAGATCGGCTCCTGCGCGGGCGCCGAGACGTATACGGGCGGGCGGCCGTAGTGCAGCGGGTCGACGAGCAAGCCTTCGACGAACACCTCATAGTGCAAATGGATTCCGGTCGCGTTGCCGGTCATGCCCATGCGTCCGATTGGCTGGCCTGCGTACACGGGCGCGCCACGCTGCAAGCGCTGATCGAACTCGCTCATGTGCGCATAGAGCGTGCGCACGCCGTTGCCATGATCGATCTCGATCGTGTTGCCGAAACCGCCGCGATAATCGGCGAACGCGATGCGTCCTTCAGCTGCGGCGTAGATGAAACCGCCATTGCGATTGGCGAGATCAATGCCGTTGTGCTGGCGGCCATTGTCCAACGAGCCGCGAAAGCCAAAGCCGGAGGAAAGACACGCGCCTTCAGTTGGGTTGCGCAGCACGCCGCCCGCTGGCGTGTCCATGTAAGCATTGTAGAGCACGACTTCGCCGCGATAGCCGATCTCGCCAATATTGGAGCCACTGCCGCCATTGCAGGCGATAAGCTCTGCATGCACCGGCCCGCGCGGCGCCGTGTCGTAAATGCTCGGGCCCGGCGGCGGCTGATAAGACGGCGTGTTCGGCCGATAAATCGGAGCCGGATAAGTTGCGGCCGTCGCGGCACAGCCGGCCAGACCAGCGACAAGCATCAATGCAATTGCGCGCACCACCGCCCGAACCTTTTAGCTTTGCGCCCCAGCGCCAAACTCAGCTCAACAAGATGAACGCTAGCTGAACGATCACGAAACCGGAACGCCGCGTGGCAGTAGCGTCCACCAGCGGGGCGCTGGCGCGTTCATCGCTTCAGCGCTGCGCCCAGCCTCGTCGCCTGAGCCGAAGAAGACATCGCCGCGCAATGGTCCGCGTCGGATCGCGCCGCCGGTATCTTGTGCGACGAGCAAACGCCGGAACGGGCGATCCTGATAGGTCGCGTCAACAAACACGACAGCGCCGTAAGGATGATAGGCTGGATCAACGGCGATAGAGCCGAGCGAAGTCAGATGCACGCCGGCTGCGCCACGCGGCCCCGAGTTCGGGTCTTCGATGCGCTCTTCTTGGAAGAACACATAAGACGGATCGGCATTGAGCGCTTGTTGCGTCGCGGTCGCGCCGTTCTGATTGCTCCAGTTGCGGAAGTTCGCCCACGTCGCACCGCCCTGCAACTGGCCGCTATCGCGCAATGCGCCGAGCGCCGAGCGCCAGCGATAGCCGTTCTGCGCTGCGAACGCCGCGCGCGCTTGCGTACCATCAGGAAACGCGATGCGGCCAGAGCCTTGGATCTGCAAATTATAAACATCGACCGGATGCGCGTACGCGAAGGCCTGACCTTGATACGACGCGATCTGTCCGCGTTGCGGATAAGGCCGCACATCGGTTCCGCTCAATTGCCCAGTCAAACGACGCGGCGCGCCGCGCAAAGGCTCATTGTCGTACGCTTCCGCGAACGCGGCGATATCGACGCTCACCATATCGCCCGGCCGCGTCAGTAACGGCGCAGAGAACGCATCGTCTGGCGTGCGGCGCGCTTGAATGATCGGCTCATAGTATGCGGTCAGTCGCGCTTCGCCGTCGCCGCGCACCATGTGTGGGATGAAGTTCTGCTCGAAGAATACGCGCTCACCGCCAGGCTGCACGCTAAGCGCCGCAGCGCACGCCGGGTCCCAGTCTGCAACCGTGCCGCCATAACGCCCGCCGCCTGGCAGCGCCGCAGTTGGATCGCGTTGACGGCGGCCGTCGCACGAGCGTCGAAACGCGGTCAGCGCAGGCGCTAGATCGGCGCTTGCCCAATCCGGGATGTCGCTGAACGAAACCGACGCCAGCGAAAACGCCAGCGCTGGTGGCGCGGTCGTCCCCGGCCCGGCGGGCGTTTCAGGTTGCGTCGTGGCGCAGGCGGCGAGAGCCAAAGCGGCGGCGAGCAGTAAGAGACGGCGCATAGAAATCCTCCGAAGCCCGCTTCTAGCCCGGGCTGCTGCTCAACGCAGCGGTTTGCCGCAGAGTTCGGTTTCGCTTGCGGAGTGGAAGGCTTGGGGGTAACTTGAGGGGGTTATGCTCACTTGAAGCATAAGGGGTGAGCACCTGGCCTTGGCGCCAGCTCTGCGCATCCTACATATACTCCGACTGAGCATATATAGTTCAGCGGTGTGCAGGGAGGCCCAACATGGCCCGCATTATTGATGCTCCCCTTACCTCGACGCCCGAGGGTAGCTGCGACCCGCGTGCTGTCCACGGGACCTGGGGCGCGCTTAACGCCGCCTCGCGCCGGGGGCTGGCGTTCACGCCTGAGGTCCGGGCCAAAACCGATCACCTGTATGAGAAGGTCAAGCACGTCGTGCCCGCCGTGGAGTGGCCGGCATACGCGCCGCTGATCGCGGCCATCAACGAGATGAAGATCGCGCGCAACGCCGTCATCCTCGCGCACAATTACATGACGTCGGAGATCTTCCACTGCGTTGGCGACTTCCGTGGCGACTCGTTGCAACTCGCGCGCGAAGCGGCGGAGACGGATGCGGCGATCATCGTCCAGGCCGGCGTCCACTTCATGGCCGAGACCTCGAAGATTTTGGCGCCGGAGAAAACGGTGCTGATCCCCGACATGCGCGCGGGCTGCTCGCTCGCCGCTTCGATCACGGGCGCCGATGTGCGCTTGATCAAGGAGCGCTTCCCTGGCGTGCCGGTGGTTACTTACGTCAACACGTCGGCGGATGTGAAAGCTGAGAGCGATGTGTGCTGCACGTCGTCGAATGCTGCTGCTGTTGTCGAATGGGCGGCGCGTGAATGGGGTACTGATCGCGTCATTCTGTTGCCGGATGAGTTCTTGGCAAAGAACGTCGCGGCGCAAACGGGCATCAAGATTATAGCCTGGCACGGGCGCTGCGAAGTGCACGAGCGCTTCACGGCTGAAGACATCGCCGAACTGCGCGCAGCGCATCCTGGTATCGTCGTGCTCGCACACCCGGAATGCCCGCCGGACGTCATGTCGGCGGCGGATTTCGCGGGCTCGACGGCGGCGCTGCAAGATTATGTGATCGAGAAGCGCCCGGCGAAAGTCGTGCTGCTGACCGAATGCTCGATGAGCGACAACGTCGCGCAAGCTGCGCCGGGGACTGACTTCGTCCGCCCGTGCAATCTCTGCCCGCACATGAAGCGGATCACGCTCGAAGGCATCTACGACGCGCTCGCCAACATGCAGCACGAAGTGACGATCCCCGAAGACGTCCGCGTGCGCGCGAAGCTCGCCATCCAACGCATGCTCGACCTACCAAAGGAAAAGCCGCGCGCGTTCGAGGTGGGCCGCGCTGAAGTGCCGGTGGAAGTGGTTTAAGCGCGCGACATGTCCAACGCGACTAGCTCCCGCCTCCTCCTCGATGGAGGAGGCGCCGCGCAGCGGAGGAGGAGGCGCGCGCTCGGTATCGAAGGCGAGCCTCGTGAGGCTCTTCTTGCAACGACAGCGGGCCTCACCTCCTCAGTCGTCGCTGCGCGCCGACAGCTCCTCCATCGAGGAGGAGCGAAGTGAGCTCGAGTCGCATCCTGATCGTCGGCGCCGGGCTCGCTGGGCTTTTCCTTGCGCTCAAACTCGCGCCGCGCCGCGTGACGGTGCTGAGCCAAGCGCCGCTTGGACAAGCGGCTGCATCTGCTTGGGCGCAAGGCGGATTAGCGGCGGCGCTCGCGCCTGGTGACAATCCGCAGCTGCACGCGGAAGACACTGTGAAGGCAGGCGCTGGGCTGGTTGATCCGGCGATTGCGAAGCTGATCGCCGAGGAAGGCCCCGCGCGCGTGCTCGATCTCATCGCGCTCGGCGTGCCGTTCGATCGCACCGAGTCCGGCGCACTAGCACAGAGCTTGGAAGCCGCGCATTCGCGACCACGTGTGGTGCGCGTGTCTGGCGATCTGGCCGGCAAGGCGATCATGGATGCGCTGATCGCTGCGGCGCGCGCGGCGCAGCACATTGACGTGGTTGAGAACAAGCGCGCGCGGGCTTTGCTTCAAGATGCGAACGGTCGCGTACGTGGCGTGCTCTGCGAGAACGGCGAGGCTTTCGAAGCTGACGAGACAATCCTCGCGACCGGCGGCTCCGGCGGCCTCTACGCCGTCACAACAAACCCAGTCGAAGCCATGGGCCAAGGTCTCGCCATGGCTGCCCGCATCGGCGCGCTGATTGCTGACCCCGAGTTCGTTCAGTTTCACCCAACCGCGATCGATATCGGCCGCGATCCTGCTCCGCTGGCGACTGAAGCTTTGCGCGGCGAAGGCGCGCGGCTGATCAATGGCGCGGGCGAAGCGTTCGTGTCTGAACTTGAAGCGCGCGATGTTGTAGCACGAGCGATTCACATTGAGCGCCAAGCCGGGCGCGGCGCGTTTCTCGATGCACGAGAGGCTGTGAGTTCAGCGTTCCCAGTGCACTTCCCCACCGTGTTCGCAGCCTGCATGAGCGCCGGGCTCGATCCGCGCGTTTCGCCAATACCTGTCGCGCCGGCGGCGCACTATCACATGGGTGGCATCGCGACCGACGTGTGGGGACGCACGAGCGTCGATGGCTTATGGGCCGTTGGCGAATGCGCATCGACAGGCGCACACGGCGCCAATCGCTTGGCTTCCAATTCCTTGCTTGAAGCCGTCGTCTTCGCCCATCGCATTGCTGACCGCTTGCGCGAGAAAGCGGCGCCCGCGCCGCTCGCAGCCGAAAACACACAAGCGCCGACGCATTTGCCGGATGCGCCGCGCGCAGAATTGCGCCAACTCATGCAAACGCATGCCAGCGTCGTCCGCGATGCGACCGGCCTTAAGCTTGCGCTCGACCGCGTCGATGCGCTCTGCGATGCTCACGGCCGCGCCAACGCACTCGTCGCCGCGCGCCTCATTCTCACCGCCGCACTCGCCCGCAAAGAAAGTCGCGGCGGCCACTTTAGGAGCGACTACCCCGATGCCGGACCGCCGCACCGCAGCTTCATCACGGATTCCGACCATGTTCCCGCCACTGCCTGACATCATTCTCGAACCGATCGTGAGGCTCGCACTTGCGGAGGATTTGGGCGCTGCGGGCGATGTCACCACCGACGCGCTGATTGATCCCGAGGCCGACGGCAAATGGGTTGTGCGCGCACGCGAGCCTGGCGTGGTCGCTGGTGTTGATGTGGCGACGTTCGCAGGCTGGATGATCGATCCGGACATTCAGTATGTGATCAACGCGCCAGACGGCGCACAGGTCAAAACCGGCGACACGATCATGGAGATCGAAGGCGCCGTGCGTTCAGTGCTGACGGCTGAGCGCACGATGCTCAACTTCATCGGTCGCCTTTCCGGTATTGCGACGCTGACGCGGCAATATGTGGATGCGGTGTCGGGCATGGGCGTGATCATCGCGTCGACGCGCAAAACGACGCCGGGTCTACGCGCGTTAGAGAAACGCGCGGTGCGCTTAGGCGGCGGTGGTGCGCATCGCTACGGGCTGAACGACGCGATCCTGATTAAGGACAATCACATCGCAGCGGCAGGCGGTGTTGTTGAAGCGTTGCAGAAAGCGTTCAAGGCGGCGGCGCATTTGACGGCGATCGAGATCGAGGTCGACACCCTCGATCAACTGAAACAAGCGCTGCCGCATGCGCCTAGCGCGATCCTGTTGGACAATTTCTCGCTCGCGGACATGAAGGCTGCGGTGAAATTGGCGAAGGGGCAGACGCTGCTGGAAGCATCTGGCGGTATCACGATTGAGAACGTGTTTGCAGTAGCTGAGACGGGCGTTGATGTGATCAGCGTCGGCGCGCTGACGCATTCGGCGCCGAGTTTGGATATTGGCCTGGATGTAATGTGATTGGGAGCGCGGACGTCCTCGTCCGCTTCGCGCCGCAGGCGCGCTTCTCCTCCCAAGTTAAGCGCGCGTCGCGCGCTGGGCGGACGAGGACGTCCGCGCTCCCACTAAGCACAAGGCAGCGCGCGCAGTACGCGCTTCGTCGAAGCCGGATACTTCCCAAGCTTATCCGTCGGCCTGATCGGCCGTCGCACTAATTCACCGCCACAGTTCGGGCATGCGCCCTTCAACACTCCATCCGCACACTCAGCGCAAAACGTGCATTCAAACGTGCAGATCCGCGCATCCGCGCTCTCCGGCGGCAGATCACGATCGCAGCATTCGCAATTGGGACGGAGTTCAAGCACGACCTGTCACCTCCTCGATCGCCTTGGAGCGCGCTTCCGCAAAACCCGCGAACAGCTGCTTCACTGCCGCAACCGTATGCGGCTCAGCCGTTTCAGGGCGACCTGAATTGAACGGTGGCGCAGGCGCGTATTCGATCGCGAGTTGGATCATCTTTGCGACATCGGGCCCGCGCAGATCGGCGACGATGCTGAGCGCGATGTCGATGCCGGCGGTGACGCCGCCGCCTGTGATGCAATTGCCATCGCGCACGACGCGCGCGTCATCGGGAATGGCGCCGAAGCGTTCGAGCAGATCGCGATAGGCCCAATGGCTCCCCGCACGCTTGCCGGTGAGCAAACCGGCGGCGGCGAGGATGAGCGAACCGGTGCAAACGGACGTGATGTAATCCGCGCTCGCGCCGAGGCGCTTCACTTCGGCCATGAAATCGGGATCGAGCATGGCGGCGGTTTGGCCCGGGCCGCCCGGGACCATTATCATGTCGGCGCGATCAATCTCTGAAAGCTTGCGCAGGCCTGCAAACGTCAGGCCCATTTCGGCGACGAGTTCACCGCCCTGCTTCGACGCGATCATCGCTTCCGCGCCGGGCATGCGCGCTAGCACTTCGTAGGGGCCAGTGAAATCGAGTTGTGTCAGCTTTGGATAGAGAATGAAGACGATGCGGAAGGGGTCGGCCATGACGTGCGCTCCGTTGACAGCGCCACACTAGCTGCGCGACGCTCTGGCGGAAATGTCAAAGAAGCCTCGTTTTCAGCCAAAGCCTCGCACGGTCTTGATCGCGCTCTTTCCTGGCTTTCAGATCTTGGACGCCGCCGGACCGATCGCGGCGTTCGAGATTGCGAGCCGCTTTGTCCCGAACGCTTACGCGATCCGCACGGCAGCTTTGAAAGCGGGCGTGACGCCGAGTTCATCGGGCATCGGCATGCCGACAGAGTCGCTCAGCGGACAACGCAATGTCGATACGCTCGTTATCTCCGGCGGCAACGGCACTGGCGATGCGATGCGCGACGGGAAGCTTGCAGCCGCCATCAAGCGCATGGCGCCGCGCGTGCGGCGTGTGGCAAGCGTGTGCTCTGGCGCGTTTATCCTGGCGCAGACCGGCCTTCTCGACGGCAAGAACGCCACGACGCATTGGCGCCAAGCGCCGCTGCTGAAGCGGCTCTTTCCTGAGGTCGAAGTCGATGCTGATCGCATTTACATCAAGCAAGGCAAGGTCTGGACGTCCGCAGGCGTTAGCGCCGGCATTGATCTCGCACTTGCACTGATCGCGGAAGATCTCGGCGCCGATGTGAGCGCAGACGTAGCGCGCGAGATGGTGGTGTACGCGAAGCGCCCCGGCGGCCAAACGCAGCACTCTGCACTGCTCGATCTAGAGAGCGCACGTTTTGAGACGCTCAACGCTTGGATGCGCAATCATTTGGCTGAGGACCTGTCGGTCGAACGATTAGCGAAACAAGCAGCCATGAGCCCGCGCAATTTCGCCCGCGCCTACGCCGCTGATACCGGCACGACGCCAGCGCGAGCGGTGGAGCGCATGCGTGCAGAGGCGGCGCGCGCGGCGCTGGAGCGCGGTTTGGCGATCCAAGACATCGCCACGCGCGTCGGCTTCGGCGACCCCGAGCGTATGCGCCGCGCCTTCATACGCCTCTACGGCGCGCCCCCGGCTGCGCTGCGGCGCACGTTGCAGCACGCTTGACGCTAGGCCCGTTCCGGCAGACGAAAGTTCATGGCTGACACGCAAAAAACGATCTTCGTCACCGGCGCAGGATCCGGCATCGGACGCGCAACGGCGCAGCTCTTTGCCGAGCGCGGCTGGTTCGTCGGCCTCTCCGATATCAATCAGCAAGGCTTGGAAGAGACGGCGGCGCTTTTGCCCGAAGGCCAGCGCATTTCGGTGACGCTCGATACGCGCGATCGCGCCGCGTGGGCGCGTGCGATTGAATCGTTTGGCTTAGCGACCGGGCGGCGCATGCACTTGCTGTTCAACAATGCAGGCATCGGCAAGGGCGGCTGGCTTGAAGAAATGGCCGAGACCGACATCGACCAAGTGCTCGACGTAAATCTCAAAGGCGTCATCAATGGCTGCATTGAAGCGTTGCCATTGCTGCGCGAAACTCCAGGCGCGCGCATCATCAATGTCGCGTCCGTTGCAGGCGTATTCGGCGCGCCAAAACTTGCGGTCTATTGCGCGACGAAGTTCGGCGTACGCGGTCTGACTGAAGCGCTCGACGTTGAGTATTCACGCTACGGCGTGCGCGTCGTGAGTTTGATGCCGTGGTTTGTCGATACTGCCATTCTCGACGCTGGTGCCGACGCCAGCAGCAATCGTCGCTTACGCGATCAACTCACCGAGAACAAAACGCCGATCTATCCGGTCAGAATGGCGGCGGAACGCGCCTGGGACGCCGCCCACGGCAGCGATGTACACTACATGGTCGGCCGCGAAGCCGAACGCGCGCGCTTCGCGGCGCGCTTCTTCCCAAATGCGATGCGCAATAACATCAAGAAGACGATGCGGGACGAGTAGAGCGCCCCCGCTTGGCGCTTAAGTCGCGACTTCTTCGCCGGTCGCGGCTGGCACGTCAGTCACCGGCGCGACCACTTCGCCTTCGACTGCATCGGCGGCGACATCGGTCGCTTCCGGCACCACCGCAGCCCGCGAGCCACGGCCAATGCCGCGACGGCGCTCAAGCGCTTCCTGGTAGTAGGCGCGCTCTGAGCGGTTCGGGAAACGGTAGAATTGGTGGACGCCGATCTGCGTCGTCGGCACCAGGCCTGAGTTCCAAACCGGGTTCACGGCATTGGTGTGATAGTGTGTGGCCCCGCCCGTCATCGGACGATTGTAGCCAAGCATGACAGCCGTCGCGATCCGCTGGGCGCGATCCCAGGCGCGACCGCGTGGGCGGTGGCCAGCTGAGCCGTCGCAGGTGAAGGTGAACTGGCAGCCGGTCGAACGCTCGGAGCCCTGATAGACGACGCCGCAGATCGAGTTCGGATAAGCGCGCGAGCGCGTCCGGTTCATGATCACTTCGGCAACGGCAGTCTGGCCGTCCTGGGTTTCGCCGCGGGCTTCGTAGTAAATCGCGCGGGCCAAGCAATCGTGCTGGCGGACGTCGACTTGGGTTTCGGTCGGGCGCTGCTGCTCAGTCGGCGCGGACGGACCGCGCAGAACGGCTTGAAGCATCATGGCGCGCGCGTCGCCGGTATCGAACAAAGTGCCGGAGCCGCGCGCACGCAGGCCATCGCCGCCGCGCGAGGAAACAAGCTCAATGCGAGCGTTCGGTTCAGCGGCGGTGAGCAGCGTTTGCTCGAACTGCGCTTGGAAAGCTGTGGAGGTCACGGCCCATTCGGCGCCATCGCGCTGCTCGGCAGCACGGTGCGAAATCACGGGCATCGCAACCGCAGCGGCTGCAAGGCACATGATCGTCGCTGCGCCCTGGCGCACGGCCAGAGGATTCCGTTCGATCTCAACCATTACTTGGGTCCGAAGTTCGCCCGCAAGATTAGCCAGTCGATGCCAGATCAACGTCAAATGCATTAAGCCCCGCTTAACGCTGTGCAGATTTGGGACAGATGAGCGCCAAATATTCCGCAGCAGCCGGTTTTGTTTCGGCTGGTCAATACCCAGACCAGAGCCTGGAGCGGGATATAGGACGCGTGTCCGGGGGGCGATTGACTTTTTGTTCATAGTCTCGACTTCACGGCACTGACCCTGAGTTCTTTCGGTCAGCGCGGCGCCTCCGACACGGCGAGAAAGGCCAAACCGTCCAAAGCCTTGCGAGACCCGGGCCAATTCACCAACCAGGCGAGAATGGGGGCGGCGTCCTGACGCGGATGCCGCAGGCGGATGACCTAACGGCAGGTCAGCGCATTCAGCTACCGCATCGTGCGACAGCCGGGTTTTACGCGCGCACTGAGCGGCGGGATTGTAGTCTTCGGCCAACGCCAAGAGACGCCCCATCAAGCGGGCCGGGTTCCGTTCTGCACCGGCCGCAATCACCCTCCCCCGCGCCTCTGATGGGCACGATCGGGGCGAACGGACGAGGCGGTAAGACTCTCATGGAGGGTGCGGTTCCGCACCGACGGGCAGATTCCAGGAGTTCCGCTTACGCGCGTGTCTTGGCGAGCGCAGCTTGAGCCGCAGCCAGGCGCGCGATCGGCACGCGGAAGGGCGAGCACGAGACGTAGTCGAGCCCGACGCTCTCGCAGAACGTCACCGAGGCCGGATCGCCGCCGTGTTCGCCGCAAATGCCAAGCTTCAAGCCGGGCTTAGCCGCGCGACCGCGCTCGCTGGCGATCTGCACCATTTCGCCGACGCCGTCCGGATCGATGGTCACGAACGGATCGCGCTCGAGCATTCCCTTATCGACGTAGACGCCCAGGAACTTGCCGGCGTCATCGCGCGACAGGCCCATGGTGGTCTGCGTGAGATCGTTGGTTCCGAAGGAGAAGAAGTCGGCGGCGGCAGCGATCTTGCCGGCTTGCAGTGCTGCGCGCGGCAGCTCGATCATGGTGCCGACGAGATACTCGATCGTGCGGCCTCGCTTGGCGAACACTTCAGCGGCGACCGCATCAACGCGCACGCGCAGCGTTTCCAATTCTTTCGCCGCGATCACAAACGGGATCATGATCTCCGGAATCGGCGCGTCTCCAATTTCCGCCACATCGCACGCGGCTTCGAACACCGCTCGCGCCTGCATGTCGTAGATTTCCGGATAGACGATCGCCAAACGGCAGCCCCGGAAGCCAAGCATCGGATTGCTTTCGGCAAGCTCCTTCGAGCGTGCGAGCAATGCCTTTGCATCGAGGCCAGTCGCCTTCGCCACGTCTTCGCAATCTTCTTCGGTGTGCGGCAAGAACTCGTGCAGCGGCGGATCGAGGAAGCGGATGGTGACGGGCCGCGCGCCCATCGCTTTGAAGATGTCAGCGAAGTCTTTGCGCTGGTGCGGGAAGAGTTTGTCGAGCGCAGCGATCCGCGCATCTTCCTTCTCGGCCAAGATCATCTCGCGTACTGCGGCGATGCGTTCGGCGTCGAAGAACATGTGTTCGGTGCGGCACAAGCCGATGCCTTCGGCGCCGTACTTCACCGCAGTCGCTGCATCCGCTGGCGTTTCGGCATTGGCGCGCACTTTCATGCGGCGCGCCGCGTCAGCCCACGCCATCAGCGTACCGAAATCGCCGGTGAGTTCAGGTTGCACCATGTCAGCGGCGCCGAAGAGCACTTCGCCGGATGAGCCATCGACCGTGATGGTCTCGCCCTTCTTGATGACCCGCCCGCCAGCGCGAAACTCGCCGAGCTTCAGATCGATGCGGATATCGCCAGCGCCCGAGACGCAGGGCCGGCCCATGCCGCGCGCGACAACCGCCGCGTGGCTGGTCATGCCGCCGCGTGCGGTGACGATCGCTTTTGAAGCATGCATGCCGTGAATGTCTTCCGGGCTCGTCTCTTCGCGCACCAGGATGACATCGACGCGATCGAGCGCGAGGCGTTCCGCCTCATCGGAATCGAACACGACAACGCCAACTGCCGCGCCCGGTGAGGCCGGCAAACCTTTGCAGATGATGTCGCGCTTATAGCCTTCCGCGATGGTCGGGTGCAGCAGCTGATCCAACGCCGAAGGATCGACGCGCAGAATAGCTTCGTCCTGCGTGATGAGCTTTTCGCTCGCCATGTCGACGGCGATCTTCAGCGCAGCCTTCGCCGTGCGTTTGCCGTTGCGCGTTTGCAGCATGTAGAGTTTGCCGCGTTCGACGGTGAACTCGATGTCCTGCATGTCGCGATAATGGGCTTCGAGTTTTTTATAGACGGCCACCAATTCCGCGAACACTTGCGGCATCGCCTCTTCAAGCGACTCGCCCGGCTCTTTCATTTCCAAGCGCGCAGCTTTGGTCAGCGCCTTTGGCGTGCGGATGCCGGCGACGACGTCTTCACCTTGCGCGTTGATGAGATACTCGCCGTAAAACTTCTTTTCGCCGGTTGACGGATCGCGCGTGAAGGCGACGCCGGTGGCGGAGGTTTCGCCCATATTGCCGAACACCATCGACTGGATGTTGACGGCGGTGCCCCAGCTTTCGGGGATGTTGTTGTGCTTGCGATAGAAGATCGCGCGATCGTTCATCCAGCTTGCGAACACCGCGCCCGCAGCGCCCCAAAGCTGCTCCTTCGGATCGGACGGAAACGGCTTGCCCATTTCGCGCTCCACCGCGCGCTTGTATTCAGCGACCACGACTTTCCAATCGTCAGCGGTCAGCTCCGTGTCGGACTTGTAGTCGTTGGTATCTTTGTGGCCGCCGAGGATTTCCTCGAACACGCCGTGCTCCAGTTCGAGCACAACATCGGAATACATTTGGATGAAGCGGCGATAGCTATCGTAGGCAAAGCGCGCGTCGCCTGAGAGCTTGGCAAGGCCTTCGACAGTCTCATCGTTGAGACCGAGGTTCAGCACCGTATCCATCATGCCCGGCATCGACGCGCGCGCCCCCGAGCGCACAGAGACGAGCAGCGGATTGGCCGGATCGCCGAAGCGTTTGCCGGTTTTCGCCTCAAGCGCTGCGAGCGCTGCATCGACTTGCGCGGCAAGCTCCGGCGGGTAAGCGCGATTGTTCTTGTAGAACTCGGTGCAGACTTCGGTGGTGAGCGTGAAGCCCGGCGGCACCGGCAAATCGAGCCGCGCCATCTCCGCGAGATTGGCGCCCTTGCCGCCGAGCAGCGGCTTCATCGAAGCATCGCCCCCGCTCTCGCCGCCGCCGAACCCGTAGACGTATTGCTTCGCAGCCATTGCTTCTCACCACGCTTCCCGGCCGCAGCGTGCAAAGCACGCGGAGAGCCGGGACCCATCGTTCCATGTTCTCCGCAAGAGCATGAGCTGGCTTAACCATGGATCCCGGATCGCCGCTTCGCAGCGTCCGGGAAGCGTGGGACCTAGCCCTCGATCTTCGAGAAATCCGCAACGGCGGACAGCGCTTCGCGTAACCGAGAGAGCAGCAAAAGTCTATTGCGCCGCAGCACGGCGTCCTCGGCGTTCACCATGACTTTGTCGAAGAACGCATCGACCGGCGCGCGAAGGGAACTGAGCGCCTTCATCGCCTGCGCGAACTCTTCCTTCTCCACCGCCTCGCGCGCGGCAGGCAGCGCTTTGGCGAGCGCCTCGTAAAGCGCCTTCTCGGCCGGTTCGGCGAGCTTGGAGGCATCGACTTGCGCCTGCGCTTCCTCGGCGCTCCATTTCCCCTTCTTCTCTTCCGCCGCGAGAATGTTGGCGGCGCGCTTGTAGCCCGCGAGCAGGTTCGCGCCGTCCTCGGTTTTCAGGAACGCGTCAAGCGCTTCAACGCGCGCGACGATGCGGACGAGATCGTCGTCGCCGAGTGCGAAGACGGCATCGACGAGGTCGTGCCGCTTGCCTTGGTCGCGAAGCTGGACTTTGAGGCGCTCGGCTAAGAAGGCGAGGAGCTCATGCCCTAGTTCTTCCGTTGCCTCGGAGTCCGCTATCCATTCAAAAATCGGCTCATTCTCATTCGTAGCCGCCGAGCGCGCCCACTCGACGTTCTCTTTCAGCTTTTGAAGCGGGCCGCCGTTGTGTTGAAGATACTCATAACTCTTTAACAGCGGCGCCATCTCAGAGGCTTCAGCGCGCGATACAATCAACGAGTTCAGTGTGAAGATCGCCATCTTATAGAAACCAACACGTATGCCGCGCGCCTGCATGATCCGAACTAGGCCAAGAGCAGCCCTGCGTAACGCATAAGGATCGCTTGATCCCGTCGGCTTCTCATCGATTGCCCAAAACCCGGCTAGCGTATCCAACTTATCTGCAAGCGCGAGCGTGACCGCGACGGCGCCCTCCGGCACCCGATCATTCGGGCCAAGCGGCCTGTAGTGATCTTCGATCGCGGCGGCGATGCTGCCGTTCGCGCTCCTCTCTAGCGCGTAGAGCTGGCGTCCCACTTGCCCCTGCAACTCGGGAAACTCGCCGACCGTTTCGGTAACCAAATCCATCTTCGAGAGCAGCGCCGCGTGTTCGACCAGCTTCGGATCAGCGCCCGTCACCGCACAAAGTTCGACCGCCAGCGCCTTCACGCGCTCGACCTTGTCCCAAACGCTCCCAAGCTTCTGGTGAAATACAATCTTCTCCAACTTCGCCTTGCGCTCTTCCGTGTAGAGCGGCGTTTTCTTGTCAGTCTCCCAGAAGAATTGCGCATCGCTCAGGCGCGCCGAGAGCACGCGCGCGTTACCCGCCGCGATGGCTTTGCCGCCATCCTTCGCTTCGACGTTCGCGACCGTGATGAAATGCGGTGCGAGCTTGCCGGGACTCTGTCCGTCTTTCTGGGGATCACGCACGGCGAAATACTTTTGGTGCGTGCGCATCGAGAGGCGGATGACTTCGCCGGGCAGATCGAGGAAGGCCGGGTCCATGTCGCCGAGGATCACGACCGGCCACTCAACCAAGCCCGCAACCTCTTCAAGCAGGCCGATATCATCGACCAGTTCGAGCCCCTTCGCGGCGCACGCCTTCTTGGCGTTCTCAAGGATCAGCGCCTTGCGCGTTTCGCGATCGATCTCGACCTTTGCGGCGCGCAGCTTGGCGGCGTGATCTGCGGCGTCCTTCGGCTCGATCGCGGCGGGTGCATGGAAGCGATGTCCCCACGTCTTCGCTTCGCTCGGCACGCCGTCGACGCTGATAGCGACATGCTTGCCGTCGAACAGGCAGAGAATGTTCTGCAGCGGGCGCACCCATTGCAAATCGCTCACGCCCGAGCGCATCGATTTCGGCCATGGGAACGCGCGGATCACTTCCGGCGTGATCTCTTGAACGATCTCCGCCGTCGCGCGCCCGGCGCGCTCGATCTTCGCAACGTAGAACGCACCCTTTTTGTCCTCGACCACCTGCGCTTGATCGATCGACGTAAGGCCAGCACTTTTCAAAAAGCCCTGGATCGCCTGATCCGGCGAGCCAACGCGCGGGCCCTTCTTCTCCTCATTCACGTCCGCGGCTTTCGCCGGCAGATCGTCTATGACGAGGCCGAGGCGGCGCGGGGTGGAGAACGTCTTGATCGCCTTCGCATCGAGCCCCGCCGCCTTCAGCTTGTCACCAAACGCACCCGCAAGGTCCTCCTCCGCACGCTTCTGCATGCGCGCAGGGATTTCTTCGGAGAACAGTTCGAGGAGGAGTTGGGGCATTAGCTGTCATCCCCCCCTCTCCCTTGCGGAGAGGGGGTTGGGGGGTGAGGGGCGTTAAGGCGAGCGCGCACTTCAGCGACGACCCACGCAGGACGATCCCAAGCATCGTTGTTTGCAAAGCGCAGCACGCGAAAGCCCTGAGTGATGGCGTAGATTTCTTTTGCCCTATCGTTCTGTTGCACGTCAGCACGTTCATGAATCGATCCGTCGATTTCGATGAGCAAGCGGGCGGCGTAGTTTGCGAAATCGAAGACGTAGTCGCCGATTGCCACTTGCTTGCGAAAATGTGCGCCATCGATCGTGCGAAGAAGCGCCCAGAGCTTTTTCTCAGACGGCGTCATCTCTTTGCGCAAACGCTGTGCGCGAGAATTGGAGCGCGCGTGATCTTTCTGTCGCGGCGCGTCAGGCGCCCAGCCATTTCCAAGCTTGCGCGGTCGAGCATCCTCCCCCCTCGCGGGGGAGGTGTCCGCGGAGCGGACGGTGGGGGGGCGGGCCGACGCGTCCGGCGCCTGAGCGTTGGAACGCCCCCCACCCCCTGCCCCCGCCCCGCGAGGGGGCGGGGGTTCACACGCTTCATCCCCCGGCGTCATTGCTGTTGGCTTTCCGCCCAAGCACTCGCACAGCCCTTCGCCAAATCACGCACGCGCGCGATGAAGCTTTGCCGCTCTGTCGGCGAGACAACGCCGCGGGCGTCGAGCAAATTGAACAGATGCGAGGCTTTCAGCGTGTAGTCGAACGCCGGAAGCACGGCGCCGGCTTCGAGCAAGCGCTTTGCGGTTGCTTCAGCATCGGCGAACCAGCGCAGATTCTGCTCGGGATCGCTCAGTTCGAAATTGAAGCGGCTCTGCTGCTTTTCGTTTTCCAAAAACACATCGCCATAGCTGAGCGGCGTAGCGCTATCGGGATCGTTGAACGGCAGATCGTACACGCGATCGACGCCGAAGACGTACATCGCCAGGCGCTCAAGCCCGTAAGTGAGTTCGCCGCTGACGGGGCGCACGTCCAAGCCGCCGACTTGTTGGAAATAGGTGTACTGCGACACCTCCATCCCGTCGCACCAAACTTCCCAGCCCAAGCCCCAGGCGCCGACAGTCGGGTTTTCCCAATCGTCTTCGACGAAGCGGATGTCGTGCAGCAGCGGATCGATGCCGATGCGGACGAGCGATTGCAGGTAGAGGTCCTGAAGGTTCGGCGGGTTCGGCTTCAGGATGACTTGAAACTGATAATAGTGCTGCAGCCGGTTCGGGTTCTCGCCGTAGCGGCCGTCCTTGGGGCGGCGCGAGGGCTGAACGTACGCAGCGCGCCAATGCTTCGGGCCGAGTGCGCGGAGCGTCGTGGCGGGGTGCAAAGTGCCGGCGCCGACTTGCTCGTCATACGGCTGCAGGATCGCGCACCCCTGCTCGGCCCAGTAAGTCTGGAGCGTCAGGATCACGTCCTGAAAACAGCGGGGAGCTTTCGTGGCGGCCATGGGGCGGACGCGTACCGGCGCCCGCCCCTTTTCTCAATGCCCTAGCGGAGGAAATTGGCCACTGCGGCCTGAAACGCCTCCGGCTGGTCGATCATGATGAAATGGTAGGAGCCATCGACGCGGACGAAGGTGGCGTTCGGCGCAGGACCAAAGCCGCCGCGATAGAGGCCGTCGATCATCGCTTCCGGACCCATGGCCGGATCGTAGGCGTAGACGATGGTGAGCGGCGTTTGCACGTTGGCGACTTCGCCGCGCATGTCGGTGGTCATCACTTCGTACATGGCTTGCGCGAAGGCGGTGCGGTCGGAGGCGACGCTCCAGGCTGCGATGGTCGGCCGATAGCTTTCGGTCTTGGCCAACCGCGCGACGCCGATTTGCTGTTGCGCGGCGAAGCTTGCGGCGTCCATCGCGATCAGCTGGTCGCGCATCATCCGCGCTTGCGGTTCGACGGCGGCGGCAGTGATTTGCGGTCCGAACATGGCGCTGAAGAACGGCAGCGAGTCCACGATCATGACGCGGCCGACGCGCTCAGGATGACGGCGCGCGAGGATGAGGCCGGTCAAGCCGCCCATCGAGTGGCCGATCACGGCAGGCGAGCCCGACGTGTAGCTCTCGATGTATTCTGCCAGTTCTTCGACCAGCGGATTGATCATCGCTTCAGTCGAAGAGGGCGCTGCTTCACCAGCAAACCCGGCGACTTGCACCAGATGCAAGCGATGCGTGCTTTCGAGCGCTTCGACTTGCGCATCCCAGACATCGCGGCTTGAGCCGAGGCCCGGGATCAGGATCACGTCCGGGCCCTGCCCGCGAACCTCAACGCTGAAGCGCGACGGCGCAAAAGCTTGCGCATCAGCGGGCGTTGCGTTCAACGCGTTCAGCGACAGCGCCGCGACAACCGACAGCAAGATCATTCTCGGGGACTTAAACACGTACTCTCTCCTTCGGCGCTCTCACGCCGCTTTTCGCTTTTGATTGCTGGAAACCGATTATTCGGCGGCTTGCGCCGCTTCGTCGGCGCTAAAGATTTGTTCGATCGGTAAGCCGAACACGGCCGCGATCTTGAAAGCCAGCGGCAGTGACGGATCGTACTTGCCGGTCTCGATCGCGTTCACGCTTTGCCGTGAGACATCGAGCTTCTCGGCAAGATCCGCCTGGCTCCAATTGCGCTCGGCGCGCAGGACCTTGAGGCGGTTTCTCATTTGTAGCGCAGCCGCAGAACGCACGCGGCCAGCCCCCAAATGCCGATAAGCGCCGGGAAAACCCAGATCAGCGGCAGATGCGGAAAGCCTGCCCACTCTTCCAGAAAGCCATAGGCAAATGACCCAAAGCCGACCACCGCAGCAGAGATGAGCATCGCGTCGGTTTGAATACGGCGCTGAAACTCATCGACGCCATTCAGAAAAATGACGTAAGCGCGCAGCATCAGCAGCGCCGGTATGAGCGGCGCTAAAGCGGCGAGGATCACGCCCCATTGCGGCAAGCTCTCATCACGGATCGCAAACGCGCCGCCAAACACGGCTGCAGTGTAAAGCACGCTGGCGACCGCCATGTTGCCCATGTAGCGGCGGCCATTGCTGATGATCTTTGGACTGGTCTCACGCGGCATGTCCGCCTCCTAAATCTTGAGTTCAAAAACGAGGTCGTCGGCGCGGACTTCGACGGCGAGCGGCATCAACGAAACCGCCAGTTCCAGGCCCGTTAGCGACGCGGCGCTGCGGGGTTCATTCAGAAACCCCGATGCGGTCGCGATCGCCACAATCAGAGCGACCAGCGTTCCACGGCTCCAGCGTCTCATCGCGACCCTCCATCAAGCGACCTTGTCTCAGTGACAAGCGACCTTTACCTTGGGTTCCCAGCGATGTCAAGCGACCTGGACATATTGACCTATCCGTACCCAAATACTAGCTGTTGCGCCGGGCGCCGAGCAAAGGACTCGGCTAGAGCGGCGCTATGGAGTTCTTCACCAACCCGATTTTCGGCCTGCTGGTCGGCATCATTGTCGGGGCCGTTGCATTGACCGGCAGGCTGAGCGTCATCGCAGCGCGCGCATTGCTCACGCTTGCGTGGATAATCGGCTGCGCGAGCCTAGCCCCAATGAGCCTAAGTGTTCTTTGGATTCCGCTCTACACAGTCGCCATCGGCGGCATATTCCTCTGGGCGCGCCCAGAGGTGGTCCCCAAAGATTTTGGCGAGATCATCCCCGGACGGTTTCTTCTTCTCAACGAGGGGATGAAGGGAAATCTCCCGCTCCAGATTGAGATCGGCAATTCGGGAACGATCTTTCTAAACTTGAGCGACAAGCCTGTCGCAACATTGTTCAGTTTTTTCAATCGATCGAAGCTTACTATCGAAACCATACGAGGGAGGCTTGCCGTCTCCACAGCGGTCACGGATCAAAGCGGCAACGTGATCGCGGAGATCATCAGAAATAAATGGAAGGTCGGTCGCCCCCACGCTTGGGATCGCAACTACTCGCGGGACGCATTCGAAGTCAAAAACGCCGCTGGAAAGATTGTCTTGCAGGTCCACGCTTTGAAGGATCGCATCCGGATTCAAGGCGAATGGTGGGGTGATGATCTAAAGGGCGTGCGCATAATGGCGAATCCCGACCGGCAAGAACGCGGAGCCGTCTTCGCGGTGTTCGGGTCTGAGCTTCGACCAGAGGAAGTCGAAGACATCGAGCCGATGTTTCTTTATCCGAGCGAATTGAACTTCGGAAAGCTTGCTAAGCCGCATTAGCTCTTTGCGGGTTTCGACTTGGCGACATCACCAAGAGCGCGATCAAGAACGTCATCATCGGCGCCGTGTTCACGCGCGAACTGCTCGAAGCGCTCGCGCTGTGTACGCTCATCCTTTTTTGGCTTTGCCTTTTTCGCCGCTTTCTTGTCCGCCATCGGTCGTCTCTCCTTTCATCGGCTCGGGCGGCCCGCCGTCTTTTTCGGCAACGGCGCCGTCATCGATGAATTGCTGTATGCGCGCGTCGAGCGCGCGTCGCACAATGTCGTTCCGGTCAATCCCACCGCGCCCGGTGCGCTCGATTGCATCAATGAACCGAAGCTGGCGCTGCGTGAAGGCGATCTCGTGTTTTGTCAGCACCTGCTATTAGCCCCGCTATCATGGGGGCTAATGACCGGGCTATCAGCCCCCTCGTTAGGGGTACGTTAACCGCGAAGGCCATAAAAGAGCAACGCCGCCCCTTGCGGGACGGCGTTTGTAGCTTGGCAGCTGTAGTAGAGGGTCTGGGTGCGAACCTGGACCCATCGCTCCGGTGAGGTCGATGTCTATCCACCCTCCCATCGGGCAGCATCAACCGACGTGCATCACCTCGCACGTGATCAAAATCGTCTAAATCGGTTAACCGCGTATTGACGCGAAGTTCTCCGGAAGTTCTGGGAAACGATTCGTACTCGGAATCATTTCCCGCGTTTTGTTTTTCGTTTCGGCTTCCGCCATTTCTTCTTGCGGCGCCTGTAGACGCGCCGCTCAGTGCCCGCAGTCAGCAGGTCGGTAGGTCAGCCGCTTGCCCTTCACGCCCATCAGCAAACGCTCGGCGCGCTCTAGATCATCAACACCGAGCGCGACGCGGTTCGAGTATCTGAAATCGAACTCGGCGCAGTAACGATGCAGATGCTTGCGCTGGCAATGTTGATACGTCCCTTTCATGCCGCGCTTGAACACGCTGTAGTAATTTTCGACCGTGTTCGTGTGGATGGTCGGGTCTTCGCGCGACACGTATTCGTCTTGCGTGTGGTTCACGCTGGCGTGGTCGTATGTGCGATCGAGTTTGCGATAGTGAGTGCCGTCATCCGTGCGAATACGCGCTTCTTTGGCGACGTTTTCAGCCAAGATGTCGTTGACCTTATCGAGCGTAAGGCCGCTGCCATCAATTACAAACGAGCGCGCCGCGCCGGTGTCGCGATCAACCAGCGTCATCACCATGTTCATATTGCGGATGGCCATGCGTGACGGTGCCGCTTCCGGGTTCTGCCCGAAAAACGTCTCATCGGTCTCGACCACGCCACCCGCTCTGCCGAAAGGGATCAGGTCCACGGTCTTCATCGCCTCCCGCAGGCGATGGCCGACAAACCAAGCGGCCTTGAGCGATATGCCGAGCGTGCGCGCAAACTGGTTGGCGCTGAAACCCTTCTTGCTCGACGCGAGTAGATGGATCGCTTGCAGCCAGATGTGCATTTTCACGTTCGAGCCTTCGAACACGGTGCCGACTTTTACCGTGAACGGCTTGCGGCAGGCATAGCACTTGTAGGTTCCGATCCGGGTGCTCTTGCCCTTCATGGCGCTGGACTGGCCAACGACGCCGCAGTGCGGGCAGTCGCGGCCGTTTTTCCACAGGCGGGCTTCTACAAATGCGTAAGCGGCTGCTTCATCGTGGAAGTGCGGCTGGGAAAGGACGTTTTTTGCCATAACCAACATTTAGCGGCTGGGTACGGATAAGTCAATATGTCCAGCGACCTTATCAAATAGCCAGCCCTACTTGCCTTTGCCCTCAGCCCGGAATCCCGGCCATCCTGGCGCATGGCAATTTGTGGGATCGATGAGGCTGGGCGCGGGCCGCTGGCGGGGCCAGTGGTGGCGGCCGCTGTTATCCTGCCGCGCAAAGGCCGGCCCAAAGGGCTGGACGATTCCAAGCAGCTCAGCGCTGAAGCGCGTGACGATCTCTACGCGGCGATCCGCGCGTGCGGCATCGTTGGCGTGGGCGTCGCCAGCGTCGAAGAGATCGATGCGATCAACATCTTACGCGCCTCGCATCTTGCGATGCAGCGTGCATTTGCAGCCCTTTCCGAGCGTCCAGTGGCGGCGTTGATAGACGGCAACATGGCGCCCGAGCTGCCGTGCGCAGTGGAGTGCATCGTCGACGGCGACGCCTACTTGCCACTCATCTCGGCGGCTTCGATCATCGCCAAAGTCGAACGCGATCGGATGATGACCGAGCTTTGCGTCCAATACCCAGGCTATGCGTTCGCCAAGCACAAAGGCTACGGCACACCGGAGCACCAAGCGGCGCTGAAACGCCTCGGCCCCTGCGCCATCCACCGCCGCAGCTTCAAGCCGGTGCAGCTGGCGATGGATTTGAAGCTCGCCGGCTGAGCGAGGTGCAGTTTACGCGCCCGTCGCACCCTCCTAGTTTGCGCAGATGACAACCACGCCCAACGCCGACGCTGGCGACATTCCGGTTCGCAACGTCTGGCTCGCTTGCCTTGCGCTTTATGCGATCTATTGGGCTTCCGCCCTGCTGTTGCCGCTCGATGTTCTGTGGATGGGATCCGCGCGCCTTCCAGGCACTGGCGATCCGAACTGGGAGTTCGGCCTGGCCGAGACCTCACAGAACATCTTTCTCGCCATCGCGCTGATCATGGCTGGCGTCATGTGTGCGCGCGCGAGAACCTTGTGGCTGCGCGTGTGGCTGGGCGTAGTGTTTTTGGGCGTGCTCTATTTGCTCGGCGAAGAGACGAGTTGGGGCCAACACTATTTCCGCTGGGTGGCGAGCGGTTGGTTCGCGGAAAACAACGACCAGTTCGAAACAAACCTGCACAACACGTCAGCGCTGTTCGATCAGCTGCCGCGCAATCTGCTTTATCTCGGCATGGTAGTCGGCGGCATCGTTCATCCGCTGCTGAAGCTCTTCCGCAAGGGCCGCGGCTTGATCGATAAGCCGTGGTGGTGGGCGCCGACGATGGCGTGCTTGCCGCCGGTCGTGTTCGCGTTCCTCTCCGGCGCGCCGAAATCGCTGGACAAGCTTTTCACCGGCGCGGGCGTCGCGGCATGGGAGGAAGGCTTCCGGCTGGAGGCCTTCATCGGGCGCGCCAGCGAGATGGAGGAGTGCTTTATGTACTTCTTCTTCGTCGTTTATCTGTGGTCGTTGGCGGCGCGGCTCAGAAATCACAGCACAAAACATAGTTAACGGTTCGCGGACTCTTGATTCCTGATTCGCGTCAAGTGAGAATCCCTCTTCAGCGGGGGACAGATGGCGCGCCACTTCAAAGACAAGATCATCCAGGGCGACTGCGTCGAGGAGATGCGCAAGCTGGCTGACGGCAGCGTCGATCTGATCTTCGCCGATCCACCCTATTTCATGCAGCTCGGCGGCGCGCTGACACGGCCCGATCAATCGAACGTCGATGGCGTCGATGATGAGTGGGATAAGTTCGCGGACTTCGCAGAGTACGACGCGTTCACGCGCGCGTGGCTGACGGAAGCGCGACGCGTTCTGAAACCCAACGGCGCAATCTGGGTGATCGGCTCGTATCACAACGTCTTTCGCCTCGGCGCTGCGATGCAGGACCTCGGCTATTGGATCCTGAATGACATCGTCTGGCGCAAAACCAATCCGATGCCGAACTTCAAAGGCACCCGCTTCACCAATGCGCACGAGACATTGATCTGGGCCGGCCGTTCGAAGGAAGCAAAATACACCTTCCACTATGACGCGTTGAAAATGCTCAATGACGATCTGCAAATGCGCTCCGATTGGACGCTGCCAATCTGCACCGGCTCTGAGCGCTTGAAAGATCGCGAAGGCCGCAAGCTGCACTCGACGCAAAAACCGGAAGCGCTACTACACCGCGTGCTGCTCGCCACAACGAAGCCCGGCGAAGTCGTACTCGATCCCTTCTTCGGCACTGGCACCACCGGCGCCGCCGCAAAGCGCTTGGGCCGCCATTACATCGGCATCGAGCGGGATCCGGATTACGCGGCAGCCGCCACAGCGCGCATTAAGAAAATCAAACCGATCGCCGCGGAAGATTTGGAGATCACCAAGTCGAAAAAAGAAGAGCCACGCGTGCCATTCGGACAAGTCATCGAGGCGGGCTTCATTCATCCGGGCAGCTGGCTCGTTGCGCCGAATGGCAAGCGCGCGCGTGTGCGCGCTGACGGCTCGCTTGTCATGGGCGAAGTGACAGGTTCCATCCACCGCGTCGGCGCGCTCGCCGCACAAGCCCCGGCTTGCAATGGCTGGACGTTCTGGAGCTTGGAAACCAAAAAAGGCCCCGAGCCCATCGAACACTTCCGCCGTGAAATCCGCAGGCAGATGGCGACCGCGCTGACCGTCTAGCCCGCGCAATACGTTGACGTGGCGGCGCCGCAAGGCAATTGTCCGCCCCGCAATGGCGGAAAAAGTCGATCTCCTCAACGTCGAGGCGGCGCTGGCGAAGGCGGAGCTTATGGCTGCGCTTTCGGAAGCGACGCTGAAGCGGCTCGCCAAACAGGGCCAGCCCTGCACGGTGGAGTCCGGCAAGCTTCTCTTCGCCAAGGGCGATAAGGGCGATGCGCTTTACGTTTTGCTCGAAGGCGAAGTCGAAGTTCGCGTCTCGACCGAGGCCGGCAAGGACGTGCGCATGGCATCGCTAAAGCCGCCGGCGCTGATCGGTGAAATGGCGGTGCTCGATGGCGGCACGCGGTCGGCAGACATCTGCGCCATCCGCAAATCGCGCTTCCTGCGCATCCACCGCGACCAAGCCATCGCCGCACTCGAAAGCGAGCCGAAAGCGCTTTTGAAACTGATCGCGGAAATGAGCCGCCGTTTGCGCCACGCAGACTCTGCACTTGAAGACGCACACACGCTCGATCTCGGCGGACGTTTAGCATTGCGCCTTATCGAAGAAGCCGGCGACGGCCCGAGCGTCACGCTCACCCAGACCGAACTCGCACGGCGCATTGGCGCGAGCCGCGAGAAAGTGAACCGCAAGCTGCACGAATGGGTCGACGAAGGCTGGATCAGCATGGGCCGCGCCGGCATCAAGCTCATCGCGCGCGATAAGCTGAAAGCGCTGATCCAGGAATCGCGGGCGGGCTGATGCGGGGATTGCTGCTAGCTCTGGCGATGCTGTGGGGCGCCCCTGCGCATGCCGAGACCGGACATGGTGATGCACCGCGCAGATCAGAGGGCGTGCTCAGCGCGATCGAGGCGCCGCCACTCGCTTCCATCGAGCGCGACGTTATCCGCTTTTCCAGCACGCCGTCGCGCGGTCGGCGCGGCTACGTCATGACGTTTGTCGGCGCGGCGGGTGGCGCATGGGCCGAGGCGGTCTGGCTAGAGCATCGACCGCAAACCGGTTGGAGCGTAACGCGCCGCGAGCGCACACAGCTCGATTCCAGCGAATACGAAACGCTTGCGCAACTCGTCGATAGCAACCTGGCGCGCGGCGAGCCGACGGCCACCGATCCAGTTGTAGTATGCGCCGATGGCCCCGGATATCTCACCGAACGCTTGATGGACGGCGACGCGCAGTGGATGGCCGGTCAGTGCGGCGAGAACCATCCCAACAACGCCATCGCTGCGGCGCTCTTCCGCTGGCTGCTCGTCAGCTTCAATTGAACAGCCCGCGAGGCCGGTGACCGCCGTCACGGCGGCCTTCGCTGCGCGTCGCTACCTTCTTCTCATCGAACAAGGGACGCCGACGCCAATGACTGCCGCTTTCAACATCAAGTTCTACAGCCTGGTTTTCGCGACCGCGTCTTTCCTTCCTGGCGCGCTCGCAACCTTGAACCAGGCCGCTCTGATCGTTGCGTAGAGCCAAACGCTGCGATCGAACCAAGCAAGGACGCGAGGTAGCTCCCCCTCGCGTCCTTCGCTGTTTGCTTGGACCGCCGGCGTCTCGCCGGCGGAGTCTAGATTGAACGGACGCCATCGTTTGAAGTGACGATCTGCGCCCGCCGGCGAGACGCCGGCGGTCCAAGAGAGATCAGGTCTTCGCTTGCGCCGAGGCCGCTTCGCGGCGCGCTAGCGCTTCGGCAGACCACACTGTTTTCATGTCGTCATAGAAAATCTCGAACGCGCGCGCATCATCCGGCAGGCGCAGCCACGGGACTTTCGACTTCACGAAAATATGCACGTCCGGCGCAATCGCGTGCTGCTCATCCAATGTCGCGACGCGGACGAAGCGCAGATAAGGTCGCCGCCCGTAATCGCTCCACAAAGCCACTTCGCACTTACCGCAGCGATGTATTTCGTGACCGCGCCCGCTCGGACTGGGCATGTCGATCACGACAGGCTCGCCGCTCAGCATTTCGATGTTCGACGTCTCAATCAGCGCATTGATCGCGAACGCGCCGCCAGTTTGCTTCTGGCAATCGGTGCAATGACAGCAATGCGTGATCATTGGCGCCGCCTTCAGCCGATAGCGCACTGCGCCGCAGGAGCATCCGCCTTCCATCACCCTCTCCTCAGCAGCGCAGCCTTCTTGAACACAGTCGGCAGCGCGCTTTCATCCGCCCACCAGCCATCGCCGTTCGCATCTGCATCAAGCGCATAAACATCAAGCGTCAGCGCAAAATGCGTGAACACGTGCGCCACCGCCCCGACCTTCTTCCACGCGCCCTCCGTAGGCGCGTGCTTCAACGCTTCCGCCCGCGACCATTTCTTTGCACGCCATTCCGTCGTCGGCAGCGCCGCCATGCCGCCGAGCAACCCCTTATCGGGACGGCGCACTAGCCAGAATCGTCCGTCGCGCTCAATGCGAAAGGCCACACCGTAACGTTCCGGACGCTCGGCCTTTGCGACCCGTCGCGGATAACTCTCCGGCGCGCCGGTCGCGTACGCAGCGCACGACGCCCGCCACGGACACACTTCGCATTTCGGCGATTTCGGCGTGCAGACGGTGGCGCCGAGATCCATCAAAGCCTGCGCCCAATCGCCGGGGCGATCGGCGGTGACGAGTTCGGCGGCGAGCGCCTTTAACTCAGGCTTGGCGTCGGGCAGCGGCGTCTCAACGGCCCGCAGTCGCGCCACCACGCGCTCGACGTTTCCGTCCACGACGTTCGCCGGAAGCTCATAGGCAATCGCCGCGACCGCCGCCGCCGTGTAGGCGCCGACCCCCGGAAGCTTCCGCCAACCCTCCTCGGTCTCGGGAAACCCCTCCGCCGCCAGCTTCTGCGCCGCCGCATGAAGGTTACGGGCGCGGGAATAGTAACCGAGCCCGGCCCAGGCGCTCAGCACCTCATCCCTTGGCGCTGCCGCCAGAGCCGCCACATCCGGCCAGCGCTCCAGGAATCGCCCAAAGTACGGGCCGACGGCGGCGACCGTCGTTTGCTGCAGCATGATCTCGGAAAGCCAGACGCGGTAAGGGTCTGCGCGCGCGCCTTTGCCCCGCCAAGGCAGCTCTCTCCCCACGCGATCGTACCAGGAAAGCAATGATTTCCGGAGCTTTTCCCGGGACTTATCCCGAGTCGTGGATAACTTTTCCACAGGGCGACGGGGTGATCTGGCGAACGCGGGCATGGGGTCTCTTTACCCTTCCTTCATGCATTTACGATTCGCTACGGGGTCCATGTCTCTGCGTGACCGCTTCCGCCCGGCCTCCGCGCCGACGGCCGATCTGAAAGCGGAAACCCGCGCCGTCCAGGCCCTGGCGGGCAAACGCGGCCGCGCGCCCATCGCCCCTGCACCCACCGCCGCCAAGAGCGTCACGGCTGTGCTGAAGCCCCTGATGAAGGACGGCGGCATGGGGATCAACGAGTTGAAGCGCCGCTGGACGGAAGTCGCCGGCGAGAACTTTGCCCGGATCACGCCGGAAAAACTGGTGGCCGGCGTGCTGACCTTGAAGGTTCCAGGCGCACTCGCGCCATTCATCCAGCTCCAGACCCCACTTTTGATCGAGCGGCTCAAAGTCGCTGGCGTGAAGGTCAAATCGGTCCGGATCGAGCAGCGCGTGGCCGCTGCCCCCAAGCCCAAAAGCAACATCCGCCCCCTGCGCACGCCGCTTTCCGCGGCCGAGGAAGCCGCCCTGGCGCAGACGCTTGACCCGGTGGGCGACCCCGGCCTGAAATCCGCTCTGATGCGGCTTGGGCGCGCGGTGAAGCAGGGCTGAGGTTTCCTCTCCCGAGAAAAAACACTATGCCTCCCGCCACATCTGGAGGTTTTGCATGTTCGCACTTGGACGTCGTCAATTGCTTTTGGGCGCGAGCGCGCTTGGTCTTGTCGGTCTCAGCGCCTGCGGCGGCGGTGGCGGCGCGGACGTGATCGCTGACGACATGGTGCTCGGCAGCGCCGATGCGCCGGTCACCCTGATCGAGTTTGCCTCCACCACCTGCTCACATTGCGCCGCCTTCCACGAGGAATCCTGGGAGCAGCTCAAGACCAATTACATCGATACCGGCCGGGTCCGCTTCATCCTGCGCGAGTTTCCGACTGCGCCTGCCGCCGTCGCCGTCGCTGGCTTTCAACTCGCCCGCTGCGGCGGCGCGACGCCCGAGCAATATTACGCGCGCGTCGGCGAGCTCTTCCGTCAGCAACAGGCGATCTTCGCCACCGGCACCATGGACGGCATCCGCCGCAAGTTCATCGAGATCGGCGGCGCTGTCGGCCTGACGGAAGAACAAGTAACGCAGTGCATCAACGACCCGTCGGCGGTTGAGCGCATCCAGACCATCGCCGAAGGCAGCCAGCAATTTAACATCACTGGCACGCCGTCGTTCGTCATCAACGGCGTCAAGTACGAAGGCGCGCCGAACTACGCCGGCGTCTCCGCCGCGCTCGACGCCGCGTTGGCGAGCTAACACGCGAGGCGCGCGGCGAACGTGCATATCACCGAGCTGCGCCTTCACGGCTTCAAGAGCTTCGTCGATCCCGCCCGCGCGCCGATCGAACGCGGCCTGACCGGCGTCGTCGGCCCAAACGGTTGCGGCAAGTCGAACCTGTTAGAAGCGGTGCGTTGGGTGATGGGCGCGACCAGCGCCAAATCCATGCGCGCCGCTGACATGGACGACGTGATCTTCGCCGGTAGCGCCGGACGACCCGCGCGCGAGCACGGCGAAGTCACGCTCATCCTGCAAGACGCGCTTGGCCGCGCGCCTGCGCCGTTCAACAAAGAAGATGTGCTCGAAGTCTCGCGCCGCATTCGACGCGGCGTGGGCTCGACCTATCGCATCAACGGCAAAGAAGTGCGCGCCAAAGACGTGCAGCTTCTGTTTGCCGACGCCGCCACCGGCGCGAACTCACCGGCACTGGTCCGACAAGGTCAGATCAGCGAACTCATAGGCGCTAAACCGCAAAACCGGCGTCGCATTCTCGAAGACGCCGCAGGCATTGCAGGGCTCCACGCCCGCCGCCATGAAGCCGATCTGAAGCTGCGCGCCGCAGAGACCAATCTCACCCGGCTCGACGAAGTGCTGGCCGAGATCGAGTCACAAGCCGCGAGCCTCAAAAAGCAAGCACGCCAAGCCGAGCGCTATCGTGGCCTCGCGCAAACATTGCGCGAAACCGAAGCGCTTCTCTTGCTTCGCCGCTGGCTCGAAAGCCGCGAGCGTCACGCCGAAGCGCAAACCGCACTGCGCGAAGCCGAACGCGCGGTCGCGGCTGCCGCAGGCGAAGCCAGTGCAGCCGAGCGCGCTGCCGAGGAGAAGCGCGAAGCTCTAGCGCCGCTGCGCCAAGAAGAAGCCATCGCCGCCGCCGTTCTGCGCCGCCTCGAAGGCGTGCGCGTCGGACTTGAACGCGATCTCGCCGAAGCCGTCGCCGCCATCGAACGCTGCGATGCAGACGCCCAGCGCGCACGCGATGAGAGCGAGCGGCTTGAGGCCCTCAAAGCCGATTCCGCCGCGACACTGGCGCGTCTCTCAGAAGAAGCCGGCGCCCTCGGCTCCGCTGACGCCAAGCAAGCGGAAGCGACGCTGAAGGCCGCGCAAGCCACAGCTGACGCAGCAGCGAAAGCGCGCGCCGACGCTGAAGCGAAACTTGAAACCATCGCCGCCAACGCCGCCGCGCAACGCGCCCGAGCACAAGCGCTGACCGATAGCGTCAACGCCGCACGCGCACGTTTGGCGCGCGTCGAGGAGCGGAAACGCGCGCTCGATAATCAGATTAAAGCGCTACCGGCGGCCAACGACGCAGATGCCAAGCTCGCGGCCGCGACAGCCGACGCGGAAAAAGCACAGGCCGCAAACACGAAGCTCCAAGCTGAGCTCGTGCAAGCAGAGACAGCGCTGAAACAGGCCGACAGCGCCATCGATGCAGCCTGGACGCCTTACCGCGCCGCTGAGAGCACGTTCAGTGCACTCGATGCCGAAGTGAAAGCGCTCGCGAAACTGGCGCCGCCCCAAGACGGCAAGTTTCCCCCGGTGCTGAGCGCAATCGATGTCGAGCCAGGCTATGAACGCGCGCTGGCCGCCGCACTTGGTGACGATCTCGATGCCTCGACCCAAACCGATGCGCCAGCGCGCTGGGGTGGCGCCGAGGCGCCGGCTGCAAAGCTGCCGACAAACGCCCAAGCACTCAGCGCCTTTGTGAAAGCGCCGCCCGCTCTCGCTGCACGTCTGGCGCTGATCGGCGTCGTCGAGGCCAAAGATGGCGCAGCGCTGGCGAAGCAATTGTCGCCCGGCGCCCGGCTTGTCTCGAAGCAAGGCGACCTCTGGCGCTGGGACGGCTTCGTGCGCACCGCCGCTGCGCCGCAACCAGCGGCCGCGCGTCTTGAACACAAAAACCGCCTCGCCGCCGCGCGCGCTGAACTGAAAGCGGCTGACGAGAAGCAACAGAACGCCAAAGCCGCCTGGGAAGCGGCGAAAGCGGAGCGCCAAACGATTGATGCAAAAGCACGCGGGCTCCGCGCCGAAGCGCCAAAGGCCGCTCAAGCTGAAGCCGCCGCCGCGCGCATGGTGCAGCAACTCGAAGCCGAGCGCGCGCGTACAGCCGAGCGTCGTGCGGACTTGGAGCAGCAAGCGCAGGCTCTTGAAGCCGAGTTCAACGACGCGCGCGCATCGCTCAGCGCTGCAGGCGAAGTGGGTGACGCTTCAACAGCCGCCGCCAGCCCCGAAGACGTCGCCGCCGCGCGCGCGGCTGTTGAGTCAGCACGCGCCGCCGCCGCTGAGGCCGCCGCCGCCGCACAATCGCTGATCCGCGACAAAGCCCAGCACGACGCACGCCGCAAAGCGGTGGATGCCGAGACCATGCAATGGCGCGCGCGCATCGATAGCGCCACGGCGCGCCTTGAAACCCTCGCGCGCGAACTCGACTCCATCGAGCAAAGGCGCGACGCCGCTAAATCTGCACCAGAACAAGCCCGCGCGAAGCTCGACGCGCTGATGGAAGAAGCAGGCCACGCCGAACAGCGCCGCGCCGAAGCCAGCGACCGTGTCGCAGAAGGCGAAACCGCAGCGCGCGTCGCAGCCGAGCAAGCCCGCGCGTTTGAGCAAACCCACGCCACCGCGCGCGAACGCCGCGCCAGCGCCGACGCGCATGCAAGTGCCGCGCTGGTGCGCGTCGACGACATCGCCGCTCAAGCGCGCGAACAAACCGGTCACGGCCCCGAAGAACAAGCCGACGCCGCAGGCGCATTGCTCAACAGCGCGCTCGCGTCAGCGCCGATCAACGAAGTCGAGCGCCGGCTAGAGCGCTTGAAAGCCGAACGCGAAGCGGCGGGCCCGGTGAATCTGCGCGCCCAAGAGGAACTCGCCGAAGCCCAAGAGCGCATCGAGACGCTCACGCGCGAGAAAGACGACGTCGCTCAGGGCGTCGCTAAACTTCGTCGCGCCATCACCACGCTGAACAATGAAGGCCGCGCCCGGCTGATGCGCGCGTTTGAAGAAGTGGACGCGCATTTCGCCCAGCTCTTCGCCACGCTATTCGAAGGCGGCCAGGCGGCTCTCAAACTCACCGAGAGCGACGATCCGCTTGAAGCAGGCCTCGAAATCTTCGCCCAACCACCCGGCAAGCGGCTGACCAACCTCAATCTGCTCTCCGGCGGCGAGCAGGCGTTGACGGCGACAGCGCTCATCTTCGCAGTCTTCCTCGCCAATCCCGCGCCTTTGTGTGTGCTGGACGAAGTCGATGCGCCGCTGGACGACGCCAATGTCGACCGCTTCTGCCGCATGCTCGAAGAAATGAAGCGCCTGACCAGCACCCGCTTTCTGGTCATCACCCACAATCCGGTGACAATGTCGCGGATGGACCGGCTCTACGGCGTGACGATGCCGGAACAAGGCGTCAGCCAACTGGTCAGCGTCGATCTGGGCCGGGCACAGGCGCTGGCGGCGGAGTGATTCGGACGCGCCGCCTTTTGCAGGTTGGAGCGCGGGCCTCCGGCCCGCATTAGCTCAACATTCTCGTGCGTTAGCTCAGAAGCGGGCCGGAGGCCCGCGCTCCAACCCGGTAGCATTTCGCGCCATGTCAGCATTGCAAATGTCGCAGGCTGGTTTCCTTGACCCTGGAGTCTTCCCTGCTAGTTTCCGCGCGCGTGAAACGGGGGGCTTGCGAGAGTCGCCCGCTTTCGTGCATCGACCGTTCTATGGCTGACAGAAAACCGCCCGAGGACGCCCTTTCCAACCTGCGCCGTCGCGTTGATGCGGCGCGTGGAACTGGGGGGCCTCAGAACGACTCACCGCCGCAAAGCCCAGCATCGCTGGCGATGCGTTACGGTGGAGAGTTCGGCGCGGCGGTTATTGTCGGCGGGTTGCTGGGCTTCGGGGCCGATCAGCTGCTTCCCACATCTCCGTGGGGCGTGTTGCTCGGTGTCCTTCTCGGCTTCACGGCGGGCGTGGTGAATGTGGTGCGCGTGGCGCGCTCGTATAACCAGGCTCACCCGGTCGATCCCAATGCGCCGTCCATTCCGGACGACGAAGAGGACTGAGCGGCCCAGTGGCGAACGATCCGATTGAGCAGTTCCATATCGAGCCCATCCTGCCGATTGATATCGCAGGGCTCGACGCCAGCTTCACCAATGCCAGCTTGGCGATGGTGGGCGGCGTGGCCGTTGCTGCGCTCTTCTTCAATTGGGCGATGAAGCCGGCTGCTCTGATCCCGAGCCGTGCGCAAGTGGTGGCGGAGCAAACTTACGGCTTCGTCCACGGCATGGTGAAAGACACCACCGGCGATGAAGGCGTGAAGAAGTTCTTCCCCTTCGTGTTCACACTCTTCCTGTTCATTTTCATGTCGAACATGCTGGGCATGTTCCCCGGGTTCTTCGGCGTCCATCACATCTTCACGCCGACCAGTCAGATCGTCGTCACGGCGATGTTGGCGCTGTTGGTGTTCTTCACCGTCATCATTCTCGGTATCGCCAAGAACGGCCTCAAGTTCTTCAAGATTTTCGCGCCGTCCGGCGTGCCGCTGGTGATCATGCCGCTGATCGTGATCATCGAGGTGATCTCGTTCTTCTCGCGCCCACTCAGCCACTCAGTTCGTCTGTGGGCCAACATTCTTGCGGGCCACATCCTGCTCAAAGTGTTTGCGAGCTTCGTGCCGATGCTGATCGCAGCTGGCGGCGCGTTCACGCTTCTCTCTGTGCTGCCGCTGGCCATGACGGTCGCGCTTTACGGCCTCGAGTTTCTTGTAGCCTTCCTGCAGGCCTACGTGTTCGCACTGTTGACCTGCATTTATCTCAACGACGCGCTTCACCCCGGGCACTAAGGCCCGGCTGAACTCAAACCCAAAGGGGAGACTTTACTATGGACGCAACTGCTGCAGCTTACATCGGCGCTGGTTTGGCCAGCCTCGGCATGCTCGGCGCCGCCATCGGCGTCGGCATCATCTTCGGCAACTTCCTGTCGGGCGCCATGCGCAACCCGTCAGCAGCGCCGGGCCAGTTCGGCAATCTGATCTTCGGCTTCGCCGTGACGGAAGCTCTGGGCATCTTCTCGTTCCTGATCGCCATCCTGCTGCTCTTCGTCGTTCCGAAGTAAGCAACACCAATGGCTGATCCCGTCGTCGACACGCACGCCGCCGACGCCGCTCACGGCGCCGACGCTGCGCATGCCGCCGCTGCAGGCGGCGAGCACGCGGCGTCGTTTCCGCCGTTTGATCCGTCGCTGTTTCCGAGCCAGATCTTCTGGTTCGTGCTGACGTTCGGGGCGCTTTATCTGATCGTTTCGACGTTCATTCTGCCGAGCGTCTCAACGGTGCTCGCCAAGCGCGCCACCGTTCTGAAAAGCGATCTCGATGTCGCGGCTCAGAAGAGCGCGGAAGCAGACGCGGCGCGGACGGCGATGGAAAAGGCCACAGCGAAAGCGCGCGCGGAAGCTCGCGCAATGGTCGATGCGGCGCGCGCCGATGTGCAAGCCAAGCTCGCGGCTGAGCAAGCAGCAGCGGAAACGCGCCTAGCGGACCGGGTCAACGTCGCTGAAGCACGCGTCAACGAAGCGCGTGCGAAAGCCTTGGCCGACGTACCAAGCATCGCCAACGCTTTGGCGCGCGACATCGCCGCCAAACTCGTGCCGGCTAACGGTTGAGGACTGAGTAATGGAAGTCACCGCGACAGAAATTGCCTTTCTCGCCCTGGTGCTGTTCTTCGGGCTGCTGGTCTATCTCAAGGTCCCCGCCATGATCCTGGGCGGCCTCGATAAGCAGCGCCAAGCCATCGCAGACGAGTTGCACGATGCCCGCCGTATGCGCGAGGAAGCGGAAAAGCTGCTGGCCGAGTACGAAGCCAAGCGCGTCGCGGCTGAGACTGAAGCCAAGGCGATCGTCGACGCCGCCAAAGAGCAAGCCGCAGCCGTAGCGGAAGAGACCCGTCAGTCGATGATGGCCGCCATGGCGCGCCGTGAAAAGCAAGCCGAAGACCGCATCAAGTCGGCTGAAACAAAAGCCACCGACGAAGTCCGCGCCGCCGCCGCCGAAGCCGCGATCGCCGCTGCCGAAAAGCTCATCCGCGAGAGCATGAGCGACAAGGCCCAAGCCGCTCTAGTCGCCAGCGGCGCCAGCGATCTGAAGCGCAATTTTGCTTAAGATCGCATCAGCCTAAGACAGATCAAGCGGGTCGAGCTAAGCTCGGCCCGTTTTGCATTTGGGGGCAATCACATGAGCGTTTTGGCGCGCGGCCTCGTTGTTCTCGTGGCGTTGCTTCACATCGGCTTTCTCGTGCTCGAGATGTTTCTCTGGACTGGGCCGACCGGCCAGCGCGTTTTCGCCATGACGCCGGAGTTCGCCGAGCAAACTGCGGTGCTTGCGGCGAACCAAGGCTTTTACAACGGCATCCTCGCCGTCGGCCTGCTCTGGGGCGCGCTGCGCAACAATCGCGCCTTCATGATCTTCTTCTTGCTCAGCGTGATCGCCGCCGGCGTATTCGGTGGCATCACCGCAAAGATGAGCATCCTCTACATCCAAGCAGCGCCCGCACTGATTGCGCTACTCGCGGTTCTCGCGGCGCGGCCGAAGACGAGCGTCTGAAGCCTTGCGAATAGCTCGCAGCTTTGACAGCACTTCACGGCGCACCTATGTAGCGCCCGTTCTCGGGGAGTAGCCGGCCGCAACGTAGCGGCGCTCGCGTCAACACACTTGTTCCTTCGGGAGCATGGCGCGCGCGGCGGATCATCTGATCCGGATTGGCGAGACCGACGACGCTGCATCGAGCGCGGGCCGCTCGACGTGCGCGTTGTCGTGTCAGCTCAGGCCCCGGACGTTTTCAATGCTCGAAGCTTTTGGCGTTTCCACCGGTCTCGTCGCGCTCGCTGAGATCGGCGACAAAACGCAATTGCTCGCCATCGTGCTCGCTGCACGCTTCCGCAAACCCATGCCGATCATTCTCGGCATTCTGGTTGCAACCCTGCTCAATCACGCAGCCGCTGCAGCGCTAGGCTTCCTGATCGCAGATTGGCTGACCGGCGCCTGGTTTCAAATCGCGGTGGGCGCGGCCTTCATCATCATGGCCGCGTGGGCGCTAATCCCAGACAAGGAAGACGAGCGCGCGCAAAACACGAATGCAGGCGGCGTATTCCTCACCACGCTCGCGGCGTTTTTCTTGGTGGAGATCGGCGACAAAACACAGATCGCAACATCGCTGCTGGCGGCGCGTTTCGAGAATATCCTCGTCGTCACCGCAGGCACCACCCTCGGCATGATGCTCGCCAACGTTCCCGCCGTGTTACTCGGCGAGGCCGTCACGAGAATTGTCCCGCTAAACGCTGTGCGCATCGGCGCAGCAATCGTGTTCTCCGCAATAGGCGCTTGGGTAATCGCGGCAGCGCTGATCTAGCGCCACCGCGATCACAACCTTACGGGCCGCCGACGAAGTCGGCCTGGGTCAGCGCCAAGCCAGTCCCCAACGTCGCGAACTGCACAGCAGCGCCAGCGCCGTTGCCGTCTGCGTCGTAGAAGAGTTGACCGGTCGCTGGATTGTAGATGATGCGGTCATCGCCATCAGCTGCCGTAGCCCCGATAACGAAGGCATTGGCGCTCAGCGCGCCTAGCCCGATGCCGGTGAAGATGTCCACGTCTAGCGTGATCGTGTCATCCACGACCGAATAACCGACGATCACATCGACATTGCCGCCACCAAGCGCGCTTGAGAACACAAACGAGTCCGCGCCTGTGCCGCCTACCAGCGTATCGGCGCCCAAACCGCCATTGACCGTGTCGGCGCCGTTGCCGCCATCGACAGTGTCGGCATCGTCGCCGCCATCCAGATTGTCGTTGCCGTCGCCGCCATAGAGCGTGTCGATACCTGACTGACCCAAAAGCGTGTCGTCGTTCTGACGGCCATAGAGCGTGTCGTTGCCGTCATTGCCGTAAAGCGCATCGTTGTTGTTGCCGCCGTCGAGCAGATCGTTGCCGACATCGCCGAACAGCGTGTCGTCACCATCGCCGCCATAGGCGGTGTCGTTATCGGCGCCGCCATAGAGCGTGTCTTGACCGGCGCGGCCGTTCAAGATGTCGTCGCCAGCGCCGCCATAGAGCGCATCACCATCATTGCCGCCATCGAGCGCATCAATGCCATCCTCGCCAAAAAGCGCATCACCGCCATTGCCGCCGAAAATCGAGTCGCTGCCGCTGCCGCCATAGATGGCATCGAAGCCGGCGAGACCGGAGAGCGTATTGTTTCCGCTGTTGCCGATGATCTCGTTAGCGAGAGCGTTGCCCGCACCGGTTAGATTTGCGCTGCCGGTGAGGGTTAAGTTCTCAACGAATGCGGTCAGGGAATAGTTGATCGACGACGACACGTGGTCCGTTCCAGACGCACTGCTTTCGGCAATCACATCGCCAGCATCATCAACATTGTATTCGTCATCGCCAGCGCCGCCGTACATAGCGTCCGCGCCTGCCCCGCCGTCCAGAATGTCGCGGTCGGCGCGGCCATAGAGCACGTCATCGCCGTCGTCGCCGAAGAGCCTGTCGATGCCGTTTCCGCCGTCGAGTGCATCTTCGCCCGCGTCACCACGGACTTCGTCATCGCCGTCGCCGCCAAAGGCGGTGTCGTTGTCGTCTCCGCCCGAAATGTTGTCGTTCTCGGTGCGCCCGTAGAGTAGGTCAGCACCTGTTCCGCCAACCAACGAATCTGCACCAGCGCCGCCGTCAAGCGTATCATCTCCGGCCTCGCCGCCGATCAGCGTGTCATCACCGCCCGCGCCGTTGAGAATGTTGCTGAAATTATTGCCCGTGAGGACGTTATTTAAGCCGTTCCCAGTCGCGTAGAGCGCGCCGGAAAATCCATGAAAGAGGGTGATGTTCTCAACAAACGCTAGCGAGGCCAAACTGAATGATACAGAAGCCGATACGGTGTCTACACCATCGGCGAGGTCAGTTTCAGACACGCTATCGCCAGCGTCAGTGACGACATAGAAGTCATCACCTGCGCCGCCGATCATCAGATCGGCGCCAGCATCTCCATCGAGAATATCCGCGCCGTCCCCGCCGATCAGAGTGTCGTCACCATCGCGGCCGCTCAGTTCATCATCGCCTGCACCGCCGGAGAGTAGGTTTTCCTCTGCGTTGCCTTCGATAACGTTGTTCAAATCATTGCCGTGTCCCTCGATCGCATTCTCGCCGATCAGGTTGAGGTCTTCGACATTGTCGGAGAGCGTGTAGCTGACGACTGCGTTGACCACGTCAGCGCCTTCGCCATCCAACTCGACGATGAGATCACTCGCATCATCAACGAAGTAAGTGTCGTTTCCTGCGCCTCCAACCATCGTGTCGGCATCGGCGCCGCCATCCAACTGATCATTGTCGGCGCCGCCGTCGAGCGTGTCGGCGCCTTCGCCGCCGCTTAACGAATCCCCGCCTGCGCCGCCGGACAGAGCATTGGCTAAGGCGTTACCAATAATCGTGTCCGTTCCTGATGAGCCAATGACGTTCTCGATGCCGCTCAACGTGTCTGTAAATCCGAACGTGTCGGATGCGCTGCCCGCAGACAGATCGACAACGGCGCCAAACCCAGCCGGATCAAACGAATAACTGATCGTGTCGGCGCCAAGGCCGCCGCTCAACGTATCGTCACCGCTTCCGCCAATGAGCAGGTCGTCGCCGTCACCGCCATCAAGCGTATCGGCGCCATTCTGACCGGTCAGCTGATTGGCGCTCGCGTCTCCAGTCAGTGTGTCGGCATGATTGGACCCGGTGATGTTCTCGATGCTGCTGTAAGTATCGCCGGCAGCGTCTCCAGTGTTGGAGGCGGGTAAGAGCAAACTTGCGACAACGCCGCTTGTGGCGCCCGAGTAGCTTGCGGTGTCCACCCCATCGCCACCATTGAGCGCATCGGCGCCCGCGCCGCCGATGAGGCTGTTATTTGCTTCGTTGCCGGCGATCGTGTCATCGAAGGCAGACCCTGTGACGCCTTCTATGTTTGCCAGCGTATCGCCTTCGGCGTGGCCACCACTACCGACGCCCGCCAGCAAATCGATAATCACAGCAACGTTGGATGCGCTGTAAATCGCACGGTCGACACCGTCGCCACCATCGAGGATGTCCGCACCGGATCCGCCAGTGAGGGTGTCAGAGCCAATCCCGCCATCGATGACATCGTTGTCGCCGCCGCCGTCGAGATTGTCATTGCCGTCGCCGCCACTCAACTCGTCAGCGCCTGCATTGCCCTGCAGGTTGTCGTTGCCGACATTGCCGGACAAGACGTCATTGCCGTCCAGTCCCGCTGCCGTTTCGTTAGAGCTGTCGCCAACGAAAGTGTCGTCGCCAGCAGTCGCACCCGGTCCCGGAGTCCAAACACCCATAGTCACCCCCCAATTCGCAATGGGAACTTACGGTGCAACCTTAGAACTCACAATCACAATCTCCGGTCGACGGGCAAACACACGGCGCGCCCTTACGGGCCGCCGACACCTAGAATATCTGCGGACGTCAGCGCGAGACCCGTGCCAAGCGTTGCGAACTGAACAGCAGCGCCCGCGCCGTTGCCGTCGGCATCGTAGAAGAGTTGACCGGTCGCCGGATTGTAGATGATGCGATCATCGCCATCCACCGCCGAAGCTCCAATGACGAAGGCATTGGCGCTCAGCGCGCCTAGCCCGATGCCAGTGAAGATATCGACGTCGAGTTGGATCGTGTCATCCGGGACGGAGTAGCCGACAATCACATCGACATTGCCGCCGCCCAACGCGGTCGAGAACACGAACGAATCCGCGCCAGCGCCGCCCGTTAGCGTGTCGCCACCAGCGCCGCCGTCAAGTACGTCCGCGCCGTTGCCGCCATCGAGAGTGTCGCCATTGTCGCCGCCGCTAAGATTGTCGTTGCCGTCGCCGCCATAGAGGATGTCCGTGCCGGCCTGCCCCAACAGAGTGTCGTCGTTTTGACGGCCATAGAGCGTGTCGTTGCCGTCATTGCCGTATAGCGCATCGTTGTTGTTGCCGCCGTCCAGCAGATCGTTGCCGGCATCGCCGAACAGCGTGTCGTCACCATCGCCGCCATACACGCTGTCGTTATCGGCGCCGCCATAGGCGCTGTCGCTGCCGGCCCGGCCATAGATCGTATCGTTGCCGGCGCCGCCATTCATCTGGTCGGTATCATTTCCGCCGTCGAGCAAGTCGACGCCGTCACCGCCGAGCAGATTGTCGTTGCCGTTGCCGCCATAGATGGAGTCGTCACCCGCGTCGCCATCGATAAAATCGAGACCCGACATGCCATAGAGCGCATTGGCGCCGGCGTTGCCGATGATGGAGTTGGCGAGAATGTTGCCGACGCCCTGCAGATCAGCGGCGCCCGTGAGCGTCAGATTTTCGACATACGAGGTCAGCGAATAGTTGATGGAGCTGTACACCGTGTCGTTGCCCGACGCGCTGCTTTCAGCGACCACATCGCCTGCATTGTCGACTTCATAGCGATCGTCGCCAGCGCCGCCGTACATGTTGTCCGCGGCAACGCCTCCATTCAGCAAATCGTTGCCGGCGCGGCCGTAGAGTGTGTCGTTGTCTTCGTCGCCATAAACTTCGTCAGCTTCATTACCACCGTCGAGTGTGTCAGCGCCGACTCCGCCGTTGATGATGTCCTCTCCGTCACCACCAAAAACCGAGTCCGCGCCGGCGTCGCCGTTGAGCAGATCGACTCCCGCGCGTCCGTAGAGAGAGTCGATGCCATCACCGCCGAACAGCTCATCGCTGCCGTCGCCGCCATCGAGATTATCGTCGCCAAGATCGCCGTGCAATTCGTCATTGTCCTCGGCGCCGAGGAGTGTGTCCGCACCGCCCCCGCCAAAGAGTACGTCGAAACCGGCTTGGCCGTAGAGCGTGTTGGCGCTCCCATTGCCGGTGATGACGTTATTGCGGGCATTACCAGTGCCGATCGCGGCGCTCGCGGTCAGCGTCAGGTCTTCGAGATTGTCGCCCAGCGTGTGGTTGACCGATGATTGAACGAGATCGACGCCCTCGTTCTGCAGTTCAGCGACGGTGTCGCCTACGTTGTCGACCACGTAGGTGTCGTTTCCAATACCACCCGTCATGGCGTCGACGCCCGCGCCGCCATCGAGCGTGTCATCGCCAGCGCTGCCGTCGAGGGTGTCGTTGCCGCCCTGACCGCTCAGCGTGTCATTGCCGTCGAACCCGTTCAGGATGTTGGCAACGCCGGAGCCGGTGAGCTGATCGTCAAGGCGGGTGCCACCAACGTTCTCGATACTGTTGATTGCGCCGGAATTGCCGAAGCCGTCACTGACGATCTGGTTCGTTCCGAGATTGACAATCACGCCACTTGAGCCGGTGATCGTCTCGGCGCGCCCGTCGCTGTTCGTATCCGGCCGCAGCGAAGTCAGCGTGAACGACATGATCGTGTCGTTGCCGTCTCCGCCGTCGACGAGCGTTGGCGCCCGATCGATTTGGAATGAATCGTCACCGCCGAGCGCGTTAATGGTGTCGCCGAAATCGCCGAGCATTAGGTTGGCGCCGTTGTCGCCTTCGAACGTATCGGCGAACGCCGTACCGCCACCGAGGCCCTCGATACCGGTCATGGTTTCAACATTGCCAAAGCCGTCATTGCTGATGGTTTGGGTGAGCAAGCTCGCCACCGCGCCCTGCGTCGCGGTGAGATCGTAGAAGCTCACGCGGTCCAAGCCATCGCCGCCAATGTGGCTGTCGATGCCGGCGCCGCCGCGGAGGAAATCGGCGCCATTGCCGCCGTCAAGCGCATCGTCGCCCGCTTCGCCTCGCAGACTGTCCGAGCCGTCGCCACCGAAGAGCGTGTCATTGCCGCCGCCCGCCAACATCGTGTCCGATTGGCTGGAGCCGATGACGGTCTCGTTGCCGCTCGCGCCGATGACGTAGATTACATCCTTCGTCGCATCACCGACTTGCGTCAGCAGCGGATCCCATGTTGTGAACGTCCAGCCCGAAAGATCGAGCGTTGCGCCGGGATCGAGATAGATGTCGATCTCATCCGCCGCAGAAGTGCCGATCACGGAAAGCGTGCTTGAGATACCGGCAAAGGCCAGCGGGCCAATCTGCGTTCCACTCATCGAGACAAAATTGTAGAGCCCGTTATCGGCAAAGCGCAGGACTTCGATACTCACGACCGAGTGAGCCTCCAGCGTGACATCGCCGACGGCCACGATCTCGTCGGCACCATCACCGCCATCGAGATCGCCGCCGAAGTCCGTGTTGTAGTCACCTACGATCAGAACGTCATTGCCCGCGCCGCCGTACAGCTGGTCGAAGCCGCCGCCGCCGTTGAGCGTGTCGTCGTCGCCATTGCCGAAAAGCGTATCGTTACCGTCACCGCCGTTTAGCGCGTCATTGCCATCGTTGCCCTCAGCATAATCGTCGCCGAGGCCTCCGTCGAAGGTCTCCCCGGTCGAGCCGCCGAAGAACGTGTCGTTAGCCACGCCGCCCATATAGTTCTCGAAGCCGCTGAACGTATCCGTGCCGATCGCAGCGCCCGTCGCTGTGCCGGTCGCCGCATTGATGTTCACATCGTGCTGACCAACGGAGTATGAGAGCGTGTCGGTCCCCAAGCCTCCGGTGAACGTGTCGTTGCCGTCCGTGACCTGCACCTGCATGCCGAGGTCTGGGTTGAACGCGATGGCGGTCATGTTGAAGACCGCGCCTTGGATCAGGTCGTCGCCGTCGCCGCCGTCGATCGTATCAGCGCCAAAGGAGCCATCAAACCAATCAGCACCCGCGCTGCCCACGATGGTGTCATCTGCGTTGGCGCCAAAATAATACACGCCGTCAATGCCGCTCAGCGTGTCCGTCGTGCCGAAGCTATCGACATAACCGAACGTGGCGCCGGAGACGTTGAACGCAGAAAAGTTGGCATTGCGAACCACGAACGTGTGCAAAGTGTAGTCGATCGCCACGTAGCGATCGATGCCAGAGCCGCCGATCAGCGTATCCGTGCCATCGCCACCCCACAGAAGGTCGTTTCCGCCGGCGCCATTCAACACGTCGTCGCCGCCCATGCCCCACAGGCCGTCATTGCCATCGCCGAGCGTGATGCTGTCGGCAAACTCACTGCCGTCGATCTCGAAATTCTCAACGCCCGTTGTGGTGATGACCATGGCATTATCGGCGGTGCGGACATCGAGATTGCCGCCCGTAACCGTCGCCGTCACCGCCGTCGTTGCGAGGCTGAACTCGGTATAGGTCGTGTCGTTGCCGGCGCCGCCATCAACGACATCCGTGCCGCCCGAGAAGAGCCCAGTGTAAAAATCGAACGAATAGACGGTGACGCGATCGTCTCCGAAACCGGCATTGAGGGTCGAGTTGCCGTTGTAGTCGAAGATGTTGTCGTTGCCCGCAGCGCCGTTAATGATGTCGTTGCCGCCATAGGTGGTGAGCTGGTCGCGGCCATCATCGCCCGTCAGCACATCGTTGAACGTTGTCCCGCTGATCAGAATGCGTTCAATGCTGATCAACGTATCGGTGCCACCGCGTCCGTCCGAGAAGCTGCCGCCATTGGTGTAGCCGGTTGCGTCGAACGTGACGCCCGCAACAGCGCCAATGTCGTCGAAGCGGAAGGATGCAATGTCCTCGCCTGCGCCACCGTTCAGAATATCGTTGCCGAGATCGCCGCGAAGATTATCGATGCCGACGCCGCCAGTGAGTTGATCGTCGCCGGCCTGACCGCGCAGCAAATCATTGCCGTTGCCGCCATTGATGATGTCAGCGCCATCGACAACACCCGGCGTGGTGTTCGAGGCCTGACTGGTGCCGCCGTAGAGATTGTCGTCGCCGTCGCCGCCATCGAGATTGTCGAGGCCGCCGCCACCGGTCAGCGTGTCGTTGCCGCCATTGCCGATCAGCGTGTCGTCGCCAAGACCGCTATTTGCAGTTTCGTTCGTGCCGTCACCCGTGAAGGTGTCATTGCCCGTCGTCGCGCCAGGACCAGGTGACCACACGCCCATGTTTCATTCTCCGCCAGTCTGAGATGGCGGGCAGTGAGCACGGATGGTCGAAGCGCCGCAAGCGAAACCGAAGCAAGCCTTACGCTTTTCTGGCGTACAAATTTTTTAGTGTGAATGGCGGGAACTTGAGACGATGACTACTCCGCCGCGTGCTTTGCGCTCGCTTCGTTCGCTCCGCGCTTCCAGCGCAGCTTCGGCTGCCGCGCAGCACGCGTGTCATCCAAGCGTCGCATAGGCGTAAGCCTCGGCGCTTGTTTGAAAAAATCAACGTCGCCCGCGTTCACGCGCTCGGCGAGAGCGATCATTACATCAGCGAAGCGATCGAGTTCACGCTTAGGCTCGGTTTCAGTGGGCTCGATAAGCATTGCGCCATGCACGACCAACGGGAAGTACGTTGTGAACGGATGGTAACCCTCGTCCAACAGCGCCTTCGCCATGTCGATGGTCTCGACGCCTTTCGGCTTGATGCTTGAATCATCGAGCAACACTTCGTGCATGCATGGCCGATCGCCGAACGGCGCGTTGAAGTGCGGCTTCAGGCGCGCGAGCAAGTAGTTTGCATTGAGCACCGCGTCTTCCGCGACTTGGCGCAGGCCATCGCTGCCGTGGCTCATCATGTACGTCAGCGCACGCGTGAACATGCCCATCTGGCCGTGGAAGGCGCACATGCGGCCGAAGGCTTGCGTGCCTTCGCTGTGTTCGCGGAGTTCACGCACATCGCCACGCATGACGATATGCGGAACCGGCGCAAACGGTGCGAGCGCTGCGCTCAACACAGTTGGCCCTGCGCCCGGACCACCGCCGCCGTGTGGCGTGGAGAACGTCTTGTGCAGATTGATGTGCATCGCATCGATGCCAAGATCGCCGGGGCGCACCTTGCCGACGATGGCGTTGTAATTGGCGCCATCGCAATAAAAGTACGCGCCCGCTTCGTGGATCGCGTCAGCGATGTTTTTGATCTCTGGCTCGAACAGGCCGCAGGTGTTGGGATTGGTGATCATGATCGCCGCGACATCGGGCCCGAGCTTTGCCTTCACATCATCGAGATGCACGCGCCCATCATTACGCGCCGGGATTTCATCAACCGTGAAACCAGCAGCGGCGGCCGTCGCTGGATTTGTGCCGTGCGCACTCTCCGGCACAAGCACGCGCTTGCGCGTCGCCGCTTCACCACGCGCCGCGAGCGCTGCTTTGATCGCCAGCATCCCGCACATCTCACCGTGCGCGCCGGCTTTCGGCGAAAGCGCAACAGCGGGCATGCCTGTGAGCGTGCAGAGCCAATGCGCAAGCTCATCCATCAGTTCGAGCGCGCCTTGGATGGTCGACGCAGGCTGCAGCGGATGGATATCCGCAAAGCCTTCGAAACGCGCCGCGCGTTCGTTCAAACGCGGATTGTGCTTCATCGTGCACGAGCCGAGCGGAAAGAGACCGAGATCGATGGCGTAATTCTTTTGGCTCAAGCGCACGAAGTGGCGCATCGTCTCGGGCTCGGAGAGCCCCGGAAGATCCAGCGGCGCCTTACGCGTAAGCCCGCCAAGTTTGTGACCCAGGCCTTTCGGCGCAGGCAGATCGACGCCGGTGCCGGTGGCGTGACCGGTTTCGAAGATCAGCGGCTCAGCTTGCAGAAGGCCGCGATTGCCGGAGGTGGTTTCGGTGATCATGCGATGACCTTCTTCAGCGCATCGGCGTAAGCGGCGATGTCGGCTTCGGTGTTCATTTCTGTGGCGCAGGTGATGATGACATCATCCATGCCGGCCTTCGGATCGAGGCGGCTCATGGCGACGCCACCGATGACGCCGTTTGCGGTCAGCGCATCAACAATTTTCTGCGCATTGCCCGGCACGCGGATGGCGACCTCGTTGAAGAAGCGCTTCGTCAGCACCTCAACGCCCTTCACTTTACCGAGTGCGTCAGCAAGCTCGATCGCCTTCTCGTGATTAAGCGTGGCGAGGCGGCGCAAGCCCTCTTCGCCGAGCAGCGTCATGTGGATCGTCCACGCCAGCTGGCAGAGACCGGAATTGGTGCAGATGTTCGACGTCGCCTTCTCGCGGCGAATGTGCTGTTCGCGCGTCGAGAGCGTCAGCACGAAACCGCGATTGCCGTCGGCATCCAGCGTCTCGCCCGCAACACGGCCCGGCATTTGGCGGATGTACTTTTCCTTCACGGCGAAGAGACCGACATACGGCCCGCCGAAATTCAGCGCGTTCCCGATCGATTGGCCTTCGCCGCAAACGATGTCCGCGCCATACGATCCGCCCGGCTCGATCAGGCCGAAGGAGACGCACTCGGTGAACGTCGCCACCATCAGCGCGCCGGCGCCGCGCGCGGCTTCACCGATCTTGGTGAGGTCTGTCACCGTGCCGAACACGTTCGGCGACTGCACGATCACGGCCGCAACATCAGCGGAAAGCTCTTTCGTCACCGCCGCTTCGTCGTCTACGGCGGCAGGCAGCGCTACCACTTCAAGGCCGAGCGCCTCGCAGGCGGTGCGCGCGGTGTCGATGTAGTGCGGGTGGACGCCGCCGGAGAAGATGATCTTCTTGCGCTTGGTCACACGCGCCGCCATCATCGCGGCTTCTGCGCAGCCGGTGGAGCCGTCGTACATCGAGGCATTCGACACTTCCATGTCGAGCAATTGCGCGACCTGGGATTGGAATTCATAGAGCGCTTGCAGCGTGCCTTGCGCGATTTCAGGCTGATACGGCGTGTAAGCCGTCAGAAACTCGCTGCGTTGGATCAGATGATCGACGCTCGCCGGAACGTGATGCCGATACGCGCCCGCGCCAAGGAAGAACGCCGTGCGGCCAGCAGGCGTGTTCTTCTCCGCCAGCCGTTGCATGTGCCGATGCACCTCGATCTCGCCCTGCGCCTTCGGCAGCGGCACGAGGTCCTTCAGCAGTGCGGACTTCGGCACATCGACGAAGAGATCATCGATGTGCTTGACGCCAATGACGCCGAGCATTTGCTGGCGATCCACGTCGGTGAGTGGGAGGTATCTCATTCAGCTTGCTCGCGTTGAATATTATTGATCTGCGAAATCTTGATGCCGCCGCCGGGATAGCGAACCAAGCGCACCCAGTGCTCTTCGCGCCCGTTAAGGGCCCACATCCAACTGCGGATCGGAGGCTCGGTCGGCTCATCCTTCGCGTGCGGGTCAGACGCCATTTCCTCGCTCAGCAACTCGAACCAAGGGCGCTCGTCAGATGATTCGAGAAACCAGAGCTCTCGGAAGTAGGATGGTTGCGGCCCTGTCGGGCCAGGAAAATCAAATTCGCCAAACGCCATCGCCGATAGGCTTCCCTCATTGAGCATTGCGACGGCAGCGAGCCTTGGAACGAGCGCGCCCTTGGGCCCCATGGTGTCTATGAGACTAGGATCGAAGGACACCTCGACACCCAACGCGCGAACCATCGCGCACTGATGGTCGAAGCTAACCCATCGCGCACGCAGCCAACCGCGCACCGCGTCCTCTGCAAGAGTATCGCGCGCGGCGGCGGCCATGAGCATCAAAGCCCCTTCACGAAATCGGCGTACGCGGCTTCATCCATCAGCGCGTCGAGTTCGCTCGCATCGGCGACCTTCAGCTTCACGAACCAGCCGCCTGCTTGCGGCGCGTCGTTGATGATCTGCCAGTTCTCACCAGCGATCTCGCCATTGGCTTCAACGATCTCGCCCGAGATCGGCGCGTAAACGTCAGACGCAGTCTTCGCACTTTCGACGACAGCCATGTCGTCGCCTTGGGCAAAGCTTTTGCCGACGGCGGGAAGCTCCGCGTACACGACATCGCCCAGTTGTTCAGCCGCGTAGCTGCTGATGCCGACGGTGGCGACATCGCCGTTCAGTTCAACCCACTCGTGGTCTTTGGTGTAACGCTTGCTCATCCTAGCTTCCCTTCTTCGGGCGGTGATATTTGTGCGGCACGAATGGCAGCGGCACGATGGTGGCGGCGCGCGGTACGCCGCGAACCATCAGATCAACGACGTGACCAGGCTCGGCGTGCGCAGTTTCGACATAACCCATCGAGATCGGGCCATTCAGCACCGGCGAAAATCCGCCGCTGGTGACGACGCCAATCGTCTTGCCGTCTTTCATGATCTCAACGCCTTCGCGCGCCGGTGCGCGATCGTTTGGGCGAATGCCAACACGCTTGCGCTCAGCGCCAAGTTCGTATTCGCGCTTGATCCGCTTGGCGCCGGGAAAGTCGCCCGCTTCGCGGCGGCGCTTCTGGATCGTCCAAGCAAGATCGGCTTCGATCGGCGAGGTGGTCGGATTGAGATCGTGGCCGTAGAGGCAAAGCCCCGCTTCAAGCCGCAAACTATCGCGCGCACCGAGACCAACCGGCTTCACTTCAGCATGCGACAGCAGCGCTTCGGCCAGATCCTTCGCGTGCTCCGCGCGCACGAGAATCTCATAGCCATCCTCGCCGGTGTAACCTGAGCGCGTGATCGTCAGACGGCCGAACGCGTCGTAGCGCTTCACGCTCATGAAGCTCATGTCCGCGAGCGCCGGATCGATCACAGCCGCCGCAACAACATGCGCGCTCGGCCCCTGCAGCGCGAGCAAACAGCGATCGTCGGCGCGCACGAGATTGGCCTCGCCCTTCGTCGCCGCTTCGATCAGCGCCCAGTCCTGATGCTTACAGCCTGCATTGACGACGATGTAGAGATCGCCCGCAGCGCCCGCCTCAGCCGGGCGCGCGATCATCAAATCGTCGAGTACACCGCCGTCTTCATTGGTGATCATCGTGTAGCGGACTTGGCCGGGCTTCAGGCCCTGAATGTCCGCGGGCACGAGACGCTCGATCAGCGAGGCGACCTTCTTGTGCGCCTCTTCGCCCTCAAGCCCATGGCCCTTCGGCAGAGCAAAGAAGCTCGGCCCCATGTGGCTGACATCAAACAAGCCAGCCTGAGACCGCGTCCAATTATGCTCCGGGATCAGGCCCTCGAACTGCAGCGGCATGTCATAGCCAGCGAAGTCGCCGAACTTCGAGGTGCGCGCGCGCCAGAGCGCGTCGAGCGGCAGCTTCTTTGGTTCGGTGTCGGCCATAATGATCCCAGGTACGCGTGGCGCATGCCTTCCGGCACACTGCCCCCGCTGTCCCTGGCGCCTGAGAGATTTACTCCTTCGGCGGCGCGCACACGCGTGCGCACTCTATCCAGCGTGTTCATCCCCCCGCGGTCCGGTTCCCTGAGAGTTTCCGGGGCGGTTGCTCCTTCGGGGGCGGCTTTGTTGGGCCGCTCTCTCCCACGGGGTTCGTTTGTCTGGCCGGGGCGTGGCGACTCGGCGTCGGCGCGGCCCGTTGAGCCGGAAACTGGTCGCGCGGATTAAGAGAGTCAATCGCCCCAGGAGAGGATCGTTTCGCCACGGAGTAGCGCTTCCGCCTCCGGCGTGTGTTTGGCCCCTGACGCGTCGTGCAAATCGATGCCCCGATAGAGCAGGAGCGGCGCCCGCGACCCTTTGCGCGCGCGCACGATCACCCGCTTCGCTGCAAGCTCAGCGCGCGGACGAACCGGAACGATTTCAACGCCGCCCAGCCGTCCGTCCAAAGCTGCGAGGATTTCCCCCAGCTTGTGCGCGCGCTGGATCAAGGTCAGCGCAGCGCCACCCTTTAGGCGATCAGCCAACGCTTTGATCCAAGCCTCAATCGATTGATCGGCGATATAGGCATGACGCCGCGACTCCAGCGGCGCGCGACCTTCGCCTTCTTGATCGAACGGCGGATTGAAAAACACGCCGTCGAACGTCTCTCGATTCGCGTCATGTCCAAGCACATCGCCTGTCTGGATTTCCGCTCTTGTGGACATCCCGTTAGCGGCGACATTTTCGCTCGCGAGTGCTGCCATGTTCGCATCGCGTTCGAGTCCGACGAACGTCGTGTTCTCACTGCGTGCTGCGACGGCCAATAAAGCGGCGCCAACACCGCAGCCAATTTCGAGCAAGCGCGCACCCGTTTTTGCCTCTACTGCACTTGCGAGCAGCAACGTATCAGCGTTGACGCGATAGCCGCGCGCGGGCTGGCGAATGCGCAAGCGCCCGCTCAGGAAAAAGTCTTCTGTGACATGTGTCTCGGACATTGTGCCGATGCGACCCTTCCGCGCGATGCCGGGAACCCAGCTTGACCGCCGCGCCCCCTGACACCATCGTTTCGTCAACAACAAGAGGCAAGCGGAGGCCCAATTGGGACCGGCGGTCGGACCAGCCAAGCAAGCCGTCGGCGAACCGCACGCGGTCGACCGGCTCGCGGCGCTATTGGCCGAAGACCTCGCCGCCGTCGATGTGATCATCCACGATTACATGACGAGCCCCGTTGGCGTTATCCCCAACCTCGCCGCGCATTTGATCGACGCCGGCGGCAAGCGTATCCGCCCACTCATTACATTAGCCGCAGCGCGCTTGGTCGGCGGTGGCGGCGATGGCCCGCGCAAGCTCGCAGCAGCCGTCGAGTTCATCCATAGCGCCACGCTGCTGCACGATGACGTCGTCGACGTCTCTTCGATGCGGCGCGGCAAGAAGGCTGCCAATGTGGTCTGGGGCAATTCCGCCAGCGTGTTGGTTGGCGACTTCCTGTTTGCGCGCTCGTTTAATCTGATGGTCGAGACCGGCGATATTCAAGTGCTCGATATTTTGGCGCGCGCCGCCAGCGTCATCGCCGAGGGCGAAGTGATGCAGCTCGCCGCCGCCAACGACGCCGACACCACGCGCGAACGCTATATGCAAATCGTCAGCGCCAAGACGGCGGCACTCTTCGCCGCTGCCGGTAAAGCTGGCGCAGTCGCTGCTGGCAGAGCAGGACCAGAGGCTGTAGCTCTTGAAATCTATGGCCGCGAACTCGGCCTCGCCTTTCAACTCGTCGACGACGCACTCGACTATGGCGGCCTCGCCTCCGCCATGGGCAAAAACGCCGGCGACGATTTCCGCGAAGGCAAAGTCACGCTGCCCGTCATCTTCGCCCGCGAAGCTGGCGACGAAGCCGAGCGCGCCTTCTGGCGCCGCGCGATGAGCGGCGAACGCACCGACGACGACTTCCACCGCGCCGTAGCCCTCCTCAAGCGCCACAACGCAATCGCCAAAACCCTAGACGCCGCCCGCGCCCACGCCAGCGCCGCCAACGCCGCCCTCGAAGGGCTGCCATCAAACGCCTACCGCGAAGCGCTGGCGGACTTGCCGGACTTTGTGGTGGAGCGGGCTTACTAGGACTGCGAGATGTTGCCAAAACCTCTGATTGGCATAATATGCCATAAGGAGTTCATGCCTATGGCCACCCGCAACGTCGTTCTGACCGATCGCCAAGAACAGCTTATCGACGCGCTGGTTCACGGGGGGCGCTATCAAAACGCCAGCGAAGTGCTGCGCGAAGGTCTGCGGCTCCTTGAACAACGCGAAGCTGAGGACGCCGCGAAGCTCGTGGCGTTGAGGGAGGCTGCCCGACTCGGCATGGCGAGTAACGACGCCGGCAGATCGCGCTCGTTCGACAGCGTCGACGCGCTAGAGCAGCATCTGAAGGCATCGACCGCCAAGGCCATCTCGCGAGTCAAGCGTAAGCGATAGCTGTAGATGGCAGTCCGTTCGTTCACTCTGAGCGAAAACGCCCAACGCGACCTCGACTCGATCCTTGAATGGACAGCCGAGCATTTCGGCGAGCGCCAGGCCGAGAGATATGAAGGCGCCCTCACGGAGACATTCAAAATACTTGCGAATGATCCAGAACGCGGCCTTGAACGCAGCGACCTCGGCAAGGGTCTTAGAAGCATTCACATGCGTCGTCCCGGGCGGCACTTTGTGCTCTATCGAGAGAACAACGACGTACTCTTAATTGACCGCATCCTGCACGACAGCATGGAGTTATCGCGCCACTTTCCAAGCAATGATTGACTCTCAAACCCCGCCCACATTCGCCCTGCTCGCAAAGCGCCTCACGATCGCCGCGAGCACCACAGCCAGAAACGACAAAGAGCCCAGCGCCACCCAAGCCAACACGCCGGGTCGGTCGGCGACCAGAAAAGCAATCCCGCCGCATGCGGCCATTGATGTCCAATAGAGCAGCGCGACTTCGGCGTGGCTCATGCCGCCGCGCATCATGATTTGGTAGGCGTGCTCGGAATGGCCATCGAGCAGAGAGTGACGCTTGTAAGCGCGCCACGCGAGCGTCAGCAGCGCATCTGACAGCAGCGGAAAAAACACGATCGCGGGCACAACCGGTGAGAGGCCCGTGCGCTGTATGACGATGAGTGCAACCAGCGCCGCAAGCGCGCCCGTAAACAACGCGCCGGAATCGCCCGCGAACAAAAGCCCACGCGGGAAGTTCCAAACCAAAAAGCCAAGAATTGCGCCGACAGAACACGCCGTCAGCGCCACCGCCGAATAGCGCTCAGCGACAAAAGCAATCGCCGCTAACGACAACAAGCCGATCGCAACAGACCCCATAGCAAGGCCATTGGCGCCGTCCATGAAGTTCACGGTGTTGACCATCACGAACACCCAAAGCGCCGTGCCGATCAATGCCGCCCAGGCGGGCGCGTACCAAACCCCGTCTCCGATCGGAAACGCGCTGACCGGCCCCACGATCAAAGCCGCCGCTACCGCGAGCAATGCGAAGATCGCGAACTTTAGCTTGGCGCTCATCGGTCGCGCGTCGTCCCAAAAGCCGACGCACAGAAACACAATCGAAAATGACGACGCGATCGTCATCAGCAACACGCCGCGCGGCGTAATCTCGGTGCTGAACATGTCGGAGAGAAACGCAAGGCTGAGCATGCCAACAGCAAAGCCAAGCGCGATGCCAAGGCCGCCGCTTGTCGGCGTCGGCCGCGTGTGCGCGTGACGCGGAGCGTTCTGGCTATCGATCGGCCCGGCCGCAATGATGGCGCGGCAGGCCGCAGCGCTAATCAGCGCGGCGACCAAAGCGCTGCCAAAGAGTTCAATGAGCACGCAGCAATCCTTAAGCGGCCGCGTTAGAGCCGCGCCCCAAACCGGTCAAGCGCCCCACAATAGTGTATCGGCGACCCACCAATCAGGTCGCTTCTCCTGCAAAGCGTCCGCCAGCGCCGCCGCCTCGTCGCCATTCGCAATCAACGCGAACACCGTGGCGCCGCTGCCGGAGAGCGCAACATAGAGCGCGCGCGCATCCGCGTTCAGCGCAGCTGACACTTCGGCAATGTCGGGCATCAACGCTTCAGCAGGCGCAGTCAGATCGTTTCCAATTGCGCGAATGTCGGCGAGCGCGCTCATGCGGTCCTCCCAATAGGGCGCAGGCTTTTCAGCAAACGCGGACCCGAGCTTCATCGCATCGAACCGGCGATAAACGTCCGGCGTCGGCAGAGGCTTCAGCGGATTTATGAGCACAGCAGCAAAGCTGGGCAGCCGCAGCGCCTCGAACGTCTCGCCCGCGCCCGTCATGTAAGCGGGCTTTGCAGCTAAGCACACCGGCACGTCGGCGCCCAACGCGCGCGCGATCGGCGCGAGGCGTTCAAGCGGCCAGTCTAGACCCCACAGCGCATTCAGCGCACGTAACGCCGCCGCTGCGTCTGACGAGCCGCCGCCGATGCCGGAAGCAATCGGCAGATTCTTCTCCAATGTCAGCGCAGCGCCATGTTTGACGCCCGCCGCTTGCGCGAGAGCACGCGCCGCGCGCAGAACGAGATTGTCAGCGTCCGCGCTCAGCGCCTCAGCGAACTCGCCTTGGATTGAAAGCGTCAACCCGTCACCAGGCGCCGCCTCCACGACATCACCAACATCGGCGAACGCGACCACGCTTTGCAGCGGATGATAGCCATCGGCGCGCGGCGGGCCGACTTCGAGCGTTAGATTGATCTTCGCCGGCGCGAAGATGCGCACACTCATCGGGTCACCGTGCGCGTTGGCGCAAGCTCCGACAAACCGTTAGCGATCTTGGCTTGAAGCGCAGCAGCATCACTTGGCTCAAAGCTCAAAGCGCGCTGCCACTGAAACCGCGCTTCGATGCGTCGGCCGAGCCGCCAATACACGTCGCCAAGATGCTCGTTCAAAATCGCGTCGGCTGGCTCCAACTCGACCGCGCGCTCGAGATAAAGCAACGCTTGCGCGTAATCGCCCTGGCGGTAGTAAGCCCAACCGAGACTATCGATGATCGCGCCTGATGCTGGCCGAAGCTCGACGGCGCGGCGCAGCATCGGCAACGCTTCATCCAGATTCTCACCGCGATCGACCCAGGTGTAGGCGAGATAATTCATCACGTCCGGCTGCTCCGGCGAGAGCGTCAGCGCTTGGCGAAAATCAGCCTCCGCCCCCGGCCAGCGATCCAAACGCTCACGCGCGGCGCCCCGTGCAAAATAGAAGCGCCACTCATTCGGCTGGTCGGCGATCAGCCGCGAATAAAGCGGCTCAGCGATTTCGTAACGACCAAGGCTACGATTCATGTTCGCGAGCGTGCGAAGCGCACGCGCATCGCCGCCATCGACCGCAGCCTGCACCAAAGCGAGCGCCGCGTCCTGTTGACCAGCTTCAAACAGCGCCCACGCCTGCTGCACCCGCGCCGTCGCCGCGTACGGCGAATGCGCAGACACTTCTGCGAGCGCACGATTAGCTGTCTCGACCCGCCCCTGGTCGGCCTGCGTTTGCGCAAACAACAACCGCGCCGCGTCGAGTTCAGGATCGAGCATCAGTGAAAGCGTCAGCGCTTCGAGCGCGCTGATCGTGTCGTTCTCTTGCAGAAACAGCGCCGACAGCCCGTACAAGCCCATTGCCGCGCCGCGCGCTGGCGTCAGCGGCGTCACCGCAACCGCTTCGCCGCGCTGACTACGCGTCGCCGCCGCCATAAGCGCGGGGTTCGTGCGGTTCGTATCCAGTGCGAGCAACGCTTGCGCCTCGGCCACCGCACCCGTGCGCGCGAGTAAGTCCGCGTGGCGCTCGATCGACGGCGGCAAAAAGGTGCCGCCGCTTGCAGCTTCGCTATATGCCGCCAACGCATCGTCATTGCGGCCCACATAATCGAGCGCCATCGCTTGCTGGTAAGAGAAAAGCGCCCCATAGGTTCGGATCGCCGTCAGCGGCCGCAACTCCGCCACCGCGTCATCGACCTCGCCTTGCGCAGCCCCAGTCCAAACCCGCATCAAGCGCGCCATCAAGCTTTGCGTACCGCGCCCCGAAACCGTATCAAGTGCAGTCTCGCTTTGCAGCACGCGGCCGTCGCGCAACGCATCGACTGCGCGGATCAATTGCACCGAGGCCGGCGCATTCTCGCGTGGCGCCATGCGTGCGGCCCGGCGCGCGCTTGCGACATCGCCGCCAGCAAGTGACGCACTCGCCGCGCCGTCGAGCAACGCCGCATTGCCGGGATCGCGCGATAGCGCTGAGAAATAGCGCGCCGCGGCGGCGTCATGATCCTGGCGGAGATTGGCCAAGCGGCCGATCAAATGATCCGCGTACGTACGCGACGTCGACGGCGCGTATGTCGGGGCGACACTTGCGCAGCTGGCGAGACAAAGCCCGCCAGCCAACACAAACCATCGCCCCGCCAAAATCACAGATCGTCCTGCTGCGCGCGGTTCTCAGGCAGATCGACTTGCGGCAGATCGCGACGGCGCGGCGCGGGTTCGGTCAAACCACGCGAGAGCTTGCGCTCCAAAGAAGCGCGACGGATCGCGTCCGGCTCAGCGTCGAGCGCCGCGCGCCATTGGACACGCGCGTCGTCACGGCGGTTCAGACGCCAATAGACGTCGCCCAAGTGATCGAGGATCTCCGCGTTCGGATCGCCGACATTGAGCGCGTTGGAGCGCTCGATCAGCGCACGCGCTTCATCGAAATAGCCATAGAGATAATAAGCCCAGCCCAAACTATCGACGACCGAATAATCCTGCTGGCCAAAATTGAAACCGCGCCACAACAGGCGATAGCCCTCTTCCAAACCCTCAGGACGCTGGATCAGCGCATAGCCAAGCGCATTCAAGCGCAACACCGAATCCGGTTGCTCCGAGAACAAACCGCGCGCGACCTGAATGCCCTCGCGCCATTCGCCTGCGCTGCCGTCCATCATGATCGAGACGTAGAGCAAACGCGTATCGACGCTCTGATCAATCTCGTACGCCGCACGCACGTCGCTCACGGCTGCATTGATATTGCCAGAGTAACGGTGCGTATAAGCGCGATAGCCCAAGATATCGGCGCGATCTTCAGTGTCCGTGACCATCGCCAATGCGCGATCGTAGGCACGGATTGCGTCGGCCGGGCGATTAGCTTGGCGATAGATATCTGCTGACGCAGCAATCAATGACCACCGCTCACCAGCCCGTGACGCCGCGCGTTCGGCCGCAGCGATGGCGCCAGCGTCATCGTCGCGGCGGATCAAAATGCCCGCGCGCAAGATGTCAGAATCCGGTGCAAACACATTATCAGCAGGCATCAGCGCCAAGATGCGCTCGGCGCCGTTGTTGCCATTGGCGTTGACCAATTGCTGCGCCGCGTAGAGCCGCCAGTCATTCGCGTCCGGCGAGAGCAGCAAACCGATTTGCAGCAACGCCGTGCCAGAAACTGACGACAAACCAGCCTGCGGATCCTGACCACCGAGCACTTGCGCCAGCATTTCAGCTTGCGTCACGAACTCAGACAAAAAGATCATCCAACGCCCGGTCGCACTGCGTGCATCGAGGGCTGGCTCGAACGGTTGTTGGCCCGCATCCAGGCGACGCAGATTTTCGTGCACGTCCTCGGAGCGCGGCGCGAACTCGGACACCACGTTGTAATAGCGGCGCGCCTCTTCGGTGCGGCCGAGGCGGTGATAGGTGAGCGCTGCGCGATACACCGCATGCGTCGTGCGCGCGGCATTCAGCGAGCGCTCGAACTCTTCAAGATTGCGCGGCTCCGCATCCGGCGGCGGCGTCAGATCGAGGCCTTCGATCATTTGCGCATAAACCGCAGCCGCTTCGTTCAGACGACCAGCGGACTCAAACACCAGCGCACGCGCCACGTCCGGCAACGGTTGCGGCAGATCGTTGCCATTGCCGACGCGTTCGACGCCGCGATCGACTTGGCCCTCCGCCGCAAACACGAACGGCTCAAGCATATTGGCCAAGCCGCCTTGCAGACCGCCCGGCGCATTCGACAGCGTCGTGCGTGCTTGCGCGTACCGCCCAGCCGCAAAGTCATCGGCGAAAGCGGCCAACGACCAGAGCGCGATCTCATCGTCGCCCGCATCGCCCGCGAGCTCGCGCCGCGCTTCGCGCACGAGATAATCGATGTCGGCTTCAATCAGCGCAGCACCGGGATCGGCGTAGGTGCGATCTGCGGCGGCGTTCGGCGGCGAGGTCACCACGAGCTGCGCCGCAGTCGGCTGCTGAGCTGTATCGGCGATCGGCTGGGTGACGGCGGCGCCTTCGGCCGCAGCGTCGGGGGCTTTGTTGTCCTGCGCATACGCTGGCGCCAACGCGCTCAGTGCAACGCTCGCCGCGAGAAAAGCCCAACGCTTCATGTTCGTCCCTTTCAGCCGCCGCAGGTCTCCCCGCGAGGGCGCAAGCTTTAGAGGTTGGCGTAATTCGGCCCGCCTCCGCCTTCCGGCGTCACCCAAACTATATTCTGACTTGGGTCCTTGATATCGCACGTTTTGCAGTGAACGCAGTTCTGAGCGTTGATCTGAAAGCGCGGATTGGCCCCTGCCTCGTCATAAAGCACTTCGTACACGCCAGCAGGGCAATATCGTGTCGCCGGCTCGGCATATTCCGGAAGATTGACCCGGATCGGGATCGAGGGATCTTTCAGCGTCAGGTGCGCTGGCTGATCTTCCTCGTGATTGGTGTTCGACAGATAGACCGATGAGAGCTTGTCGAAGGTCAGCACCCCGTCGGGCTTCGGGTAGCTGATCGGCTTGTGCTTGGAGGCTTTTTCGAGCGCCGCGTAGTCCGCTTTGCCGTGCTTCAGCGTGCCAAGGAATGAGAAGCCGCCAAACATCGTCGTCGTCCACATATCGGCCATGCCGACAACGCCGCCCCAGAACGTGCCGATGCGCGAGAGCAGCGGCTTTGCGTTGCGTACGCCGTACAGGTCCTTCCAGATACGGCTCTCACGATACGCCGTTTGGTATGCATCGAGCGTATCGCGCTGACGCCCAGCTTTGATCGCCTCGAACGCCGCTTCAGCCGCGAGCATGCCCGACTTCATCGCATTGTGGCTGCCCTTGATGCGCGGCACGTTCACGAAACCAGCCGAGCAGCCAATCAACGCGCCACCGGGAAACGCCAGTGTCGGCACCGATTGAAAGCCGCCCTCAGTAATTGCGCGAGCGCCATATGCGATGCGCTTGCCGCCTTCGAGATGCTCGCTGATCTCAGGATGCAGCTTGTGCTGCTGAAACACATCGAACGGCGAGATGTACGGGTTCTTGTAGTTCAAGTGAACGACGTAACCGACCGACACGTAGCGATCGCCCCAATGATAGAGGAACGAGCCGCCGCCGGTGTCATCGTCAAGTGGCCAGCCGACCGTGTGTAACACCAAGCCCGGCTTGTGCTTGTCAGCCGGCACTTCCCAGAGCTCTTTGATGCCGATGCCGAATTTTTGCGGATCGCTATCGCTGCACAGATCGTATTTCGCTTGCAGCACTTTCGCGAGCGAACCGCGCACGCCTTCGGCCACAAACACATACTTACCGTGCAATTCCATGCCCGGCTGGAAATCGCCCTTCTTCTCGCCATCCTTGGCCACGCCAAAGACGCCCGCGACCACGCCCTTCAGCGCGCCATGATCATCATAGACCGGCGCGGACGCCGCCATGCCCGGATAAATCTCAACGCCCAGTGCTTCGGCTTGCTGGCCGAGCCACTTCGTGAAGTTCGAGAGCGAGGCGATGTAATTGCCGTGATTGTTGAACAGCGGCGGCATCATGAACATCGGCAGCGACAACGCGCCTGCCGGGCCGAGCATCTTGAACTCGTCCTTCGTCACCGGCGTGTCGAGCGGCGCGCCCTGCGCTTTCCAATCCGGGATCAACTCATCGAGCGAGATCGGATCGATTACCGCGCCGGAGAGAATATGCGCGCCAACTTCGGCGCCTTTCTCGAGGACCGCGACGCTGACTTCGCTCCCAGCCTCGGCCGCCAATTGCTTCAGCCGGATCGCAGCGGACAAGCCCGCCGGACCCGCGCCGACAATCACGACATCATACTCCATGGAGTCGCGCGTGATCTCTTCGTCGGCTTGCTCTGCGGCCATTGCGATACCTTCATGTTGCTCGACGCGTTTATCAAAGCTCATGCGATGAGGCGCAAGCCGGGCGCGTCGCTTTGACGATGGCTTTGTTGATTCGTACGAGTCCGTGCACACTAAGGTTCATGGACGCCAACCTCGACCCCGCCAGCGCCGCGCGCGCGCTGCTCGCCTTCTGGCGGGCGGCTGGCGTCGACATGGACGAGGCCGAAGCCGTTTACGCAGCGGCGCCAAAAACTGCCGCGGCTCCGGCTCCGAAGCGTGAAGCGCCGATCACCGCGCCGCGCCCCAAAAAGACGGCAGCCGCACCTGTCGATGCAGCCCGCACCCTCGCCGCCAGCGCCAAAACCGTCGCCGAGCTCCGCGCCGCTGTGGAAAAGTTTGACGGCTGCGCGCTGAAGGCCACCGCCCGCAACACCGTCTTTTCCGACGGCCCCGAAGACGCCCCGGTCCTGATCATCGGCGAAGCGCCCGGCAAAGAGGACGACGAGCAGGGCAAGCCAATGGTCGGCCGCCCCGGCAAAATGCTCGACCGGATGACCGGCCTGATCGGCCTCAGCCGCAAGTCCAACATACTGATTTCAAATCTTATTTGCTGGCGCCCGCCCGGCGATCGCGACCCTACGCCGGGCGAAGCTTTGGCCTGCCTGCCGTTCGCCGAGCGGCTGATTGAGCTGGTTCAGCCGAAGCTCCTGATCCTTGTCGGCAAAATGCCCGCCCAAGCTTTGCTGAAGCGCGAGGACCCGATCTCGAAGCTGCGGGGCCGACGGTTCCAATACGCCGGAACCGGGACGACTGCGTCCGTCAATACACTGGTCATGCTTCCTCCCGCATATCTCTTGCGGCAGCCGCAGCAAAAGCGGCTGGCATGGACAGATTTGCTGCTCGCCGAGGCCTGGCTCACCGAACTGGGCGTCGCGCGGGCCGCTACGCCGTAACTTTAAGAGCATAGGCCCCGATGACGCTCCGCACCGCCCTCGCCGCCTTTACCGTCGCCGCCATCGTCGCGCCCGTTACCGCCGAGGCGCAAAGTCGCATCATCGCCCTCAACGAGCACGACGAAGCCGCCTATCGCGACGCCTTCGCCGCGATCGAGGCCGGCAATTGGCGCGGCGTGAACGCCGCGCTCTCACGTGCAGAGGATGACGTCCTGCGCGGCGTCGTGCGCGGCCGTATGCTGATGTCGCGCAGCTATGACGGCGGCTGGAGCGATTATACCGCCTGGCTGCAATCCTATCCCGAATACGGCATGGCGCCCGACATCTACGAACGCGCCATGGACTCCCGCTCGCGCCGCGCCCGTCGCAACGGCACACGCGCCCCGCAACCGCTGTCCGGACGTGGCCGCGCTTTGCCCGGCACGCCGCCCGCGATCGTCGGCGACAGCTCAAGCGCTCGCGTCGCCATCGAGCGCATCAACGAGCGCATCGGCGCCGGCGATTTCGACGGAGCGCGCGCACTCGCCTTCGCGCAAGTCAACGGCCCGCGTTCAGGCCAAGCGCAATGGCAACTCGGCCTCATCGCCTATCGCGCACACGATTACGCTGAAGCCGTCCGTCAGTTCGAGTCATCTGCGCAATGGTCGCATCACGGCGGCTGGGCGCGCGCGGCCGCACATTATTGGGCCGCACGCGCACGCCTCGCAGCAGGCGAACCCAATGGCGTGACCCAACATCTCGAAGCCGCAGCAGAGCGGCCATGGACATTCTACGGCCAACTCGCCGAAGCCCAACTCGGCCGCGAAAGCCCGCTTAACTTTCAACCGCCTGAGATCAGCGCCGATCGCTTGGAGCGCTTTGTCGAAACCCATCCCGCTGCGCGACGCGCTGCAGCGCTTGCGCAATTGGGACGGCTCTCGGAAGTCGAAAGCGAACTCCGCCGTCTCCACGCCGATCTCTCGCGCGACGACGACGAAGCCTTCCTCACGCTCGCCATCGCCTTGCAGGCGCCAGCCGCACAATTGCGCGCTGCCGAATATGGCGGACGCGATGTCGCCGCAGGTTTTTGCCCAACGACCTCGTTCGAACCGGACAACGGCTTTTCACTCGATCGCGCACTGATCTACGCGATCGTGCGCCAAGAGAGCTATTTCAACCCGCGCGCCGTCAGCGTCTCCAACGCGCGCGGCTTGATGCAACTTCTCCCATCCACCGCGCGCGACATGGATCGCTCGCACAATTATCGCCGCGCGCCCGCGCCGCTGTTTGAGCCAGGTCTCAACATGCGTCTCGGCCAAGATTACGTTGAGTGGCTGATGACCGAGTTTCACAATGACGGCGATCTCGGTCGCGTCTTCGCCGCCTACAATGGCGGCCCAGGCTGGCTCTCACGCTGGACCGCGACGCTGCCATCAGACACCGATCCGCTCTTGCTGCTCGAAATGCTGCCACGCGCCGAAAGCCGCGACTATGCCGAGCGCGCACTCTCGCACATGACGCTCTGCCGCAAACGCTACGGCCAACCAACACCAGAAATGGACCGCCTCGCGAGTGGCGGCCCAGCGCTCTACACGCCGCTCGATAACCGAGTTGCGCAGCGCTGAGTTAGCTTCAACGAACTCACCATCACCGTCATTCCGGGGCAATGCGCAGCATTGAACCCGGAACCCAGGGGCAAAGGACGTGACGCTCTTTCGAGTCACGCCTTGCTCTCCAATAATGGGGGATAGTTTTTCGCTTATCCCGTAGCTTTGCCAACTTCGTCATCCTGGGGCGCACGCAGTGCGAGCCCAGGATCCAGGGCAAACACAAAGCTTTACGAACTCCTGGATCCTGGGCTCTCGCCTCGCGAGCCCCAGGATGACGAGAACAATCCGACCGAGTTGAAGTCGGCGCATACTACGCGCCCATGACAACAGACCCCGCACCAGATCAACGCTTCGCCCCCATCGCGCTTTGGCGCGTTGCGAGCCGCCTCATGATCACGCTCTTCAACCTCTTCGGCGAACCACAAGACCTGGCCTTCCGCCACACGCTGGTCGCACGCGACTATAAAGCTGCGCTGAATTGGCTGCGCAGCGTTGAAGCGATGTTTCGCAAATTGCTGCTGATCGAAGCGAGTTACTACGCGAAGGAAGTCGCGCAAACGAAACATCGCACGCCAAGTAAGCGTGCGCGAAAGCAGGTGAGCTTTCTCCCCGAAAACCCAGAGAGTTGGCGCGTAAGCTTTCGTGCGTCAGAGGCGCCAGTCGGTAAAGGTGGGAGCGCGCGGCTCCGCCGCGCATGCGTCGCGGAGCGCCGCGCTCCATACTTAGCCCCCACCACCTTCCACGCCGCATGGCCACTCGCCGAACGCTTCGAAGCCCTACTGCGCGTCCACAACAACCCCGCGCCCTACGCTAAGCGCCTAGCCCGCCGCCTTCACGTAAGCGCTCAACGCATTGTCGAAATCATCAAGGAACCCCTCGAACTTCAGCACCGCATCGACGCGGAACCCCGTGCCGAACTCGCAGCATTGATCGACGTGCGAGGGCTCGTGTTCGAGCCAAACACGTCATAAGCGCACCACCGCATTTCGTGAGCCGTGCGTCGCATCGCCCTTCGACAGGCTCAGGGTGACGCGATTGTCGATGCTTGAATTAAATCTGAACTGCCAGAAATGGCGTCATGCTGAGCTTGTCGAAGCACGACGCCACGCACTGCCGCACGCCAACGCTTCTTACGCTGCCGGCCTCGGCGGCGTCGCAGGCGCAGGCGCGGCGGGCGCAGGCGCCGCGGGAGTCGCAGCCGCAGCTTGCGCAGTCATTTGCGTGCGCAAGCGCTGTAAAAAGCGCTCCATCAAATCCGTACGCGCCACCGCACGCGCAACATCGCGGATCGCAGACCCATCGGCCTGGACGCCCGACGCCACGATCTCAAACGCATCCGCCTCAGGCGTTCCAGCCATATCACCAGCATATTCGCGATAGAGCGAACGCACGCCTTCCTCATTGCCCGCAAGCGTCAACGCAACGCCGGTACGCAACACAGTTTGGCGCCCTTGCGCGTCGAGCGCCTCAGCCCGATTGCGCGCGGCAAGCACGGTCCGCAACTCAGTCGCCGCACGATCCCAATCGCGAGCCCGCCAAGCTGCTTCAGCCCGCACACGCTGCGCATCTTCGCCGCGATCACGTTCAACCAATTCAACCGCCGCGTCGAGACGACCAAGATCAAGCATCGCCCGCGCTTCAAGGATGCGCCGATCAGCAAGCAAACTCGCCGGCATGTTCGGCTGACGCGAATTGGCGATCACCGTCAAAGCCCGATCAGGCTTGCTGTCCATCAAATAAATCGCCGCGAGGTCCGCCGCGACTTGAGCTTTGCCAAGTCCTTCAAGACGCGTGTCGACCTGGTGCTGAAGCAATTGCGCCGCTTGTTCGAGCAAATCGACATGCACCAAACGACCCGAGAGCAAACGCACAATGCGATCGCCGTTCGGCCCGACCGGCGTCAGATCGGAGAACTCATAGAACAGTCCGAGCGATTGGATCGGCTCCAGTTGATCAGCTTCACCATCGAGGAAAAGCCGCTCAAACAACGTCGACATATCGGCCCGCAATTGCCGCGCCGCCGGATCAGCAGGATAGCGCGCAACCACGCTCCGCATCACACCAAGCGCATCACGCCACCGGCCAAGCTCGGAATAGACATCGCCCAACATCGTGGCGATCGCGAGTTCTGTGGAATCGCCGCGCCAACGGAAGCGCAACGCTTCCAACGGTTCGACTGCATCCAAGCTCCGCATCACGCCCGTCGTGCGGCGCAAACGGATCGCTTCGAGGCTGGCGCGAACCGCGACTTCTTCGTCATTGGTGCGCGAAAGCTCGTCAAACATCGTGATCGCGCGCGGCGCATCTTGGCGCAAAACAGCGACCCGCGCTTCGATCAGCCGCGCATGCAAGCGCATCGAATTGTCAGTCGCCTCCGTCATCGCAGCCCGTGCTGCAGCTTCAGCGGCTGCCGGATCGTTCAACTCCACCGCCGCTTGCGCCAGCGCCAATTGGAAGCGCACCCGCCAAGCAGTCGGATGCTCCTCAAGCGCGCCAGCGCCACGCTCAAGCTCGCGGCGGGCATCACCCCAATTTTGTTCGATGGCGGCCGCGTATCCACGCCACAAAGCCGCAGACGGATTGTTGGCGAGCGCCGATGCCGCAAGATCAGCCTGCGCCTCGCGCGCACGGCCGAGCATCACATTCGCGGCAGCGCGCATAAGCCTGAACTCAGGGTCAAGCTCAACCAGTTCGCCTTGATTGATCGCCACGATCCGCAAAGCGCCAAGAGCTTCGGGCGCCAATTCATGCTCAAGCAAATATCGCGCAAGCGCCATACGCGCTTCAACCGGCGCGCCTTCAGCCACGCCTTCTTCGGCCGCCTCACGCGTCAACCGATCAATCGTATCGCGCACTTCAACGAGATTCTGTGCGCTTTGCACCGGCAGCACATCGCCCGTCGCAGGCGCGTGCGCATCGTTCAGGCCCGCTTCCAACTCGCTCTGCACCGCAGTGCTTGCAGCTGGCGTTGTTGCGGCAGTCGTTGCCGGAGCGCCACGCGCGACTGTGAGAACGCCATCAGCAAACGTCGCCGTAACACCATCAGCGCGCGGCTCAACCACACCGCCATGCGCAGCCGGCAGGAGCGCCGCATCCAATGTCGCACGCCGCGCGTTCACGCCTCGCGCAGGGCCGCCCATGAGTGCGACAGCGATGCGATCGCCAATCTCTGGATCGCGGATCCAGCGCACCGTACCTTCGCGGCCAAACCGCGCCGTCAAACGGCCACGTCCGTCCGGCAAGGTTTCGCGCGTCAGTTCGGCCGCAGCATTGGTTTGCGCACGCGATCCGAGTGTAAACGTCCAACTCTCTTCGTTCGGCGACGCAGAAACTTGGACATCAGGCGCTGCCGAAATCCGCAAGCCGATAACGCCCTCGCCTTGCACGACCTCAACATTCTGGTGCCTGCGTCCAACCCGCGCGACGCCGGTCAGATCAATGCGTCCCTGTGCATCGAACAAAACCCAAATCGCTTCGCCACGTCGAAACGCAGCCGCCCGCGCAGCAGCTGGCCAAGCAACAGTGATCCGCGTCGCGTTTGCATCTTCGATCAAACGCACCGTCGCATTGCCACGCACCGGCGCAGTTGCCGGCGCAGGCGCATCGCCTCGATCGCTTGCCGCTTGCACACCGCCTTCGGCCGGAATGAGATCGACTACGACACGGTCGCCATCAATGAAATGCCGCTGCCGGACACCCGGCTCAAGCGTCAACGACAAACGCACCGGCGCACCATCAGCGCTGACGCGGCGCACTTCGCGCACCAGACGCGGCGGCGTCGAGCGCAGTTCGGAGATGTCGATGTCAGCGGCGCGCGAAAAGCGCAGATCGAGACGGCTGCCTTGAAGCAAAGGCGTAACGGTCGTCGCGCCCTGAAATCGGAACGAGAGCCGCGTGTAATCTTCTTGAACACCAACACTAACGGTAGCACTCGGCACCGACGCCATGCGCGGCGGTGGAGGTGGTGGCGGCGATGCAGGCGCAGGCGCAGCAACTGGTGCAGCGGCAGGAGCTGGTTCGGGCGCAGGCGCTTGCACTGGCGGCGCGGGCGGCAGCGATGCGAGCGAAAGATCAGTCGGCAGCGGGCCAACTGGACCGCGCAATTCTTCTGGCTCTGCTTGTGGGATCGATGCCGTTGCAACAGGCGCTCCGACCGGCGCGCCAGCGGGCGCAGCCGCTGGCTCTTCGCGCGGCGGCGTCAGCTGTACTGGCTGGGCGACCACAGGCGGCGTCGCCATAAGCGCAGCGGCAGCGATCGCGATCGGAGAGCGCAAGGATTTCATGTTCGGCGCGTCGTCTCCAAGTCTCGCTGCTCAGCGTTAAGCTTGCGTTTACCGGGGCGCTGCGGGTGCAGCGGGGGCGCCACGCGAACGAGCCAGGAGATCGCCGCCGCCTGTTGGCGGACGGGCGCGATCGGCGAGCATCGTCGTCAAACGGCGCGCGCGATCCGGCTCCATGCGGCCCATGACTTCCGCGAGATTGGCTTGGCGCATCCGGCTTGCGACTTGAACGAGCACATCGTCTTCAAGTCCATCGAACACGGTCGCCGCATCTTTGGCGCGCATGCGTTGATAGACATCGACCAGCGCGACCAAACGCTCCTCCTGCGCCTCATCGAGCTGCCCGAGCAAATCGTTGACCGTCGTTTCCAACTGCCGAAGCTCAGCCACGCGTTCGTTCAAGCGCTGCTCAGCGGCGAGCATCAAAGCATCTTGCGTCTGCATCGCCTCACCGCGCTCATCAAGCGCTACCCGGCGCGCGCCGAGCGCTTGCAGCACCTGCACTTCTTCATGCGACAAGCCCGCAAGCTCTGCGAGCGTGGCAGGAGCGCATTGGGTTTGCGCGGTTGCTGCCGGAGCGTCGCCTTCGGCATGCGGAGCGTCAGTGCTGTGCTCGGCTGCACTGGTTGCTGTTTCAGCCACAACCTCCGCCATCGCCACGGCTTTCAGGCCGAGCACGGCGGCGACGGTGACCATCGCCGCTGGCAAAAGCCGCGCCTGTGCAGGTGTTTTGGGACGCTTGGCTGTCATTTACATTCTGCCGCGTACGTTGACGTCAGCGCTGGAACGCAAACGTCCAGCGCCAAGACCAAGGCGATCTGCGGTTTGCTTTGCATCATTGATGCGCGCTTGCAGATCGCGCCCTGTGTCTTGCGCCGTCACGCGCAAGCTACGGATCGCCGTTTCGGCGCGTTGAGTTGCATCCACCAATTCCGCAGCGGCGGCGCGAATGCCATCTTGGCCGGTGCGCAGCGCGGAGAGTTTGCGGTCGAGACGCCAGAAATAAAACAGGCATGCCGCCAACATAATCGCCAGCACGACTTCGATAACGAGCGTAACCGGGCTCATGATTTGACTCCTAATTTCATTACAGCTTGCTGTGCAATCGGGCCTTCGACACGCACCGCGAGCGAATGCCCCATTCGGCCGACGCGGCCTCTTCCAAGATCAACCGTGCCGCATTTAAGCGAGACAGGGCTATCCGGCGCAGAATCCAGCAACAACGTGTCGCCGACTTTCAGATCGAGAACTTTGCGCAAGGGCTGGGTTGTTTCATCGAGCACAGCGCGGACTTCGAGTTTGGTGGCCCACAATTCGTTTGCAAGGTGGCCTTCCCAAATATTGTCGCGCCCGAACTTCTCGCCCATGAATTGCTGCAACAGCATTTTGCGGATCGGTTCGAGCGTCGCGTACGGCAACAGCAATTCAAGCTTGCCGCCGCGATCTTCCATATCGATGCGCAATTTTACGACGATCGCGGCATTCGGCGGACGAGCAATTGCGGCGAAGCGCGGATTGGTTTCGATGCGATCGAGCGAAAAATCGACTTCTGTCAAAGGTGCGAAAGCTTGGCTCGCGTCTTTCAGAACCACTTCGATCATGCGCTGAACCAACATGCGTTCGATCGTTGTGTAAGGACGCCCTTCAACACGTGTCGCAGCAGCGCCACGGCGGCCGCCGAGCAAAACGTCGACGACGGAGTAGATCAAATTAGAGTCGACCGTCGCCAAACCGAAGTTGTCGAGCTGTTCGGCGCGGAACACGGCAATAATTGCCGGGAGCGGAATTGAGTTGAGATAATCGCCAAAACGCACTGACGAAATCTGGTCGAGACTGACTTCAACATTGTCCGACGTGAAGTTACGCAAGCTCGTCGTCATCAATCGCACGAGGCGATCGAACACAATCTCGAGCATAGGCAAGCGCTCGTACGAAACGAGCGCAGAATTGATGATCGCGCGCACGCCAGTGCGGCTTGCATCGCCGTCATCGCTGAGGCCGAATCCAAGGAGTGAATCGATCTCATCCTGATTGAGAATGCGTTCGCCGCCTTCACCGGCGGGCGCTTCGCCCTCGCCGGTTGACCAATCGTTGGCGGCTTCAGCAGCTTCGGCGCTCATCTTATTGCACCAGCATTTCTTCGATCAGCACCGCATTCACATGCGCAGGCGCAATCGCAATGTTGACGCGACGCAGCAATTCAAGTCGCAAGCGATAGGCGCCAGCGGAGCCAGAGATATCATCAGTGCGCAATTCGCGGAGGAATGTCGTGAACTGATCGTTGACGCGCGGAATATGTTCGGTGAGCGCGGTCACCGCTGCATCGTCGGGCGCTTCCATGGTCAGCTTCAATTTCAGATACGCTGGACGCCCATCAGCGCCGCTAATGTTGACGAGGATTTCCGGCATGGTGACGAAGATGACGTTCTCGCCGTGCAAAATCGTGGTGCCATTCGGACCAGGCACGGCTTCGCCGGTCGCTTCTTCGCCGTGGCCGCCTTTGGTTTTGCCGTGATCGCCAGCATCGGCTTCGGCGCTTTGCTCACTTCCACCGGAGAGCAGCATGTATGCAGCAGCGCCGCCGCCGCCGAGCACCAACACTGCAGGCAGCACGATGAAGAGGATGAGCTTTTTGCCCGACATCTTCTTCTTAGCAGGCGCTTCACCTTCGGCGCCTTCGCCCTCGCCTTCGGCAGGCGGCGTGGCGCCTTCGGCTTCCGCCTCAGGAGTATCGTCGCCCTTTTTCTTCTTCTTCGACTTACCGAACATGGAATCGCCCACTCTGATCCATCGTCTTTGGTGGGCCGCGCTGGTTAAGGATTGGTAGCAACTCGGCAAATCTTGCCGCTTTGCTCGGCAGAAACGCGCCAGCGCTTCACCATCATCGCACGCTGCGGCCCTTGAAAATCCTCACGTTCACCATGTGGCACGCTCTTTGCGTGGTTAACCGCGATGGATAACGCGCTCATGCTCGGCCTGCAGACACAACGTGTCTTGCAACGACGAATGGACGTCGCCGCGAACAATCTGGCGAACGTCGCCACGTTTGGATTCAAAGCTGACGGCCTCGTCCTCGAAGAAGCCGATCAAACACGCGCGCACGCCGCTGAAGCGCCGAGCGAGATTCGTTTCGTTCGCGACATCGGCATTATGCACAACATGGAGCAAGGCCCGATCGCCGAGACCGGCAATCCGCTTGATGTCGCCATCGAAGGCGACGGCTTCTTCATGGTGCAAGGCTTTGGCAACGCCACGCAATACACGCGTGACGGAGCCTTTTCGATTGCCGGAGATGGACGCTTGGTGACCAGCGATGGTCGCTCGGTGCTCAACTCCGGGGGGGCGCCGATCGTGCTCGATCCGCAGGGCGACAGCCCTTCGATCGGGCGCGACGGCGTTATACGCGTGGCCGGTGTGGAAGCCGGCCAAATCGGTGTGGTCTCGTTCGCCGCACCGGGCGCGCTCGCAAAGGTCGGGGACAACCTTTGGGACGCGCAGGGACAACCATCGGGCGCCTTCGAGGGCGTCGTCGTTCAAGGCGCCCTCGAAGGGTCCAACGTACGCCCGGTGCTCGAACTCACTCGACTGATTGAAATCTCGCGCGCTTACGCATCAGCGGCCCAAATCGTTTCGGGGTCAGACGATCTGCGTAGAAACGCGATCGAGCGGCTTGGCCGCTAGGAGCTAGTCCCA